>Ga0183095_10021_pt2 | contig 424682 bp, 405 predicted proteins | sample BioMet4_FD_130346 | JGI IMG/M metagenome (GOLD analysis project Ga0183095, IMG submission 130346) | Microbial communities from bioreactor (seeded with sewage sludge) at LBNL, California, USA - Biofuel metagenome 4 (v2) (version 3) | ecosystem: Engineered > Bioreactor > Anaerobic > Unclassified ...
GATGGCTCTCTTCTTTGTTTGGTTTGGTTATTCAACAATAGATGAGTTCCATCCTCTTTTTCTAGGCTTTTTCTTGGGCTATTGACTTTTTACCTTTTCCTCATCCCCCAGCTTTTTGCATTGAGCCGGTTTTTATATCATGAACGGAATCAATGATGTCCCGGACGTTCTTCCGCATTCTTGCAGTCTAGACAGAGAACCGCATAGGGAAGAGCCCGCAAGCGTTCCTCAGGTATCTTCTTCCCGCACCGAAGGCATGTCCCATACCTACCGGCATGAATCCTGTCCAATGCATTCTCAATGCCACGGAGTCTGTCAGCTTCATGCTTGTTGATCACTTCCAGTTTCTTGATGGCGATATCGTCAGCGGCACTGTCAATGCTGTCTTTGATGCTCATTGTGCTGGCAATATCTTTGAATTCACTATTGCTCTCGGACATTCTTTCCAGAATTTCCTTACGCATGTCCATCAATTTCTGTTCCATTTCTTCATTGAACGTCATCATTCAGCCCCCGACAGGAATTTCTCTCTAAAATGGTGTTTCTCTCACGGTAAGTCAATAGGGCATTCACCCTTTTTTGTCATTTTCTTTTTTTTCTTCATCTAAAATTGTCGCTCCCAGTTTCCGAACAGACCGGATCATTGCGACCAACACGGCAATGACGAGGATGGTCATCACCAGGAGGATGCCTGTCCGGTCACGATACAACAAGGCGAGAAGACAATATCCCGCGAGTACGCAAACCGAAAGCACAGCGACCCAGACAACCAGCGAACGGTATTGTTTCTTATCCATGGAGAAACTCCTTGATGATCGCCAAAAACGCATCATACGTATCGGCGATCCTGAGCAGCGGTTCCTCTTCGAGGATCTTCTGCGGAGCACGGAACAGGCAACCGCCATCGGCGCGATGGATCATCGCCAGATCATTGTACGAATCACCGGCTGCAAACGTACGGAAACGCAAAGCCCGGAGCGCGTCGATTTCCTTGCGCTTCCCATCCTCAAGACGCATCACATACCCGGTGATCATGCCATCATCGTCAACAACCAGATTGTTGCACCATAACATCGGCCACCCCAACTGCCGCATCAACGGCGAGGCGAATTCACTGAAGGTGTCGGACAAAATGACCACTTGGGTCATCGAGCGGAGCGTGTCGAGGAACGCTTTTGCGCCATCCATCGGTTTCATCGTGGAGATGACTTCCTGGATATCCGACAATCTGAGATGATGTTGTTTGAGAAGCCCGATGCGGTACTTCATCAATTTGTCGTAATCCGGTTCTTCCCTCGTGGTGATCCTCAGTTCCTTGATCCCCGTCTTTTCGCTGAAACTGATCCATATCTCGGGAACAAGCACGCCTTCCAAATCAAGACATACGATATCCATTGCAACGCTCCTTGTTCAGAGAGTATTGCCATTCAGGCTGAGAAAGGCAAGAGCACCCAACAAGGAAAAAGTCTCGCAAAGGACTTCGGCGGAGCCAAGCACGTCCCCTGTCACGCCTCCGATCTTCTTCCACGAGACAACCCCAATGAGCAAAACACCAACCACGGCAGAGGCGGACATGACCCACAACACGGGTTCATGACACCACCACACGAAGAGGGCAACCAAAAGACAAGCGACGAATGCATGACGCCCTTTCGCGCCACGGACAAGCTCTCCCGCCGTTCCTTCCGGCCGGGCATAGGGAAGCAACACGCAGAGAAGAACCTGCATGGTCCGACCCAAGATGGGAGAGAGAATGATCACCATGCCATAGGGGATAAGGGAACCGTACAGGGCGAATTGGCATAAAAGGACGATGACCAAGGCGATAATCCCGAACGAACCGACATGGCTGTCCTTCATGATTTCCAGCCGCCGTTCCCTGGTATACCCGCCGCCGAACCCATCAAACATGTCGCAGAGGCCATCAAGGTGAAAGCCACGGCTCATCCATGCGTTCCAAGCTATGAGCATTGCGGCACTTGCCAGAGGCGGAAGAGCCAACAGGAGGATCACACGATCACACAAGCCATACAGGAGTCCGACGACAGGAAACCAATACAGGCTTGTGGAAACATGTTCAGGATCTTTTCCCGGAAAAGGGAATCGGGTCAGTGTTCTGAGGGCAGAAGACAACCCGATGCCCGTCACAGCAATTTGCCCTTGATGGGGACTGGAATCCCGGCGATCATGACGATTACATTCCTTGCCAGCGCCGCGATTCTTTGGTGCATCCGTCCCGCTTCCTCGACAAAAAGCCTGCTCTCCGGATCAGGCGGCACCACTCCAAGCCCTGTCTCGTTGGTCACGATGACCAAATCACAGGGCGGGTTTTCCAAAACCGTCATGAGACGGTCGACCGCACCGTCCAACGCCTTATGGTACAGGAGGTTGCCCAACCAGACGGTCAGACAGTCAATCACACAGACTTCCGCATTCGCAGGAAGGTTCTTGATGGCTTCATCAAGTTTGATCGGTTCCTCGATAGTCTGGAAAAGACCGGCGCGCGAGGCCTGGTGGGCTATGATGCGTTTGCTCATCTCATCATCAACCCGTTCTGCCGTTGCGATGAAATACCGGTCATTCGCACCGCTGGCCGCATCCACAGCATAATCTTGGGCATATGAGCTCTTTCCGCTCCGTTCCCCGCCGATGATGAGCGTGATACGCCCACGGCTCTTCACTCTGATACGCATTCCGCCGACCGAACTCTCGATCGTGTCTATGCCGTCTTTCCGTTCCTTATACAACTTTTTCACGTCAATGGTAGCCATGATTCACCTCTACTCTGTCCTGAGTATACTTCCTTCCTGCGTCTCCAACAACGTCTTGGATGCCCAAAAAGCATCCTTGTCAAACACTTCCATGGTCAAAACACGCTCTTTTCCATCCGACTGGTCCTGCTTGGCCAGTAAGGAGAGGAACGCCCTCACTTTTTTCCTGTCTCCCACATCGAGACTTTGGTGGTCTTTTCCCTCCTTCACCCCATGGATATGGACGATCGGGCTGAGGGGCAAGAGCCTCTTTGCGATGGAATCTGCATCGTAATCCATCAACCAAAGGTGGCCGACATCCAGCGTCACCGACAACTGGTGCTTGAGGACAAGCGGCAAGACCAGATCGAACGGATAACTCAGCGTCTCCGCACAAAACAATTGGGAAGGCAACCCCAATCCCGTCAGTAATTCGTCCAAAGAACGGTCCAACTGCCCCAGCCAACGAGGCATATCGGATGAGGGAACCTCTCCCCACGCTTCCGGGGTAAGATGCAGTACGTAGGCAAACGGTTCGAGCCCTTGTGTCAGGCTGATGATCCGCCGATACGTTTCCACCGAACGTCGGCGTATCGCTTCATCCGCGCTGCCGGGATATACATCCAACGGGAAATGCACCGTATAGGTCAGGTTGTTTTCGTGTGCGATGTCCCTGAGGATATCGACATCACGCGGGGAAGGGAGATTGCTGGCCTCCCGGCTTTCAAAGAGCACAAGTTCGACATCACTCACTTGGGGCGCGAGATAGCGCACATTGGGGATGATGTCATCCGGCAGGATGTAGCTGGTCGTTCCAAGCCTGATCATAACAGCCCCAGCCTTTGGAGATTCTTCGTGCTGTCCTCAACCCCCAACTCGCCGAAACCCTTCAACCCATGGACAAGATGGCTGGCAAGGCGCACCACCGGCCATGCGGCAAGGGCACCGGTGCCTTCCCCGAGCTGCATTCCCAATTCAAGGACCGGGCTCAACCCCAGGACATCCAAAGCCAGATCCGCCCCTGCGGCTGCGGAACGATGGCCAGCGATGAGATGCCCCTTCACCCGTTCGTCCATGTCGACGGCAGCCAATGCGGCGGCGTTTGTGATCATGCCATCCAAGAGGATGGGGATGCTGAGGCGGGAAGCCGTCACCATAGCCCCTGCGATGGCCGCTGTCTCAAAACCGCCGAAGGCACGGATCACCTCCTTCCCTTTCTTCTCGGGATGGAGTGCAAGCCCGGCTTTGACGACTTCCCGTTTATGGGACAGTTCGTCCGCGCTCAACCCGGAGGCACTTGTGGTCACTTCCTCGACGCCCGAGGAACACAATCGCGCGATTACCGCCGAAGCGGCGGTGGAATTGCCTACCCCCATTTCTCCGAAAAGTACGATATCACACCCCTTGTTTTTTGCCATTTCCACCATTTCCGAACCGATGGAAAAGGCCGTTTCCTCTTCAGTTTCCGTCATCGCGTCGGCAAAGAGGAAATCCTTGGTGCCATGGGCTATTTTTCTGTTGATGATGGCCTCATCCGTCTCATCAGTGTCCAAACCGACATCAATAACCGCCATTGGGACATTATTCAGGGAGGCAAACAATCCGGCGGCTCCATAGCCATGGGCAAAGGCACGACTCATTTCATAGGAAATGGCTTTCGCACTGTGGGTCACCCCTTCCGCGGTGATGCCGTGGTCAGCGGCAAACAGCAGAAGCATGGGCTTTTCCAAGTCAAACGCCCCCATCGTCCCAAGCCGGACGGAGAGTTCCTCAAGTCTTCCCAATGAAGCGGGAAGCATCGCTTTTTCCAACAGGAGATTCCGTATTTCAGTTTCTGTGGGCATGCCATGATTGTAGGAGATTGGGCTCTGTCACCGCAAGACATGCGTGAAACCTTACCGTGCGATCCGGTAGTTTCCGTCATGTTCCTCAACCAAACCTTCAGAGACCAGTCCCGTCAGGGCTTGGTCAACCATATCCCCGTCAAAAGGCAGATGTTCTTCCAGCCAAAGGCGGTTGCGCCCTCCCGCTTCATCCAAGACGCGAAGCACTTGACCGCGGACTTGGCGGTTGGATCCCTTGAACGTACCCTGCAGATGGTAGGAGGCGCTACGGTGGTTCGGATTGGGCAGGAGATGCTTGAGGAATACCCCGTAATCCATCAAGGCGTAATACCAGACCTTGGTATCTCCGCATACGGACAGCAACGAGGCAAGTTCCGAACGCAGGTGTTCATCCGAAACAGCTGTTTCTCCGGGATGGAACACGTGGATCAAGACACGACGTATGTTGGTTTCAAGGTAGATATCCTTCTCATGATAGCAAAAACAGCGCAGCGCCGCACAGGTCGCTGGTCCCACCCCGGGAAGTTCCCGGATCAAAACCGGGTCATCAGGTATGGTCCAACCCCATCCGGAGGTTTTTTCCGCAGCTTGCCGCAGGGCTTTTGCGCGGCGGTTATAGCCCAGTCCCAACCAATGGGAAAGCACGTCGGGAAACGGAGCTTCCGCCAAGGAACGGAAATCAGGCCACAAGCCGAGAAATTCCGCATATTTGTCCAACACACGTCCGGTCTGGGTTTGCTGCAGCATCACTTCGGAGAGAAGTATACGGTAGGGGTCTTCGGTCTCCCTCCACGGGAAGGAGCGTCCGTACGCAGCGTAAAAATCCAAGACAAACCGGACAAACAACCCCTCTTCGGACGGAGCATCCAAAAGGGAAACGGCCTCCCGTTCTTCCAAAAGCGGAAAATCAATCATTTCTTTCCGTCAAACACATCCGGGAAAATCGCATCGCCACGCTGGTTTTCCGTTTTTGCGGTTGACTCCCCGCTCTTCTTGTCCTTTCTGCCCTGCTTTTCCCCTTCGCTTTGTCTGAGATAGGATTTCCCGCTTGACAGGATGATGGCGATCGGGCGCAGTTTCCTGATGTTGGCGCAGATAATCTCCGCGCAACAGGTCAAAGGTACGGCGATAAACATGCCGACGACGCCCCAGATGTACCCCCAGATCGACAAGGAGATCAAAATGACGACCGGCGAAAGGTTGAGTTGCCCACCCTGCAGTTTCGGGTCAATGATGTTGCCCAAAATCATCTGGGTGGCAATGGTCATGATGGCGACAAACACCACCAGGCTCCACTGCGGTGCGAATTGGACCAGGCTCATGAAAATGGTCAGAACCGTCACGATGATGGAACCGATGGAAGGAATGAAATTGAACACAAAAGCCAGCACTCCGTAGAGCATGGCGACATCCATTCCTGCGATCAAAGCGGTCAGGTAGAACATCAACCCGGTGAGCAAGCTTATGACGGTCTTCAGCAGCAGGTATTTGGAGACCTGCCGTGAGATGCGTTCCCCCATCATGGCGATCATCGGACCTTTGGAATCGCTGAACGCGTTGAATATCTTCGGCATGAAGGATTGCTTCTCCATCAACATGAACAGCACAAACAAAATGACCAGCACGCACAGCTTGATGACAGAAATCAACTGGGTAGAGACTTTGGTCAGCCCGCTGACGACCATGTCCTTCCATTGGACAGGAACTTCCGACAGGATGGTCTTCCCCTCTGGCAACGTGGTGAATTGGGAGATTTTCATCGTCAGCAAGTCATCCAGAGAGCTGATACGATCCACATAGGTGGGGATCATGGACACCAGCATGGAAACGGTCTTGTACAAGACCCACCAAGCGAAGACCATGATGCATACCAACAGCAGGAAACAAATGACGACACCCAAAAAATGCGGGAAGTGTATCCTGTCCAGACGATCCAGCAGCGGAGCGAGCAGATAATACACAAATACGGCAAGCACAATGGGGATCGCGATATCTCTTGTGGCTTTCAAAGCCGCGAGTACCAGAACAACAGCGATCACCGCAAGCATGATGTCGCCGTTGGAATGCTGTTTTTCATTCTCTTTGATCGTTATGTCTTCCATAGTCATCACATCATACCATGGAAGGGAGGACAACATCCAGCAATCTTGGCTGAATCGGCGCATTCTGTTATACTCCGCCGTATGGACCAACAACAGAATCTCGACAGGATTGAAATCGTCCTCGTCGGTACTCAGGATGGCGCGAACATCGGCTCATGTTGCCGCGCCATGAAAACGATGGGACTCACTCGTCTCAGTTTGGTCACCGAACGGGAATATGCGGAAAACAGGGTCCGTGCGTTGGCCATCCATGCAAGCGACCTGTGGGAAAACAGGAACACCTATCCGACGCTGGGGGAGGCGCTCAAAGGTTGCGTCCTTTCCGTGGCGGCAACCAGACGGCATGGAAAATTCCGCAAAGCCACCTGCGTGACACCCGAACAGCTCGCTGACCAAATCTCAGCCCTCGGTGAAGGCAGGGTAAGCATTGTCTTCGGGCGGGAATCTGACGGACTGACGGATGACGAGGTCAACGAATGCGCCGAAGTGGTCACCATACCCTCCAGCGAAAAGTTCCCGTCCCTCAACCTTTCCCAAGCCGTACAGGTCATCACCTATACCTTGTTCTCCCATATCAAACCGTCACCGACAGGCATCGTACCTGTCACACAGCAGCGGGTCACCAGCGCCACAGAACGTGTCATCGCGGCAATGGAAGCGATGCAGTACTTCAAGCTGGAAGACGAGCGGAGATGGACGGAACAGTTCATTCATGACATCTTCGAGCGAGCGCAGATGTCTGAACTTGAAATGCAGAAAATGGAAAAGGTATTCATGAAAATGAGCACCATCGCACGCTTCAAGGAAGCAAAGGAATCATCATGAAAACAGCAGAAGTCTATTACATCAATCTTCGGAGCCACGCTTCGGACAGCCGTCTTTCCAAACTGGAACGGCTCATCAGGAAAGCAGGCATCGGGAACATCGATTTCACCGACAAGTTCGTTGCAATCAAGATGCATTTCGGAGAACCGGGGAATCTCGCATTCCTCAGGCCGAATTACGCAAAAGTCGTTGCTGATGTAGTAAAGAGCTTGGGAGGAAAACCCTTCCTCACCGACTGCAACACCCTGTATGTCGGAGGCCGGAAAAATGCCTTGGAACATATGGACAGCGCCAATCTCAATGGGTTCAACCCGTTGACGACAGGTTGCCAGATCATCATCGCCGATGGCCTGAAAGGCAATGACGAAGTATGCATCCCTGTCAAGGGAGGGCAATTCGTCAAGGATGCGAAAATCGGACGGGCGCTTTCCGATGCGGATGTCATCATCTCGTTAGCCCATTTCAAAGGCCACGAGGCGACCGGTTTCGGCGGGACGCTGAAGAACCTCGGCATGGGTGGCGGTTCCCGGGCGGGCAAAATGGAACAGCACTGTGAAGGGAAACCCTCTGTTGACCAAAGCCTCTGCATCGGTTGCGGAGCATGCAAACGCATCTGTGCCAACGACGGTCCCCAGATAGTCAACCACAAATGCCACATCGACACCGACAAATGCGTCGGCTGCGGCCGTTGCATTGCCGTCTGCCCGAAAGACGCCATCGCCAACAATGACAACAGTTCCAATGACAAACTGAACTGCAAAATCACCGAGTATGCGAAAGCCGTCATCCAGGACAAACCGTCGTTTTTCATCAATCTGGTCATCGATGTCTCGCCCAACTGCGACTGCCATGGTGAGAATGACACAGCCATCGTGCCCGATATCGGTTTCTTCGCTTCCTTCGATCCCATCGCCCTTGACCGCGCCTGCTGTGATGCCGTCAACAAGGCTGTGCCATCGCCGGACAGCGTTCTGTCGGACCAAAAGCGGATGGACGACAATCTGGATTCCGCGCATCCGGACACCAATTGGCGTATCGGTCTCGCCCATGGAGAAGCGCTTGGTATGGGGAACCAAACCTACCATCTGGTTGAAGTGAAGTGACCGGCTCTGCCGTCTCAGGTGAACGACGACGGCAACAGATTGTACAAGACGGTGAATGACCATGGATTCCCGTTACCTACGGTATACGAGAGCAGGAAGCCGAGTTTGCCGTTTGCCACCGCAAGGGCGGTGTTGTTCAGGCTGGTCCCGATATACCAGGCAAGACTGATGATATGGTTCTGGTTCATCGCCGGCAACCGCATATAGGAATGTGCGTCAAAAACAGGGAAATCCCCTGCCGGGCGTGCATCCCAATACCATATCACTTGATACGTGCATTCCACCGTCATTCGTCTGAAATACAGATGGATGACGGGAGTCCCGCGCTGGATTTCCTTGCTGAACAGAATCGCGCTTGCCGCACAAGAGAGGAATATGTCGGGGGAAGGCGAAAGCCAGAAAGTGAAGGTCAAGGGAAGATTGAACGTAGCGTTCCGCGAATGGAACGGCAGAAGATAAGGAACGCAAAATCGCATGGTGCAAGAAAGGTTCCACCAGGAAAAGTCATCAACCTTCTGCTTGTCATAGGATAACGAGGTTCTGAACAGGAACCCACCAGAGGAATACAGGCCCACATCCCTTCGGCGTATCGAACTGTACTGGACTGACAAGGTATTGTTGAAGGCATCATGCCACCCATCCGACATCCGTTTGCCGAACAACCAAATCGTGTCGCTTGCGGCAAGCGTCCCCGATGAAAGCGCAGCAATGGCTCTTCCGGCATAGGATTCGACACCCCCCTCATCGTAATCGAGTTGTCCGAAGAGATCCCAGTGCGTACTGGAAGTTTCAAGGACGCCCGTCCAAGTTTTTCCGGAAAGATTCCAGCCGATGCCGCCTACCAGTGACAAAGCGCCATAGGGATCACTCATGATGCGGGCGACCCCGACGGCTGTATCGCTGACAGACAGATGGAGCAGGTTGTCATGATATATGCGAACCGTGCTGAACAGCGGCAAAACCGTTCCTTTACGGTAATACCGTAGGGGTGAATAAGGGGTGCCTTCCAGCGGTATCCCTTCCTTCTTTGTTTTCAGACTTCCCCTGATGATCGTTGAGAACGATTTGGCGAACCGCAAACGCTTTAAGTTCAGGATTCCGACCGCGGTATGGTCGAAAAACGTGTTTTGGACGAGGCAGTCATCCCCCGACATGACGGCATTCCTCGCTCCTCCGTCCACATCCTCATCCTGTAATCCGAGCGATCCGTCCTTTGGATCAAGGAATGCGAGCCGTGACAGCGTTCCTTGTTTAGCCCAACCGACAATCAGGGATTCCCCATCACGGGAAAGTGACGTCAATTCCATTCCTTCGGGGAAAACAAATGATCTTGTGGAAAGGTCCTCAAGATTGAGGATCATGACGCTTGTTCCCTCATCTTTCGTGCGGGCCAAAGCAGCCAGATGGTTTTCATCCATTCCCACCAGATTCGTCAGGATCAGTCCGTCCGGAAGCGGTATTTCCCTGTCCTCGCCGGAAAAGACAAGCGTCTCATGTTGCGCCAGACTGGTCAGCAAAACCATCCGGTTTCCTGCGAAAACAGCTTCCTGTACGTGTTTGCAAGCCAGAACACGGGAACGCCCGTTTTCCACCAACATCGTCCTTTTGACCGTTTGCGAAGATGCATACGAATGGGTTACCAATACGGCTTTTCCATCACTTCTGGCTGAAGCCTGCGCCAAACCGTTTACCGATATGAGTTTTTTCCCATCCAGATACACTTCTCCACCTGTGGATTTTCCCGTGAGCACATGCCCGTTTCCCGCCGGAAACAGAATATCGGCTGGACCAGGCAAAGGTGTGCATGCATCCACCAACGGAATATCCGGTATGCCATCCCTGAATTCCGTCCAGGATTGTTGAGGCCAGATGCCGAACTCCTTATGGAACCATACCGGCCAATCGACAGGCAACAGCATGGTATTGCAGTCTGCAAGAAACCTGTTGTACGCCTCTTTCCCGTACCGATCCCTGACACCCCGCAGCCACATGCCGCTGAACAGATACGTCAGGTCCCCGCTCGGATTGGTATCCCTCACACCCGTGACATCAAGATAGGAAGCAGGAAAACGTCCTTCCCGTCTCGCCTGCAGCAGTTTCGCCTGTTGGTTTGGGCTGTTCAGCCTTCCCTGTCCAGCCGAACTCTCATAGACCACCGCAGAACCTTCCAGAATGGAGTTCGTAGCGACCAGATAGATGGGCGTGTAGGTGTCTCCCAGAACGGCATCCACCGCTTTGAGGAAACCGTTTTTCATGTTCAGTGATGCGAGATGGAAAAGCTCATGGGAAAAAATGCCACGCAGCGTATCGTCCCAATAGGAAAGATGCGGAAAAGGCTGATCATATACGAGGATCCTGGTATAGGGGTAGTTGCTTTGGAACGCATTCTCTTCATCTGTATTCAGTTCAAGAGCTACAGGTATATCCTTCAAGACAGGTTCAATACCGAGATAGGAACAGATTTTCTCGTATTCTTCGTCCGCATAGGAAACTAATTCCTGTGCCGTGCCGGCACTCTCCGAATCGTACAGGATTTGAAAATACTCCGTCTCGACCATCTCCTTAGCGGGAAGTCCGACCGAGAACAACAGAAGGAGCAACACTGTCCCAAAGCATTTCAGGTAACGCACGATACAAAAAGCCGGGCCTTCCGGCCCGGTTCATACCTCTATCACAGGGCAAGCAGCTTGTTGACGTCCAAGTTCTGGCCTTCGATATCCTTGAAGTATCTGTAGGTATCCACCTTCAATTCACCGCAAGCGGCATCATCACAGACGATGATGGCTTTCTTATGCATCTGCAACGCGCTGCAAGTCCACACCTGGCTGACGCCACCTTCCACCGTCGCCTGGAGCGCACGGGCCTTGTTGTGTCCGTTGACCAGCACCATCACTTCTTTGCTGTCCGTGACGGTTTCGACGCCAACGGTAAGGGCGCGGTCGGGAACCTTCGCGATGTCATTCCCGAAAAACCTGCTGTTCATCACTTTCGTATCATACGTCAGGCTTTTCACCCGTGTGCGGGAAGAAAGGGAACTGAACGGTTCGTTGAACGCGATGTGCCCGTCGGCGCCGATACCACCCAGGAACAAACGGATGCCGCCATACGCTTTGATGGCTGCTTCATAATCATCGCATTCCTTCTTCAGGTCTTTTGCCATGCCGTCAAGGATATGGATGTTCGCGGGATCGATGTCGACACTCTTGAAGAAGTTCTCATACATGAACGTGTGGTAACTCTGCGGATGTTCCGGCGGCAATCCCACATACTCATCCATATTGAAAGTCACGACATTCTTGAACGATACGTACCCGCTTTTATTCAACCTGATGAGTTCGGCATATGTTCCGAGCGGCGAAGAACCGGTGGGCAAACCGAGGACAAACGGTTTTTCCGCCGTAGGTCCAAACGCATTGATGGTTTTGGCGATGTATCTCGCAGCCCAAAGGCTCAGGTTCTCATAATCCTTCTGAATGATGACACGCATGTTTGTGTACCTCTTGCGCTTTATTTAATCACAGATGCCGGAGGTTTACAACTCACCATCATACGCTCGCCGTGATGATGCCTCCGCACAAAATATGATCGTCACGATACAGCACCAGAGACTGGCCTGCCGTCACCGCTTTCACCGGAGTGATAAATTTTGCCGTGATGGAACCGTCGGGATTTTCCCATGCGCTCGCTTCCATCGGATAACCGGTCGAGCGTATCTTCGCCTGAACTTGGATGACATTTTCCAGATGATCGGCGCCGCTCCATGCGACCTGGCCGGCATTGACCGTGCAGCTGGTGGTGTCTTCCTCATAGCCTACGACGACTTGGTTTTTATCCGGCTTCAGTTCCAGCACATAGAGCGGCCTTGGCGCCGAAACGCCAAGCCCCTTCCTCTGCCCGATCGTGTAGTGCCAGATGCCTTCATGGTGCCCGACAACAGTCCCATCCTTCATGACGATGTCCCCTCTCTCATCCTTCACGTCCAGGAGATCGGTATAATCCCCGCCATAAAAATCCTGACTCTCATCCTGGTCCGCGCTGTGGAATGACTGGGCCACATCGATTTTCCTCACCTCGCTTTTCAGCATATCCCCCAAAGGATAGAGGATGGACCCCAACTGTTCCTGGCTGAGCCGATACAGAAAATACGATTGGTCTTTCTTCACATCCGCCGCACGGGCTATGGCATAGCGTCCACCCGACTGCACGATCTTCGCATAGTGTCCGGTGGCGAACTTGTCAAAGGACAGTCCCTGCTTCCTCGCATATTCGACCATCGCTCCGAATTTGATCTTCGCGTTGCACCAGATGCACGGATTGGGCGTATGCCCGTTCAGGTATTCTTCCTGGAAATTCCTGAGGACGACATCCTCATACATGGCGGAAAGGTCCACCGTCACATGGGGGATGCCGATCTTCCCCGCGATTTCCTTGATGGCGGCGATATCCTCCGCCTTTTCCGGATTGTAACAACTGTTCGTGTGTTTGGGGGCTGGAAGATCTTTCCTGCCGTTCCAAATCAGCATCGTCACACCGGTGACTTCATATCCTGCTTTCTTCAACAGATATGCGGCGACACTGCTGTCAATGCCCCCGCTCATTCCCACCAATACCTTCACATCGCGCCTCTGTCCACCAAAGTGTACAGAAAACCAACGGTATGGGCAACATATGTCGTTTTCTTTTATTTGTTAGCTATCATTACAATATATAACTTATTTATATATTTAGATATATCAATTCTGTACACGGACGATAAACCTGATCGCCCCATTATTAGTAATATTTCCTTACCAATGAGAAACGGCCACACAGCACGAACCATCTTTCCGGCAAGCCCCCATTTTCGCCGCAAGGTCATCACTTCGGGAAAGCATGTCCTTCGTCAGTGTACCTTCCCAACCAAATGACCTGTGTTTTCCGCCCCCTTTTCCCCTGCCGCTTCAAAAGCTCCCACCTCCAACGGCTTAGTGCTCCGGACAAGCCGTCCATCATCGTGATCATGCGTCCGTCACAACGTCGCGTTCCCTTTTTTCCCAGGTGTTTTCTTTTCATCCAGAAAACGGAAATGGAGGACACTGTTTGGGAAGATGCAAACAGTGGAGACTTCCCCCCCCTGTTCTTGGATATCCCTATTTTCCATGGTTCCCTTGAAATCAAATTCAACATTCCCCCTGTCCAGGGACATCCCGCCAGCCGTCTGGGTCATTTCCCTTTGTGGCGCATCGCATGCGGTGTCCCCTCCCGGAAACTGCGCGATCCCTATATTTTTCCCTCTCGCTTATCCTGTGGCTTCAACGTTTACCGCTTCGTCTCCAATCAGGAAGGGAAGCTTTTTTCCCATCGCTGGTTTCACCTGGTTTGCCGGTGCCGTCTGGATTGTCAGGCAGCGGTTTCCATGCTCGTCACCCGATGCGGATTCCCCTTCGCGTACTGTCCAATATGCGCAAGAGAAAACACCGGTACCGGTCTCCTCTTGCCTTGTGGAATTCCTACCTCGTGCCCAAGATGGTCTTGCATCAATCCGACATCCTCCGTTTCCTTATCGTCCATTCCGCGTTTGCCGCCGTCCACAAGACATCCTCCTGTTTCCATGCACGCCAAAAGAGCCAACCGACGGGAATGGCTATGCTGTGGTTCCGTCAGAAGTCCGCCATTGTGGATGCATTCCTTCCGTCATGTTTTCCTATAAGGTGTTCAGATGCATGGCGATACCTCTGCATATCACAATCTATTATTTCTTGATAATTTGTATTACTTTAAAAACCGATGTAACAGTACGTCTTGATGTCAATCAAAAACAGTCCTTCCCTATCCAAAACATCGATTACGGACGATTGTACGGATTGTTCGCCTGCAGCTTCCCCTCTCCTTTTCTCAAATGCGGTCCTTCTTTCCCCAGCTTTGAATCCGCGGCATCCAAAAATCAACGGTATGCAGTCTGTTTCCCATGATGCCGGCAAGGGCCAAGCGTGTCCGCCGTCCCTCAGCAAGGAGGATACGTTTCCTTGCATGCAGGCTTATGCCCCGATGAACGGGATCCGGACGGGTTGACGGATCTTTTCGGAGGTTGACGCAGTCGGGTTATCATCGGGCATTTCCGTCGGAGAGAGTTCCCTCGCTTTGTGTGCGTGCCGTCTGTGTGTTTGTTCTGGTTTGCTTTTCGAAGGCCAAAGCCTGAAGCATCCTGGCTTGGTCATTTGATTTCATGTATATAACTCCTATTTAGGAATCTTATACATATATTTCATATGTTTATCGCCACAAAAAAAACCGCAGGCGGTAACCTGCGGCCATCTGCTCATTTCCAGTAATGTTCCATCCGTTTTCTGAGACTTTCCCTGTAGGCGTCCCAATCAGTGATGGGTTTTCCCGCCAGGCCTTCCTCACAGGCGGCTTTCGCCACGGCTACGGCCTCGTATTCGATGACTCGCGGGTCAAACGGCTTCGGCACGATGTATTCACGACCAAAGGAGAAGTGTTTCCCCTCGTACGCCCTGCTGACGATTTCGGGAACAGGTTCCTTGGCCAATTGGGCGAGCGCTTTCGAAGCCGCCATTTTCATCCCTTCGCTGATCCGCTTCGCACGCACATCCAAAGCGCCCCGGAAAATGAACGGGAAACCCAAAACGTTGTTGATCTGGTTCGGATAATCGCTGCGTCCGGTCGCCATGATCAAATCACTGCGGACAGCCATCGCTTTCTCGTACGCGATTTCTGGATTTGGGTTGGCCATGGCGAAAATCACCGGGTTTTCCGCCATGGAAGCCACCATCTCCGTGCTGACGCAATCCGCGACGGAAAGCCCCATCATGAAATCGGCTCCTTTCATCGCATCGGAAAGGGTCCTCAGTTTCGTCTCATGGGCAAATTGGGCTTTCTCCGGCGTCAGGTGATCCCTTCCGTTGTAGATGACTCCTCGCGAATCCACCAGCAAGACATTCTCCTCGTCGACGCCGGCAGCGACAAACATCTTGGCGCAACTGATTCCCGCCGCCCCCGCCCCGTTGACGACGATGCGGATGTCCTTCAGTTTTTTCCCGATGATCTCGCAGGCGTTCATCAAGCCCGCAGTCGCGATGATGGCCGTCCCATGCTGGTCGTCATGGAAAACAGGGATGTCGCATTCCTCGATCAAACGCCGCTCGATGGTGAAGCATTCCGGGCTCTTGATGTCCTCAAGGTTGATGCCGCCGAACGTAACGCTGATGGCCTTCACAGCCTCGCAGAATTTGTCCGCATCCTTCTGGTCGACCTCAATGTCAAATACATCGATGTCGGCAAAACGCTTGAACAAGACGCCTTTGCCTTCCATGACCGGTTTCGAGGCAAGCGCGCCTCGGTCACCAAGCCCCAAAATCGCCGTACCGTTGGAGATGACGGCGACAAGATTCCCCTTGTCGGTGTACCGGTACGCGTCGTCTTTGTCCTTTTCGATCTCAAGAACCGGCTGTGCCACCCCTGGTGTATAGGCCAAGCTGAGATCCTCAGCCGTCTGGCACGGTTTCGAAGGAACCACGGTCACTTTTCCGGGAACCCCTCCCATCTGATGATACGCCAACGCCTTTTCGCCCAAATTATTCATCTTTCTGAACTCCCATTCCCATAGTAGCACAAAAACGAAGGACAAGAGGAGAGCGTGAGCGTGTCATTTGCCGTCACTTGGGAAGGAAAAGCTCTGATGCAAGGATGGTCCTGACGATGCATTTCACCTCTTCGCGGATTTGCTCGAGCGGGATGCCCTTGTCATGGCTGGCGTGGATGAACCCCCACAGCCCATAGCTGAGGAAACTGTTTGTCCGTTCAAGAGAAAACTTCGGCTTGAATGCCTTGCAGTTTTCTTCGGCGAATCTCTCGATATTCTTCAGCATGAACCAATAAAACGAGTAAAACAAGTAGGGATTGTCCGTCGTGTCGATATGCTTGAAAAACGCATACTCGTCCTGAAAGTACACTTCCAAGAGGATATCCATCAAATTGCAGTATGCCTGCACCGGATCATTCGACGGATTGGTTTTTTTCTGGATGACGCCCATTTCGTCCTCGACCGTCCTGAGAAAACTCTGAAAGATCGCATCAACAAATTCATACTTGTCGCTGTAATACGTATAAAACGTGATTCTGCTGATGTTCGCTTCCTTGCAGAGTCCGGTCACATTGATGTGCTCGAAGGATGTCGTATCCAACAACCGGATAAGCGCGTCTTTCAGGCTTTGTTTCGTTTTTTTGATTCTCCTGTCTTCCATTTCCGAACAATTCCCCCTCTACCGTATGATTCCGTACATACACGTAATGTAGTAAGAACACGTAAAAAAGAAAAGATATTATTATTGTTGTATAAATATTTTTTTGCATGAGGGCAGAACGACTACTATGAAAATCATATGGATCACCCCGGCTCCTTTCATGCGCAGGATGAAACCCTACAGATGGGGAGGGAAAAGTTATGGGCAAACGAACAGCATAACCGGACCGTTGATCCTGGGCGGCATTCTCAAAAAAGCAGGTCATGACGTCAGCGTCTACGAGGAACTCAACGGCGATGTCGATTACAAGCGTCTGATTCCCCAGGCTGATGTGTTCTGCTTTACCATCATGACAAGCAATGCACCCCGCGCATATGCGTTGGCCGACCGCATCAAAAAAGAAAACCCCAAAGCGCGCGTCATTATCGGAGGCATGCATGCGACGGCCTGCCCTGAAGAAGCGCTTTCCCATGCGGACCAAGTGATGACCGGCGAGGGGGAGAACACCATCCTCGACGTCATCGAGGGCCGCAAGACGGAGAAGATCGTCCACGGCATTCCATGTGAGAATCTGGACGACGTCCCGTTTCCCGATTATTCCATCCTGAAAACACCCTGCAAAGCAGCCAACATCATCACCAGCCGGGGTTGTCCGTTCCGCTGTACGTTCTGTACTACCAGCAGGATGTTCGCCCCATACCGGACGAGAAGTGTGGGAAACGTGCTGGAAGAGATACGCATGTACAAGAACATGGGGTTCAAGTACATGAATTTCGAAGATGACAATTTCACTGCGGATAAGGATCGGGCTAAGGAAATCCTGCGGCGCATCATCAGCGAACACCTTCAATTCGACGAAACCTTCTTCTTCGGGAGGACTGACCTGGCAAAAGACGAGGAACTTCTCAGCCTGCTCAAGGAAGCTCACCTCACCCGTGTGCTGATGGGCATCGAATCGCTCAATCAGAAGGCGTTGGACAGCATCCACAAGGGACAAAGCGTGGAAGACATACGATCGGCCACGAAAGCCTGCCGGGAACACGGCATACGCGTCATCGCCTCGATCGTCCTGGGCATCGACGACGACACCCTTGAGGACATCGACGCGTCGGTGCGGTTCGCCAAAGAGATTGATGCGTACCAACTGCAGCCGGCCGTCCTCACTCCCTACCCCGGAACCCCGGTCTACCGCCAGTTCAATGAGCAAGGACGCATCCACGCGTCAGACTGGACGCGCTACGACATGATGAGCGTCACGTTCCAACCGATGCACATGAGCGCCTGGCAATTGCAAAAAGCGTTTTACAAGGCATCCGATTCGTTTTACACATTCCGTTCCGCCATCCGGATCGGCCGGCTTTTCGGTCGTTTCTACGGACATCAGCGAATGAAGATGTGGTGGAGGATGCGCCAAGGAACCAGAGCTGCCAGAATCCTCTCCCGCCTCGTCCCCCAGAGCCCGTTCTACCAACTCAGGCACGCGCCATGGGCGCAAACATCATATGAGGCCTTAACGTGCCATGGCAAAACGGACAACGTTGGAAATTGAAAGGCCGATGATGACCACCATGACGGTCATGAACAGACGATCGACCTGACGGTTATCCAGCTTTCGGGAGATTTTCCGCCCCACAAGCGCGCCACAAACGCCGCTTGCCATCATGGCGATGAGCAGAGGCCACGAGAATGCTGGTATGTTCCTCGTAGCCAAATTCGCCAGCAGGCTCGCCACCTGGGAGAAGAAAATGACATACAACGAATTCAAGGCCGCATGCTTGCTGTCCATGGAAAAGAACAACGACAGGAACATGATGTTGATCGGCCCGCCGCCGATGCCGAGGAAAGAACTGAGGATGCCGAGGAACAAGCCACAGATGACGCAGAGTGGTCCATTGCTGACAGATATGGTCTTCACGCGCGCCTTTTCCAACACGTAAAGGAAAACCGTGACGGTAAGGATGACCATGACGATGTTCTGCGTCATCCCGACCACAGCATTCGAGGAAGCTCTGGCTTTGACCAAGGAGAACAGCGATTTGCCCACCAGTCCTCCGATCGCACCGCCGATGGCCAGGAGCGTGCCGCGCCGTCTATCCACCTGCACGTCGCTCTTTCTGAGCAAGGAAACCGTGGTCATGGCGAGAACCGTTGTGCCGGAAAGGAAACTGATCGTCTCGACCGGCAATTTCAGGATGGCGTCCATCACCGGTTTGATGATGACCCCCCCGCCGATACCGCTGATAGCTCCGACTATGGTCGCGATGAACGTGATGGCGACTATGAACGCTTCCACACTGTCCCCCTCTCTTTTGAGACTGTACGGCAAATGGGTCGCTTCCGTCTACAGTGCTGAGCACTCTTGACACAATTAACTGTATTTGTTATATATACAGTTAAACAAAGGAAGAAACACTATGTTTTTTCATCAATCACACATACCACCTGAAGAAGCGAAAGAACTCATCGAAACGGGGAAAGCCGTCCTTTTGGACGTACGGGAAGCGGACGAATTCAGAAATACCCACATCAAAGGCGCGGTCACGCTGCCTCTTGGGGACATGCCCGGCAATCTCGCACTGTTGCCGGACAAGGGGAAAACCTACATCGTCTATTGCCAGTCCGGACACCGAAGCGCAAGAGCCAAACAGATCATGGAGGGCAACGGCTATCGCGACATCCGTGACTTGGGGGGCATCTTCGTCTGGCCTTACGAGGTGGAGCATGCAGAGTGACCTGTGCGTCGCTGTCCATGCGCTGGTATACCTCAGCCATACAGGCAGGCCTCAGACCAGCACCGTGCTTGCGGAAAACATCTGCACCACAGCCCCGAGAGTCAGGAAAGTGCTCTCTCCGCTTGCGGCAGCGGGGATGATCGCTTCAAAAGAAGGCGCTGACGGCGGGTATTATCTTCTCAAGAAAGCCGACTCCATCACCCTGAGGGACATCGCGGAGGCTGTGCACATCCACTGCGTCTCCCTCTCGTGGGAAAGCGGCGATATCGACAGGGACTGCATCATCTCTTCCGGCATGGGGCCGGAAATGCAAGCCATCACCAAGGAACTTGATGAACAATGCATGCGTACGCTTGCGGGAAAAACCATCAAGACTATCGAAACGGATCTGGAAAAACGGGGGTACGACCATGAAACAGTATGATGACATCATCATCGGCTTCGGCAAGGGCGGAAAGACGCTTGCGGCGAAACTGAGGGCAAAAGGGGAAACCGTCGCCTTGATCGAAGCTTCAAAGGAGATGTATGGCGGCACGTGCATCAACGTTGCCTGCATTCCGTCGAAATCCCTTGAGAAAAACGCACGGCTCTCCGCAGCCATCGGCGGGAGTTTCGAAGAGAAGGCGAAACGATATCGTCAGGCGATTGAGGAAAAACGCGCCCTCACCGCCATGCTCCGCGGAAAAAACCATGACAAGCTGGTCCAGGCGGGAGTGGACGTCATCGATGGCACAGCTTCGTTCAAAGATGCCCGACATGTGCTGGTTGACGGCAAGAAAACACTCCAGGCGAAACGGATATTCATCAATACGGGAAGCAGACCGGTCTTGCCACCGATTTCGGGACTTTCGGAAAGCAAGCATGTATTCACCAGCGAAACCATGATGGAACAGGAACAGCTTCCCGAACGGTTCGCCATCATCGGCGGCGGATACATCGGACTTGAATTCGCCTCATATTACGCCAACTTCGGTTCCCGCGTGACGATTCTCCAGGATGGGGACGCCTTCATCCCGAAAGAAGACAGGGACGTCGCGCAAAGCGTGTTGGACAGCTTCTCCAAACGGAGCATCACGGTCATGAAAGGGGTGAAGATCACCAAGGTGCATGATGAAGCCGGCGGTGTGGTAATCGAAACCTCGGCAGGGCCGGTGGAAGCAGATGCGGTCCTCGTCGCTACGGGACGCAGACCCAACGTACAGGAACTGGCCTTGGAAAAAGCCGGGGTGAAACTGACCGAACGCGGAGCGGTGATGACCGACGAGCATTTGATGACGAACGTCGAAGGCATCTATGCCATCGGGGATGTCGCCGGTTCCCTGCAGTTCACGTACATCTCCCTGGATGACAGCAGGATCATCGCGTCTACGCTCGCCGGGGATGGGAAACGCACCACAAAAAACCGTGGGGCTGTCCCGTATACCGTTTTCCTCGATCCTCCGCTTTCCCGCATCGGTTTGAGTGAGGAAGAGGCCAAGGCGGCAGGTTTGGAGATTAAGACGGCTACGCTTCCCGCAGCTGCGATTCCCAAAGCCCAGGTCCTTCGGCAACCGACAGGAATACTCAAGGTGATCATCGGTGCGAAGACGGATAAGATTCTTGGCGCGCATCTGTTCTGCGCCGAATCCTACGAAATGATCAACCTCATCAAGATGGCTATGGATGCGGGCATCCCCTACATGGCGCTCCGTGACGCGATCTACACCCATCCGACGATGACTGAGGCGTTCAACGATTTGTTTTCTCTGGTTCAAGCCTGATGACAAAAAAAGTAAAATACCAGTTTACTAAACCATAAAACAGTTGTATTATATAGTTGTCGTTTCGTTTTATGCTTACTCGTGGTGGAAACGACTAAGCCCTCCTTTACAGGAGGGTTTTTTGTTGGGGGATCTTGTGTCTCTTCTGTCATTTCGCCAGCAACACGGGAAGGGCATGTCCCGATACGATGATTCAGGGTGTCACAACCCCAATACCTCGATGATGGAGGCGAACATGTCCGGAGGATTGATCGGTTTGCAAATATAGCCGCTGATTTCTCCCTTGAGTTTCCCTATCATGACATCATCGATGGATTCAGCGGTCATGGCGAGGATGGGAATGTTCTTGCCATCCTCACGAGTCATTGTCCGTATGGCGTCCGTAGCCTGATAGCCATTCATGACGGGCATGCGGATATCCATCAGAATCACATCAAACGAATGGGGAGGACATGCGGAAAACAGGTCAACGGCGATCTTTCCGTTTTCTGCACAACTCACCACCATCCCTTGGCGTTCAAGAATGTTCTTTGCGATCTCGGTGTTCAGATTATTGTCCTCACACAAGAGCACATGGCGTCCTTTCAAGCAAGCCAGCTTCTCCGCACTGACGGCAATGTCTTCCTTTTTCTGCAACTTTTGCTCTTCGCTGGCCAAATCAAAATGGAGAAAGACCGTGAACGACGTCCCTTTCCCCAATTCGCTTTCCACCTCGATGCGGCCTTCCATCAGATTCACCAATTGTTGGACGATGGACAGCCCCAGTCCGCTGCCCACATGGCTGTCGCCTTCGTCCCTATGTTCCTGGCAGAAGGGTTGGTAGAGTTTTTCTTGGATGAATTCCTCACTCATCCCCTCTCCTGTGTCGGTGACCATAAAGCGGGCATTCCGTCCTTCAACCGGCGGATCAAGGCGACTGAAGGAGAACGACACGGTCCCTCCCTTCGGAGTGAATTTCACAGCGTTTCCCAAAAGGTTGAGGAGAATCTTTTGCAGGTTCACCCGGTCAGTCATGATGATCTCGTCCGGGATGGTTGTCTTGTCCAACACGAACGTGACCCCTTTGGCGTCACAGGCCGCCTTGGTCGGAATGGCGACATGGTCGATGACGTCATGGATTCTGACCGCTTCCTTGTTGATGGGCATTTTGCCATTCTCAATCTTTGACAATTCCAACGTATCGTTGATGAGATCCAGAAGAATCGTACTGGAAATCTGTATCTTCCCAAGATAGTCACGCATCCGGTCCACGTCATTTGTCTCCAGAGCGAGATTGATGAACCCGATGATGCCGTTCAGCGGCGTGCGCATATCATGACTGATTGAGGAAAGGAAACTGCTTTTTGCGACATTCGCCTTGCGGGTCGATTCCAGCATTTCCTCGCGCTTTCTGGCTTCCTCCTTCTCCTGGGCGATTTTCCGCTCATTTTGTCTGCGCTTGACCAGCACCATGATGGCGGCGACCAGCAGGATGATCAGGCAGGCGAGGATGAAGACGATGATGGCGATCGTCTTGGTGGAGAGTTTGTCGATCATCGCAGCAAGGGTATCATCACGCACCAAGGAATTTTGCGCCAGCATCTCATCGATGGCAGCGACATTGGTATAGCGCACGCAGGTATTGAGCAGGGAGAACAATTGTGCCGGCGTGTTGGTCCTCACCCCGATCGCCACATCATAGGAATACGAGGCGAGACTGGACATGTTATAGGACTGCGCATGATGGGTGGAAAGCCAATAGTTTCCCGTGGTGATCGGGCAACAGACGATATCAGCATTCTTTTGCCGCAAGGCTTCGAAACATTTTGTCAGGGACGGATAGACAATGGCGGCACCTGAATCCGCATCCAAGCTGAACAACGACGCGATATCCCCTTCAGGTATGGCGATCCTGGGAACGTCCGCTTCATTTCCCTTTTCCGAAATCCGCACCACGGACATATGGAGAAACGGATTCGTCAGGTTTATTCCCTGGTCAATGGCGATCGAGGAATCATCAAGGATGGGCGCGATGACATCAATATCACCGGTCCGCAACAGATTCAATGCGATTTCCCGTGTCCTGACGGGGATGAACTTGAACTGCAATCCCGAAATACCCGAAAAATGGCGGAACAGATCCGGTATCATGCCGCGTATGTTTCCCGCCTCATCGACCGAAGAGAAAGGCATGTCATCCTCAAGAACCGCGACGTTCACCAGCGGATTGCCGGCGACATACGCTTTTTCAGGCTCGGTCAGCATCGGAGTGGATCCGAGGGATATGGAAAGGTACCGTTGAACCAAGTTGAACTCGAACTTCGGATTGATGATGGATAAGGAGGCCATCGTCTCGTCCAGTTCCTTCTTCAGCTCCCCGCAGTTTTTGTTGAAGGCGAAATACATCTTCAGCGGACAGAATTCGGCGACTACACGGACACCAGGCACACTGCCGAGATTGGTGATGGCCACCGCATCGACGATGCCCTTGTCCAATACATCAAGGAGGTCATTGGTCGAGGGGTATTCGACAATGTTGACCTCCATCCGCCGGTCTTTCGCCCATTGGCGGAAACTCGCGCCATCGGCGGAGTCCTGCAAAATGCCCACTGTCTTGCCGGTGAACGCGGCATAGTCGCCAAAAGAAACGTCGTTTGTGGACTTGACGATCAACGTAACATAAATACTTCCCATGTCGCGTTCCGATAAAAGGAATTTTTCCGCACGCTCCGGGGTGTAGATGATTGCAGGCAACAAGTCGACAACGCCATCAGCCAAACCTTGGATGTTTTCATCCCATGTAGCGAAATCAACGAAATGATAATCCCAACCGTTGTACTTGGCCACCTCATTGAGATACTCGATGTCGTATCCGCGATAATGGCCGTCAGGGGTTTTGTACATGTATTGCCCATCAGGGAAAAAGCCGACATTAATCGTCAGGGAATACAGCGGAAGAGCCATCAGGAAGACCAGCAGGCTTATTCCGATCGCTTTTCTGACGAATGTGTTTTTCATGGTAGTCCTGTCATTGTAGCATTGTCTGGTCAATGAAGCAAGAAAAGTCTTTTTGTCAGTTACGTCTTCTTGTATATATACCGTTTTCGTGAGGAGAAGAGCCGATGTGTCCGTGGTCAGCCCCATCAAGGGTACACCGACGGCCTTTTCGCAAGCTAACCATCTAAATGTCCGCAGCGACCCGGCAAAAGCAGAAACAACTGAACGGATACGGCGTCCTTCCGCATGGGCCGGACACAGATCCTGTGATGAAATCATCACCATTTCAGGACCGGATGCCTGCCATACGGTTCTCCCCGCCACGGACAAAGCACAGGAAAGCAAAAAACATTCCCTCCCTCACACACGGAAGAAGGATTCAGGAACCAAGTTCCGGACAGGCTTGCGAAAACGTTCATTTCATGAAAGCCGCAAGCTTCTTATACAGATCCACCGGTTCGATGGGCTTGCTGATGTGCTCATTCATCCCGCACTCACGGCACTTTTCCACATCTTCCGCAAAAGCGTCTGCCGTCATTGCGATAATCGGAACCGTCTTGGCGTCCTCACGGGAAAGCGAACGTATTTCTTTCGTCGCATTATATCCGTCGAGCACGGGCATGCGGATATCCATCAATATCACATCGTAGAACCCAACCGCTGAACGCTTGAACTGCATCAACGCCTGCCAGCCATTATCGGAGACTTCGACAATCATCCCTTTTTGTTCAAGGAGTCTCTTGGCGATTTCCTGATTCAGCGGGTGATCCTCACACAGAAGGACATGTTTTCCCAGAAACGCATCAACGTCTGTCTTGTCGACTTTCTTTTCGCATGGGCGCAATGAGCGGGCGTCCACACTCCCGACCCTGAGATCCACCTCGAAAGTGGTTCCCTTGCCTAACGCGCTCCGCACCGTGATCGTACCGCCCATCACATCAACCAGTTTCTTGGTGATGGCCAGGCCGAGACCTGAGCCCCGAAGCTCGGAATTGTCATTCCGGCCTTCCTGCGTGAAGGGTTGGAACAACACCTTCTGAAACGTTTCGCTCATGCCGATGCCATTGTCAGAAACACTGAGATGCATGGACATATCCTCGGAGTCCGCTCGCGGGGTGAAAACCACAGTATAGCTGATGAGCCCGCCTTCAGGAGTATACTTCACCGCATTGGACAACAAGTTGAAGATCACTTGGTTTACGCGCAGTTTGTCCATCACCGGCACACGGCCTTCGAGTAATGTCGTCTTCAACTCAAACCGTTGGTTCTTCCCTTCATACAATGGTTTGATGACCGCATCCATATATGCATGGAACTCCTCCAGAGGGTATGGCTCCGGATGCAACGTGATCTTGTTGCTCTCCGCCTTGGTCATGTCGAGGATGTCGTTGACCAATCCCAGCAGGAAGAGAGAGGACGTATCGATCTTCTTCAGATAATCTGCCGTTCTGGGGGGATTTTGTTCCTCAGCCGCCAGATAGGTCAGACCGATGATCCCGTTCAATGGGGTGCGGATGTCATGGCTCATCCTCGAAAGGAATTCGCTCTTGGCGGCATTCGCCTGTTTCGCGGCGGCCAAAGCTTGGGACAATTGCTCCTGGTTTTTCCGTTCCCGCTCCAAAACAGCTGTTACGTCGGAGAGCAGGAACACCACGACATCATGATATTCATTGAGATAGAAGATGTCTTCTTTCCATGTTCCTTTTCCATCCCTTTTGGCATAACAGAAAGTGAACACGGACTTCGTTTCCAATTCCTTGCGGATAGTATCCATCGAGAAGGCTTTCTTGGTAGTCTCCCTGTCGGAAGAGGCGACGTTGGCCTCGAGTTCTTCCTCCACAGCCTTCACATACGGGATGCCATTAAACCGTGGATCGATGTCATTGTTGGTCGATTTCACCACCAATATATCTGTCTGCAGGTCACAATATGACACCGTTTCGTAACTCAGTCCGATGACCCGCGAGGCGAGCATCTCATCCACCACTTCGGTATTGATGTCGCGTGTGTAGAAAAATGCGATCATATCTCCCGATTCAGGGTCGGGAAGCACCTCTGTATGAGAGACCACCCAATGGATTTTCTTCCCGATATACCTCCGATAGCGTATTTCCGAGGTGTATCTTCCCTCCTTCATCGCGTTTCTGACCCCATTGCCGCTACACGTGATGATGAAACGTTCACGTTCCTTCTCGTCGGGGATCCGGGACGCCGCCCTAAGAAGGATGTCCCGTGTCTGGCTGTTGGTGTGCTCCAATGCAGGGACAAGCTCCAGAGCCTGATGAGCCACGGCGTCACTGACTTTTCCTTGGAACAGGCCGTCATCAAAGGTCTGGATCGTGGGTTGGGAATTCTTGGTGAGGTTGAAGGAAAAAGCTTCGAAGACGTTTCCTTCCATGGTTTTCAAACGGACTTTCTCCGTCCGCAGACGTTCCTCCGCTTTTTTCCGCTCAGTGATGTCAACGGCGCTGCACAATACCTTACGGATACTCCCCTGCTCATCTTTCAGGGAAGACATGGTCACTTTCTCCCAATACCGTATGCCATGATATTCCGGATTGATGATGCAGGATGCGGTCTCAGCCCCCGAGTCAATCATTGCGACCATCTTCAGGTACGCCGAACGGTCAACAGATGACAAATCGGCAAAAGCGACGAAACGGTCAGGATACTGTTCCAAAGGGAACGGAACCGCACCATACCGTTTGTTCAGCATGGTGATCTCCAAGGAATGCGAAGCAGGATAATAGGTAAAATACTGGACATCAGAGTTACTGATGGCATCTTTGAGTTCACGTTGGCTGTCAAGCAATGCCTCCTCTGTCCGTTTCTGTTCGTCATAACAGGAAAATGAAGCATAGAAATAGGTTATCCCGCCATCTTGGTATGCATGGCAAAACTGGATGCCGATCCAATGTATCGCGCCATCCTCCCCAATTGTCCGGTATACCACATCACCTTGGGCAAGCCTGCATTTGCAGACATCCTCGTATACTTCCATGATACGTTCCCTGTCTCCGGGAACAACCACTGTGATGACATTCGGCCCCATGAATCGTTCCCCATACGCACGGCTCATGTGATGGGTGCTGAAATATCCTTCATTCGCATAATCCAAGAAAAACACTCCATCCTGTTGGTGAAGTATCGCCACACCCCCGGGGATGTGCGTGATCAGATCGATGTATCTGCGCGCATATTTCGCTTCAGACTGGAGTTCCATCTCCAAGGAAACATCACGTCCTACGCCATACATTCCGACCAAGACCCCACCGGCGTCATAAATGGGATATTTCCACGTCTTGGTCCACTGCGCCTTTCCGTTTTTGTCAGGAATGCGCTCCAGCATGCCGATGATCGGTTTTCCGCTTTTGAGCAATTCGGCATCATCCTTACGATATTTCTCCGCAAGCCCATAGTCGAAAAAGTCATAGTCGGTTTTGCCTAAAATTTCTTGTTGGGAGGATTTTCCCGCCATGTGGGCGAATGCCACAGAACACGACCGATAAACCAAGTTCATGTCTTTGACAAACAGATAATCGTCAGTGTTGAACATCAGGCTCGACAAAGCGTCAGACAACAACCGTTTGCTATCATCACTTTCCATATCGTTCCCCCATCATCAGAAAAGGCATACCAACCTTTTCATATTATCATCATCGATGAAAGGACGCCATCCATTTTGGGGATTCTGCGTCGTTATTTCCAAGCAACGGCCGGATAATGATGATATGATGTCCGACAGGAGGATGCAGTATGGACAGAAAACAAGAATTAACGATCAAACTACAGAGGATCCGTTCCTTCATGCAGATGAAACACATCGACGGACTGTATCTCAAACGTCAGGATGATTTCGCATGGCTTTCCTGCGGAGGAAGGAATTTCGTCGGAGCAGGAGACATGGGCAACTGCGGGTTGCTGGTGACCTTCGACGGGCATCATGCGATAACCAATACCATCGAAGCGCCACGGATGCTGAAGAAAAACACCTGACTACAAGATCAACATCATGCCTAAACAGAGTCCGATCATCACCCCGATGGCGGGAGCTTTGGACTTCCACATCAGGTAGGATTCCGGGAGCAATTCGCCGAAGACCACATACAACATGGCTCCACTGGCAAAACTCAATGCAAGGGCATTCATCACCGGACCAAGGGAACCGACCCAGAAACCGAGTATGCCCCCCAAGACGGTAGGGAAACCGCTCAAAGCGGTGAGCAGGATGGCTTTTTTCCGTTTCATTCCTCCGGCAATAAGCGGAACCGCGATGGCCATACCTTCCGGAATATTATGCAGTCCGATGACAACCGCCATGACGAAACCGCTGCTTGAAACGATTTTGGTGTAATCGACCCCGACATACATGGCGCCGATGACCATACCCTCAGGGATGTTGTGGAGGGCGATGGCTACAGCCATGATGAGTCCGGCTGTGAACAGATTGCTGGACTCAGCCATATGCTTCTGCAGGTGATTGCTGTGGATCAACTCATCCAAGTCGTCAGCGGTCTTCGGATGGTCTTTGCCGATGTGCTTGATCTCCGGGTTGGTCTGCTGGTCGATGACATAGTTCAACAGCGCCACGATGGCATATCCGACACAGATGCCGATCAGAACGATGGGAAGTGAGACTTTGGTGCTTTCATCAGGCCGCAAAGCGGACAACACCATATCGAAACAGACTACCGCAAGCATGATCCCTGCCGCAAAACTCAACAACAAGCTGACCGTTTTGTCAGAGTTTTTCCTGATCATGGCGCTCACTACACCACCCAGACCCGTACCGCCGACACCGGACACAAACGTCACCAGAACCGTCCACCAGAGCATTTCGCTGTTCACGCCATCACCTCATCCATTTTACACAATACCGAACCTCATAAGGCTGTGCAAGGGATTCCGGTTTCATCCGGCGACGCATGGGAAGGGTTGAAAGGCCAACTTTCCTGCGAAACCAGCGTATTTGGTATTTTCCGGCACTTTCGCTTATGATATAATTGGGTAACATTAGGAGACTAATAATGGATGTCATTATGCAAAATTGGTTGGCAATCGATGGCCTTTCCTTTTTTGTCATTATATTTCTTGGAATACTGGTTACGGGAAACCATGTACTTTCAAAGACATTCCGTTCCCATTTCCTTGCATCCATCGTTTTCGCCTGCATCTCCATCCTCGCCGAGATCACCGTCCTGCTTTTCGGCGACAATGCATGGAACAATACCATCGGTTTCGCCACGACTCCGCTGATTCCCGTATGCTTTGTCACGGGCAAAATGGACAAAGGGTACCGCGACATCGTTTGGATACCGGCCCTCATCAACATGATCATTTCCATGACTTCCCCTCTCACCGGATGGCTCTTTTCCCTTGACCCCTACCACCGCGGACCGTTTTTTTGGGTGTTTACCTTCAGTTACCTTTGGGGCATCTGTCTGGTGATCATCATGACGTTCAAAGCCCAAAAGGTTTTCTTCGATGTGCCGAAACGGTTTTCGTTCGGAACCTTGTTTTTCCTGGTTGTCGGCACCAGCATACAAATGCTCCTGCCTCAAATCCATGCTACATGGTGCTGCGTCACGTTCATCATGCTCCTCGGATATTTGTTCATCATCAGCATCCAAAACACCTACGACCCATTGACCGAGGCGCACAATCGGGCTTCTTACCAAAACGTGTTGGAACAGGCGAAGGTGGTGGTTTTCCTGGATATCAACAATTTCAAAAGCATCAACGACCAATACGGGCACCTGTATGGTGATATCTGCCTGAAGCATGTCGCCCATATGTTGCTTTTCTGTGCTGAAAAACAGGAAGGCGCCTGCTATCGTATCGGCGGAGACGAATTCTGTCTGTTATTCAAAAACAAAGAAGGATACGACAATGTCTTGTCGGAGTTCAGTGCTCTGCTTCAAGCCAAAAGGAAATCCGATGAGAAGTTCCCCTCAGTTTCCTGGGGTATCGGCGTACGCAAGCAAAATGAGGACATCAACGAAGTGATACGGCAAGCTGATGAGCAGTTATACCGCATGAAAAACCACCAGAGTTGACGCATCAGGCTCTTTCCTGCTGAGGATAGTCTTGGTCAAGAGCCGCATAAAGGACCTCAGGTTCAACCGGTTTGGAAACATGACCGTTCATCCCCGCTGCTTTGCATTTTTCCTTGTCGTCCGCAAACGCATCGGCAGTCATGGCGATAATCGGTACCAGTTTTGCATCGGGACGCTCAAGAGCACGTATCGCTTTCGTAGCTTCATATCCATCCATCACAGGCATCCGGATATCCATAAGGATCGCATGATAGAACCCCACGGCGGATTGCCTGAACAGTTCCATTCCAATCTGTCCGTTATCCGCTACTTCCACAATCATCCCCTTTTTCACGAGCATCGCTTTGGCGATCTCTTGGTTGAGCGGATGATCCTCGCACAAGAGAATGTGCTCTCCCGCCAAACGCCCATACCGGTCTGAGGGAGAGGCCGACAACGATTTGGACATGGCGTTCTGGGGAACACAATCAAAAACAAGACTGATGCGGAACGTCGTGCCGGTTCCGATATGGCTGTCCACCTTGATCCTTCCGCCCATCAGATCGACGATTTTTTTCACGATGGCCAGTCCGAGCCCGCTGCCACGATACAACGAAGCGTCATCCCTGTTTTCCTGGGTGAACGGAGCAAACATCGCTTGCTGGAATTCCTCAGACATGCCTATGCCATTGTCACTGATTTCCAAATCCATCGCATATGTACCATCTGGGTTGAGATGAGTCTCGACACACAAGTTGATCGCACCGCCTTCCGGCGTGAACTTGGTGGCGTTGGAAAGCAGATTGAAACAGATCTGGTTGAAACGCAACATATCCACCACGGGGACATAATCCGGAAGGAAATGGCAGGAGACCAGCAGATGTTGCCCTTTCTCCCGGCACAAGGGACGGATGACCGCATCCACATAGGTGAGGAAACGATGCATGTCATACGGTTCAGGATGAAGCTCCATCTTGTTGCTTTCCGCCTTTGCCATGTCCAGCACGTCGTTGACCAATCCCAGCATGAAGTGGGAGGAAGTGTCTATCTTCACAAGGCAATCGATGGTCGCCAACGGGTTTTTCTGTTCAAAAGCGATGCGTGTCATCCCCATTATGCCATTAAGAGGTGTGCGCATGTCATGACTCATGCGTGACAGGAATTCTGTCTTCGCGGCATTGGCCACATCCGCTTTTTTCCGCAATTCCTGCTCCGTTTTTATCTGCTCGTTGACTTTCTCCTCAAGCTGCAACTCGCCCGTAACATCACGATACGTCGCATAGAACACATGGCTGCCTCCGGACGTTTCCCGGAAAATGGTTGTCTGCGTGACCCAATGCCAAGTCCCGCCCGCACCAAGAAGCCGATATCTGTTGACCACGAACTGCGCCGAATTGAAATTTTCCCGGCAGACATCCCGTACCCGTTGCTTATCATCCGGGTGCACTCCGCTGAAAGCGTCGGCGAAATAGTCCCTGATGGATTGGTTGTCCGCTTCAGTCAGCTGATCCGGCTCAACGGCAAACCCAAGCATCCGATACATGGTCTTGTTTGTGTAACGTATGGAAAGATGATCGGGATCGGGCATCACCAGGACACAGATGCCTGTGGAGATTGAATCCATGACATCCCTGATCCGTTGTGTTTCCGCTTTGGCGAGATTCACTTCCCTGCGTTGCATCAAGACCTGTTCCGTGTCATCATATTCGGTCATCAGGACTTTGCCGGAAGGTTTGTCCAGATAGAAATATTGGTATTTGCGGAAAAGGTCTGCCGTTTCCGCAAAACGGATGGTGAATTCCACGCGTGCGTCACGGTCCAACAGGGCGCGCATGTGCTCGGGGGAACACCAATCCCCATACCGCTTCCGGTCTTCCCCATCCGGCCATGCGGATGTGTCTTTCCCGACAAAATCGGTATATCTGCAGGCTCTTTCGGGAAACGAAAACAACTCGTGATACCGGACCGGCATACGAGCCCCCACCTGGATGGCCTCAATCCGGTCCGTCTGAAGCCTGATAACCGCTATGAAGTCATAAACATGTTCCGTAAGCAGCTGGAACACCTCGTCCTTTTGTTTCTCTTCAGAAATATCCACAGAATAGAGGATGCATTCCAAATCCCCTGTGGCTGGATTACGGAGCATGTTGCAATAGGTCCTCACCCATATGAGTTCCCCGTTCTCATCCAATCTCCGGTAATCCTGGGTAAATGCTTCCTCACCTGCGTCATGACAAGCGAGCATCTGCGCCCGATTGAACCTTGCGAAACAGGGTTCCAGGTCTTCTTTCGTTTTCACCAGCGAAAGGATATGGGCAAAAACCTCATCGGCGGTATCGGCCCTAAGGGTGTCCACAATGAATCGGGATTTGCCAAGGTTCTGGATACAGGTGTTTTGGGTCAGATTCAGATGGAAGATGCAAAGGGCTTCGGGATTAACGGTGAGCAGAGACTGGATGGATTCATTGAAATGCGCCTGAGCCTGCTTTTCCGTAGTGACATTGATCCCAATGCCGTAGGCCACATCCGGATTGCCCTGCGCATCCTTTTTGACCGTATAGATGGTCCGTTCGCAACGCAATGGCAACTGAGGATTCCAGCGCATCCAGAAATCATCCGAAACCCGGGTTTCCCCTTGTTCCATCCGGGAGAACAACGCAAGCAGTTTCGTCTGTTCTTCCGGAGGCAACATCGGGAGAATGGACTGAGGAACATTGGGCACGACATCAGGAATTCCGAATTTCTTGAAACTATGGCTTGGACTGGTGATCTCATGGGTCTTGAAATGGTATTCCCACACTCCCATGGAAGCGCTTTCCACGGCCAACTCAAACCGTTCCTGGGAATTCTCCAACTTTCTCTGAAGTTCTTTCTGTTTCGAAATATCCATGATGAACTGCACGAAAGCATCATGTCCGCACCAATTGATGGATACTCCGGTAATGTTCTCCCAAACCTCATGGTTCGCATCAAACCGCTCGCAACTGACCGATTGTCCGGACGGAGCGCTGTTCATGATGCAGTCCTCACACGGGCTGGCTTTTCCCCTGAGGAACGCGAAGCACCGGAAACAACCATCCTTCCCCAGTTCCTTCAACCGGTTCCGTCTCGCGACTTCATTGGCATACAGGATCTCATAACTGTGGCGATCGATGACGTAAATTGATGCATTCGTGTGGTTGATGATCTTCTGGTAAATGTCCGATTCCACAGACGCGTTCGCATACAACACCAACAGGACAGGGCAACCTCCCATCGTACCGCAGAGACGGACATTCGCATGCACCCAGTCAAATCCGTGTGACTTGTGGTGGACCCGGTAATAATACTCCATGGGTTTTGATGTCCGGACACATTGGGAGACAAACTCCATCAATCCAGGGATATCTTCTTGCAAAACGATGTCTGCCGCGTTTTTTTGGGTAATTTGTTCGTATTCCACACGGGTCATGCCGTTCAGCGAAGGAAGTCCGTCCGAGAAATACAGGGATTCGACGTTTCCGCCCTTCACCCGATATAATGCCACGTTTCCCGGTGTCACCTTCTCTATGAATTCCAACTGTGCGCGCGTAAGTTCCATTTCTCTGCCATCGATTATCAAAATAGTAGTGAGCTGAACTGAAAAAAATGTTTTCGGAATGAGATTGACAACACATATTTCCTGAAAACGATATATTCTTATATTTATTACATGAGTAAAACGCTATGAACAGCAATCCATACCATATCCCGTGGATTCGTCATTGGGAAAGGATACCATTTCAGCTGGGATTGTCAATCATCATCACCCTTCGGACAGAACCCCCATCAGTACTTCGGCGCCCCGTTCAATCAATGCGGGAAACCGCATTTTTCTTCTCAACAGGGGAAGCAGAGCCCCCTTCATCGCGCAACAATCATCCATTCAGATGCGCATCGACTTTTTCAAGCAGGTCCCGGAATACCCGGCGTTCCTCTTCCGAAAGAGGGGAAAGGATGTTTTCCTCCACGTTTCCCCTGTGGCGGTTACCCTGATTATGGAACTGCCATCCCTTCGGAGTCAGACTGATGCGTTTCACCCGGGGTTGGTTCTCGTCCTTGGAAACGGAAACAAGTCCTTTGGTTCCCAGACGTTTGACGATGCCCGTCACGGTGGGTTGGGCTATGGAAAATTGGCTGCCGATGGATTTGAGGGTCACGTTTCCTCCCTCATTCGCCCCGATGAATTCCAAAACCCTGACTTGGGAAATGGTCAATCCGATGTCCTTCAAATCATTGTTCGCATTCCGATACAAGGCATCAGAAATACGTTTGATGAGTAATCCGCAATCCTTCGAATGGTCATCCATGGGTTTCATGGTAGGTGACGGCAAAAAGATTGTCAATCGCAAAATCTCCTCACGGGAAGGAAACAGGAGTGACCGGCATTTCGGTGTCATGCGCGGCATAGACACCCACACATCGGGGATCATCACGCATGCTTTTGACCCATGCGAGGGTCTTCGTGAGCGAAGCGTCATCATACGATGGGCCAGGAAGCGCCAAAGCATCCCACGAATGCGCGTTGTAACCATCGTCACCGCACAAGACTGCAAACTTGCCGCAACCCTTCACCACCACAGCCACGGAACCCGCAGTGTGTCCCGGAGTGGATACAACTTCAACACAGCCGTCACCAAACAGGTCACAGGAAGCGCCGAATGGGGCGGACGGGTCGTTTTTCATCGCCAAGCTCTCCAGATGGACACCTTTCCAGAACGTCTTGTGATAACGCATATTGGGTTTTTCCGCCTGCGACAACTCTTCTTCCGACACAAAAACGTGCGTCGCATCCTTCAAATCGCACAAACCGCTGGCATGATCGCAATCAAGATGGGTGAGGACGACCGCATCCAAATCCGCCGGGCTGACGCCCAAAGCTTCCAGCTGCCTCACGGCGGACTCATGGTCTTCCAGGACAGGCTCACTGGCAAACCACAATCCGAACCCCATATGCCGTATCGGAGCAGTGACGCATTTCCCGCTCCATCCCGTATCGACGAGCACCTTCCGCTCCCCCACTTTGACCAGAAAGGCTTTTACCGGAACCCGTATGCGCTCCGAACGTCTTTGGAACACCCCCGCATATGCGAATCTCCCCGCTCGGGCCTGCCTGTCAGGAACGGCCGGGGATACCAGCGTGAAACCTGTCTGTATCGTATATATCGTGACCATCGTTCACTTCCGCCACCACATCCGACAAAGCGCACGGGACCTGTTTCACCTGATACGGATGTTGGGTTGTTTTCATTCGTTGCTTCTTCAAGCCTATTCGTATTCACCGTGCTTTGTACGGCAAGCCATTCCTATTTCTTTTGCAGGCAATACACCGTAAGATCACTGCTTACAGCCTCAGATGTCTCTCCGACCGGATTGGTTCCGTTCGCGTCAAGATACAACGCGTATCCTTCCGCACAATTCCACGTGAACCGCTCCCCTTTCGGAATGAGTGCCTTGCCTTTCGTGCCATCAGGGTAGGTCACGGTGACGGCCACTTTCTCTTTGGCGAGATACCAAGCGGAAACCGCATCCGGATACTGCACGGGTTTGTCGTACAAGAGCACGCCTGAGGCAATCTTCAGTTTCGTTCCATCAGCATGCAAAATGGTGAAATCAAGAGAAAGGACACGATAGTCATCGGAAGCGAACACCACAGTGGTCAGCATCTTGTCCTTGGTAGTCACCGACCAAGAAGACAAAGCCGCGGCATACGAGGCATCAATATCGGCTGTCATCTCTCCGAGGATGGTCCCGTTTCCCAGAATGACGCAGGAAACAAACTCGCTTCCCTGAGCCATGAGCAGATATCCGCTGACAGACGTGTCCCCACCGCAATCGATATGGTATGCCGATTCTCCTTTTTCCCGGACAAACCCGAACAGATCCGTACAGTAGGCAGCATACCCATTGTCATCCTCCACATACGTCGCCTCACCCGCATCATTTTTGAAGAACGTGATGTGGGTGGTGTTGCCGCCGATAAAGTCAAGCTGGGCATAGGTGACGGTCGTGTGTTTTGCCAACAAATTCCCTGCCTTGTTGATCTGGGCAGCCTGCGAAGCGCTCAGGCTGGAGGAGGTTGACGTCATCGCGCAAGATGCCAACAGCAGGCTGCAGGCCATCATGAACCACGATACCACGCGAATCCAATGGGCTTTTCTCATAGAGCGCTCCTTTACTCGTCAATCGATGATCTTCCCAGTCAATGCTTGTCGGACCCATCTGGCCTCGGATGATTCGTACACCACCAGCCTCCTGCATGTGGAAGGTTGTTTTTTCACCTGCCGTGAGCAATACATCAGGATGGGAGAAAACCATAACGCAAGCATCCAGACCATTGCATTGCACATATTCTTTGTATAGATGCGTTCTTGCAGTTGTTCGTTGCAGATAGCAATACGCAACAGGGATGCATCCTCTGCGACATGCTAGCATACTTCATCTGCATTTTCTAGAAGATGTCGGAGGGATCTCCCTGCGTTTTATCCCTTTTTCACATTGATTTTCCCTACAACTTGGAATATTGTTGGACATGAAATGGGAAACTGTCAGGAAATGACGCCATCTTCTCGGACTGCCGTCCAAGGTGCAAAGACTATCTCAAGGCAAGGACAACAGGAGCACAAAATGGACAAAAACTGCTTCGGAACGGTTTTGCTCGAACACCTTCCCACCGGCATCGGGGTTTTCGACGTGACAGGGACAACGATCGACATGCAGTACCTTAACGAAGGGTATTATCAGATGATCGGCACCAAAAGATGCGAACGCACCCGTTTTTTCGGGAAAAAAACGACTGACGCCATCCATCCTGACGACCGCAAACCTCTCATCGAGGAAGTCATGGCTTCCATCCGGGAGAAACGTCTTTTCCATTTCCGCTTCCGTGTCTTTACGGGAAACGGAACATACCTTTGGATCGGCATCAACGCCAATCACGAGCCGCTCACTGAAAATACAGAACGGTTTTATGCCTCCTACTACGATATCGACACGTTGCTCAGTACCCAGAAGCAACTGGAATCCGACAAGAAAGTCATGGAAGCGATGCTTGGCAACATTCCCGGAGGAGTCGCGGTCTTTTCGGAAAAAAACGGGAAAATCCATATGGTATACACCAACGACGGTTTCTACAGTCTGCACCACGGCAACCGTGCTTTTTGGGCGGCCCGGGGAGACGACCCTGTCGATTGGCTTGAAGCAAATGACCGGCACGTATTCCTTGATGAGTTCCAGAAAGTCAAAAACGGGGAAAAGGAACAAGGGCGGGCGACTTATCGTGTCGATGGCGAAGACGGAAGCAGCCATTGGGTGGACAACCAATTCAGAAAGGCGTATGAAGAATCCGGCGTCCAGTATTATTACGCGTCGTTCGTCGGGCTCGATGGCCTGAAACGGGCAGAGGAAACAAGAGACGAAGCGCGCAGGATGTACGAATCCGCAGTGGAAGACTCAAAGCTCGTTGTCTGGGAATATGACATCCCTGCCCATCGCATCATCATGGCGGAGAATGAGTTCACCAAGTACGACTACCGGAAGTTCGGATTGCCGAAGATCATCGAAAACGCACCCCAGGCATTGCTTCCCTTTATTGATGACGCCTATCATGAACCGTTTCTGGAAATGTACCGGAAGGTGGAGATGGGAGAACCCACCGCATCCTGCGAGGTATGGTACAAGCTGAAACCAGGCGTTGAGCCACGATGCGAGCACATCTCGTATACGACGGTCTTTGACGCTCAGGGGAAAACCATCAAGGCATATGGAATCGGCAGGAACATCACCAATCAGAAACAACAGGAAGAGGATTATCACCGGCTCCGGAACCAACTCACAGGAAATCTTCTGGATGTCGTCGGCAGTTTCCAGCTCAACCTGTCCAAAAACACCTATATCAGCGGTTACAGCCCCTATACCTCGGTGGTGAAAGGCCTGGAGAAAGCCACAGCGGACGAACATTTCGCCGCCACAGCCCAAACCGCAGCCAATGAAACCATCAAGGCAGGCATCCTCAAGGATTATACCTGCCAGCATCTGCTGCAAATGTATAGGGACGGACAGAAACAAATCCAGCGAGAGTATCCTGTCCATACATCAAGCGGGGGTATCATGTGGATACACTCCACCCTCTACATGATGCAGAACCCCGACACAGGGGATGTCGAAGGCATCACCTACTCGAAGGATGTCACCCGTCAGAAAAAGAACGAAAAGATCCTCCAACGATTGTACAGCAAGGACTGTGACTATGTCGGACTCGCGGAAATGACCACCAAAACCTTCGAAGCCTATAACGGTTCTTGGGAATCAAGGGACATCCCCAAAGGCAAGCAGGTTTCCTACCCTATCGTCAGGGATCTGCTGGCCGAGGAGTATGTCTCCTCGGAAGAACGACAGGCGTTTCTTGAGGCGACAGACCTCCCGAAACTGGCGGAAATCCTCAAGAAACAAACGGACTACACGTTCACCTACACCTTCATCCAGAGGGAAACCACCAGAAGGAAACAGATACGTTTCGGATGGCTTGATGAGGAAGAACGTGAAATCCTGATCATCCAAACGGATGTCACCGAAGCCTATCAGAAGGAACAGGAACAGATAGCGCGGCTGAACGCAGCGCTGGAGGAAGCGGAAAAAGCGAACAAAGCCAAAAGCGAATTCCTTTCACGCATGAGCCATGACATCCGCACTCCCCTGAACGGCATCATCGGCATGACCTATCTGATGGAAAACATGGACCTTCCCAAGGAAGCGATGGAGGATCTCCACAACATCTCCACCTCTTCCAAATTCCTGCTCTCGTTGATCAACGACATTCTGGACATGTCCAAAGCCGAGAGCGGAAAGATCGAACTTCATCCGGAACCGTATCGCCCGAAGGATTTCCTCAACTACATCGATGCGGTCATCGGACCGCTGTGCCGGGAAAAGAATCTGAAGCTGGTCATCGGCAACGACCAAATCCCCGGGATCGTGCCTCTGATGGACGAACTCAGGACGAACCAAATCCTCTTCAACCTCTTCTCCAATGCGGTGAAATACACTCCGGAAGGCGGAACTGTCACCTTTACGCTGAAGGAGAACCTGACAAACGACAACAAACTCGCCATGGAAATCTCCATCAGCGACACCGGCATCGGCATGAGCCCGGAATTTCAGAAAGTGCTCTTCCAGCCGTTCACCCAAGAACGGCTTTCCAACCAACCGGAAACCCAGGGAACCGGTTTGGGACTGTCCATCGTCAAACGTCTTGTCGACGTGATGGGTGGAACCATTCGGGTGAAAAGCGTTTTGGGCAAAGGTTCCACCTTCATCCTGAATGTGGCCGTCGCATATGCGGCCGAAGCGGAAACCTCCTCGCAGTCCCCAATCCCCGCGAGCGCCAAAGCGGACATCTCCTGTCTGTCGGGAAAGCACATCCTCCTGTTTGAAGACCATCCGCTTAACCAGATCATTGCAGTCTCGCTCCTGCAACGCAAAGGCATGATCGTGGAAACGGCGGACAACGGAGAGACAGGAACAGAACTGTTCAAACGCTCTGCCCCACACTTCTATGACGCCATCCTCATGGACATACGCATGCCTATCATGGACGGATATGCGGCGACACAAGAGATACGATCCCTTGCAAGGGAGGATGCCAAGACGATCCCCATCATCGCAATGACGGCAGATGCCTTCTCCGATGATGTCAAGAAAGCGCAAGAGGCAGGCATGAACGGTCATATCGCAAAGCCGATAGAACCGGATGTCTTGTACAAGACGCTTGCAAAACACCTGCAAGGATAAACCCTCTTTCCCTGGTAAAGAAGATTTACAGAACGGACAAACCACCATATCCTGTAGTACAGAGGAGTCAATCAAAACATGATCCGCATGGGGCTTGAACGCACCGAGGCTTGGGTGCCTTTGGTCAATGGCAAACGAGTCGGTCTGGCAAGCATTCCGGCCTCGTTGTTTTGTGGCAGAGATGATGGCATCACCTTCGTCAAGGAACAGTGTGATCTGACCGCTTTGTTCGGCCCGGAGCACGGTGTACGCGGAGAGTTGTCCCATGGCGTCTGTATGGGGGATTCCAAAGATCCCGTCACCGGTATTTCCACCTACAGCCTGTATCAGGGTGAAGACACACACCTGCCCGGTGACATCACCAAGGCCATCGACATCCTGCTGTTTGACGTTCAGGATGTGGGTCTCCGATTCTACACCTACATCGCCACCTTGAAACGCATTCTGGAAGATGCCGCCGCACAGGCCTTGCCGGTCATCGTCCTGGATCGACCCGACCCTCTTGGCGGAATGGTATACGGTAGCCCGCTTCCCAAGGAAGACTGGAGCTTTGTGGGACCTGGCGCGTTACCGGTACGGTACGGTCTGAGCAGCGGGGAACTCGCCCTCCTCTTCAACGAGGGTCAGGAGAAAAAAGCGGATCTCACCGTCATCGGTCTGGAAGGCTGGAACAGGAAGATGCTGTGGCCTGAAATTGGCAGAAGATGGATACCCACCAGTCCTGCGATCGGATCATTCGATTCTGCCCTCAGCTATGCCGGTTTCTGTCTGTTGGAAGGCACCAACCTTTCCGAAGGCAGGGGGACGACCACGCCCTTCGAACTGTTTGGCGCACCGTATCTGGACAATGTCGGCTTGTGCCGTTTCCTCAACGGGAAAGCCTTCCCAGGTATGGCGTTCGTTCCGAAATATTTCCAACCGGAAGCAGGCAAATATGCGGGACAACCCTGCAACGGAGTCTTTGTGGTCGCGACGGACTGGCACGCAAACCCCATACCGGCCGCACTGTACACGCTATGGTGGGTTGCCGCCCACCACAAGGAATTCGCCATCTTGCCGCCAAGAAAAGAAGGAGCGCCAAACCCGCTGAGCCGATTGATGGGCGCCACAGACGCCACAGCAGTGTTTGACCACCCAGACGAGGTGGCAAAGCGTTGGGAAGAAGAAGGCCGGGAATTCCAGGAAACGCACCGGGAGGTATGGTTGTATGCATGATGAAACGCTTGTCTGGCAAATCGGGCAAAGGCTCGTCACGGGCTTTGCCGGCACATCGTTGGATGATTCCTTCAAGGAAGTCGTCAAGCGCTGGAAAATCGGGAATGTGATTCTCTTCTCCCGCAACCTGAAAGACAGGGAACAGATAACCGCTTTGTGCGCTCAGGCAGACGAGCTGGTCTTCCATGAGACAGAAACGCATCCGTGGATCATGATCGACCAGGAAGGCGGGATGGTTTCCCGTCTTCCCATCGGCTCCGCCATCGCCCCGGGTGCGATGGCTCTGGCAGCCTTGGGTGACGAACAGGCCGTATACACCTGTGCGTTTGAGACGGCGAAAGAACTGCGCCAACTGGGCATCAACGTAAATCTTGCGCCGGATCTGGATGTGAATTCCAACAGGGAAAACCCCGTTATAGGGATTCGAAGCTATGGTGATGACCCGAACGAGGTGGTGCGTTTTTCCCGCCAAGCCATCAAGGGCTATCTGGAAGGCGGAGTCCTCTGTTGCGGCAAGCATTTCCCCGGCCATGGCGACACCTCGATCGATTCCCACTTGGCCCTGCCCAAAGTGGACAAGACAAAGGAGCAACTCCAAGGCCAGCTGTTGCCGTTTCGCAAAGCCATCGAAGCCGGCGTCCCGTCCATCATGTCCAGCCATGTGCTCTTTCCCGCATGGGAACCGGAGGCATATCCCTGCACAATGAGCAGACGCATCATCACGGATCTGCTCCGGAAGGAGATGGGGTTCAACGGCCTGGTTTTTTCCGATTGCATGGAGATGCAGGCCATCGCGAAGTATTTCGGAACGATACAGGGAACGGTCCGTGCGTTGCTCGCCGGCATCGACCAAGTGATGATCTCCCATCATGCGGAACTGGCCGCCGAAGCCGCGCAACAGATAGCCCGAATATACGGAGACGGTCTGTTTGATGAAGCCGAATGGCAGGCATCCCTCTCCCGGATTGCAGATGCCAAAGCAAAGGTTTTCACCAAAAAGACAGCTCCAATGTCTCTTGATGCAGTGCAAACCTTTGACATGTATGCAAAACAGGCCATCACTACCGTCTCAGGCACCCTGCCCAAGTTATCCGCTTCTCCCGTGTTCGTCGGTCCGGAAGGATTCATCACCAGCAATGCGCAGGACAAACTTGCCGTTGATGATTACCCCCACTCGCTCGCCAAACGATGTGGCGGAGAAGCTATCGTCATTCCTGCAGATCCAACCGAAGAGGATATCGCCATGGTACGGAGTCGGGTGAACGGTCGTCAGGTGTTCTTGGGCACGTACAACGCCCACCTCTACCGAGGTCAGCTCGCATTGGCCTACGCGCTTATCGAACAAGGCATTCCGGTCGTGGTCACCTGTCTTCGCAATCCGTACGACTTGGAGAAAGGGATAAGGGAGAAGGCTGCATGCACCTTGGCTGCGTGGGAATACTCCCAGCGAGTCTTCAAAGCCTTGGCGGAAATCTATCAGGGTGAGGGCACACAAGGACGCATGCCCGTCACATTGGAGTAAGTATGGGTTCAGACATGTTGGTGAAGCTGTATGACCTCCCTTCATGGGAGGAAGAACAAAGGAAGATGGATGTTTTGGGCGTGAAAATCCAAAAGGCTTTCCCCCCCGACAGACTTCATGTCATCGATTGGGTGAAACGGCATTCGGGGCCGTACGCCGCAGGAGAAGCCGCTTGTTCGTTCAAGGACCGCGGGGTGACGATGTTTCTTGCCGTCAAAGACGGAGCCATCGTAGGATATGCTTGCTATGACGCGACCGCACCCGATTTCTTCGGACCCACCCGGGTGCTGGACAAAGAACAGGGGAAAGGGATAGGCAGAGCGCTTCTCATCGCCAGTCTTCATGCCCTCAGGGAAGAAGGCTACGGCTACGCCATCATCGGAGATGTCGGGCCGACGGCTTTCTATGAGAAATGTGTCGGTGCCGTCTGCATCGAAGGATCGGAACCGGGAATCTACAAGGATTTCCTCAAATTGAAGGATACGGTATGAACGAGAAATTGGAACCCCTTGCGTCCAAAGAAGAGAGGCTGTGCATCGGCATCATGAGCGGCACCAGTTGCGACGGCATCAATTGCGCTTTGGTACGCATCAGCGGAAGCGGTTCCTCGCTGAGGGCTAAGGAAGCGGCGTTCCACACAGAAGCGTATGACGAGTCTGTCAGAAACAGGCTTCTGAGCTTGGCCAAGGGCAACGAAGGCGGCAGCCATGAGTTGACCTTGATGGCCTTCCTGCTTGGGGATCTGTTCGCCGAGGCATGCCTCAGATTGTGTGATGAAGCCAAAGTGGACAGGCATGCCATCGACCTGATCGGCAGCCATGGCCATACGCTCTATCATCTCCCAGAACCGGAAGTTTACTTGGGACGTCCCCTCCGCGGCACCATGCAGCTCGGGGATGTGTCCCGTCTGGCAGAGACGTTCTCCTGTCCGGTGGTCAGTGACTTCCGCGTACGGGATTTCGCCGCAGGCGGCATGGGAGCCCCGCTGGTCCCCTACACCGAATATTTGTTGTACCGGAGTGAGACGAAAACCGTGGCGCTCCAGAACATCGGAGGAATAGGGAACATCACCATCCTGCCGAAAGGATGCAGGCCGGAGGATGTGATCGCCTTCGACACTGGTCCCGGGAACATGGTCATTGACGCGCTGGTTTCCCACTACAGCGGCGGAAAACTCCGCTATGATGACGGGGGGAGCATGGCGGCAAAAGGAAAAACCGTTCCTGAACTTGAGCGGTTCTTCCTATCCGATCCGTATCTGTACCAACCCGCACCCAAATCGACAGGCAGGGAACGGTATGGAGAGGCTTTCATCAAGGAAATACTCCGGATAGCCGATTCGTATGGCATTTCGGCAGAGGATGTGGTGTGTACGGCGACTTGGTACACGGCAGAGGCCATCAGAAGGTCGATGGAAGGCAGGAATGTCGGTTCTTTGGTGGTCGGAGGCGGGGGAAGCCACAATTCCACCTTGTTGTCCATGCTTCGGGAAATGCTTCCCCAAACGCGTATCATGACAGGCGAAGAAGCCGGCTATAACAGCGACAGCAAGGAAGCGGTCGCATTCGCCATCCTCGCCAATGAATGCGTCTGCGGCCAAGCAAACTCCCTGCCCTCCGCCACAGGAGGATCACATCCGGTGGTCTTGGGGAAGATGCAACTGTAAATCGATAGGGCTGTCGAACGGCAGCCCCTTTTTGTTATGTGGGTGCTCAGCATCAAACGACACAATCACCGTCATCCCGTTCTCCGTCAAGAACAGGATGGCACATCGTCCTTTCTCCTTTTCTGCAGTTTCCCGTCGCGATGTACCACTTCTCATCACCGCCCTTTTAGTCCTTACGCAGAACCATTTGACAAACCCATATCGTTTCACGATACTATGCCGGCATTCCCCATCAAGGAGTTAAAAAAATGAAAAAATTGTTTCCTCGTGTTTTTATTGTGGCAACATGTTTGTCAGCGTTGTTTTGGACTGGGTGCAAACAGGAAAGCCCCGCGTCCAACGGAGAAGTCAATTCCTACAAGGCCGTCACCATCAATGATATTGATGCCAGAGGCGATGAGTACAGCAAACCAATTGCGTACGAAGAAACGAACCTTGCGAGCCTCACCGATGAACAATTTTTGCAGGACGCGTTGAGCGCGCTGACAAACGTGATTCGTACCACCTATAAAACCGATGATACGACGACTCCCAAGACAAAGACATGCGTCTGCGGTTCCTTGAACGGCATCATCTCCGGCATGGAGAATCTTCTGAATTCATCTTCCACCACGGTATCCACCAAGTCACTGTCCACCGGCTTGTTCTTCCATCTGAATGACGAGGCGGTTTCCTTTACCGATACGGAGAACAACACAGCTCTCGGCAAAATCAACTTTGATTGGTTGGACCTTGTCGCTCATGGGGAAACGGCGGAATTCCTCACCACACTCGGCCATTATGTGGAGGTTTTCGGCCAAAATAGTCCTGCAGCGACATGGGACACCTCAGGTTTCAGCAGCATAAACGGAAGCGTCGCCCTGTCTGCACATGCAACCGCAAAAATGAAGGGGACGAGGGTGCCATCCGGCGAATACACAAAAATATATCCATCCAGCCAAGCCGGACTGGCCTTACGTGTCTTGGTTGATGCGTCGAACGTGAAGTTGGATGTCACCAAAACAGGCGTAAACGTCGCAGGCACGATATCAGGTTCTGCGGACGCAAGCGTCATGATGGACTCGGTCTATTTGGGAACCGACTCCTACAACATGCCGCTCAGTATCAACCTGCATGTCAAAGGTTTCAGCAATGTTTCATTGAATGCCATCCTCGATGCGTATGCCAACGTATCGCAGAGTGGATCAAAAGCAGCGACGATAACGGGCGCTGACGTGTACAATGCCTTTGCATCGGCCATCTGGGGGAAAAATTCCACGGGGAACATCTCCCTCACCTGCACCGTATATGACAAGAACAACAAGGCTTTCAAATCGGTTACATGGACAGACGCGGAGCTTGTCACAGTCATCATGCCGTTGTTTTCTTGATGTTTGACGCATGTGTCCCATCACGCACCTTGGCGACAAGGTGCGTTTTTGTCTGCCGACTCTTCCGCGGCCCCATATGCCTTCCTCGAGCGGGGTAAATGACGTACAATGAAGGAGTATGAGGGAAAAACAATGAAAAACCAGTTGATCGCTTGTTGCGGACTTGACTGCGGACGATGTGATGCCCGCATCGCTACGGTCACCCATGATGAGGCGTTACGGGAAAAGACGGCCATCCTTTGGAGCAAAATGAACCATGCGCCGATAACAAAAGAGATGATTGACTGCATGGGATGCCGTACGGCTGGCGTGAAAACCCTTTATTGTGACAGCATGTGCGGGATCAGGAAATGTGTTGCGCGAAAAGGCCTGGAAACCTGTGGGGACTGTCTCGACATGAAAACCTGCGAAACCGTTGGCGTGATACACGCAAACAATCCTGACGCCCTGAACAACCTGACAGGAAACAGCTGATGGCATCCAGCCGGCAGCCCGCCACCACGATGACTGGACTTTCCTCCAGATGATCGCCATCACCAAAGATTACGATAGGTCATCAATCCCGCTTTCCATCGCATGCGGTTTTCAAGAACATGCCAGAGATTCGCATCCAGTTTGCGGAAAGAGGCTCCATCAGGGGACTGTCTGTCTGAAAGCAAGCGTATGGTCATGCGTTTCGGCCTAACCCAAAAAGCAAAATGTATTGCATTCTGTAAAAAACGATGCGAAAATCTATTTTTGTGGGGTACGTACGTAATGAGGTCCCATGCATGCAAGAGCCATGCGATTGGCTAAAAAAAAGGAGAGTTTATGAAGAAGACAATGTTGGTTCTGTTGCTCTGTGTCGCATTGGTCGGTATTTCCGCCCAAGGCACCAAGGAAACGGCGGCAACTACACCGTCCGCTGCAGCTGGTCCGGTGAAGCTTTCCCTGTTCTACTCGGACAATGCGACGCTTCCGTTCAAGAATGACTGGCTCACCGTCAAGGAAGCGGAGAAACTGGCCGGCACACAGGTTGAATGGGAGATCATCCCGATCGCCGACTACCAGACCAAGGTTTCCCTTGCCTTGAATACCGGCGCCAATGCCCCTGATGTGATCCTTTATCAGTCCATCACGGGGGAGAATGCTTCGCTGGCTTTGAACGGCGCCATCGTCCCTATCTCCGATTATTCCGCATGGACACCGAACTTCAACGCCCGTGTCAAGGAATTCGGACTTGAGGACACCGTAGCCAAGTTGGCCCTTTCCGACGGTAAGCGTTATAATCTGCCGTCCCTGTTTGATGTCCCGTTCTATGATGGAGGCATCATCATCCGTGCAGACCTGTTGGCGAAATATGGTCTGAAAGCCCCCAAAACATTTGATGAGTTCTATGATGTGCTGAAAACGTTCAAGAAAAACAACCCCGACTCCTACCCGCTGACCATTCTGGCCGGTCCGCGTGTGTTGTACCGCTTCACCATGCCGTGCTTCGGCATCTCCCTCGGCAGGAACGCTTCTTCGGGTTCTTACGTGCTCTCCTGGGATTACACGAAGAAACAGTACTTCGCTGGTGCGATCTCCGATCAATACAAGGCGTACATCACCTATTTTCACAAACTGTTTGCGGAAGGCTTGCTCGATCCGGAGATGGCCGATCCTATCGACGGGACCAAATGGTCGCAGAAGATGGCTACAGGAAAGGCGATGGCGACGTGGGCATATTATGATCAGATCGGCGGCGTGACTGCGGCAAGTACCATCCCCGGTTTCAAACTGCAGATGTATCCGTCCCTGGCAGGTCCTGCCGGTGCACACAACCAGCCGAAGGCCAAGACCGGAGCAGGTATCGTGTTCCCAGCCAAAACAGCAAAACGCGCGGATTTCGAACAAGTCGTGCGTGCCATCGACAAGATGTTCTATTCGGAAGAGAGCGCCAAACTGTGGTGTCTGGGCGTTGAAGGACAGACCTACACCATGAAAGACGGCAAGATGCAGTTCACCGACAAGTACATGAAGGATCCAAGAGGAATTTACAAGGCCCTGCAACAGGATTTCGGCTGTGGTTCCGATGTCACCCAGATGGTATGGGTCAATAAGCGCGAGATGACCAAGTATGACGAGAATTATGCCGCCATCAACGCCGAAGTCGAAAAGATGGGCAATGTCATTCAGGAATTGCCTCCCCGCCCGAAATTCAACGATGTCGATGCGGAAACCGCCGGTTCATACCAAACTCCGCTGGCCGATGCTTGGGAACGCTGGAATAACGCCTTCCTGACCGGGGCAAAATCCATCGATGCCGATTGGGACGCATATGTCGCTGAAATGAAAAAACTCGGCATTGAGAAGATGCTTGAGCTTTACAACAAGAACAGGTAAACAATCCGGGTCTCCGAAAGGAGGCCCTGTTTGGGAGAAAAGCATGCGGGAACAACATACGAAACAGGGAAAACTCTATCTGCAACGATACTGGCCTCTGTATGCGATGATGGCGCTCCCGCTTGCCTATTTCATCGTGTTCAAGTACTTGCCCATGTTCGGGAACGTACTGGCGTTCCGCCGTTACCGCCCCGGTATGGGACCGTGGGGTACGGAATGGGTTGGACTACGGTATTTCCAACGGTTTTTCCAGGATCCCGCCTTCTGGTCCGCCTTCCGCAACACCTTGTTCCTTTCTTTGCTCAACCTGGTGATCAACTTCCCCATCCCGATAGCTTTCGCCATCCTGCTCAACGAAGTGCGCAACCTCCATTACAAGAAACTGGTGCAGACCGTTTCCTATATGCCGCGTTTCGTCTCCACGGTTGTTGTGATCGCCATCATCAGCGATCTGCTTTCTCCATCGACCGGTGTGCTCAACCATTTTTTCGCCGACCTTTCCGGCAAAGACCCTGTTTACTACATGAACGAGCCGGGTTATTTCCGCAGGATTTACGTCCTGCTGGACACCTGGCAGTATACAGGCTGGACAGCCATCATTTATCTGGCAGCCATCACCGCCATTCCACAGGAACTCTATGAAGCGGCGACCATTGACGGAGCGGGACACTGGCAGCAAATCTGGTATGTGACCATCCCGGAAATCCTGCCGACCATCATGATCATGTTGATCATGAATGTGGGCCGTCTCCTGTCCCTCGGTTTTGAGAAAGTCCTGTTGATGTATACACCCGCCAACAGCGGGGTTTCGGATATTCTGGACACCTTGGTGTACCGTACCGGGCTTGCCAACCAGAATTATTCCTACGCGACAGCCATGGGCCTGTTCACCGGTGTGATCGGCATCATGCTCGTCGCCTCTTCCAACGCCTTGTCCCGCAAGCTTACCGGGGACAGCATCTATTGAGGATCCCTCAATGAAAACCTACAAGACCCGTTCAACCGTCGCTTATTACCTGTTCATCGACATTCTGATGGGCATTGTCCTGGTTATGTGTCTGACCCCGTTCCTTTACATCATCGCCACTTCCTTGTCTTCCCCGGAGGCGATCATCAACGGCAAAGTGTTCATCATACCCCGAGGTTTGAACACCCAGGCATACAGGCAGATCTTCTCCTATCCCAACTTCTTCCATGCGTATGGGAACACCATCTTCTACACGGTCTTCGGCACAATGATCGCATTGTGCATGACGACACTCTTCGCCTATCCCCTTTCCAAGACATGGCTCAAGGGCAACAAATTGGTGATGAAACTGGTCATCTTCAGTATGTTCTTCTCGGGCGGACTCATACCGAACTATCTGCTCATCAGCAGCCTGCATCTTACCAACACCCGCTGGGCGATCCTTCTGCCGTTCTGCATCAACCAGTTCAATCTGATCCTGTTGATAAACTTCTTCAAATCCATTCCTTCGGACATCGAGGAAGCCGCCATCATCGATGGTCTTGGGTACGGCGGAATCCTGCTGAGGATTGTACTGCCCCTCTCCGGGGCGGGACTGGCCACCATCGCATTGTATACCGCCGTCTTCTTCTGGAACGATTGGTTCAATTCACTGATCTACCTGAAGAGTACCCAATTCCCCGTCATGCTGTTTCTCAGGAACATCGTCAACGGGACGACGATGCTCGGCGGAGAGGGGGGATCGGCGGATAAGGGTGCGTTGTCCCTGTCCATCAAGAGTGCGGTCATTCTGGTCTCCACACTCCCCATCATCATGATCTATCCGTTTGTCCAGCGGTTCTTCGTCAAAGGCGTCATGGTTGGTTCGGTGAAAGGATGAACCGTCAACGCTCAAGTCTCTCCGCATTTCCTTTGATTTGTGGTTAAACCAAACATACCACGATCACCAGGGGATGCTTCTTTCCTTTTTGCGAACATGTCATCGTATGGCCCGCAATATGCCTGTATTCGGTCAGAAATGATTTGAAACTCTTCTTGTCTGGCAATATACTAGGGGAAATCCTTTCGTTCGGGTGAATCAGGAAGGATATGATATGTCCATCCTGCGCATAGCCGCTTCTCAGGAGGATACCATGGATTTCTCACTTTTCTTCACGCCTGCATCCCGTCTTCCAAGTGGTTGTGGCATTACCATGTACGGACCAGAGCATCTCATCTGGCTTGCGAGCATGTTGGCCGTAGGCATCCTGATCAGTTTTTATTTCCGAACACTTTCTCAGGAAAGCCAGCGGAAGTTTTTGCAGGTGTTTTCCCTCGTGATCATCGCACAAGAGATAGTGAAAGACATCCTTTTCATAGCCGCAGGCGGTTTCCAGCTCGACAACCTCCCCCTACACCTTTGCGGCATATCGATCTTCATCTGCGCGGCCGCCGCATTTACGGAAAACAAACTCGCGCGCCAATTACTGTATGCCGTGGTTTTCCCAGGAGCTGCATCAGCTTTGCTCTTTCCTAATTGGCTTCAGTATCCTGTGCTGAATTTCTCTTCGATCAACAGTTTTACCATACATTCCTATCTCATCCTCTTCACGGTTCTCTCCATACTGGGCAATCGATTCCGTCCGGATTTCCGAGCCCTTCCCAAATGCTTTGCCTTTTTGGGAGCCATCGCCGTCCCCATCTTTTTCCTCAACAAGGTATGGAACACCAATTTCCTCTTCATCAACACTCCGTCAGAGGGTTCTCCATTGGTCTTTCTGGAACACCTTTTGGGAAACCCGGGATACCTTTTGGGACTTGCCGTGATGTTCTGGCTCGTATGGGGCATACTGTATCTCCCCTGGATCATCGCGAAGCAAAAGAATCCTGCCTGAAAGAAACGTCTTCGGAAAACACAATCGGACTTCATTGACGTGAAAGACATACCTTGGTGTATGGGATCATCCCCGCACTCGCGGGGAACACGAGCTGACAAAGCTTGCACTTCAGGGAACTGGAGGATCATCCCCGCACTCGCGGGGAACACTCCATGCAACGCAGTACACGTGTAGTTGATACAGGATCATCCCCGCACTCGCGGGGAACACCCAAGATGGAGTACCTCACTGAATACTGACAAAGGATCATCCCCGCACTCGCGGGGAACACTTGTTTTATCCATTGGTGTTTTCCGCCTTGGCGGGATCATCCCCGCACTCGCGGGGAACACGCCTCCCAATACTATGGTGACACTGTACGTCCAAGGATCATCCCCGCACTCGCGGGGAACACTTTCCGACGGCACCAGACTGACCAGAGACTGACGGATCATCCCCGCACTCGCGGGGAACACCCAGATACCGCATCTCTGGTACAGCCTGATACCGGGATCATCCCCGCACTCGCGGGGAACACACAGAAATTTAGTAATCCAAGATGTAAAAGAAGGGATCATCCCCGCACTCGCGGGGAACACTCAGAAATCATCAAAAGCATATGAAGAGGGACGGGATCATCCCCGCACTCGCGGGGAACACGTCAAAGGTGTACCAGTTTTTCCAGCTAAGTTAGGATCATCCCCGCACTCGCGGGGAACACAATCAATTCCTCATTTTACGGCAACGGCGTTTAGGATCATCCCCGCACTCGCGGGGAACACCTCATTGCACTCATCTCATGCTCCTTTCGCAGAGGATCATCCCCGCACTCGCGGGGAACACCCATTGCAACTCCTCCTACATTTGCCCATACGGGGATCATCCCCGCACTCGCGGGGAACACGTGAGTGTGAGTACGAGCATGAGTCCGTCCCCAGGATCATCCCCGCACTCGCGGGGAACACTTCGTCCATGCGCCATCGGTGCAGAACGAACTCGGATCATCCCCGCACTCGCGGGGAACACGTTTACCAACGGAAATTTCGATAGCGGAAGTAAGGATCATCCCCGCACTCGCGGGGAACACATCCATCGCTCGCCGAGTGGAATTGCGGGGATAGGATCATCCCCGCACTCGCGGGGAACACCCTATGGTGATGTTATACGTCCCGGCTGGCAAAAGGATCATCCCCGCACTCGCGGGGAACACAAGTCCCTCGACTTATGAGGAAAGAATATACGGGGATCATCCCCGCACTCGCGGGGAACACCACCATTCGATGCAGTATAAAGCTCCGATTCAGGGATCATCCCCGCACTCGCGGGGAACACATACAACCAGAAATGAAACTGGCATGCATCCAGGGATCATCCCCGCACTCGCGGGGAACACTCCTTCATGAGATAGTAGCTCATGGTCAGGAAGGGATCATCCCCGCACTCGCGGGGAACACGGATTCATGGCTTACTACTGACGATAAAAAAGAGGATCATCCCCGCACTCGCGGGGAACACCACAGCAAGAATTGTATAGCAACTTAGATATAGGGATCATCCCCGCACTCGCGGGGAACACAATGCTTTGACCTTCAATCGGGCGTATGAATTGGGGATCATCCCCGCACTCGCGGGGAACACTCAAAACTTTCAAGATTGAAAGTTGGTGCATTGGGATCATCCCCGCACTCGCGGGGAACACAGACAATTGCGTGGGTGGGTGTTGCATATATCAGGATCATCCCCGCACTCGCGGGGAACACAAAAACGTTTTGGATGTTTGGTCACAGATGGAAGGATCATCCCCGCACTCGCGGGGAACACGATACGATTATCCGGCGCCGTGGATTGGTGTGGAGGATCATCCCCGCACTCGCGGGGAACACTCTATCAGAATTTGAAACATACCATTGTTGAAGCGGATCATCCCCGCACTCGCGGGGAACACCATTGTCCATTTTCTCTTTGTCATTGATGTTAAGGATCATCCCCGCACTCGCGGGGAACACGAAATCGCATTTGCAGTCATGTTGGGAATATTGGGATCATCCCCGCACTCGCGGGGAACACTAGTTGTCTTTTCTTTCATCTTTTACCCCTCTAGGATCATCCCCGCACTCGCGGGGAACACTAATCCCTTCTGCTGTAGCTCAAATTCGATACGGGATCATCCCCGCACTCGCGGGGAACACGTGATTTTGACGATCGTCGTTTTACTTGCATTGGGATCATCCCCGCACTCGCGGGGAACACTATCCCGATTGGATATTTCACCATCCCAACACGGGATCATCCCCGCACTCGCGGGGAACACTTTCAGAGAGAGGTAGTGTAATGGGCAACATAAGGATCATCCCCGCACTCGCGGGGAACACGTATCCAGAGCCTCAGCCTTCTCTCCAGCCATAGGATCATCCCCGCACTCGCGGGGAACACGCAATCAGACCGTATCCTATGTGGATATGAAGAGGATCATCCCCGCACTCGCGGGGAACACTCCGTTGTCATGTAACCCGCTCCGTCCGGGTTAGGATCATCCCCGCACTCGCGGGGAACACCCTAGAATCAATTTGTTTAACAGACCGGTATAGGGATCATCCCCGCACTCGCGGGGAACACAGATAAGTATCGGGTTCACGTTGCTTCTGGATAGGATCATCCCCGCACTCGCGGGGAACACGAAGGAATAGGCTATTAAGAACCTATGCCATTAGGATCATCCCCGCACTCGCGGGGAACACGTTTTCATCTGTCCAACCGACACCTTTCAATGAGGATCATCCCCGCACTCGCGGGGAACACGAAGAGGATGACTTTCAATGATGTTTACGAAAAGGGATCATCCCCGCACTCGCGGGGAACACGGGATTACATCTTGGGTCAGTCGGGTGCTTCCGGGATCATCCCCGCACTCGCGGGGAACACGTTGGCGGCAAATCTAATGGACACCCTGCTATAGGATCATCCCCGCACTCGCGGGGAACACTCCTCGAAACCGTCACCTGTATCTATGCTGAACGGATCATCCCCGCACTCGCGGGGAACACTAAAGTTTGCACCGCTTGACCCTCTTTCTGTTGGGATCATCCCCGCACTCGCGGGGAACACCGGATTGCGTATCCTTCTGTCTCAACGCCAGTGGGATCATCCCCGCACTCGCGGGGAACACCTGTTCAGTCAAGTCTGTTTTGACTACATACAGGGATCATCCCCGCACTCGCGGGGAACACACTTTTTTTCATATCACACTGGATACACCTCTGCGGATCATCCCCGCACTCGCGGGGAACACCTTCTAGCGACGTCAAGCGGCAGTAAGCTTGCAGGATCATCCCCGCACTCGCGGGGAACACAACAATCTGTGCCGATTGCTATGATGACAGCTAGGATCATCCCCGCACTCGCGGGGAACACGGCTTTTTAGTTAACGTCGTTTCATAGACGTGAGGATCATCCCCGCACTCGCGGGGAACACATTTTCAAGACGATAGCTCGGAGTTGATACCATGGATCATCCCCGCACTCGCGGGGAACACGGTTTCTTCTTTGTCAGCCATCAGCCTGGTAGCGGATCATCCCCGCACTCGCGGGGAACACGGGTCAAGCGGAGCAAATTTGATTTGCGTACCCGGATCATCCCCGCACTCGCGGGGAACACTTCGGGTCAGTCTCTGGTGCCCAGTATATATCAGGATCATCCCCGCACTCGCGGGGAACACCCCATCCGATAACACAGGAGATGGCAAAGCTGAGGATCATCCCCGCACTCGCGGGGAACACTTACTTTCTCCTTCTACTTCCACCTCGTCAAGGGGATCATCCCCGCACTCGCGGGGAACACGATATTCATCCAATAAGAATGCCACAGGCTGACGGATCATCCCCGCACTCGCGGGGAACACTTTTCTTGGTAATCAACTATCTGTTCTATATAGGGATCATCCCCGCACTCGCGGGGAACACGCAAGCACTTTACCCGAATTTATACCGATGATAGGATCATCCCCGCACTCGCGGGGAACACATAGCCCACAGGATACCAAAGGCTAAGGGTTACGGATCATCCCCGCACTCGCGGGGAACACTAGGCTTTACAACCCATGCAAAAGGGTGTAATAGGATCATCCCCGCACTCGCGGGGAACACATATTTGCTTGGAGTGCTTAAAAGAGAGGGAAAGGATCATCCCCGCACTCGCGGGGAACACCATCAAGCCTGTTCGGGGATTCCTTGTCAGTCGGGATCATCCCCGCACTCGCGGGGAACACCACCAAAAGCAAAACCCTTGGACGGACCCTCTGGGATCATCCCCGCACTCGCGGGGAACACGCACTCGTGGGTTGATACACCATTCACACATAGGGATCATCCCCGCACTCGCGGGGAACACCGGTTATAACCCTTTTATTATCTACGTAATCAAGGATCATCCCCGCACTCGCGGGGAACACTCAAGGACGAGGCTGCTGGAAACGGAACGCTGGGGATCATCCCCGCACTCGCGGGGAACACAATCCTTCCATCATGATATACTCGGTCACGATGGGATCATCCCCGCACTCGCGGGGAACACACTAAAATCGCATTATTATTTGCCTGTTTTGGTGATTGTTTCAAGCCTTTTCCTTTAGTTTGTCAAAAAGGAGTTTTGTTATATGACACTTATCTAGTGCCAGAAGATGCTTCTCTGATTCAATCCCCAAATAAGAAGCTAATGTATCAAGCCGATAGCTTGCGATATCTGGCAATACCAACCTTGCAAAGGACAACGTATCAAATACGGTGTTAGTTGGCATCGCCATGCCATTCCTTGAGCAAGCTGATGAAAGAAATTTCATATCAAAAGGGGCATTGTGGGCTACAAGAACATCGGCCTTAATGAAACGGATAAAATCTATAAGAGCCTGCCGCTCCCCTTTGCCATTTTCTTGTAAAGAATCGGGATTTATTCCGACTATTTCTGTTTTTCTTTTCATTATAGGAATGATTGATTGTATAGAGGATTGGAAAGAATCAATTTCCTCATTTTTCACAACGCGAATCGCACCAAGTTCAATTATCTGGTCCGCGTTTTCAGACAATCCTGTTGTTTCAATATCAATAGTTGTATAAGTTGATAATTCCTTCTTTTCCTGCTCTATACTGTGTTTATGGAAGAATTCCGCCCGACGTATCTTTGAGATGTTGCTTCCTTCTTCCCTTCCTTTCACATATATCTTCTTCCGCTGGTAGTTGGAGGATGGTCTCATCATCAATTTGATACCATCATAATCAACTGGCACCCAATCTGTATTGTATACCAGAAAATCCAACCCTAATTCATTTCTGGTGCTGAAAACCATCACACACTGACCATCTTTCACCGTAGCCTTGATGTGTTCCCAAAGCTTTTCTCTGACGCGTGTTGGAATATTTCCCACATATATTCCAGTCGTGATTTCTTGCAACCATTTGGTCAAATCACCTCTGAGACTGGCGGGGCAGTTTGCAAGAGAAACGACTACCATGGTCTATTCATCCATGATGGTTCCATATCCCGCATCACGTTCCAGTACATCAGCGTATGCATGAGAACCATCTGAAGGACCATAGGAAACACCTGCTTTGACCAAGCCTTCCTTATCATCCCAAAGCCTCAGAATATCAACCTGTGGAGCTTCAAGCGAACCATCCTCTCCAGTGGAAAAAAGAGCATGAACATCCCCAACCATACGCTCTATCAGATTGGTTGAAACAAAGATATCCCTTGCTGCGTGACGGACCTCTGTTTCAATCTTCTGCGGATGCTTCGCAGTTTCCAGAAAAGCGATGGGTATCGTCACATCCGCTTTGTACAAATCGGCGAAATCATACACAAATGAAAGCTCGTGTCCAGTATGCACAAATCCTAAACCGGGAGACAATCCAAGCGAAACAAGTACACTGAGAGCCAAACCATAAAGGCAGGCATGTGCCGCGGAAAGCGCTTGATTGATCATGTCTCCACCCTCATAATCCTCAGGTACGTATTCTCTCCCATTCCAAGGAACACCCGTTTGCTCAGACCATTTTCGATACACATTACGCACTCGTGAACCTTCCCTACCCCGCAACTGTTGCATCGTAAGCTGAGAAACATCCTCGCCACCGAAACGCATTTGGTACATCTTCCGAGCAACAGCGACTCTGCTCCGCACATTACTGACCAATTCGGCTTGCCTGATCAAAAGCGTTGATGAATGGGTCAAAGGTTTCCCACAGGCATAATAGCGCACACCTTGCTCCCCTACCCAAACCAATGTGGTCCCCGATTGGGCAACCAATTCGATCGCACGATGAGAGACATCAGTTCCTGGTCCAAGCAAAAGCACACTCAATATGGCTGAAGGAATGTGCACTGTTCCTCGTTGATCAGTCACCGTAATGGCGCTGTCCTGCCTGTTGACAATGCAGTGTTCAATATACACAAACGTCAACCGGTCTTTTACTTGCAAAAGAGAGGGGAGTTCTGGGATTGGAGCACCAGGTAATGTTTTCATTTGATCGGAATCATTTGGTGATCGTCATCAAACCGCATCCATATGCCTTCTCTTTACCGATGCCACAGACCAAAGTTTCCCGCAACAAGTCAGCATCAGTGACCGACAGACTCCCTTCGAACGTCGCTGTTTTCATCCGTACCATTCGGGAATCTCCATGGTTGAAGCCATACCACCGTGTATCTTTTACCTCAAAATCATCCTCATGCACAGCAAACCCATGTTTTTCGCAACGTTCCAGCAACCATTTCCTTTGTTGCTCGACTGTCACATGAGCATATACGTGTCCCCGGGATTTCTCATCATGAAGAGCGCTCCGTATCGGATTCGCCTTCAAACGGAACAACCAGTTCTGTCCATTCTCAATACGCTCGAGGAAAGGATCATATGGCTTTGACTGCCCTGTTTCGTCCAAGGAACCCAACTGTCCTTGAAGTTGCGTAAAAACGGGAACATCATCGCTCACCATAAGAAGGCAACACTTGCCTTGCAGGTAATCGACACGCCAAAGGACACGTCCATGATCATGAGAAAAACATGATTCCACTGCCCCATGCATTACTATCGGGTAAGCCAAAGCACGCATGGTCTCCCTCATGGAATCATTCAGAATTATCCGTGACAAGAAATGCATCATTCCTCCAAATGGGCGAAAGCATCCTGCTCTGTGACGTCAGGAACAACTTCCGATCCTTTTCCGGCTACTTTGTATTCATGTACATGACGATATGCATACATACGATGTTCCGGTGCGAATGTGATGGGGAAATCCCTTACCAAATACCCTTCTGATCCTTTACTCTCCACGATGCAACGCAACTTGAAGGGCGAATCACCGGATCTTCCCAACCAACCTTCACCCGCCAATGCGTCTTCCAAACTCATACCTTGGCGGATACCTAAATCCACCTCTTCTGCAGGAGGGCAGGAACGTCTTCCCAAAAACAGGGGAAACGCAGGCCTGTGAAGGGCTGCGTCAATTTTCCCCAACAACATATCGTCCCCCTCTAATCCCACAAGAAAGATTGCGTCGGCAAGATAATACCGCTCAGTGACATAGGCGTCTTTTTCACTTTTTGCAGTATGAAAATCCCTGATGACCGTGCCAGCCTTATCCATCCTCACGCCGAAACGCAGAGAGGCAACATCAGCGATATCTTCCTGACGGCTACGGCCAAGCGCACTCGCCACAAGCCCCACCACCCCGCTTTTCGTGGGGATACGCTCTGTTTTCCGCACATCGAACTTCGAATCGATGCCCCAAGACTGCAGGGGACCTGCCAATCGCAACAGAATCGTGCTCATATCACTCCTCTGCCAAATCCGTGGCGATTTGTTTCTCCAACGCTTCAATCATCTGGGGGAAGGATGAAGGAGCCGCCAATTCCTTGAGGCCTTGGCCGACAACAAACACCGCTTCCGGATTCCCCGCAAAACTCGCTTCAAGCGACTTCGCGTACTCTGAGAGCCGTACTTCCGACGGTGTGGCGAATCCTTCATTTTTGGCGATGATCGGTTTCTCAAAAGCACCGACAAGATTCACCGGCTGGTCTCTCCGAACTATAACCAGCACTGCATCAGGAAGTGTTCTGTTCGCAAAACTATTCTGTTTCCCTGTCGGCATTGATTTGACAAACGCCTCCACAAATTTTCCAACCACCGACGCAGTCTCTTTCCCCAGTTCCTTGTCCAAATTGTGGACGGCAACGGTCGCATACCGGTAGAATGTAGCTGAATCGAACTCAGATGAGCCAATATGGCCTGCACCGGCATTGTCATCTTCTCCGATGTCATCGACAGCAGTGAAATAATCATATTCAGGTTCGATGCGGTGCGTGGAGATGGCATGGGCCACTTGGGCGCATGCGTCTACATTCAGCGATGTGTCATCAGCAACCATACGGCCAAACAAAGCAAGTTCGACACCAGGTTCTTCAGCAAGGGCTTTTTTGACGTCGTTCTTGGATGCTTTGGGATCTTCAACTGCAATTTTCGCCAACGCTCTGACCTGTGCCTCGCTGATGAAAAACAACGCATCAAGTTTCGCATCTTTCTCCGCATTCTTGTCATCTTTCTTCGGTTTGAGATTTGCGGAATTCAACAGTCCCTCCGCCAGCTTGGCAGCATCTTCACACGAAGGATCAATCTCTTTGATGGCATCCGCAATACGGGTCACGACTTTCTTCGTTCTCAAAGCCAATTCCTCTTCCTTGAATTGCCCTTTGAAATACTGCCTCATGGCATGCTTCCAACTTTGGGAAGAAACCCTGGCTCTCAACGCGCCACCATATACGGCAGTCTTTGGACTGCCGGTATCATCGCGGTTCACGCAGGAAGGAGGTACCGTCTGCAACACATGCACATCAACATAAATCCTTTTTTCTTGGCTCATATTCAATTCCTCTCCTTTTCATTATCTGTATTCATGTCATTCATCCGATAGAAATCCTGTCCCCATCGCAAATGAACCTCTCCTTCTCTGCCAGGTAACTGCAACGTAAACAAATCTTTTGCCAACATCCCATAATCCAAAGGCTTGTCGGAAGCTTTCAGTAATTGGATTATCCCCCGCAGATGATTCGCGAGTTCCTGCGGCGTGGTTGAGGTGACCAACGTATCCAGCCGACGTTTGATGCGCTCACGGTCATCATCATTACCCACGAGTTGCGACATGGCTGCACCGATGGAAACACCTTCCTTGTGCATCAATTGAGTTCCCATATCCTTTCCCTGTTGATGTAACGCAAACAACGTCAATGCGCTATACACAGCCCATTCCTGAAGGCTTGGTTGGCCCGTCTTGCTGTAAAAGTTCTCAGGAAGACCGTCAAGCGTCACTTCCCACAAATCAGGAAGGTCCCCTGGCATTTTGCCTATGCCCCTACGCAACCGGGCAAGAGTCGCCCTGCTTTCCGCCTCGTTAGCCATATGAGACAACCAAAGGATCTTGTTGACAACGAACTCCTGTATCCTCGTCCAATCAGACATCCTATCCCCCTTATCTGAGTCGCTCTCGTGAGTGTGTTTTGAAGAGAAAAACGGAAAAGGCCTTTGGAGCCGTATAGAGTATTTTGGACTTACCTTTGGTTTTTCCCTTGGATTTTTCTTCCAGAGACCTTCCCACGAACGCGGAACGTCCTACCTGACCGACAAGCCTTTTCCCTTCCTCGTGAATGATCTTTTGCGCTTCAACCCACCACGCAGTCGCCGCTTCCTCTTGCTCTGCATACTGGACTCCCACTTTTTCCAGCCAATCACGGAAGGGCAAGTCCAACAAGGTATATCCCTTCACTTTTTCCAAATCGCTGGAAGCAAACGAAGAAGGGTCATCCCCTGACGCAACCGAAAGGTTTTTTGCCAAATACCCTAGTTGGTCAACCAAACCCTTTGCGGCATCCACCTGATCCAGAATCGTAGGTATCCATGATTTGCCGATTCTCTCTAAGATTTCCATGCTGAAGGTAAGGGAATCCTCACCGATATCATTGATAAAGAAGTCTTTGTCCCCATACTTCGCTATCACGGACGCAAACGTGATGAAATTCTTGGTAATAGCTTTGTCGAACTGGAGTTCCGAAATCCATTCAACCAATCCTGGGCGGCGAACACTCTGCGCTGAAAGCAACAAAGGCTCGGCCTCACGCCACATCTGTCGGGCAGGATCATGCCTGCACGGTACCCACACTTCCCTGTCTTTGACGGATGCATCTTTCCGCCATAGGGTCATCGGCTCAACAAATGCGTTTTCCTTGCTGAAGAAATCACCACCGAGAAGTTTGAATCCAATAACCCTTTCCTCATGCCTTTCAAGCAACAATCTCCGGGATTGAAGGGTGTACAATTCTGAAAGGTTATCGGGACATGCGATCTCGGTCCGTTCATCTTCCTTGACGGGACGTTCCCAAACAGGATTCTCCCTCCCCCAGGCCTCCCCGTTTGAAGGAAACAGGACAAGATTCAGCATGAGAGTCTCAAAGAGTGTCTCCCCCTGGACAAATACGATCCCCAATTTCCCCAGCCAACCTGCGCCAGAAGAAGGAAGCCCTTTCCCCTTTGGCTTCGCTGATGTGTCATCAAAACCATTGACATGAAGCAACCAACGGGCTGCCTCATCAAAGGCCAAAACGTTCTTCTGCTCTCCATTGCGTTGCAGGAAAAGCCGGACCTTGTTGTTGCTTTCGGACAGTTCCCCATTCAATTTTGATGCTTGGTATTCTGTGGCGTCCTCCAAGGTCGCGACTTGATAGAAAGGGTATTTCTGATCAAAGAGGAAAAAACGGTAATGAAAACCATCCAAGTACCTCTTGATCACGGTCATGGGAAGATGACCGCTCTTGTAGATTTCCTTCCATCGGGCTATCGCCTGTTGTTTTGTCCCGATCGGGTCTTCCCTCCCATCCGGAGAATACCGCGCAACGATTACGTGAAGTATGGCAAGCAGCAATCTGAGAATCGCCACATCTTGTGTGGGGAGTTCCCCATTCAACCGTTCGAATTCGGGAGCTCTCGCCAAGGCATCGACAAGAGAAACTTTCTCAGTTGTTCCATCGGCGCGTAGAACCAAAATCCAAGGTTCATCCAACAAATTGAACTCGGAAATCATAGTTGCCATCAATCACCCCTCTTTCCGGCAGGTCAATCCCATCGTCTTATCATAGTGCAAATGATATGTTTCAGCTCCTCCATTTCGAGATACCGAAAACTCCGCATTGCCTGCATCATCAAAGATCAGCACCAAACTGCCTCTTAACCATTGTACATCATTCCAACCGGAAAGTGATGAAAAATCTTTTTTTTCCAACTGCTGAATCACATCATTCCCCAAACTGCCTTCGCAAAGGACAGGAGGCAGCCTCAAAGACTCCCTCGCGATTCTCATTCCTTGTTTCTCATCAATGGCAGCGGGAATCTCCGAACCATCAGACAACAAGAACAGCTTGCCTTGCTTCCGCTGAATGGCGATGACTTCAATGCTGGGATCGGTATCTCGAACAGTTGCCTGGGCTTTGACGTCATCGTTGTCGGAAACACTTGTAGACAACCAATCGAAAAACAGATCTTTTGACGGCGGATTAAGTCTGAACTTCTCTGCTTTGCGTTCTTCCAGACAACGCCGCCCATCCATTTCCTTGCGTTCGTCCCTCAGAAATTCCGTATCGGTGGAAACATCGTCATAAACCTTTCGCACGAGGTTTGGAATATCACAGGGAATACGGATTATGTCTGGAAGACACTGTGCGGTCTTATCCAATAGATATGGCTCATACACATACTCCGAAGGATTCTTTTTCCCTTCGGAGGGAAAGACTACATAACAAGTTGCCGTTTCAAGCCCGCACGGTCTTGACCTCTGGTGCCGATGCAACCGCCCTATTCTCTGCAACAGAAGATCCATGGGGCAGAGCTCGGAGATCATCACATCAAAATCGACATCAAGAGATTGTTCAAGGACTTGCGTGCCGACAACAATAAGCCGATGCGGACGCTTGTTCCCTGCTGAGGGCTTCCCCAACTCCTTCCTCAGCTCTTCCTCAATACGCAAACGATCAGTAGTGACAAACCGTGAATGAATGATGCATACCTCGTCATTCCCATATCGTTCCAACGCAAGCTTGGCAAAGTCCTGTGCATGTCCCACCGTGTTGAAAATGATGCCAGCGCATCCCCCGCCAGCCAGCTTATCACGAAGAATATCCAGGATCCCATCATCCCTGATGCGTGCGATCCTCACCTGCTTTTCTCCGCCCGAATCGCCAACGGCTTTGCATCTGATATCCTTCCCCTCCGAATAGGTGATGGCAGGATAGCCAACAACAGGAGGTATCGTCACCTGGGCATATTTCTCTGAACCAAGATATGCGTTGATCAAATCACTTTTCTTTTCTGAAGGAAGTGTGGCCGACAAAAGAATGACTGGAATATGGTACGCACCCAGCCACCGCAACGCCATTCCAAGGTACACATTCATATATGCATCGTAGGCATGGCATTCATCAACAACGACCACTTTCCCCGCCAACCCGAGATGGCGCAACATGACATGCTTCTGTTGCAATGCGGCAAAGAGCAATTGATCGATGGTTCCCACAACAAAATCCGACAACAACGACCTTTTCCGTGTGGTGAACCAATCATAAACGGCAATCGCTGAAGGAGAATCGTCATCATACACATCATAGGTACTCTCCTCCGGTCCATAATGCGGTATCTTTTGATAATCCCTATTGAATTGGGCTTTTCCATGTACAAGGGTGATGGAATGCGTCACATCCCCTTTGTTGTCCTTGTTCAATGATTCGATCCATTTCTCAACCCTGCCGAACATCCCATCACTGGTTGCCTGTGTGGGGAGTGCGAAAAAAACGCCCTTCATGCCAAAACGGGATGAAAATATCTCCGCTGCCGCCAATGCCGCTTCCGTTTTTCCAATACCCATCTGGGCTTCAATCACGGTGATTCCAGGTGAGGGGACATCAGTGGCAATGGAGCATACTTCTCGTTGCAAACTGTTTGGCTGGAAAGAAAAACGTGATTGGAAAAACTCTTTTGTCTGCCAGTGTTCATCTGCGATCCACTCTGTCTCCAAGAATTTGAAATCACCTCGTTCCTCAGCATTTCCACATCGTTGGAAACCAGAGTTTTCCTGTGTGGGCTCTCCAATCCGGACCAAAGGGAAAACCTCCTCATTGCTGGCGATCCAATCGGCCATGATCAACAAGGCTGAAGAAAGCACCTGCCCCTCCATGTCTGGTATCGGCATCTCGCAAACTGATCGGAAACCCGCTCTCGAAAAAGCATAACGGATGAATTCCTCTTGAATGGGTTTCCAAACAAGCTTTTGTTTGGTGTTGAGATAATAATTCTCCATGCGGCTGTCAGGTTGGTTCAGGCAGTAGTCCTGCTTTGAAGGTGTCATGCCATGATGAGCGCCAAGAATGGCAGAAATGGCGTGGAAACCGATGACTGCATCTTCGCCTTCGTATTCTTCAACAAATGCGTCAAGTATCTCTTCCGACGCCAAGGCGTGGGGTGTGGATTTCGAATGGAACGACTCAGAGGCTTTTATCGGAACGCCCATACGCAAAAGCTGTTCTGATACAAGGCAGTCAATGTCTGTCTGCCCTGGCAACCAGGATTTCTGGGATTGGAAACAAGGAGTCGCTTTCCCGAGATCATGGCTTGCAGCGAGAAATACAAGCAATTGGCCCGCAGCATCCTCATCGCAGTGCATATGCTCACAGAGGGATCTTTTCGTTCCTTTCGCGACCCAACACCGCCACAAAAACTCCATTACGGCGACTGTATCATCAAGATGCATAAAGAGAGGCAGCCATTCCGGTTCTTCTCCATTTCCCTTCTTGGCCCATATCACTTTTGCTTGCTCACTGAAGAAACCCGCTTCCATGAAAACCCCTCAATTATCTGGATCATACCCGATTCATGGGTTTGTTCAGAAAATCATCCGACATTTGCTTGTACAACAGAAAAAGCGCGATGAAACCGAATGAGCTCCATTGTCAGAAGTTCCCCTTCGTAGCATCCGGATATGTCTATCCATTGACGATACACACGCTTCATCAATCGTCACCCAATGAAAACAAAACAATTGTACCACCTCACCTTTTCCTTGTATATGAATAGATTTACTAAAAGACACGATCTTTGTTTTTGAAAGATCCATGTTCTCCTTTATGGTACCATGCTTTTTTGGCCAAACTTCCGGTTTCCGAGAGGCATCTTAACTTATCCTATGCCCAACCACAGGGAATCATTCTTTTCCACAATCCCTTTCTATTGCTTTGTTTTTCGCCGCCATGCATCGAAGAGCATTGAGAAGTTGGACAGGGTGACTCTAAAGCCAAGGAAAGGAATCCCTTTTGAAGCGTTGCCGGCAAGAGGCTCCTTGAACGAAAGATTTCATCAAGATGTTCCTTCGCCCTGCCAAACACACTGATATCATCCCTGTATCCGCCAGAGCATTGCAGCTCATGTACGTAATGATCCAATGGAGGCGGAGAATCGGCTCGTCAGGTTTCCTCTGGGGGGATGACAAGTCCTTCTGCCGTACAACAGCTGTCGATAAGCCGGCCAAGAGGCAAGCAAGAAGCATCCTCGCATCTTTCAGTATTCCCCAAAGCCGTGTCGCAAGCACATCGTGATCAATGCCGTCGACATGGCCCAGAACACCACGATCGCCATTTTCCACTTCAAGATAAAACCATGAAAAGGCAATATCCACAATCAAAGATGATTGTCTTTTTTTACGTACGATAATATTGTATGCTTCTTAGTATCGGTTTTTTTTGGACAAAGAAATCGAAGCGAAAATCATTGAACGTATCGTGAAAGACGAAACGTTGAAGAAACAGGTCATGGCGATGGACGCCAAGGAGGCCAAGGGCTATCTCGCCAACCAGGGCCTGAAAACATCACTGAACAAGAAGCGGACAGGTTGCTTGGAAGACTGAAGGCATATTTGACCGACGACGCCCTTACCGACGAAGAACTGGAACATGTGGCCGGTGGAGTGATGGACCTCCTATCGAACCAGCGCCACCTATTAATAGTCCTTGTAGTTGATACAACGGCATCACGGGGATGATCGAACGTAATCCTCTGGGTTCCATCGGGACGAAGGGAATCGATCATCTCCAAGGATTCTGTTGCGGGATGCTCTGACTTCAATACATCAATCAATCCAAACGGCCCAGATGATGACAGGGTGGAGTCTGTGATGCCTATGGAACCTGCCGCTAGATGGTGTCTGGTACTCCAATTCAAAGTTATTCCATAGTCTTTCACGGAAATGGGTTTGGGTTACATTATTTTCGATCTTGGAGCTTTCTTTTTCTCCGGTCAATGCATTCTCCTGCGCGCCAGCGTTCCTTTTTCTCAAGGAATTGATTCATCTTTTTGCTACCCCATGACATTGTCCTGCAGGAAGACTTGCATCATTTTGCCGTTCTGACCATGGCAGGACTTCCTTTGGCTCTTTAAAGAGAATTGGATAAAGCCTGACACTGCTTTCTTGACGTCTTTCTGAACACTGATTCACAAGCGGCCACATTCATGAAAAAATCCGGGCGAAGAGCATTGCCCATATCCATGAGAAGATAAAGTCCCGATTTCACCCGATTTGTCCGGAACTTCATCCACGTCCAGACGACATGCTCACCGTTTTGATAAGGCCTGCCCCTTGATATACATCTTGTTGCCGGAAACCAATGCGGAAAGCAGTCCGGAAAGCGTCGCATATGTATCCTTGTCACTTGAGGATTTGCAGACAGATGTTTCCTCCACCATGCCGATATCATGGTAATATTGGATATAAAGCGCACCGTTGCGCTCCAAGAAAGAAGGAGAGGAAACCGTACCGCCCTGGATGAAGAACCTCTTTATGGAACCTCCTTCCCTCAATGTCACCGATATGCTTCCCGAATTCGTCGACCATGTTCCCAGCAACGGCTCAGCCTTGCATCCGACGAGACAACTTGCCAAACTGAGGGCGATCAAAAACATGCGCAATCCCTGTTTTGCTCCACCATCCTGTGACAAAATAATATTTAGCATGCTAATATATTATATTAATTTCATCGCATGCGTCAATAAAAATTGTATTATAGTTATAATATACCTTTTTAGGTTTATTATAAAGATGTATTATAAAGTCATGTAATACTCATGACAATGTTTTAAGCATTTCGTCGAGTTCCACCAACATGCAATTGCCTTTACCGGAACAGACTTCTCTGATACTGGGGGAAGCAACGCCGTACAAGAACACATACTTGGAAATCCTTTCGTTTTTCCCAAAGCCTGCACCATCTTCGGAAATCTCCCGGATATCCTCATTGGACACCTCCCCATGTCCAGATGGGCAATATCCCAAGACATACCGGCCTTTCGCATCCCGCATGATGAAATCCAGCAACTCATCTTGCTGTTTCCACCATAACGATTCCTGCATCCCCTGGCATGCGGCCCCAACGGCATGGAGATATTCCATAGACAATCTTGGCAATTGCCTCTTTAGAAACAAGTTGCGCTGGGATTTCCAATTCGCTACAGCTCTTGCCGCATAGCCTTGCACAATCTCATCATAGAAAGAAAACACAAACAGGAACCAGAATTCCACCAAAGATGATGACAGGTACCACGAAGCTTTTTTGCATACATCTTCGAAACATGGCCTCCTGCGTTCCACAATCCCCTGTCTTTCCAATGTCTTCAATTGAGCGGAAAGGCATGCCGTGGAGCAATGCGTCTCATGTGCAAGCGCACTTGAGGAATGGATCCCTCTGGCAATGGCCTGACAGATCATCATCAAAGACCCATGATCGCGTATGGCGGTCCATCTTGGCAGGAATGTCTCATGAAAAAGCGCTCCATCCCTGTCGAATGCGATTTCTTCCAGACATGCGTTGATGGAATGCTGGTTGGTGAATGCCCTGACGTACCATGGCATTCCTCCTGTAATCGACCAAATCTCATACATTTCCTCCTTGGTGTACGAGCTATGCTTGAGCAGTTGTGTCGCAGCATGGAAATCCAATGCGTCCACGGGGAGGCAAATGACATCATCCCCCTTACAAGGAGGCATGTCACCACGCGTATCCATCACGAGCAACAGAAACAATTTGCAACTGGCTTTCTTTGATTTCCACAATGATGCGATGATGCCAGGCAGGCTCTTCACTGACTTTGCGAGAAGAGGATAGTCATCCAACACAAGGATCATCTTTCCTTTTTCGGCACACCGGAAAACATGCAGGAACAATCCTTCCCATGTGGAATCTTCCAGTACCGTACGTGGAATTTGCACGACACGTTTCAAAGCCTGCACGAATCGTGAAAGTAGGAAATCACTTCCTCCTGGGACTGCGGAGAAAAAGATCCCATTCTGTTTCGATGCGCAGAAGTCACATGCAAGATTGGTTTTCCCGACTCCATGTGATCCGACGAGGCATACCATCCGGGGGCCATTCTCTTGAAAAGTGTGCTCCAACATCTTAAGTTCTTTACATCTTACTTCAAGCATTTCCTTTTACCGTTTAAACATATTTTTATAATACATATTTTACTAAATCTTATTTTACATACTATTTTACGGCGAATCATTCTGTCAAGGACGAATCCCATGCCACATGATTGCATTTTTTCATTGTCATTCCGCAAGAAAACATGCCTTCCCCTCATAAATGGAGATTTACGTAATGAAAAAGAGATTTGTTTTGGTTTTGGCTCTGGTTTTGATGGTTGCTTCCGTGGCTTTCGCCGCAGATGTCAAATTCTCTGGATGGGGCAAGTTCGGGTATAACTTCTATTTCGCTCAAGACCACATGGGTGAGGCAGATGCTTACAAGAGAACGAGCAAAGGCGCAGAAGGTCGTGTGAAATTCACTCTTGGTGATGCGGATGGTCTCTGGTTGTTAACGGTCAAAGAAGACAATTACGCCGGAAAGAAAAGCTTCAGCGCCGACTACGGTATTGGCATGCAGGCCTATGTCAGTCTTTCCAAAGCTTTGAAGAAATTCTCCAACGTTGATACCGGTGATTTCAGTTTCGGATACGGCATCGGCGACAGTACTTCCAACGACGTGCTCTCCGTCTACCAGAACTACACGGGAAACGATTATGATGACACGTACGCCGGAAATGGCGGACAGATGATGTACATCGATGGCGCGTATGGCAAACTGGTGCAATTCAAGTTTGCTGCGTCTCCTGAAAAGACCAGTACCGCCAGCCACACTGCTTTCGCCGCTTCTGCGATCATCACGCCTGTCGACGGAATCGGTTTTGCTGTAGGCTATGCAAATAACGGCAGTAATGATTACATCAGTTCCAACGGTGTTGTTTATGAGAACTTGCTTGACGGCATGGTCAATGTCGATATCGCGAAATTGGCAGGGTTGGATTTCAAGTTGAGCCTGTCAGCCATGGATACCTTCATGCCGAAGACCGACTCCTACGACGCACAGAACATCCTGCTTGCACAGTTGGCCGGCGGAACAGATACGATCAGCGCATATATGGAATATGTCATGTACAACGATGGTTCTTCAACCAACCATGACTTGTACATCGAAGCAGATTTCAACTTGGTCAAAAACCTTTCCCTCGATGCATATTTCCAGGATCCCGATCTCGGAGCTGACAATTTCATGTTTGACATCGGTGGCGATGTCGGATATACGATGGGAAGCGTGAAATACAATTTGAACATGCAATACAACAACAAGTACAATTCAAAATACAAAAACAACAATGGCGATAGTGTCGGTTGTTTCTCCCTGACTCCTTCCGTGAAAGTTTCGTTCTGACGCTTTTTCTTCATTGCGATAAAGGCTCTCCACGACTGGAGAGCCTTTTTTGTATGCAAAGGGAAAGACCAAGCCTCCTATCCCTTTCCTTCGTTTATGTATCCTATCATTTCTTGCAACCCTATTAACAAAAAATCCTTTTCCTTTTATATTTAGCATGCTATTTTATTTGTCATTCCATGTGCACCCAAAAAGAAAGCAGAGGTTTTCGCTTTTTATTAGCTTGCTATATATGAAAGAAAAAACAGCATCAGGAGCAACAACCTGTTTTTCTTGTCCATCCGCAAATACCTATTTGTCGGGGGGAAAAAAGGAATATTTGCGGATGCTATTGCGATTTATACAGATGGAGGAGTTGATCAATGAACGAATCATTCGTAGACATGGTGATGAAGAACTTGTCCAAGGACCCTTGCATCCAATTCTCAGAAATGCAAAGGTCATCTGTCCGCCGCGCGGTGCAGACCTCCCTTGGAGACTTTGATCTAATGCCGAAGAAGGATGAAAAGGCAACGTCATCGCGGAACAATGAGATAATCTCATCGTTCCTTGCGGCAAAATCTGTTGAAGGTTGTTCTGTGAAAACGCTTCATTACTACAAGGTGACCATCGAGGAAGCCATGGGGGAGATGAAGATACCGATACCTACCATTTCCACCGATGACCTCAGGAGATACCTGGAGAAATACCAGAGGACGCACAACACAGGCAAAGTCACCATGGACAACATCAGGAGGATACTGTCAAGCTTCTTTACCTGGCTGGAGGAAGACGATTACATCATCAAGAGCCCCATCAGAAAGATACACAAGGTGAAGATCATCCAGACGGTGAAGGAAACCTTCACTGACGAAGAGATAGAAAAGATCAGGGAATCCTGCACGAACATACGCGACCTTGCGATCATCGACACGTTCATCACTACCGGTATGCGTGTCGGGGAGTTGGTCCTGCTCAATCGTGATGACTTGAATTTCCAGGAACGTGAATGCAAGGTCCTCGGTAAAGGGAATAAGGAACGGGAGGTGTATTTTGATGCGAAAGCGAAGATGCATATCGAAGAATACCTTGCATCTCGCAAAGACGACAATCCCGCGTTGTTCGTCTCCCTGAAGGCGCCACACATCCGTTTGAACATCAGTGGTATCGAAACAAGGATCAGGGAGATAGGCAGCAAGGCGATAGGAAAGCGTGTGCATCCCCATAAGTTCCGCAGGACATTGGCGACACGCGCCATTGACAAAGGCATGCCCATAGAACAGGTGCAGACTTTGCTCGGACACACCAAGATCGACACAACCCTGCATTATGCGATGATCAACCAGGAAAATGTGAAGACATCCCACCGCAAATTCATCGAATGACCTGTTTGTTCTCTGGGAAAAACCGACCTGTCCGACCTGGTCGGTTTTTTTATGGCAAGGCACCGCTTATGTGACAGGAAAAATGGGTTATGCACTATTTTTGCATATTAATGCATTTTTAAAAAACTGGGGCAAAACAGCGAAATAACGAGCCTGCGCACAGGGTGCAAACACAAATAGGTATTTGTGTGGTTAACCTTTTTTATTCTTTACATATCAATGTTTTATATAATTATATATGATACTTGACGGAGTGTATCATCTTTGAAGTAAGAAAATCAACACATACTGCACGTTTGTCATATTATTACCATGCTATATTTATATTTAGTTACTTTTTATGCATATACTACATATCATCTTCACTTTCATTAAACTACTTGCCACATATGTGTGTTTTATCTAGTTGTATTTGTGTGTATAGTATACTTTTTCCCACTCATGCCCATGAGCCTTTTCTCATTGTTATGAAATCTTCACATAGAATGCACACTACTCCACCATAAACCAAGCAAAGTCGATGGACAAACGAAATATAAATTAGCATAGTATATAGCATGGTAATTTTAAACAAACAGAATGATTGGTTTCACAAAAGCCAAAAGACAGGGAAAGCGATCTCACTGTTTTTCCTCATCTCTTTGACTACACTTCCCCCCTTGTCCGGGGCAATTCTCACTTTGGATGACGCAGTCACCTATGCAAAAGCCAATAACGGCACGCTGAAGGTCGCTACGCTCGAACTGCAACAAAGCATCCGATCCACGGAAGTCGGCAGATACCTTCCGTCCATCGAAGCATACGGAGGCATCACCACCACGGGATCCATCATCGGGCAAAGCTTCTCGTCCTCATACACAGTTGGAGGCATCAGCTGGACGTTTGATTCTTCTTTTTCAAATACGAAGGCATCGAAACAGAACAAACGGGACATTGCAAATGTCACGTACCAATCCAAGCAGAACACGATTACCGGTAGTGTCACGACAGCGTACTGGAATGTCGTCGCAGCAAAACTTGCCATCGAGAGCAAACAAAACTCCCTCGATTCCGCCCAGAGGACTTTGGATTCAACAAGCATCAAATATGAGGCGGGACAAGTCTCCCGTCTCGCACTGACACAGGCTGAAGTGACGAAAAGCGATGCGGAATATGAACTGTCTATAGCCAAGCAAACGTACAACACCTGTGTCTCCACCTTGTCAGACTTGATCGGTTTGAAAGACAATTCATGGACCTTTGAGGATATGCCGTCCACCGTCAGGATAGCTTCGCTTGAAACGTTGCAGGCAAAAGCGACAAGTACGACTGCCATACGTAAAGCGCAATTGCTCATCGATTCATCCAACATCGCTGAAAATGATGTAAAAAAGAAGTATGTCTCGCCGTCGGTCTCTGTCTCAGCGAATTCGAGACTGGGCGGAACGATTTACAGCACGAAGTTGGGGTCAAACGGTTCCTACTCCGATTACATCAGCGACACAACCAGCGTATCGGTAACCGTCAGCCTTCCGCTCGATCATTACATGAAAGCATCCAGCGCATCGGTCGCCCTCGATACGGCGGAATATGACATTGAGATTGCCAAGCAAAATTATGCGAATTCCCTCACCGACCTCACTTCATCCATACGGAACGCCTATGTTTCTTTGGAACAATCACAACAAAACATCGAGAACCTCGAAAAACACCTGGCCCTTGCAAAGGAACAGCTCAGGTTCATCCAGGACAGCTACGAAGCAGCCCTGTCCAGCTACAACGATTATGAAAGCGCTGTCGTCGCCGTCTCCAACGCAACCATTTCGCTGTTACAACAAAAACTCAATTACACCATTGCCTTGTACGACCTTTCCAGTTTGCTGGAAACGGGAATCGACGGACTGAAATCATAATCAAAGGAGTCAATTATGGAAAAAGAAAAGAAATTTCACGGGAATACCATTGTCACGATCATTCTTCTTGCCATCTGCGTATATCTCGCCGCAATGATCGGCATGAAGATCAGCGGGACGAAGAAACAAGGGGATTCCCATCTGATAGCAAATAACGACAGCCAGAAAACCGTCAACGTCACGATAAAACAGCTGGAAAAGGGAACGTTCCAGAAAACCAGCACAACTGGCGCAACATTGAAAAACGACCAAGTCTCCGCAAACCTTTACTCCACTGAAGTGGCAGGCAAAATCATATCCCTTGACATCACGGAAGGCCAGATGGTGAAATCCGGAGACATCATCGCCACTGTCGATCCGTCAACCGCAGGGGAAGAATACAAACCGAGCACTGTCAAAGCATCCGTAAGTGGCATAGTTGATTCAGTTAGCGCATATGTCGGTGAGAAAATCGCCACAACCACACCCCTTGCGACCATCGTAAATACGGGCAAATTGGAAGTCGTGGCAAATCTCTCCGAACGATATCTTTCCACCGTCAAGGTCGGAATGACGGCTTCATTCACCACCAGCGCATGGCCGGATGAGACGATGCAGGCAACCGTAAAGTCCATCAGTCCCACCGTTGATGAAAAGACCCGGACCTTCATGATGAAACTTTCGTTGGACAAGCCTGACCCACGTCTCAAGGAAGGGATGTACGTACGTCTCAAGCTGGTTGTCAACGAACTTCAGGATGTCATCACCATTCCGACACAAGCGGCCTCGACATACCTTGGAAAGGATGTCGCTTACGTGGTTGACGGAGGCAAAGCCAAACGTGTTTCCATCACCCTCGGCCCATCCAATGATTCGGAGACGGTTGTGGAAAGCGGGCTTTCCGCCGGCGAGCAGTTGATCACCGCAGGATCGGTGACCGATGGGACCGTAATCATCATCACGACAGGAGGTCAAGATGCAAATAAGTGAATTGTCCGTCAGACGCCCTGTCCTGATCACGATGGTTTACCTCATCATCATGGTCATCTGCGCCATGTACATATCGAATCTCGAGATATCCTTGTACCCCTCAGTGGACATGCCCATGATCTCCGTCATGGTCGACTGCAACAATGCCGGACCTGAAGAAATCGAGCAACAGGTGGCAAAAGTGCTGGAGAACAACCTCGGTTCGTTGGAAAACCTCCACAAAATATCCTCAAGTTCCAGTGAGGGACGTTGCTTCGTCACGTTGGAATTCAACTACGGCACCGATTTGGACGATGCGGAAGATGACGTCCAGTCCGAAATCAACACCGTGGTCGGCATGTCGAAACTTCCAGATTGGGCTGACACCCCCACCGTGTTCCGTTTCGACAAGATGTCGAATTCTACTTTCATGAACCTTGTCATGTCCGGTTCAACCGACCTTGTCGAACTCAAGGAAATCGCGGAAAATACCGTCTCTCCAAGACTGCTCCGCATCAAAGGCATGTCCCAGGTGCAGGTCATGGGCGTAGGAGACAGGGAATATGATGTGAATATCGATCCGACGCGTCTTGCATCTTACGATCTGAGTCTCGCCCAAGTGAAAACCGCACTAGGAAAGGCAAATGTCCAAGACACTGACGGTACGATGGATATCAAACACACAAACTACACGGTGAGTATTGATGAACGATACAAAAGCCTGGATGACATCAGGCATACCACCGTCGCGACCATCAACGGTGTGGACATCACCGTGGAGGACATCGCCACGGTCACCGAAGGTTCTGACACGACAGCGCGTGAATCGTATGTCGACGGAAGTCAGGTGATCATGTTGATGCTCTCCAATGACAGCGATTCTAACAGCGCCACCGTCGCGAAAGAAGTGAAGAAGGAACTCTCAAGCATCAACAAATCGCTTCCGGAAGGCGTGAAAGTAAGCATTGAGCAAGACCAGACGACGATGATCAGCTCCACCTTGAGCGAGGTGTACAGCAACGCCATCGAAGGCGTCCTGCTGGCAGCACTGTTCATCTTCCTGTTCCTCCGCAACATGAAGGCCACGCTGATCATCTCGCTTTCCATGCCGATATCCATCCTCATCACCCTGATGGCGATGTCCATCGCAGGCATCACCGTGAACAGCATGTCGATGAGCGGCCTGATCCTGGGCATCGGCATGATCGTCGACGCATCCATCGTCATCCTGGAGAACACGTACAACTACCGGGAGAAAGGGAACAGCCCCGCAGCCTCGGCCATCCTCGGCTCGGCGAACATGACCAACGCCATCATGGCCTCCACCTTGACCACCATCTGCGTCTTCGTGCCCTTGATCATCTACAAGAACAAGCTCGAGATGATCGGCATCATGTTCCAGGACCTGCTCTGGACGGTCATCATCTCACTGCTCGCCTCCATGTTCGTCGCCTTCACGCTGGTGCCTGCGCTCTGCGGCTCCATCTTGAAGATCAACACCAGGGTGCAGAAGCCCTTGAGGAACAGGTTCCTCAGATGGATGGACGGCATCGGCATCAGGATGGAGCATGCCATGGAGGACGCGTATGCGAGCAGCCTGGACTATTTCCTGTCCCACCGCTTCCTCCTGATCATGCTGCTGCTACTCCTGGTCATCTTCAGCTTCACCTACATGACCGGCATCGGCATGAACCTGACGCCGACGATGAACACGAACGACTCTGTCAGCATTGATCTTGAACTCCCTGCAGGGACTGACAAAGAAACCACGCGGACGGAACTTTTCTCCATGCAGCAGAAGATCATGGATATGCTTCCTAAGGAAGCATACACCCAAATCATGGTGAGCGTCGCGACATCCAGCGGGGCGCCTTCCGGCTCCTCCAACAAGGGGACGATAGAAATCAACATGCCTGACATCAAAGAGCAGAAATACTCCGCGGAAAATCTGAAGGACATGATCCGTCCGCTCCTCAACGTGACCCCGGATGCCACATGGACCTTTGGAAGCGGTCGTACACCCGGCAACTCCAGTCCTATCGATGTCACCATTTCGGGAAACGATACCAAGCTCATTGAGAGTTCGACAAAGGACATCGCCGCCATCATCAACACCTATGTCCCTGAGGCCACCGATGTCACCACCGACCTGGAGAACGGTTCCCCGAGAATCTCAGTTCAGGTAGACAAGGAACTGGCAAAAGACCTTGGTGTCACGATGCAGGATGTCAATACGGCGATCAGCTATGCCTTGTATGGCACTACTGCGACGCAGATCAGTACGTTCAGCAGTGACACGACATACGATCTCAACGTCCAGATGGATGAAAAAGATCTCTCTACGATGAGCGATCTGGGTAATCTGCTCATCCAAGGCAACAACGGGAACATACGTCTTGATACCATCGCTTCGTTCTCCATCACCAACGGACCGTCAACAATCAGCCGTGAAGACAAGAAAAGAATCAACCACGTAACGGCGAAACTCGCCGACGGGTACACGGCAAGCGAAGTGCAATCAAAGGTGCAGGCTGCGCTCGACGAGCACTTCACCACACCTGATGGCGTCGTCATCGGCCAGAACGGCGACATGCAGCAGTTCGCCGACTACGGCCCGACGCTGGTGATAATCATCCTCATGGCCCTCCTCCTGGTCTTCGCCGTCATGGCAGGCCAGTTCGAGAGCCTTGTCGACCCGTTCATCATCTTCGCCACCATCCCGCTCCTGTCCATCGGCGTCATCTTCATCCACGTCATCATGAAGCAAAGCTTCAGCCTGTTCTCCATCGTGGGCATCGTCGCCTTGATCGGGGTAGTCGTCAACAACGGCATCGTCCTGGTCGACTCGATCAACCAGAGGGTGAGGAACCACGAACCAGTCAGGCAGGCGTGCCTGGATTCTGCACGCACCCGGCTGCGGCCGATCCTGATGACCACGCTGACCACCGTCGTCGGCATGATCCCGCTGGCATTCTTCCCGGGCAGCGGCTCGGAGATGATGCAGCCGATCGCCCTGACGTTCGTCGGAGGCCTGGTCACCGGCGCGTTCCTGACGCTGTACCTCTCACCAGTCCTGTACACGTTGTTCAACAAACGGCGTGAGAAGCACTATGACGACCCGCGCACCTTGGCAAACCAGCTCAAGATGTTCGACGCGAGACAGGAAAAGGAGGAAATTGCGACGAAAGACTGATTCGAAACGTTTAGTTCTCCTGTTGCAGGCAGGCTTGGAACCTGCCTGCTTTTCATAGTACGTGATCAACCCTTGTTTCAGATGATGATGGTTGAATGCGGGGGGCCCTTGCGGATTGAAAAGCATGCACGGCATGGGAGAAGGAACGATACAGCATGAAAACCATTCCGATCGTTCGTGGTGAAAAACCTGCAACAGAAAGGCAAGCTTCCCCATCCCTCGCTCCAGCGGTCGTTCATGCTGTTGTACAACGGACCGTGCCTTGGTGGATCAACGTCTGGGAAACATCCATCCAGGCAAGTGAAGCATCGCCCTAAAGGGAATCGACTCATCTGCAAGCTTAGGCGGCAAACGGCCACCCGATCAGATATCGCAACTTCCGAATCGGAGAAATGCAAATGCCTCATCTCTGCCGTCACCCCGACTTTTCTCTCAGTCCAATGCCTGCCTTGGGCAGATCGGACTTCCCCCGTAACCCTTGTATTGATTCTTCGTTTTCGTAGTCAGCCGATTCTCAGTCTTTTCGCTGGTATAGCTTTCAAGGACAGCTCCTGCACTTTCCAAAAGATTTCCCCGCTTCTGTCGCTTTGTTCCACAAGCCATCCCTCTTTTGGCCACCATACTCGTCCACCAGCAAGAGGCAACATCCTGCTTGGATGTGCCCATTGGTTCATCCAGGGTTTTGGACAACCATGATTCCCCCTCCACAACAGGCGGGCGCACGCCACAGGCATGAGCGCCCGCGATAATGGTCATTCATCCATTGAGATGATCATCAACTTTTTCAAGCAACACTTGGAATTCCTTGCGTTCCTCCGGGGAAAGGGGGGAAAGGATGTCTTGTTCGACCTTCGCTTTGTTGAGATTGCCCTGTTGGTTGAACTGCGCCCCTTTCTGGGTCAAACTGATGAATTTCACCCGTGGATGGTTTTTATCCTTTGAAGTGGAGACATACCCCTTGAGACCAAGACGCTTGATGATGCCTGTCACGGTGGGTTGGGCTATGGAAAATTGCCTGCCAATTGCTTTGAGCGTCACATCCTCTCCTCCATTTGCACCGAGAAACTGCAAAACCCTGACCTGGGAAATAGTCAACCCCGTTTCCTTCAAGTCATTGTTGGCATTCCTATACAAAGCATCGGAGATGCGTTTGATGAGCAATCCGCAATCTTTTGAATTCGCATCCATGGTTGCATGGTAAAAGCCAAGAAAAAGAAAGTCAATGCTCCATTTGCTTATTGACAACACCTCAGGAAAGGACATCTGCCATCAACTTCTTTTCAGCCCGCACATAGAGCAAAGCCACCAACATTGTCGAGATCAAATCGGCTACGGGTTGCGCCCATACCAGTCCGTTGATGCCGATCATGGCTTGAAACAGGAACATCAATGGGATGAAGACCAAACCTTGGCGGCTCAGATTGACAATCAGGGAAGCCTTCGCTGCACCCATCGCTTGAAGCGCATTGAGCAAGACGTAATACAGTCCAAACAGGAAACTTGTGCTCAGGTATATTCTGGTGAACCCCAACCCATATGTAAATGCTTCGCCATTGGATAGGAATGCACGGACGATCTGCTTGGAAAACACATAGCATACAATGGTGAGCATGGTGCCCAAAAAGAATGCATATGAGAGGGATTGATGCAAAACGCTCTTGTAACGTGTCCATGACTTCGCACCTACGCAGTACCCCAATAATGGTTGCACCCCTTGTCCCAATCCGATGCAGAGCATGCCTGTCATCATGGTGACTTTTGCGGCCACTCCTATGCCTGCAAGCGCCATGTCACCGTAGGAAGCCATCCTGCTGTTCAAGATGATGGAAGACACGCTCATAAGCAAGGAACCCAATGATGCGGGGATGCCTATGGAAAGGACATCCGAAAGCGTATGTTCCTTGATAGTGAAATCCTTCACGCTGATGCTGAGCGTTGACTTACCTTTGAGAAAATACCCAAGATAATATCCCGCACCGACCACATTCCCGATGACGGTCGCGATGGCCGCCCCTGCGATACCCCAGCCAAATGTGATGATCATCAGGGGATCAAGGATTACATTGAGCAGGTTGCCGACCAGCATTCCCATCATCGCAGATGTCGATTGCCCTTCGGCGCGGAGTACGTTGGAGAAACAGTTTCCTATAAGGATGAAAGGGGCGCTTGTCAGCACAATCGCAAGATAGGTGCGGGCTGGCCGCAGAGTTTCGGCACTGGAGCCAATCCATACAAGGATCTCGTCAAGAAAGAACCAAAGGAGTAATGCGAGGGCCACACCAACCACGACACAACTCCACATGCAGAACGAACAGACCTTCCGTGCGTAGTCCTTTCTTCCCGCACCCATGGAACGCGAAATGACCGAAGTGCCTCCTATGCCGAACACCGTACCGGCAGACATGAAGATCAAGTAGACAGGTGTCGCCAAGGAAACCGCCGCCACCAATACCGCGTCATGTGTCTGGCCAATGAAAAACGTATCGGCAAGATTATACACAAGCACCATGACCATCGATGCCATGGCGGGAAGGGCATTCTTCCAAACGGCCTTCCCTACCGGCATTGTATTGAATTCATCAAGATTTTTTACAGTATTCATGCATCCCTCATGCCACCTGATGGAATGAAATGGCATGATCAGTAATTTAGCATGCTAATATTCTTTTGTAAACAGTCGCCCCCGTGGAACCAAGGGAAAGAAACGGAAAATACAGCCATTTTCGGATCGTGATCTCCCCCTACGCTACGAAGGTTGTCCCTCATGGATTTTACCCGAATCAAGGATGTCACCATCTGGCAATCATCATAGGACTGACAGGGAAGCACCAGTTGCTCCCACGACCGCGCGTTGTATTTTTCACCACCACCGCCACAGTCCGAGTAAGGATGACCAAGATGATGTCATCCCCAAAGAGATCTCACGAGAAACCAAATGGTGATGAAAAGTCGTTTTTCATCGGCAATGTCTCCAAACAGGCATTGTTCCAGAAGGCTGTGTGATGACGGGCATCCCGTCTTTGTGCTTGGCGCAATTCTTGTTCCGACACATAAATGCGTCATGCTTCATTCACAGCGCACAAACCGTTTGCATGGTCGCAATCCAGATGGATGCGGATGATCGCATCCAAGTCAGAAGTCCTGGCACCCATGCTTTCCAATTGCTCCACGGCAGCCTCATGGCACCCCAATACAGGTTCACTGGCAAACCAGAATCCAAACCCCCATATTTTTTTTGTTCCATCCCGTACCCACGGGCACCTTTCTGCCCCCTACCATGACGAGAAAAGCCTTCACCGGCGCTTTGACGCATGCCTTCCTTTTTGGGAAAAGCCCGTATAGGCGATCCTTCCTTTGCCCCTCATTCCTGTGAGGAACCGCCGAAGAAGCCAGTGTGGAACCCGTTTGTATCGTTTATACCGTTGCCATATGGATGCTCTCAAGGCACCCAGCAATCACGGCAAAGGCAAAAAGGGTCAATGAAGTACGCCTCATCCTGACGATACATAGCAATGCCACAGTGGATGTGGATGAAGAGAACAAACAGCCCCCAAATTCCTCATCCAAGACCAGACAGAAAAGGTTCATGCTGATGGTCATTCCCTTTGGTCGCAACCGAGAGCGGCACATAGCCATCGCATTGATTCCCTTTGCATCCTGTTTGGCGGCCACCCAAACATCGTTCCGCCACTTTTCCTGCCAAATCCTGCAAACTGCAGGACTCAAAACCCTGTATTGAACATCTTGAAGTTCTCTCCGACAGGAACTTGTCCAGGTCCTACGGGAAAGAGCCGGTGCATGCAATATTGGGCATCCTGCATGGCCCAGTCACCGCTCTCTTCCATCTTTTTCCACATCAAGGAGACCAACTGCTTCTTTTTTCCTTCATACAGAGGGTCATCAATGAGGTTGTGCAATTCTTCAGGATCGGCGGAAAGATCATACATCTCATCCCGGTCGAAACCGTTGAAGACATATTTCAACCCTTTGTACCATATGATGCGCTGGGTATAGGAATACCTCTGTCCATGGAACTCCGCCAAAGAAGAGGATTCTCCACATTTGCCTTCATCATCCACATACGGCATCATCGAAGAACCATCCAGTCTTCCCCCATCCCAGGGAATATCCAGCACATCCAAGATGGTCGGCAAGATATCACATGTGCACACATATGCCGCACATCTTTCACCAGCATGGAGCATTCCAGGCATCTTCAAGGCCAACGGGATGCCGTACCCTTCTTCATAAGCAGGCACACCTTTGCAAAAAAGACCATGTGCACCAGCCATGTCACCATGGTCGGCAAGGAAAAGGACCAACGTATCATCATAGAGCCCTTCCCTCTTCAGAAAGGCCAGCAACTTCCCCATTTCCTCATCGACCAAAGAACAGTATGCATAATAGCAACGGATGGCTTTCTGAATCGCTTCTGGTCCAAAATCCTTCCAAACTTCATGCAACCTCTCATAAAAGACCGGCCGCTTGCATTCATGGCCATCCCATGATCCGGGAACCGTTATTTCCTCGTCCTTGTAACGATCATAGAGGTCTTTCGGAACCATATACGGGTCATGAGGGGCATATGCGGACACAAACAAACAAAATGGTTTGTCCTCATGTTTCCTTTCGGTGATGAAATTCTCAGCCTTGGAAAACAGGTAATGCTCTTCGGAAGCCTCAATCCCTTCCTGGTACACGCCGCACAACGTAAAATCCTTGTATCCTTCGTTGTGGATGGACAGTTTGTCAAGGTAATGCACCTGTTTCTTGGGAATGTCATGCTCCGTTTCATAGGAACAGAAACCGAAACGGGACAAATCATAGCTGCGTTCTATATGCCATTTGCCATAATACCCAAGTTCATACCCTGCATCTTTGAGCACGTTCGGTAATGTCCTGAGCCGGTAATCGTATTCAGCCCTGTAAGCTGGAACCGTATGGGTGCAGTCCACCATGCCATGGTTATGAGGCAAGACGCCAGTAATCAGGGAGGCACGGGAAGGGGAACAAATCGCATTGACGGTATGGGCATTGGAGAAAGTGATGGCATCGAGCTGCAACGCCTTCAAATTCGGCATTTTTGCCTTTCCCTCCTGCATCACCGCCCGTTGCTGCATTTGGTCGCAGAGGATGACCACCACATTCTTTTTTCTCATCTAAAAGCCCTCCCTTCTTCATTTTCCTTCTTTCGCATCGGCTTTTACTTTATTTTGTCTCTGGATGGAATACACATTGAGGATGAGCATCACCAAACCTACCGCAATAATGATGAGACAGACATCACTGTGAAGGATGTAACCAATGAGACTCTGGCTCTTCGCCTGGGCGATGGTGTTTGCCATCCGCAAGTTTCCTTCAATCAAGGGTTCCAAGATGAAACCAAGGAACACTGGTGCAGGAGGAATCTGCAACTTATTGAACACATAACCGACAATCGAAAACACCAACATGACATACACGTCAAACATATTGTTCCGAAGGCCGAAAGCGCCCAAGACAAGACAGCATATGACCGGTGGGATGATATACCGCATGTCCATCCTTGTGATCCTTGCGAATGATGGTGCAAAAAGAATCGCCAGAATTCCCATGACCACCGCACTGAGCAAAAGGCCATACATGAATCCATAACTGACATTCGCATAGTCAGTGAATAATGTCGGACCCACAACAATCCCATGGATGGTCAAGGCGCCTGAAATCAATGCGGCGGCATTGGAACCAGGTATCCCGAGAGCAAGGAGAGGAACGAAAGCGCCACCGATGGCAGCATTGTTTGCTGTTTCCGGAGCCACTATGCCAGAAGGTACTCCCGTGCCAAATTTCTCTTTTGCATTGCGTTTCGCTTCGCCATAAGCCACAAAAGCGGCGATATCACATCCAGCACCTGGCATAATGCCAATGGCGGTGCCTATGATGGCTGACTTGATGACATTGCATTTCTCATTATGGACCATGTATGACATCACCGAACGTGCAGAAGTCTTCTCCAACTGTATCTCGGAGTACTCCGCCGCCAATCCACGGCGGAACCTATCCCCTTTCCGGTATGCTTTGAGAGTCTCGATGATCATCTGCCGGCCGGCAATGATGCCCATCGCCAAAGCGACTTGTTTGAATCCCATGGTAAGGCTGGTAAAACCGAACGTAAGACGGGAACGCCCGAGAATCTGGTCTATGCCGACCATGGCGAACAACATGCCATAGCATGAGCCTAGCACACCTTTGAACAAGTTATCGCTGGACAATGCCGCGATGATGATGAACCCTAAGACTGACACAACGGCGATTTCCGCCGGTCCGAACTTCAACGCGACTCTGGCAAGGAACGGGGCGAAAAGAATCATGATGATGCATCCGAAGACACCACCAATCAAGCTGGATATGCTTGCTAGGTACAACGCTTCTTTTGCCCTGCCCTTTTGGGCAAGCGGATACCCTTCCAATGTAGTGCAGATGGACTCAGCGGTGCCAGGTATGTTCAACAAGACACCGGAAAAAGAACCTCCGACCGCACATCCCATGTAAATGCCGCCCAAAAGGCACAACGCACTGAGGGGACTCATGGAATAAGTGAACGGCAGCATCACAATGATGGCTATGTTGTTCCCCAAACCAGGAATCGCACCGACAATGATGCCAAGCACCGTTCCCAAGATAATCATGACAATGGCATCACTTGTAAAGATGCTCAACAGCACGGATACGTTCACGGCTCTTCCCTCCCTGTTTCTCGGCGAAAGGCGGAAGGCTCCAAGATGAAGCCTTCCACAATCTTTCACTCACCTATCATTTTTTGCTTGCGTTGATCTCTTTGTAGATCGAAATCATGCTGTCTACATATTTGAAATAAAAATCCTTGAATTCCGTACTTGGAGAGAAGTGATCCTTCTGCCCCGTCGCAAGAATCGCGCTGGCAAGATTTTTCTCAGCATACAATTTGCCGACCATGTCAGACACGGCCTTCACATACATGTCAGGAGTGCCCTTCGGCGCCAAGATGTAATTGAAGGTGGTGTCAACAATGTTGATGCCCTTGGACAAGAAGGTATCGGCTGCGCCTTCGACATGTTCGGTTCTGTTGTCCGTGTCACCAAGTACCACCATGCCTTCGGCAAGGCAGTTCGTCAAATACTGGGGGTCGAGCTCGGCACAATCGACATGACCGCCCATGACCATGGTGAAGGCATTGTTTCCACTGTTCGCATTGACAATCGTCAAATCAATGCCAAGAGCCTTTTCAATCATCATGGCACCATAAATGGTGTTGCCACCTGAGATTGCAATGGTAAGTTCACCCGGCTTCTGCTTGGCATAGGCGACAAATTCATCCAAACTCTTGAACGGGCTCTTCGGCTTGAGCGCTAAAAAGCGGGATTTGCTGGTAATCTGGCATACGGGAATGAGATCCTCTCTCGTAAACTTCGCTTCAGGAAAGTTCACAATCAAGTTGGGGATCTCCGTGCTGCCGACAATCATGAAGGTATACCCATCTGGTTTTGCATTCAGCGCTTCATTGGCGCCGATAAGGCCGTCTCCGCCCTCAAGGTTGTTGACAACTGTCGTATACCCCAAGTCTTTTTTGATTGCCGTAGCGACTGCACGGGCGCATACATCGGTGCCACCGCCGGCAGCCCTGTTGACGATGAATGTAATCGGTTGCTTGGGATACCCCTCTAGCGAAGCAGGAACGCTCGTTTCAGCTGAACCATTTGCAAAGACGGATCCTGCACACAAACAGAAGAACAACAAAAGACACACAAACTTTTTCATCACAATTCCTCCTCTTTGATTTACATCAAGAACCCTTTTGGGGTGTTGATCTGAAGCATTTTGCCAAACAGCAGATACGATACGGCTAGGACGACCAAATCATACAAGGCGATTCTGAGAAATCGCCTTGTATCCCAACCGTGTTCGAAATAGCAAATCGTCAGGGATATCGCCAGGATTGCCAGATAGACGCAGACATACATGCCGATGTATTTCACAAAAACCATCAACAACGTGATGAACAGGAACACACAGACCCCGACAAGAATCTGTTTCTTGTCCATTTCCTGTTTTTTCTCGTTTCCGTCTTTTTTCCGGCAAGCCTTGAGCATCATGCCGATGGTACAGGCCAAACCAAGGACAATGACGAGATGAGGCATTACCTGCGTCTCTTCGGCCGCTTTCCCGACCTGCACCCAACACACGACGAACAAAATGATGGTAAATACGCCGAAACTCAGGTCTTCAATGAGGTTTTTTGATGTTCGCATGGCATCCTCCCTTGGCATCAAAAGAAGGATACCCCTCGCCTTTCCAACCGTACACTCGCAAAATCCAGCTAAAAACTGGAAAAAACAGCATACAAATCCCACCTCACTGACATCGTGGGATAACCATCACTCCATATCGTCCATTAGATCAACGTACGTCACGAATGGAACGGATCATGTCACCGTATCCTTTGCCATATTTCTCATATACTTTTTTAGCGGCTGAGACCCAAGCGTCATAATCCTCAAGTTCCGAGAACACCACACCAGCTTCCTTGAGGGCTTGGATCTGCTTCTGTTGCCGTGAGGCGGTAACAGTTTGGAACGATTGTATGACTTCCCCAGCAGTTTGCTTGAACAACTCCTGGTCTTGTTCTGAAAGGCGCTCCCATGTCCTTGCAGAGATGATGATCGCTGAAGGCTGGATAAGGTAATTGCTCCAAGTATAGTACTTCGCAACTTCATAATACTTGTTGTTGTAATACCCTTTTATCGGATTCTCAGCACCATCCACGACTCCGGTCTTGAGAGCCGAATACAACTCGGTTGTAGATGTATGTGTCGCCTTGCCGCCAAACGCATCAATGATATCCGAATACACTTCAGGTTGTTGCACCCTTATCACCAATGACTTGAAATCCTCAAGGCTGGTGCATGGTTTTTTGGTGAAGAAATTGCGTGCCCCGGCGACAAAATATCCAAGCACCACCAGCCCACTGCCGCTGTCATTCACATCATCGGTCATTTGGGCACCGAATTGACCAGCCATGGTCTTTATGGCATGTTCCTCATTCCTGAACAAGAAAGGCAATGTCAGGATTTCCAAGTACGGTACATCCACACCCCATTCATACAAATTGGAAGGAGGTTCGTTACACATGTCTATCGCCCCGATCATCAGGTTCTGAACAACGGATTTGTTATCCCCCAGGGCGCCATCAGAGAAGACGTGTATTTCAATTCGTCCTTTTGTTTTTTCCTTTATGATATCAGCAAATTGTTGCGAAGCCATCGTACGCTCATCCACCACGGAATTCACTTCAGCGTACCGGAGAATCATTTTACCTTCAGGAACACTTCTACTGTGTTCTTCCTCTCCCTTCGCGAAGGAAATACACATGGCGAATGCGGCAACAATGCATACCGCAACGATTTTTCTCCCCATGCAAGCCTCCATATGGAATGATAGACGAAAACATCCACATCACTCCTTTCCAATCATCCGTCTCCGAGGTATTCATGATACTATACTATGAAAATATGGCAAAGTTAAAATCCATAAAGAAACTGTTGCTCAACAACATCCTCATGCTGCTTTTCCTCTTGTCTATGGTTTTGGGAATGGGAAAATACTTGGACTATAGAAGGGATACGCAAATCGGAGCATTGTATGCAAACGACATGGTCATCAAGGATTTGACAGCAAAAATCACCCAATACGAGACAAGTTACAAAACATTTCTCGGTAATGGCAACGCTTTTTCCCTTGAGGCGTTCGTATCCTGTTCAAAGGACATCACTGACGCCATGGAGGAAGCCGACCCGCTTTTTTCAGCATCACCAGAAATGTTGTTATACGCAAGAACCGTCTGCCAGATAGTGGAATCCCTTAGAATATGGGTCGTGGACAAGCTCAATGGCAAATTCGACCGTCCGGAATCCTTTGAGGTGATGCAGTTCATCAGCTTTGGCTTCACCCAACTCTTCTCCCACTGGAACAATCTCATCGGAGCATACATCATCTATTCAGGGGAAAGCTGGAATATGCTCAACAACCAACAAAGGATGTACAACAGGTCCCAATCCTTGTTCCAATTCATCGCGACATGCCTCATCTTGATTCCCATGCTGTTCATCAACAAGGATTTCATCAAGCGATTGCAGGAGATTAACAAAGCTTCAGAGGAGTTGGCGATGAACAACTGGGACAGCCCTGACCTCCACCCCAGCAAGTATGAGGAATTCTCGAACGTTTCCAACGCTTTCAACAACATGAAAAAGACAATCAGGCAGAACATCGATGCCATGGAACGCTCACTTGTCGTACAACAGGAACTGGCGGAGCAAAAGCGTCTGATCCAAGAAACCCGCTTCAACATGTTGCAAGCCCAGATCAACCCCCACTTCCTGTTCAATACGCTCAACATGATCATCCGATCCATCCAAATGGATAAAAAAGAAAAAGCGGCTCGTCTTGTCATGGCAACAAGCAATCTGCTCAGGCAGTCAATCGACCTTCAGGAAGGCGCCATACCACTCGATGATGAACTTGCATTACTGGACAACTATATTACCATACAAAAGGAAAGGACCGATGGAAGGATCAGATTTGTCTTGGAAGTCTTCGACCATCCGCAAATCCTTATTCCCCCTTTCACGTTGCAGCCACTCGTTGAGAATGCCATCAAGCATGGTTTGGGAAATCGTACGGAGGGTGGAATCATCACCATTCAGGTGTTCAGCGATGAATCAGAGGGTTCGTTCATCGTTGTCTCGGACAATGGGGAAGGGATTCCCCCTGCGACCCTCAACGGCATTCTCACCCATCAGGCAGACCCCAACAAGGCATCACATGGACTGTCCAATGTCATTGAACGGCTAAGGATGCTCCATCCAGGCAAAGATGTCATCCATATTGCATCGGATGCAAAAGGTACGATGATCAGAATACATATCGATGGAGAGGACAATCATGCTGTGCAAACTACTCATTGCTGAAGACGAACGTTCTGAACGGGAATACTTGGCCTCATGCATCTCGACACACTATCAAAATGGGATTGAACTTGTCGGCATATGCGCAGATGGTGAGAAAGCGTTGGCGGAAGGGCTTGCTTCCGAACCGGACATCGCTTTGTTGGATATAGAAATGCCAAAGATGAACGGATTGGATGTGGCAAGGATCCTCAAGGGACACAAACCTGACATGCAAATTGTGATGATCACCGCTTATGGAACGTTTGACTATGCGAAACAAGCCCTTCTGATAGGAGTCAAAGACTATCTGGTGAAACCGTATGAAGACCTGCAACTGTTTGCCACCATAGACAACATCCTCACGCAACTCAAAGGAGAAAAGAAACGGGAGATATCGAGGATCGTGACCCTTCTCAACACAACAAGCCCCAACACGGAGAAAAATCCCATCGTCCGACTTGTGAACACCTATATCGATGAGCATTTCGCTGAAAAGATCTCGTTGGAAATCATGTCTGAAGACCTTGGATTCTCCTCCAGTTACGTTTCCAAATGCATCAAACAATACATGCATACCGGTTTCACACAGCTCTTGATGGATAAACGGTGCAATGCCGCAGCAAAGTTGCTGTATGAGAAACATGTCACGGTCAACGAAGCGGCCTATGCTGTAGGATTTTCCGACCCTAACTATTTTTATAAATGCTTCAAAGAGCAATTCGGTGTCCAGCCAAAGAAATATGTACAAGCGGTGTTGGGACGTTGCCTTCCGGCAAAAGTTGAGGAAGGATAAGCCTCAGCCGTCATCATCGGCCTTCAGCCCATTCCCAGACAGCAATCGGGCCACGTGCTGTGGAGGGAAGACGCCGATGCTTTTGGACAACGTTTCAAGGCAAGGAAGACGATGCATCAGGGAAACCAGCGTTCACCGCTTTCGATCATGGTGTCACAGCAAGATGTTTTTTCTTCTGAAATCCTGAATTGACGATTTGAAAAGAGAGATCAAATGACGCTGGAGACCGGTGAAGGTTTTTCCCGATTTGTAGGCGATTGAATAGCATCTGAGGAAGCTCTTGTTCATGGTCCGGTAATAGTTGGGGCTTTGACTGTCTTGTTTTTCCGTGCAGAGGATATCCGGCACAAAGCCTATTCCCACTCCGTTCCCAACCATGAGGTCAACCATGTCCCAGTCAAGTGTCTCATACGCGATCGGGCATTTGAGGTTCAATGATTCCATCCATGGAGCAAGAAGTTTGCTGAACTTCTGGATCGGCTTCAGCGTCACCAACTTCTGGCCGTTGATATGTTTTGAATCCAAAAAAGGAATGGGTGTGGCGGGAATCGCGAATTGGTTCAGCGGACTCTGTGGAGGTATGGCAAGAAGTATTTCTTCCATGCATATCGGTTCGTAGGAGAGCTCAGGGATCTCGGGCTCCTTGGGGATGCAAGAAAAATCGAGTTCTCCGGACTTCAACAAGCCCTCTTGCTCCTCTGAGATGCATTCGACCATCACCAAGGAAATGTTGGGGAACTGCTTGTTCACCACCCTGAGGATTGAAGGAAGGTAGTGTTTCGAGTAAAAAGGCGACATTCCCACGTGGATTTCAACTTCAGCGGGATTCACCAATTCACTGATCGCTCCGTCCATGCTTGACTTCAGATTGAGCATTTGCTTGCCGTAGGCATAGAGGATCGCTCCCGCATCCGTAAGATCGATGGTCCTTGTCGAGCGTTGGAAAAGCGGAGTACCGAACTCCCTTTCCATTTTTTCAATGCATTTGGAGAGGGCTGGCTGGCTGACATGTACGATCGACGCCACCTTTGAGAAGCTCTTGTTTTCATAGATCGAGCAGAAATATTTGATCTGATAGAATTCCACGTTCCATTCCTATTTATAACTTATTCTTATAATACTATCAATAGTTAGAATTGTACAAATGTTTTAAGAGGTGGAATAATGAAGATATATAATTTTTGTGAATTATGGAGGAACTTGATGAATTACCGGTCAAGGAGGGCATTTGCACGGGAAGCCAAAGGACTTGCATTTGTGCTTCCTGCTTTGCTTTTTTTGGTTGTTTTTTATATCTACCCAATGTGCTTTGCTGTCCGTACGAGTTTTTTCTCATGGAACATGACGAGTGCCATGAAATTCGTTGGGCTCAGGAACTATAAAAGGTTTTTCTCCAACAACAACACTGTTTCCGCTCTTTGGACAACGTTCAAGTACGTGCTCTACATTCTGCCGTCATCGCTAGTCATCGGCTTTTTGTTGGCGCTTCTCGTCTATAAACCAGGAAAGGCCAATACGCTGGCGCGGACCTTGGTCTTCATCCCCCACATAGCATCGATCGTCGCCTCGTGCGCCATATGGACGTTTCTGATGAATCCCCAATACGGCATCCTCAACAAGATGTTGAATCTTATCGGGATTCCGTCTGTCAGATGGCTGAACGACGTCAAGACAGCGTTGCTGTCCGTATCGTTCGTCACCGTATGGCGGCAGGTCGGATACAATATGATCATTTTCATTGGAGCCATCCAGAACGTCCAAGGCGAGATTCTGGAGGCAGCCCGGATCGATGGGGCGTCCCACTTCCAGATTGTCAGGCGCATGATCATTCCTTTGGTCATTCCCACAGCCTTCATGTTGATGATCCTCAACACAATTGCTGTCTTCAAGATGTTCACCGTCATAGAAAGTCTTACGGAAGGTGGACCGGCAGGATCAACCACGAACCTTGTATATCTGATCCAGCAGACGGCGTTCAATGATTATTCGCTGGGGTATGCGTTCACCATGTCCGTAGTCTTGTTCCTCATCATCCTGTTGGTGAACATCTTCCAGATGTCGCTTGAGAAGAAGGTGAATTATGATGCATAAGGGTTTCCATTGGAGGAAAGCTCTCCATTATTTGATACTGTTCGTCGTATGCGGCATTTTCTTCTTTCCATTCATTTGGATGCTGTTGGGCTCGCTCAAATCAAGCACCGAGGTAATGGACCCAAATTGCTTCTTTCCTTCCGTTTGGAGGTTCTCCAACTACGTTGAAGCATGGAACTATGCTCCGTTTGATGTCTTTTTCAAGAACAGTATCATCCAGTCGGTGCTGATCGTCGTCTTTCAGATTGCCATAGCCACTTTGGCGGGATTTGCCTTCGCCAAGCTTGACTTCAAACTGAAAAAGCCGCTTTTCATGGTATTCTTGGCGACCATGATGATTCCAAGCGAAGCGACAATCATCACCAACTATCTGACAATCACCAGACTTGGACTGATGGACACGACTCTTGCCGTCATCTTGCCGAGTTTAGTGTCGGTGTTCGGAATCTTCCTTCTTCGCCAGAACTTCATGATGATACCGAATGCACTGTTGGAGAGCGCGAGGATGGACGGTGCAGGTGATTTCCGCATCTTCGTTTCCATATGCTTGCCAATCGTCAAGTCCGCTGTGGCGACTTTGTCCATCATCGGCTTCATTGGAGCATGGAACAGTTATCTCTGGCCCATGATAGTCACGAACTCGCTTTCAATGAAGAACGTCCAGACCGGAATGCGTCATGTAATGGGGATGGATGAATCTCTCAAACCATGGCATCTTCTTATGGCGGCGGCGAATATGCTCATCGTCCCTGTAGTGGCTCTTTTCCTATCGATGCAACGATATTACGTAGAAGGCATCGCAAAAGTAGGAATCAAATAAAAGATACTACCTAGGAGGTATGTATTATGAAAAAACTCACATCAGTTTTATTGTGCATGACTATCGTCATGTCCCTGTTTGCCGCCGGTTCCCAAGAGACCGTGGCAAAGACCGAAACCAAAGCCGCGGGCCCGGTAGAACTCAAGTTCTGGGTACGTACCAATGATTCGTTCATTGATGCCCAGGTAGCAAAGTTCATGGCCGAGAACCCCGACATCAAGGTGACTGTCGAGGCTGTCGGCGCAGGCTATGGTGATTTGCGCAAGAAGTTCACTCTTGGAATCCAAGGCGGTGAACTTCCTGACATGGCAATAGCGGGTTGGTCAGGAATCGGGACACTGTATGATGCAGGTGCCATTGTTGACATCGCAACCATCCCCGGAAATGAAGCTTTGATGAGTGATATCGTCGGATCTTTCTCTGGTCGATGCCGCTACAACGGAGCGGTAGTCGCTGTCCCCTATCAGTGTTCGGCTCCTGTCGTGTATTACAACAAGACCCTTCTCCAGAAAGCCGGTGTTGCCGTTCCAAGCACATTCGCAGAGCTGACAGAGGCTGCCGCCAAATGTGTCCAGAAAGACAAAAACGGGAATACGACTGTCTATGGTCTCAACACGGCAGCGGATACCAATTGGTACATCATTCCGGCCATCTACAACTTCGGTGGTACGTTCTTTGATGACAAGGGCAACATCAACATCAACACCGAAGCTGCCCTTGAGGTTTACAAGTGGTGGGATGATGTGGTCAAACGAGGGATCATGCCTGCCAACCAACACAAAACTGCTGAAGAGGATTTCGCCAACGGAACGCTTGCTTTCTACTTCACTTCGTGTGCCAGCTACGGCGAGATCAAACCGGCAGCCAAAGCCCATGGATTTGAGGCCGGCATCATGAAATTCCCTTCTTACAAGAACCACATCATCAACCTTGGTGGAAATGGACTCATCGTATTCACCAAAGACGCGACCAAGCAGGCCGCTTGCGCCAAATTGATGGCTTTCCTTCTTAATGCACCGCAACTGAGGGCCGTCGTTGACAAGGGATTCCTCCCTGTGACCAATTCAATGCTCAATAGCGATTATGTAAAGCAACTCATCGCTGATGATGCGAACATGAAGGTGATTTACGACCAAGTCGCTGACATCGGGATATTCATCCAACATCCTGCCTATGCGAAGACAACCACCGAACTCGCGACGATTGCCTCAAAGATTGAAAGTTATCCCGATTCCGACATCAAGAGCCTGCTGAAAGCCAGCCAGGATGTCATTAACGATTATATGGCAGACTATAAATGAAGGTCGTCAACTATGCGCATAGGGGATGCAGTGAGTTCTTCCCTGAGAACACGCTCTTCTCCTTTTATATGGGCTTGGATACCGGTGCTGATGGAATTGAAACCGATGTTCAGGGCACAAGCGACGGCGTTCTTGTGCTGTTCCATGACGATGACATGTCAAGGATCATCGGCTCCCCCACCAGAATCTGCGATCATACCTATGCCCAGTTGCTTCAAATGGATTTCGGCTCTTACAAAGGGCCGAGGTTCAAGGGCGAGCGGATTGTACGGCTTGATGAGTTTTTGCTTCATTTCGGCGCGAAAGACCTTACATTTGCGTTGGAAGTCAAGCAAATCGGAGTCGAGAAGGCTTTGCTGGATATGATCGGGCGTTACGGAGTAAGGGACAAAGTGATCATCACCTCTTTCTATTGGCAAAGCATCCTCAGCTTGCGGAAGCTTGACGATTCGATTCGCCTAGGGTATCTCACAGAGAAGGTTGATGAGGCAATTCTGAAGGACCTCCTTGACAACCATATCCAGCAAATCTGCCCACGTATCGATGATTTCGATGAATTGATGTTCGACAGATGCACCTCCCTTGGGCTTTCCATACGGTATTGGGGAATCTCCGATACCCCGAGGATGCTCAAAGCCTTGAAACTTGGCGGTGACGGAATGACCATGAACAATCCGGGCAAGTTGCAGAGGGAATTGAACAAGTGATGATGCAGGGCCTTGGTTCCAAGGCTCTGCTTTTGGTTTGACCGGCAGGAGAACGGAGGTGAATGATCCACTCGGATTTGTCCCATGCCGGCACGTGCAGTGGTGTGAGAGGAAAGGTCCCCTGAATCGTTGTGAACCAGCCCTTCTCGATTATAATAAGATAGGGAGTGACCAATGGAAAAGAATACTATCATGGAAATGGCCAAGGCCATGGATGCCGATGTCAGGACATTCCGTCATGACCTGCATCAACGGGCGGAACTGGCGCTTGAGGAGCATGAGACTGCAGCCTATATCAGGAAGGTCCTTGCAGAAAATGGCATCGCTTACAGATGTTACCAAACCGGAACGATCGCTGAAATAGGTTCGGGACTCGGACACCCCGTATTGGCGCTTCGTGCCGATATCGACGCACTTCCCATTCAGGAACCCCTTGGTTCCCCGTATCGCTCAACGCATGAGGGTTGCATGCATGCCTGCGGACATGATTGCCATGCATCCATGCTTCTTGCGGCCGCCATCGCAACTCATCAGCATGAGGATGAACTGACGAAGCCTGTCCGGTTCATTTTCCAACCCGCGGAAGAAAACCACGGCGGCAGTGTTTCCATGATTAAAGACGGTTGCTTGGACAATGTCTCGGCAATTTATTGTCTCCATATGCAATCAGAGCGGGAAATCGGTCATTTCGCAACCCGAAAGTCTTGCATCCATGCTTCCAGCGATGGATTTGTCATCAAAGTATTTGGCAAAAGTGCCCATGGTGCTTCTCCCAACGAAGGAGTTGATGCCATATGGGTATCCAGTCAAATCATCACAGCACTGCAAGGATTGATCAGTCGGGAAACAAGCGCTTTTGACAATGCGGTGTTGAGCATAGGCAAGATCAACGGCGGGACTGCCCGAAACATCCTCTGCCAAGAGGTTGTCATGGATGGCACCCTCAGGTCTACAAGCAAACAACTGAGAGACACGTTGGTTCGGAGAATCAATGAAGTCGTCTGTGAAATGGCGCATTCCTTGCAAGCTGAGGCTTCTTTCGAGATAGTCCAATCCTACGCCTCATGCAGTAACGATGAAAAGGCGACCGATGCCGCAGTGGCAACTGTCGTTTCATTGTATGGTCAAGATCACATTGAGATTTTGGATCGTCCAAGTATGGGAGGGGAGGATTTCGGTTTTTATGAAGAGTTGGTGCCGGGATGCAAGCTTTTCCTTGGGACCGGAACCACGTCCCGCATCCATACAGACACGTTCAGCGTCAATGAAGATACCTTGGTTTACGGAGTCGGCTTTTTCCTTTCATTGATTTTCCATTGATGAAGGGAAGTCGCTTTCCCCCACGCCCACCAGTGATTCAAATGTATCGATTATATTCGCCTTTGCCAGGCTTCTTTCGTTATGCCAATGCACGGGTGGTATCCTTGCACCAAGGGGATTTCGATGCCACATTCCTCCCCCCTTGCAACTTCTTTTTCCGTGTTCTCATTGATCATGGTTTTCAAGCAGGACAGGCAAAAGCCAAGGCTTGGAATCGACAACACCGCAATGGTAATGCCGGATGAGGTCTTCCACGGAATCCTCCCCACATGGGTGCATCAATGGTTTCTTTGCTATGCCTCTTATTGCCGATTACCTTGAACGGTGGTACCTTGGCTTTGAGGAGATGTGGTTATGGACAAAGCGATCGAAGCGAAAATCATTGAACGCATCATGAAAGACGAAACGCTGAAGAAACAGGTCATGGCGATGGACGCCAAGGCGGCGCAGGCGTTTCTCATCAAACAGGGCCTGACAAAGGTAAGTGAGGAAGAAGCTGGGAAATTGCTTGGAAAAATGAAGAAATTCCTTGCAGACGGAGCCCTCACCGACGAGGAACTGGAACATGTGGCCGGTGGTTATGAAGGACCTACTACCATCGAGCCAGCGAAACCATTTGAATGTTGATGCAGCGGCATCACGGAGATGATCGAACGTGATCCCCGGGTTCCATCGGGACGAAGGGAATCGGCCATCTCCAAGGATTCTGTTGCGGGATGCTCCGACTTCAATACATCAGGAACAGCGTGTACAGCAATCAATCCGAACGGCCACCTTCGGGTGGTTTTTTCTTTGAGGTTCCGAACACGAACCGTTGAATTATGCAACTCCACAGCCCAGAAAAGGATCCATCCATTGCAATGAGCGTACTCTCCCGCAGTCTCCGCCTCCACGTCCTCGTAATGGAGATGCATGCTTGAAGGGTATGTCCGGCCTTGGAGAACGCACAGAACCGCCTTAATCGCCATTTTACCCTTCACGATACGAGAGGTTCTTGATCGAAATGGCAAACCATGAGAAGGTACTATCCACAATCAGAGATGATTGTCTTGTTCTGTCGTGCGATACTATGGTAGTATTATGGACGATTATTATATCGGGGGGCTTATGGACAAAGAAATCGAAACGAAAATCATTGAACGTATCGTGAAAGACGAAGCGTTGAAGAAACAGGTCGTGGGTATGGATGCAAAAGCGGCGCAAGCGTATCTCATCAAACAGGGCTTGGCGAATGTAAGTGAGAAAGAAGCCGGGGAATTGCTTGAAAAAGTGAAGAAATATCTTGAGGACGGAGCCCTCACCGACGAGGAAATGGAACAAGTGGTCGGTGGATTCGGTGCAAACGTTGGCCATGTTCAAATTAACTTCATAAGGGACTATATGAATCGATAATTTCGCGCAACTTGTCGCACGAACCTCTTTCTTTTGCAGTTAATTCTTTCCTAAGAAAACGAGTCAAGGTTGAGAGCCTTCACAATCTTCAGAAAGCTTTCCGATGAAGGGGAAGCTTTTCCATCGACGATGCGGCTGACGGTTCCGATGCTCAAGCCCGTCATCTCCGCCAGCCGTGTTTTGGTGATGTTGTATAAATCCATCGTCTCCCGGGTTTTTCCGTTCGACAATCGTTGAGGCGAGCAGCCGCCTGTTCCTATCCGCTACGACGGACATCCACATTCCGCACTACCTGCCGATTGCCTGAGGCAAGACCACCGCCTTGCACGCATTTCCGGAAGACGGAACGGTCAGGGATGTCAGCCGGGACAAGATGCGCTGAGCACCGCCTTCCCGCCCTTGTTCACGAACTTGACGAGGGCAGGGTTCCCCACCAAACGTCCCTGCTCGTCGATGACCGCCATCTCAGGGGAGGGGATGCCGTAACCGGCGGATCCCTCCTCAGAGAGCTCGACCGCTTTCCTCAACTCAGGCCACCCGTCCGCTTCCGCATGGGTGTCGAAGATCTCCAAGGCGAAACCAAGGCAATCGAACAGGCGCGCATCCTCAGGATGGTGGTCCTCGTCATCCCAATGGGGCCATGCCCTGCCCATCATGATGGAACCAGCAGACAGTCCGATGAACGGCTTCCCTTCTTCCAGAAGGGAATGCAGAAAACCGCGAATCGTAGGATCCAGGCCTTGCATGCCGTCCTCCACCTCACCACCGGATATGAAGACGACGTCGCTTTCCCCAAGGATCGCCTTTGCGGCGGCCAGGTCGGTCTTCCTTCCGACCAGAGGAGCCAGTACGACGGAGCCTGCGCCGGCTTTTTGGAAAAGCTTGCGGAACCATCCCATGAAACGCACGTCATCGCCGCTCGCCGTGCCGATGTAGGCGATCGAAGGATGTTCCTTGCCACAGGTCCCGAGGGCGGTCTTCAGCAGTTCGACCGTTCTTTCCCCATTTTCCGGGCCTCCCGCGATGAGATACACTTTCTTACGCATGCTTGACCTCCTCCTGCGTCAACGTCCATTCGTCGAACGGAAAACCGACATGTGTCCTCCGGTACTTCCCGCTAGGCCCTGGCAGCAGGTCATCGACCGCAGCGACATCATACACGCCGTCCTTTCCATAAAGGCCTTCCACCATCCTTTCCGCTTTTCGGACGCTTGAAGCGCCTTCACTCGCCACGATGCGCACCTCATAGGCGTCCTTTGCTTTTTGCAGGACATCGTAGTCACGGATACCAGGCACAAGGGACATGGCTTCATCGACCATGGAAGTGGTCACAACTTCCCCTTTGGTGGTGAATGTGAGGTTGGACACCCGCCCTTCGATGGAACCGACGGTTCCGTCCGGATCCATCACGACGAGGTCGCCGACATCAAAGCGGATGATATACGCCCAGGGATTGCCGAACGTGGTGACGAAAATCCTGCCTAGCCGCTCCTTTCCCTTCAACGGCACGAAGTCAATCCTGCAGTACTCCTCGTTTTGGCGATATCTCCCATCCAGACCGGAATCCATCACGAAACCGGTCTCCGTCGTACCGTAGGAACTGACGATCGGACAATGGAACACCTGCGTGATGGCGGAAAGGGACACCTTGGACGGCAATTCGTAGGTGAAGGTGATGACCTTGGGGCTGTGCACCTCGATGCCATGGTCAAGCCAATACCAGCAGCAACGTCCAAGCAGGGACGGATTCGCCTCCAATACATCGGGGCGGTACTCGTTGAGCTCCCGCGCCATGCGTTGGAGGTGGGAATCCTTCCAGCAGAGGATGTTCGCCTTCTCGTTGAGATACAACAGGTTCCCCATGATGCGGTGGTCCATGGGAAGGTCCTCCTCGCAACTGATGCCCACATTGAGCGAGCTGGCCAAGGTTGCCTGCTTAGGCGGGTAGGGCAGCTTTTCCAGATTGGGGTTGAGCTTCCACGATGCCATCTCCGAGGCATGCCACCAGCCTTGGTTCCACAGGTTCACCACCTTTTCCCCCGTCGTGCCGGACGTGAAGGTGTATTCGATCACATCATCATGCAACCCCTTCTTCACATCCGTCCCCACAGGGACAAGCCCGTCGGGGAAGCAGGAACGCATGTCCGCCTTGGTCAGGACGGGAAGCGCCCTGTAACGTTCATCGACAGAGTGGCCGTTGATGTCATACGACCTCCAATGGTCGCGATAAAACGGCACGTTCTGGAGCGCATATGCAAGTATTTCCTCAGACTTTTCCTGGTTGTTCATGCAGTATCTCCTCGTTTTGGCTGCGGGTACTTGTACAGTTTCCCCGCATAGTTCCGAAGCACATAGCCATTTTCGTCATGCGACACCACGTACTCATGGCAGATGGGGACCTTCCCCCCTCCGCCCGGGGCGTCAATGACGAATTTCGGCACGGCGAAGCCGGAAATGAACCCCTGCAACCCTTGCACGATCTCAACGCCTTTCTCCACCGGAGTGCGGAAGTGGGAGATGCCGCGGGACAGGTCGCATTGGTACAAGTAGTATGGTCTGACACGGTTGTGCACCAGGCGGAGCATCAACTCCTTCATCGTCCCCAGCTCATCATTGACGCCTTTGAGGAGCACCGTCTGGTTGCCCAGGGGGATGCCCGCGTCGACGATTCTCTGGCACGCCGCCCCGGCTTCCGCCGTGAGTTCGTTCGGATGGTTGAAATGGGTGTTGATCCAGATGGGTTGGTAGCGCTTCAGCATGGCGAGCAACTCGTCATCGATGCGCATCGGCATGACGACCGGAACCCGGGTGCCGATGCGGATGATGTCCACATGCCCTATCGCCCGGAGCTTTTGGATGACCGTTTCCAGCCTCTCCGTCGAAAGCGTCAAAGGATCCCCGCCGGAGACCAGCACATCGCGGATTTCCTCGTGTGCGCGGATGTACGCCAACGCATTCTCCAATTCCACACCCCCAATGGCATGGTCGGTCTCACCGACCATGCGCCTCCGGGTGCAATGCCGGCAGTATCCAGCGCATTCCATCGTCACGAGGAGGAGCACACGGTCAGGATAGCGGTGGACGAGATACGGCACCGGACTGTCGCCATCCTCGTTGAGCGGGTCGGCGAGGTCATCCCCACAGAGACATGTCTCCCGGATGGAAGGGATGCACTGTTTCCGTACCGGGTCGTCGGGATCATCGGGATTGATCAGGGAAAGGTAGTACGGGGTTACGGCCATGCGGAAGGAGCCGAGTACGGAGGTGATGTCTTTTCCCTCCTGTTCCTCCACCGGTATCCATTTCCGCAACGCATCAACATCCGTGATGCGGTTCTTCATCTGCCAATGCCAGTCGTTCCATTCAGGCATCGATCTCGCACATACATCGTTTCTGTTCATCGTGTCATCCCCGCTATGCGGCTGCATGCGGCATCGTAGATGGCGCACACCAGGCCGTCGTAGTCAATCCCGGCCGCCTGGGCGATCATCGGAAGGTCGCTGTAGTTCGGCGCCAGTCCCGGCAACGGGTTGATCTCCAGGAAGCGGAAATTCCCTTGGGCGTCCATGCGGAAATCAGCGCGGGCCACATCATGGCAGGACAAGGCGTCGAAGACCTTGCCGGCCGCATCGGAAAGCCGGTCTGTCTCTTCCTGCGACAAGGGTGCCGGGCATGCGTACCGCACATAGTCCTTGTAGTTGCATTTGACCTTGTAGGAATACACTTTGTATGTTCCCTGGGTGCAGCTGTTGTAGAGGATCTCCATCGGCGGAAGGATCTGCTTGGTCTTTCCGTTCCCAAGCACACCCACGGTGAACTCCCTTCCTGGAAGATATTCCTCAACCAAGAGGCCGTCCTCCACCCCTTTGAGGCCTTCCCTGACCAGTCGTTCCAGTTCATCCTTTCCGGTAGCGATGCAATGCTCCGAAATGCCTTTGCCGGAACCTTCCGCATTCGGTTTGACGATGACAGGGTATGGCAGGGAGGACGGGATGTCCCCGACGTCCTTCACCAGGACGTGGCGCGCCGTGCACACACCGCATCCGGATGCGACAAGCTCGCACAGCATCTTGTCCATCGAGAGGCCAAGGGCCACCGGGTCGCTGCCTGTGTACGGGATGCCGAGGAAATCGAGGATCGCAGGGACCTGGGATTCCCGTCCACGCCCCCGGATGCCTTCGGCGATGTTGAAGACCATGTCCACCTTACGCTCCAACAGCTTTTGGACAAGGGTCGCATCCGCATCGAGGGTCACCGTCGCGATACCATGGCGCCCAAGTGCATCGCATATGGCCTGGATGGTGGCCGGCTCGTCGAACTCGGCGTCTTCCTCCTCGTGCCCCTTCCGTTTCCTGTTGCAGACGACACCCACCAGCTTTTCCTGTCTCATGATCCACCTTCTTTGTGTTTCTGTGCCGAGGGGATGATCTCCTCGTGGAAGAAATAGTTCACCACCACCGGCGGATCCTGGAAAGGACGCCGCATGGAATCATCGTTGCGCACATACGGCAGGCCTTCCTGTTTGGTGAATGCACGCATCTCCTCATCCAGATGCTCCCAATAGCCCCGATCGCCCTGATTGTAGATGGCCTGGTAGAGACCGAGCAAACCGGGATGCTTCTCCTTGATGTACTCGAGGATCACCGGTTTGTAGGCACCCCTGAGGTTGAGGTTCTCCAGCCAGACCAGGTTGCACTGACCCTCAGCCCTCTTGATGATGGCCGGAACATCGGTGATGCAGGGGAAGATCGGGGAGATGAAGCAGGTGGTCCTGACACCGGCGTCATGGAAGGTTTTCATCGCTTTGATCCTGCACTCGATGCTTACGGCTCCGTCCATGTCGGCGCGGAAGGCCTCGTCCAACGTGTTGATGGACCAGGAGACCCTGGCATTGGGGAAGGTCTTGATGAGGTCGAGGTCCCTGACGACCAAGTCCGATTTCGTCGCGATGCTGATGGTGCAGCCACTGCCTTGCATCTCTTCAAGCAAAGCCCTGGTTCTCCCGAACTGAGCTTCACATGGTTGGTATGGGTCGGTAACTGAGCCGATGAAAAGCTCCTTGCCCGCATACCGCTTCGCGTTCTTGATCTCCGGCCAGTGCTTGACGTCCACGAACGACCCCCAAGGCTCGGGATGGTTGGTGAAGCGTTTCATGAACGACGCATAACAGTACTTGCATCCATGGGCGCATCCCACATATGGGTTCACCGAATAGTCAGCCACAGGGAGGTTCGACTTGGTCAGCACCCCTTGGACGACGATGTCTTTGCAAACGATCTCCATGATTCTCTCCTGCTTTCTCACTTGTACAAAAAGTATACCTGATATACATTTTCAAAGAAATACACATTTTTTTGATACTTGGTATCATTCGGCGTACCATGGACAGGGGTGAGGGATGAAGAAGGTCATGAGCTATGAGCAATATCTGGTCGATGTGAAGAAAGGGATCGTCACCGATCGCGGCAACTGCCCGGTCACCCCCTTGCTTTTGATGTTGCAGGGGAAATGGAAGACACAGATATTGTATGAACTCTGCATCCATGACACCGTCCGTTTCTGTGAGTTGCAGCGGGAACTGATGGGCATCACCAACACCATGCTGACCAATTCCTTGCGAGAGCTGGAGAGCGATGGATTCATCACCCGCAGGCAGTTCAACGAGATGCCGCCACACGTGGAATATGCGTTCACCGACAAGGGGCGTGACCTGATGCCGGTCTTCTACGCCATCATGGTGTGGGGATTCAAACACGAGAATGGTTGAAGGCAGGCTCCGGGCCTCCTCTCCAAGGTGTGCGCAAGAGAATCTGGTCGTCATATCTGTCCGTAGTAAAAGCAAGTCTTTCGTACAAATGATGGCGTCTGTCACCCGGTGATGATGCGAGAGCGGTGCAGGATCTCTTTCCATTCCAAATCGTTTGCATCCCCCCGTGATGAGCATGCCTCGGTCGTGGTCTTTGCAACATTCGTATCATGCATCGATCACCTTCTGCTGGTGCTGCTTTCTGTTGAGGTCGTAGAAGCCGATCCTGCTGACCGTTGGAAACGTATCATGACAGCACAAATTCCGGCACACTTGCAAGGTGTGTGCCAAAATCAACGGATGACCTTGGCACCTACCCGTTTTCCATCGTCATCCGTCTCGCAAGCCCAACGCAGACCCATTCCCTTTCTTTTTTGAGAACACAGTGTACTGGTATGTGTCTTGATTTACATGTACGGTGTCTGTCGTGATTGTCGGGAGCCCCGATAATGTCAGTATGGAATCATCACCTTTGGAAACCAATTGCTCAACGACAAAAGCTTCTGCCCTGATCGGAGAATCATCGATTACTTCAAATTCATCCATAGGATACAGATAATCCTCATCGGTTTCGTCAAAGACTCGATAATGGGAGTGCTCGAAACTGAGAACTTCATATTCTTTGCCATTGAGCAGGGACAGTTTGCTGGATTGGCCTTTATACCGTACAGTCATAGTAAGGGCCCTTGCCCCAATCATTCATGTGAGTGGCCAGGTCATTCATAGCGAATCACCCTCTGCTTTTTCATATTCTTTCAAGGTAACGCCTTCGCTGGTGCTCCATGCAACCAGTCCATTGGCATATCCTCCGATGACAAAAGCCGCCGCATATGATGGACTGCTCAACAAGACATCTTCTTGCAACAGGCCTTCAGGGCTGATTCGTGTGGCTTTTCTGGCTTTCTTGATCACGGTTGGGATTGACTCTGAATCGTTCGTTTCAATTTGACTTCCCGATAAAACCACAAATCCCTCATTGGTCCTCTTGCAGGTAGCTTGGATGGTTTTTCCGCTCTTGTGACTCTTTCGTTTGAAATAGAGCATCAGTTCTGGTGAAGAAGGGCATCCTTCGTCTTCGGAGCATGCAGGAGTTGAAGTCAAGGGTTCAAAAACACGATGTCCAAGAGCCCCCATGATGATTCTTGCGTTATCCACAAACTCTTCAAGCTCGCTTTCCTTTTCTTCGGTGATGTTACCTTGGTTGGGATCATTGCCGTTTTTCACCTCATATCGGTTTGCTGTTTTTGCCAATTGGCAAAAGCGGTTTTCCAAATAGCTGATTTCTGTGGGACCGAAAGAATTATTCGAAGTGGTGAACACAACAGCCTCTGTCCAGTAGTCCTTGTCTGGATTTCTCTTATGCTCTTGCAATCTGTTGAGCAATCCTTCTCCGTTTTTCCTCGCTCCGGCTTGTCCGACATAGACTACTTGCGTTCCGGTCTGGTCAGAGATTCCGAACAAGAAGTATATTCCTGTTTGGCTTAAGTCTTTTCGTCCCTTGCAGGAATCGAGCGATGCTCGAGGAATTTTGTAAGCTATTCCAGTCCAATTGGCAAGAGAGCACTTGATCAGTCCATTTGCCTCTCCGTCTATGAGAAACAGGTTTATGCTTTTCCCTCTGTTTTTCATCTTTTTCGCCTTTCAATAAAAACCAATTTTCCTGTCCTTCCATTTGATTTGTTCAATGCAGGAAAGGTGAGCAACCGACTATCCAATTCCATTCCGGATCCCTGTGGATAAGTTGGTTGACTTTTTCAGAATACCACAGTAATCACTGAGGAGAAAGTGTGCTCAAGAGAAAACGATAAACCAGCCGACTAAATCCAACCTCTTGAAAAGGTTTGGGGTAAAGAAGAGAACGCCTTTCCAGAACAATTCCCAACATCTTCTTGTGGGATCCTTTGCCATTTGACCTGCAATAGATAATCAAATGAAGGCCTGTTTTATTACAATCTGAAGTGTTTTTCTTGTATGTTGACACTGGAAGGCATCATTCCAGTTATAATGCCATCATTAATCCCTTTTTATCAGGTCAACAATCTAAACTGGTGAATGGTACACCAGAGCATTACAGGTTTGTGATGCGTCTTAATCCCTTTTTATCAGGTCAACAATCTAAACAGAGGCTTCCCTTCGAGGCTATCGAGTCTGCGTTCCGTCTTAATCCCTTTTTATCAGGTCAACAATCTAAACGATACGGTTTGGCTGAATTGCAGAGTGTCGCCGCCAGGTCTTAATCCCTTTTTATCAGGTCAACAATCTAAACTTGCAGAGTGTCGCCGCCAGTCTTTATGACGGCGGTTGGGTCTTAATCCCTTTTTATCAGGTCAACAATCTAAACTTCACCAAGGGCGGCAGATATTAAGCTGGTATCGAAGAGTCTTAATCCCTTTTTATCAGGTCAACAATCTAAACGGGGCAATCCCGTAATTTTCGGATTATCCCACTAAGTCTTAATCCCTTTTTATCAGGTCAACAATCTAAACCTGATGAAGTCAATGTATGGACTAACTACGTTTCAACGTCTTAATCCCTTTTTATCAGGTCAACAATCTAAACCGGCGGTTGGAGAGAGGATGACAAAGATAGCTTCAAGGCCGTCTTAATCCCTTTTTATCAGGTCAACAATCTAAACATGTAAGGAGAACGAAATATGAAATACGATTTGTCAGTCTTAATCCCTTTTTATCAGGTCAACAATCTAAACGAAGGAATATGGCAAGGTATACGCATGCAAGGGAAGCAAGTCTTAATCCCTTTTTATCAGGTCAACAATCTAAACGTGGAAGAAATGCGAGAACAATGTGATTGTAAAGTTGTTGGTCTTAATCCCTTTTTATCAGGTCAACAATCTAAACCAAAACATGGAAGATAAACCAAAAACATTTTCAAAGTCTTAATCCCTTTTTATCAGGTCAACAATCTAAACACAAAAAGATTGACCTCATCAACAGGATTGAAGCGGGTCTTAATCCCTTTTTATCAGGTCAACAATCTAAACGAGCAACTTGAGGCTGAGATTGCAAGGAGAAAAGCGTGAGGTCTTAATCCCTTTTTATCAGGTCAACAATCTAAACCTTGGGAAGATAGACAATGAGCTCAAAGTAGACCTTTCGTCTTAATCCCTTTTTATCAGGTCAACAATCTAAACTTCGTGAAGGTGTTGGCGTATTAAATGATACATTTTTTGGGTCTTAATCCCTTTTTATCAGGTCAACAATCTAAACTAATGCAAAGGAGAGCATATGACAGCGATCAAATCAGTCTTAATCCCTTTTTATCAGGTCAACAATCTAAACGCCGAAAGGTGGTAGTGGCTATCGGGAGCTTTTGTGTCTTAATCCCTTTTTATCAGGTCAACAATCTAAACCGACCACAAGTGCGCATACTGCTACGCACCTGGAATCGTCTTAATCCCTTTTTATCAGGTCAACAATCTAAACTGTGAAAAATAAGGAGAGATTATGAAATTGGAAAACGTCTTAATCCCTTTTTATCAGGTCAACAATCTAAACGCAATATGCAGCGAACCAATGTTAGTGGGAAAGACTGGGAGTCTTAATCCCTTTTTATCAGGTCAACAATCTAAACGAACTGGAAGCGGCTAGGAAAGACGAGAGTATAAAAAGTCTTAATCCCTTTTTATCAGGTCAACAATCTAAACACTCAAATTTAATGGCATAATGGTGCGTTACCATGTAATGTCTTAATCCCTTTTTATCAGGTCAACAATCTAAACATGGAGAGGCGGTACAGCTACCAGAAATCTTTGACTGTCTTAATCCCTTTTTATCAGGTCAACAATCTAAACTTAAAAAAATAGACGCTCTATGTGCAGTGTTTTGCAACTGGTCTTAATCCCTTTTTATCAGGTCAACAATCTAAACGATGAATTCGATGAGGCTGAAAAACAGCTCAAACAACTGGTCTTAATCCCTTTTTATCAGGTCAACAATCTAAACGAATAACGGACTATCACTCACACCATACGAGTGCGTCTTAATCCCTTTTTATCAGGTCAACAATCTAAACGGCCTCATGTGAGACAAAAGTACCGAAAGCTACAATCGTCTTAATCCCTTTTTATCAGGTCAACAATCTAAACGCGGGAAGAGACAACAAGAAGAACTCGCAAAGTATCCAGTCTTAATCCCTTTTTATCAGGTCAACAATCTAAACCTGATCTGAGCGGTGCTGATCTGAGCGGTGCTGAGCTGAGTCTTAATCCCTTTTTATCAGGTCAACAATCTAAACTGAGAATTTCGATATTCAAATTTGAGGGGATTATCATGTGTCTTAATCCCTTTTTATCAGGTCAACAATCTAAACCGGAACTTGAGTTCCTATTATACCGTTCAACAGTGAGATAAGTCTTAATCCCTTTTTATCAGGTCAACAATCTAAACGGGGCAGCGACGAATCGATGAGCAACACATTGAATTCCTCAGTCTTAATCCCTTTTTATCAGGTCAACAATCTAAACTCATAAGGAGATAGCAATGAAAGAGTTCAGGTTTTACAGTCTTAATCCCTTTTTATCAGGTCAACAATCTAAACGCAATCAAATCAATCGCATTTTGCATGGGCTGGATTATAAGTCTTAATCCCTTTTTATCAGGTCAACAATCTAAACACAAGTCGTCGAGGCAATCGAGAACAACAGGACGTTGTGTCTTAATCCCTTTTTATCAGGTCAACAATCTAAACCCATGGATTATAAGACGTTCGCAAACGGCATCCGCGGTCTTAATCCCTTTTTATCAGGTCAACAATCTAAACCTGGAGTCGTTTCTGATCGATAGACTGCCAGCAGGTAGCGTCTTAATCCCTTTTTATCAGGTCAACAATCTAAACATGAAACTGATCGCGCATGGATGGAAAACGTATCTCACGTCTTAATCCCTTTTTATCAGGTCAACAATCTAAACGATAGGCGACCCTTCTCCTTTTACAAAGATTGGTATCAGTCTTAATCCCTTTTTATCAGGTCAACAATCTAAACAATCCATCATGAAAAGAGAGTAAGGAAAGCTCTTGTCTTAATCCCTTTTTATCAGGTCAACAATCTAAACACACTAATAATGTAAAGGAACTTGAGTTCCTACTAAACTGTCTTAATCCCTTTTTATCAGGTCAACAATCTAAACGTCTCTTGAAGAACGAAAATGGTTGCTTGGTAACACTGTCTTAATCCCTTTTTATCAGGTCAACAATCTAAACCATAATATGATCAACACCATTTTATTAATCATCGCCTTGGTCTTAATCCCTTTTTATCAGGTCAACAATCTAAACGTACAACGAGTTTACCGCCTTTTTCGCACTACAGTGCCGTCTTAATCCCTTTTTATCAGGTCAACAATCTAAACTCTATCCCTTTTATCTTCTTTTGGGCAATACTGATATGATAGTGTTTTCGCAAACCGTTTCATGATGATACTGGTTCTCTGAGGTGTTGGATCAAGTGTCCATGAAACCAATGAGTTTATTCATTCTGGGAAAAGAAAATATCAGCTTTCGCGAACCTACGCTCTTTTTTGTCAAAAAACGATGCCGATGATGCTTCGCGCATTTTATTATAAAATCATGAAATCCTTATGATCGAATATCAGTTTGGGTCTCTCTTTTCCATACCACTCGGTCTTCTCAAAATCTTTCGCACAGATTGGGATCATCAACACATGGTCTTCATCTTCTTTGATGATCTTTTCTGTGGAAGTTATCAACTCTTCCTGTTCTTCTGGCGACACTTCAAGGTAATATATCGACTTCTGCAACCGAACCATCTCAAACCGTTCAAGGCACTTTTCCATCTGCCGGATTCTTTTGGAAGAGGTCACGTCATAGGAGAAGAGAAAGGAACTCATAAGATATACACCTCCTTCAACGGCAAACCGTACTTGCCAAGAATCGTGGTTTTCCCAAGGCAATCATTACAGATCGGCTGGATTAATACTTTATCCTGCTTCTTGTTGATTGTTTTGAGAATGATGATTCGTATTTGATCCAACTCATCAGGAGAGAGATCGCATTGAAAAAAAGATTTTTGTGCTCGTAATCCTCTTGTTTCCAATGCCTTGGAGAGGGCGACCAACCGTTTAGGAGACGCAATGTCATATCCAATGAAGTAGTTCATAAGTTTTATCGCACCACCAATGGCATGTAATGGTCGAGTATGCCTCCGATGACTTGCTTATAGAGCAGTATCTGTTTCTTCAATATAGTGCCGTACGTGTAGCTCTTTTCATCGAGAGGGTAAATATGAGTCTGTAAAAGTTTCTTTTCAAACTGCGAGAGCACTTTTCTCATTCCGTCAGTTGTAAGGAGGGTTGCTTGGCAAGACCCAGCGGTATTCATTTCCTGTGAATCAATGCCATCCATTTCCGCGTCGGCATCGGCAACCCTGAAATCTTGTGGCGTAAGGATTGCCAAATTGAAGAGGGAGCAACAGAGAGTATCGCACAAAGGTGAACGGTATTCCTCGATGAGGTCGAAAACAAGGGAATCCCTTCCATAGGCGAAAGCATGGAGTGACCCTACACCGGCATCCAGACCTTCTTGTTGGAGTATGCCATCGATCCTCGTCGCTAATAGTGTATATGCAAAGCTCAGTACCGCGTTGACATTGTCCCGTGGAGGGTTCTTGCTTCGGCCATGGAACACAGCCCAATCTGGTTGGATGGTTTTTGCAAAAAGGGAAAAGTATGCATTTGCAGCGGCACCTTCAATACCACGAATGGTTTCAATGTCATTCCCTTGTTGTTCAAGCTGGGTCCTCAGTCTGGCCAGTTTCTCGACCCCTTCTCCAATGGATGCATCTCCTTTCTGCCTGGCAACCCTTTGCATAAAGAGATATTCATTATGGATCTTTCCTCGGACAATGTCTTTGGCCATTGTCAGCATGAACTCTGGTTTTTCCGCAAGCACATGCTGACAATGACGGAGGAACACATTCTTGGAATCCCCAAACACCAGACGGCTATTGTATTTTCCATTCTTAGATAAGAATGTTATGGGTATCATCCATTTGGAGAGAAGTGCAAAAGCTTGGCCTGTTATGTCCAACACCCCTACGACGACGATTTGCTCGGTATTCTGTGGAAGCAACTTCGTTATGTTACCCTGATAGTCAGAATATTCCAGAAGTTCATTGTCTTTCGCAAGTTTCCCATTGTTGGAGACGATATATACAACGGCCATGAATGTTACATCCTTATATCTGCTTGATTAGTACTTCCCGAACCTTTTGTCCAATAAGATGATATGAACTGAGTGGCTTTGGGAGCGATGGATCCATCTTCCAAATCAGTTCCTCCAGCTTATCAGCAAGCGCTGGGAATTCCATGCCACCATTCTCTGTAAGCTTCTTGTTGATATATACTTCTCCGATACCTTTTCCTCCATGTGCGATGGGCAGTGTGTTTCTCACGTTTCTGATATTCTGGAAACAATGCTGTGAATATTGCAAACCGAAGAAATCCACGACTACAGTGTTCATATTTGGTTGTTCCGACAACCATTTAATGGTTGCTGAAAGTGATGGACCGTTGGACTGGAGACACTTATCCGTATCATCCCACTTGCTGAAAATGTCTTTGTATTCCTCACGTTGCTTTGAACTCATTTCTGACTTGTGAGGAATAAGATAATCATTAAGATATATATCCAAGGCAGGGAAGGAATTTGTCTTTCTGTTGAACCTGAGTGGTTGGTTGCCAATTCCAATTGAAATGATCCTCGTTTGGAAAATATCCAGGAAAGAGGTCATGTAAGCAAAGGCAAGGTTATAGTTCTTGGATTCATAACAAGACAATGAGTTCTGAAGCGTCTCATGTAGAAGGTAGGCGACAGACGGTTTCTCATATTGGAGATTCCCCTTCTCATCAAAGCAGGATTGAATGGTATCGATACCTGTGGAAACAGGAAGCAACAGGTCATGCAGTGGGCCATTCAGGTTCGCAAGATCCTGCAAGTACGTCCAGGCAGCATCGAAATTATAGTTGTTCCTTTCGACAAAGAATGAGCCGAGTTCATCAATTCCGGTGATGTTCTTGAGGATAGTGTTCTGTGCATATTCCACTGCGGCGACATACTCAGCCCTGTCCAGCAATTCACAATAATGGCTGACTGCTTCCTCCTTGTACTTCTCTGTAAACAGCCGCAATGGATTGATCTGGGACCGCCCTTCGATGTGTGCGGCATAGAATTGTTGGACATCCCTGCAATACATGACCGAACAGTTTGCCAAGGAGAAACACATCGCCGGTGTCCCTTGGGCGATCACCACAGCTATGTGCGAGATTTCCTGTTCCTGAAACCATGCCGCATAAGTCTGGTATACGGCGGCATAATCCGAAGGATCACATGTCAGTGTCCTATGGTCAAAACGTATTCCAGGAAAGAATGATTTTCCATACGGACCTTCAAGCAAAAGGGCAAGATCAAGGGTGTCCTGATGGCTTAGGCGCTCTTCTTCCTGTGAAGTCACAAACAAAGTCACAGCATCAATCGGTTCTCCCGTCAGATTCTGGATAGCCTTGATATCGGCCTCCAAGATGCAGAAATGGATTGCCTCAATCGTGTGTCCGTTCTTTGCTTCGTCCCTGTAGAAAAGAGGGGAGGGAAAGCATCCTTCCTCATCAGGGATCAGTTTTTCAGGTTCTTCATCTGAGAAAAGCTCGACCAGTTCTCCAGCCCTCTTTTTGAAGTCGTCTTTATGCCTGAACAGGAAATCCTCAGTGGTTCCTGATTCCTGTACATGCACATCCTGGTTACCTAGATTCATCAAAAGCCTCATTTTTCCTCCATTCCTTTCATGGTGCAGAAACCAGCTGGATACTTGCCTTCGATCAACGTGAAGGAATTCAAACCATGGATGTTGATGTCCTCATCGGTGATTTTCGTCCCGATTCTTTGTTGTACATTCAGGGTTTTGTTCTCGGTGCCGGTATAATGTCCAAGTCGGATCATTCCATATCCTTGGGATATATCATTGTTGAGTTGGGCGAACAAATCTGGTGGAAAGCCTTCACCGCCTTGGTGCTCGAATTTCTTGTTCAGTTTCTCGATAAAGAAATGACTGACTGTGGTGAACAGCTCACTAAAATACGTTGGTGCTTTATCCATAATAGTGATGGTTCCCTTGGCGATAACCGGCTCCTTGAAGTCGTGATAGCACATGGCGTCGGTCATAGCAGTATACACTGGCACTTTCTTGGAAATGAGTTCACCAATGGCAACATTTGTTTTTTTATCTTCAAAGAAGAAATCCGTTACTTTTAGAAACCGGAAGGGATCGTCCTTGATGCTGAACTTGCCATTTTTTGTAAGAGCACCAAGTAAAACACCCTCAAATTCTTTCTCATGCTGGGGGAATTGTGGTGTCCGTGTCCCTCGGAGCTTCTCAAGGATGGCGGTACGGATCGCACCCTTGATGGAAGAGCCGGGAAGATACGGTTTTCCGTTCAGGGGCATGGTCGCGATGTTCTGGACTTCAAGTCCCGGATTTTCCTGTATTTTCGCAAGTGCTCGTGGATGGAACGTGATGGGACGACGGATGACATCTTGGGTGAGTATGTTTCTGTCATACAGCAATGTTCTTGCATCACACAGTTTCTTAGTGTCTCTACGCTTTATGCCATTGATGAGGAGGGAAGTGAATGTATCAGCAAGAGATGCATCCATATGCTGGAAAAACAAGTCTGGATTGGTCAGGTATCCCTTTGATTCGCTGTCTTTTAGAGGAATGATCTCAAATGGTCCGAACGGCTCTCCTGACTGTATGATCACTGGAGTGAGGATCCGTAACGTGACGTCAAACGTCTTGCTCATGTCCGCCTCCTATCGAGATGGGAACTGGAAACGCGTACGCATACGAACAGATGCGTTTGTCTGGATGGATGTCGTCAAGCAGACAGCCTTTGCCTCCAAGGAATAATGATCCTGGTTCAAAATACAGGACTGGTTGCTTGTTGAACTGCATGCCACCTTCTGTGCATCCTCGTCCAATGATTCCGGCATAAGCGGTGACGGCATAGGAATATGCAGAGAGATCCAAGCCCGAGCATCTGCTCAGCGTCATGAAAGACTGGCTTTTCTTGGCGAACATCCCTCGTTCTCCTTCACTCAGTTCCTCCAGCTTCAAATGACAAGCACCCCTGCCGATTGCCCTATCACCACCAAGCCCGCATTGACCGAAAGAGGATAGGGCGACATCCAACAATGATTCTACATCTTTTTCATGTTTTTCTTGGATAGACAGGAAAACAGTGATTGGTTTTTCAATGCACACGACCTGTTCCTGATACAGTTGCCCATCATCCGCACAACCGGATAAACGGTTGATCGAGACATGCGGGATGGCAAAGGAAGAAAAACGTGGTTGGTCGTCGCTGAAATCCAACGTGGAGAACACGTCAGGATCATCTTGTAGCAACAGGAATTGCTTGATGGGAATCCAAGCACACTTCTTGTTTTTCTTTGCGTGCGCTCTTTTTTCAACGGTGCTGTCTCCATGATGTCGGTATCGTGGTATCGGAACGTACCCGGCAGGCATAGCGGCAGACAACAGGAACCATGGGTCATCGTGGAATGTCCGTACGATTTCTGTTGCCCGTTCTTCACCAAGCATGTCAGACCATGCCCAGACCATCTGTCCAAAGAGTTGATCAGCGGTGGGAAGCCCTTTTGCTGAACCGGTGAATTGTATCACAATTTTCTTGTACACCATCGTTTATCCTTCAAGAGAAAATGGATTCCCACAATAGGTCAAGTCGAGGAATTGTACCTTCCCATACCCTCTGCTTCCATTTCCACCAAGTGCATCATGTTGAAGAAGCATGAGACCTTTCTTCAACAGAGCCACGACCTCCTGTTCGTTGTCATCAGTGAAGAGGCGGAGGATCATCTCGAAGGAGAAGGAAAGGCCGGGAATCGCCCTTTCTATGGAGCGCGGTGAACCTGCAACACCCTTCAAGCGGTCAATGTTGTTTTCGCTCTTTGCTTCCGTAGGAAGGATGGATTCACTCTCAAGCCGATCCAAAGAATCCTGACTGAGAAATGCATCCCTGACAAGCAGTCGTGTCAGCACGCTTGTGTTCATGTCATTCCTTTCTGAAGGCTTTTTCTCGAGATCACCAAACACGATAGGAATCAGACTTTGGGGATGCTCCCTTCGCGTAGATGGGCCGTTTTTTACAGAAATGCATCCTTCCGACATCTCCAGCAGGGACCTGATTTTTCCTTTGAGGGAAGAGCCAGGAATGTAGGGGTTCCCGTCAGGATCTTTTACAACGCAAGAATCCAATCCACCGATATGAATGTCATCGTTTCCTGCTCCAATATGCAAGCCAGTGATTAATTTTATCTGTCCTTCGATGCTTTTCAACTGTAATGTGGCCATATTATTTCTTCCCTCCGTTATAATAATTTTGTGTTGGCTGGTACTTCTGTGCTCGGTATTCCTCATCCTTTTCAAATTTTTCGTATTTCGTATATGCGATGATGGCTTGGTAGAACAAGATGAAGTGGTCGAAATCCTTTCGGCTTTCGACATCTGCGATTTTCTTGTTGATCGCATCGGCAAAATCCTTGCTCAGGACTTCCCTGCCGACATTGTATGCCATCTTCGCTTCTGAGAACTTGATGAGGGGAAGGATTTCTTTCTTGAACCGTTCTTCATCCATGTCCTTGACATTCGCCTTCTTCTGGAGAAGCAAAAAGTCATCATAGTACTTTCTGACCTGACTGTTTGTTGCGTCCCCTTTGCTTGCATTTTTAGGTGGATTTGCGACGATGCCCTTTGCGAGCTTAAGTGGTTCGTCTTTGAGTAATTGCTCTGTCAATTCTATCATTTGTCTCCTCCATTTATATCCTTATGGAAAACCCTTTGCTCATACATTGCATTCATGATTGCGACTTGGAATCTTCTTAGTCCTTCCTCATCCGCAAACTCAAACCGGTCATTGAAAAACTTGATCGCCTCAATTTTTTTCGCAGGATCCACATCATTCCCGCTGAAATTCCTCGCAATGTCATACCGCATCTTTGAGATGCTCGAGTATTTTCTGGCATCGCTTTCTGACAATTTGTCTTGGATGTACTGATACATCCGATAAAGGAATCCCATGGAAACAGGGTATTGTGGATCTCTCAGGAACCTCGAAAGGGTTACGACATCATTCTGAAGACCGGACAAATCCTCATAAGAGAATTTCTCGCCGAAATAGCAGACATGGTTTCTTCCGAAATCTTCTTTGGCCTTTGTGTCCAATGCATCATTCACATCTTCGTTGGCGTAGAAGAAAGGTGTTCTCCTTCCTTCTACCACAATCCCTGCGGAGAAATGGAGGTCAGGATTCCCGCAACAGTAGAAAGTGAAATCCTTTCTCAAACGTCCAACCAGTGCCACCGCTTTGTCCCAAGGGGTTATGAGAAACACATCATCCCCGCCAGATATCACCGTATACGTATCGGGAAACTCCGATGCCAGCACATTATGGACGTGGATGTTGAAAAAATGGTTCAGCATCCTGGAGAGCGTCATGTATCGGGAAATGGTGAAAGCATTCTTGGGAAATCCACTGATGAAAAGCTCTCCAAGATGGTCGACATCAATCTTGATGTATCCAAGAAACGGTTTCCCCCTTTGTATTTCGCCGTCATCATGGATGGATGTCAAAGCGATTTCCTCAAAACTCTTCCCTGGTGTGTAATTGTTCAGGCGCCATAGCGGAAAAAGTGATGCATCGTCCCCGAGGGAAAATACTGTGTCTGATGGCGAGAAGCCTTTTGTGGTGAACCACACATGATCAAGCAACTCAAATCCCTTTGCCTCAGACGAAAAGGCAACGGTTGTTGCATGCGGGAGCGATTCGCCTACCATCCGCTCATCGTTGCATTCCGTACAATATCCTTCGGCATCAGCAACCCGGACGCCACAGGCGACGCAACGGTTCCCGCTCATGTCGACATCCCGGAGCACAAATCCGTTTTTTTTGATTGCTCTCCAGAATTTTTGGTCTTTTTGTTGGCCGATCCTCTTGGCGGAGTCCTTCATTGTGGTTCCAAAAGACTTCTTGTCCAGACAGGACGCATCGAGTTCCATGGAGAAATCGGCAACGATGCATAGAGTGCCGAGATACTTTCGCAAGAGAAACAGTTCCTGTTCTTCCTGATATTCCTCGAGGCTCTTTTCAATACCCTCATAATTGGGCAAAAGAATGCTGAATTTCCCGCCAGCATCCAAGATGTCCATGAAAGGAATCAAGTCCAGTTTCTCTGCCAGACCGACCTGATAGGCAGTGCTGAGGGCGCTGATTAGCATCGATCTTCCCCGAATCGTTGTCGCTGCCCCTTTGAAAGATTGGTTTTTGCTTTGGAAGATGAAGCTTTGGATGCCGGAAACATCACAGGCTAATAGGCGGAATGGCTTTTTTGCGTTGTCAGAGTTGCCCAATGCCAATGCAATGGACATTGTAGTCACACTGTGGTCATACAGGGAAATATCATTGAGGTAATCATTCGTCGCCGATGGGATGCACCAACAGTATTCGTACAAGAGGTCTTTGCATTTCCTAAGGAAATTGGCGCAGGATATCTTTCCCTTCAAGGATGAGAGTTCGCTCAGGAAGGCTTGGTAAAGCTCTCCATATGCGCAGGAACACTCTTCGATGCGAGTCGGGAACATCCCCTTGGCGTCGCTTGCCTTTGCACTTTCCACTTGGTATCCCCATTCACTCTGGCCTATCTCATCCTGATTCGAAGGATGCATATTTGGGAACAACGAACGGAGAGGAGTCCTCAGATACTTTGTCCTGCTGCCTTCTCCTGAAAGGTCTTCGCTCATAAGGCGATCTCCACCGGCAGAAAGGCAATCGGCCTTTGAGATGATGGCTGAATAGGAACAAGCTTTCCCCGGGTTGTGATGGGATGCGCTTTCTCGGGCTATCAGTTCAATGTCCAGAGGCTGGTCAAGCGACACGTTTTTCAGAATCGGCATCAAATCGTCGATAAAAAAACTATAGGTCCACAACGCATGCCTGTATGAATACCTGCAGTTTTCCCCTATGGGAAGCAGATATGCTTCCATCGACTTCACGACTGGGGAAAAGACCTGTTCTTTTCCCGAAAAAGCACGTTGTTTGAATTTCCCCACATCATGAAAAATGGCAGCCAAAGCAAGCTCATACTGTTGTTTTCTGTTCAATGTCATTTACATATCCGCCTTTGCCTATGCGTATTTGTCCAAGTCCAAATGAAACGTTTTTCCCAACATGGAAGACTTCCCCCGCCATGAGAAGCCCCATCAATTTTCCCGGTACCGATCCTTGGACTTCTATTCCGCCCTTTACTCCTCCGAGCTGCATCAATGAATGCTGTCGTGACGAATAATAGGGGAGTTCAACCCATTCCTGACCAACCACATTGTTCTTTGGAATATCTTCCAGAACACATTCGGCTGGGTTGTTGCCATAGAGCGATTCCAACGTCAGGATTCTTCTCTGTATTGCATGCAATAGCATGCCAAGGTCGATGGAATCTTGGTATTTGCTGTCTTTTTTGATCCTGAGAGGCGTGATGAACTTGATGCAGAGTGGGGTCGTGCAGTCAGGGACATTCTCGATAGGCCAAATCCTGCTCATGCCCTTGATGGACTGGAAATCATATACGAACGGCACCCCTTTGCAAGATATCGCATCAATCACATAGGGTACCCGATCCCTTGTCACTCCATGTTCACCCGCTCGACGCAACGCTTCTTCCACGTACGGGATGAAATTGCTTCCTCGCCCCATATAAGTGATCAAAAGACTTCCGTGCGCACCATCAATATCGGTGTATTCCATGACGAATGGATGGGGAGCCCGGTCACGTCCTTCCAGGGAAGGGGAATCCTTGCTGATGTGGGTCTCAAAGAACCATGCATAGACACAGGTGTTCGATACAGGGCATGAATTGCATGAAGGCTGGTCCTTCAGGACACAACAGAGGGCATGAAGTTGCATTCCCAAGACACTACGGAAAACAATAGATGGACATATGTTCCAATGGATTGGTTCATCAAATGAAATCTCGTAGTTGACAGAAATGTATTCCAACATTATTACCATTATACCATTGAAACAACAGTATCGGAAGAATTAAAAATCAAAAATCTTTCATGATGTGAGTTGTAAAGAGAAATGTCCTCGAAATTAAGAGATTGGGACAGGTATCATGCCACCTTCAGAATTTTGATTGATGTTGAATCCCTTCTTGAAGCACTGCACGGGGGCATGTCGCCAAGGATTCTCCTGTGATAGGTGTTCATCCAGTTCTGGACATCCTTGACCGTCTTCTTGACGACGAGGGTGAAGTCGATTCCATTCGGGAGGAGGTGCCTGATGATTTGTAACCACACAGGGATGGGCGAAGAAGAGCTTGGTTCTGATGCCCTTGGCGAGGCAGGAGCCCTTCAGCCTAGGGACGTCGGAGCATTCAAAAGGTGACGGATTGTTGAAAATCCTGCGGAACAACGCTCCCAAGACTCCTTTCAATCTTGTCTAAGGCATCTTTACCGAAACGGCTCTTCTGTCCTTGATTCTGACGATGATCTTGGCTGTAGTCCGGCTAGGAGTCGGGCAAGTCTGCCGACCGGTGCACATTCATCGAGAGGTATTCTGCAATGGTACATGGTACGTACTTCTTCCTCCATCAAGGTCGAGTTGAGGTTATGGTTAAAGATGTAGCATGAGAACGACTTCCAGAAATCCTTGTTGTCTGAGTTGAGGGGTAGTTCGGAAGCGTAGATTGACTTGGCGTACTTGTTGTTCTTCTCGGCAGCGAGTGAAGAAGCGTTCCTTGTCTTTGTCGTGCATGTTGCGCCAGAAGGTGACTGCGATTTCAGTGTAGAGCGAAATGGTGTGATTAGTGTCCCTTTTGGGTGCCTTTTAAACCGCCACTCTGCAACTAACACTGGCAGTCAATCGTCAGGTATCCACCCTCATCCAGACGGCCGGCGGTGATTTCAAACACCTCGGCGCAATACATCTCCGGGAGTGAAAGAATATGTATGAAGTTGTACATCTCGACGTAAGGAAGCTATTTTTGTGTGAGGTCATGTAGCGGAGCGCGACTGCGAAAATGGCCTTTATGATCCTTTTAGCATTTTTGAGGTTTGAAAGCCAAAAAGCTACGTTGATATTGATGCTTCCTCGTCCAGATTGATGCCAAAGGCGACCTTTATAGTATGGAATACTGCCCCAAGTTGCATCGGCCACTGACACACTTCATGCACAGGACAGGATGTCCTCAACCTGATGGGGCGCAAGCTCTTTCGGAATGCCGTTTGGTGGTATACCGTCGTTTGAAAGTAGCTTGACATGTTAAGTAAGTTTTACATATGGAACGGCGCATGTACATCAAAAGGGACAAGTATCTCGAGAGAATCGCCAAACGCGGGGAGAACGGCATGGGCAAGGTCATCACTGGGATATTGCGTGCCGGCAAGAGCTTTCTGTTGCTCACCATATATCGCCAGTACCTTCTTTCCCAAGGGGTTTCTGCCGACCACATCATCGCCATTGCCTTGGATGACATCAAGTTCAAGGAGCTCCGCGATTCTGAGAAGCTCTGTCACTACATCGCAAACCTTGTCTCAGACAAGGAAGGCATGTTCTACGGTTTTCTCCTCGAAAAGAACGTGCTTGATCTGTAAGGGCGAGATTGTACTGTTTGTTTAACAGGTACCCGACATGTCGACTTGCTTTTGGGGATGAAGTCAGTCCTTCGGGAAATCCTTCAACAGGTACTCGTCGTCATCCTCATCGGCGATGCGGTCTGCGAGTTCCTGGATGTCGTCATCCTCGAACGGCCTTTGGGCAAGCCATCGGGTGAGGTTTTCAAGGTTTTCCTTTGACGCGAAGCAAGGCCGTTGCTGCTCGTTGCGTATCTCCGTGTTGGCCAGGAGGTGGTAGGGGCAGCGGCCGCAACTGTCGCTTGCCCTGCAGAACTGCATCACCCCGGAATACCATGTCAGATTATCCATGATTGGTAGTGTATCCCATTCCATTCTTGTTGCCAATTACGTGGGGAAGAAGGTATGCTGTTGGCGGAGGGATGCAGATGAAACCGACAGTAGTGGTGCTTGCGGCTGGCATGGGAAGCCGTTACGGTGGGGTGAAACAGATAGACTCCGTGGGATTGCACGGGGAGACATTGCTGGATTTCGGCATTTATGATGCCAAACTCAGCGGATTCGGCAAAGTTGTGTTTGTCATCCGTAAGGATATCGAACATGATTTCCGTGAACGGTTGTTTGACCGGATCGCACGGAACATAGATGCCTCATATGTATTCCAGAGCGTGGACAGTCTGCTCACACCGCAACAATTCGCCTTGCAGAAACGTCAAAAACCCTGGGGGACGATCCAGGCGGTGTTGTGCTCAGAACCGGAAGTCCATACGCCGTTCCTTGTCTTGAACAGTGACGACTACTATGGCAGGAAGGCCTTCAAGACCATCGTCAAACATCTTTCAACGGAGAAGAATGACAGCACGGAGCACTGCATGGTCGGTTATGTCTTGGAGAACACCATGTCCCTGCAAGGCTCGGTGAGCCGCGGTATTTGCTCTGTCGACGAAAAAGGGTATCTGAAGAACATGGTTGAGAACACCCAGATCGAATTCGTCAATGGAAAACCCGTCTCTCATTTTGAAGGCAAAGACATCGCCCTCACCGGCAAGGAATGGGTGTCGATGAACTTCTTTGGCTTCACGGGGAAGGCATATGAGTATTTCCATGGCTATTGGGATCGCTTCCTGACGCAGAACGTGTCCTCACCGAAAACGGAATGCCTGCTCCCCAGCGGTGCGAGTGAGATCGTCACCAGCGGGAAAGGGCGCATCAAGATGTATACGACCGATGAGAAGTGGTTCGGTATGACCTACAGTGCAGACCGGGACATCGTCAAAGCCGAGTTGAAGAAAAAGATTGAGGAACATTACTACCCCGAGAAGTTGTGGGAGCTGTAGGCTTCTGGGTTACGTCATGTTCATCATTCCAAGTCGCTTCCTCGATGGGGGTGAATCCCTCACCGAGGACTTCGAAGGCGTCTTGGATGATCATGAAGGCTTTGGGATCTTCCTGATGGACGATTTTCGTCAGGCGTCCCAGCTCATGGTTGGTGATGACGCTCATGATCACCGGCCTTTCGACTTTTGAGTACATCCCATGCGCGCTGAAGATCGTACCGCCATGGCCTAATTCCTCAAGAATCGCCCGTTCGATGCCTTCCGGTTTCGAGCTGATGATGTAGACGGTCTTTTCTTTGTTGGTCCACAAAGTGACCACGATCTTATCCATGATGACTGTGCAGATGTAGGCGTTGAGCACGCCATACAAGGCCGCTTCCAGACCGAAGAAAACCGCGCTGATCAGAATGATGACGCCATCCACAAGAAACATCGACAGACCTTGGGTGAGTACGGTGAAACGTGCGATGATTTGGGCGATGATATCCGTGCCTCCGGTATTTGAGCCGCCGCGAATCACCAGCCCAAGTCCGATCCCCGACAAAGCGGCACCGAAGCATGCGCAGAGCAGGAAGTTGGTGTCTTTGGACAAATCAAGGATGCATTGGTTATGGAAAATCCGGTCGAACAGCGAAATAAAACCGGAAAGCAAAACAGTTCCGATGAAAGAACGCACCCCGTATTGGTTCCCGAAGACTTTCACTCCGATGAAGAACAGAGGGATATTGATGGCCAAAGTGACGAGGCCTATGTCCCAACCCTGCAGGTGATGCAGGATGATGGCGATGCCGCTGGCTCCTCCGCCTACGATTTTTGCCGGAGCGGTGAAGATGGAGATGCTGAGGGCGGTAAGCATCGATCCGAAGACGATGGAACAATACTCATTGATTCTGTATTGGGTCTTTGTCATGATTGCAACTTGTCCGGCAGTTCTGTACCGGATTCCTCCATTTTGGTGATGAGACGGTCGGGATCCCCATCAATACACAATGCGGCGAGGCAATCCGGGTGAAGAAACCCTTCGTGCTCGCTGTGGGAAAGAAAACCGATCAACTGTCCGTAATATCCATTGGTGTTGAGCAGCCCTACCGGTTTGTGGTGGTAGCCCAACTGGAGCCAGGTATAAATTTCCATGATCTCCTCCACCGTTCCGATGCCTCCGGGCAGGGCGATGAAGGCATCCCCCAGTTCATACATCATCTCTTTCCGCTTGTGCATACCGTCGGTGATGATCAAACGGCTTTCGACTTCCTTTGTCCTGACAGAAGGCTTGTCCATAGCCTGCGGCAGTACGCCTGTGACCGTCCTGCCACCTTGCCGGACCGTATCTGCCAAAAGTCCCATAAGCCCCCGATTCCCTCCTCCATAAATGAGATCGAAGCCACGCCTGACCATCATGGAACCAAATGCTGTCACCGCCTGGCGGTAAGAGGGATCGGAACCGAAGGAACTCGCACAAAAAACCGTCAACGCATGAATTTTCCGCATACCCCAAAGCATACTCGGAAAAAACACGCTTGAATATTGTTTTTTGTGACCATTGATGCGGATTACTTGTTATTCTTCATGGCGAGTTGTAATATTAAATAAAGACAATTGTCCGAAGGAGAATTTTTTTATGAATAGACGTATTGTGAGTTTGCTGATGACTCTTATCCTTATTCCTGTAACCTTGGCTGCAATCCCGGTCGTAGTCACATGGGAATGGACGCTTGATGATCCGCAAGTCACTACTTTCAGATACCAGATTGGTGGGGAAGACCCCTCGAAATGGATTGTCGTCAATGCCAATCAGACATCATATACCGTCGAGGGTTTGGATGGAACCAAGAGTTACAGCCTCTACTTACAGCAATCCTATGATGGAGTGAACTTCAGCGGCAGTGCGGTCGCAACCGCCGAGCCGTTGGAAGTCGCGGCAGAACCTGCCGTTTCTGCGGCACCGGTTACGCCTGTAGCGGAAGCCCCCGCGCCTGTAGCCCAAGCGCCTAAAGCCGCGGAAACCGCCCCTGCAGCCCAAGAGCCAGCGAAGACTGCGGCGCCTGTGACCAAGGCTGCGGAACCTGCGAAAGAAACCGCTCCTGCAGAACCAGCCAAAACCGCACAACCGGCAGCCAAACCGGCCGCACAACCGGCGAAGACAGCAGTGGCGAAGAATACCGAACCGACGGACAACGTGTTCAATTTCACGCTTGGGCTGTTCGGCGGCATAGACTATACGTTGAGTAGCACCAAAGTGACCACCCATTCCTTGAATATCGCCAGCGGCCTTTCCCTGGGCTTCAACAACATCGCGCATTTCGGCAAAATGAGTGGCGTAGGCCTTACCATGGATGTGTTGTATGAACCGTATGCGGTAGATTCCTACAAGAATGTATTCAAGTCGTCTTTCTGGTCTGATGGTTTGAAACATCAGCTTGGTGCCTCAGCCTTTGTGGATTATGACCTGACAACCAAGCAATTCGCTTTGCAATTCGGTGCAGGCGCCTTCGCCATGTATCCCATTTCCTCGGATGCCTTCTCGACGGATAATCTGCTGTATGGCATCAGTGCCCGCATTGCCGCAGAGTATATGTTCAATTCCCGTCTGTATGCGGGATTGGAAGGTTGCTACCGTTACTATTTAGGCCCATCCGCCGTGAAGAACGCACAGACCATCCGTGCCAACCTGATGGTAGGTGTCCGTTTCTGACACTCTTCCCTTTTGGAGCGATAAAGGAGCCGTCATGGCTCCTTTTTTTATTGACAGTCTTTGTTCAGAAGCGCGAAAGATTGGAGACCCAGCCGCCACAGAGCAGCATATGAACGCTCTTGTCGTCTGAAGCTCTGGGGCAGTCTTTGATGATCATTTGTTTGATCGCCCAGCATCCATCGCAGCAGGAAGCTACGCAATCACCGCTTCCAAGAACCGGATGGCACATCGTCTTTTCCGCCTACGGACATGCTCTTTTTTTTGGTTCGCTCCTTGCCATGATGATGCATATCTTCTACTATTGTGGATGACTATGTTGTCAGGATGAGGTTATGAGAGCAGAGCATTCCCTAGGTTTCATTCGATTCAGCCATCAAGCGGAGGGTTTTGAACTCAACGATGATGAGATTGATGTCATCAAGGACATTCTTGGTGGCAAAATCAGTGCGGATACCATCATTCAGGATTACATTGAGCGGAACGGCTTGCAGACAGACTACACGCCGGAGGGGGACGAAGGCTATTACCCCGATACCAATTGCCTGATCAATTATTTTTCCCTTACGGACCGCCAGAGACTGAAAGCGATGGAGTCGTTGTTTTCCTGCTATCGTACAGCGGAAATCCTTTCCGAAGACCATGAACCTCCTTTTGAATTCGAAACGTTGATGGACTTGCACGGGCAACTGTTTGGGGATGTGTATCCTTCAGCCGGTCTGCTCAGGAGCATGGACATCAAACGGCGCACGCTCTTCTGCGATCCGAGATACATCCGTCACGAAGGGGAGAAACTGTTCAGGAAACTGCAGAACTCCCATTATCTGAAAGGGTTGGATGAAGAGGAATTCGTCAACGAATTGGCTTATTTCATGGGAGAGATGGAAGCGATCCATCCCTTTAATGATGGGAATGGCCGGGTTGAACGGTTGTTTTTCTATCTGATGGCACAATATGCGGGGTATGAGACTGATTGGGAACACGCCAATCCCGATCGTCTGCTTGAGGCTGACATCGCAGCCATCGACGGTGATTACCAACTGCTCATTTCCGTTCTGACGGAAATCATCTCGCCGATCGAATGATCAGGCACCGATCCTGTCCAGCACCCAGAATGCGTCAAGCGGGGTGAACACATTGTCGTCAAGGGAGAACGTCTTCGCCTTTGGCAGCAATTGTGTGTATAAAGACACCGGAATCTGAATGGTGTCTTCCACCACATTTTCTTCGTTGAAGCAGGAGAACATCAGGTTTCCGTCCCTGCATTCGGTCAGAAGCAGGTACCTGCTGTCTTTCGCATCCTGCAGCGACAGATACAACTTGCATAATTCCACCGCTCTGTCATCCAGCAACGCTTGGAAGATGACCACCTTCTCTTTCAGTTGGTCGGTCGTCTTGACGATCCGCTTGGCATAGCCTGCCAACTCCGATGGCGCTGCCGGCTCTCCGCTTTGGTAATCAGGGGCGAGCAGGACGGCGAAGGCACCCTCATGGTTGACCACCAGCAGTTCGTTGGTCACCGAAAAGGAAACACCGCAGTGGCTGCAGGTATGGCTGAAGACACTGTCGGTGAGGATTCCGAGTTCCATGCCGGGCTCTGCGGAAAGATCGATCATCGTGTATGCTTTCACCACCTGTTCGCGATGACAGTTCGGACAGGCGATGGTGATCATGTCATGTTTTGTCGGCATTGCTCTTCAGTACCGCCTTTACTCTCAGGACAGGGGTTTTCACCAGTTTCGCTTCCAGCTTCTTGCGAATCAAAAAACAATAGTGGATTTTCGGATCACGGGCGAAATCATCTCCGATGGTCTCGCTGGTGATGTCCTGAATGTCCCAATCGTCATAGAGGAACGGAGCCGGTTTGAAACGACGGAAATTGGTGGAAAAGATCAAAACGCCATTGGGGTCAAGATGCATCATGCAGGCTTTGATCAAATCGACATGATCCCGCTGGATGTCAAAACTTCCCCTGCTTTTGCTGTTGGAATAGGTCGGGGGATCACAGAAGATGATGTCGTAGCGGTCCCACGTATCGTGGAGGAACTGGATGCAGTCCGAACGGTAGAAGAAATGGTTCATCGTGGTGAAACGGTTGAGCCTCATGTTTTGTTGCGCCCAATCCAGATAGGTTGAAGAACTGTCCACGCTGACCGTCGAGACGGCTCCGCCCTTCGCCGCCTGCACCGTCGCGCTGCCGGTATAGCAGAACAGGTTGCAGAAACGCTTGCCTTTGCTCATCTCCGCAATCCTCGCCCTGATGGGGCGGTGGTCAAGGAACAGGCCGGTATCCAGATAATCCGTGAAGTTCACCAGATATTTCGCGCCGTTTTCATTGACGATGTAATACTTGCTCGTATCGGCGAATTTGATGTATTGCTTTCTTCCGCTTTGGATGGCCCGGGTTTTCACATAAATCTTTTCACGATCGATGCCGGTGGCCCTTTCCGTCGCGTCAATGAGCTCCTCAAGCCGGCGGGACGCATCCTCTTCCGGTATGGAATCGGGCGCCTCATATTCCTGCAGGCATATCCACGTGTGTTCATACAGGTCGATGGCCGCACTGTATTCCGGCATGTCGGCGTCATAAATACGGTAACAGGTGACTCCCTGTTGTTCCATCAAGGGATTGATGGTCTCCAGATTTTTCCTCAACCGGTTGTACGCCATTTGCGCGCCTTCAGACAACGGTTGCGAAAGCCGTTCCGCTTTGCGTTGCTGTGCCTTTGCCGTCATCTCGGCCTTTTCTTCGGCGCTGAACACGTAATAGTGGGCGAGTTGGCATGGGATTCCCCCATTGTTGAAACTGTTGGTCCTATTCGGTTTCATGTCGATGTTGGAGAGCAGACGCTGATCTCCGCTGAGGATGGAAAGATGCCAACCAAGGTACTGTGATGAGAAAATATCACCCATTTTCTGGTACATGATGCCGTACGGGACATCGTTGTCATCCAGACGCACCCCATACGGAGGGTCGGTGACCACATATCCGGTCTGTGCCGGCACATCATCTTCGGTGGTCTCGGTGAAATCCTGTACGCCGAAGGTGATGAACTGGTCAACGCCGGCGGCCTTGGCGTTTGCCTTGGCAATCCGTATGGCTTCCTTGTCCACATCCCACGCAAAGAAGCGTATATCCTTTTTCTTCCCTTCCGCTGAACGGGCGATTGCCTCAGCTTTGCATGCTTCCCACAGTTTGGCATCATGGATGGGAAGTTTCTCAAAAGCGAATGTCCGTTTGGGATTGACGATGCCGGGGGCGGTGTCTGTGGCGTATAAAGCCGCTTCGATGGGAAGCGTGCCGCTGCCGCAGAACGGGTCGAACAGAACCGGTACGAAACCATCACCACGCATCGCCTTATACCAGTCGCTGCGGTAGAGGACCGCTGATGCGAGGTACTCGGAAAGGACCGCTTCGGTCTCTGCGAGGCGATATCCGCGCCGATACAATGATCGGCCGGAGAAATCCACGTACCACTGGACTCTGTCGCCGTCGAGATGGACATGGAAGACCACATCCGGATTGTCGGTATCGACCACAGGACGTTCCTGGTTGAAATGGTCACGGATCCTGTCGACGACGGCATCCTTCAGGCGGATGGCGGCAAAGTGGGAGTTGCGGAGCCAGTCCGCATGTTTTACGGTTTCCGTAATGGAGAACGTGAGCTGTGGGTTGACCCATTCCTCCCAAGGGACTTTTGATGATGCCGCATACAGGTCATCGGAGCTTTCGATGCCTTCTTCCTCGTAGAGGCCAAGAAGGACTCTGGTCGCGACATGGCTGGTCAGGCAGAATGCATATGCCGTCTTCAAATCCCCGGTGAATTCGACGCCTCCGGAAATGGAGTTGATGTCGGTCCCGCCGACTTTGGTGATCTCATCGACGATGATGTCGTTGACGTTCTGGGCGGATGTGACGAAAAATACCATTACTTTTTCTCCTTGTCCGCTGGGTCATTCAGCAGACTCTCCAATGCTTCTTTGGTGAATTCGTAAACGCTTCCACAGTTGGAGCAGACCAATTGTAGCGGAAATGGACCGTTCTTGAGAATATCATCCTTCTGGTTTTGGGGCAGGGTTTTCAGATATCCGATAAAGCTGTTCCGGTCACAGGGGCAGGAGAAACCGACGATTCCTCCGCCTACCCGCTGTGGTTTCAGCTGGGAAAAGCACTCGTTCACGTAGTCTTCACCGGTTTTCCCCGTCTCCAGATAGGCGCCGAGTGGCTTGAGATTCGCCACAGCCTGTTCCAGTTGCGTGATGGTCTCTTCCTTATACCCGGGGAGCACCTGGAAGAACAGGCCGCCTGCACCGCTGACGTGTCCCGCCTTGTCGAATTGGACGGAAAGGTCGAACACTGAGGGAGTCTGCTCGCTTTGTTGGTAATATGAAGCCAAGTCTTTCGCCAGATTCCCATATTCCAGCATGATTTGTCCGGTGTATGGTTGTTTTTCACCTTCAAGGATTTTCGTGATGGTCAGAAAACCCGGTCCATACAGCGGGGAAAGATCGCTGCTTTCCAGCGGTTTGGAAAGGGGGATGGGATTCTGTTTCAGATAACCTCGTACCGCTCCGCAAGCCCAGGCTTCGATGTAATAGCCTCCCAGCGGGCCGCCGCATTCCACCGTCAACTGCAGGCGGTCATTGCCTTTGATGGTGGAGGCGAGCAAAGCGCCGGCGATGTAGGCTTTCCCAAGCACATAGGTTTCCAATGTGCCGGTATGGAAATTCGATTGCATCTCATTGAGCATCAAGGTAGCGCTCAAGGCGGTGAGACGTACTTGTCCGTCATTCAGGATATAGAAATGCCGGTCGTCGTGGCATACATGGGAAAGATGATCCAGCAGTGCGGGATCTGAGATTCGTTGTTTGATCATGCCACTACTGTAGTTGGAGCATGCCCTCTTTGGCAAGAGAATGCCCCTCCACGATAGGGTGGAAGGGCATAGGGATTCAATCCAGGACCACTTCTTTCTTTGCCATTTCCTCGAAGTCTTTGCCTTCCAGGACTTCCTGCTTCAGAAGCAGTTCGGCGATGTCCGCCAACGCCTGTTTGTTCTTCTCCAGGTGTTCTTTTACGATGGCGTACCGTTCGTTGATCATCTTCGCCGTTTCGTTGTCGATGTAGTTTTGGGTGTCTTCGGAATACTCCCTGCTGCCTCCGACGCCTTGGATGCCGCTCTCCGTCGTGGGAAGCGTGATGTTCCTGAATTTCTCGCTCATGCCGAATTCGGTGATCATCCTGCGGGCAAGATCTGAAGCCCGTGAGATGTCATTGCTCGCTCCAGTGGAAATTTCATGGAAGATGACTTCCTCTGCGGCCCTTCCTCCCAGCATCGTGTCGATGTTGCCGAGAAGCTCGTTCTGGCTGAGCAGGAAGCGGTCCTCCGTCGGATATTGGAGCGTATAGCCTAAAGCTCCCATGCCACGCGGCACGATGGAAATCTTGCTGACGGGTTCGGCGCCTTTGGTCATGAAGGCGGTCAGCGCATGGCCGGTCTCATGATAGGCAACCCGTTTGCGTTCCTCGGGATTCATCACACGGCTCTTCCGTTCAAGGCCGGCCACAGACTTCTCTATCGCTTCCTCGAAGTCCACTTGGGCGATGGTGTCCCGTTTCTGCCGGACCGCCATCAAAGCGGCTTCATTGGCGATGTTGGCGAGATCGGCTCCTGCAAGACCCGCAGCCCCTTGGGCGATTTTATGAAGGTCCACATCCGGTCCGAGTTTCATGCCCTTGGTATGGATTTTGAGAATTTGGAAACGTCCTTCCAAATCCGGTTTGTCCACCAGTACCTGACGGTCGAAACGGCCCGGCCTGAGCAGGGCGGGGTCGAGGATTTCCGGCCTGTTGGTGGCTGCCAGGATGATGACGCCGGTACGGGAATCAAACCCGTCCATTTCCACCAGCAATTGGTTCAGCGTCTGTTCCCTTTCATCGTTGCCTCCGATGGCCGCGGCGCTGCGTTGCCGTCCGATCGCATCGATTTCATCGATGAAGATGATGCATGGGCTGTTTTCCCGCGCCTGTTTGAACAGGTCCCTCACCCGTGCCGCACCGACACCGACAAACATCTCGACGAAATCCGCGCCGCTCATTTTGAAGAACGGAACGCCGGCTTCACCCGCGACGGCCTTGGCGAGCAGGGTTTTTCCTGTTCCCGGAGGACCGACCAGCAGGACGCCTTTGGGAATCTTCGCGCCCATTTCGGTATATCGCTCCGGGTTTTTCAGGAAATCGACCACTTCGACGAGTTCCTGTTTGCTTTCATCCACACCAGCGACATCGGCGAAGCGTATGCCGGTATCACCTTCCGCGACGATTTTCGCCTTGTTCTGGTTGAAGGACAGGACACCTTGCTCCGACCCTCCGATTTTGGAGAAAAGGATTCTCCAGATGACCAAAAAGAAGAGGAACGGAAGAATGTACGAAAGGATGGTGGACAAGAGGCTGGGCTTCTGTGGGGCCGTCGCATAATACTCGACGCCTTTGCTGTCCAGAAGCGGGATGAACGCCGTATCATTCTTGACGATATACGTGCTGTAGCCATGTGCGTTCTGCAGCATGTCGGGATCCTTTGTGGAAATGGATTGCTGCGCTTGTTCCTTGGTGATCGAATAGCCTATATACTGGTCTTCGGCTATCTCCACCCGTTTGATGCTTCCGTTTTCCACCAAGGTTTTGAATTGGTTGTAGTCGACTTTGGTGATCGCTTTCTGGGATGCGTTCTGCAGCACCATGCTGTTGATCAGATACAGAAGCATCAGAAAGATGAAGAAATACCAGAAAGAAAAAGTGAATTTCTTCTGTTTGTTGTGGTCTGGACCGCCAAGATGGATGCCCGGTTCTTCTTTTGGGGGTTTATGTTTTTGGTCTTTCTCGAATTCAGAGAGTTTTGGTTGTTCGTTTTCCATATATGTTCCTTGCCTTCGAATATACCTCTCAAAGCCTTGGACAGGCAATCGAATCTTCAAAAAACTCCACTTCTGCTTCATTGTGGTATGTGGTATAGTTCGAGAAATGAAAAACCACCATGTGTATCTGGTCACCGGAGGCGCGCATCGTCTTGGTTTGGCGATCAGCGAGGCTTTGCTGGAAAACGGGGATCGCGTGATCGCCACGTGGCATACGGACAGGCAGGAAGCGGAGTCGTTCCTTTCCCGCCATCCCGCATCGGCAGGGATCGTGCAAGCCGATTTTTCCCAACCCCAAACCATGGGAACCCTTTTCTCCGAAGCCTTGGCCTGGTTCGGCAGGATAGATGGCATTGTCAACAATGCTTCGTCTTTTTCTCCGAAGACGGTGGAGGACTGTGGGATCGAGGATGTGCGGATGATGCTGGACATCCATGCATCCAGCCCGTTGCTGCTGGCCCAAGCTTTCTATCGTTGGGTGACGGACCAACATCGGCAGGGAGCCGTGGTCAACATCACCGACAGTCATGCCGATTCCGGTTTCGGCCGCAAAGTGCCGTATCTGTTGGGCAAGGCTTCTTTGGCTTCCGAGACCAGAATCCTTGCGAAAGCGCTGGCTCCGTCGATCCGGGTCAACGCCGTGGCTCCCGGTTTCGTGTTGCCGCAGGCGGGGGAGGAAGAGCTGTTCGCCAAACAACATGACCTTCTGCCGCTGGGGAAGACCGGTACCGTCCAAGATGTCACTGCAGCCGTATTGTACCTGCTTGACGCGTCTTTCGTGACCGGGGAGACCATCCATGTCGATGGAGGAGGACATCTGGTATGAAGAAACTATCCGTCCTGTTGGTGCTCGTTGTCCTGGGAAGCGTGTCGTTCGCCGCTTCACTGGCGGACATCCTGGAGGCGGCGAAGCAAAACGGCACCACCTTGGAGAATTACCGGCTTGCGCTGGAGAACAGCACCTTGACGCAGAAAATCGCGGACGTCGATGACCGGCTTGTGGTGACCGTCATGAGCGGTACCCTTTCCGCCAGGTATTCGCATGCTTCCGGCGGCTATGTGTATGGGACGACGGATTCCAACGTCAGCCTGACCATTCCGGATGGACGGAACGAAGAAACGGTGCTTGCCATGGGCAGCGGGGCGACGAGCTATGACGCCGGAAATCAGGGGACTACGACCAATCCCTATGTGGATGTATCCCATACCTATGTGTTCGGCTACAACGGTGATGAGCGGAAAAAGATCCTGACCTCCGAGCAGAATCTGATGAATTATGCCCTGACGTATCAGAAAAACGTGATCCAGTTCGAAAACACGTTGTATTCCACCCTCATCACCCTGCTCAGTGACGAGGAACTGGTGAGGAAAAGCCAGAAGAATGTGGAAGACCAGAAGGAATCGATGGCTTTGGCCCTCCGCATACGCACGAAGGATGCGCAGAGTCTCGCTTGGAAGGCTGAGGAAAACAAACTCGCCGCCTTGGAGAAAACCCTCGCCGGGTATCAGGCGGCTTTGGAAATCGTCAAGGCCAAGTATAAGCTGTATGTCGGTCAGGATTGGTCAATGGTGGAGGACATCCCGTTCCCCGAACTCAGTTTCTCCCCGGAGCCTGTCTCCGCCACCACGGTGAAGCTGAAACAGTATGCGCTGGAGTTGGCCGAGGAAAATCTCAAGATCGAGAAGGCTTCCCTGACCAACAGGACACTCAAACTGGCAGGCAACCTTTCCAGTCCGAACACCCGTGTGGAAAGCACGGGGACTCAAAGCAACCAGATTGTTATGGGAGGAGACGCCACATGGAAGGCAAACAACTGGTCGGTGGCGGGTGGTGTGTCCGCAACCTATGATTTCCAGGACGCGCAGGTGTATCCCACCTTCACTGTTTCCGGTTCCTGGACCAGTGACGCGACCAGTGAGGCTGACCAATTGACCGTACGCAAACTGGAGAATACCGTGCTCTTGGCGCGTCTGGAATACTCCAATGCGGTGAACGAGTATCTTTCTGACGCCGCATCAGTCATGAAGGACACCTCCGACTGGAACCTTTCCCATTTGTCCACGTTGAACACTTCCGCCTACAATAAAGCGTATCTGGAACAGCAGAAAGCCTTGTTCGCCAGTGGCTTGGTGTCCCAGTCTGACGTGGATGACGCTTCGTTTGCCGTGGCGATGGATGCATATGAAGAGGCCATCGACCTCTTGAACGGTCTTGTCATCCAGAATGACATCAAATTGTTGCGATTATAGGAGGACGTCATGGCTGATAGTGACAATGATGTCGTGGAGCAGAAACTCCGCAACGAACTGAAACGAAAAGCGGGCAAGAAGAAAATCAAGCGGGTCATCACGCTACTCATCATCGTGATGGTGGTCGCGGCATTGGCCTATATCTATCTTTTCAACAAGAAAGAGGGCCGATGGCCGTGGCAGAAAGAGAAAGCGGCGACCTCCGCCGTCAAGGAAGTCGAGACGAAGGTGTATGAGAATACGTTCACCACGACGATTGACCTGTCGGGGTATGTCGAGGCTTACCAAAGCCAGACCTTGATCTTCCGTTCGACCGGGACCATCACCGAAGTGTCCGTCAACGAAGGGGATACGGTGAAAAAGGGACAATGTCTGGCCAAGATGGATGACACCACCCAACAATACGCCGTCGCCGATTATGAGGCGCAGATCGAGAAGGCCAAGGTCAACGGTTCGACCAGAGATCTGGAATTGCTCCAGTTGCAGCTGAAGAGCGCCCAGAACAAACTGGATTATACGCGGCTGTATGCCGGCTTTGACGGGATCGTCGCTTCAAATGACATCTCCGTGGGAGACTATTACGAAGCCGGCGATGACGCGATGAAGGTCATCGACCGCAGCAAACTGAAAGCCACCGTGGAGATTGATGAGATCGACATGCAGTATATCCATCTGGGGATGAAAGCCCAGCTGACCTTCGACGCGATGCCCGAGCATCCTTTGGAGGCGGTTGTTTCCTACATTCCGACACTGGGCAAATACACAAGCCAAGGTATCGGCGTGAAAGCCGTGCGTCTGACCATCGAGGATCCGCCTGAGGCTCTGGCTCCCGGTTATACCTTCGAAGGAATCATCCAGGCTGAAGGGGAGACCAAACTCACGTTGCTGCCCCAGAGTGCCGTGACGACTTCCCGGGGTACGAGCACGGTTGTCAAAAAGATGGAGGATGGGTCAAAACAGAAAGTCATTGTGACGGTGAAGTATCTGGGAGAAGGCATCTGCCAATTGCTGACAGGAGAGGTGAAGGTCGGAGATACGTTGATCGTCAGGAAGACGGATATCACGGCAAGCGTGCTCACCAAGATGCAGGATGGCGGTGGCGGCATGCCTCCTGATGGCGGCGGACCGAGGTGATGTGATGTCCAATGTCATTGAACTCACCGATGTGAAACGGTATTTCATCGTCGGGGATTATGTGGTCAAAGCCTTGGATGGGGTGAGCCTTGCCATCGCCCAGGGGGAATTCACGTCGATCATGGGACCTTCGGGAAGCGGAAAATCGACATTGATGAATCTGATCGGCGCACTGGATACCCCGACAAGCGGAACCGTGCGTATCGATGGCGAACAAACCAAGGGGATGAGTGAGAAGGAATTGGCTTGGCTTCGCAACCGGAAAGTCGGTTTCGTCTTCCAGCAGTTCAACCTGTTGGGGAAACTCACCGCTTTGGAGAATGTCGAGACACCGCTGATGTACGCCGGTTATCCGGCAAGGGAACGGAAGCGGATGGGTATCGAAGCCCTGGAGCGGGTAGGACTTCAGGACAGGATGTACCACCGTCCCAACGAACTGTCCGGAGGACAGAAACAGAGAGTCGCCATCGCACGCGCCTTGATCAACAATCCGTCGATACTGCTCGCTGATGAACCGACCGGGGCTCTGGACAGCAAGACCGGCGTGCAAATCATGGAATTGTTTGAGGAGATCAACCGGGAAGGACGGACTGTGGTGTTCGTCACTCACGATCTGAATTTGGGTGGACGATGTCGTAGAATGATTAAGATTCGTGATGGGAGGATAGAAGAATGATACTTGAGGATATCAAACTTGCTTTCTCCGGTATGAAAGGAGCGAAACTCCGTACGGCCTTGTCATTGTTGGGAATTGTCATTGGGGTAGCCTCTGTGGTGGCGATCCTCACCGTCGGCGAATCGGCTTCCAAGTCCATCACGGAAAGCATCACCGCCGGCGGCTTGGATATGATTCAGGTCTATCCGACAAGCGGACAGCGTTCCACCGGCACATTCAACGAAGCGTTCGCCGAAAAAATCAAACTCAATGTTTCCGGGTTGAAGGTCGTCATGCCGTTGGTCTCTTCCTCCGCCAATGTGCGCCACCTTCAGGAGACGGATACCGCTTCTGTGGTGGGGGTGTCTTCCCAATACGGGGAGATGATGAACATGAGTTTTGATGAAGGCGGTTTCTTCAGCGATTTGGACAACATCACCCGCAGACAGGTGATCGTGTTGGGCAGTGATGTCGCAGCGGAATTGTTTCCTGACGGCGGGGCTCTGGGGCAATATGTGTCTGTCTTCCGCAACCAGGCGAAGAGTTACCAAGTGGTCGGCGTGTTGGAAGCGAAGGATGCGACATTCAGCCTTTCCTATGACGCTTCGGTGTTCATTCCGTACAATACGTATCAGCAACGCTTCCGGAAGACCAGCAGCGTCTCTTCCTATGTGATGATGGTGGATGATGGGTATGATACCATCAAGGTATCAGATAAGGTGACCGCCTTTCTGGATGATTTGGTCGGTAAAGACGGATACGGGTTGTTCAGCCCCGCCACGCTGGCTCAGATGAGTCAGGAGATCATGGGGACGTTCGCCGGCTTTTTGGCGGCCATTGCGGCCATCAGTTTGGTGGTCGGCGGCATCGGCATCATGAACATCATGTTGGTGTCGGTGGCGGAACGCACCAAGGAGATCGGCATCAGGAAGGCTCTGGGTGCGTCCCCCGGCGTCATTTGCGGACAGTTTATCTGCGAAGCGCTTACGTTGACGATCATCGGAGGCCTGATGGGGATAGCCTTGGGGGCGTTTCTCAGTTACCTGATCGTCGCTACTCAGGCGAACTGGACGCTCCATTTCACTTCCACGCCGTTTGTCATGGCCATCGTCTTTTCCACGGTAATCGGAGTATTTTTCGGTTGGTACCCCGCATTGAAGGCCTCGAAACTTGACCCTATCGAAGCTTTGAATTATGAATGAGAGGGAGGGGGGAAGTATTGAAACCAACACGATTGCTTTTGGGAGACAAGAAGGAATTCTATTTGGTCATCATTTCTTTGGTGATCGCCTTTACCGTGTTGATCGCAATGGTGCTGTTTTTGACCAAGGCATTGATCGAACGTGAAGATCTGAAAATGCAAAGCGAGGCTGAACGTTCGTTCAATTCCATCTATCTTGCCTTGCAGGATGGAGACGCCCAGAAAGCGCAGAAGACGATGGAGGATGAGAAAGTCCTTGGCATCGGCATCTACAACAGCACAGGGCGGAGGGTGATGAGCCTCGGACAGGTCCCCCAAGTGCTGGACATCACCGGTTTCTCGTTGCACAACGGGCAGCAGAGCATTGAGACAGGCATCACCAAATACACCAATTCGACCGGTTTGATCGAATACCTCAGGTATTCGCGGCTCAACATCCTGCTGGACACCGGGAATCTTTCATTGACCCCCAGCGGACTCTTGAACACTCCCATTGATTTCCCCGATGTGCTGTATGTGGTCCTCAACGGGGCAACCTACAACAAACGGATCGTCGGCTTGAAGATGCTGGGGTATGTGGGTTCGGTCATTTTGGTCGGATTGTTGTTGTTGGTGCTGAACATTTATCTGAAGAACCGTGAGTATCGGAACGAACTGACGAAGCAGGAAAGTCTGGTGAGTCTTGGGCAAGCGGCGCGTACCTTGACCCATGAGATCAAGAATCCGCTTTCCGCCATCACCATCCAGCTGGCGTTGTTGAAAAAGACCTTGCCTCCCGAACGGGGGAAAGACCTCAAAGTGATGGAGAGCGAAGTGCAGCGGCTTACCCAACTGACCAATAAGGTGAGCGATTTCCTGAAAAATCCGCTGGGCAATCCTTCGGTCGTCGATCTGAATGACTTGTTCAGCGAGTTGTTCCTTACCTTCCCGAAGGCGGTGAAGTTCACGTCCAGCGGGAATGAGAAGATTCTGATGGATCCAGATCGTGCGCGCTCCGTATTCGAGAATCTGGTGAAGAATGCCATTGAAAGTTGCCAGGGCAGGGATCCTCAGGTGGAAGTGGAGATCAAGGACGACAAGCGTGGGAAGATTCATGTGTTTGTCAGGGACCGGGGAGATGGCATTCCCCATCAGAACGAAAGGAAGATTTTCGACCCGTTTTTCACGACGAAGATCCATGGAAGCGGTATCGGATTGGCCATCACCCGCCAATTCCTCAAGGCTCGCGGCGGTGATGTGAAGCTGTATGATCGGGAAGGCGGAGGGACGGTCGCAGAGGTGACCATGCCGAGCAGCCTGCATTTGGAGATATGAGGATGAACATATTGGTTGTGGATGATGAAGAGGATATCAGGAATTCCCTGCAACAGTACCTGAAGATCGATGAGATCGACAGTGATGTGGCCGAGAATGGGCTTTCCGCGCAACGGATGATCAAGGAGACTCCCTATGACGCCATTCTGGTTGACTTGAAGATGCCGGGTATGGACGGACAGCAGTTGATCGAATGGTTGCGCCATGAAGGATTCCGCATGCCTGTCATCATGATGAGCGCCCATGGCGAGATAGCGGATGCGGTCAACGCCTTGAAGGAAGGCGCCCAGGATTACGTGGTCAAGCCGTTCGATCCGGAGGAACTGGTGATCCGCCTGAAAAAACTCGTCGAGGCGCAAAACCTCCGCAACATGGTGGAAGCGAAAAGTATGGACGAGGAAAAGAACCAGAGTTCGTTCATCGGCGAAAGCCCTTCCATCATGAAGATCAAGGCGCTTATCTCAAAGATCAAGGACGCCTCTTCCACGGTTTTGATTACCGGTGAGAGCGGCACGGGCAAGGAAGTGGTCGCCCGCGAGATCCATGCGAACAGTCCGGTGTGCGAAGGGCCTTTTGTCGCCATCAACATCGGAGGAGTGCCGGAGAACCTTCTGGAAAGCGAGTTGTTCGGTTATGAGAAGGGTGCATTCACCGGGGCGATGAACCGAAAGACCGGCATGTTTGAACTGGCCAGCGGCGGGACGCTGTTTTTGGATGAGATCGGGGACATGCCCTTGTCCCTCCAAGTGAAGATCCTCAGGGTCTTGCAGGAAAAGCGGATCACCCGGTTGGGTGGAACGACCGCCATGCCGATCAACGCGAGGCTTATCGCCGCGACCAACAAAAATTTGGAACAGATGGTGCGTGACGGGAAGTTCCGTGAGGATTTGTTTTATCGTCTTAATGTCGTCCGCATCGAAATTCCCCCCCTCAGAGACCGTAAGGATGACATCCCCTTGCTGGCGGCCGGCATCCTTGCCCGATTGAACATGCAGGTCGGGCATAAGGTGAAGGGCTTCACGCCCGACGCGCTGAAGCTGTTGTGCGGTTACCAGTTCTATGGCAACGTCAGGGAACTGGAGAATATACTGGAACGCGCCGTGATCTTCTGCTCGGGTGATGAAATCACCTCAGATGATCTGGAACTGAACGGCTCTGTGTTCACCAAAGACCAGAAGCGGGGAGATGCGGCCCAAACGGTCAGCGACGACAATGCGAAGAGTCTCAGGGATGTGGAGGAAAACACCATCATACGGGCTTTGCGGAGATGGGAAGGCAACCGGACCAAAGCCGCCCAGGAACTGGGTATTTCCCGCCGTACGTTGATCAACAAGATTTCCGAGTATGGATTGGAGGAATTGTGATGGATTGGGATATGGGAAGCCTGTACGGGGACGTCGACAGCCCCCGGTTCAAGAAAGATTTGGCGGAAGTGGTGAGGCGTTCGAAGAAACTGGAGACGCTCCTTAAGGGAAAACGGAGCGACCTTTGTGTGGTGGTCCGGGAATATGAGTTGATACTGGACATCATGGAGAGTCTTTCCGCCTTTGCGGCCGCCATGCGGACCATCGACACGGGCAATGCAAAGTACGTCAAGGCTGTCACCCAAGTGGGCAAAGCTTCGCTTGCGGTCGATCATATGCATGTGGCTGTGCTGGGATATCTCGCTTCCCATACGGATGCGGTCGCCGCCCTGACCCAAAAGGGTGGACCGCTTGAACGCTATGCATATGTGCTGGGAGAGCTTCTTGAAGAACAGAAGCATACGATGAAACCGGAGCTGGAGGCTTTGGCTTCCGATCTGAACCGTTCCGGAACCGATGCGTTTTCCCGTCTGCAGGAGTCGGTTTCGGCGAATGCCTCAATCGAATGGAGCGCGGGGGAGCGCAAGACGGCGACCGAACTCCGCGGTTTTGCGTTCAGCTCTGACAGGGAGCTCAGGAAGCTGGCCTTCGACAAGGAGCTTGCCATATGGGAGGAACATCAGGATGCGTTCGCCGCAGCCCTCAATGGCGTGAAGGGAGCCACCATCACGCTGGATGGCATGCGGGGGTATGCTTCTCCGCTCAAACGTTCCTTGGCGCAGTCCCGGATCGACCAGGAGACGTTTGACTCCCTCCTGTCCACCCTGCAGGACAACCTGCCGATGTTCCGCAGGTATCTTGGCGCGAAAGCGAAGTTGCTCGGATTGGACAGTTTGGCGTTCTATGATTTGTTCGCTCCGGTGGGGAAGGGCGGACGCCAGTATACCTATGAAGAAGCCCAGGCGTTTGTCATCAAGCAGATGAAGGGCTTTTCCCCGAAGATGGGATCTTTCGTTGCCCAGGCCTTCGCCGACCATTGGGTCGATCCCTTCCCGCATCAGGGGAAAGTAGGCGGTGCGTACGATACGGCGTTTCCGGTATTTGGGGAGAGCAGGGTGTTGGCCAATTTTGACGGGACGTACAATGGCGTCTCGACCTTCGCCCATGAGCTGGGACATGCGTTTCATGACAGCATCGTGCTCCCGCTTCCCCATTTGCTGCGCACATATCCGATGACCTTGGCGGAAACCGCTTCGATCTTCAGCGAATTCGTCGCGTTGCAGGGAGCTTTGGCTGAGGCTGACGATGATGAGCGCCTGACACTTTCCGAACATTTTCTGCAGGATGCGTGTCAGGTATGTGTCGACATCCTCTGCCGGTTCCTCTTCGAACAGGAAGTGTTCGAAAAACGCAGGCAGGAGGAACTCACCGCCGAAGGGTTCTCCCGCCTGATGGTTTCTTGCCAGAAGCGGACCTATGGGGAATTGTCCGCATACCATCCGTATATGTGGGCCGTCAAAGGCCATTACTATAGCAGTGATTTCAGTTATTACAACTATCCATATGCGTTCGGCCAGCTGTTCGGTTTGGGATTATATGCGGAGTATGAGAAAGACAAAGCCTCCTTCGAGGACAAATATGTGGCGTTGCTTTCCCGTACCGGTTCGATGAGCGCCATGAGTGTGGCCTCATCCATCGGAATCGATATCCATGACAAGCGTTTCTGGCAGCAAGGAATGGATGTCATTGGCGCGTTCGCCGACAGGTTCGTCCATCATGCAAGCCTTTTGTGAAAAACTTGTCCAAGGCGGGCTCGCCTTCGCCCGTGACGCCTCGGGAAAAGTCCTTTTGATCGATGGTGCGCTTCCCGGCGAGACCGTCGGATATGAAGTCGACCGGAAAACCCCGGATTACCAGATGGCTCATGTCACGGACATCCTCCATGCGTCCGATGACCGTGTGTTTCCCCGATGCCCGCTGTATGGCCTTTGCGGGGGGTGTGACCTGCAGATACTGGCAGGGGAGAAACAGGCTGCCGTCAAGGAAGCGTTGGTCAGGGAGAATCTCCGGAGGGTCGGAGGCGTTTCCGACCTCCCTTCGCTCGGTGTCGCTTCCGGTCCTTTCTGGGAGTATCGGTGCAGGGCGCGATTCCATGTCAGTTTGTCACAGAAACAAGTCGGCTTTTTGGGAAGGAAAAGCAATACGTTGGTGCCTGTGGATGATTGTCCTGTGCTGGTCGGTTCCCTCAGGGCCCTGCTTCGTGAGAAGAAACCGCTGTTGGAAGCTGCACGGAAGGCTATGTTCGCCGGTGGCGGGGATCACGGGTTGTTCGAAGTCAATGCGTTTGCCGGTGATGACGGAGTATCCCTTGGAGGGGAAGTGGTCCATCTTACGGTGGACGGGAAACGGTTCGGTGTGGATGGAAAGGTGTTTTTCCAGGGCAATGCGTTCGTCTTGCCGGAAATGGGACGGTTCGTCAAGGAAAACTGCGTTGGGGATCGTGTGATGGATTTGTACGGCGGGGTCGGCACGTTCAGTTCGTTCATCGGAGACTCGAAAGAGCTGGTGCTGGTGGAACAGGATCCTGGCTGCCTCCGGCTTGCCCGGGAGAATGTACCGTTCTGCAAGGTGTATTGCGGGGATGTGAAGGATTGGAAACAGAAGGATCGTGTGGATACCGTTGTGGTGGATCCTCCGCGGATAGGTTTGGAGAAGCCGGTGCCGGCTCTCATCGCCGGTTGGAAGCCGAAGAGGATCATCTACATGTCCTGCAACAGCGTGACGCTTGCGCGGGATATGGCGCTTTTCCTTTCCTGTGGGTACAATCCTGTCATGTTGAAAGTGTTTGACATGTATCCTGAGACCTTTGGTCAGGAAGCGTGCATCGTCATGGAGGGGCAGTCATGAAGGACGGATTTGTCGCGGTCGGCGCTTATTCGCCTCTGGTGCATGTCGCGGATTGCAAATATAACGCGGAACGCATCAAGGAAGGGATCGAGAAGGCTTCGGGAGACGGAGTCCGTCTTCTGGTGTTCCCCGAGTTGTCGCTGACGGGGTATACGTGCGGGGATTTGTTTCTCCAACAGACCCTGCAGGCAGGGGCGTTGGAAGCATTGTCGGACTTGGTGATGTTCAGCCGGGGTTTTGACATGGTCTTGGTGTTTGGGCTTCCGCTTGCTTTTTCGGGACGTTTGTACAACTGCGCGGTCGTGGTCTACAACGGAAAGATTCTCGGGGTGGTGCCGAAGCGGAATATCCCGAACTATCAGGAATTTTATGAACGGCGTTGGTTTTCCCCCGGTCCCGGACAGGTGTGCGAAGTGATGGTTTGCCGGCAGTTGGTGCCGTTTGGTTTCCCGCTGGTGTTCGTTTGCGCGACGAACCGGGAGTTTGTTTTCGGCGTGGAAATCTGCGAGGATTTGTGGGTTCCCCATTCCCCATCCGTCGACCTTGCTTTGAACGGGGCGACCATCATCGTCAATCCCAGCGCGAGCGATGAATTGGTGGGCAAGGCGGAATACCGCAGAAGCCTGGTTTCCTCCCAGAGCGCGAAACTGGTGGCGGGATATGTCTATTGTGATGCGGGGTTTGGCGAATCCTCCACGGATCTGGTGTTCGCTTCCCATAATCTTATCATGGAAAACGGTTCCATCCTCGCCGAAGGGTTTTGCCAAAGCGGAACGGTGGTAAGGAGCGAAATCGATGTGAACCGGCTTTCCTTGGAACGGAAACGGGTCACGACCTATGATCAGGAACATCCCCTCTGCCGTGCGGTGGAGTTTGCCATGCCTCTGAAGGATGTGGCCTTGAGCAGGGTCTTCGACAAAACCCCCTTTGTCCCGGGCGACGACGGACAGCGGGAGAGCCGGTGCGAGACAATCCTGAGATTACAGAGGCTGGGTCTGGAAAAACGGCTTGCCCATATCCACGGGCAGTGCGTGGTGGTCGGCCTCTCAGGCGGCTTGGATTCGACGTTGGCCTTGCTGGTGTGCATCGGTGCGTTTGATGACATGGGTTTGGACCGCAAGGGGATCGTGGCGGTGACCATGCCGGGTTTCGGAACCACCAAACGGACAAAGGGAAATGCCACAAAACTCTCCGAGGCTTTGGGAGTCACGCTGGTGGAAGTGGACATCACCAAGGCTGTCCGGCAGCATTTCGCCGATATCGGACAAGATGAGAAGCATCAGGACGTGACCTATGAGAATTGCCAGGCGAGGGAACGGACGCAGATTTTGATGGACATCGCCAACAAACGGAACGGCATCGTCATCGGCACAGGCGATCTTTCCGAGCTGGCTCTCGGCTGGGCGACGTACAACGGGGATCATATGTCGATGTATGGCGTGAACTGTTCCGTCCCCAAAACGTTGGTCCGCTTTCTGGTCCGCCATGTGGCTATGCTTGAGGAAGAATCGGTGAAATCCATCCTGTTGGATGTCATCGCGACTCCGGTCAGTCCTGAATTGTTGCCGGCGAAAGGGGATGGTACGATCAGCCAAGTCACCGAGGATATCGTCGGTCCCTATGAACTGCATGATTTCTTCCTCTATTATCTGGTCCGATGGGGATTCAATCCGAAGAAAATCTATCGTTTGGCTTGCCAAGCGTTCGATGGTGTGTATGACCATGTCTTCATCCTCAAGTGGCTTGCCATTTTCTACAAGCGGTTCTTCGCTCAGCAATTCAAACGGTCCTGTCTTCCCGATGGCCCGAAAGTCGGATCGGTTACCCTTTCTCCGCGTGGGGATTGGCGGATGCCGAGCGATGCATGTGCCTCGCTATGGCTTGAGGAAGTGGAAAGAATCGTTCCGTAAAAAAATTGTATCTTTTTTATATAAGTGTTGTTTAATCATATGCACAGGAAAAAGTACGTATGAAAAAGAACCTGATCGTCATTATTTTCGCTTTGGCGCTTGTCATGGAATCGACGTATGCGCGAAGCATGGCCAATTTGTCAATTGATACGGTTGGCGCGTATAGCTATAGTGGTGATGGCGGGTATTTTTCCGGCATGTCTTCTGTCGACAATTGGCGTTTCGGTTTCGGCTCTACCTTCCGTTTCTTTTCTATGACGTTGGAAACGGTGTTGATGAAGTTCCCGTATTCGACGGAAAAGGACCAATTGGCTATACTGTGTCTGCCCGGATTGTCTCTTTCCTTGTCTTCACTCACCGCATTGGAGTTGGGGTTCGGTCCTTCGTTAGGGCTGTTGGTTCCGAAGTCCGGAAACAGTGAAAGCGACTACCAGTACGTGTTGGCCGATGGTTCTGTAGAGGATTCGGATGCTTCGTTTTCCGATCTTTTCATGAAGAGCCGGTTGTTCTGGAAGTTCGGGCTTTCCGCGCAAGTGGGGAATTTTGCGTTGCATGGCGGGTATATGTGTCCGGCGGCTGTATCGTTTTCCACGCTATCCGAAGTGAAGAAAGCGTCGGATTTGTTTCAAACTGACGAAGGCATGCTGTTCGCTTCGATGAGTTTTGATTTATATTGAGTACAGAGGCTGGTTCATGCGAAGATGGGTTCTGGTGCTTGCGGTTTTTTGCCTGATGACCTCCGCATTCGCCGGGGAGTATGTGAAAGGTGGTATCGGAGGGAGCGTCTACACGGATGTTCCCCAGTGGGATATGGGACGTATGGAGGGATACACCTTTGGGCTTGACGGCAGCGTACGGATCATGTGGTTTGGGCTTTCGCTCAGCGGCATGTACAAGCAGGTGGATAGCCAGTACCGTGAGCTTTCCGTTTTGATGAGCATCGGGCCGGATGCGGTCGTTGCGGGCAAAGTGAGGCTTGGTTTGGAGGCCGGACCGCGGTTTCGGGTGTTGCTGGATAAGAACGGGGACAAGTTCCTGTACGATCTTGATGGTTCGATACAGACGGCTGGCCAGACGATTGATTACTTTTCCCGTTCGCCGGTCTCCTACAGGGTCTTTGGGCAGTGGTTGCTCGACAAAGCATCGGTGGGGTTGAGTTATCAGGTCGATACCGGCTATCGTTTCAAAACGTGGGCCAAGGTGAAGGATTTGCTGCAGGTGGATTGGATGACCGGCAAATTGGGTTTGACGGTCTTGTATTGGTTCTGATTTTTCCCTTGCGATTCCTGAGAATCGTATTACAATAAGTTTACTCTGAGAGGTAAGTGTATGAGTAAAAAAATGGTATTGGTTATGTTGGTTATCGCGTTGTTGATACCGTCCGTGCTGTTTGCGAAAACATTCAGTCTGGGACTTGGCGGTGTGGCGATGTATAACGTAAAAGCCAGTGAAGTTTTCAATGACAATTCCGCTTTCACAAAACTTGAAAACTATAACTTCGGCGCTGATGTCAGGCTGAAAGTGTTGTTGCTGGATGTGACGGCGATGGGTTTGTATAACGGCAAATCTTCTGCGGAAGGGGCGGGTACGGAAGAGATGAAGGAAATCTCCGGCATCGTCACCGCAGGTTTGGCGTTTGATCTGATGGATATGATCCGTGTCGGCGTCGGCATTGGTCCGAGACTCCGCGCTTTGACTTCTGACTGGAAGGATTGGAAAGTATATCAGAATGGCGCGCAGATTGATTCCAACAATTTCGGTGATGTCCTGAAGAATGCGCCGATGACCTACCGTGCGATGGTTGACTTGATGCTCGGCAACCTGTCCGTCGGCCTCAGCTATATGGTCGATACCAAGTACACCTTCAATGATCCGAAGGAAGTGAAGAATCTGGTCAATTGTGACTGGGATAGCGGGAAGCTCGGTGTGTCCTTGCTGTTCAATCTGCAGTGATCGGACCTGAAGACGGTCAAAGAGGGCTTGCGTCGTAGTGGCGCAAGCCTTTTTTTTGTGATGCATCTCCATTGAGTGTTCGTTCGGATGATGGTAAGCTGATGCCATGCGCCGTCTCAAACCTTTGGTGTGGGTCATCCTGATCGTATTTCTCCTGCTTCTTGTCTGCTTCTCGGTCATGTGGGGCAGATATCCCGTTTCCATAGCCAATGCGGTGCGCATTCCTTTCTCCAGAATCTTCCCCCTGAGAAAGACATGGACGGATGCGATGGAACGAGTGGTGCTGGCCATCCGCATGCCCAGGATCGTCATGGCCATGCTTGCGGGTTTGGCGCTTTCCCTTTCCGGCGCGGCCTACCAAGGGGTGTTCCAGAATCCGATGGCGAGCCCTGACATCCTCGGTTCCTCCAACGGCGCCGCTTTCGGAGCGGCCTTGGCCATTCTGTTTGGCCTCCCTTCTCCAGGAATCATGTTGGTCTCTTTCCTTTCCAGCTTGTTGACGGTCTTTCTTGTCTATTCGCTTTCCCGGAAGCTGAAGACTCGGCGTACGACCGGTTTGATCCTCTCCGGCATCATGGTCGGTTCGTTGTTTTCTTCGGGGACTTCATTCATCAAACTGGTCGCCGATCCCACCAACCAATTGCCTGCCATCACGTATTGGTTGATGGGAAGCATTTCCGGAACGGATTGGCATACAGTCGGCGTGGCCTTCATCCCGCTTCTCTTGGGAGTCGTGCCTTTGTCTCTCCTGTCTTGGAAAGTCGATCTCCTCAGCCTCGGAGATGAGGATGCCATGGTCTTGGGGTTGGATGTGAACCGATTCAGGCGTGTCTTGGTGCTCTGTTCCACACTGGCGACTTCATCGGTCATCGCGACCTGCGGGCTCATCGGTTGGGTAGGACTGGTGGTGCCTCATCTCGCCCGCAAACTACTGGGGAATTCCAATCGAAACGTGTTTCCCGCCTCAGCGCTTATCGGCGCATTGTTCTTGTTGATGGTTGATGACATTTCCCGATGCGCTTCTTCCAGCGAGATTCCCATCGGCATCCTCACCGCGTTTGTCGGCGCTCCATTCTTCCTGGCTTTGATGCTGAAGGGGGAATCCCACCAATGAGCATCAGGACGTCACGGCTTTCGTATGGATATGACCCCAAGGTATTGGTTCTTGAAAATGTCTGTTTCTCCGCAAAGGATGGAGAGGTGACTTCCATCATCGGACCGAACGGAGTGGGAAAAACGACGTTGCTCAAGTGCATCCTCGGGCTGAGGGAGGGGTGGAGCGGGGAGATTTTCGTCAACGACCGGGAAGTCCGTTCCCTGACGAGGCGACAGTCGTCGGCCCTTTTGGCGTATGTGCCGCAATTCTGCTATCCCACGTTCAACTATCCGTGTCTGGATATGGTCGTGATGGGGGCGAACAACCGCATCGGCCCGTTGGGGAATCCGGATACGAAGGACAAGGAAGAAGCCTTGGCATGCATGGACAGGCTGGGCGTTTCCCGCCTGAAGGACCGGTTGTTTCTGGAAGTTTCCGGCGGGGAACGGCAGTTGGTGCTCATCGCCCGATCGTTGATGCAACGGGCGAAGACCCTCCTTCTCGACGAGCCGGTGGCCAATCTGGATTTGGGAAACCAATTCACCGTATTGGATGAGGTGTCCAAACTTGCTGGAGAAGGGTATTGCGTGGTCATGACCACCCATAATCCCGAGCAGGCTTACCAATATTCGTCATGCATTGCGGCGTTCAAGGACAGCAGGTTGCTCCTTGAGGGCAACCCGAAGGATGTCGTGACGGAGGAAATGATCAAAACACTCTATGGCGTGGATGTGCATCTGGAAAGTCTCGTTGATGATGCTTTCAGGATATGCCTTCCATCCCATGGATTTGGAGGAAAAGAATGAGAAAAAACGTATGGTTTGTTTGTTTTCTGTTGCTGCTTGCCGCGGCTGTGACGGCCCAACCTGTGGCCGAAAGCGCACCGGTGGCGGCGGCAACGGTTTCGTATACCGATGACCTCGGTCGTACGGTGACGTTGCCGAAGCATATTGAGCGTTTGCTGCCTGCCGGCTTGATCTCCCAATATGTGCTCTTCCCGTTGTCCGCTGACCAGTTTGTCGGTTTGAGCGTCAAATGGAACAGTTCGGCGAAGGGCATCATCCCCGACACCTATCTGGATATCCCGTTTGCGGGCCAGATTTACGGAGGGAAGGCGGCTTTCAACATGGAAGAAGTGCTCAGACTTTCCCCACAGGTCGTCATTGATGTCGGTGAACGGAAGAAAGGGATGCAGGAGGATCTGGACAAAATCCAGAGCCAGTTGGGTATACCGGTCATTCATATTGATGCGTCAACCGCCACTATGGAACAAGCCTATGAGAAACTCGGATCCCTTTTGGGAAAGGAAACCGAGGCGAAGGCCTTGGGGCGATACTGCGCTGAGGTGCTTGAGCGGACAAAGAGCATTACCGCAGCGGGAAAAGTGAAGGGAATCTATGTGGTCGGCGAAAAAGGCATCAACGTGCTGGCGAAAGGCAGTTACCAGGGAGAGTGTGTGGACATGTTGATGGATAACCTCGCCGTCATCGAGAATCCTTCTGCCAAGGGCACGGGCAATGAAGTGGATATGGAGCGGATCCTTGCATGGAATCCATCGTATGTGGTCTTCGCGGGAGATGCCGCGCCTGTGTACAAAAAAGCCGCGCAGGATCCGTTGTGGTCGCAAGTGGCCGCAGTGAAAGATGGACGGTATTATCTTTCTGTGGATATCCCCTCCGGCTGGCTTGCCAATCCGCCGGCAGTGAACCGGTTCCTCGGTCTGGTTTGGGGTGCGAAAATCCTCTATCCCGATCGTGCCTCATATGACCTCCACAAGGAAATCGCACGGTATTTCTCCTTGTTTTATCATGCCGATCTCTCGGAAGCGCAGATCAAAGGGATGCTGGGCGAGTGAATGCTTTCGCAAAGGGCCATTTCGTACAGGTTGGAATGGCCCTGAGCAGTTCTTCCGTAATCGCTTGACGGTTTTCCTCTTTCAGATGCAGGGTGAGCGAATGGCTGTCAGAACGCACTCGGATAAGGAATGGCGTCATCTTCTCCTTCACGGCGCAGATGGCTGGCGTCTTTTCCCCGAGAGCGGCCAGGACAGCCTCCTGAAACAGGAGCGCATCATTTTCCATATACCCCAGTTCATCCATCACCCGGAGTCCTCCCTTTTGGCGAAGCGCCTGCACACCCAATGTGTCAAACACCTCGCTTTTGCGTTCCCCCGCCTTGCCTGCGACTCCATGGATGTCCTTTCCGATGCCGTCCAGATAGACTTGGCCGTCCCTTTTGGTGGTGGTGAAACCGGTGAGCGTTCCGTGATACAAATCAAGGATACGCAACCGTAAGGTGCTTTTCCCAACGCCTTGTTCCCCTGCGATGATGAGGTTCTTCACGTTTCCCAGCGGAGGGATATCTTTTGTCTTGACGCAAAAGAGGGAGAGGTTTCCCGGACGATGATACAAAAGCGGATAAGGACCGTCGATATGATCCAACTGCGGGATATGGGTGTTTCCGTAGGCTTGGAAGAATGAACAGGCGTCTTCCTTATCGGTGAAGCGTTGTCCGCTTTCCACCGTGAGGGAAGTCTCGGTGAAGGGAATGCAAAGGGATGTGAGCATCTCTCGGGCTTGACTGGCGCGGTTCGGCGCTGATTCGGCAGGCTGGTAACGGTGTCCCTCCCAATTCTGGCGGATCATGAAAAGCGCGCCGTGCGAGAGCGTGCCGGCCAATTCCAAGTCCTCCAACACACAGCCGTAGTTGCAACAGACCAAGGCATCATATGTTTCGGCAGGCTCAAGCGTGTGTATATCCCTTGGGAGGACGGGGTAAACGGCTTGCGCGGCGACGAAGGGATTGTTGTCCACCGCCGTTACGGTGGCGCCAAGACCGGATAATTCTTTTGAAAGATACCCAAGCCCGCAACCGGCTTCGATGATCCGTTTCCCTGACATGCGCATGATTGCCAAGGCTATGTCATGGAACAGGGGATTCTGCCCGAATTCCTGTTTCTGGTAGTGGATGATCGCAGGGGTATAGGAGAACATAGCTTGAGTATACCTGTTCCGGGGACAAAAACCAAGGAAATGCCCTGATGCGTCTTGTAACTAATATATTAGTATGTTAATATGTCAATAAACCAAAAGGAGATTGGACATGGAACGATTGACGGCGAGTGATCAGATTTTCCGCACCTTGCGTTCACGAATCCTCTCCCTTGAACTGACGCCTGGCTCGGAATTGAATGTCCAAGGCTTGGCGGATGAGCTGGGGGTGAGCAAATCGCCGGTACGGGACGCTTTGCTGAAACTCAAAGAAGTCAATCTTGTGGAGATAATTCCTCAAAGCAGCACCCGTGTCTCTTTGATCGACATGGAGCAAGTCAGGGTGGAGCGGTTCTTGCGCACAAGTCTGGAGTCTGACGCCGCCTACCGTTTCTGCCTGATTCGTTCTGAATCGAATCTGGCTGAGATGGAGCTTGCCATAGAAGGGCAGAAGAATGCGTGGAAACTGAATGACATGGCGCTGTTTCTTGAGAATGACGATACATTCCATTCGGTGATTTTCTCCGGCATGGCGCTTTCCCGTCTTTGGGACATCATCCAGGGGCAAAGCGGCAATTACCATCGCATCCGTCTTTTGTCATTCAGTGTGCCGGATGTATGCCCGGACCTCATCGAGAAACATCTGGTCATGCTGGATGCGTTCCGCAACCATGACAGCGCCAAAGTCTCGGCCTTGGAAGAGACCCACATGAGTAAACTGGATACTGAAGCGGATGCTTTGCAGAAAGCATATCCCGCATATTTTACGAAAATGCGATAGAAAAAAAGGAGTCGATGAAATGCAATTGAACGCGAAAGGTATCGAAAACCAGAAGGAATGGAAGGCGAAAGGCTATGGAATGCCTTCCTTTGATCATGCCGAAATGGTCGGTAAGACCCTCAAGGCCCCGGTTTGGATTCATTTTGGGGCGGGAAACATTTTCCGTGGCTTCCCAGCCATGTTGATGCAACATCTCTTGGACATCGGCGCGACGGAGAAAGGGATCATCGTCGGGGAGGGATTCGATTATGAGATCATCGACAAAATCTACGCTCCTCATGATGACATCTCCCTGTTGGTGACGCTGAAGGCCGACGGAACCATCGACAAGACGGTCGTCGGCTCCGTGGCAGCCGCCTACAAGTGTGATTCCTCCTTTGCCTCTGAATGGGCTGTCTTCAAGAAGGCCTTCGCTTCCGATTCCTTGCAGATGGTCAGTTTCACCATCACGGAAAAAGGGTATGGCCTGAAAGTGAAGGATGGCACGTACATGCCGTTCATTGTCGCTGACATGCAGAATGGCCCAGAAGGGAAACTGTCCAGCATGATGAGCAAGGTTACCGCACTTGTATACCATCGTTACCTGAAGGGAAAGAAGAAACTCGCCCTCTGTTCGATGGACAACTGTTCCCACAATGGGGAGAAGCTCCAGACTGCGGTCATGGCCATCGCCCAAGCTTGGGTCGATGCCGGTTTCTGTGAAAAAGGATTCATCGGATATCTTCAGAAGGATGTGTCCTTCCCGTGGTCGATGATCGACAAGATCACGCCAAGACCGGATGACAAAGTCAAGGCGATGCTGGATGCAGACGGTTTTTCCGACACGACCGTCGTGGTCACCAGCAAGAACACCTACATCGCGCCGTTCGTCAACGCGGAGGGACCGCAGTATCTGGTCATCGAGGATGATTTCCCCAACGGCAGGCCTGCTCTGGAGAAGAGCGGCGTCTATTTCACCGATCGTGATACCGTAAACAAGGTGGAGAAGATGAAGGTATGCACCTGCCTCAATCCGCTGCATACGGCTCTTGCCATATACGGATGCTTGCTCGGCTACACGTTGATCGCCGATGAGATGAAGGATCCCCAGTTGAGGAAGATGGTGGAAACCATCGGCTACAAGGAAGGGATGCCGGTCGTGGTGAATCCCGGGATTATCGATCCGAAGGCGTTCATTGATGAAGTGGTCGGCAAGAGGATCCCCAATCCGTTCATGCCGGATACCCCGCAGAGGATTGCCTGTGATACCAGCCAGAAGCTTTCCATCCGTTTTGGGGAGACCATCAAGGCATATCAGGCGAACAAGGACCTGCATCTTTCCGACCTGAAGTTGATCCCCTTGGTATTTGCCGGTTGGTGCCGCTATCTGATGGGTGTGGACGACCAAGGCAAAGCCTTTGAGCCCAGTCCTGATCCCCGTCTTGCGGAAGAGAGCGCCTATGTGAAACCCATCAAGTTGGGGGACAAAGGGCCGTTTGATGACCGCCTGCGGCCGATTCTGTCCGACAAGTCCTTGTTCGGCGTCGATCTGTACGCATGTGGTCTTGCCCCACTGGTAACCAAGTACTTCACCGAACTGGTCCTTGGTGTCGGCGCGGTGAGAAAAACGCTCGAGAAGTACGTTTGAAACCTTTCGTTTTTGGACAGGAAGGGCTAAGCTTGAGGCATGAGACCTCACCGCTTGGCCCTCTTGTTTTGTTTGGGAATATGCTTCAGCCTCTCAACCTTGTCGTTTGCCGCCGATAATGCGAAGTCGCTTGCGAATGTGGAGCAGGACATCATTGCGGGGAAAAAGAGTCTTGATGATCTGATGGCTTCCTATGAGAAGTTCGAGAATTCACGTCAGCGTGATATCGACTCTTTCCGGGCAAAGTCGGTTGATGCGTTCGGAAGAAAACAATTCGAAGTGTCAAAAGAATATGACCGGCAAGTGGCGGAACTGGAGAAACTTTCCCTTTCCCAGGGAGCCAGGGACGCGCTTGTCTCACGGATCATGCAGAGCGATGAGGATGAAGCGAAGAAACGATCCCGCTTGGTCTGGGTCGCCCAGAAGACCGGTTGGCACCCCAAGTGGTATTATCAAGATCCCGCAAGCGGAAAGAAACAGGCTGGCGGTACGTTTATGCCGCTTCAGAAAGTCGTTCTGGATGTTCCGCAGACCTCAATACCTGTCAAAGCCTGGAGACGTTCCGATGGTTCATTGATTCGGGAGGGGATGCTGTTCCTGCCGGATTTGTATGAGAAGGAAGTTTTGGTACCCATCTGGACGGTGACCAACCATTTTGACAGTCTTTATGACGACATCCCGTCTCCTGTGGATATTACCTACGACCAGGATGACCGGACCATGGTTCCTTTTCCCAGCCTGCCTTCCATCGGCAGCAGGCGTTTTTCCGGATGGCTTGACCAAAACAGCATCTTCTACGAGGACAACGCCTCGCTTCCGCTGGGAAGGGAGATGTATTATCAAGCGGTTTGGCGTTGCCCTGTGGTCGACCTGACAGGAATGTGTGATGAAACCAACGACGGACAGGTGGAACCGGGGGAGCGGATATGGCTCTGTCCAGTCCTTCACAGTGAGGGGCGGAATGACGATAACCGCTATCAAGTGAGGATCAGTTCCAGCAGCCCGTATCTTGAACTTTCGGAAACGCAGCTTCAGTTCGGCGTCCTTTCAGAAGAGACGCAAAGTACCTGGAGCGGAACGTATGAGAAAGGGAAGCCATTGCAGAAGTCTGATGGCATTTCCGTGAAGGTCTCTCCCCATGCCGTGATTGGGCAGACGCTCGATTACATGCTGGAGATTGTCGACGCCAAAGGAAAGGGTTGGCGTTATCCGGGTATCATTGAAGTAAAGGGTCCGAAGGAATACGTGACCATCACGCAAAGCCGGTGTGTTGAGGATGCGTCTCCGACATACGCCAACCAGAATGGCGTGATCAACCCGGGGGAGAAAGGTTGGTTGCTCTTTTGCATCGGCAACGAGGCCGGCACGCCTTCCCCAAACGGGGTTTTGACGTTCTCGTATGTGGGGAAATCACTCCATCTGGAGGGGAAAACCGTCGCGTATCCGCAGATACCCGCCAACCGGAACTATGGTGGTGGCGCTGTCGCGTACAATTCCGCCTCTGATGCGCTTAATGCGTCCAAGCCTGGCGCTTTGATGAGTATTCCTTTTACGGTGGATGCCAATGCCAAAGACGTGAAAGCACCCATACAGGTTTCGTTTGATGATGGCACCCATGTATGGAAGCAAACGCTTTTTGTGGAAATATCGCATGGCACCGTGGAGCCTGTGTTGGTCACCTCCGCGCTGCGCTCGACCAGCCAGCGGCTGTACGTGCCTGACGGGAAGGTGCACAAAGGGGAGACCTATGAGGTCTTCGCATTGCTCAGAAACATCGGTGAGGATAAATTGGTCAACGCTTCCGTGACGCTCCAATGTGACCCGAAGTTTGCAAAAGTGCAAGGTGTGTTGGGGTTGCCGGCCATCAAAGAGAAACAATATGCGCTCCTTTCGTTGCTGCTTACCGACAACGAGGAAGTGACCCTTTCCATGCGAAACCTGCAGGAAGTCGATTCCCCGTTGTTGATCACCATCAAAGATGATGTTCCGACAGGCACCCATATTCCGCTTTCCATCCGAGTGAACAATACGTTTGGTGCGGTTTGGAACTTTCCTGTTGACCTTACTGTCGGGGAATCCCAGGCGAAACTCTCCGTGGTGTACGCGTCGGTTGTCGCCGACAGGGCTTACCAGAATACCCATCATGGGGACATCCTGTTCCATGTGGATGCCGTCTTGTCCAATACGGGGCGTTCCGCTTTGATGCCTTGCACGGTCTCGTTGGAAAGCGATGATCCTGAGATTGACATTCCTCTGCATCAGGAGATTCCCATCACGCAGAAACTGCCGGTGCGGCAGGCGTTCTCGCTGGCGATGAAGAACCCTTTGGCGATTCCTTCGAATATCCAGGATGCAAAGAAAATGACCAATCCGGCCAACGGGTTGTCCTTCGTCGTCCGTGCCGATTCTCCGATAAAAGATGTCCATTTGCGATTGGTCATTGATGAAGAGGACGGTGACCGGTTTGTCGTTCCTTTGGAAATCCAGCGCAAGTGACCGTCTTTCCCTGCATTGATACAACTTGCAACCGATTGCAAATTACCGTATGCTTTTTGCGTGACTATTTATGATATCGCAAAAGAAGCCGGGGTATCGGGAAGCACGGTTTCCCGCGTGATGAACCGGCGCAAAGGCATCAAAGAGGATACCCGTCGCCGGGTCCAGTCTCTTTTGGACAAATACCATTTCTCCGCCAATGAGACGGCAAGGGGCTTGGTCAACCAGAACACGAAGATGATGGGGATTTTGGTGGCTGATATCCGAAACACCCATTACTCTGACGGAGCTTACATCATAGCCCAGGAATGCGCCAAGTATGGGTATTGTTCCTTGATCTTCAACACCGGGAATGAGAACGCCTCAAAAGTCGCGTATCTGAAGATTTTGGCTTCCCGTCGTGTCGATGGCGTCGTGCTTATCGGCTCAACCTATCAATGTGATGCCGTCAAAGAAGCCATCACTTTGTATTTCCCTGACAAACCGGTGGTCATCGCCAACGGATATCTGGATATGCCTCAGGCGTACGGGGTGCTTGTCGATGAGGAAAAAGGCTTGGAATCATGCGTCAGATTGCTGCATGACAAAGGGAAACGCCGCATTGCGTATGTCACGGGGGATGACACGCCCAGCAACAGGATCAAAATGATGGGGTTTCAGGAAGGCATGCGGATGTATTACGGAAGTGAAGGAGAAATCTTCCAGGCGTCTGAGACCAGTTATCAGGCAGGCTATGCGGTGACGAAAAGCCTGTTGCCTGTTTGTGACGGCATCGTATATGCGGTGGACATCCTTGCGGCAGGCGGCATACGTGCGGTGTTGGACGCCGGGTTTTCCATTCCTCGTGATGTCGCGCTCATCGGTGTCGACAACAGCCAGTACGCATATGTGACCAATCCCAAGCTGACCAGTCTGGATACCAGGCTTTCCGAATTGTCGTTGGCCTGCGCCCGTGTGCTGGTCAGTGTCGCGGCAGGGGGTGACGAGCAAAAGAAGCGGCAGGTCTTCTCCTCGATCGTCGAGCGGGAAACCACCTGAACTTGACGAGGGGAGATGAGTCTGCTATACTGATTTGCAATCGATTGCAAAAGAAGGATCCCCATGATCTTATCGAATCTCAGCTATGACGACAGCTGGTACCCGGCGGCTTTGAGACGGGCATTGGACTACGTGCGCAGACAAGATTTCTCCACCATGGAAGCGGGGGACCATCCCATCGAAGGGGACCTGATGTATGCCAAAGTATTTGACATGACCAGCGAGGACCTTTCGTCATGCAAAGCGGAGTTTCATGACCGTTATCTTGATGTCCAGTATTGGGTCAACGGAGAGGAGCTTCTTGGCTGTTCGGGAAGGACCGGAGACGAGAAGATCATCGAAAGCCATCCGGAACGTGATCTGTATTTCTGTACGGTCCCTGAAAAAGAGACCATGATTCATGTCCACGGCGGGGATTTCGTCGTGTTCTTCCCCTCTGACATCCATCGTCCAGGCGGAGCGTGGCAGGGAAAGCGTCAGAGCTACCGGAAAGTGGTGGTGAAGGTGAGTGTGCTCCTGTTGGGAGGGAAATAATGCGTATCGCTGTCCTTGGCGATGGGGCTATGGGGTGTTTGTTTGGCGGATACCTGTCCCAGAACAATGATGTCACGTTGGTCGGCATCCATCCTGAGAAAACCGCGATGATACTCAAAAACGGCGTCCGTATTGAGGAAAAGAATGGCGTGAAAACCTTCCACCCCCATGCGACGACCGATGCTTCGCGTATCGGGGGCGTCGAGCTTGTGGTCCTGTTCGTCAAATCGATGTTCAACGAAGACGTGCTTCTCAAGAACCGTTGCCTTATCGGCACAGACACGTTTGTGTTGACCTTCCAGAATGGCTGTGGACATGACCGGGTGATCTCCCGCTTTGTGCCGAAGGACAGGATCATCATCGGGACAACCCAGCACAATGCTTCGCTGAAAGATGACGGAACCGTGGTTCACGGAGGGGCTGGGCCTTCGACCATCGGTCTCTTGGAAGGTGAAAGCGCTGTTCTCCAACCCATGGCGATGCAATTCACCACCTGTGGTTGGGAAACGAAGGCTTCAGATGGCGTGATGCGGGATGTATGGGGAAAACTGTTCACCAATACCAGTGTCAGCGTCCTTTCCGCCGTGTTGCAGTGCTCGTTGGATTACATCTCCCAATGCCCTGAGGCTTGGGTAGTGGCGGAAACCTTGGTGAAGGAAGCCGTGGCGGTCGCCAAGGCGGATGGCTATCCCTTTGAGGAAGCCGAGGCGGTCAGGTCGGTGCGGGTTGTGGTGGATACTGCGCGCAATGGGTACCCCTCCATCTGCATGGATCTGAAGGCTGGAAGGAAAACAGAAGTCGAAATGATCAGCGGGTATGTGGTCCGGAGAGCCGGAGAATTGGGAGTGGACGTTCCCTGTCAGGATATGATGGTGCGGATGATCCACGCATTAGAGATGAAGCCGTGGCTTTGACCGAGGCAAAAGGAGATACTTATGGATTGTGTGTATCAGATGAATGGGTTGCGGATCGTTGACCTTTCCAAGACACTTGATCCTGCGACAGAAACCCGCAGGTGCAAGTTGTACCGTTTCAACACGGGCGGGGCTATCCCTGATTTTCATACCAACATGGATTTGATGAGCCACCTTGGCACCCATTGCGAGTGTCCGTATCATCACAGTGACGATTGGCCTTCCGTGGCCGATCTTCCCCTGACCACGTTCTTCGGCCGGGCGATTTATGTGGTGTTTACGGATGCGAAGCCGAATTCCTACATCACCAAAGCCATGTTGGATGCGTATTGCGCACCCAAAATGAAGGATGGGGACATCGTCATCATCGATTCCCCCTACAAACTCACACCGTTCACGCCCAAGACCAACACGTCAGAAGACAAACGGCTTCTCGTCAATGGGGAGACCGCACAGTGGTTCAAAAACCATAAGGCGAAATGCGTCGGGTTTGGCGATGGCGTTTCCATCGAGAACCGCAATGAAGATGTCAAACCGTTCCATGACATCCTGCTTGCGGAAAACATCGTGTTCCTGGAAGTCCTGAAGAATCTGGAGCGGTTGTCAACCGACACCTTCTTCATGAGTTATGCGCCGTTGCCGATCAAAGGGCTTGATTCTTGTCCGGTGCGCGCCTATGCCATTGAAGGTTTGCCCGGTTTCACCGCTTGAACCTCATCACAGAAAGGGATCCTTTGACGGATTCCTTTCTTTTTCGGGAAAAGACTAAGAAAACAGGGAGGCGCGAACCTCCCTGAATGAAAGAAGCATAGGAATCAGAATCAGTATTTCTTGCCGATGTCCTGGATCTGTTTGATGATGTCTTCGTAGCCCTTGCCGTACTTGGTGTACAGCGGAGCCATTCTGCTCTGGAAATCAGCCAAGACTTCCGGTGTCAGCTCAATGACGGTCGTTCCTTTTTCACGGACGATCTTCTCGGACTGTTTCTCTTTCTCCGCCCATTTTGTTTTCTCGAATTCCTCAGTGTCCTTTGCGCATTGTTTGATGATGGCAAGGTCTTCGGCACTGACTTTCTTCAGAGCGGCAACGGAACCAAGCAGGATTTCAGGAACTCTGGTGTGTCCGTCAAGAATGTAGAACTTCGCGGCTTCGTAGTCACCCATGTTCTGGTAAGTCGGCCAGTTGTTCTCTGCACCATCGATGACCTTCTGCGTGATGGCGGAATAGACATCGTTCGGTCCGATGCCGGTGACACCGGTGGCTCCGAGAGCGGTAACCATATCAACCATCATCTGGTTGTTCTGCATACGGATCTTCAGACCTTTCATGTCGGCTACGGTGTGGACGGCTTTGGTCAGATAGAAGGAACGGCAGCCTGAATCGTAGTAGCAGAGCCCCATCAGGCCTGAACCGGAAGCTTCAATGTCGGCCAGCATCTTCTGTCCGATGGCACCGTCAAGGACTGCCCATTCATGGGCGCTGTTCTTATACAGGTACGGAAGCTGGATGGCGTTGATGGCGGGGACGTACGAAGCGACTGGGGAAGCGGAGACACGGCAGAACGCCAAGTCACCAGCCTGCAGGGCTTCGATGGAACCAGTCTCTTGGGCGTACAACGTGCCGCCGGTGTACACTTCGATTTTCACACGGCCGTTGGTTTTCGCTTCGACCAATCTCGCAAATTCATGGTCGGCAAGGGAAGTGGGATATCCTTCCGCGTGCACTTCAGAAAGCTTCAAGGTGATGGATTTCACCGGAGCGGGTGCCGCCGGTTTGGTTGCTGCGGGAGCGGCAGCAGGTTGCGCTGCGGGAGCCTCAGTGGAGCCATTGGCGAACACAGACAGCGATAATACCGTCAGAACCATAAGCAAAGCGACAAACAGTTTTTTCATAAACCCTCCTGGAATTGTCACGCCTGTACAGGCGGATCATGCATTTTTTCATCGGTCCTCTCGAGCCGATTTTGCTCTTCCATAGACAATTCTTGCATGGTGTGTTGTGATTGTGAAGAAGGAATTTTTAGGAAAGGAAACCTATTTTTTCAGAATTGTACACTACTTTGTCGTGCGGATTTGATTGATGATATCCTCATATCCTTTCCCATAGGTGGTATAGAGTTTTGAGACTGCCTGCAGGATTTTTTCCCGTTCCCCCGAGGCCAGTTGGGTGACGATGGTGCCCTTGGCGATGACCGCATCCCGTGCTGCTTTATCTTTTGCCGCCCAGAGCTCACGCTCGATCACGGAGGATTCCTTTGCGCATTCCCTGATGATGGCTTTGTCCTCATCACTGAGCTTGTTCCATGTCATCGCGCTGACGATCTGCATTTCCGGCACCCTGTTGTGTTCATCGGTGACGTAGTATTTCGCCACTTCGTAATGCTTGGTGGCTTCGTAACTCGGCCAGTTGTTTTCCGCGGCGTCGACCTCACCGGTCTGGAGGCTCGCATAGACATCCCCGTAAGGCATCTGAACGGGATTCGCGCCGAGAGAGGTGATCAGGGAACTCATCAATTGGGATTCCTGCACCCTGATCTTCATGCCTTTCATGTCTTCCAGCTTGGTGATGGGCCGAACGGAGTTGTAGAAGCTTCGTGAACCTGCATCATACCAGGACAAGCCTATGAGGCCTTTTTTCTCCAGGGAACGCAGGAATTGCTCTCCGATCGGACCGTCGAGCACTTTCCACATGTGATCCGCATCGCGATACAAATAGGGAAGTTGCAAAATGTTCAGGGAGGGACCCAGTTCGGAGAGTGGGGAGAGCGAGCCCCGGGCAAAATCAATCGCTCCGAATTCCATCTGTTCGAACACGGTTTTCTCATCCCCCAGTTTTGCATCCGGATAGATGATGATGGTGATCCTGCCGTTCGTCCTGTCATTGACCAGATTGGCGAAACGGAAGGCTGCTTGTGTCGTCGGATAGGAAGACGGTTGGTTTTCCGCATAACGGAGGACAATTTTCGTTTGGGACTTCTTCATCTGGACATCAGCCTGTTTGTGGCAGGAAACCATGCTGAGGATCAGAAGGATCATGAAAGGGATAACACGTTTCATCCTTGCACCTTCTTGTAATCGGTTGGCGACGCGCCGTATTTCTGTTTGAATACGCGTGCGAAATAGGTATGGTCGGAGAAACCTGTCTTTTCCGCAGTGGATTGGACCGTTTCGCCACTGAGCAGCAAGGCTTTCGCCTTCTCCAGGCGGATGTCGGTCAGATATTCCACGAATGATTTGTGGAAATATTCCTTGAACAGCTTGGAAAAATAGCTGCTGTTGATCTTCATCATGTCGGAAAGGGTGTTCACTCCTACTTGGTCTGCATAATGCAGGTGCAGGTAACGATCGACCATGGCGAACGAGCGGCTGTACTTGTTCTTGTTGTCTTCCTTGACGGCCGCCACAGCCGCATCAATATAGTCCATCAGGTAGATTTCCATTCCCCAGATGGAATCTTTTGACGGGTCGGTACGGAAGAAATAGGGAATCGCCGCTTTCATGTTGTAGGTGAAGGCCAGCAATGTTTGGTAGATGGTCTCGTCCGGTTCGGGAAGTTCCTGCGCGACATCCATGATCACATGGGCTTCTTGCCGTGCCGCGGAAAGTTCCCCTGCCAATACGAATGCCTGGACTTTCGAAACCGCATCGGCGATTTGCTGTTTGGCCAATTCCGCGTCAAAGCCGTATTCTTCGCGGTACCTGAGTGTCTTCAAGCCTTGTTCGCCCGCCAAGAGACGGGCTATGGAAGCCGAGTGGATGGAACGTGCGATGCCGGAAAGATCGGTGAACGGCTCGCCGATACCTTGGATGATCGGTTCCTCTTGGGCGACCTGTTCGCAACGGGAGATGAGCTTTTCATAGTCTGAGGTGAAGAACAATACGGTGATGCGGTCACTGCTGGAATAGTAGCACAACAAGGTGTTTTTCAAGACAGGGTCACTCTCTTGAAGGTTCTGCAGCTGGTTTTTCGACAGATTGCTGGCGACGATGGCGAAACCTGTCTCCAGATTGATGTGCTGGAGCCGGAAGAATTGGCGTGCTTTGTCTTCATCGACATTTCCGTATTTCAGGGAGGCGAAAAAATCACGGTTGAAGGCACCGATTACGTTCTTGAGGCGTTCGTCGGGTTTCCTGCGTTCTTCAATGAAAGAGATGAGTTTGTCCAAAGTACTGTTGAGCGTCTCTTGGTCTGTAGGCTTGACCAAATAATCCAAAGCGCCGATTTGCAGCGCTTCTTTGGCGAAATCAAACGTACCCCAGGCGGTGAGGAATACGACCGCCATGTCCGGGTTGGCCGCTTTGATTTGTTTTGCGGCTTCCAAACCGGAAAGGACAGGCATCTGGATGTCCATCAACACGGCATCTATCCTATGGGTTTTCACCATTTCCACCGCTTCTTTGCCGTTTCCCGCTTTGAGGGAATCGAACGGTCTCTCGCTACGCGAGACGAGCAAGGCGATGCCTTCGCGTTCCAATGCCTCATCATCGACGATCAAAATGGTGTATCTCATGCGGTTCCTCCCGGCAGCGTGATGGTGACCCGCGTGCCGCCTTCTTCTGAAATGCGATCCATGGCGAAGGTGCCCTTGCCTCTGGTGAACATTGACAGCCTGTCCCGTACATTGAGGATCCCGATGTGGTTTCCGTCATTCCGCAAGGCTTCCACGGAGAAATTCTCCGGGATGCCGATCCCGCTGTCTTCGACGACGATGCGTGTCATGCCGGGGAAACGCTTCGCCACAACCGTCACGAAGCCTCCTTCCGGCAACGGTTCCAGACCGTGCTTGATCGCATTTTCCACCAAGGGTTGCAGGAAAAGCGGCGGCACGTCAATGCCTGCAGCCTGCGGATCCAACGTCATGGAGAACCCCAGGCGATCCTTGAATCTTGCCTGCTGGAGATCGAGATATTGGTGCACGAACTCAAATTCCGTGGACAGTTTGACGCTGTCCTTGAATTCCAACGTATAGCGGAGGAATCCGGCAAGCGTGTTGATCAAGGAGACGGTGTTGTCTGCTTTTTCAAACAAAGCCGTGTGGCTGATGGTGTTCAGCGTGTTGAACAGGAAATGCGGGTTGATCTGGCTTTGCAGGGAAAGGAAATGGGCTCTTTCCAGTTCTCGGTTCATCTTTTCCTGATCGAGCGTGTGACGGTACAGCTTTTGTTCCAATTCAATCCGTTCCTTCAGGCTCTGTTTCATTGTGTTCATGCTTGTTTCCAGGAAAACCAGTTCCATTGGCCCCGTCGGTTCAAGATCCGGAGTGTCGAGATCTCCTTCGGTGATTGCCTTTGCCGTGTCCACCATGTCCCTGAGCGGTTCGGTGAGCCGTCTGGTGATCACAAAGCTTGCCAGGATGGTGATGGCACTGAGAAGGATGATGGACAACACCGTGATGACTCTCAGCCTGCTCATCGTCTCCATGTTGGTGATCGAGGCCAGGGAATCATTCCTGACTGCCTGGCTGAGCAATTGGCTGTAACAGTAGCCGTTCAGATAGGAGTAAACCTTGATACCCCAATAATAGTCGGAGAATTCCGTTTCCGCATTGAGCGGAAACTGCTGGCTTTCCATATAGGAAACATAGTTTTCCAGATAATCCAGGCCGCTGTTGATGGCGTTGATCAAAAAATACCGTTCAGGATTCTTGTCGTAATCGACCATCAGTTTGTTTGTCTCCGCCATCGCTTTGTACAGAGGCGTGAGAATGTTTTGTTTTCCCCGTGAGCGTATCTCCGGGGGCTCCTCACCGGTCAGACCAAGGAAAAACGACTGGTAAGCGTCTTCGGAATCATTGATGTTCCGGGAGAGCTGGTCGATGCTTTGGTAGGTGGAGATGCTGTCCTGCATATCTCCTGCGATGTCGTAGAACTTGTTGAGGAACACCAGGGTGACCGTCAAAGTGGAGGCCAGAATGACCAGGCACAATACCAGAATGATGGTCTGAAAGGAAACCCGGTGCCTTGACTCACTCATTTGTCAACTCTTTGTTTTCAACACATTGATCGTTTTGATGATCATCAGGACAACCATGCAAAGCAATGCGATGGAGATGGTGGCGATACCGCCTCCGATGCCTGATTTCTCCGCTACCGCACCGACGACCAACGGCATGATGATGGCGCCGAGCGAGGCGATGGCGATGCAGTTGCCTGTGGCGACGGTGGAACTGTTGTACCGGTTCGGCATGGTAGCCAGGGTCGTGGGGTAGGTGGCGCTCATGAAGAGGCCGACCAAGAGAACCGCGATGAAGGTCAACGCTTTGCTTTGTGAGGTGATCATCACCAGGAAGCAGATGGTCTGCAGGAACCCGAGAAGCAACAACAGTTTGTTTTTATCCATCCGTGCACTGAGGCCGGCGCACGTCAGCCTGCCGGTGAGAATCATGATCCACAACAGCGAAGACGATATCTGGGCGATGGTCGGCGACAGTCGTCCCGTCTCCTTGAAATAGGTGATCAGCCAGCCCATGATGGAGGCCTCACTGCACAGATAGAAAAACAGGATGCCGGTATTGAGCCACCATTGGTAATCCTTATAATAATCTCTTCCCTTGTCGGTTTTCCTGGGAGTCGGCTTGTCTGAGAGATTGCAGTTGTCGATGGCGCCGAGTGCGATTATCTCCATCTCGACGACCAAGGCGACGACGACCCACCACAGGCTATGGCTCCGTTTCGTCACCAACATGACGAGGAAAGGGGAGATGAAAGCGCCGACGGCAAAGGTCGAATGGAGGATGTTCAAAGCGCTTGCTTTCTTTTGCGAGATTTCCGCAGTCACCACGTTGGTGATGTTGGATTGTGTCCCCCGGCCTATGCCCGTCAGGATGAAGGCGAGCGTCAGCAGGATTGGGTTCCCGGTGAGGATCATCAGCAAAAGTCCGATCGCCTTTCCGCTGGACAAATACAGCGTGCTCTTTTTCCTGCCGATCACATAAGGAAGATACCCTGCGATGAACACGGCGAAAAAATTTCCTGCCTGATGGGCGGAAAGCAACATCCCCCGGAGTGTGTAGGAAAGATGATACTCTTCCTGCATGAACGGCAAGATGGCGCCGAAGAGTTGGCTCATGAAGCCACTGCTGAAAAATGCGAAATACATGGCGTACATCAAGCCACGGTTTTCTTTGGCGACACCCAAAGACTGCTCAAGGGATTTCATATGGGACTTCCTTCAAATGGACGATGATACCATATTTGTACAAGCATTGTTGGGCTTTGTCCAGACAATCCACTTGCAAGCACCGCCAACTGTTGGTAGTCTTGTGGCAAGGAGTCCGCTTATGGCGAAAAAAGGGTTCATCGGCTCGTTTTTCAAAGCATTGATTGTGGCTGTCGTGGTGTTTTTCATTGTGTTCTTCTTTGCTCCGGAGATGTCTCAGAAGTATTTGGGAACCAGTTACAAACACGACAAGACGAAAGTGGATGTGGCTGTACAGGATTCCGTATCCGACCTCATGAGCAAGGCGAAAGACGCCGTGTCCAAGGAATTGTCTGACCCTGCGGTTCAGAAACAACTCGTCAGTCTGGCGAAACAGACAGGTACCGCCTTCCAGAACCAAGTGAAGGACTTGGCCGAGAAGGCTGCTGACATGACCGCAGAGCAGAAGGCGAAACTTGAGAAAACCCTTTCCGATCCCAAAACGGTGGATTCCTTGAAAAAAGCCGCGGAAAAAGGCGGCAAAGCCTTGGAGCAGCAGATTGACTCCCTGATCGAAGCGGTATCCCGGTGAAGCTGACGTTTTTGGGGACGGGAACCAGCCATGGCATTCCTGTGCCTACCTGCACCTGTCCGGTCTGCCTGTCGGATGATCCGAGGGACAAGAGATACCGTTCTTCGGTGATGATCGAACAGAATGGTGCGGTGCTGGTCATCGATACGGGACCGGAGTTCCGCCTGCAGGCGCTCCGCTCCGGCATCGGGCATATCGATGCGGTCTTGTACACCCATACCCATGCCGATCATTTTTATGGCATCGATGACTTGCGGATGTATTCCAACGATCATCCGCTTCCCGTGTACGGCAACCAAGCGGTCTGTGATGACATGAAAACCCGTTTCGGCTATGTGGTTCATGAACAAGCTGCCCATGACGGGCTTCCCCATTTGGAACCACGGGTGTTGCCTTCCCTGAGCTGTGTGGACATCGCGGGTTTTCCCGTGACGGAAATCCCCATCCACCACGGGAAGAGGATCATCTCGGCGTTCCGCATCGGGGATTTGGTATATGCCACGGACTGCAGCGGCATCGATCAAAGTTCCTTGCAGATGATGATGCATCCATCGGTCTTGGTCATCGGGGCTCTGCGCTATGCTCCGCATCCGACGCATTTCAGCATTTCTCAAGCGATTGAAGTGAGCAAGCACGTGGGAGCCGGACGCACCCTGTTCATCCATATGTGCCATGATGTGTCCCACCAGAAATTGTGTGACGAGCTGTTGGCTGCCGGGGAAACAACAATCGCCCCGGCTTATGATATGATGTCCATTGAGGTATGATGTGAGCGGCGAATTGTTTGATACCAAAAAGTTGTATATCATTGATGGGTATGCATTGATTTATCGGTCATATTTCGCGTTGATCAACGCACCGATGCGTGATGGGTCGGGAAACAACGTCTCTGCGGTCTTTGGTTTTTTCAAGACGCTGATGAAATTGCTGAAAGAATACAAGCCTGACTACTTGGTGGTGGCTCTTGACAGCCATGGCCCAACCTTCCGCCATGCATTGTTTCCTGCCTACAAGGCCAATCGGGACAAAGCGCCTGATGATCTCCACGCACAGGTTCCGGTCATCGAACACATCCTCGATGAAATGAATGTCCCCCATATCAAGCAAGCGGGTTTCGAGGCGGATGACATCATTGCGACGCTTTGCGATGAAGCGGGGAAGAAAGGGATCGACACGGTGATTTTCACCGGGGACAAGGATCTCCTGCAACTCGTGGGCGACACCGTGTCGGCGCTTCGCCCGCCCAAACCCAAAACCTCAGAATACCGTCTGTTCCATGCACAACAGGTCAAGGAGGAGTTCGGCGTCTCCCCTGAACAGATCATCGATTACCTTTCGCTGATCGGAGATTCCAGCGACAATGTACCCGGTGTCGACGGGATCGGGCCGGTCGGCGCCGTGAAATTGCTCACGTCCTATGGGACATTGGAGAATGTGTACGGCCATCTGGGGGATCTCAGCCCTTCTGTCAAGAACAAACTGGAAACGGCAAAAGACCATATGGGACTTACCCACCAGCTCATCGCACTCAAGCACGGCATCTTTACCGTTGATTCGTTCGATACGCCGCAATACCTGTGCGATGCGATCGATTACCAGAAAGCAAGTCAGGTCTTTGATAGCCTGAAACTGCCATCGTTGGCAAAAGAATCAATCGAGATGGCTCCGCAGGGCATACAAATCGCCCAAAAAGAGGAAAACGAAAAACGCGGCGAAGGAAAGCGGGGCGTCTATCGTGGTATCCCGGATACCGAAGAAGTCAGATTGTTGCTTTCCCGTGCCCGTTCGGAGAGCGAATACCTTGCCTTTGACACTGAGACTGATTCCCTGGAGGAAATGCATGCCACGTTGCTTGGCTTCTCGTTCTGTTGGAAAGAGGAAGAGGCGTATTACGTGCCGGTCGATGACCAAAACCGTCCACGGATAAAAGCAATCCTCGCCGAGTTCCTCCCCCAGTTCCATATCATCGGACAGAACCTCAAATACGACTACAAAGTGGTCAAACGGCTTGGCGTGGTCATCCCCGATCTGTATTTCGACACCATGATCGCGGCATGGCTTCTGGACAGTGCGGGACGTGCGTTTAATCTGGATTTCCTGGCGGACAGGTACTTGAATTACAAGACCATCCATTACGAGGACGCCGTGCCCCAAGGCAAGACCATAGCAGACATACCGTTGGAGGAAGCTAAGGAATATGGCGGTGAGGATAGCGACCTCGCGCTCAGGCTCTGGCATGTGTTCTCGGAGAAACTCAAAGAGCAGCATCTGGACGGACTGATGCGTGAGGTGGAGATGCCTCTCGTCAAAGTGTTGGCGGAGATGGAATGGGAAGGCATTGCCTTGGATACGGGCAGAACGGAAAAGCTGGCAGGGGAGTTCGCAGACATGATGGGAACCGCCGAAGCGAATATTTTCGCCTATGCCGGCAAGCAGTTCAACCTGAATTCACCGGTACAGATGCAGCAGGTGCTGTTCACCGACCTGCAGATACCTCCCGGGGCGAAAACCCGTACCGGATTCTCCACTTCCAGTGATGTGCTGGAGCCGCTGGCCCAGTCCTATCCGATCGTCAAGGAAATCCTTGCCTACCGGCAGATCAGCAAGTTGAAGAACACCTATATCGATACGCTCCCTTCCATGATCGAACCGGCGGACGGAAGGATCCATCCGCATTTCCTGCAGACCGGAACGGAGACCGGCAGGCTTTCCTGCAACAATCCGAACCTGCAGAACATTCCTGTACGGAGTGAGGAAGGCAGGAAGATACGCAGCGCGTTTGTCCCAAGAGCCGGGCATGTGTTCCTTTCGGCGGACTATTCGCAGATTGAACTGGTCGTCCTCTCCCATATGGCTCAGGATTCCGGCCTGATGGAAGCGTTCAGGCGGGGGGAGGACATTCATCGGAGCACTGCGGCGAAGATCTACCATGAATTCGACGAATTCGTCACTCCTGAACAGAGACGGGTGGCGAAGACCATCAACTTCGGGGTGGTGTACGGCATCAGCGCGCATAGCTTGTCTCTTGATTTGGGCATCACCCACAGTGAGGCGAAAGCGTTCATCGACAACTATTTCGAGACGTATTCCGGCGTCGCGTCCTATATCGCCCGTACGCAGAAGGAAGCTGAGGAGAAGGGTTTTGTGACGACTTTGCTCGGCCATAAACGGGAGATCAAGGAGATCGGAAGCGCGAACAAGACGGAAAAGGCAAAAGCCCAACGGATTGCCGTAAATACGGTAATCCAGGGTTCGGCTGCAGACATCGTCAAACTCGCCATGCTGAAGGTCAGCGGGGCGCTGAAGGATGCCCGGCTCAAATCCCGTTTGTTGCTGCAGGTCCATGACGAGTTGATTTTTGAAGTCCCCGAAGAGGAAGTGGAGACGATGAAAACGCTGGTGAGGTCCTGCATGGAAAGCGCATATGCCTTGTCCGTGCCGCTCAAGGTCGGGATTGAGACCGCTTCTGATTGGGGAGGGATGCACTGATGATGGTCATTGGCCTGACGGGGAAGGCGTGTTGCGGGAAGAACGTCGTTGCGGAGCAATTCGCCGGACAGGGATGGGAAGTGGTGGATGTCGACAAGCTGGGATATCCGATCCTTCAGGCTTCCGCCCGGGAATTGGAACGGGACTTCGGCCCTTCCGTCATCGCGCCCGATGGCACTGTGGACCGCAAGGCGTTGGGCGGCATCGTTTTTGCCGATCCCGGGAAACTGAAGGTTTTGGAAAGCATCACCCATCCGAAGATGGTCAGTGAATGCAGACGCATCATCCAAAAGCGGGATTGTCCCGTGGTGGTGCTGAATGCGGCGCTCCTTTCGCGGATGCACTTGGACGAGATATGTGACCTGGTGGTCTTCGTCAAGGCTTCGTATTGGGTCCGTTACCACCGCGCGAACGTGCGTGATACGATGGATCTCACCCGTTTCCGCAACAGGGAATCTGCGCAAAAAGACATCACCATCACCAATATCCGGCCGGATTGTGAAATAGTTATTTTGGACAATAACGGAAGTTTGGAGTCGATTCATCGACAAGTGCTGTCATTATGTGCTAAAATCTCAAAAGCTATACAGAAGGACCGAAAGGCATGAAAGAATCTGGACGTATTCGTATCTTGGTATTCACCGCTGTGTTGGCGGCAGGCTCGTTTGTCACTTTGTGGCTTACCCGTCCCGCGGCCGATAACGAAATGATTGAAATCGCAAAATCCCGGCAACTCCAACCTTTGATGGAGATTGACAAACCGGCGAGACTTTCCAAAACCGTCGAAGATGAGAACAGGCAGACGGTGGAGGAATTGTATCCCTTTATTTCCCAGAAGATTATCCAGGATACGGCGGTTTCCGAGTCCATCCTCGCCAAAGCGGGGACGATTTTGGACAACCGCATGAACGATTTCACCACCAAGACGTTGCCTGCTCAATTGAAACCGTTTGAAGACAACATCAAGGCTGAAGTCGCTGCGGCCCTCGACAAACAACAAGCCTCAACTGACCAGCAACTTGCGGCTTTGCGCGCCGAAATGCAGAAAAAGATTGATGACGAACTTCCGAAAGCGGTCGACGCGATGATTCCGTCGTTGGTCACCGCCATGGTCAAGGAGTTCACCGACAAGCAGGAGTATTACCTGCCTCAGCTGGCGGAGATGCTCAAACCCTACCAGAGCTTGGATGAAAAGCAGGTGAAAGCTTTGTATGCGACGTATCGGAATGCGGTCATCGCCGATCTTGTCCCGCCGATCCTGGACCAGGTTGAAGCTGATTTGAGGAAGCGGCTTGCCGGGGATCTCGCCAGCCTGCCGGCAAAGGAAGCTGCTGTTTCCGCTCCGGAGCCGACGCCGACCGAGGTAAAAGCGACCGCCACTCCTCTGACGAAGGCTGTCACCGCTCCTGAGATTACGGAGAGCGAGACGCCGACTTCCCTTTCCACTGAGGATTACATGAGTCAGCGGGAAAAAATCCGGCAGCAGGCCATCAAACAGGTGTTGGACACCATCCAAACAGGGAATTGACGCTTATCGTTCATTGAATGGGATCGCGATAGTGCCTGACGCCCCCGTCCGGGGTGCGGAAGGTCCATGTTCCGTTGCCGTCGTTTCCTTCCAGATACGCTTGGCAAAGCGGGACTTTCCCGCCTCCTTGGGGAAGGTCTGCGGCATATACCGGCATGGCGAGGCCTGACAATCTTCTTCGGAGTTCGCGTTCGATGGCCATTCCTTTTTCCAAAGGCACCCGGAAATGTTCCGTGCCGGAAACAAGATCACCCTGAAACAAATAGTAGGGTTTGATCCTGGAGGCTACCAGCCCATTGCACAGTTTTTCAAGCGTGTCCACGTTATCGTTGACACCACGGAGCAGGACAGTCTGGTTCATCGCGGGAATGCCATGGTCGATGAATTTCGCCACAGCTTCTTTCGCCTGTGCGGTCAGTTCACGCGGATGGTTGAACTGGGTCATCAGATAAAAAGCGGCGCTGCGGTGGGAAGCGATCATTTCCACCAATCCATCAGTGATTCTTTGGGGATACGTCGCGCATACCCGTGTACAAAGCCGGATGACGAGATCCGGGCGTTTGTCCCGAAAACAGGTGATGAGCCGGTCGATGGCTTGGTCGGTGAGGGTCATCATGTCCCCGCCGGTCAAAAGGATTTCCGTCACTTCCGGATGATTTCCGCAATAGGTCGCGGCTTCCAGGATTTCCGCATCTGTGGCCGGGCCTTGGAAGGTGCCGGTGAAGCGGCGGCGGAAGCAATGGCGGCAGTACATCGGGCAAAGGTCCGTGACCAGAAACGCCACTCTGCTTGGATACCGATGTATCAGACGGCTGGTCACGCTGTGGTTGACTTCCTCCAACGGATCGAGAGCTTCATAGGTTTGTGTCGTTTCCTCAAAACGGGTCGGGACAACCTCTTTGCGCAGCGGATCATCCGGATCGTTCGGGTTGATCAGGGAAAAGAAATACTCGGTGATTTTCACCGGCAGATGCCGGCTGTTTTCGTCAAAGGAAGCTTCGTCGGCGGTCAACGTGAGACGGCTGGACAGTTCTTCCATGGAATTGATGCCATTCATAGTATATCTGTTATAGGGAAAAAACGGAAAGTTTTCAACGAAGTGGGAAAAATATGGTATGCTTCACGGTATCAGGAGAGAAGCATGCAGCAGAAGAAGGGTTTGAAAGGGTATTATCTGACCACATTCCTCATCGGCCTTGGCTTTTTCACCATGGGTCTGATGGATCCTTTGTATGACACCTATGTACCGATATTCCTTGGCAAATACATTGAGAAAAACTCGCTCATCGGGACGATCATGACATTGGACAATGTGCTTGCCATTTTCCTGATTCCCGTCTTCAGCGCGCTTTCCGACCGTACCCATACCAAGATAGGACGGCGGATGCCATACATCATCACCTGTCTGCCGGTTTCGGCCGTCGCCTATGCGTTGATGCCGTATGCCGCACTCAAGAGCCTGGTTCTCCTCATCACGTTGATTTTCGTCCTGAACCTGTTCAAACAGGCCGTCCGCGGACCTGTCGTCGCCTTGATGCCCGATATGATTCCCGGTGATCTCCGGAGCGAAGCCAATGGCGTGATCAACACGATGGGTGGCATCGCCACCATCGTCGGGACTGTTGGGCTGGCCCAGTTGATGAATGTGCCGGTAGCCGTTCCTGGATATCAAGAGAAACAGACCGGCATCCTGGCGTTCCCCATCGCTTCCGTCTTGGTGATCCTGTCGGTGGTCCTGTTGTTCCTTTTTGTCAAGGAATCCAAAGGGCAGGGTGCGAAAGAGGATTCCGAAAAGCGCGAACCCATCGGCAAATCCATCAAAGCGGTGGTGGGGGAGAAGGACAAAAGCGCTCTGTTTATCCTGCTTGCCCTGCTTTTCTGGTTCATCGGCTATCAGGGAATCCTTCCGTTCGTCGGCAAATATTCCATCGAAGTGCTCCATACCAGCAAGGGGACGGCTTCATTGGCCGCCGGCATGGTCGGCATCGCATATGCGCTTTTCGCCATCCCCTCGGGGCGTTTCGCGCATCTGCATGGACGGAAGAAAACCATTCGCGGCGCGTTGTTGTGCCTGGTGATCGTCCTCCTCCTGATATTCATCCAAGGCGGGCTGAAGTTGTCGGACGGTATGCGCAAGTACACATTCTGGCTGTTGTTGTTCCTGTTCGGTATTTTCTGGGTCACGGTAGTGACCAACAGTTTCCCGATGCTTTGGCAGATGTCCACCTACCAGACTGTAGGGATTTACACGGGTCTGTACTATTTCTTCAGTCAGCTCGCATCGATCGTTTCCCCTCCGCTTGCAGGCGCGTGTATTGATGGTTTCGGCTATCGTTCCCTGTTCATCTACGGCTGTGTCTCGATGCTTGTCGCGTTCTTCCTGATGGCGAAAGTGAATAAAGGCGAACCGGAAGACAAGGAGGCGGAACATGCCTGACGATGGACTATACCGCAAAGAAAGCCTGGAACACATCACCAATCCCCAGCAGTTGGACAACTACATCGTGGTGACCAGACCGGGGTGGTGGTTCTTGGTCTGTGCGTTGATTGTCCTTCTTGTCTGCGTGTTCATATGGGCCTCGGTCGGAAGCATTCCTGAGACGGTGGACGCCAAAGCGGTGGTCATCGATGAAACGCATCTGGTCTGCTATCTGCCGGTGGCCGACACCAATACCGATATGATCGGCAAACAGGTGACCGTCTCGGTGCCCCGAGGAAAATCCGGAACCTATGCCGGTTTGGTCTATTCGGTATCCCCGACCCCGTATTCCCGGCAGGAGGTTGCCGACACCATCACCAGCGATTGGTTGTTGTCCAATTTGGTGACCAGCAATTATGTGGACAAGGTGACCATCGTCACCCAAGAGGCTTTGCCTGTGTATCAGGACAGCCTTTGCGATGTGACCATCCTTGTCGCCCAACTCAAACCGATCCACTACATCACGCATTGAGGCGAATCCATGGGCATAAAACTGGTGCATGTTCCCCAAGTGATGCAGATGGAAGCGGAAGAATGCGGCGCCGCATGTCTGGACATGATCTGCTGTTATTATCGGAAATGGCTGCCTTTGGAACAGGTGAGGCTGGATTGCGGGGTCAGCAGGGATGGCTCAAACGCGCTTTCCATCGTCAAGACGGCCCGTCTGTACGGTCTGGAGCCCAAAGCCGTCTCGTGCAACTTGGAATACCTGACCACTGAAGTCCATTTGCCGGCGATCCTCCATTGGGAATTCAATCATTTCGTCGTTTTGGCCGGTTTCTCAGGCGGCAAGGCTGTCCTCAACGATCCGGCGCAGGGCAAATACAAGGTCAGCCTCGAACAGCTTTCCGAATCCTTCACCGGCATTTGTCTGGAATTCACTCCTTCCCGGGATTTCAAGCCGGAAGGGAAGCGTCCCAGCGTGAAGCGCTTTGTCGTTTCCCGTCTCCAAGGAATGAAACGTTCGCTGGTTTTCGTGATGTTGGCCACATTGCTCTCATCCTGTTCCGCAGTGTTGATGCCTGCTTTTTATCGTTTCTATCTGGATAAAATCCTTGGCGACCCAAAGGGCATGGAATACCTTTCACCGTTCCTTTTCACCTTCCTTTCCCTGATCATCTTCCAGGTCATCGCATCATTGCTCGATGAGGTGGCGATCCGCAAGTTCCAAGGAAAACTCACCATCCTGTCCAATGTGAAATTCATGTGGCACAGCCTTTGCCTCCCCTTGGAATTTTTTTCCCAGCGTTACAGCGTGGATATCGCGAACCGTCAGAGTGAGAATGATGAAGTCTCCTCGACCATCACCAACAATCTGGCGCCTTTGATCGTCAATACCTCCATGGTGGTCATCTATCTGTACCTGATGGTTTCGTACAGCAACAAATTGGCCTTGGTTGCCGTACTCGCCACGTTGGTCAACCTGCTGGTCAGCAAAATCGCGTCCAATGGGCGCATCAATTATTCCAACGCCACGATGATCAACCTGTCGAAACTGCGCTCCACGACGGTAGGTGGCATCGACATGATCGACACCATCAAGGCCAGCGGTGCGGAAAACGGCTTTTTCAACCGGTGGGCCGCGATGCGGAGCCTGCTGACCAAAACCACTGTTTCCTATACCCAGAAAAACGCATCGTACAATGCCGTACCGATATTTGTGCACCGCTTATCCGAGATTGTGGTTCTTGCTCTTGGTGCCGAGATGATCATCCAGGGCTATTTGACCATCGGTATGTTGATGGCCTTCCAGACGTTCATGAACCAATTCATGTCTCCGGCGGAGCATCTGTTGTCCAACCAACAGAGCTTGGACGAAATGACCACTTCTGTGGGGCGAATCTGGGATGTAATGGATTACCCTCAGGATATCCTGTTGGAAGAACGTCATATGGAATCTGATGAAGTGTTGCATCGCCTCAGCGGGGATATTGATGTCAGCAACCTTGAATTCGGCTACAGCAAGATGCTGCCTCCGGTCATCAGCGGCCTCGACCTGCATATCACCCATGGGGAGCGTATCGCGATCGTCGGGCCCACAGGCAGTGGCAAATCCACCATGATCAAGCTGATCCTTGGTTTGTACCAGCCTTGGAAAGGTGAGGTGTTCTATGACAGAAAGCCCCGTAATGCATATCCGCGTGAAGTGATGTCCGCTTCCATTGCCGTGGTTGACCAAGACTGCAGGGTGTTTGAGGGGACATTGATGGAGAACTTGAAGTTGTGGGACAATACCCTTGATGATTCAGTGGTCATTCAGGCTTGCAGGGACGCTCAGATTCATAATGAGATCATGCTTCGCCAGGGCGGGTACAGTTGCGAGATGGCTGAAGGCGGCAAAAACTTTTCCGGCGGGCAACTGCAGCGTTTCGAACTGGCTCGGGTACTTGCCTGCAATCCTTCGATCTTGGTGCTTGATGAGGCGACCAGCGCGCTGGATGCCGACACGGAATTCAATGTGATGCAGAACATCAAGGCCAGAGGCGTCACCACATTGGTGATCAGCCACAGGTTGTCCGCCATCAGGGACAGCGACGAGATATTGGTGTTTGACCATGGACACATCGTGGAACGCGGCAAACACGAAGATCTGTTCAAGGCAGGCGGATTGTATTCCCACTTGGTCACGGTGGAGTAAGGATATGGCGACGGAAGAAGATAAGATCAAACAACGCATTGTCTATGATAACGAAACGATGGAACGATCGTTCTTCAACATGGCTTCCCTGCTTATGGGAAACAAACGGGTCATGGCCACAGAGGAACTGAGAAGGCAGAGCGCGCATACCTCTGTTGAGGAAATCTGCAGGTACTATCATGTCCCGTTCCAGCAGAGCGGAGACCATCTGGACGATGTGGACATCCAGTTGGACCGGATGCTCCGTCCTTCTGGTTACATGCGGCGTTCCGTTCGCCTCACGGGTACCTGGTGGAAGGATTGCAGGACCGCGATGCTGTGCCAGGCGAAAGACGGCACCACCGTCGCCCTCATCCCGCGTTCCTACAACGGATACACGTTCTTTGACTATTCCCAGGGGAAGCGGTTGGTGGTGGATGAGGCCACTGCTTCGCTTTTGACGGAAAACGGCATGATGTTCTATCGTCCGTTGCCCCAGAGGAAGCTCACCACGCGTGACATCTTTTCTTTCCTGTTCTCCCTTGCGAACGGACGGGATTATCTGTTGTTTGTCCTGCTTGCCTTGGCTTTGACAGCCCTTTCGCTGATCCTGCCTTGGGCGACACGCTTCCTGTTCTCCAAGCTGATCCCCACGGGAGACATTTCCCTGGTCCTTTCCTTGTTCCTGCTGCTGGCGGGCGTAACCACCGCAGAGGCCTTGGTCAGCATTTCGCAGATGATGGTGCGGAGCCGCATTGAGCTTGGTCTTGTCGATGGCTTCCAAAGCGCCGTCATGGCCCGCATGATGTATTTCCCCTCCTCGTTTTTCGCCCATTATTCCAGCGGAGGGCTTACGGAGATCGTCGAGGCGTTCAACAAGATACCCTCTGTCCTGTGCAATATGGTTCTGGGTTCAGGCCTCACCATTCTGTTCAGCCTGATCTATCTGTTCCAGATACGGGCTTTCGGAAGTTTCATGGTGCTTCCCTCTCTGGTCATCCTCGGGTTTGAGTTGGTCCTGTCGGTCATCAGCATCCTGATGTTCCAGAACATCCAGAACCGGAAGATCCTGCTGAACAGCAAACTGTACTCGTTTGTCTACAACCTGTATGTGGGGATCCAGAAAGTCAAAAACGCCGGTGCGGAAAAACGCGCTTTCGGGCAATGGTCCCTGTTGTACAAAGACGCGCAGGAACCGCAATACAACATGCCGGTGTTCCTTCGCATCTCCCAGGTTTTGATCGGTTCCGTTTCCTTGTGCGGAACGGTATGGTTCGCCTATGTCGGTGCGGTGCATGGCATCAGCGTCCCGGATTTTGTGGCTTTCAACATCACCTATGGCCTGCTGAGCGGCTCTTTGATGGCTTTTGTCGAACTCACTTCGGTGTTCGCGCAGATCAAACCGGCCTTCGAATTGGGCAAGCCTTTGATGGACGAAGTTCCGGAACTGACCAGCGGCAAACAGTTTGTCGAGCATCTGGCGGGAAAGGTCGAAGTGAACAACATCAGCTTCAAGTATCCCGATCAGAACACCAAAATATTGGACAACCTCAGCCTTTCCATCCAACCGGGACAGTATGTGGCGTTCGTCGGGAAGACCGGGTGCGGCAAGAGTACGTTGATCAAACTGCTCTTGGGGTTCGGAAAACCCCAGGATGGCGCCATCTACTATGATGGGAAGGATATCAATACCCTCGATTTGCCGTCGTTGCGTTCCCATATCGGGGTCGTCCTGCAGAATGGGAAACTGTTCTCCGGGGACATCCTTTCCAACATAACGATCATGGACAACCGGATCACGGAAGACCAGGTATGGCAGGCGGCTGAAGTCGCAGGCATCGCGGAAGACATCAAGCGCATGCCGATGGGGCTCTATACGCACATCAGCGAAGGTTCCGGCGGCATTTCCGGAGGTCAGAGACAACGGATCATGATCGCACGCGCCATCGTATCCAATCCGTCCATGATGATCTTCGATGAGGCGATGAGCGCATTGGATTACCTGACCCAGAAGAAGGTGTCCGAGTCTTTGGAAAAACTCAACTGCACGCGTATCATCGTCGCCCATCGTCTCTCAACCATCAAACAATGCGACAAGATTTTTGTCCTCAATGGCGGACGTATTGAGGAAGAGGGGACGTTTGCGGAATTGGAGGTTGAGGGAAAGCTGTTTTCCACCCTTATCAAACGCCAGCAACTGTGAGTATGGACTTTTCGGGAGAACTGGGATATATTTCTCTATTAGAGGAAAACAAATGTGGTTCAACAAGCAGAAAAATGCTTGTCACAAAGATGCCTTGGCGATGAACGTGAATGATGCGGATCTCGCCAAAGTCCAAGGTGGCAAACAGGTTGCAGTGTTGCGCTTGCACGCGACAGTGCCTGAGAAAGTTTCTGTCATACCCACAGCCAACGGTTTTACCGTTGAATCGAATGTCGCCAATGCGACGGTTTCGACAAACCAGAGCAACGACGGCACAACGGTGACGGTCATGGGAAGCTGACGGAATTCATGTACGGATGAGGAGCCTGAAAAGGCTCCTTTTTTGTACTCTTGCCATGCAGCGCTTTTGTTCGTCATACTGGGGTGGTGACGTATACACCGATTCCAACAGGCAGAGCAGAATCCCTTTTGGGGGAGCTTTGTGCCAAACTTGACCGCTACCAAGTGATGGATTGGGAATCGGGGAGCCGTATTTCGACGGAATACCTGTTCTCCCCGGCCCGTGGACACATGCTTGGGGTGTTGCTTGCCCGTGATACGGATGGGTATTCCCATATCCTCAAGGCATTCAGCGGCCAATACGATGGCGAATGGATCATTCCGGGCTGGGTGCCCCCATGCCTCGACGCTTCAGCCTGGGAGCGTGTCAAACAGACGTGGGATACCGTCTTTGCCGGTCCTCTGGGAGAAGATGAACGAAAAGAAGCCAACAGGAAATGCCTGGACGCTTTCTTCAATTTGTATGGTTTCCACACCATCGATGGCCGGATACTTGGCATGCGGGATGTCTTTCCCAAAGCCATGCCACCTACCGGCACAGGTGATTGTTGCGCGCCGAAACTGCTTTCCTATGCGTTCTCCCGGAATTGGAAACCGGTGAGTATGGCCGAATGTTTCTATGGCAAGGATTCGGCTTCCGGCAACCGGATCCATGGACAAGTCTATCCTCCCTGCCAGAATCGTTGCAGACCCCTTATCCGCGAAATGCTGGGTATTGACGTGGTGTATGCGGATGATTCCGTCGTCGTCGTCGAAAAACCTGAAGGGCTTCTTTCCGTCCCCGGTATCGGAGAGGAGAAACAGGATTGCGCCGAACACAGAGTGACACGCCTTTTCCCGGCCTCCATCGCACAACCCTCGGTCCATCGTCTCGACATGGATACTTCCGGGCTTCTGGTCTATGGACTGACCGTACAATCACAGTCTGACCTCTCCCGCCAGTTTGCGGAAGGGAAGATCCACAAACAATATGTCGCCGTGTTGGATGGCATCCTCAAACAGCAGGAAGGGGATATCAATCTGGCGATACGGCAGGACAGGGAAAACCGTCCGTACCAGGTGATCGACCCGGTGGGGGGGAAGGCGGCTTCCACCCATTGGGAAAAACTGGCTGTCTATGACCTGACTCCGGGCAGGACCGTCACCCGTGTGTTGTTCACACCGCATTCCGGACGTACCCATCAGCTGAGGGTCCACAGCCGATACGGCCTGGGCATGCCGATCGTCGGCGACCGGCTTTATGGGACGAGAAATCCAGGGGAAAGACTGCTGTTGCATGCAAGTTTTTTGTCATTCATCCATCCTGCGACACATTCCGTGATGGAATTCTCGTCGACTCCACCTTTTTGAGTTGCAACAGTTGTCAGCAGTTGCGGCATAAACGTAGCTAAAGCGATAAAAGCTTGCAAAAGAGACCATGCAAAGCGGTTTACTTATGGCAAATCCATCGTTTCATATTGCGTTTCTGCAGTTTTATTGGTTTTCCCAAAAATGTTATTTTGGGGGAATACCCAAAGATTGTGTCAATTCCTAATTCTTTTTCGGACATGAATATGGTAAGAATCTTGTTTACAGCGACATCGAAGAGGTGTACAAGATAAACAAGAGGTTCGAATGAAAAAAGTTGTGGTCATGTTGCTGGTGTTGTGCATGGGTTTTCAACTCTCGGCACTGACTGCGGCATGTGTACGGCTTCACGCTTATGTACCTGAGACCGTCAACAACTCTTTCAACATCAGATCGCATGAAGTGATTGAAGGGAATATCAAGATGCTGACGTATACCGTCCTCAGTTGAATCTTGCGTTCCCATACTCCTTGTCAGTCATCCTAGTCCAGGGTGGCTGTTTCTTTTTTCTGGGCGCTGGACGGCGATAATCCATAGGTTTTCATGTAGCTTCTGTAGAATGTCGAATAGGTCTCGAACCCGCAACGTTCATAGACATCTTTGGCCGGTATCCCGTTGGAGAGGAGCCTGTAGGCGTTCATGCACTTTTTTGTCCTCACATAAGCCATGACCGAAGTCCTGAACTGATTGTAAAAAAGCTTTTGGATGGATGATTGGCTCTTGTTTACTTTGACGCAGATGTCTTGGACGCTCATGATTTTGGAAGCGTTCTCATCGATATATTCCAGAATGTGCTCCAGTTCCTTGTTCGTGGAGTCGGCCTTTTTCTGCAGGTTGATGGATGAGCAAAGGCAACTGAGAATGATGACAAGCTGGCTCCTCAGGGCGTCCAGCAACAGTTCGTTCGGGATGACGTCGGTGTAGTAACCCATCCGCTGGAATTCCTCGGCAAGCTTGGATTCCTTCAGATTGAATCGGGTGCCGAGTTTCTGCATCTCCTTGGAGAGGCTTGGCGGCAGGTCGGAGTCATCGAATCTGATCACCACCCGTTCGTAAGCCGCCTCGGAATTGATGATGATATTGTGGTGCTCGCCCGGTTTGACCATGACAAGGTCATATGGCTTGAGCTTGTATCGGCCCTGCTGGACTATGAAATCCGCATCCCCCTGGATGAACAGGAAGAGTTCGTAGGAAGTATGGTAATGCTCCTTGTAGTTTTCCTGATAGGCGTCTGGAAGTTTGTCCATCTGGTGTTTGAACGTGCTTTTTTCATCTCTCAGGTTGAAGTCCAGCATACCTGGGATTATACCCACAAATGTACTGTTTTTGCAATCTTCTTTATCTTTATTGCAATTTACAGAATGAAAAAGTGCTTTAGAATACGTGTATACAGGGTTCACGGATCGAGAGAAAACAAAGGAGCCGGGCAGATGGCTGAAAGCGGTACGTTGTTGGAAGTCAGGAACATGGACAAAAACTTCGGCGTGACAGTGGCGTTGAAGGATGTCTCATTCTCGCTTGAACGCGGCCTTGTGTATGGCCTGATCGGAGAGAACGGAAGCGGGAAATCCACGGTTTCATCCATCATCGCCGGCATGCAGGAAGCCACCCGGGGCGAGATGGTTTTCAAGGGAAAACCGTGGAAGCCCTCCAGCATGCTTTTTGCCCAACAGAACGGTATCGGCATGGTAGTGCAGGAAGCGGGAACCATACCGAACATCACCATAGCGGAGAATATCTTCCTGGGACACGAAAAAATGTTCTCCAAGGGACCTTTCGTTGACCGGAAGAAGCTCGTCCAAACAGCCCAGCGGCTTTTGGACAAACTCGGCATCACGGAATTCCGGGCTGAACAGAAGACCTATGAGATAGACATGCAGATGAGGAAGATCATAGAGATCACCAAATGCATGTACTGGGAACCGGAACTCCTGATCATTGACGAAACCTCCACAGCCCTCTCGTTCGAAGGTCGTGTTTTCCTCTACAGGATGCTGGAAGAGCAGAAGAAGAACAACCGTTCCGTCCTGTTCATCTCCCACGATTTGGACGAGATGTGCCAGCAGTGCGACAAACTCACTGTGCTCCGGGACGGTGTGATCATCGGGACGCTGGACAAGAGCGAGTACGAACAGAACATGATCAGGAAAATGATGGTCGGCCGCGAGATCAAAGGCGACTACTATCGGAACGACAATGACGGATATGCGGAGGAAGTAGTCCTCAAGGCTGATTGCATCACCACGATGAACGACCTGCTCTGCTTCAGCCTGAAACTGCACAAAGGCGAAATCCTCGGACTCGGCGGGTTGTCCCAGTGCGGGATGCACACCGTCGGCAGGGCTCTTTTCGGAATCGACAAGATTCTGGACGGAAAAGTCCTGGCCAATGGCAAAGAGATCACAAACCCGCGGAAGGCCATCGACAACAAGATGGGATATGTCTCCAAGAACAGGGATACCGAATCGCTGGGGCTTTCCGCCAGCATCTTTGAGAACATCGCATCCACCGGCTTTGGCATCAACAGATGGAAGCTTGGTCTCATCTCCTCACGGAAGGAGAACAACTATGTTGACAAGCAGATCGAGGATTTGTCCATCAAATGCGCCGGCAAACACTACAATGTCAACACGCTTTCCGGTGGCAACAAGCAGAAAGTGGTCTTTGGCAAGTGGATGGCTTCCGATGCGCAGATACTCATTCTTGACTGTCCCACGCGCGGAATCGACGTAGGCGTCAAGGCTTCCATGTATCGGCTTTTCTCAGAGATGAAGAAAGCGGGGAAGTCCATTATCCTGATCTCCGAAGAACTTCAGGAAATCATCGGGATGTGTGATCGGATAATCATGATGAAAGACGGAAAGATCACCTGCGAAAAGCTCCGCGGTCCCGAACTGACAGAGCATTCGCTCATCGACTACATGATCTGAGGAGGCGGATATGGAAAACACAAAGGCGGAATTCTCCCGGAAGCTGAGGAAATTCGCGGAAAGCAGGCTGTTCGCGCAGTTGCTTCCGATCGTCTTCCTCGTCGTGCTCGCCATATGCTTCTCCATTGCCACCCATGGACGTTTTTCCAAGCCCACAAGCTTGAAGATCATCCTGGATCAGGCTTTGATCGTCGGCACCGTCTCCACCGGAGCCGCCTTCATTTTCGCTTCGGGCAACGTCAACTTGGCTATGGGCGCCACTTCGGTGCTCACCGCCACCATCGCCGGCATGGTGTATAACGCCACAGGCAGCTTCCCGGTGATGGTCATCGTGGCCATCGGACTTGGAATTGCGTTGATGGTCGCCGCAGCATTATTGAGTACGCTTCTCAATGTCAGAGTCATGTTTGTGACCATCGTCATGATGACATTGTTGGTTTCCGTGCAACAGTCCATTCTGGGAGGCTCGAACGTTTCCATTGCGTATGAGTTGACGAGTTCCCTCAAAGACGCCGGGTTCCCGTACATCGCTTTCAGCTTGTTCTTTGTCCTGTCCTTCGTGCTGTTCAACTGGACACGTACCGGCCGCTCGCTGAAGATGCTCGGAACCAACAGGGTGTGTGCGGAACAGACCGGCATTTCCTTTCAGAAATACCTGCTCCAGGCCTTCATCATAGCCGGTGTGGGCTGTGGAATCGGGGCGTTGCTCATCATAACCCGTTCCGGTTCGATCGGGACGGGGACAATGAGTTCCCTCAACATGGACTGCATGTTGGCCATGGTGCTTGGCGGCATGTCCATCTTCGGAGGCAGCCGTTCGTTCGTATACGCCGGCATCATCGGTTCCCTTACGGTTTGCGTGCTGAACCAAGGTTTGCTGATGATCAACGTGGATTCGACCCTCATCCAGGGGGTGAGGGGTGTCCTTTTCCTTGTGTTGGTCTGCACTTCGCAGAAGAGGCCGAAGGGGCTTCCTGCTCCGGAAGGTTGATTTGGATACGTTCGCATATGATTTCACGGAAAAAAGGAGAAAAGAAAATGAAAAAAGCATGGATGTCGTTTTGGGTGTGCCTGATGATCATGGGATCCCTGTTCGCAAACGGATCCGGAGAGAAAGGGAAAACCGCCTCGCCGAAATTCAAGATCGCCGTGGCGACCATCTTCGAAGGTGAGAACTGGGAGATCCAGAAGTCGTATTACGAGCATGAGCTGGGTCCCACACTGAACATGGAATTCATGTTCTCGGAGAAACTTTCCGATGCCAATGGTTTGGTTGACTTCATGGAGAAAGCCTATGCCGCCGGTTGCCAGGGGACGATCAGTTATGTGACCTCAAACGACGCCGTAGCCCAAGGTGCGCGGAAAGCCGAGGAATGGGGCATGTATTTCATCACCCAAAACTCTGCCTTGAACAAGACTGTCGCAGGTCTTTCCCATAATCTGGGGCATTGCGGCGCCTCCGCGACCGGCATGGGGGACGCCTATGCCGATGCCTTTGGCAAACTGCTCTCTGACGGAAAGAACCACAGCGTGTATATCTTCTCAGGAGCCGCCGTCGGCGGAGCCATCGGACAAGGTGCCGCCTCCCATTACTATTCGGTCTACGGAATGCTTTCCGCCATGCAGAAACGGTATAACCTGACCTATAGCCAGAGTATTGATGCCATCATCAACAACCAGAATCCTGGTGAAGTCAAGACCGGAAACGCCAATGTGAAGATCTACATCTATCCGGGACTCGATATTCCGGGTGCCATCAAATCGGCGCAGTCCCAGTTCCAAAGCGGTGATTATGATATTTTCGCCGCGGTGTTCAACTACAGTTCTTTCGCCAATGCCCTTTCCGGTGTCGAGTCGAGCCTGAACAAAGACATCAAGATCATCGGAACGGCTTCCATCGAAGCCCAGACGGCCACAGGTTTCTCAACGCTGGATCCGACCGGCGACACCATCCTCAACGCCGCGGTGATCAACCCGCTGAACGTAGCCAACGGTATCTGCGCCAGCATCATGTACAACGCTCTCACCGGCCATGCGGACGCCATGAGGGATAACGGCTCGGCCGTCCTCTTCAAGGTCAATCCTTGGGCTTGTTCCGGAGCGGATGTTTACAAAGGCATCAGCAAGCTTGACAAGTCCCACGAGACCTATGTCCTCAACTCGGAAGACCTGAAAAAGCTGCTCTGCGTCAATGATCCGGGCGTGACATTCAAAACAATGGAAAAGAAATTGCTGGAATTGGCTGACGTGAACGCCATCCTGGCCGCCAAAAGCTGATTGATGACGAGCCGGACAGAACCTGTGTCCGGCGCACATACCATCGGGAGGTGAACCTATGAATGCAAAGAAATTGAAGAACGTGCTGTATACGATAGCCTTCCCGCTGGCTGTGTATGCAGTGATGGAATTGCTGTGCTTCTGTGTCAGGGATCGTCATGTACTGAGCTCCATGCTTGATGTACAGACCATCATCCGTGACACCGGAAGCTCCGCGATGATCGCGTTCGGCCTTTCTTTGAACCTCTCCAGCGGGAGATATGACCTGTCCTTGGGGGCACAACGTCTTGCGGGTACCATCATCGGGGGCGTGCTGGCCCTGCAACTCGGATTGTCCGGCATATGGTTTCTGGTCTTCGCGTTGCTGTTCGGACTCTTGTTCGGTTTTCTCACCGGTCTTGCCTTCGTCATCACCCGCGTCCCGCCGATGGTCCTTGGAGTAGGCATCGGGCTGGTGTGGGAATGCTTCCCCTATAAAATCTCGCAGGGAAAAGGGCTGAACCTTTTCGGCGTGACCGGAATGGAAGTGATCAACAACACGAGTTTCACCATTGCCGTTGTCATCATCGTCGCCGCATTCATCTACATCCTTTCGAACATGACCAAGTTCGGCTATCAGATGAAGGCCATCCAAGGTTCCCAATTGATTTCCCAGAACAGCGGCATCAACATCTTCAGCCATGCGGTCATCTGTTATACCTTGGCCGGCGGCTTGGTATGCTTGGCCGGGATGATCGATACGGTCTTCACCACCCAGCTTACCTCGTCCCTCGGACTGGCCAGCAGCGGCCCCATCAACAAGAACATGTTCCCGATGATGCTTGGTGGTTTCATCGGTATCTGGACCAACCAGTCCATTGGCGTGATCGTGGCTTCCCTGTGCGTCAATTTGCTCTCTTACGGGCTCATCACTTTGGAGCTTTCGGAGGCCAATTCGAGTGTGGTGAACAGTGTCCTCTTTGTCCTCTTCCTGGTGTTCCTGGCCAACAGGTACGTATTGAAGAACAAGAGAATGGAGCAGGAGCGCATAGCTCTTGCGAAGAAACGCAGGCGGGAACTTGCGGAAATGACGGCAGGAGCATGCATATGGTGAATCTGAAAGCGAATCCCTTTTTTCTTGATGACAAGAAGATCAAATGGGTTGAAGACACGTTCTCTGCCATGTCCCTTGACGAGAAGATAGGCCAGTTGTTCATCGGCATGAACAAAGGCGGAAACCTGGAAGCGGCGGATACCTTGTGCGGAAAGTACCACGTTGGCGGTCTGCGCTGGCAGGGGGGCAACCTCAAGCAGGTCTACACACAGAACAAGGTTTTTCAGGAAAAGAGCCGCATTCCTTTGCTTATCGCGGCCAATGGCCTCAGCGGCGGCGACGGAGCCGTCAAAGAAGGCACCTTGGCAGCCACGCCCGCTGCCTGTGGAGCCAGCCAAAGCGGCGAAACCGCCTATCTGGCGGGGCAGGTGGCTGCTTCCGAAGCCAAGGCCATCGGAGTGAATTGGACCTTCGGGCCAGTCTCCGATGTCCTTTCCAATTGGCGCAATACCATCGTGAACGATAGGGCCTATGGGGACGATCCACAGCACATCATCACCTGCGCCAAGGCCTATATGAAGGCCATGAGCGAAGCGGGCATCGCTTGCTGCACCAAACATTTTCCCGGTGACGGCAGCGAAGAACGCGACCAGCATCTGGTGATGGGCTGCAACGACCTTTCCTGTGACGAATGGGACAACAGTTACGGGAAAGTCTACAAGGCTTTGTTCGCCGCAGGTTGCGAAGGCGTGATGGTCGGACACATATGTCTTCCTTCCTATACCCGTTTTTTCCACAAAGGGATGAAAGACTCAGAGATCCTGCCAGCCACCATCTGCCCTGAACTGGTGACTGATTTGTTGCGTGGCCAGCTTGGTTTCAACGGTGTCGTGACGACGGATGCCTCCCATATGGCGGGCTTGGCTTGCGCTGCTCCGCGGAGTTACCAAGTCCCGCATGCGATAGCTGCAGGTTGCGATATGTTCCTGTTCTTCAACAATGCCGATGAAGACTTCGGCTATATGATGAAGGGGTATCGGGACGGGATCATTACGGAGGAACGCCTCAACGATGCCCTGTATAGGATACTTGGCCTGAAAGCCAAACTGGGGTTGGACCGGCTCCGCTTCCCCGAGGAATCGGGTCTTTCTGTGGTGGGTTGCCAAGAACATCATGCAGTGGCCCGCATCTGCGCCAATGAGACGGTGACGCTGGTGAAAGACACGCAAAAGCTCCTGCCTGTCGATCCCGCCATCCGAAAGCGCGCCATCTTGTACTATGTGGAAACCGCTCCCGTCTCTTATCTTGACGGTTGCGACAAGTCCAAGGCCATCGTCGTGGAAGAACTGGAAAGGGCGGGCTTTGAGGTCACTTCCCATACGGACTACTACGAGATGGAAGCCGAAAACCCCAGTCCCGCCAACAAGTTCCGCATCATGGAGACCCCTTCGGTAGAGGAATTCAAGAACAGGTATGACATTGTATTCGTGTTCGTCCATATGAAAGGATATGCGCAGGAAAATTCAGTCAGGGTCAAGTGGTCGGCATCGCACTCCAGCGAACTCCCCTGGTTTGTCCGTGAAGTCCCCACGGTGGGGGTTTCGCTGAATTACACCAACCATCTGATCGACCTGCCTATGTTGAAGACTTACATAAACGCCTATGCACCCACCAGGGAATACATACGGGCGGCCATTGAGAAGATCACCGGCAAGAGTGAATTCCGGGGGAAATGCAACGATCTTGTCTGGTGCGGCAGGTGGGATACCAGACTTTAGGAAAGGAAAAACATGAAAGACGCTCTCGTTGAAATGAAGCAAACGAAGGAATACCTCGTCTGCATAGATTCTGATGGTTGTCTCTTGGACAATATGGAATTGAAGCACAAGGAGTGTTTCTGCCCGGCGACCGTAAACTGCTGGAATCTCCAAGGTGCATCCAAATATGTCAGGGAAGTGGCCGAGTTCGTAAACCTCTATTCAAGAATGCGCGGGTTTAATCGGTTCCCGGCCATCATCCGCACGTTGGAGTTGAGTTATGCACGGCCTCAGGTGCGGGAACGAGGGCTGGTTTGCCCCGACTTGGAACCCTTGAAAGCATGGATCCGCACCACACCGGTGCTCAGTGCCGCCGCACTTGAGGAATATGCGGGTAGCCATCAGGATCTCAGTCCTGTTTTGCTGCAGGCCGCGCGGTGGTCCCGGGAAGTTGATGCCAACATCGAGCATATCGTCCGTAACGTTCAGGTCTTCCCGTTCGTTCGGGAAACCTTGGAGAAGCTCAGCAAGTTCGCTGACATCATCGTCGTCTCGGCCACTCCGCATGAAGCTCTGCTCAGGGAACTCACCTCAACCGGCATCGCGGATATGTTCAATGTCATCGCCGGACAGGAATTGGGGACGAAGAGCGAATGCATCCGCAAGGCCAAGGAAGGCCGCTATCGGGCTGGTCATGTGCTGAAGATCGGTGATGCGCCGGCGGATCTCACAGCCGCCAAGGACAATGATGTCCTGTTCAACCCGATCATCGCCGGCCGGGAGCGGGATAGTTGGCGCAATGTGCTTGAGGTCTCAGCTGACAAGTTCAGGGAAGAGCAGTTCCAGGGAGCCTACATGGATGGGCTCATCAAAGACTTCCTGGACTGCCTCAGCGAAGAGCCTCATTGGAACATCCTCTGAGGCTCTCGGCCATCACTTGGCTTCTTGGTCCGGAAGCCTGTTGAATATATTGGCGAGAATGGCGCCGGAGATGTTGTGCCAGACGCTGAAGATGGCGCCGGGTACTGTCGCCAGCGGATAGGCGGCGAAACTGCTCTTTGCCAGACTCACGGCCAAACCGCTGTTCTGCATGCCGACTTCGATGGCCAGCGCCTTCTTTTTGGCAAGCGGAAGATGGAGAAGGACGGCAAGCAGGAAGCCCAACGCGTATCCAAGCAAATTGTGCAGGATGACGACGATGAAGACGATGGAACTGCTGGTCTTGATGGCTTTGCTGTTCGCCGCGACGACGGCGGCGACGATCAAGACGATGGCTGTGACGGAGACAAGCGGCAGGACAGAAACGGCTTTCTGTGTTTGTTCTTCAAAGAAATGATTGATGACCAATCCCAATCCGATCGGGATGAGCACCACTTTCACGATGGAAAGGAACATGGAAAGGACGTTGACATCCACGGTCGTCCGGAGAATCAGGTAGGTGATCATCGGAGTCATCAATGGCGCCATCAGCGTGGAGACGCAGGTCATACCCACCGAGAGCGGTACATCACCTTTGGACAAATAGGTCATGACGTTGCTTGACGTACCGCCCGGACAGGTTCCGACCAACACCACTCCGACAAGCAGTTCCGGAGGAAGACGAAACAGCATGCCGAGGCTCCAAGCCAGGAACGGCATGATGCAGAATTGCGCGAAGAAGCCGATGATGATGTCTTTGGGCCGTTTGAACACGACTGCGAAATCGTTCGGTTTGATGGTCAGTCCCATGCCGAACATGACGACCATCAGCAACGGGTTCACCCATTTGGTGGTGAGCCATCCGGTGAACGCGCCGGGTACGAACAATGCGAAGGCTGCGATGGCAAGAACGATGGCCGCCATCCATTTCCCCACAAAACCGCTGATTTTCTTTATTGTTTCCATGTGTTAGTCTCCTTACGGACAAGCCATCAAAAAGAAATGATCCCCAAGTGTTCCAGCAGGATTTTCACGCCGATAAGGATCAAAACCGAACCACCAAGTATCTGCGCCCCCTTTTGGAAACGGGTGCCGAACTTGTTGCCGATCAACACGCCAGCGAACGATATGGCGAAGGTGATGATACCGATGATGGTGGATGCATACCAGATGTTGACCGACAGGAAGGCGAAGGTGATGCCCACTGCCAATGCGTCGATGGAGGTCGCGATCGCCATCATCAATAATTCCTTCATATCCAATTTCGCAGCATCTTCGAACGAAGCGTCGCCATCTTTTTTGTTGCTGTCCCAGATCATCTTGATCCCAAGATAGCAGAGCAGCACGAAGGCGACCCAGTGGTCGATGTTGGTAATGTATTGCTCAAAGCTGACGCCCAAAGCCCAACCGAGCACCGGCATGAGGAATTGGAAAAAACCGAAAGCGAAGGCGATGAGGACGCCTTGGCGATAGTTGACGCCGTGCCGCATGCACAGTCCTTTGCACATGGATACGGCGAAGGCGTCCATCGAGAGGCTGATACCGATCAAAATGAAGTCTATTGTTCCCATAGGCAAAAAAAAGGAGCTGGCCGTTATCCAGCTCCTCCCTCATGGTCGGACGATTACTCGTTGACCCTTTCCAAATATTCCTTGGTCTCTGTGTTGACCCGGATCTTCTCGCCCGCTTTGATGAAGATAGGCACACGAACCTTAAGACCTGTGTCTGTGACGGCGTTCTTGGTTGTGCCGGTCACCGTGTCTCCGCGTACGGCTTCTTCCGCCTCAGCGACGGTATACACAACCTTGCTGGGGATCTGGATGTCGAGCAAGTCATCTTCCCAGAACGTGCAGCGGTAGGTTTCGCCTTCCTTCATCAGATATTGGTAATCGGGGAATGTCGCCATCGCGCAAGTCACTTCCTCAAACGAGGCTGTATTCTGGAAATGGAAATACTCACCGTCCTGATACAGGTACTGGCAGTCACGATCCTCGACCATGATGTCTTCGACGGTATCCTGTGTCTTGATGGTGTCCGAGAGTGTCTGTCCGGTGGTCGGGCTCTTCATTTTGATGCGAACGAATGCGGAACCTTTGCCTGGATTGACGAATTCCCTTTCAACAACGACATACGGCTGGCCCTTCACCAGAAGTGCCGTTCCCTTGTCGATCTGACCTGCTTTCATTGACATGTTATGTACCTCTAATTTTCCTAATTAGTTTTTTTGCCGCAAGATAGCATAGCAGAGAAGGGGAAAAGAATCAAATCCCCCAGCTCATGCCTGCCGCTCTGCACCATCAAAAGCCTGTCGATGCCCATCGCGACTCCGCTGGTTTGGGGGAAATGGGAGAAGATGTCTGAGAACGAAAGATCGATGTCGGGAATGGCTTGCCCTGTCTTGCTCCGTTCATCGACAAGTTTGGCATATTCCTTGTCATAATAGGCTTTGACGGTCGCCACATCCCGTTCCTCGTCGTAACAGTTTGCGATCTCGACCCCTTTCATGTACATCTCCCACCGCTTCCTGTACGCCCCGTCCCGTTTGGCGAGACAGTCGATCTGCGCAGGATACCGGTCCAGAACCAACGGTTTGTCTTGGGGTAGGTTCGGTTCCACCAAAGTCAGGAAGATGCGGTTGAAGGTATCCTCCCAGCATTCCGGCTCTTCGGGAACCATCAGGCCAAGCGTACGGCAGGTTTCGGCGAGTGTGGACTGTTTCTGGCATGCGTCCAGATCCACATGGGCATAGTCCCACATGGCTTCCCGCATGGTGATCCTCCTGAACGGGGGCAACAGGGAATCGTCGGTGCCGGCGGGACTCGAACGGGAAATGAGCTCTTCGGTCAACGAAATGGAGTCCTGCTCGTCATACCCGACGGTGTAGTACTCCAGCATGGTGAACTCGGGATTGTGGTTTTCCCCTATCTGCTCGGCGTTCCTGAAGCAGTGGCAGAACTGATAGATCGATCCGGAACCTTCGGCGATGAGCCGTTTCATGAACACCTCCGGGCTGGGGATGAGGTACAGGTTCCTGCCGCCGATGAACTCGTTGGAGAAAGTGGTCTCGAAATTCTGGATGGTCGGCTCGGGGATCAGGTCGGGGGACAGGCTGGGCGTGTCCACTTCGAGGTAACCCCGTTCATCGAAGAAACCCCTCATGGCACGAAGCAATGCGTTTCGTCTCACAATAATGTCTTTCTGCATACGGAAGGGCATTGTAGATTGGACCTGCGTTCATTGCAAGAGATTGTTCAGGCCGATATACTAGCCCAGTATGCAAAAGTATCAGACGGACGACACAATTTTCGCCCTTGCCACCGGGTGGATCCGAAGCGCCTTGGCCATCGTCCGCATCAGCGGAGATGGTTGCATCGCCTTGTTTTCCCGTGCGTTTTCCCGACCGGAAGCCTTGCTGAAAGCGAAAGGCTCCACCATCGTACACGGGTTTCTCAAGGACGGGCGGGGCCAAACGATCGACGAGGTGGTCGTCTCGGTGTACCGTGACGGACATGGGTATACCGGCGAAGAAGCCTTGGAACTCACTTCCCACGGTTCCCCCATCGTGATCAGACGCATCCTCGCGGCATTGGGAAGTTTGGGGATGCGCCAGGCGGAACGCGGCGAGTTCACCTACCGGGCGTTCCTCCACCAGAAAATGGACCTCACTCAGGCGGAAGCCGTCGAGGAACTGGTGGATTCGGTCAGCGAGCAAGGGCAACAGATGGCTTTGGACCGGTTGTGCGGTTCGTTGAAAGCCCGGCTTCTTTCCCTCAGGGAAGCATACCTCTCCGTGATGGCAGCCATCGAAGTGCAACTCGATTACAGCGAAGATGAGCTGGATGCTTTTGTGTTTCCCCAGAAACAGCTTGATGACATCCTCACGGAACTGCATAATCTTTCGGCGACGTATCAGGTGGGGCGCCTGTACGGCAATGGCGCGAAAGTCGTCCTTGCCGGACGCACCAATGTCGGAAAGAGTTCGCTGTTCAACCTTTTGCTGAAGGAACAGCGTTCCATCGTCTCGCCGACGCCCGGCACCACCCGCGACTACATTGAGGAGAACTGCGTCATCGATGACGTGCCGGTGCGGTTGTTTGACACCGCAGGGCTGAGGGAGAGTTCGGATGCCATTGAGAAGGAAGGCATCGGCAGGACCCGAAACCTGATGAAAGACGCCGATCTGGTCATCTACTTGTTGGAAGACGGGGATGCTGTCCCGCCTTCCGACGACCGGACGCTTGTCGTATGGAGCAAAAGTGATGTGAAACGGCATGAAGGCCTTTCCGTTTCTTCGCTGACGGGTGAAGGGATCCCCCAATTGCTTCAGGCTATCGGAACGAAACTCCGTTCGGACCTTCCCCATGATGGGGCGGAAGACATCGTCGTCCAGTCTGAACGGCAGCATGCGCTTTTGGAAGAGACTATCGCGGATATACGGAGTGCGTTGGAGTTGGAAGCGGAAAAAGTGCCGTTGGATATCATTTCGGCGACGTTGCAGGAAGGACTGCGGAGCCTCGGGGAGATTACGGGTGAAGTGACCAGCGAAGACATTCTGGACAAGATCTTTTCCGGCTTCTGTGTGGGTAAGTGAAAAAACCGGAAAGGCAGACCTTCCCATGGTTGTTGCATTTGGTATATATTTTGTTCACGAATCAGGGAAAAAACCAAGAAGCATAAGTATATGCAAATAAATGAATTGGATTATGATGCAATTGTAGTTGGCGGGGGCCATGCGGGAATCGAGGCGTCTCTTGCCTTGTCCCGGATGGGCTTCGGGACGTTGTTGGTCACCCAGAGTCTGGACACCATCGGAAGGTTGTCCTGCAATCCTGCGGTCGGCGGACTCGCAAAAGGCAACTTGGTCAGGGAAGTCGACGCTCTTGGCGGAGAGATGGCCCATCTGATCGACAAAAGCATGATCCAATACAGGATACTGAACCGCAGGCGTGGTCCGGCGGTGCAAGCCCCGCGCGCCCAAGCCGACAAGTTCACCTACAGCCGTTTGGCCAAGGAGACTTTGGAAAGCCAAAACCACCTTTCCCTGTTTATGGATACGGTGGTCGACATCATGGAGGATGATGCACATCATTTCCTCGGCGTCGTCACCGAACGGGGGCACAGGATCACCGCGCGGGTGATGGTCCTGACAACCGGGACGTTCATGGAAGGGAAAATCTTCATCGGCGAATATGACGCTCCCTGCGGGCGGTTGAACGAACGGGCCGCCATCGGACTAGGCACCGCACTCCGGCGGAAGGGTTTTGAAGTCGGGCGGCTGAAGACCGGCACGCCCGCCAGGGTACGGAAAAGTTCGTTGGATATCGAGTATATGGAAAGACAGGATGCTGATGAGAAAATCATGCCTTTCTCATTCGATTATGATGTCATCAATCGTCCCATGGTCCCGTGCTACATCACCTGGACCAATGAGAGGACACACCAGATCATCAGGGATAACATCAGCCGCAGCCCGTTGTATGGCGGAAAAATCGTCGGCAAAGGTCCAAGGTACTGTCCGTCCATTGAGGACAAGGTGGTTCGTTTCCCCCAGCGGGACCGCCATCAGGTGTTCATCGAACCGGAGGGTTTGGGCACCGAAGAGATGTATCTCAACGGCCTGTCCTCTTCGCTTCCCGAGGACGTGCAGGATGCATTCATCCATTCGGTCCGTGGTTTGGAACATGCCGAGATCATGCGTCCCGCCTATGCTGTGGAATATGATTTCCTCAATCCCCGGGGGCTGTATCCGTCCTTGGAGAGCAAACGTATGGAAGGCCTGTTCGTCGCAGGGCAGACCAACGGCACCAGCGGCTATGAGGAAGCTGCCTGCCAGGGGCTCATGGCAGGCATCAACGCAGCGCAGAAACTCAAGGGGGAGAAACCGCTTGTTTTGGCTCGGAGTGAAGCATACATCGGCGTCTTGATCGATGATTTGGTCACCATGGGCACCACCGAACCCTATCGGATGTTCACCAGCAGGGCGGAATACCGGCTTAACTTGGGGCACGACACCAGTGACCAGCGTCTGACGTCCAAGGGATGTGCCGTCGGACTGCAACGGCAGGAAGCGTTGGAACGCCTGCAGGAAAAGATGGGGAAAATCGAAGCGGTGAAGGAATTGCTCCACCAGCATAGTTATCAGCAGAAGAATGCCTATATCGCTTTGAAGAACCCGGAAATATCCATCAATGATATGCTTCAGACCATCGTTGAGCTGAACGACTATGGAGAACCGATACGGTATCAGGCTGAGCTGGAAGTGAAGTACCAAGGGTACATCGACAAACAGGACCGTGAGATCGAACGGTTTGAGAAACTGGAAAACCTTGCCATCCCTGCGGATTTCTCCTACGATGAGGTTGTGGGCTTGTCGACGGAAGGCAGGGAGAAACTCAAGGCGGTGTCTCCCATTTCCGTCGGGCAGGCCTCCCGCATCAACGGCGTGAGAATGAGCGACTTGGCTTTGTTGATTCTTCATTTGAAGAAAGGGAAAGGACATGCGGAAGACGATGATCAACAGTAAGTTGCTGGATACGTGTCTGGAAGGTTTGGGCCTTTCTTTCACCGAAGGGCAGAAAGCCCAGCTCGGTTCCTACTATGCGCTTTTGGAAGCATACAATCCTGTCCTGAAGATGGTCAAAGCGGAAGGGGACGAATTTGTCGTGCGCCATTTCGCCGACAGCCTTTCCGCCGTCCCCACGCTTTCCGGTCTCGCTTCAGCCTATAAGGAACCCGTCATCGCCGACTTGGGGAGCGGGGCGGGCTTGCCGGGCATCCCGTTGGCCATCGCTCTTCCCCAGTACCGCTTCGCTTTGATAGAGCGTATGGAAAAACGGGCCAGGTTCCTCGAGCTGGCTGTCAGTGACTGCCATCTTGCGAATGTCCAAGTGGTCTGCAAACGCTTGTGTGAAGTGGAGCAAACATACGAGATTGTAACCTGCAGGGCTTTTCATCCGTTCTATGATGTAGAGGAAGAAGTGTTGCCCATCCTGAAACAGGGAGGGGTAGTCATGCTCTACAAAGGACGGGAAGAAGTATTCAAGGAAGAGCTTTCCCAACTCAAGCATCCATGGCGATTCTCGACGGTAAAGCTGGCTGTTCCGTTGCTTGAGGCGGAACGCTCATTGTGTGTGGGGAGACGAGGGTAAATGGGAAAGAAACAGCAGAAAGGGAAAGTACGGTTTTCGACGGTGTTCGCTTTGACGATGATCATCCTTGGGCTGGTTGTCCTGACCGTGCTGGTCCTGGGGATCATGGGAAACAGCCCCGCTCCCAGTGCGGCGCTTGAGCGGATATTGCTTGTGTATGCCGGTTTCGGATACACAACCCCGTATGCGTTGATCCCTTTGTGCGTGCTTTGTTTCGCTTTTGGCATTTGCACGTTCCTGTTCCGCAAGGACAAACCCTTCTCGTTCGTCACGTTCCCGCTCTGGGTGTTGATGTACATGACGGTGAATTTCTTTTTGGACATGCGTACGGGAGAGGCGCGGCCAAAGGTATTGTACCGCTCTTTGATGGCCGATGGGAAAAGCGTGCGCAGCGCCTCCCTGCTTGTCGTTTTGGTCTTTCTTGTTGAGGTTCTGTTGCTGTTGCTCGTGGTGGTGGTCGGCAGATCCGCCAATGCATCCTACCGGAAGCGGAAGGCGTTCAAGGAACAGCTGAAAGCGCTGAAAGCCAAAGACGAGGCACCTGATGTTCCCGAGACGAAACCTCTTTCCCGCAGGGAACAACGGAAACTGCGGAAAGCCCAGGAAAAAGAGGAACGTGCGCGGGCGAAAGCGGCGAAAAAGGCGGAAAAGAAGTCTGCACCTGTAGTGGCTGAGAAAGAAAAAGAGGTCGAGGAAGCGACGGTGGTCGTGCCTGACCGTACGCGTCAGAATGACGAATTGACCTTCCCCACGTTCATGGAAGTGCCCGCCATCGAGCATCTGACCAAGAAAAACCCGACAGTGCAGGCAAAACCCGCACCGAAAGCTGAGGTTCCCATCGATGGGGTGGTGTCGGTCGGGGCATTGGATGTGATCAAACAGGAAGTGGAGAAAAGCCATCCCGTCGAGACGCCGCAGCCACAGCCACAGCCTCAACCCGAAGGGAAGCATATGCTTTCCGGCTTCCTGCAGGGAGCTTTGGAAGCTGTGGGCAAATCCCCCAAGGCTGACAAACAGAAGAAACACCAAGCTGAGAACCCTGCACACGGCAAAGGCTTGTTGGTGGAAGCGGTTGAGGAAAACGAACGGAAGAACCGTGACATCGCTTCAATGGGGTCTTCATTCTCCAAGTCATCCCTCGACCCGGAATCCGCCATCATGAAACCGGTCGAACTTCAGGAAAAGGAAGTCAGGAAACCGCAGCCGGCCTATACCCAGCCGCTCCATCCCGAGCCCATTTTCTATACGCCGACGGGTCCACTGGCGGTGCAAGACCAGGAAGTCTTGCCTGAACCGGCACCGATACAGCCTGTCCAGCCGAAATCCGCCCCGAGGCCGGCGGAACCAGCCCGCATGGCGGAGCCGGCAATCGCCCAGAAACCTGTTGGACCGATTCCTGCCGCTCCTCCGAGGCCGGTAGAACCAGCCCTCACGCCGGAGCCGGCAATCGCCCAGAAACACGTTGAACCGATTCCTGCCCCTCCTCCGAAGCCGGCCGAACCGGTTGTCATACCGAAAACCGTCGTGCCGATGGCGAAACCTGCCGTTCAGCCTCCCGAAGAGGAAGAAGACGAATCTGAGGAAGACCAACTGGAATGCGGTTCCGGGGTGGGGGGCTTGCAGTCCTCGAACGCGGGAACCAGCGCATTGCTCAACCGCCAGAATCTCGATTACCACTATCCTCCGACTTCCATTCTTGTCGATTATCCTTCCAATGGTTCCGACATTGACCAGGCAACGGTGGAAAAAGGCGACCGTTTGGTGCAGACACTGGATGAATTCCACGTCAAAGTGGAGATGAAGGACATCGTCAAAGGACCGACCGTCACCATGTTTGAGATCATGCCTGCTCCGGGAGTACGGGTCAACCAGATCGAAAACCTTGCGGACAACATCCAACTCCGTTTGCCGGCGACTCAGGTGCGTATCGTAGCCCCGATTCCGGGGAAGACCGTCGTGGGCGTCGAAATCCCGAACGCCAAACGGGATACGGTCGGGTTCAAGGAAATGATACCGGCCATTGACTTGAAGAGCTACAAGATACCGATGGTCTTGGGAAAGAACCTGCTTGGGCAGTCCATCGTCATCGATGTCGCCTCCACGCCGCATCTGCTCATCGCCGGTGCGACCGGCAGCGGAAAATCGGTTTGTGTGAACAGCTTGATCTGTTCCATCCTCTACCGGAAAAGCCCGAAGCAGGTCCGGTTGATCCTCGTTGACCCGAAGATCGTGGAATTGCAGATTTACAATGGCATCCCCCATTTGCTCACTCCGGTCATTACCGAACCGAAACGGACCTTGAAAGCCTTGGATTTCTGTCTCTGGGAGATGGAACGCAGATACAAACTGCTTCAAGGCCTCAATGCGCGCAACATTGTCGGCTACAACGAGAAGATCGACGCAGGGAACGTCCTCAGGGAGAAGTTGCCGTACATCGTTGTGGTCATCGATGAATTTGCCGACCTGATGCACACGGTAGGCAAGGAAATGGAAGCGAAGGTCTCCCGCCTGACGGCTATGAGCCGTGCGGTAGGCATCCATCTTGTGCTGGCGACGCAGAGACCCAGTGTGGATGTCATCACCGGCATCATCAAGACCAACATACCCAGCAGGATCGCGTTTGCCGTGACCAGCAACCAGGACAGCAGGATCATCATTGATGAAGTCGGTGCGGAAAAACTGCTCGGCAAAGGTGACATGCTGTACGTCTCCTCGTCCGATCCTTCGGCGAACCGTATCCAGGGAGCCTTCCTTTCCGATGATGAAGTCGAGAAAGTCGTTGATTTCGCCAGTCAGGAAGGCACGGAGGATTTCATCGACGAATCCTTCTTCGAGGATGAACCGGAAAAAGGTGATGCCGAAGCGATGGATGATGGCGAGATGATCGGCGGCGATGACGATGATGACGCCTTGATGCAACAGGCGCTTGCCATCGTCGTGGAACGGAAATCCGCTTCCGCCTCGTATCTGCAACGGAGGCTCCGCATCGGTTACAACCGTGCGGCACGCTTGGTTGAGGAGATGGAAGAGCAAGGCTATGTCGGTCCCGCGAACGGATCGAAACCACGGCCTCTGTTGAGGTATCCCGGTTCGGTGAGCCTCGGACAGCAGGATGCGGGAGAGGTGGTTTCCGGACAAAGTGATGGAGGTCAATCATGATCGGTGAACATGTCATTCGTAACGGGGAACTCATCAAAGCTGAAGAAGCTGTGGTTCCCGTAACGCTCAGGGAAGTCCAATATTGTTTCTGCACCTATGAATCCCTCAGGGTCTTGGGTGGAAAAATCGTGCATCTTGACGACCATCTGGAACGACTGAGGAATTCTTGTGAAGGTATCGGTCTGACCCATCCGTTCTCTTACAGCGACATCAGCGCATGGGTATTCCAGCTGATCGAGGCTGATTCGATCCAGGATGCGACCATGAAGATTCTTGTCTATGGTGGCCCTCAGGCGATGTGTTTCGTCATGGCTGGGAAACTGCTTGCGTATCCCGATTCCTTCTACCAGGAGGGTGTCGGTGTGATCCTTTACCATGGGGAACGGCTCCTTCCTTCCTGCAAGACGGGAAATCTCCTGCTCAACTATATGGCGGTCGAAGAGGCAAAGCGTCAGGGGTGTTTCGAAGCGATTCTGGTGGATCGTGATGGGGAAGCCTTGGAAGGGACGCGGAGTAATTTCTATGGCTTTCGCGGCGGCAGACTGTATACCGCCGCTGACCGGCAGGTCCTGCTCGGGGTTACCCGGAGCAGGGTGCTGAAGGCCGCTGCGGAAATGGGCATCGAAGTGGTGTTCCAAGCCCCATCGGAAAACGACTTGGTGCGGGGCGTATATGATGAATGCTTCATCAGCGCGACCAGCATGGGGGCCATGCCTGTGCGCAGGCTCGGGAGTTTGGAATTCCATGGCCCGTTTACCCGTACCAATGGCATCTGCGCTTTGGTGCGTTCCTGGGAATTGGACGAAAACAACTGAGATTGCTGAAGGTAGACAGAGCTTTTGTTTTGTCATAGACTTGGTTTGTTGTTTAAGGTGAACTTTCCAAGGGTCACTATACTTTTGAAGAAACAAGGCTTTGTATGAAATTCAACGAATTACCGTTATCACAACCGATACTCGACGGCGTCGCGGACGCCGGCTTTACGGATTGCACTGAGGTGCAGTCGAAAATCCTTCCGATTTCCCTTCAGGGCAAGGATGTCATGGTGCAATCGAAAACAGGTTCGGGAAAGACCGCCATTTATGTCCTTACCATCCTGCAGGCGTACGTCAAAGCGAAAGAAGCGGGCAAAGACACCCCGAAAGCCTTGATCGTCGCACCCACCAGAGAACTGGCGGTGCAGATCGAGGAAGACGCCGTCAAGCTCGCAAGCCATCTCAATGACATCATCATCGGTTGCTTCTATGGCGGTGTCGGCTATGAGAAACAGGATGCGTTGCTGGAAAAAGGCTGCGACATTTTCGTATGTACTCCTGGTCGTATCCTGGATTACCAGAAAGCGCACAAGATCGATTTCAGGCAGTTCGATTTCTTCATCGTCGATGAAGCGGACCGCATGTTTGACATGGGATTCTATCCTGATATCCAGAAGATGTTCGGATTGCTTCGGGACAATCGGGAACGGCAGACGATGCTGTTCTCCGCCACCCTCGGCACCCAGGTGCAGAACCTGGCTTGGCAGTATATGAATGAACCGCAGGAAATCGCGGTCCATCCCGAAGAAGTGACCGTGGACAAGATCACCCAGGAATTGTACCACGTCAGCAAAGATGCGAAATTCGGCCTGTTCCTCCAGGTGATGACCAAAGAGAATCCGGACAGTTGCCTGATCTTCACCAACACAAAAGCACGGTGCATCGAGGTTGCGAAACGGCTTACCCTCAATGGTTTCCCCACCAGCTATCTGATGGGGGATATGCCCCAATCCAAACGACTGCAGACGATCGACCGGATGAAGGAAGGGAAGATCAAATATCTCGTCGCGACGGATGTTGCGGCGCGTGGGCTTCAGATCGATGATCTTTCTCTGGTGGTCAACTACGATATTCCGGAGGATTATGAAAGTTACGTCCACCGTATCGGCCGCACGGCCCGTGCCGGCAAAAGCGGAAAATCCATCACCTTCGCCGATGAGGAATATGTATATGGCCTTGAGGCGATTGAAGAGTTCATCAAGATGAAGATTCCTGTAATCTGGCCGGAGGAAGGGGATCTCCCGGTGGTTGAGGACAAGACGAAGAACATGCGTTTCCGTGACCTCGTTTCCGAACGGGAATACAGTTCCGCGGGTCCTGATGCCTCCTACGCACACAGTGGTTCCCGCAGGGGAGGGAAGCCTTCTTCTTCTTACCGGAAGCCCGGCGGGCCGAAGAGGGAGGAGAGGGACGGACGCGGATCCCGTCATCAGGATGAGCGTGGCGGCAAGGGACGCACTGCGTTCCGCGAAAGGACGCCGTCCACTTCACACAAGAGCTATCAGGAAATCCAGAACCTGCCCTTGGAAGAACGGCTCGCCTATTACAAAAAAGAGTACCAGGAAGAAAAAGGTCCGATGAATGCCGAGCATCCGCTTCCTCCCAGAACACCAGCAAAGCCCAAGGCTCCCGCAGCGGTGGCGCCGCAGAATGCCGAAAAGCCGATTCCGAAGAAAAAGGTCGGATTCTTTGCGCGACTGTTCGGGCGCAAAGCCAAAGAGGAGGGATGACGCACATGGCGACAATCCGTATCATCATCAGCTTCATTCTGTTCTTCCCGTTTTTGCTTGCAAGCGTATTCTATGCGTTGATCCCAGAGTCTCTGTTGCGTTTGTTCCATGCCGAAAAGGCTGCGGACAAGTGGACCTGCCATTGCGCCGCTTTTACCAGCGATGTGCTGTTGTTCCTGCTGGGAGTGAGCGTGAAGGTCGATGGACGGGAAAACCTGCCCGGCCGGGACGAAAGGGTCTGCTATATAGCCAACCACCAGAGCAATTTGGATATTCCTTCCTTGTTCGGCAAGGCGAAACTCCATGCGCGGATCATCACAAAGATAGAACTGAGGAAAGTCCCCATTCTCAATTGGTGGTGTGATGCGATGCATTGCATCTACATCGACCGCAAGAGCGCCCGTTCCTCAGTGAAGGCGATTCTCGACGGTATTGAAGCCATCAAGAACGGGAAGCCGGCCATGGTGTTTCCTGAAGGCACCCGCAGCAAGACCGGAAAGATTGCAGAGTTCAAAGCCGGTTCGTTCAAGCTCGCCACACGTCCTGATGCCTTGATCGTCCCGATCTGCCTGTATGGTACGCGTGAGGGTTTGGAAAGCCGCAAGAAGCTTGGTTCCGTCCATGCCTATCTGTCCATCCTGCCGTCGATCGACACCTCATCGATGAGTGAAGAAGAAAAGAACAATGTCCATCTTGTCGTCCAGAATGCGGTGATGGCGCGGTACGATGAATTGTCCAAACTGCATGGCTGAGACGATTTCGGTCCGGGACTGCACATTCACCTATCATGCTTGGAACGGAGGACAAAACAAGCCGGTTTTGTCCCATTTCTCCCTTTCCCTGAAAGCAGGCGAGAAGTTGCTTTTGCTTGCGCCTTTTGATGCGGGAAAAAGCACGCTTGCCCGTATCCTTGCAGGTCTCTGCCCGAAATACCTTTCCGGGGAGCTTGCCGGCGACCTGATGGTCGATGGTCATGACCTGAGGGAGACGGAACCATGGGAATTGGTGCGCAGTGTGGGCTATGTCAGCCAGAACCCCCAGGAACAATTTGTCGCCCAGACGGTTGAGGATGAATTGGCGTTCCCTTTGGAATCCTTGGGTGTCGACAGGAAGGAAATGCACCGGCAGGTGGAGGAAAGTCTCACCCGGTGGGGGCTCGTTTCTTTGAAGTCCGATTCCGAAGCCGAGCTGTCGGGCGGCGAACGGAAACGGGTCCTGTTGGCTCTGAACTGCATGCTCGATCCGGCCTGTTGGATTCTCGATGAGAGTTTCGATGACTTGGATAGCCAATGGCGGAGATATCTCAGCGAATGCATCAAAGGGACAAACCACAGCGTACTGGTTCTCGCTTCCCGATATCTTCCCCAATTCGATGGTCTGTTTGACCGGTTTGGTGTCTTGGATGGAGGTTCTTTTGTCGAAGGAAGCCTTGATGAGGTCAAAGGCCATTTCGCTCGCCTCTCGGGGGATGATGAATTGTGCCCGTTGGTGAGGGAGCCGGCAGACGGAAATCTGCGGCGTCTGGATGCGAAAGGCATCGAGGTGCATAAGACGAGACCCGGTGACGAAAAGCGGAAAGTCTTTGATTTGTCTGTTCCCGGATTCACCCTGTCCTCCGGGCAGATCGTGACGCTTCTCGGCTTGAACGGTTCAGGCAAAAGCACGTTCGCGCGTCTTTGTTGCGGCTTGGATGTCCCCTCCCAAGGCGTTTTCTTTCTTGACGGGCAGACCGCGGATACGGATGTGTTGAACAGGAACGTGGGCTATCTGTTCCAGAATCCCGACTTGCAGATATTCCTTCCCACCGTCCGCGATGAACTGTCCTGGTCCTTGGTGCGCGAGCGGAAATACGGCAAGGAACAAATCGGGGAAATGGTCGGGGAGGTGGCTGATCTTTTTGGCCTTTCCCTCGATGAGACGCCATCGACGATGAGTTATCCGAAACGGAAGAATCTCCAAGCGGCGGTGTATTATCTTCTGGACAGGCCGTTTTATATCCTCGATGAACTGGACAATGCTTTGACCTACCGCAAGGCGGAGGATCTCGTACGGCTCTTGTACGGCAAAGGAAGCGGAATCCTTGTCATCACGCATGACCGGTCGTTCGCGCGTCTTGTCGCAGATGATGGATACGAGATCGTGGATGGGAGGATGAGGAGTATATGACCACCGACACCTTCATCGCGGGAAAAGGGTTCCTCTATACGCTTGATCCTCGGGCCAAAGTGCTGGTATGGCTGTGCGCCGTCAGCTTTTTCTTCTGGCCAATACGTCTGTGCGGCTTGGTTTTCATGGTGGCTCTCTTGTTTGTCCTTTCCCTCTATGGAGTCGGCGGCAAAGCGACGCTTCGCGTACTACGTTCCATCCTGCCCATGCTTGTCTTCATGGTGGTGTTCATGCCCTTTGGTTTTAGGACCGGAAGGGCCATGTGGACGGTAGGAGGGTTTCCTGTCGTCACATGGGAAGCCTTCTGGCAAACCCTGCTGTTGATGTCACGGTTTGTCGGCATCACGTACAGTTGCACGTTGTTCCTGTCCACAACGAAAATGCATCAGGTGATGTTGGCCTTCTTGTGGTACCGGATACCCTACAAGACTGTGCTGGTCATTACCTTGGCGTTCACCTATATCCCGTTCGTCAGCGACAGTTTCCATGAGATTTCCGACAGCCACCGGCTACGGCAGGCAAGCGGGAAAACCCGTCGCACTCCGCTCAGGGACATGCTTCCCACCTTGACCAGCGCGCTTGTCGTTTCGCTTCGCGGCATTCCCTATCTTGCGATGAGTTTGGAGCAACGGGGATATGGCAGGAAAGGGAAACGGTCGGTGTACCATGATTTGTCCGGTTATCATCATGCGGTCCCGCAAACCTTGTTGGCGGTTTTGGTGTTTGGTACCTGTTTGTACCTGTTCAGATAGGAAAGTATCTCTTGAAGCTTGGTAGGGATTCGTGAGGTTTTGCGTATGCGAAGATTCGTTTTAGGCATGTTGACGTTGTTATTGCTCCAGCCATTGGCCTGGGCTTCAACGCTTCATGTCGAAAGCGGATATGCGGAAACGCTCATCGATACCCAATGTTTTTTTGTCTCCGCGCTGTACGATGCGGATGTCTGGAAAGCGGGATACAAGTCGCGCTATCCGTACAATGATGTGGCTGTGGCTGCGAACCTGCCGTTGAAGCGCCATTGGTTCTTTGCCCCGAACCTGCATCTGAACACACGGTTCAGAAGTGCCTGCAATCTTGACGGAACGGTATCGTTCGGACAGAAATTCACCATCCCGTCCGGAGCCTTCACCGTTTCTTATGCGTTTGGGGTGCAGATGAGTTGGTTCCTTTCCCCACGGATAGAGGATCAATTGTTCAGCCAGTCATTGGATTACCATCTGTTTTTGGAATATCGTTTTTGGGAAAAACGGATAGGTTTGTCCATCGCGTATGATTCCTCGACGTTCTTCTGGTATGGGTATTACATCTTCAACCCGATAGTGACGATCGGAGGGGATTGGAAGGTCACCGAGGCGGCGGACATCACATGGTCCGCACGGTGCAGGAATTCCGATCTTTGGGTTGAGAATCAGAACATCACCATGGTGGAATTCAAACTCGGTTGTGTATGGAGGCTGCAATGAAACGGCTGCTTCGTTGGGTGACGATTGTCGTCTGCATGCTTTCTGTCGTTTCCTGCGGAGGGCTCCTCGATGAGGAGGACGCCTATGGAAAAGCTTCGAATTTCACCTTGCAGGAAATATCACCTGCCTTGAGCGGCACTTCGTTCACCATTTTGCTGATCACCGACGTTCATGTCGGCAGGCAGTCGCGGGTTCCCGACAGCTATGATGCGTTCGGGAACATGGATGATTGGGTGACCAGCGTCACTTCCTCGGGGTCCTACGACTTTTTGGTCAATCTGGGGGATTTGACGGACGATTCCACCGACAGCCAATATGCGTCGGCCAAACATTTCTATGAGAATATGGCATCGCACATGAATCTGGGCTCGTTCACCACCATAGGGAATCATGACAACAGAAGGGGAGGCAGGCGACGGTTCAATGAGTATCTGGGTAGTCCGATGTACCAGGCTTTCTCTTTTGGCGGGTATTCCTTCTATCTGCTGGATACTTCGGACCGTTCCGTCAGCAAAGCCCAGTTGTCCAAACTGAAGCAGGCTCTGAAAAACGATTCCCAGCCGAAGCTGTTCCTGACCCATTATCCGCTTGCCGCGGATTCCATGAGCTACTATTATCTGGCGCTTACCGATAGTGAGGAACGTGAGGAGTTGATCGACCTGATGGTGAGCAACAAGGTCGGTTTGTGGGTGGCGGGGCATCGGCATGCCCAGAAAGGCCCGGTGGTCTACACCAGCACCTGCCATGAGATCACTCTCGCTTCGCTCAACGGACTGGATGATCCTTGGGAAAGCCCTCCCAGTTGGTATGTCATGACGGTGGATACACTTGCCAAAACCGTGACATTTGACCGGTACGAATGGCATAAAGGGGATGGAGCGGGTACGAAAACGGACAGCTTCGTTTTCCGTTTGCCGTGAGTAGGCTTGACAATATCTTGCATATTGGACAGCATGGTTGCATGAAAAAGACCAGTGATGCTTGGAAAGTTGCTGTCGTTTCCGTGTTGACCGCCGTGGTGGTGGTCTTCACCATGATCGTCAAGATACCTACAGCGAAAGGATACCTGAATTTGTGTGATGTGGCCGTCTGTTTTGTGGCGTTCACCTTCGGTCCGTGGACGGCTGGTATCGTGGGAGGCCTCGGGGCCGCTCTCGCCGATCTCCTTTCCGGATATGCCCAGTGGGCGCCCATTTCTTTTGTCTGCCATGGTTTGGAAGGTTTGCTGGTCGCATTGGTCGTAAGAAAGAAACCTGTAGGATGGTTCAGACGTTGCTTGGCCGCATGTGTGTGCATGGCCGTTGTCGCCGGCGGGTATTATCTGCTCTCCGGCCTTCTCATCGCGGGGTTTTCCGTCGCTTTGGCGGAAGTCCCGGGGAACTTGGGCCAGTCTGCAGTAGGAGTCGTCCTTGGTTTCGCGGTTTCCGCTGCGGTGAAAAAGGCATATCCGCCGGTGGAAGAACTCGCTTGGTAGTTCCACTTCCCCCGCAGTTTCTGGTAGGATGTCAGCTATGCAGCAACAACACGATACGGTTTTGGTCCTTGATTTCGGCGCGCAATACAGCCAGCTCATAGCCCGCAGGGTACGGGATCTTGGCGTCTACAGCCTGATCATCCCGTACACAACCACGGCAGAGGCCATCAAAGAGATGGCGCCGGTCGGCTTGATCCTTTCCGGCGGCCCTTGTTCGGTCGGTGAGGAAGGTTCTCCGTATCCCGATGAGGGTATCTACCAGTTGGGTATTCCCGTCTTGGGTATCTGCTACGGGCTTCAGGTGATGAGCCACCAGCTCGGAGGCCATGTCAGTTCCGCGAAGAAGAAAGAATATGGTTTCGCAGATATTGAGATCACCGATACGGACTGTTTGCTGCTTTCGGGCGTCAGCCAAGGTTCCCAAATCTGGATGAGCCATGGGGATTCCGTTGACCGGATGGCCGAGGGATTTCATGTGACGGCTTCAACGCCGAACTGCCGGTATACGGCAGTGGAGAATACGGCGAAGCGTTTCTACGGAGTTCAGTTCCATCCCGAAGTGGTACATACAAAGGAAGGGAAAACCATCCTGTCAAACTTTGTCTTCCATGCCTGTCATGCGAAGGCTGACTGGAATATGGGGAATTTCATTCAGGATTCCATCAAGAAAATCAAAGAAACGGTAGGGGACAAACAGGTGCTGTGCGGTCTCTCCGGTGGCGTCGATTCTTCCGTTGCCGCCGTTTTGATCCACGAGGCCATCGGTGACCAATTGGTCTGCGTGTTTGTCAACAACGGGCTTCTCCGCAAAGGTGAAGCGGAAGCTGTCCTGAAGCTGTTTAGGGAGAAGTTCAACATACGGTTGCAGTATGCCGACGCGCAAGATGCGTTTCTGGATGCGCTCAAAGGTGTCAGCGACCCGGAGACCAAACGGCACATCATCGGCAAGGTGTTTGTCGATACCTTCTATGATGAGGCCCGCAAGTGCGGTGACATTTCATTCTTGGCGCAAGGTACGTTGTATCCTGATGTGATAGAATCACGTTCTCCCAGCGGGGGACCGAGTTCGACCATCAAGAGCCACCACAATGTCGGAGGCCTTCCGAAGGATCTGAAATGGCGGCTTCTCGAGCCTTTGAAGGAATTGTTCAAGGATGAGGTCCGTGAACTGGGACGAGAACTTGGGCTTCCCGAAGAAGTCGTTTCCCGTCATCCGTTCCCCGGCCCCGGGCTTGGGGTGCGTTGCATAGGGGAGATCACCAAGGAACGGCTCGACACCCTCAGGGATGTCGACGCCATCTTCATCGAAGAAATACGCAAAGCCGGCTTATACGACAAAATCTGGCAGGCTCTCGCCGATCTGTTGCCGGTGAAGAGCGTCGGCGTCCAAGGCGACCACAGGACGTACTGTGAAGTGTGCACCCTCAGGGCTGTGACCAGCGAAGATGCCATGACGGCTGACTGGTATCGCTTCCCACCGGAAGTGTTGCAGAAATGCGCATCACGCATCTGCAACGAAGTCCCCGGGGTAAACCGTGTGCTGTATGACATCACTTCCAAACCGCCAGGGACGATTGAGTGGGAGTAGTCCCGCTTGGCTGAAAACCTGCATCTGGAAGCGCCAAATGCAGGTTTTCGGGGCTTTTTCAAAACCGTGTCCCCTTTTTGTCCCCTTTTTCTCGAAGGGTTTCCCTGCCCATAATCCTTTACGTGCCGAAAAACCTCGTGCTCCCCTTCGGGGATGTATGGCCATAGTCTAGCAGGGGAATTACTTCCTGTAAAGCGGCCCGGGAATCTCACTGCGGTGTGTCGTCACTCTTGCCCGGGAGCCTCATATTCGCTTTGCTTGAGCACCACGACCTGCTTTGGGGAAGAGATCTCACCGACCGCAACCCTGTACTCCCCTTTGCCTTCGGGCACCTTTCCATAATCCTTCCAGTCGCACATGATGAGGAAGCATGAGTATTTGTTGGCCATGAGATCGTTCATGACTTTTGTCTTGACATCGTATTTCGCATACGGGAACGTCAGCAGGAAGTAGACGGGATACCGGTCGTTCGAAGAGGCCATCAGCCATGTATAGTCGGAAGCGGTTTTGTTTCCTTCCCACCAGCTGTTGATCGTTTTTACCACGTCCATCTTCATACCACCATGAGCGGCTGCAAGGTGCTGTCCATCCAGTTTCCTTTTCATGGCATGATAATCCTGACATGTCTTGTAGATGCATGCGGTGTCACCGACAGTAAGTCCCGAGGCGAACACTTGTTCCGGGTCATTGTTCAATGCCACAGCGTAGAGCTCATTCAGGTTTTTGGCGCCATTCTTCTTTTGTTTTGTCCTTTTGTCGTAGTCTTCCTCTTCTTCGCCGTCTTCTGCCTGCTCCTTGCCATCGCCATCTGCTTTCGACCCGGAATGGCTTGTGGTGTTGCTTGCCGTGAACAGGCTGTCGAAAATCTTTCCGGGGTCTGTGTCAATAATGTTTCCAGAAAGCAGTGTCTTTGTCCGTTCGGTTGTCTCCTCGGATTCGGGGCAGAAGGCTATATGCCTCCTTTGGCCGGCGGTGAAATAGGGTGGGTAGTCGATCTTTTTGATTTGCTCATCCTTGCCTTTGGTCTTTGCCGTATATCCGGCAACGGGAGTCATCAGGGCGGTACATGCCTTGCCGGCAACCGCCCCAGGACATTTGAACTCGCGTTGCACTCCGGAGGGCGGATCTGGTAGGTTCAACGCTTTCTCTGCTGAGATCGGCTCATCCCCGACCTTTTTCCCGTTTTCATATAACCAAGCCTTCTCACTCATGAACAGCCTCCTTATGCCACAGATAGACCTCATCTATCCGTTTTCTGATGTTGACCTTCCGCGCGAGTCCTTCAGGATTGACGATGCATCCCGCCGTAACCTCCACCGGTATGGATGCGGTTCCTTCCCTGCTGATGACTATTGCGTCTCCCGGCTCGTCAGCCACGACCCTGATGTGGAATCCATTACAGTGCCTTGGGATGGCGACGGTCTTTTTCGGCCTCGTTTCTTGGTAATACACGACGAACGGATGTTCGGTGAGGACCTGTGCGATATCCGCCAACCGGTCCTCGTTCGTGAAAAAGTTCCTGCATTCCTCGGAATCCTCGACCTCATGACCGATGAAATACTGGATCTCACTGGCTGACAAGCCAAGAAGATAGAGATGGGTCGCGCAGTTCCTTCTGAAAAGATAGGTGGTCGGTTCCTTCTCTCCGATGTCCTCATCGGCAAGCTTTTGCTTGAACATTGTCTCATGTATCGCGGAACTCCTTATGGCGTCGATGATCCCCATCTCCTTGAAAAGGCTCTTTCCCGTGTCCGTGAGGTCGGATGCCGATGCCCTGACGCCAAGTTGGTCTCCTTTGCAGGCGATGGGGAATCCGTTGGCCGATTCGATACCTTCAGGACATCGTAGCGATCCGTCGGATATGAGCTTCTGGATGTGGCATTGGCGTTTGCTGAGAAAATCGTACAGGAAAACAAAGACGGGAAGAATCCTTGCCGCATTTCGCGTCTTACCTCCCGCCTTCAGCTTGTTTGACGTGAGTGATGTCGTCTTGGTGACATACAGGCAGGGGAATGGATTCTGGGAGGACAGGATCCGAACGTCCCCGTAGTTCAAGCCGCATGCCTCGTTGTTCCTGAGCCCCATGAAGAACATGATCGCCAGCCCGACAAGCCTGCCATCAGCGGCACAGGGGTCCAGCGCCTTGAACCAGTCGAGCAACTTCATCTCCTCTCCGATCGAGAGAGACTTCCGCGTCAGTTCCCTTGTCTGCGTCTGTTTGATTTCTGAAGCGCTGTGGCTGCCTGTCTGCCCTGTGACACCCCAGAACAGCTTGTCATCGTAAAGGTTGTTGTCGAGGCCTGCCTGGTAGACGCGCCAGATCAGGTACCTGTAGTGGTCGATGGTATGGTCTGTGTATCCAGGGTTTTCCTTTTTGACGAGCGCAAGGGCTTCGGTGAAGTCCTCCTCCTCATACGCCTCCAATGATTTCTCGATAGGTAGATGGGGGAGCAACCTTTTCTCATAATCCCTGATGTATGCTTCCCTGGTTCCCTCGTTCCAGTACTTCGCGATGGGATCGCCTTTGCCGTTCTGATCGAAATACATGCGGAGGACACCGGTGAAGGTCGGTATGTCGAAACCAGGTACGGTGCCCGGGTATTCCGGGGCGATGGTGTCCTTTCTCATCGGTCTCCTCCGTCGGATGCCATGGAACTGATGATGGTCGTCCCATATTCGGATCTGATGAAGATCTTTCCTTCTTCCTCATCCGTCTTGGGAATCTTGATGTCCAGTTGCAGCGGAAAGAAGCTATCCTGTTTGAACGGATGGCTTGATGTGTCGGTGATCTCTACGGTCGTGTTTCCCTCGAAGGCTTCTCCGTGGAGGATGAACATGTCGAGTCTTCTCAACTTGGAAAAGAGCAGGTACTGTGCGGCATCGTTCAGGTAGTCACAATAGAAGATGCCGAATGTGGTGCTCCTCTTGTTACCCAGCAGGTACTGGACCTCGTCGTCCAGAAGATGCGCTTTCGTCAGGGCCCAGTACCGGAAGTTCTCCCTAAGGATGTCCCGCTGGTACCTGCTGAGGTTGGTCTCCTTTGTGCCGTTCCCGTAATTCGGGACTTCGATGACCACGTCTTCGATCCCCATTGACTTGATCAGTTTCTTGACAAGCTCGTCCAGCTTCATGGGTTTTGTCCTTTTGGTCAGATCGTCCGGTCCGGAACATCTGTCGTTGATGATGAAGGCGTCTTCCGGCATCCTCACCTGAAGCGTTTTCTCGATTCTCTCCTTTCTGGCTAGCAGGACACTGGTGAGCAAGGGGGAGCATGGGATGCAGCGGTAATCCTCATCTTTTTCAAGTGGTTTGAATTCCTTGCCGTCATTGGTGAGTTGGGTGTATACATGGAGGTTATAGAACCCATAATCCTCGATGAGACAGAAATCCTTCCATCTGAGGGCGCAGACGATGTTGCTCTCCAGCCCGGTCAATAGCTTGAGCAGGATTCCGACATGCTTGCTGTTGAGGTTTTTCGCATGGCTGAGGATGAGCTTGGTCGCCCTGATGAATTCTTGTTCCGTGAACGTCTTCTTCGTGAGTGCTGACCGCATCAGCCCGAAAGCCCTGTTGTTCCGGCTGTCTTCGGACAATTCATTCTCGAGGGCATTCTCCGTGCAATGGTTCTTGCCGATTGCAAAATCCAATGCTCTGGAGAGAATGTTCAGGCAACGGAATTTGAAACTAGGGCTTTTGTCAGGATAGTGCTCTTCCAGGAAGTCGATGTACTCTTCGCAGGTTGTTGCCTCCAGATTCTTTTGTCCCAATTCCGAATCGGCAATCTCACCCAGCAGGTCGGTATCACTTTTGTTGAACATGCCGTCCATTTCCGGATAAATGTACAGAAGGGTCTTCAGGGAGATGCGTTGCCCCTGAAGTATCTCCTGGTATCTCCTGCTTATCGCCTCCCTTACAGAATAACGCACCAGAGCTCCGTCTTTGTGGATCGTGATCTTCTTGTAGGGATAATCCTCTTTCAGATAGGAAACGATGTCTTCCCGCTTGATGTCCAGCTTCTGCTTGATGCTTTCCTTGATGCGTTTCCCCCTCAGGGCTTTTCCTCCATCCCTTGGAGGCTCGCACACATAGACTTCCAGACGACGAAGTCCAGCTTTGTGCTGGCTTGACGTCTCGCTGTACCAGAACCTGATCTCAGGTGAGAAGTCAAAGAATTTGGCGCTTGTTTTGGCGGCTTTTCCTTTTCCCCCTCCCCGTGCAGACAAAGACTTTTGTTTTGACCTCAGGAATTGGCGTAAGCTCTTGTTGGTGAAAGAGAGCTGACCCAGCTGTTTCTTGTCTGAGGAGAATTCATCAAAGAGAAGGCTTGTCGAGCTGTTGGCTTTGTCTCTTGCCGTGACGCTGTCAACCCAAGCCGTGTAGTACCAGTCATTCCTCTTGAGCTGGGCTTTCCAGAAGCATTTGATGCGTGGCGCGCTTCCACCGATTCCTTTGGGGATTAGGAACAGGTCTTCCACCACAAAGGATTTGTCCTTCACCACCGAACAGGGCAGGCTTCTGTCATCCATAAAGTCCGAATCTGCCGACAAGGCATATATCCACACCTCATGTCTGGCCTTCTTGATGAGATCCTTGAACCCGATCTGTATTTCTCCCATCTCCTGCATATCGAGGGCAAGGACATTTTCATAAGGGAATGCTTCATCCCTTGTTTTCTTGAGGCAGTCATCCAGAGTCATGAAATGGAAATCATCCCGTTTCTTTCTCCAGCATAGGCCGAGATCGCCATAGTGCTTCTCCAAAAGGAGTGCTTCATTCTTGTCCTGGAGCACGAAGGTCACATCCTTGCTGTCAAGGGTCATGTCCGTGTGCCACTTCTCGATGAAGAAAGGGGAAGGAAAGAGGACGAGGTTCTTCCGGTTTGTACCGTCGTCGGACCGGACATTTGCCGTAAACAGGGAATAGATGAAGCTGTTCTCCAGAACGACATTGTTCGGCGTTTCGGTTTTCTTCGTGGGTTTCGGCCCATCTGAGAAACCGTCATGGTAAAGGGTCTTCTTGCCAATATACAGGGCGCTTACTGCCTGCAATGGCGTGCAGCCTGCACGGTAGCCATCGGCATTCTTGTAGAAGGTACGTGCCTTGTGTGCCACTTCTTCTTTCCGCTTGTTTTTGTCTGTCTCGTTTGAAAGCTTCAGGAACCAAGATATTTGGAAGCGATTGTACAGTTCCTTGGGTGACTCCTCGTCGATGAACATGGCCTTGCAGATTTCCATCTGCTGCATTCTCGATGAGCCAAGATGATTTGCCAGTTCCTCGGCATACTGGTAGGCATCATTCACGATCCTCCCCATTTTGTCTTTTATCTGCTTTTCCCGGAAGTCCAGAGGGCAAAGGAAAATGGGCGGGTAGAAATCCATGAACTCTTTCTGTAAGAGTGGCATGCCCTTGTCTTCTGAGATTTTGAGTATTGTTTGTCGGAATGAAGTGAAAAGCGCCTTGCCGTCGATTTTGTCTTTTATTTTCCCTTCGTCAAATGCGGTTTTGGTAGCAAGAAGATTGGTTATCAGCCTGAGTGGTGAATCGGCAAGACCGAGTTTCGAACATGCGGTTCGGAAAGAACAGACGTCTGCTACAACAAATGGCGTCACGTCACGGATGAAATCCAGAATGGGGAATCTGAGGAATCTGGCCATTGCATCGTTGAAGGTGGGAGCGGACTCTTTGAGATCAACAAACAGGGACCCCTGAGGATGGTCTTCTTTGTTGTTGTTGTCCTTCAGAAAACAGAACGTTGCGTACGAACGAAGAAGCAACCGGTCATCAATGCCTTGGGGAGGGGAGGTATTCAGTAGCCTATCAAGCTCAGAAGTGAGGATAACGTTTTGTCTCGTCGAGAACATGTGAAACACCTTTGTTGCTGTTCATTAACTATAGTATATCAGTATTTTCAGAAAACAACTGTTTTTACCATTTTCCAATTGTTTTTTGTAGGGTAAGACAATCTTCGCCTATGACTTGGTACGTGAAGTGGAATTGTGGAATTGCTTTGAGAAGAGATTTATTGAAAGGATTATAATATGGTATACCGTGTAGAAAATGATTTCGATGGTGCTAAACCGGAAGAAAAAGATTTTGGCAATTAATCTGGAAACTGTGGATACTCTTATTCAAGATATTTCTGAACTGGCAACTAACCAATCAGGATGAGGACACTCACAGGGGTAGGGTCCATTGGATTTGATTGCCAGCATGGCATGCTATTCATCACATTGCCTTCTGGAAGAAAACTCTCTTATGTGAAGCCAAGAATTGGATTCAGTGATTTCGGTGGCGAGTCAGTCACATATGAAGGAATCTGAGGAACGAAGAAGTGGGAATGTCTGGAATCCTACGGTTCGAAGTTCGTGGGGAACATTGTACAGGCTACCAGTCGGGATATCTTGGCAGAAGCGATGAAGAACTTGAAAGAAGAATTCATTGTAGGGCATGTTCATGACGAACATAATATAGAGTGTTAGTGTGTGCAAACAGTAATAACTCGACTGACTTCCTGTACCACAAGTTAGCCCGAATGAATTTAGGGCAATATTCTGGACAGTCTGCTCAATCAGGATTGGCTGTTACCAACCTGATTGAGTTGGTTGCAGTCATCCCCTGTGTTGCGGAACAAAAGGAAGTTGCCAGTTTCTTTTCAGGATTAGACAACCTTATCATCCTTCACCAGCGTAAGTCTCTTGCTGTTTAGCTTAAAGAAGCTAACGACCTCATAACTTTATTGTTGGACAATTCCAAAACGAATCAGCCAGAGCCATATCAATATAAACCTTTGAAGCAGAAGCAAAAATACTATTGTCAATCACATCTGCAATTGCTGTTTGAAGCGAATAACCGATATTTCGATATGAATCTATGAAGTTAGCGGCATTAATGTCCAATGGAATATATTCCATTTTCCTCTCCCTATACTTTAACGAATTCTATGATAACCTAACTTGTATCATTGGAAAAGAAAAAAATAGGTTCGAAGAAATAAATGCGGTTTTACTTTATTCCAAACAATAAAACTACTTAGATTGGACCGGTTGATTCAGATACAAAGAAGTAATGTATTTCATGTTGAAATCATGTATGATGATATAGGTAGCATTAGAAATTGCTGTTTGATTATCCGGAGGCCATATGCTTTCTCGTTCTGATACCGATATTGTAGCTTCGATGCAGTACTTTGCTCCCTTTGAAGTGAATGTTGCCTTCCTTGTCCCCACGCAAACCGGGTATGAGAAATCGATCATGGATGCAACATCTCCTGTCCGCAGCCTTCTCAAGGAGGCGGGACTTCACGATTATGAGATGCAGGGGCAAGGCGAAGAGAACAAGAAGACGGTGAAAGCGTTTCTGGTGTACAGCGGTGCCACTGAAGAAGTGAGATGTAGCCTATATCGTCCTGTTACGAAACATGGCGATCCACGTATTTGGTTTTCTAAACTCCGCCAGTACTGCAAGCCATGGAATTTGCTTGCGCTTGTTGCGACGAATGACAGCATCTATATCTTCAATATGTCAGATTGCGAAGTGGTCAATGGTTTTACTGCATCATTCGGAGCGGCAAAAAGAGTATTGACCAGTATTTCCCATGGATATACTGGAGTTGTCGAGGAATTGCGCGCCAAAATACAAGAGATTCACGACAGAGGTTTCATCCAAGCAGTACATCATGGAGACACCTCAGTTGGAATGACTTTGGAGAATGCTCTGGGAATCGAGCCAAATGACTATAAAGGACCTGACTACAAAGGAATTGAGCTGAAAGCGTCTCGCAAGGCGCAGAAGACCAAGAAAGGAGGGAAAAACAGAGTCACGCTTTTCTCACAGGTTCCTGAGTGGGAGGCATCACACTATTCCGAAAGGAAACTACTTGACGAATGGGGTTATTATGATCAAGCGCATGACCGTTTGGCTTTGTACTGTACTGTTTCAGCTCATCAACCCAATACGCAGGGCCTCTATTTCAATATCAGCAGTGATGACCTTTTGTGGACGGTCGGACAAAAACAAGAAAAGGCCAAGCCACAGAATCTTGTGTTTTGGGAAATGGAGACGCTGAAGGATCGTCTTCTGGAAAAACACCATGAGACATTTTGGGTCAAGGCAAGCGTCCATGAAGAACAGGGCGTTGAATACTTCCGATACGATAGAATCGTCCATACGAAGAACCCACTTGTGGTGAATCTGGAAACACTCATCGATGAAAAGATTATCACCATGGATTTCCTCATCCACGAGAAGAAGCAAGAAGAGGGTGGCGGGTTACGTGATCATGGTTTCTTGTTCAAGATAAGGCCGGCTCAGGTCAACCTTTTATTCCCCGAGCCGGAAGAGTTTGACTTGATGACTACTTGATATGCTTTAGTATTTCCATCGCAATCGCCCTTGCCATCAAAGGAGGAATGGCATTACCGACCTGAGTGTACTGCGGCGTTTCAACCTTCCTTCTGTCTCCCCCTGTGGTCCTTTTCCCTTGGAACACAAAACTGTCATCAAACGATTGGAGTCTGGCAAGTTCCCTGACCGAGAGGACCCTGTCTTCACCATAATGGGTATAATCATCCGGTATCGTTACAACGGTATTGCTTGGCGCATCGGCGGGAAGGCATGTGCAATTCCTTTTGTTTGTAGCCAAGATGGGATTGTCCGGCTCGTGCTGCTTGGCTGTTACAAGGTCCCCATATTTTCGGACAAGCGCGAATCGTTTCACCACCAGATCGTTGTGGTGCGGAGTCTCATGGTTCTGAAGCTCTGCAGAAAATGAGGGGGCGGAATCCCTGTCGCTCCATTGGTTGGCGGCAGTGTAGACCGGTTGCATCTCTGCGAGCTTCGGGAAGCGTGAAACGTCCAGCCGTCCTTCTCTGCTCCACTCGGCATATGTTTTTGCAGAAGAATCACCCGATTCTTCTCCATCAACAGTCCGCATAATACTGCCGTTTTTTGTTCTTCGAAATTTCGCTATGAATTTCTTATCATACGCAGTTACTGCCTCGCCGATCCCTATGAAGTCCAAATCTCCTATTGCTTCAGATACGGAGACTTTTCTTTCGGTTGAGCATGTGAAAGGAATGTCAGTAATCAGCTCCTGATCGTTTCGACAACCCACGAACACCACACGCTCTCGGTTTTGAGGCACGCCATAATTCGAGGCGATAAGCGTCATGGGTTTGCTGACATTGTAAAGGGGAATCGCCTTGCAGCTGTCCAAGAAAGTCTTCAGGTCGTCCGCATCAAAAATGTCAGAAGCAATCTTGTTCATCTCTTGAAGGCAAGAGAACACACCATCGAAATGAGTCTGTACAACGAACTCGATCCGCTTCATGATGGCGATCGCCTGATTTCGTTTCTTTCCTGAGACCTGATTACTAAGCTCTTTAATCTGGTCCTCCATCTTGTTGATGATGTCGCCTAGATACAGGTAATCGGTGATGGAGTCGAACTCACTCTTGTAGACGCTCCTGTTCAGGTGGTTTTCATTGATGGAAGCTTTTGTCTTTTCCTGGATCTCATGAAGGTTGGTCTGATGTGCATACAAGGACAATGCTTGTCTGACGACATTCCTCTGGTCTTCTTCGATGTCTTTGTTGTTGCGGAATGCTTCAACAAAAGCATCAGTCAGATCATTCATGAAGGAGATAAGCTCATCGTTCTGAATCGACAGTTTCGTTCTGAGAATTGAGTCATGAACAAAGGCATTCTGCTGGTCATTGATTCCTGTATGCTTCAGGGCATCAAGGATCAAAAGGTAATCAGACCGCCTTTCAGTCTCAAGCTTGTGCTGGAGAGAAAAGACATGGAGGAGACGTAAGCAGTCATGGTATTTCTGCTGGTTTTCTTGATCAGCTTGTTTTCTCAGTACGAAACGATCAGCTTTCTGTATGAATGCATCAAGCGCTCGATAATCAACGATGTTTCGGATCTCGTTCAGTATCCTTTCCTTGATCTTTCCATCGTCTTTGGTCAGAATCCCTGTCACATTCTCGATTACAAAGTATTTCGGCGTCAAAACCTGAATTACTTTCAAGTAATAAGAAAACAGGTCGTCTTTCTTGTCATTCTTTCTTCTTTCGCCGGCAAGACTGAAAGACTGACAGGGAGGGCCTCCAAGGAGGACGTCTACTGATGTCTTGCCAAAACGCTTCTTGATTTCGTCACAAAGGACTTCAATGAAATCAGGATCGGTTATGTCCTTGGTGAGAAAGGCGGTGTTGAGCCCGAGCTGTTCATTGTACCTCATCCTATGCGTGACTTCACATGTCGGATTGATGTCACTGGCAAGCAAGAAATCATAAGTCTTCCCCTTCCAGCCAGCTTGAAGGAAACCCTCGCTGAATCCGCCTGCGCCAGAAAAGAGATCGATGAAAGATGGCATGGTATGACGTGCTCCTTTTCGTATGGACTAGATTAGCATGTTTTTACAAAAAAGTCCAGGAAGACTTATGAAAAGAGAATACGAAGAGAACCAATTTTCGCAATTTCTTAAGCAATGAGGTATACTGTGAATCGCAATCCGGTGGAGGCTAAGTCAAATGGAAGATTTGGACAAAATGAATAAAGTCGATGTCGCATACAACGAAATGAAAAACAATCAAGAAGAAATGTATTCTTCAATTACCACGGGTGACTATCCATATTTTTTTTGATTGCCTTGGAAAGCAGACGACCCTTTTCAGCGATTACATCAGTGCTTCCAATGAAGTCATTTCTTCGGTCCGAATGAAACGGAAGACAGGAAAACTGAAACAGGGTTTTAGAAAGATAGCAAGGTTTGTTTGTGTTGTTGTAAGCGTGTTTCTGATTGTTTTCGGAATTTCAGGCCTTATTCTGCTTGGAACTGAAAAAGAAAACTATTGGCTATATCTGATTACATCATTGGTGTGTTTTCTAGTTGCTTCAGCAATACTCCTGTTTTCATTTCGTGATAAGAATCGAAAACGATATCTCAAGATGATCAAGGACGCATCAGTTTTACAAGAGGGCAAAAGAGACTATGCCAACAAGAACGCATCGCAAGCTATTGGTGCTCTTCTCATGAAAATGAAACCCCTTGATGGAGCTCTCCGGAATATTGAAGCAAATCTTGAGTTGCTGAGAAACGTAGTCCAAAGCAAAGACAGAAAAATGATTGATGCATGTTCAAAGACATTTCCTAAATCTCTATCTGTCTATAAAGAAAGTCTAGAGTCTCTGATCAACACACTTACATGTTATCAGAACGACCCGGAACTGACCAAAGAAGTCAAACAAAGCAAATCAAAAAATACTGTCTCCATTACAGATGAAGATGGAGAAATCCATAGCATGTTGGCGTCATCAATCATTAGCGATGAGGACATGTGCTTGGTATGTGAGGGTGGTCGTACTTATCACAATCATGTCGGATGCTTCAAGAAATGGTCACAGGAATACAGACAAAACTTTACTGGATGGAATCTGACTACGGTTGAAGAAGCCAAAGAAAAAGGCCTAAGAGTGTCGTTTTTGTTACGAAGCGGAGAACAATGAACTCTAGCAGTTTATTCGTCATTGGATAACAATTTTCCGTCGGGAATAATCAGGTTGCAAAGAAAATCGCTTTAACGAGCTATTGTATTGAGAATGATTATCAAAATGCTGATGGATACTTTGATTATGACGAGTTAAAAGAGGAATTACAAAAAATAGCATGGATTAATGTCGGAAAAGAAGGCGGAGGTGCATCAACGTCTGATAGTAGACTCCAAGGGTTATATAATGAGAATAGAGATATTCTTTTTGAACAAATATCAGAAGCAAATCCGGACATCATTGTATTTGAACACACTTTTTGGCTGTTTTGGAATGATTTCGACTGTCACTTTAATAAATTAGCTTTTGGTTTTGAAACCGATTGCCAATGCTATATTGATATTGATGATTCTCCTTTGTGCATCGAAGCCGATCACCCAGATATAAGAGGTGTTCCTGATAATCAATATGCCTCTGATATTGTTAAAGTTGTTCGAGCATGGGAAGAAGAGGATTGTTCTCGATTAGAAGAGTGGTAAAAAACCTTAACTTCTCTTGGTTGACATTCACGAAGAAAAAATGTGGCAAAGAGTACCCGGTCAGAGGTTGATTGGGTGCATGCCCTACTCGAAGGTTTTCCCTTCTTCTCCATGACCGCCATGAGTTTCTCGGCCCGCATGGCGTACTGCTCGTCGTAGAACGTCTCGAACTCCGACAGGTTTTTCAGCAACTTCTTCAGATTGTTAGCATTTGCCTATGCCTCATCTTTCCAATCAAGAAACGCTTCATACATGCTCAAACGTATTTTTTTCTTAAATGGTCTCGCCATTGACAAGAAGTAACCGACAAACACGATAGGTGAAAAACCGCGACCCCAGCCAGTGAACCTTTTTCGGTCCCCTGGCTGGGGTGGAGAGATTGCGGCCGTTTCCAACCTGCGCCAACATTTCGGCTTCTGGATCTCCCTGCCGGAGGGTTCAGGACACCAAAATCAGTGCATCAGAAAAAAGTTGAAGAAAGTTGCAGAAAAAAGTTGGTTTTTTTCTTTGGATTCCGGAGAGCAAACCGGGATATGGAAAGTAGAGACAAAAACGGCAGTCCAATGAGACGGCAATCCCATTGGACCTGCGCAGGTGAAGTAAGCACCTACACAGCGACATAGTCGCGCCACCGCCATCCTACTTCCAAAAGGCCATGGATGCCAAGAAGGGAGTGGAGCGATGGGGATGATCTTCCGGAAGGAGACCACCGTGTAGAGCAAGAGCAGCCCTGCACGGTTTTGCTTCTCGGCGCCGAAAGGCAAAGGAGAACGGTCTATGGAAGAGAAGGTGTTCCTTCGGGTCCAGGATGTAGCGAGCTACATGGACATCTCGATCCCCACCGCGTACAAGGTGATGAAGCAGCTCAACGACGAGCTCGCCTCCATGGGATACATCGTCATCGCCGGACGGGTCAACCGCAAGTTCTTCGAGTCGAAGATCTTCGGCGGCAAAGACGCCTGAGGTAACCGCCATGCCAGCATACAAAGACAAGAAACGCGGGACATGGGGAATCCGCTTCAAGCAGAAGAACTGGAAGGGGGAAGTCCATGAAGTCTGCAAGTATGGCTTCGCCACCAAGCACGAGGCTCTCAAGTGGGAGGATGAGACCAGGAGGACCAAGGAAGGCAGCCTGGACATGACGCTCGGCAGCTTTGTCGAGGACATCTACCTCAATGACCTCAGCCGCAGGGTGAAGCAGAGTACGCTGGCCATGAAGCGGAACATCATCAACGCCCACATCATCCCGTTCTTCGGAGAGCGCAAGATCGACGAGATCACCAGCAAGGACGTCATCTGCTGGCAGAACGAGATCATGGACATGAAGATCAGGGACGGGAGATCCCGTTTCAAGGACTCCTACCTGAGGACGATCCACACCCAGCTCAGCTGCATACTCGCCTATGCCGTAAGGTACTACGACCTTCCCAAGAATCCCGCACATGTCGTCGGTTCCATGGGAAGGAATGCATCCACGACCGAGATGAAGTTCTGGACGCTTGCCCAATACCGGAAGTTCGCCGACGCGATGATGGATGAGCCCATGTACTACTACTGCTTCGAGATCCTCTACTGGTGCGGACTCCGGGAAGGCGAGATGCTCGCCCTCACCCTCGAGGACTTCAACTTCGAGGCGAAGACGGTGTCGGTGACCAAGACCTACTCCGTCCTGAACGGGAAACCGGTCGTCACCAGTCCGAAGACGAGGCAGAGCATCCGCGTGGTGACCATGCCGTCCTTCCTCAACGACGAGATTCAGGACTACATCAGGCTCGTCTACAAGCCGGGACCGACCGACAGGATTTTCCTCGCCAGCAAGAGCATGCTCGGCAGGGCCATGGAGAGGGGATCCTCCAAGGCCGGAATCGAACCCATAAGGATCCATGACCTCCGCCACCCGTATGTCAAGCTCACGACATGAAAATACATGAAACAGAGGATTCGCACCATCTATGTAATGGCGTGAATCCTCTGCTTCATTATATCATAATTACATTACGCCCACTCCGTTGGGACAAGCTTTGTTCCATCCCACCATTTTTCTACAATAGCATTTTGGAACTGTTTCTCTTCAATATCAGCATGATCAACAACAATAACTTGCATATTAGGGGCGAGTTCTTTAACTCGATTAAAGATAAAATTGTATATCACTCGAACTTCCTGACTATCAACATTCTGGTCATTCGTTTCGGGAGGAAAATAAACTTGAGATGGTTGATCGAGGAATAAAAAGCCAGGTACAGGGCGTCGATTTTGAATGAAAAACGAATGTAAAGCAAATAGAGTAATTAGGTGGCAACCAAGCCAGTTAGAGCCGCTTCCTAATTGTTGCAGGGGAACAGGGCGATCTCGATCAACCATCACAGTCAATTTTGCTAAGTCAAACCGATATGGGTATTCACTGTGCTCCAGATCAAGTTTTCTCGCCCATTTATACATAAGCGTTGAAATACGATTAATAGCCGACTGAGTTTTTTCCTCGATTTCATTTACATCCAAAAGTTTATTGATTGACGATATTCTTGCTTCTATTTCGGTTAATTTTGCTCGTTTATCATCCATATTATCCGAAATAATAACGCTTTCGAGCCAGAGGCTAATTCGACCGGTAACTCTTCCACGCCGCGCATTTAAATCTTTAAGCCGCAGCGCCTCTTTGTTCTCCTCGTATACAGCATCTATTTCTATAGAAACCGCATTCGCTTGATTTTGAAGTTGCTGCTTTTTATCCTTCAATTCATCGAGATGTTTTCTTAGCAATGGACGCTCTCTTGAGACAGACTCCAGCCTATTTGATAAATCAACAATTGAGTTTCGGATGTCTTGCATTGAAGGTAGAGGAGTTTCTACGGCCTTTGAGCATAGTGGGCAGTGGTTTGGGTCAAAATCAAGTTGCTCAAAAAGGCCTATAGATTCAAGCCTCTTTTTTTGATGGTCAACTTCGGTTCCATAGCCTTTTACTTGTCCCAAAAACTCTTCTGTATTACGTATATCAATGCTGACACTATCGATTTGATTTTTGATCTCAATTAACTGACTTTGCAATAAAGATATTCGGTCCATGCCTGCAATTGTAATATCAGTAGGCGTCCACGTACTTGCATTTTGCAGCGTTGTCCGCACGCTATTATAATCTGCCAAATCGGTCTCATTATTGCTCGGTATGAGCCCAACTTCTTTGGCTTCTGCTAAAAGGGCGGTCGCGCGGTTTAAACCATTCCCTTTTAATAGCTCAACTTCATCAATACTTTTACGTAAAATGACAGCGTCTCTCTTTAATTTCGTCCGTTCTGATTCGAGAGTCAATTCGTTTTCGCCAATTATTCCCAAAAAATACGGGAGAGTGTCTTTTATTGTTTGAGGCATAAATGATTCTGCCTGCCTATGAAATAAAAACTTTTGCGATGCAATCTCGTCCTGATTTTGTAGGCAATAAAACAAACTATGTCTTATATTCGCAGAAAGAGATAGCCTGCTCTGATTTTCGGGTGGGTTGAAAAGGTTTTCGGAAATTCCGATCTCTGCTGAAAGTATTTTTTCCAGTCCACCATTATCAACCGGCGTAGCCGATGATAGATCATCTGGTATTTTATCTGTACCAATAAGATAACAGCATCTATTAGTGGATGCTTGTCCACGTGGTGGATTCTCCCTACCTACGATTATATATTCTTCATTATGAATGAGCTGAAGTGCATACCACTCAACATGCTCACGGACAAACCCCTCTGCTATGTTACAGGAAGAGCCGCCCATACAGTAGTCAATAATATCGCCAATCACTGATTTTCCAGTTTTTGATTTCCCAGTAATAATATTTACAGCGCCCACCTTAAAAGGCAAAATCCGTTTTTGCCCTTTTGCACCATATAATATAATTGCACTGATTTGCATTACGGTTTCACCCCCCAAGCAGCATATATGTTTTCTGTAGCATGCATACTACAAAACCACCGTCCAACATTTCCAGCTTTTTGAATACATTCCTTTATTTCCTCGTCAGACTCCATATAATGGACAAGACCGGATTGTGAAATTGTTTTAGCAATACAGATTTTTTCGTTGTTAATAAGACATGTTTCTTGAAATAACAAAAACTCTATGGCCTCATTTGTATAGGGCACCATACTTTTTGCACGTTCAGGGAACCCAACAAGGACGTCAGGATTGCGCTGCAACCACACAATCATATTTGTTTTCGAGGTTATCCGATAACGGGTACTCTTATGTAATACGACAGGCAGAATTAGATAAATAAGCGGAAAAGGAATTCCGTCCTTCGCCTTTTTTTGATACTCAGCAATTGCTGCATATAGAATAATAGCGCAAAACGAGGGGTTTAATAGATTCGCGATTTCTGGAGTTCTCTTGTCCCATTGAACCATACCCTCACCCCTTTAACATTGAGCATAGTCGATCCATAAAATCGATATGCCAACCAACACTTAATTCATTCGACAGTCCATGATATGTACCTCGCATGATGAAAGGATCTGGAACATTTTTTCGGATTGGCAAATTCAATTCTTCTACTTGCCCCAGCAATGCTCTACCTGCCTTAATCTTTTGAGACTCTGTAATATTGTCTCCGTAATCTTCCAGGTCTTCTTTCATGACCAAGAACAATCTATTCCATTCATCTATGAGCCGTTTTTCGTATTTCTGTAAATCGTTAATAAATAGCAGCTGTTCTCTGACCCACAAACTTCTCTGTGCATACGCATTGTAGTAATCCCTAATACATCTCTTCAAGCGATCATGTGACAACGAAATAAGATTGAGCTGCCCAATAAAGACTTTGTTTTGGGGGGAAAGTTGGGCAATCTCCGCAGGAGTCGGATTATACAGGGGATCAATATCTATCGGTAAGGAATCAACTTTATATTCGCTTCCAACATCGTACATCTCTTTTTGCAGCTGTCGATAGCTAATGAAAACTGGCTCAACTGAGCTTAAACATTTGATTGTGTTGTTAATCCACCATCCTAATACTTTCTCATACACACGATCCTCAAATGGCTGTAGCGTTACCATCCGTACATATGGCATAATTTTATCTTTAATCACGCCAATTTGTGGCGCAGAATCGTAAACATAAATATGCTCAGCTAAGTATTCTTGTGAACTGGGAGTTAAATCCTGAAAAGCTAAATAAAAATTTTGATTGCTTTTTGAATCATCCGTTTTGGAAATTTCTCGTATAATACTAAAAGCCTTTTTCCAATCGCGAGAAGATCCCTTCTTCAAAAAAGATGCCACAGAGTTGTCATTCGCCCTCGCAGTAGTAATTATCACAAAGGCGACTTGAGCATCAGCCGCACCATGCTGTTGAAGATAATCGCACCAAACTTTTATTGTGCGCCAAAAATCAACGCTTGTATCAGTCAGGCTTCCTTGCCTATAAAGCTGGTGTTTAACTTGCACCATTGTTCTTGGCTCATCGTCTTCCAAAAAAGTGACGTCATCAAATTTTTCGATGCAGAGTTGTGCTTCTGGATCTTCATTATCGAGTAAAAGCAATAAAGCTGAAAGAACTTGATACAAGTAACCAGATAGTTGGCCTGATGCATCATGACTGTTGCTAGATGCCATTAACATTCTCCTTTCGCACACCATTTTTAAGCATTAGATATTATAATTGGATTTTCGGCTTTATGGTGCTACATACGATGAGCAGAGATTTACATATTTATATTTTGATTATAACATCTTACCGTCTGACAGTCATCGCTTTTTCGTTATTTCTCCAAAATTTTGATTCTTAATTTCACTGACTTTGTACGCAATTTCAATGCGCTTGCCGGGGAATACATACACCTTCTCAATCAGCAGATCGACGAGAGATGCCGTCAGGCCATCGGCTTGAGAAATCTCCCGGATGATCTGCTTTTGCTTTATCTGTTCCTCACGCTGCTCCTGCGCTTGCTTTGCCTGGGCCGTAACTGCGGCGCAGGTATTTTTGATCTGTACCAGCTTCGCATCGCACTTGGCCTTTTGGCTCTTGTACTCGTCAAGTTCAATCTCGCGCATCAGATATTGTTCATACAGGCGGCGTTTTGCGTCCTGAAGGGAACTGATCTGCTGCTCATATTCCGCCTGTCTGGCAAGGCCCGCTTCCAGCGCGGGCAATTCGGTTTCACCCATGCCAAGGACGACTTCCATCTGCTTTTTCAGCACTGTAAAGACGAGCTGCTCCAACTCGGCAACGCCGATCTGCATACCGTGACAGGGAGCATTTGTATCCGCCTCGGAGTGGCGGCAGTAGAAAATCGGTGATTTCTGCATGATACGGGAAAGAGCGTGGTCACAGCAGCCGCAATATACTTTCCCTTTCAGGGGATAGTCATGCTGCTTTTTATGGGGGATAGAGAACCTGCATATTACGTGCTGTGCCTTTTCATACAGTTCCTTTTCCACAATGGCCGGGTGGTGGTCGGGAATGATGTACCACTTATCCCTGTCTTTCCGGCGGGAGCGTGTCCCGCCGACCTCCAGCACAGCACGCTTGCCGATCACATAGGTTCCGGTATAGCGTTCATCCTCAAGTATCCGCAGCACCGTTGAATTGCTCCAGATGCCGCGCGTCCGGGAAATATCATAAGAATGGTTTCCGGCAGCCGCCTTGTATTCGCCGGGCGTAGGCGTTCCTTGCCGGTACAGCTTACGCGCGATCTGCGTGGCGTTGGTTCCGCCGACCGCAAGCTCAAATATCTGTCGGACAACGGCTGCGGCCTCAGGGTCCGGCTCCATGCGTCCGTCCGCGCTTTTCCGGTAGCCATAGGGACATATTTTACTCTGGTATTCGCCGCGCTGCATCCTGGTATATTTGGCGCTTTTGGTTTTGGTGGACATATCGCGGCTGTAATACTCGTTGATCAGATATTTGAACGCCACATCCATGCCGCCGGTGTCGCCCTTGAACTTGGCGGAATCAAAGTCGTCGCTGACCGAGATAAAGCGCGTGTGATACAAGGGGAAAACACGCTCGATAAAATAGCCGGTTTCGATGCTGTTGCGCCCGAATCGGGAGAAGTCCTTGACGATGATGCAGTCGATCTTGTTTTCGCGCACCATTTCAATCAGGCGCTGCACATCGGGGCGCTCAAAGTTTGTGCCGCTGAAACCGTTGTCTGTGAATTCCATAATCTCGGCGTGTGCCGCCTCCGGCATGGAGAGAGCAAATTCATTCAGGATCAGGTGCTGGTTCTGGATACTCAGACTGTCGTATTTTGTATCCTCCAGTGATAAGCGGATATAGAGGGCAATCACATAGTTTGACATGCCGCTGCGCCCTCCTCACCGTATTCCCGGAACTCGCTCTGAAAACGGAACTTCACCTTGATATGCTTGTCGTGAGAGATTTCCACACGTTCTACAAGCCGGTCGATCAGGGCAGCCGTCAACTCATGGTTTTGCCGGATGCTCTCCATATCCTGAGAAAGCGCTTTGCAGCGGGCGAGCTGCGTATCCATTTGCTTTTTCTTCTGCTCCAGGTGATCTGCCTCCTGCTCGGAAGCCGCAAGCTGCGTTTCATACTGTTCCTTGAAAGAAATAGTCCTCGCTCGTTAGGACACCCAGCACAAAATCTTCATACAGGCCGCGTATCCGGCTGCGATATTTCTCCGCGTCCGCTTTGCAGCGGCCAGCCTGCTCGGTCAGCTCTTTACGCTGCTGTTCCCGGTTGTCCGCGTTCAGCAAAAGGGCATATTGGCCCATCGTCGCGTTCATCGCTTCCAGCAGCACCGTCAGCAGGACAGACAGCAGCTCGGTTTCACGGATGGTAACGCCGGGGCAGCTTCCGCGCGCCACGCGGGAATTGGACAGGCAATGATAGAAGTAAACCGCTGCGGTTTTCCTGCGCTGATTGCGCTGCCGGTGCAGACTGCCGCCGCAGTGAGCGCAGAACACCTTGCCGCGCATAACATTCGGAGTATAGGGGTCAACATCGCGTTCTTTGCAAAGCTCTGCGGTCTTTTCAAGAATCAGCTGCACCCGGTCGAAAAGCTCATGGCTGACGATTGCCTCATGGGTGCTGCTGACAGAAATCAGATTATCTGCCCCGGCGCGAATCTGCTTGTGGTCGAAGGTCTTTGTATGGCCCTGCACCATATCGCCGGTGTAAATTTCCGAATGAAGGATTTTGGAAACTGTCCTGGTCTGCCAGTGGCCGTTGCCGATCAGGTTTTCATTTTCAATGATGCCCTGCGCCTGTTTATAGTGACTTGGGGCAATTACGCCTGTCTCGTTCAGCTCACGGGCAATTGTGTTCAGCCCCGCGTGCTCCGCCGCTCGCTGAAAGATCCGCTGAACGGTCTCAGCCGCTTCCGGGTCAACAAGAAGCCGATGGCAGTCGTCCGGCGCTTTCCGGTAGCCGTAAGGCGTCCGTGCGCCGACGAATTCGCCGTCCTTCATAGCCTGCCGCTGCTGCGCCTTGATTTTTTTGCCGATGTCCAGCGCATACGCCTCGTTGATCATGTTTTTCAGGGGCAGGATAATACCAGCATGAACGTTGTCCGGGTCTGTCGAATCGAATTGATCGTTGACGGCAATGAAACGCACCTTATGAGCCGGAAAATACTGTTCGATGTAATAGCCGGTGTCGATGGTGTTGCGGCCAAGGCGGGAGAGGTCTTTGACGATGACACAGTTGACGAGGCCCGCTTCTATGTCCGCAAGCATCTGCTGAAAACCGGGCCGATGAAAGTTCGTGCCGGTAGCGCCGTTGTCGATATAGGTTTTATAAACGAAAATTTCCGGCCTGCTCTCCAGAAAGCGCGCCAAAATCATTTGCTGCGTTTCAATAGAGATGCTGGTCGTTTTTGTGTCCTCCACGGAAAGGCGGACATACAGGGCGGCGCGGATGTAAAGCGCCGTCTGAAAGGACCGCTCGCTCGCAACTGTGGAGAGCGTTTCTTTTCTGCTTTTTCGTGCCATCTGTCATCCCGCCTTTCTCTGTTCCGCCGACGTGAGAAGCGCCAGCGCCTTTTGATACTCGTCCGCATAGTTGAACGTGATCCTCAGTTCATTTTTGCTCATCACCCGGATGCTCTGAATCAGTTGAACGACAACTCTGCGATCCAGCTCCTGCAAGGTGGCAAACTGCGTAAAGTGGGAAATCCAGCGGTTTCGTTCACTGCGGTTTTCCATTACGTCCTCCAGCTTCGCCTTCAGGTCGGACACGGCTGCCTTCAGGCGTTCGATCTCTGCGCTGTAATTCCCCTTCATGGTGACGAATTCTTCTTTGGTGAGGATTCCCTGCACCATGTTCTCGTAAAGGCGGGATTTGAATTCCTGCTATTGTCCGATCCGCCGCTCATTGGCCGTGATCTGGTCGGTGTATTCCTGGGTCAATTCCTGATTGATACGCTGCTGGTCGATGCCGGAGAGCAGAGCTTCCAGCGACACCACGTTGTCGATGTAGCTTTTCAGCGCATCGCGGACGCAGGCGGTCAGGTCGGTTTCCTTGAGCATGACCGAGTGGTCGCAGCCGTGCTTCTTCCCGGTGGGGCAATAGTAGTAGTGATATTCCTTGCCGCCCGCGCGATTGGTCTTTCTCGTCATGCGCGCTCCGCAGCAGCCGCAGACAAGAACGCCGGAGAAAAGATATACCGTGTCCTGCGCGGGAGCGGTACGGGTATCCAGATGCCGGATACGCTGTACCAGTTCAAAGTCATGCTGCGGGATGATCGCTTCATGCGCGCCCGGAACGCGAATCCAGTCCGAGGACGGGTGTTGCTCCACCGTCTTGATTTTATAATGCGGCGTTCCTTGCTTGCCCTGCACCAGGGTGCCGGTGTATGTTTCATCCTGCAAAATGCGGATAACGGTCATCGCAGACCATTTGCAGTTTTCCTTGTCTGCGTATCCGCGCTTGGCGTAAGGCAGGCCGTTGTTCTTCTTGTATGCCAGAGGCGAAAGAACACACAGCCTGTTCAGCTCCGCGGCGATACGGGAAGCGCTGGAGCCTTCCAGACGCATCCGAAAAATGTCCCGGACGACGCGCGAGGCATAGGGGTCAGGCTCCAGCTTGTTTTTGCTTTCCGAGGATTTGAGATAGCCGTAAATAGGAAACGCACCGACGAAATCTCCGTTCCGCCGTTTTACGTCAAGCGAGCTGCGGGTCTTGATGGAAATGTCCCGGCAGTACGCCTCGTTCATGATGTTTTTGACAGACACCGCGAGATCATCGCCGCAATTCTCGCGGGCGGTGTCGATGTTGTCGTTGATGGCGATGAAGCGGACGCCATAGGCCGGGAATATCCTTCGCAGATAGCGACCGGTCTCTATGTACTCACGCCCCAGCCGTGACAGGTCTTTGACGATGACGCAGTTGATTTTTCCGTCGGTAACGTCCTGCATCATTTCCTTGAAGGCAGGCCGGTCGAAGATAATGCCGCTGTATCCGTCGTCGATCTTTTCCTCAATTACTTCAATATCCGCGTTCTGCGAAACAAAGTTTTCGATCAGCTTCCGCTGATTGCCGACACTGTCGCTCTCGCTCATTTTGTCATCCGTGTAAGAGAGCCGGATGTATTCTGCCGCTTGATATTTGGGCATAGAAAATCACTCCTTTCCTGCCGGATTTATCCCGCATCAAAGAAGTGGCTTGAAGGTCTCGTCTGATTTTTTCCTTTTCCAGCCCCATCATAACAAGCTCAGCGGGAAAGCACAACTATGCCGATTACCGTAAAATCCCCCGAAGGCATTCTTCGATGGTAGCGCCGCCCTGAGCAAAGCAGGCGTTGACCACGAAATCGCCGCAGCGAAACCGATAGGGATTTTTGATCTGCCGAACAAACGCGGCAATGCGTTCATCCTTGGGAAGCTCCTTGTCTACCGTGACTTCCCGGATGTCTACCAGTTCCTCCCGCTGGTTTTGCGCGGAGGCCGTAACAGCTTGATTCATAGAATGACGCTCCTTTCTTTTTAGCAGTTCAAAGCCACATGAATACCCTGACCGCAAAACGCGGTCAGGGCATGGTATCTGACTTTGAGTTGTCCGCCGTATTTGCCACGCGCCCCGGCGATGAGGGACATTTCAGGCCGTCTCTGGCGAGGCTGTCATAGCTCCGCGATACCGCTGTCTGTAAGACTGGCGTATATCACCGGGCTCCCCCTCAAGTCTGTGGGAGGTCGTGAGAAAGTTTCATTATCCCCCGCGCTGTCATCGCGCCCGGTGTGCCGTGCCGGGTTCAGAGCCTGCGTAGATCGCTCGGACAGCTTGTCCCGGATCACCTCCTGAAAGCTGCCGTCCTGGCGTCGCGCTCTGTTTCGCTGGCCTTGCGGCCACGCGGGTTTTGTGCCTGAAATGCCGTATATTCAATTTTCAAAGGTCAGGGAAGGGACGGAAAAGTCCTTTCACCTATCGCCACTGAAAGGGCGATTCTGCAACCTGTTTTTCAAAATATTTTTTCAATTTTCTTTTGGCAACCGCAACGGACCTGGAAATGATTTGGTGACTGACTTTCTCCGCACCCGCGATCTGTTCCAAAGTCAGCTTGTCCACGCAGTGAAGCCACAGCCGCCTGCGCTGCTTGTCCGTCAGGCAGGCATCGTAACCGGCCATCAGCAGATCACGAAGCTGCTGGCGCTCCCATTCCTGCCGGTCGGAGAAGAACATTTCTTCCGGCGATTCGCTGACGGCAATGTTTTCCGGCAGTGCCTCCAGCGAGAGAGCATGATTGGATTCCACATGACGCTCTTTTTCGGCGTCGTGGTAGTTTTCATCCGACCAGCCTTTCCAGCGCAGAAACTCCTCCTCGCTGGCAAAGACCTCGCGGGTAAGGCGGATAATCCGTCCGTTCACGTCCTGGTAGATGATGGCCTCTTTGTCCTTTTTATTCAGCACGAATATGTTTTTGTGCTCGAACATTCTTATGTACCTCCGTTCAGATTTTTGTGAGCAAATCTGAGCGGAAGCGGCGGGCCCCGGCACCGCCGGGAAAGCGCAAAAAAGCGCCTGCATAACGGCACAAAATGCCGAAATACAGGCGCATTACTTATTTCATCTAATTCATGGATTGACAGTTCATGTTCCTGACCGCAGTTCTCCGATACAGAGGCCAGGCTTTTTTTAACCGGATACCATCAGCGGGAAACACGTCAATCCGGTAAGTGATAGTCGCTGCTCATCACAAGCAGCGACGCGTTGGTATCGGTCCAGCGCATAAAAAATCCCTCCAATCCGAAACGCGGAATTGAAGGGTACGGGCATAGCAATGCGCCCCGTCAAAACCTCGTTTTTTTATTGGCGGGGTGCCGCTGTATTCAGTTCATGTTTCTATGAATCATCAGTTCGCTTATAATTGAACCTCTGTGCCATTATCAAAACGGCGCAAACCGGTAAAATTAACACAGGGAGGTGAACTGATGGTACAGACTTATCCTGACACACTTGGCAAAGTGATAAAAGCTGCCCGCAGGAAAGCCAACATCACGGTGGAAGCTCTGGCAGAAAAGGTCGGCAGCACGGAGCGATACATATACCGCATCGAGAACGAAGGCAAAAAGCCGAGCTACGAAATTCTGTTCAGCCTGATCCGCGAGCTGGATATATCGCCGGATTTGATCTTCTATCCCGAGAAGCCGTCCAAAGATTCCGAGATAGAAGATCTCGTCCGGTTGCTTTACAACTGCGAAAGCCGCTGTGAGTGGCCAAGGTAAATAAGCAAAAACAGAGCCGATAACCACGAGATGTCCTCGTAGGTTATCGGCTCTGCGTCTTAGCGTCTGGCTCTAATTATATATACACATGATGGATCGCTTAAGAATTTCTATTATCTGAACAATTACGGCTTAGTATATCCGGATTTGCAGGAGCGGGGATTATGCTCATAATCTTACTTTTTCTTTTTTACGGATTCAAATATAGCAATGCCTAAAACTAAAATGACTGCTACTTTTACTCCAAGTTCCATAGCTTATTCTCCTTATAAAATATTTACTTTCTCTGTCAAAAGACAATTCACCTCTTGTGCGGCAAAATGCTCATAATGCGCGTATGGGAAAAAACATATATCCTTTATGCTCCGCTGTAACTCCCTTACATTACTTCGCTCAGCTTTTCAACCCTGCAGCCCTTACTTGCGTAATATGCAAGCATTTCCTCTATTTTTTGTTTATCGTAACTGGTGATGCAGTCAGACAGAACGTGGACGGTATAGCCCTCCTTCGTCATGTTATAGCAGGTTGATTTCACACAGGCTGTGGCGTCAGCGCCGGTAATATAAAACTCCGAGATTTCATTTTTGGCTATGAAATCAGTAAACTCCTTACTTGTCAGCGCATTGCCTTTGGTTTTTGTAAAAATGTTTTCGGATACAATTTTCATTTCTGGTACCAATTCCGCGCCGCGGGTATCCGGCTTAAAGGTTCTTGTCCCGGCCGACAGATTATTGTGCTTGATATAAACTACGGGCAGATCCTGTGCGGCGGCCCAGTCAATGGCTGCATTGATGTTGTCTATGACCTCCCGGTAATTCTTCGTTATGTCATTCTGAATGTCAATTACAACAAGTGCTTTCTTCTGCATATTGATTTCCTTCCCAATCAGACTGCTGTGATCCAGTCTTGCGCTTTGAAAATGATTGCTGTCCCTCTTTTAATGGAACCAAAGTAATGTCTGGTGCACTGTCCTTGCTCGATTAGCCCGCCGGGGTAAACTCAGTCAACAGCAGAGACTCATCTTTTCCACTCATGCTGACTGTGAAGAACCGCTCTGTTCCGGCCTCGTCGAGATAGGCGATTCCTCGGTCGGGCAGTACTCCGTCGAACAGCATGGATACGACGAAAGGCTTATCAGGGGTTAGAGTGTCCATTTCATAAAGGACATTATCTGCTTTGAACTGTATTTCGGCGTTTTGCTGTGACTCTTTGAAGCCGAGTTCGAGATACCTAAACTCACGAATATCCGTGTTTGCCGTGAACACGACTTTCACCAGATAATCGGAACTGCCGTCTGTGTACGCAGCGGCCAGCTCATCCGGCGCGTAATCGACGCTGACAACAGCCTTTACCGGTGCAGGTGAGCTTACCTGTGATTCCGGAGCGTTTGTCTCGGATGCCGCCTGCGACGACTGCGCCGGTGCAGCGCTAACGCCAGAAGAGGTTGCGGTTGATTCTCCGCAGGCCGTGAGCGAACCCAGTAAAATGATTAAAAAAATTGCTGCCAAATGTTTTTTCATGAAAATCGTTCTCCACTTCTGGCACATTATAAAATGGATATGCTTACCATAATATCCCTACGCAAATCCTGCAATTGCCTTGAAATGTTGGAATAATCATGTACTGTCAGGTAATGCGCTTATTTACACAAAGATAAACATTAAAGTATCTGATATGACGTGACATAGTGCGTGTGCCACCATGGCATATCCGATACCATATTTTCTATATAAATAACCGAACAATAAGCCCAGTCCGCCATTTAATACAAAACATCTTGTTATTACAACAGGCGTTAATGTGGTTACAGACATTGTATACGGTAAATGCCCGATGGCAAACAGTAATGCAACAATGATATTGGCGATGATAAAAGCATGAACTGGTACTTCTGTTTCATTTTTGTATAGCACTTTGTAAATAAGAAATGATAATAATGACATTAAAAACAATCTCATTATTACTTCCTCAATGATGCCTCCATATGCAAAACCTGAGATGAATTTTTCTATTGTTGGTTTCGAAGCATATGTACGGTTGACCCATTCATTGAGACCGCCGAACACGATTTTATCGATTGGAAACAGCAATAATGCACCGAATAGGCTAATTATTGCAGTGGCAAGCAAAGGTTTCTTTCCAATCCTGAAATTCTTCCATAATCCCGTTTTTTCAGAAAGGATAATCCCCAAGACGCCAAATATTACTGCACACATTCCGGATTGCAAAGCAGCAATTATTCCGAGTTTTTCTCTTGTGATTCCTTGCCCGGTCATCTGATTGATTATATCCGGACTAAACGTATCGTATTGATATAATCCAACACAATAGCCGCCAATCAGCCCGGCAAGCAAAATAAACGCAAGAAACTTCCAATGATTATTAACAAATATCTTCATATCTTTTCCTCCATTTCACCGTACATGATTTCTATCGATGCATCCCGGCGGAGCGGATTATTTGTGACAAAGCTACGGTATTCCCCCCAAAAATGTTTTTCCGAATTGATTCGGAACATCGCCTTTTTGTGTGTGATACCAAATCCTTTCTCACGCGTCCGCTCTGGCTTTCAAGCAGTTGTATAAGACATAAAGCCCAATCAGCAGAAGCACCGACCCGCTTAAAACAATATACATGGTTACGATTTCCACCTTATCGCCGAAGAAATAGAGATTGCAGTCAACAGAATCTTTCATTGCTTCCACGATCTCTGCCGAGAAGCCCTGCGCTGCCATTTCCCGATAGGCGCCTGCCATGGCGTGGTTGCGCAAAAGCGAAGTGCCGTAGGTACCGGGCAGGAAGGACAGCACCTTTTGCAGTCCCTCGCCGAAATTGGAGATAGGCATATACGCGCCGCAGAGAAAACCGTAGCCCGCACTGACGATGGTTCCTATCGCCGAGCCTTGCCCCGAGGTAAAAAGCGACACATTGATGATGGAGGACAGCGCCGTGCCAAACAGCACCAGCAGCACCACATCAAGCAGCAACAGCAGCACGTCGCTAAGAGAGAGATACCAGCCGACAAGCACAAGATACATGAGGCAAACGGCAAGCGCCGTCAGGCAGATGATCAGCGTTGCGGCGAAGGTTGCAAAGAAATAGCTCAGCGCAAGGGTACTGCTTTTTACGGGAGTTATGGTCAGGTCGTGTCTTGCCCCGGTAATTTTGTCATTCACCATTAAAAGATTGGAGCAGAAAGCGACGGTTACGCAGCTTACCGCAAGAATGGATGAAATGAGCTGTCCGCCCACCACGCCGCTGATGAGAGTGTCATCCACTGCAAAGTCTTTCGGCATGGCGGAGGCAAAGGCGTTGTTGTATATCTTGCCAAGAAAGGTTACATAGAGTACCAGTAAAATGACCGGCGTAATGAGGGAGGTGAAGAACATCCACTTATCCTTGAAAAACAGCTTGCAGTTGCGTCTTGTTAAAGCAATCAGTTCCATTATTTCGTACCTCCAGAAAGGGGCTTTTGGGTCACAGCGAGAAAAACGTCGTCCATTTTGCCCTTGGTGACCTCAAAGTCGGTAAACACGCCGGGGTTACCGACGATCAGTTCCGTGGCCTTTGCGGTGTTCGGCACAGAGATCCGATAGGCGTCCCGAATGGCTTCATAGGGCAGGCAAAATGCTTTGACAGTATCCTCTGATACGCCGTAAAGCGTGATGAAGTCGCCGGTGTAGATATTCTTAAGCATCAGCGGCGTGCCCTCGGCGGCAATTTTGCCGCTGTCCAGAATCACCACATAGTCCGCGTCGGCGGCCTCTTCCATGTAATGCGTGGTCAAAAAGACGGTCATATGCTCTTTATTTCGCAGGTCAGACACCACATCCCATAAGAGCTTTCGCGTCTGCGGGTCAAGCCCGGTGGTAGGTTCGTCCAGGATCAGAATTTTCGGCTGGTGCAGCAGCGCGCGGGCAATGTCGATTCGTCTGCGCTGTCCACCGGAAAGCTTGCCCACCGTGCGCCCCAGCAAATCTCCAAAGTCCAGCAGTTTCGCAAGCTCTGAAAGGCGCTGTTCAAACTCTTTTCCGGCAATTCCATACAGCGCCGCTCGGCTTTGCAGGTTATCCCGCACCGTCAGAGGTTTGTCCAGTACGGAGTTTTGAAAAACCACACCAAGCTCGCGCTTGATGGAATCCATGTTTCCGTCCGTGCTTTTTCCGCAGATGCACACGCTGCCGGAGTCCTTAGACAGCTGACCGCACAGGATGGAGATAGTGGTGCTTTTTCCAGCACCATTGACGCCCAAAAAGGCAAACAGTTCGCCCTCCTTGACGCGGAAGGAAAGATCCTGCACAGCTTTGACCTCGCCGAAACTTTTATGTAAGTGTTCAATTTCAATGATATTTTCCATGTCCGCTGCTCCCATTTTTACTTTTCCTTTGCTTCTTTGATGCTTTTGAGATTTGCAAGCGCATCAGGGCTGCTCCCCACCACCATACCTAAGGTTTTGCAGCTTTCCATATCCGGACAGTCTCCGCAGGTAACAAACCCTTTTTGCATAGAGCATTTGCGGATTTCGCACATATTATCGCAAAACGGCGTTTTTACGCCCTCTGTTCGGCATCCCATGCAGTTAATCATTTCCTTTGTGATTGGCACATGGTTCATCTCGCTCCAGAGTCGCGCAGTTTTCTGACGCAGCGCGTCATCGTTTGTAACGGTGGCAATGCGGGCATCACATGTTTCGCAGTCCAGCCCGCAGCATGCAATTAATTCTTTCATTATGTAGTTCCTCTTTTCTTCTTCACTATTCTATTCTGCCGTCGAAACACATGAGGACGACCATAGCAGGAATCCATGGTTTACGCTTTTTCAACTGCGATCCATACTTCCTGGTGATTTTCTTGCATATAGCATTCAAATATTGGCAAGCCTGAAAGCTTGTAACCCGAACATGGCAGCCATTCAGAATAAAATTCCTGATAAATATCGTTTATTGCTTTTGGAATTTCTCCATCTGCATTGATAACAACCCATGTTGCAGCAGAATAGGAAAACTCCGCCATTCCTTCCGGAGCGGCGACATGACTACATCCTGGTGCCTCAACATAGTTGGTGACGGCCATGATATAGTCCATTTCGTCCGAACATCCCGATTCAGCTCCGGCGGCAATTCCTAAAAAGCCAGAAGGGCGATAATCCGGGAAAAAGCTCATAAACTTCTTCATAGTGCCGTCTTTCCACGCCTTTGCCCAAATTTGTGGGACAAGTTCAAAAGCTCTATCGGTTTTAATTCTATGTGAGATTCCTGCCACCCTGAATGCAGGCCATTGTTCAATTTGATACTTCATTTTTTTGCTCCTTTCAACAGTCAAATTTCGCCATATCGTCTTTCAAATCCGTCAAAAAGCGATTGATGTGCCAGCCGTCCGTTGTTGCATGGTGACAGGTCAATGAAAGCGGCATCCAAAAGCGCTTATCGTATTCCACGACTTTCCCTGCCTCAACCGAGGGAAAATAGTAAGGCTTGTTATCATAGCTGTGAACCGCAAAATGCTCAAAATTGATCCACGGCAGGCAAGAGACCGTATATGCGTTTTCGGGTGGCATCTGCGGCTGGGCAAGAACACCGTGATGGTCACCGTACAAGCGCTGATTTTCCAAATACTGATGATAAAAAACCGAGAACTCTTCGTCGAACGGTGTCCACATTAGAGAAAATGTATGGTCGGCATTATGAAACGAGGCATACAGCGGCGTCAGCTGATCGTAATAGCCGAGAACGCCGTCTTTTTCCGCAACTTTGAATTCAGTCTGCCGGTTTAGATTCTTCGTGACAAGCCAAAGGTAGGCTGGAAAGAACTTGATTTTATTCTGATGGGTGATATTCCACAAATCAGTCACATCCAGCCTGACCGTCGTAGAGTATCCTGTGGGAGCTATCTTGGAAAAATAGTAGAACATTTCTCCGTGCGGCCAGCTCTGTAAATCAATTGGTGTAAATGACATGTGATTGCTATTTCCTTCTTTCTCTGAAATTGCCCCTTTGCCCATAAGCAAACCGACGCAGAGCGGCCATCCTTAACAGGAAAGTCCGACTCTGCGTCATGGTGTCTGGCTCTCAGACGATTCTTTTTCAACCCGGATCGCAGTTTGATTCCCGTCAAATTCAAGATAGCTCGCAAAGTATCTGGGGCGTTTATATATTTCTGATTTCCCAGTCCCGAAGCACCTTCAACTGCTCAGGGGTATGGAACCAATGCTCACCGGGTTCATACACTTCAAGCGATGCATGATGGGTCTGAGAAAAACCCGCGATTGTTTGTTGCGAGGTCAGATTATCCTGACCGGCATACAGAATGGCGGTTGGCGTACTCCATCCGGACAACGGATGCTCCCTTACCCAGCAAAGATATTGCCAGGAAAGGGTTTGCCCAAAATTCGTTGGGATCTCGCCTTTGGCTTGAAGGAGTTCCTCGTTCACACCGGCCCAGCCGATCATATCAACGATTAACCGTTCCATATCCACAACAGGGGAAACAAACAGAGCTTTTTCAATCGGCTCATGTTCCAGCGCAAGCATGGAAAAGTATGAACCGATACTGTTGGCTCTGACAGAAATCCTTTTCCAATGAGATTTCATGTATTCTGCAACATCTTGCAATTCTGGCACAACGGACCATGGATTAAAGCGGCCCGCATCTTCTTTGCGAGCTCCGTGTTCCGGAAGGTCGATGCCGAGAATCTGGTACCCGGTCGGGACTGCAATTTCTGCAAAAACAGAGGCTTCTTCTTTGCAGCCGCCTTGTCCGTGGACAAAAAGCCACACTTTTTCGCTGGGGTCCCCATATACTACGGCAGGGATTTGGCCGATTAAAATATTTTCAGTTTTCATTATACTTCCTCTCGCTATTGCAGATCATATCATCCGCCTGTACTGCGGCGGTGTTTGTGCTGCTGCATATTCATTGCTTGTTTACAGAGATGTAAAGATAGCAATGTGCTCTGCCGTCCTTCGTATAGTCACCAGGCACAGTACTCTCGTAATCCTCAGTGAAGGCGCGGTGGAGCGTGCCTGCATTTTTATCCGCCCATACCTGCGTCCACGCTTCGTTCGCAGCCTCTTTGATGTCTGCGCCATCGAAATCGTAAGCCGCGTATTCGCCGGTCTCGACCTTTTGAGCCATCTGCGCAAAGAACGCTGCCCGTGCAGTAAAGATACTCAGGTCATACTCGCCCGTCTCATCGGATTCATAGTTTGAGTATCTGGACACAGGGGAAAGACCCTGTTGAAAAGTTCCGTTGCTGTCATACATCAGCGGGATCTTCCCGCTTACAACATCGCGCCAAAGCGCCTCGACTTTTTCCATCCCCGCCTGCGAATTATCCGCTCGCAGGGTAATTTCACTTAATATATACATATGATTCCTCTTCCTGTTTTTGTTCTATGCGATGTTTAGCTTCTCCACAGCATCCCGCCCGAAAGCGAGAATACGCGGTAAAGGCTCTTCTTCGGCGGTCATGCGATAGCCTTGCGATCACCCATGATACCAGCCGGTACGAGAGTTGACGGTTACATAGGGGACAGTCTTTCCGTCCACTTTCACAAACACCTGAAACGAACCGTCGCCTAAATCCTCATAGTGATCGGGTGTCACTGAATAAGCGTCCATCAGGTCATTTTCAAACAGGCTTTTCCAGTTGTCCGAAACAGGAGCATTTTTCAGCACTGTGTCGTGGCGCAGCCTCAGCCTTGTCTTACTTCCGCAAATCGGGCACATGACCCATACCTCACTTTTCTTGTCCATTTCAAACCTCTTTTCCCATGGATTATCAGATACATCAAGTGCCTTTCAACTTCTGCCGCAACCGCATTTGCCATGTGCCACAATCTGTTCTCCCGGATCGGCAATCAGCCTGTTCTTGATTTTACCCAGTCGTGTGAACAGCACCATTGCGCAAAGAATCAATCCTGCCATACCAATTAGGCCGGTCGGGTTTGGCCCCAGCAGGCTATTCTCCTGTCGCAAAGAGAGGAATACCGGTATTTCACCGATGATGTTGACGACACCGTGGACAATAGCCGCAAACATTGCGTTACCGCTGACCGCAGTCACATAACAGCAGATTACGCCAACCGCCAGGCACATCAGCATCATCATTGCCATATTGCTCCATGGTGCGCCTGGGTTCGCGGCGCTGTAATTAAAACCAAAGTAGATCAGCGGCAGATGCGCAATTCCCCACAAAAAGCTATTGAGAAGCACTGCCTTATGAATGCCAAACTGCTCGATTTGCCGGGGAAACAGGTATTCGCGCCAGCCGATCTCCTCGCCAAGCTCCAATAACTGAATTGGGATAAAGATTGCCGAGATTGCGGCAGTCGCTGCCCAAAAAACAATCGGTGTATGTACTGCCATCACGCCGCTGCCGGAAACGCCGGTCAGAGCGGTCAGCGCACCATAATCGAATACGCCGCTGTATTTTTCCGGGAATTCAATAAAAAACACGGCCGCCCCCAGGGCAATCAGGAGACCAGGGCAAAAGGCGCAAAATGCCCATAGGCCAGGACGCTTCCAAACACGCAGAGAAAAATTCCACCGTCCCTTATCGTGCGTAATTCGGCGCGCGGCAAGCGTGGCCAGGATGGGAACAGCGGTAAATATTCTCTGCAAAAAGCCATACACAGGGTTCCCGGTTTCGTTTTTTGTGAGCAAAGCAGCGCCCCCCAGCCCGAAACATACGGCATAAACCAGCAGCAGGTAAACCCTGCTCTGCTTTTGGAAGTCATGATTTGTATCGTTCATATCCTTAATGTCCTCTGTGTTTCTCTTTGCGCTTTTCTTCCCGCAGTTCAAATTGCCGCTGCTTTTCTTCTTCCCGCTGCTCACGGCTGCGAGTTTTTCGCTCGATTTTTCCTTGCTCCTGCTGAATTTTAAGCGCCTGCTGCGCCTTGGTACCGATCTCCGCATGATCGAGCTGCTTTGCGATGATGCGCTTCATGCGCTTGGGATTTACATGCTTTTCGACCGTAGCAGCCATTTCAACGGATGGGCTGAATTTCAGCGAGCTCCAATTTTTCAGCAAAAAGTCGTAAACCTCGTAATCTTTTGGTTCTGCTCCAAAAGTAATTTTGCAGACTTCATAGCGGCCATTGCTTTCACGTTCATACAGACCGATCCAAAAGGGCGCTTCAAATAATATTGTCAGGGAAGAAGCCGACGTGTTCATCGTATGGTTTTCAACCCCCTTATGGATATGCTGGAAGACAATCGCTCCTCACTTTCATGCTCTCCGGATCAGGCACAGAAATGCGCCGTTTACTTTTTCCTCGCATTTCTCGTGACAACACCCAGTAAACAACACGCGGCGACCGCTATCCATACAACAACAGATTCTGTCATATCTATTTCCTCCTTTTCGAGATTCCCCATGTTAGTCTTATATCTTCATTGAATCTGACTTTCGATGGGTTTCCTTCGGCACAATAAATCTTAAGCGCCCTCACATCGTATAACGCAGACCAGAGCGTATCAAAATTCATTTCTTTATCATATTGACAAATAAAGCCCATCTTGCCGCTCAAGAGCATCTTTGCCCATACTGCATCTTTGTTCGATTCCGGAGAAGCAAGAGCAGCTTGAACTGTGTCGTATCGGTCACAGGAGCGATACCAGTTAGCTTCCGGGTTTGCGTGCTCAGCCTGCATTGCCATGCTGACAAAATGATTGGCGGATACAAGCCACGGCTTTCCGCTTTGCGCCCTGCGCACAACGATCATTTGCGGGCTGGATTCCACCACCGCCATATCACCGCTTAGGTCGGCAAGAATGATATTCTGCGTTGTCGCAATAGGCAGGCGGCCAATCCGATCTACCGCATCACTGACACTGCGGCAGTTTTCCAGCACATAGCGGACGATCATGCCGGTGTTCAACCCCGGCTGATAGGTTTTCGACATTAGAAAGTTAATTCCAACCGCAAGACCATGTTTGTTCATGCCATCTTCCATCTGAACAAAAGAAGTGCTATGGCCTAAAAAAATGCAGCCATTATCCGGGCGGTAGAGGATGCTTTCGCAGGTGTCCTTCAGTTCCGGAAACATATCGCTGTTGCGCGCCAGATAGGTTGAGCCGGAATCTGTATAGCAAAAGCAGGTGCAGCCGTGGACATCACCATGGCCGTACATAGTCAGCAGCCACACGGACAGATCTTCATAAGAGACCATCAGCCCCTCGGCTAATCCCTTGATCTCCTGACACAGCTCCGGTACAACTGTCTCGCAGACGGAGAGGCAGGCAATGCCGAAATCTCTTTGCTCCTGGCTCAGCTGAAGCACGGAAGAAAAGTCCTGCCCGCCTTTTCGCAGAAGCTCTCCATAATGAAGCCCCATTTCATAGTGACTTCCTTTCAGTCTCGGATGATACATTTTTATCACTTCCCCTTTTATCAACGTGCCTAATTATATACACAGTAGTCAGACAGCCTGCTTTCAGTTTTTTTATGTGTTATTTTCACCGTATTGCTTTTCACTCAACTGTTTTGGCGGTACCCCGTATATAGAAGTAAGCGCCAGAAATTCCCTATGGAACGTCGTTGCCAAATCATCTATGCTGATCTCAAGACTGCCTTTATTGACCATTACAGCAATGCCAAAGGAATAAAAAGTCATGTCCCTGTGGAACTGACGGGCAATTTCCTCCGAGTAACCATAATCCTCTTGTATTACGCGGATGATCTGTGGTATATGAATATCGTCCTGACGATTCCCGTTTTGGCCGTCATCCAAATACAAAAAGCGAAAGAGCTGTTTCTCTTCTTTTGCAAACCGTACAAGGCCAATTCCATAAGAGCAGTAGCGTGACCATTTGATATTCTGTCCTTCCATGCACTCCTTAACACGACTGGAGTGTTCCTGTATTGCCCGTTTGATCAGCTCAGTTTTCAGCTCGTTCATGTTTTTATAAGACAGATAAATGGGTTGCGTTGAACACCCCAGATTTTTGGCAACACTTCTGGCATTGACAGATGCGAACCCACTTTCTCGCAGTGTATTAAGCGCTCCTTCAAGGATATCTTCACGGGTAACTTTTTTTGGTGCGGGCATATCAAAACCTCCCCTGGTTAAATAACATATCGTTATTGATAACGCAATGTTATTGTATGCCGTGCTTCCTTTTTTGTCAATAGGGAGCTGCAAAGTCAATTCTGACTTCTGGGCTGAATTTTAGAACTCACTGGCAGGCAATGCGAGTTTTCGACAAAAACATTTCATTGAATTTTTCTCGGCACGGTAAATGCATAAAAATGCGCAGTCGCCCGGTAATGAGCAGCTGCGCTTCTGTGCTGATACGCACAGGCCCCTGTCGGAGTGTCCGGTTATACACAAACCAGTTAATCGACGGGCCTGAGAATATCAAATCTGGTTTCTATTCCGAGGCTCCGCCGCTGCATACTCTCGCGTAAACATCCTCTGGAATCATGGGGACAGAGAGCTTTTTCATAAGCTCCTCTGAAACCGTACCTGCCTGCGCATACTGCTGCCCAGCTTTATTTACAAGTGCAAGGAACGGTTCTGTCACGGATGCCGCTTCAGGCGCATTAAACATTGGAGCCTCCGGTACGGTGAGCAAAAAGACGCCGCCAGGAAAACGAAGCTGGAACTGAAGCCGGAGGGCTTCAAAATTATGCTTTGCATTGGGAAAGCCACAACCACTGATGACCGCATAGCGCAGATGTGAAAAGTCCGCCTGCGCAACGTGCTCATATCGGTCGCCTGCCTTTCGGATAGCCAGCGCCCCCAACGGTAGCGTTCTGTCCAGCAATGCCTTGAGAGGTGCGGGAACTCCGAAACCGTACAGGGGGAAACTGAACAGGAGCAGGTCACTTTCCAGAATTTGTTGTAATATTCCTGACATGTCATCATCATGGATACATTGGCCGCCGTTCTTCATGCAGGAAAGGTCGCCACAGCAGTATTCAATGTGTTTCTTCATCACGTCAAGGTATGTAACCTCGTTTTCCGACACGCTGTTCATTCCATCCAGAAATGCATGGGTAATATGTAAGGTGTCGCTTTTCTCCCCCTTTGGGGAGCCGTTCAAAAGAAGTACTTTCATTCCTGTTCTCCTTTTGTAAGTTTAACGCTTCCTTTCGCGTCCACGCCGGTCACGCTCAGGATGTATCTGCCGTCCTCATGAACGGTTACAGTAAAAGAACCTGTATCCACAGAGTTTCCCTCATAAACCGGCGGTTTATCCTTGATACCAAAATCAATATCCACATCACCGGCTTCGCTGAGAATATCAAAGTCAACTGTATCGCCGGCTTTTAAGTTGATTTTCTCCGTTGCCGTCATGTTTAAGATCCCATACTCGATGGTAATAGTGTTGCCTACCTTATACGAATTACCCACAAAGTCTGCATTGCTGCAGCCTGTCATTAAAGCCACAATAAAAAGCATAGCCAGAGCTCTTATAACATTTGATTTCATATTATGAATCCTCGCAATCACATAGCATTCCAAAGAAAAGTAAAAACAAAGATGACGCCCCATGCATTTTGAGTTTGCTCCCTAATTATCAACATCCCATAGATTAAAGCCATCGTCGCCAGCATTTCGATGATGTCCTCAGGCGTAACGCCAACCAGTCCATGGATCAAAATACATAGGATGGCACAGATGATTGCGCCCCAGTTGAGCCACCTGCATTTTGTCGGATAGCGCCTGTTGATGATGTCGCTGATCACAACGTAATTAAAACCTTCGAAAAAACCCCAGGCCGTCCAGATAATCAACACTCCGACTGCATTGACCGGAAACCCTTTGCAGATTACTTCTTTTGTCACAGCCATGTCTCGCTCCTTATCGAGGAAGGGTACACCCCCCTGGCGATCGCCAAGCGTGTGGGCCACAAGGCGATCGACATCACCTACCGGTACGCCCATCTGTTCCCAACGGTGCAGAAGGACATCGCCGACCATCTCGACGATCTCGGAAAGGAGGACTCCGATGTCGGAAAAAAGGCGTGACAGATATGCCAGATGGAGGAACAAGACGATCGCCTTCCGCGTCTCGCCGGAGGAGTACATGCAGATCAAGACGATGGCAAGCCTCTGCGGGATGAAGATGCAGGACTACCTCACGTCGAACATGCTGCACAGGGAGATCACCGTAGTGGGAAACCCGAGGGTCTTCAAGGCGGTGCGTGACGAGCTTCGCGGGGTATGTTCGCAACTGGAAAGGTTGAGCGCCTGTTCGGAGGCGTCTGACGAGTTCCTCCGGGTGCTCGCCGTGATGGAAGAGATCGTTTCCGGCATGGTCCGGGAAAAGGAGGAGAAATGATGGTTCCGGTTCCTGACAACGCCATGATGCGGGTCATCGAGGATGTCGAGGTGAGGCGTACTCCGTTCACCGTCGTACAGGGGGTGGGCGGTTGCGGGAAGAGCACGCTCTACAGGATCCTTGCCAGGCACAATCCCGGCCACACGCTCTGTCTGGCTTCCACCGGATGCGCTGCGGAGAACCTGTCAAGGGAAGGGTGCAACTGCAGGGCGTCGACGATCCATTCCGCATTCGGCCTCGAGCCTGCCGAACTCTATGAGTACCGCCATGAGGACTTCGTGAGGAACGCCGGTCTTCTGGATGCCACTGACCTCATCCTTGTCGACGAGATGTCGATGGTCAGCTGCAGCCTCATGGACTGGATCCTCAACCTGGTGAGGGACGCCAACGATGGAAGACCCGAACAGGGGAGGATCAGGCTTGTCCTTTTCGGAGACGTGCTCCAGTTGGCGCCTGTCTTCAGGCCCCAGCCGTTCCAGAAGGAGATCTGCACATCGCTCTACGGCGACAACAAGTTCTTCTTCAACGCCCACTCCTTCAATGCGATGGATCCCGTCTACCACATCCTCGAGAAGAACTACAGGCAGACCGATGCCGGTTTCTCCAAAGCGGTCATTTCCCTCAGGAATGCCGGAGTGTCCCATAAGGGAAGCCTCGGCCTGATCAACACCAGGGTCGGCGGCAGGGACGAGTATGCGAGGAACACCGACGGCTTCTTCGTCACGGTGGTCGGGACGAACAGGGAGAGGGAGGCGATCAACAGCATGGAGGTTTCCAGACTCTGCCGGGCAGGATGTGCCAAGCGTGACTACCCCGACATCAGTGGCGAGTCCCCTGACGGCCTCTTCGGTCAGGATCACCTCGGCAGCGGGCGAAAAGAGACGCTCTATGAGGGGGAACGCGTCATATGCACCTGCAACAGCGAGCGCTACAAGAACGGGACCATGGGAATGATCACCGGATTCGAAGAGGAGAGCGGACTCCCCGTCATCGAGACTCAGGACGGGGAGCGTGTGGCGGTCAGGATGCACAAGTCGTCACAAAACATCCCGTTCGTGGATGAGGACGGCGAGATCGGATACAGGGAGACCGACGCCGTCTGGAGAATGGGTTGCCAGCCGGCATATGCGCTGACCGTCCACAAGGTGCAGGGACTCACGCTCGACAACATCTATTTCCAGATCGGAGGCTGGATTCCCGAGTCTGGCGTGTATGTCGTCCTTTCCCGCTGCAGGACGCTTGAGGGGATCGGGCTGAGCAGGAAGCTGACCGAACGCGACATCCGTTTCGATGCAGAGGCGTTCGGTTTCTTCCAGATGATGATGAGGAGGATGACCACATGAGCATGATGGAAGCCCTTCGTAAGCATGCACGTCCTCCGCCTTTCTTTCCAGTGACCTGGCGCGTACCTACGGCATGACGTGTCGCGATGCCTTTGCCAACCCTTCCCCCCGCGGGGGGGATGTTTCGGGAAATGTGATGAGGAAGGGAATGAAGGAAAGACAAGTTCCTGAATCCCTCCTCCGGGAGACCAAGGTCTCGTCGCATGAACCCCGAAGCAAAAGGAATCGGGGAGAGACAAAGGAGAAGGGCATGGGGAAATCCGAGGATCGCAGCTGCAGGGCTTTCGATGGGCTTGCGGAATTCGCAAGAAACGACAAAACGCCGGAGAGGGAACTGCTCCGGAAGACAAAGGGGGTTGGCATGCCTGCCAGTGATGCAAGTTGGGTTCTTGTTGGCCGTTACCTCGGCCTCATACGCTCAACAGTGGTAAAGACAGGGTGCAACCCTGCGGTTAGGGAAGAAGTCGAGGAGAAATGTGTGCTTCGGCTCTATCAGAAAGTGGCTTCCTTCAACTTCGAGGAGGCTGACCCAGATACGGCGACACCATTCGCGGCTTATGCAAAAGCGATCGTCCCTTCATACGCCAGGAGCCAGGCCAGCATACTCGGAAAGAGGTACTCCATAGTCTATCCGGACATCGCTCCATGCATCGATGATGACGACTCGGACGGCAATGACCAGGAGAAGGCAATCGACCGCATCGCTCTGGCTTCCGGATCCGACAAGCAGAGAAGCGCCGAGAGCGAAGCGATGGAAGACGAGGCCAAAAGAAAGGTCAGGCAGGGCGTGGAGGCATGTCCCGACATCGCAAGACAGGCGATCAAGATCCGCTATGGCTTTCCTCCCTATAAGCTTCCGGCGAATGGGGGGAAGACCAAACGGACGAACGATGAGGTCGCCGCAATCCTGGGCAATGAAGGCGTGGCACACATGACGGGGGAGGGTGTCAGGATGTGCATCAAGTCGGCGTTGGGGAGGCCCGACATCAAGAAACTCCTCAAGGAAGCCAAGGATCTGCGGTCCTGACGGGACACGCAGTCGACAGGAGAGACATCCCGGAGGTCGTCTCCGGGAAAGGAAGGATTCTTATGTGCGAAGAGAGCACCATCGGTTTGGCGGATGCCTCTGGCAAGGTCAAGGACATGTACATGCAGTGTGATGAGGAACCGATTCCCGATTGCGGGAAGGAGATGCTGCATGAGATGCTTGACGGCATGGTCTGGGGATTCCATGACGCCTTCGACCAGGCCTGCAGCGTCATGGAAGGAGGTGTCAGGACGAGGCGGCCGCTGCTTCTCCTGGGCGGTCATGGCACGGGCAAAAGTGCGTTCGCCAATGCGCTTTCCTGCGTTCTTCTCCGGCCTGTGGTGACCGTTTCCTGCGGGAAAGTCCTCATCCATGGCGATGACCTTCTCGAACAGGTGGCGATGACCGGAAAGCGGAACTGCATCCTGCTTTTCGAGGAAATCGACCATGCCGGCCCCGATGTGTTGCGGCTGCTCCTCCGCCTCAGCGACAACATGACGGCAGGCCGCATCCATGACGGGATGACCGGAGAGGTGTGGGACGCGACGGCCTGCACGGTGGTCGCGACTTTCGGGATTGACGGCATCATCCCCACCATTCTGATCGATCGCGGTCTCCTTATCCCATTCCCCCGTTTCAAGGCATCAGACAAGGTCCTCGCACTGAAGGAGTGCGTGATTCCCAGAACAATCAAGGAGATGGGGCTCACTGGAAAGCTCTTATTCTCAGATGACGTGCCTGCATTCATCGTCTCGCATTCCTCCGACATCTGTGGTTTGAGGGAGGCGGTATGGTCGGTCGCTCATGTCTGCCGTAAGATGGCGGAGGCCAATGATGTGAAGGATGCGATGGATGTCGGCATCGAAGATGTGAGGAAGTTCCTCGATCTGAAGAAACCCGTCACGCCGGATTTCGAGGATTTCTGCAGTGCGGGGCTCGCCACAGGAATTGGCATGCCTGTTTCCGGTCTTCTCGATCCGGGGACCTTCACTATCGGGGCGAACCTGTCCGATGGCAGTGAAGGCGTCGATGTCATCGGTTCCTGCGACGATTCCTTCAAGGCATCGTGCCATGAGGCCTACATCGCAGCAAGGGGTCAGGCGGATTGGATGCCCGGTGCCCAGACGAGGATGCATGTGACCATCAGCTTCTCCGGTGTGGAGGACCTCAGCGGTCCCTCCGCCGGTCTTGCCGTCGCGGTTGCCATCTACTCGGCTTTCATGGGCATGGCCGTCCCGCCTTGGGTCGCCATGACGGGGACCTGCTCGTCGAAAGGCAAGATCGGCAAGGTCGGTGCCGTCGAGCAGAAGGTCGCTGCCGCACAGGACGACGGATGCCTGGCTGCCATAGTTCCCGAAGCCAACAAGGAGGATGCGCTCGTCGGCGGCGGCCACATTAAGATCGTTTCCGTCAAGACCTTCGACGATGTCGTCGAGCTCCTGCAGCAGATTGTGGCGGAAGTCTCCGAATACGACGAGGCGATGGCCCAGGAAGAGGAGGATGACGAGGAAGAGTAGGCATGATGCGGTTTTGAGGCCATCGGAATCGTCCGATGGCTTCCCTGCCGGTCATGGAAACAAACAAAACAAAGGGTTGCATGGCGAGGAAGCGGATGGCGGGATAGCCGAGGACTATGTGCTTCCCAAGCTGATGGATCTCATGAGGAAGGGAGTGTCCGTCCCGTTGTTTCCGAAAAAACTCATCGGACAAATGGTCTGTGGCTACTGCCTCACGCCCGGTGTGCGTGATGTGGAGGAGAACATGACACGCATGGTCTTCGGCTACCAGTCCGATGTTCTCCAAGGGAAGAGGGCTGCGGAACATGAGTTCACCGTATATGACATCCTCAGGTATCTTGGGCCTTCTGTCCAGAGCGTCCTAAGACGGATTGACGGGGATGGTTGCGTGGGGTTCGTCAATGCGCTTTGCGTCTTCGATGCCCTTGATTTCGGCTCGCTTCTTTCCGTTGAGGCGGTGAGGATGCCGGGAAGCGGAAAGCTTGTCCTGACCGGTGGGATCGGCGATTCCATGAAGGAATCGGCGTTCGTCGCTTTCTCTTACATGCGGATGTACCTGAAGTCAAAGGGTGTGCAGGCCGACGGGTCCGACTGCCATGTGAACTTCCCTGACGGGTACCGGAAGGATGGCGGCTCGGCAGGTCTTGCCATCGCCTGCGCCATGTATTCCTGCTTCATGGACATTCCGGCGAAAAAAGGCATTGCACTGACCGGTGGGATCTCACTGATGGGGTTTGTCATCCGCGTGGGCGGCATCAGGCAGAAAATCCAGGCTGCCGTCAATGCCGGCATGAAGCAGATCATCCTTCCCGAGGGGAACAAAGGTGACGTGCTCTCCGTCTGGAAGGACGGGGATCCGGGCATCAAGGTCGTCTACGTCTCTTCAGCGGAGGAATTGTTCGGCACGATGTTTCCGCAAGGGAAGGCGCATGCAAGGCAGACTATGGTTGATCGGAGAATCGTCCCAAAGCCTTTACGAGACACTGGTGATGGCGGCACATGAAAAAAGGTACGGCATCGTCATTTGTGGCGGTTGAATAGAAGCTTTGCACAAGCCGGGCAAGGAGTACATCAACCTGCAGAGCGACACCAGCAGGTAGGAAAGCGCCATAGAACTCGTCAAAGACATCTTGGATGAGGATCAGAAGCGGGTCTATGAGGACTACAGGAAACGCATCGATCCTGGTACTGGAACATGGACTTGCCTCTTCCTGAAAGTGAGGCTTGATGACCTTGCGTGGTGGGAGATTCGGGTGTTGATGAGAAGCTCAAATAGGATGCGGGGCCAGACCGAGATCCAATGTCACGGTCGTCCCCTCATCCTGCGTGCTGGTGATTGTTCCGCCTTTGCTGTTCGGGTCGTTCAGTGTCAGGCGGTTGAAGACATTGTTCAACCCAATGCCTTCCTTGCGTGAAGGAGAAGAAAAGGTGCCGGATCGCACAGCTGCGAGCCGTTGCGGATCCATGCCTGTCCCATTGTCCTGCAGGTTGAGGAGCAGATGGCCGTCCTTCTCATACGAGATGATGACGATGGATCCTTCTTTATGCTTGCTTTGAAACCCATGGACGATGCTGTTCTCGACGATTGGCTGGAGTATCAGTTTGGGGACCAGATGGCTGGCGTGGGATGCCGGCACGAAGATCTCATAGGTGAACAGATCGGGTGCACGCATCTGCCTGAGCTTGAGATAGCTTTCTGTGCATGCCAGTTCGTCTCCAAGAGGGACTAGAGAATTGGTGTCCGTGATGCTGAAACGCAGCAGGTGGATCAATGCCTGCAAGGAACTGGACACCTCGTCGCTCTTATGCTCCTTTGCCAAGCTGGCGATACAGGAAAGGGTGTTCCCCAGAAAATGCGGGTGAATTTGAGCCTGGAGCATCCTGATCTCCAACTGTCGACGTTGCTCCATCAATTCCTTCTGCTTCTTATCCAATGACTTGATCTTTTGTTGCAGTTCCTGGAGAGACCGTGCCAGGATGCCGATTTCATCGTTGCCCCTGTTGCATTCGGTGGTCAAGTCGATGTCGTTGAGATCCGAAGCGTTTTGGAGCTTCTTGGACAGGTTGATCAGCGGCTTGCTGAAGGAATGGCCGATGAATTGGGTGACCACTTCCATGACGGCCAGGACCAGGATGCCGAGGATGAGGACTTGGTAAACGAATGGCCGGATGGTGGCTTCAAAGGTCTTGGAGGGCATGAAGGCGGCGATGTCCCAATTGGCAAGCGCTTTCTTGTGGTAGCAAAAGATGTAGGGTTCTCCGTTGACCATGCACAGGGAGCCGGAAGGCATCTGTGTGGCGAGCAATCTCTCCGCATCCTGTCCGAAGACATGTGGCTGATCGACCTGATAGGTTACCGGCGTGCTTTGGTAGACGATGTTGCCTTGTTGGGTGATGATGGCCCATGATGCATCATCGATTTGTTTCGACAACGATCGGGTGAGGTCCTGCAGGTTCAGCTCCACCAAGATGATCCGTTTCTCAGCTCCCGGGATGGGCTTGAAGAGTGCGATAGTCGTCTGCAGGGAAAGGGGGGATATGTACGGTTCAGACCATTGGATGCCTTCATAGGTGGAAGCAAACGCTTTTTGCAGGAATGCGTCATATATCTTGGGCTGAACCACTTCGTAGAGGTACATTTCATTGGAATATACGGTGGATGAGGCAAGGTACAGCACATTGTACACCTTGGTCGAGTGTTCCTTCTGGAAGGAAGTGATGACCGAAGGGAGTAGATCGGGGTTGTTGAGCACCTCGATGGTGCTGGAGAGGTTCAGCAAGGAGTTGTTGATGCCGTCGGTGTACAGCTTCAGGTAATCCGCCGAGCTTGCGATAAGTTGGTCCAGGTCGGAGACTTTCTGCTGGAACAATGTCGATTGTATGGTCTGTATGGTGAGGTACGTCCACAGGCAGAGCATCAGGACGAACAGGCAGAGCAAAATCAGGACCATGCGCTTCGACAACGTCGTGAAGTGTTTCATGATTCTTTCTTCAACCGAAGTTGCATCGGTGTCATCTGGTAGCATTTCACGAACGATGTGGTGAAGTATTTCACATCGTGGTATCCGACTTGCTCAGCGACTTCATAAATCCTGAGCGGGGTGTGGAGCAGGAGTTGTTTCGCCCTGTCCATCCTGACCTCCATGAGGTAGTCTTTGAAGTGCTTCCCCGTCTGTTGGAAAAAGACTGTTCCGAGGTAATTGGTGGAAAGCCCCAGACCGCTCGCGATGCTTTCCAACGAGAGGTCCTCCTGCATGTGTCCGGTTATCGCCTCCAACGTGTGTTGCACTTCATATCGGTATGGTGAATGAGAATCCATCACCTGCGGGTTTTTCGTCAGCCTGCCGACGATAGAGATGAGCAGCTTCCCTAAGTCGGCATCGCTGAACTCTCCTTTCTGGAGGTAGTCGGTGGCACCGTTGCGCATTGCCTCCCGCGCATACTCGAAATCCCCATACGACGACACGATGACAAACACGGCATCGGGAAGCTTTGCCTTGGCGATTTTCAGGAAATCCAAGCCGTCCATCACCGGCATGACGATGTCGACGAAGACAATTTGGGGGAGGAGAGCCTCCAGCTTGTGGAGGGCGTCCATGCCGTTTACGGCATCTCCGACATACGTGCAATTGTACCGTCCCCAATCAAAATCACGCATGGAATTGAGGATCGGCTGATCGTCATCAACAGCGAAAACCCGACAGGCGTCCATATCGCGAAAGTATATCCTTGCTCCGTCCCAGATAGCAAGCATTTGTTGTTTTTCTCACCTTTTTATTGGTTTTTCTTTCTTGCCCGCATACTGTTTCCATGGAATAGTGGGAAACAAGGATGGCGGAGAATGGTTTCTTTGGGAAAACAGAAGATGAAGAATTACCAATGGCTGTTGCTTGCAATGATGGCTCCTGGTATCGTTTTCTTCTTTGTCTACTCATATCTTCCCATGTACGGGGTCATGATCGCATTCAAGGATTTCATGATCAAGAAAGGCATCATGGCAAGTCCATGGGCTCATCCATGGAACAAGTATTTCCACCAATTCTTCTCCTCTCCGTATTGCGCCCAATTGCTGGAGAACACCGTTGTCATCAGTTTGGTCAAGATACTTCTCAACACAATCGCCGCACTTGCGTTGGCCATCGTCATCAGCGAGGAACGGATCCCATGGGTGAAGAAAAGCATCCAAACAATCACCTATCTTCCTCATTTCCTGTCGTGGGTCATCATTTACGGGATGATTTACGCGTTGTTCTCGGAGAGTTCCGGCTTGGTCAACGTATTCCTGCGCGCCATGGGAAAGGAGACTATCCCCATTTTGACGAATGACAGGGATTTCCGGATCCTCTTGTACCTTTCCGACATTTGGAAAGAGGCTGGCTGGGGGGCGATCATCTACCTGGCTGCTATCGCCGGCATTGATCCCGGATTGTATGAAGCCGCGCAGATCGACGGCGCAAACCGTTGGCAACGGATCTTCTGGGTCACCTTGCCGTCGATCCGCCCCACGATCATCATCATGCTGGTGCTGAAGATGGGGACGGTGCTTGATGCGGGGTTCGACCAGATTTTCATCCTCTACAATTCCCAGGTGTATGCTTCCAGCGACATCATCGACACATGGGTATACCGTATGGGATTGGAGCAACTCAACTACAGCCTCGCCACGGCGGTCGGGTTGTTCAAGAGCGCGATCAGCATGGCAATGGTGTTCTTGGTAAATGCGATTGCACGTCGCTGGGAGGAATCCTTATGGTGAAACGGTTCGAGGCTTTTGACCGTGTGGTACTTGTCATTATCATTTTTGTCGCATTGGTGGTGCTTTTCCCTCTTTGGTATGTGCTTATGCTGTCATTCACCACGTACACACAGTACATCAAGAGCGCCGGTTTCGTTGTCTTCCCTCATCCCATCAGCTTCGATGGATACACACAGTTCCTCACCAACCCTGATGTCCCGCGATCATTCCTGATCACCATCTTCATCACGGTGTTCGGTACGTTCCTGAACTACATCTTCACCGTGATGCTTGCGTATCCGCTTTCACGCAAGGAGCTCCCGGCCAGAAAGTTCTTCACCTTTTACACGTTCCTGCCGATGGTGTTCAACGGTGGCTTGATCCCCACGTTCTACGTGGTGAGGATGACCGGCATTATGGACACAGTGTGGGCGATGATATTCCCCATCATGATCACAAGCTACAACTTGATGATCACCCGTTCGTTTTTTCAGACCATCGATGACGCCTACATAGAAGTGGCGAGGATAGAGGGGATGAATGAGTTCGACATCCTCTGGAGGATTATTGTTCCGCTTTCCAAACCGGTGGTGGCGACGATTGTCCTGATGTATGGCGTCATGCATTGGAATACCTATTACCATGCGATTTATTATGTAAGGGATCCGAGGTTGCAGCCCCTGCAGGTGGTGCTCAAGGGCATCCTCATGCAGGCGCAGTCGACGTTGGAGGAGACAAGCATCAAGGTCACTGCGAGTACACAGGCGATGAAGCAGGCCGCGGTTGTGATCACCGCCCTCCCTGTGGTCGTCATCTATCCGTTCCTGCAGAAGTATTTCACCAAAGGGTTGTTGGTTGGCGGCATCAAAGGCTGATGCAACCATGCGCATAGAGAGAAGGAGGAATGAAATGAGACGTTTTTGGGCAGTGTGTCTGATGGTGTTGGTGGCCATCCCGTTCGGGCTTTTGGCACAGGGGACGGCCGAAAAGGCCGTGACTCCTGCAGCCACCCCTGTGGTGGATGACATGTCGAAGAAGTATACCATCACGTATTATCACAATTCGCCGTCCGCACGGATTGATGAGTCGAAGGATGAAATTCTCAAGGTGCTGGATGAGAAGTTCAACATGGACTTGAAGATCAACATCATCACCAGCGATTATGAAAGCAAATTGAACCTGGAAGTCTCCAGCGGCAATGCGCCGGACATGATGGTGGTCTCTAAGGAGCAGTTCAAGAGTCTGGAAGCGCAGGGCATTTTCCTGCCTCTTGAAGACCAAGTGCAGAAGATGCCGAACTTCATGAAACGGTATCCGGACATCCTGACCGATCCGACACTCCGTTACAACGGGCATCTGTATTTCCTGCAAGGACATGACAGTCCCGATCAGGTTGTGAAGGCATACACGAGCATTTGGATACGCAAGGACTGGCTGGACAAGCTTGGTTTGTCCGTACCCAAGACGTTGGATGATTTCAAGAACGTCGCCATCGCTTTTGCGAAAAAAGACCCTGATGGCAATGGGGTGAATGACACCTTCGGTTTCAGCGGCCTTGGCGCGCGTGTCACCAACAAGGACCAGATGTATGCCTGGAACCCGATTCTCGGTGCGTTCGGCATCGGGGAGCTCGCGTGGACGGCACAGGATGGGAAGTTGGTGTTCGATCCCATGACGGCCGGGTACAAGCAGGCGTTGCAGTGGATCTCCAGTTTCATTGCCACCGGTGCGGTCGATCCGGACATCATGTTCATGGATACGTATGACCAACTTCGCGAGAAGGCTTATCGGAACCAGGTCGGCATGATTTACATGTCTTGGGCTGAATTCACCAAGCCGCCATACGGGGACATCTTGAAGCAAATGACACCGAACGCCCAGTGGATACAGATCGCAAGCCCGATCGGACCGGACGGCAAACAACAGTATGATTCCGTCTATTCGATTCCCGGCATGCTCCAGAACGGACGTGTCCTTTCCGCTGAACTCGCCAAGGATCCCGCAAAGCTTGCACGTGTCCTGAAATATCTGGACTACATCTGCTACGGCCCCGGTCTGGACTTGGTCTGCTATGGCATTGAAGGCGTGCATTGGAACCGTGTCAACGGCAAGATAGTGCCGACGAACCGCATTGGCGAAGTCAGTTATTCCTGGCAACACCAGAACATGGGGAGATTGGAGAAGGAATACCTTTCGACCAAGTTCAATTCCGTGGGGGATAATGTGGCGTTTGCCGCCGGGCTTCCCAGGATTGATGGGTACAGCAACTACATCACGATTCCCGCGGGAAGCAACATGTCCGACCTCAACAGGTATGTCAATGAGGAAAGCGTGCGGTTCATGTATGGCAAGAGGCCAATGTCTGAATTCGATAATTTTGTGAAGACATTGTATTCGACCTACAACCTGCAGCAGTATCTGGATCTTGGGACTAAGAACCTGAAGGCTGCAGAGATCCTGAAGTAAGTCGGCGGAGGTGGTGCTCATGAGTCCGTATGATGTGCTTGTGTGTGGTTCCGGACCTGGCGGGGTGAGTGCAGCGGTTGTCGCGGCACGTTCTGGCCTGCATGTGTTGCTCATCGAGCAGTCGGGGACCTTGGGTGGGTATTGGACGAGCGGTCTCATGGGCATTTCCCTTGACATGCCGGGCAAAGGCGGCATCCCTCGTGAAATCGTTGATGCGCTTTGTGCTTCTGGTGATGCGCAATGGGTTGACAGCGCCAGCTACACGTATGACATCGAGGCGATGAAGCTCCTCTTGGAGCAGATGGTTTTGGATGCCAAGGTGGATGTATTGTTGTACAGCAGGGTGACTTCCGTGACGATGCAAGGGGATGCCATTGCAAGCGTGCATGTCGACGGTCCGTCTGTCTTTGACGTTCACGCCCGTTGGGTGATCGACGGGACAGGGGCCGGAACCATCGGTTCCCTTGCAGGATGTGCTTTCGAACAAGGTGTCGATGGAGCGTCTGTCCATCAGCCGGCGAGCCTTGAGGCGTTGGTCACCGGAGTGCCGGACAGCTGGAAATCCGACATCCACAATGTGCGGAGGAAAGAGGAACTGTTCAACTTGTTGCAGAGCGTGGGGGTGACCGCAAGCTACACCCGTCCGTTGCTGTTCAAAACATCTCCATCCAGCGACCTGTTCATTTTTGCGGTGAACCATGAGTTCGACATCGACTGCACTGATGCCGTTGACATGACGAAGGCGACTCTGCATGCCCGTAGGGAAATACATCAGGCGGTCATGGCCTTGCGTACGCTTCCTGGCTGGGAACACTTCTGTTTGGCTGCGACGGCGGAGCAACTGGCTTTGCGTGACAGCCGGAGGATCAAAGGCATCAAAAGGATCACCGGCGAAGACCTCGCCTGTGGCAAGGCGTTTCCTGACGGGGTCGTTCCCTGTGCGTTCTGTGTGGACGTCCATGCGCTCAAGCGTGGCGACCCGGAGGGGAAAAGTCCGGCTGGACATGCCAGCAAGCCGTATCAGCTCCCGATGGGTGCCTGCATTGCGGCTGATTGCAAGAACCTGTTCATGGTGGGTCGTTGCATCAGCGGCGATTTCTGGGCGAATGCGAGCTACCGGGTGACCTGCACGGCGAGCGCAACCGGAGAGGCTGTCGCATATGCGATCGCAAGCCTCGGTGACCGTCAAGACAATGGCGCGGTGCAGGGGGCCTTTGTGAAACAGACCATGCGCGACCATGGGTATGTGTTGAGGGAGGCGTGAAGATGCGGAAGGATTGGTTCAAAAAAGCCGTTGTGTATCAAGTGTACCCCATGAGTTTCCGTGATTCCGATGGGGATGGGGTGGGGGATCTCAACGGCATCGTGGAGAAGCTTGGGTACATCAAAGCCTTGGGGGCCGACGTCATCTGGTTGAATCCCATCTACCGTTCCCCTTGCGATGATAATGGGTACGACATCGCTGATTACCGGGACATCAATCCGGCATTCGGCACCATGACCGATTTTGAGTTGTTGCTTGCCCGAGCCCATGCGCTTGGCCTGAAGATCATGATGGACCTCGTGGTGAACCATACCTCTGATGAGCACCAATGGTTCCTTGACAGCGCCCGTTCCTTGGGCAAGTACAAGGATTTCTACATCTGGAGACCAGGAAAGGCGCCCGGGGTGCCGCCGAACAACTGGGGCGCCACATTCGGTGGAAGCGCTTGGCGGTACAACGAGGTGCGTGGCATGTGGTACCTGCATACATTTTCCCCCAAGCAACCTGATTTGAATTGGGACAATCCCCAAGTGCGTCAGGAAGTCTATTCCTTGATGAGGTTCTGGCTGGAAAAGGGTGTTGATGGGTTCCGCATGGATGTCATCAACTACATCTCGAAGACCGAAGAGATGCCAGATGGCAAAATCATGGCGAACGGATATGGTGATTTCCGTCCGTTCTGCCTCAATGGGCCGCATGTCCATGCATATCTGAAGGAGATGCACAGGGAGGTGCTGTCCCATTACCCCGTCATCACCGTGGGGGAGACCCCGGGAGTGGAGCCGGCGGATGCAATGGAATACGCCGGTTTTGCTTCTGGAGAACTGCAGATGGTATTCCAGTTTTCCCATATGGCTCTGGACCATGGCCCGTATGGGAAATGGGGTGACCGACGGTTTGACTTGGTGCGGTTGAAGGCGATTGAGGAAAAATGGCAATCAAACCTGCACGGAAAGGCATGGAACAGCTTATATTGGGACAACCACGACCAGCCGAGGATCGTCTCCCGGTTCGGATCCGAGCAGTACAGGGTGGAAAGCGCGAAGATGCTTGCCATATGCCTCCATTGCATGGAGGGGACTCCGTACATCTATCAAGGCGAGGAACTGGGGATGACAAATGCGCATTTCACTTCCATCGCGCAATATCGCGATCTCGAGTCATTGAACGCCTGGAAGGAATTTGTGGTTTCCGGCATGGTTGGTGAAGCAGACATGTTGCGTTACCTTGCCCGTTTGAGCAGGGACAACGCCCGTACCCCTATGCAGTGGGATGGTTCGGAAAAAGCCGGTTTCACGTCTGGAAAACCGTGGATTGACATCAATGGAAACGCCCGGACGATCAATGCGGAGCAGGAAGAGAAAGACAAAGATTCCGTCCTGTGGTCGTACCGTAACCTCATCACATTAAGGAAACGACATGCAATCATCAGGGAAGGTGATTTCCATCTCCTTGATGCCGAGGATCCGCAGGTGTTCGCCTATGTGCGGACATGGAAAAACCAACGCTTGGAAGTGTTCTGCAACTTCTCAGACGAGGAAAGTGCTCCCTGCACAGCAACCGAAGGAGCGGAATTGCTCATCGCCAACTATTCAGACACCCCCTCGCGCACGTTTGCGCTCCGCCCCTATGAGGCCCGGGTGTACCTGACCGTCGGTTAAGTCCTTCCGCTCACTGCTCCTTCGCCGCTTTCTTGGTGAGATTCTTCTGTTTCCTGGTCTTCGCCTTGTTCTGCTTCTGGGAAAGCAGGGGAGTCGGAAGCTGGGTCGGCTTGAGCGACAGTTCCGGATGAAGCAGGTATTTCTCGAAGAGGCGGATGCTCTGGGTGCAATACCATCCGTTGGTGATACGTTCGTCAACGGTGAAGCTGAATTCCATCAATACCTTGAGCAATCCATTAGGCTTCATCTGCTTCATCATCCCCATCGTCATGAAGATGCTGGTCGTACCCCATCCTTCCAAATGGTGGCGTGCGCTTGTTCCATCCAACCCGATGGATCTCATGTTGCTGATGAACACAGTCGTATGCAACCCGTCGGCTGCCTTCCTGTGCCTGTCCAGAAGGCTAGCAAGGCCAATGACCCTTCTGATGAACCAGATGGGGAAGTGGAGGAAAAAATGGCCTTGTCGGTGAATCCTTCGCTGTGGGCTGTCTGTCCTTCCATGATGTTGTGCTCGATGATGCATGTCGTCCCATCAAAACTCATCTCAGGCTTGAAACACAATGGATGGGTGCGCTCGGACGCTTCATCGCTCATGTCTTCACTGACGACGAAGTTCATGGACAGCTCGCCACGTTACCAATACGACTTTCCCGCGATGAACCGGTTGCGTTCTGGTCTCTCCGCGATGATTTTGAGGAGAGAGCATGCCATCACTTCGAACATGCGGTAGTCCCGGACGACTTGTTCTCTTTGATGAGCGACAGGATTTTGCTGTGCTTCCCGTAGTGCAGAAACCGGCCGCCTCCAAAAATTTCCGAACATGAACGCCTTGCCGGAAATCCACGTCGATACTATTTTTCCCAAAGCCGAAAACATCCCGGAAGGAAAAGCCAGTGTGATTGGAAAGTTGCATCGGGCACAGACTGCGCGTACAAGAAAGATTTGGTGCGGCAATGAAAAGTGGCCAGAGCGTGTTGTCTCTTGACCGTTGCGCATGCGATTGCATGAATTCCCCGAAAAATCGAAATTTGTCGGGACGAAGATTGTGCTCGTTTTGTTCTGGAGCAATGAAGACACAGCCAATGTTCACTCCTTGTCGTTATAGGCTGAATTCTGTTTTTACAACCACTTTCCCTGATTATTGTGATTTCATCCACAGCGATTGCGATATCCTGCGGTATACAAACTCCTTCTGCAATTTACCCTGTCCAGCAAATGTATTAAGTTGTGAAGAAGCCGCCTCCGATTTCCACAATCTCCGTGATGGGGATCCTCTGCCCGTCGGCCATGATGACAAGCCGTTCGTATGTTTCGATCTTTTTCACCGGTCCGGATACCGTGACGTAAGCGCCTCCTTCTTTCTTCTCATCGGGAAGGAAGAAGGTGATGTCAACGACAGGAGCGTCCTGGATGCGTTCAAGGATCATCGCAAGTTTTTCGTCCAATGCGCTTTTCTCATGGTCGTCAAGCTCGATACGTCTGTCTGTCAGACGCGCGGTCTCCTTGATGGCTGCATCATATCCGGTGAGGGCGGCAAACGGGGCGAACTGCGCGGCACGGTTGATGGCGGACATCCGGGGATGGGTTGCCGAGACATGATGGGGCAGGTTGATGATGTCATCATAGTTCCCTTTCATGCCTTGTGCCCTCCGATTTGCCTGTTCCGATCCATCGTTGTCGCGCCTTCTTCCATATCCATGCCCTTGAGAATGGCGTTCTTCCCGAACTTTTTCTTAATCGCAAGGATGGCCTTCTGCTGACGCTTTTCGCATTGGTCCTGTTCCTCCGCGTCTTGGTCCGCGAAGAGGTCGAGCTGTCCTGCGCCGTGCATCCCGGCCGAGGCTGCGTCGGCGAGATGGTTCGCCGTGACATCAACTCGCCGGACGAGCAGGGACACATCCACAATCTTGTCGTACAGGGCCATCACGGCATCGATGATCAGCTTGGTGGAGGATGTCATTCGGCCCAGGTTCGTCGTCCCATGCGCAGGCTTCGGGACCGGACGTCCATAAAAGTCGGTGACGATCTGGCCGTTGTAGCGCGTCGTTCGTCCTGTATCGGTCAGATTCCCGGTGTCATAGCCGATGGTCAGTTCGATCTGGTCGGTGACCAGACCTTTGTCCACCAGGTCGAGGACAAGGACGTCCGTCATTTCCCTGACGATGAGCTTCGCCTTGTCGAAGTCATAGGGGCAATGCAGGACTTGGCCTGATCCCAGACTGCTGGAGTCCGGCTTGTACGCCTTGATTTCCCTGATTGTGCAAGGTTCCCAACCCCATGCATGGTCGATCAGGAGCTCGGCGTTGACACCGAAGAGACGGTACAGCAGGTCTTCACCACCTTGCTTCAGAGAACATCGTGCGACATCCCCCATCGTGTACAGGCCGTTCGCTTCAAGCTTCGCCGCATATCCTCTCCCGACCCTCCAGAAATCCGTGAGGGGACGATGGTCCCAGAGAAGCTTGCGGTACCCCATCTCATCCAATTCTGCGATTCTCACGCCATTTTCCGCTTGGATATGCTTGGCTTGGATGTCCATCGCCACCTTGCAGAGATACAGGTTGGTACCGATTCCCGCTGTTGCGGTGATGCCACTCGTCCCAAGCACATCAAGGATAATCTTCATGGCCAGTTCGTGTGGGGAGAGCTTGTAGGTGTTCAGATAATCCGTCACATCCATGAACACTTCATCGATGGAATACACATGGATGTCCTCAGGCGCCACGTAGGAGAGGTAGATACCATAAATCCGTGTGCTGTATTGTATGTAGAGCGCCATCCTCGGAGGCGCGACGATATAGTCGAACATGAGTCCCGGCGAGGATTCAAGCTCGGTCGCATTGGAGGACGCCCCGGTGAATGTCCCCCCTGGTGTCTTTCTCCGCCTCTGAGCATTGACTTCCTGAACCTTCTGCACAACCTCAAACAGCCGTGGCCGTCCCGGGATGCCTTGGGATTTCATTGATGGGGAGACGGCGAGACAGATTGTCTTCTCCGTCCGAGTGGCGTCTGCGACGACAAGGTTCGTCGTCAGGGGGTCGAGATGGCGCTCTACGCATTCGACCGAGGCATAGAATGATTTGAGGTCAATGGCGATGTACGTCCTTCCACCCATGCTTTGGTCATCTCCTTTCCCCGCAAAATGGACATGGAACGCGGAGTCGTGGTTTCCATGATACCGGTTCGGTTCCCTGTTTGTCGAATGGTCTGCATCTTCCGCCTTGTGGAAATCATTGGTTGACCGTATCAGGGAATACATGAAGCGTTGTGTGTTGGTGACCGCAATACGTCCGGGACCAACTCCCATGATTGCAACTGGGGGCAGGATATGGCGGGCCGAGGGTGCTGTAATCGCTTCTTCGCGACGTGTGCTTTGTGGTCAAGGAAGGGCTCGGGGACAGTGAGAGGGGCGTTGACGGTCTCCTTGGCTGGGAACAGGTCCACGGCGCTTTTGAATGTCCCGAAGACCAGCAAACACATCGACGTCCTGGTCATCAGTCTGGGGATGAAGAATACGAAGGTGATGTTCGCCGCGAAGAGTTGCTGTGACGATGTCTCGATGGATGTGACCTTGGACGAAGCGGAAAAGAACATGTAGCTGCTGAAGTGCCGGAAGAACGGCGTTAGGGCGTGTTACGAATCCTTGCCCGGACGGTATGGATCTGCCAGCATGTATTTCTCCGTATCGTCCTTCATGGCATTCTTGGGTGTGGACACTTCTTGCGCGAAAAAAAGTGTCCACACCACATCAATGGAGAAGCCAGGTGGGATGCTGCACACTATGGTCATGATGACGAGCAATGCCTTTTCCATGGATTCTCCCTTTTCGTGAAAAACGTCTTTTGCATAGGATGCCATGGCTTCCTTTCAACAGAAAGAGAACGATTCACTGATTGACAAGTTGGTTGTTTTGTGAATATGGTTTATTATTATGAACAGAACAGTCGAACGATCCATGCAGATCCTGCAGATTGTATCCAAGAACAATGAGGGCACTACGCTCCAGGAAATCGCCGATGAACTGGGTATTCCCAAGAGCAGTGCGTTTGTTATTGTAAAGTCGTTACTCCAGATGGGGTATCTTTCGCCGATGCGGTACAACGACAAGAAATACCGCCTTGGGTTGAAGCTGTTCACGCTGGGCATGCGGTATGTGGACGACCTCAACTTGGTTGAGCAATGCGCCCTCTATCTCAATCCGCTGGCCGACAAGTACAACAAAACGGCTTTTGTCGGAGTCCTCGAAGGGAACTCCGTCGTGTATGTCCACAAGTATGTGTCCCGGAACGCCGTTCTTGCCTCTTGCGCGTTGGGGTCGCGCAAACCGGTGCATGCAACAGCGTTGGGCAAAGCGATACTTGCGTTCACAGAACCGGAGATGCTTACCAAGATATTGGACAGCATCGAGCTCAGCTCCATGACGGAGAATACCATCACAGACCGGAGCAAACTGATGGAGGAGTTGGCTCTGACCCATAGTCGCGGGTATTCGGTTGACATCAAGGAGCATCTGAACAATACGGTCTGTTGTGGTGCTCCGATTTTCGATTATTCGGGAAAAGTCATTGCCGCCGTCTCGCTGTCCGATGTCCATACTGGAAATATCGATGAGATGGGCCTGGACTTGAAGGAAGTCGCGGGGAAGATATCAAATTCCCTTGGATACGACCATCAGGGTTGATTTTTGTTGACAACCCGATAGAACGGATATAGGATGGGAGTATAAATAAAAACAGAGTTCATATATATGAATTTTTATGAGTTGTGGTTTTTTTTCTTTACTTATATGAATTGAGTTTATATATATAAACTTTAAAAGGTAGGATGGCGCATGAACCGGAAAACTGAAATCCAGATGAGGCAAAGCCACTCCAAGGACATCCGCAAGGCTTTGGCGAGGAACTGGCAACTATATGTGCTGCTCCTGCCTATGGTCGTCTGGTTCGCTGTATGGATGTACAAGCCGATGAGCGGCCTTTTGATCGCCTTCAAGCGGTTTGAGCCGAGCCTTGGTGTGTGGAGAAGCGAGTTCAAGGGGTTTGACAACTTCCACAATCTTGTCTCCGGGGTCCAGAAGGTCGAGTTCTGGCAGGCGTTCCGCAATACGTTCATCATCAGTTCGTACAGTCTGGTCTTTGGCTTTCCTGTGCCAATCATTCTTGCCTTGTTCTTCAGCGAGATGAACCACGAAGGGGTGAGAAAGATCATCCAGACCATCACCTACCTGCCGCACTTTCTCTCAGAGGTGACCATCACCAGCATCGTCTTGATGTTGGTGTACAACGGGGTACAGTCGACCGGTGTCATCGCACAGTTCTTCATCAACAGGGGGTGGCTCGCCCCTGATGCATCCATCATGCAGCAAGCAGGGTATTTTCGGCCGCTGTATATCATCACCGGCATCTGGAAGGAGAGTGGCTACAATTCCATTGTATATTTCGCCGCCATCATGGGTATTTCCCCGGCGTTGTATGAGGCGTTGAAGGTCGATGGTGGGAACAAGCTTCAGGAGATACGGTATGTCACACTACCAGGGATGGCGCCGACCCTCATCATCATGATCATCATGCGGATCGGACGGATGCTTTCCGTCGGATACGAGCGTGTGCTGTTGCTCTACAACGCAAACATCTATGTGACGGCGGATGTCCTGTCCACCTTTGAACAGAGGATCGGCATCATGGCCGGCAATTACGGGGTTGGGGCGGCGACGAGTCTGTTCAACTCACTCATCGCCTTCGCATTGGTTCTCGGGGCGAACACCATCAGCAGAAACATGTCCCGGACGAGTTTATGGTGAGGAGGCGGGCATGGAACGTTTGAGCAGAAGCGAAATCACGTTTAAGGTGGTCTCGTACACCTTGGCGATTTTGTTCGCATTGATGGCGCTCTATCCCTTGTTGTATGCATTCAGCATATCAATTAGCGGGAAGGTTGCGTATGAGAGCGGGTCCATCGTCTTACTTCCGAAGGATGTCACTCTTTCCGCCTATAAGATGGTGTTGTTCGACAAAGGGTTTTGGATCTCCTACACCAACACCTTGTTCTATACGGTGCTCGGAACTGTCTGGAGCATGGCCATATCCCTTACAGGCGCGTATGCGCTCCAGAGCGACAAACTGTTGTTCAAGCGTCAGTGGAACTTCCTTCTGGTGCTGACCATGTGGTTCAGTGCCGGCATGATCCCGATGTACCTGAACTACAAGCAACTCGGTGTGGACAACCGCTGGGGCATCATCATCGCTTTCGGGGTTCAGGCGTACAACATCATTTTACTACGGAACTACTTCAGTGGCATTCCGAAGGAGATCGAGGAAGCCGCCATCGTCGATGGAGCCGATGAGTTCACCTTGTTCGCACGCATCTATCTGCCGATGTCCAAGGCAAGCATCGCGACGGTGACATTGTTCTATGCGATTTCACGGTGGAACGGTTACTACTGGTCCCGCATCTTGATCGCCAATCCGTTTGAGCAACCGCTTCAGGTGTATCTTCGCCAGCTCGTGGAGAACTATCAGAAGATGTATGACGAATCGGCCGTAGTGCTCGAATATTCGGCGGACAGCTTGGCGTATGCGATCATTGTGTGTTCCATCATTCCCGTTTTGGTTGTGTATCCCTATATCCAGAAGTATTTCACCCGCGGGGTGAATTTGGGTGGGGTAAAGGGTTGATAAGCTATGCAAGGAGGAAATATGCATGCAAAAAAATTGATGGCGGTGGCCTCACTGGCGACTTTGCTCGCCTTGGCGTTCACCGGTTGCTCGAAGAAAGCGGAAGTGAAACAGTCAGCGACTCCGGCAGTGAAAGCGGCTGAGCCCGTCGCTGCGCAAGAAACGAAGGTTGTCGAGCAGAAACAGGTGGACCTCTCCACAGTTGTCCCCTTGAAGTTCAACCTTGCCTATGGTAACAAGTCCCGCACCATGACGTACAACCAGAACACGCCGCTGACGCTTTCTGATGGATCGGTGGTCTCGGCCGGCATGCTCAAGCCGATGTGGTTGTTCGTGGAGAAGCAGATGAACTCAAAGTTCACCGATGTGACTATCCAGGATTCGAAGTCCATCGACATGATTCAGACGGAATCGACTTCCAATTTCGCAGGTGCGAACATCTATGGTGGCAACAGCGTCTCCTCGGAGCTGATGAACTATGGAGCCCAAGGCAAGTTCGTAAACCTTAAGGATTTGATGAACCAAGGGTACATGCCCAATTTCAAACGATACCTTGATGAGAACCCCAATGTGCGCAAGTATATCACCGCATATGACGGCGGCATCTACTATGTGCCGTACATCGCGGAGATCGGTACATTGGCCCGTACGTTCTGCATCCGTGAGACATGGGTGACCAAACTGCTCGACACCCAAGGCGCCTCCTACAATACGGCCGATTTCAAGACCTATTACAAGGGATACTTCACCGGCAGCAACGCAAGGACAGGTGCGAACGGCGGGGCTGTGACGCCGAAGGAAGGCGTCACTGTTTCCAAGAAGACAGCCGAGAACATCATCGAGATACAGAATGCGCTTCCCGTTAAGAACGGAAAGACGCTCACCGACGCATTCATCGCATACATCAACCGGAACTATGGCTATGAGAAGCCATCCCAGCTGTTCCTCGGCGAGAAGGCCGCATACGACATTGATGAGCTGGTGGCGCTCTTCCGTTGCATCAAGGCCAATGGGAGTTATCTGACCGATGGTTCGACTAGCGAAGTTTGGCCGTATTTCACTAGGCAATCCAGCTATCGTGAAGATCTGCTCAGGCTGGCAACCTATTTCGACGGATCACGTGTGCATGGCTCTGATTCGTATGAAAGCCGCTGGTACATCGACAAGGACGGACAAATACAATACACGTATTCCACCAAAAAGATGTATGACCTCTTGTCCACGTTTTCCGACTGGAACGCTGAAGGCCTCTTGTACAGCGATTTCTTCGATCTTGCCAACAAGGCGAACCATCGTACCGCCCTTTGGGGCACTGACAAGGCCAAGAATCCGCGTTTCGGGTTCATGACCTATGACTGGATCGCATCATCCACCGCAGATGCGCTCAATGGCGACATTCAGGTCATCCTGCCACCAGTTGCGCCGGTCAACGGGGTCTGGCAGTATTACATGGACAACAGCCGTGTCATCAAATCAGACGGCTGGGCCATCTCCGTGGCGGGTTCCACCCAAGAGCAGATTCTCAGGGCAAGCGCGATGTTCGATTACTTCTTCACCAAGGATGGTACGTTGTTGCAGAACTACAGCTTGCTCCGCGACTTGGAGTCAACCGATGGTTACAAGGGGCCGGATGGGAAGAACTGGCCAAAGTACACCGACTGGGTGCCTGAAGCTGCTTCCAAGTTTGCGAAGGGGGACCTTTCGACATTCCTCCGTGACTGGATTGGATGCCAGATGCCTATCGGCTATCAGAAGGAAATCGGGTTCGAGTACCAGTACACGTCTCAGCGCGGTTTCGACGGCTGGAAGTTGATCGGCGCCTCCATGGTGAACATCCCGACATATGCAGGGACAGGCATCAAGGGGGACAACCCAAACTACTACCGCCTGCTGCCTCCGAGCTTCTCCCTGACGCAGCGGCAGAGCGAAATCATCAAGGATTCCACATCCTTCAACGAGGATCTCGTCGAAATGATGTTCAACATCATCAGGTACAAGACGCTGGGCAATGCGCCTTCCGGTGCGTTCGTCGCCAAGGATTACGACGCATATCTCGGGTATTTCAAAGACCATGGCTTGGATAAGTATGTGCAGGTGTATCAGGCGGCATACCAGAACATGCTCGGGTCCAACTGATCGTTCTGGGGTGGAGCGACCCTCCACCCTGTTTTGATGGAGAGAAAGATGGAGAAATCATTTAGGATGCAGAAAGCCTTGTGGTGGGTGTATGTGGCATCAGTCCTTGTGCTTTTTGTGTATTCGTTATGGTTCATGACGGATTTCAAGGATCTGTTCGGCTTGCAACTCAAAGTGAACAGGCCGATAACCACGTTTCATGATGCTGAGATGCAACCGTTCAACAGGCAGTTGCTTGCCGCATCTTTGTGTGCGGTTACCGTCGTCCTTCTTTCTTTGTACCTCGAGGTGCGCACCAAGGTCCCCGACCGTTTCGCATTGCTAGTCATGGGTGTCCTGTTGTTCGCTTTGGCTGCCTTTTCGATTTCCGTGATGGTCCGCATCCCCGCATTGAAGTCCATGTACAGCGCATTGGATTTCTCAAAACTTGACATGGAAGGGGCAATTGAGTATGTGCCTAGGACACGGGCGTTCGCACTTGGGATGGTCATCCATGGTGTGGCAGCAACCATCGACATCGCTTTTCTCGCATGCATGGTTTCTTCCCATGTCCTTTTCATCCGAAAGGAGGTGTCTGATGCGCAGTGAGGTGAACGTGAAGGTGTCGTTGTTCCAAAAGGACGGCATCTCTTATGCATTGGTGCTTTCTTCCATCATCTTCGAATTGCTGTTCTCGGTGAAGATCCTCGATGTCATTGCGGTGAACTGGCTCATCGGTGTTTCGACGATCCTCAACATCATTCTGCTGTTCCTCTTGTTTAGTTGTGCCGTAAAGGTGAATGTCTACAAGGTCGGCTGGGCGGTTTGTGCGTTGTCCATTGCGGGGTATGCCGTCATCCGAGCCTGCGTGCTCCTGCCGTTGTTGCTGAAACCGGTCTCCGATGTGCCCGGCCTTGTCTTGGACAATGCAGGGCTTGCATGCTTTTTGGGTGCGGCTGGGGTGAGAAGCCTTCTGGTTTCCTCCCGCAGACAGGCGTTCATGAAGACGAAAGAAGCCAGAGATCTCTTGTGTGTGAAGGAGCGGTGAACATGGGACGGATGGAATTCAAGGGCATCAGCAAGGTCTATCCAGGCGGAGTGCAAGCTGTGCATGATTTCAACCTTTCGGTGGATGACGGGCAGTTTGTCGTGCTGGTAGGTCCTTCGGGGTGCGGAAAATCAACCGTGCTCAGGATGATTGCGGGTCTTGAGAGCATCACCGAGGGACAGCTCCTCATCGATGGGAAACTGGTCAACAAGCTTCCGCCGGTCGAACGGGACGTGTCGGTGGTATTCCAGGATTATGCGTTGTATGGAAACATGTCGGTGTATGACAATGTCGGCATGAGCCTCCGGGTCCGCCACAAAAGTCAGGAGGAGATATTCGGGAAAGTCATGGAGACATCCCGGTTTCTGGAGATACAGGAATATTTGAACAGGTATCCGGAACAGCTTTCCGGAGGGCAGAAGCAACGTGTATCGCTGGGACGGGCCATCGCGCGGGAGCCGAAGGTCTACTTGATGGATGAACCGCTTTCCAACTTTGATGCGATGCTCCGCAGCCACACCCGGGCTGAGATTGTTAGGATCCAGAAGGCTTTGGGCGTGACTACGGTGTATGTCACCCATGACCAGGTGGAGGCGATGACCATGGCTGACAAGATCGTCGTGATGCGGAAAGGGGTAATCCAGCAGGTGGGGACTCCCTTGGAAATCTACCAGAGACCCTGCAACATGTTTGTCGCCGGTTTCATCGGCACCCCGCCGATGAACTTCATCCCTGGGGTTTTGCAAGGGGATTCGCTTTGTGGTGAAGGTTACACGCTTCCCATGCCTCCTGCCGCCTCCGGCCGGTTGCATCATTGGCAGGGATGCCGAATTGTCGTAGGAGTCCGACCGGAGCAGTTCCATCTGGATGCGTCATCCAAGGCTTTCCCATTCTCTCTGGAAGCATATGAGTTTCTCGGCAATTGCAACCATGTGTTTTTACGGCTCGGGCATCTGCTGGTAACAGCAAAGCTCGACCGAGACGTGCCGATGAAGGTTGATGCGCTCCCGCTGTCCATCGACTGGGAGTGTGCCCATTTCTTTGATGAAAAGACCACGATGCGCATTGGTCAGGGAGGGGGACATGAGGAAAAGTGAACAAGTGGGGCTCTTGATCACCCGCATCTTCCTGTCCGTCCTGCCGGTCGCGGGTCTTGTCCTCTGTCCGGTGCATGTGGCCGCCCTCCTGAAGATGGAGGATGAGATATGCGGCTTCGTGATGTTTCTGACGGTGCTCACCGCTCTGGTCGTGCTGTTTGAATCGTTCCGCATGATGGACGAGGAGGCGGGACCGGGGCGGAAGATTGTATGCATGGCCTCCATCGTCGCGGAAATCGCGTTGCTGTCCATCCTTGCGTGGCAGTACCGGTTCGCCATTATCGGGCAAGCGACGCTCAATGAACCTGAGAAGGTGGTGTATGCACTCACCTTGACTCTTTCCCTACTCGTCGGCTACAGCTTGGCGCTTCTGAATCTGGGATTTGTGTTTGTTAAGGAGTTGAGGGGATGAGGAAGCTTGGGGACATGACGAAGGTGGCGCTCTCCCGGTGGTGGCTTGCCGGAGCGGTCTATTTCTTCATCGCATTCGGCACACCGCTTGGTTCGCATGTGTCAGCGATGGATTTGGTGTTCGTCCTCGGTTCTGCCATGGGGCTCTTGACCGTCTTTGTATTCGATCCCGTGACATACCGGATGTTCAACATACGACGCAGGGGGAAGATCATCAATGATGCCTATGTCACCCGGAAACTGCCACGCCGCATCGCATCCGGCATCCTCATGGTCGCCAAATGCATCTTCACCGTCATATTGGTCGCAGCCACATATCAGGCGGTGAACGTGCTTGTCGCCATCGCAAGGGATCTGCCGCAAGAGACCGTGAGTTGGAAGGGTGAACCGTTCCTGTTCGCCACGTTGTACACGTTGTACTACCAGGCGGAGGATTCGCTCGAAGACAGAGTGTTGGAGTTTTGGGAGGGGAGAAGTCATGACTGAGCATGTGTTTGTGGGGGATTTCAAGGCCCTGGAAGGGAAAAAGCGATGTGAAAGGCAGTTCCATCGTCTGGAGATGGAATGTGAGCGTGAACTTGCACAGCCGGTGCCGGCCCTGCACCCTGCCATGAGCATCACTTTTATGGGGCTCTTCATCCTCAACCTTTCGTTGTTGTACCGCATCACCGGCAAGGAAAGGTATCTGAAGGGGGCGGAGGCTTGGATGCGTGCGGTCTCTTCCTATCCCCATTGGGGGAACGACAAGAAGATGGACGACGTGGACCTGTCGGCATCCTGGGTCCTTTTCGGCCTTTCCTTGGGGTATGACTGGTTGCAGGACAAACTTGGTGATGAGGTAAGGGCGGAATGCCTCTCAGCGATCAAGCGCCATGCCGGCATCCTGTACCAGTACAAGAAACGAACGGAAGGCCATGGATGGTCGACAGAATATTGGCAGAACCACAATTGGATCAACATGACTGGTATTGCGGCGGCGGGGTACGTCCTCCAACGCCATGGGGAAGGCGGACAGGAGTACATCCAGGACAGCGAGGCGGATTTCGAAGAGGTGTTTGCACGCCTTCCTGACGATGGAAGCGACTACGAGGGGGTGTCGTATTGGCGGTACGGAGCCATGTGGTTGTTCGTCTACGCCTATCTGCGGAGGAATGAGACGGGGCGCGATTTTTTCAAGGAATCAGGTTTCTTGAAGCATACGTTCTCCTACCGCCTGTACCAGTCTTCCCCTGACCTTTCCCAGCAACTGAATTTCGGGGACACCCATGACCGGCACAGTTGCCACTCCGCGTGTGTGTATTATCTTGCCGCCCATGAATATGGGGATGGGCATGCCCAGAGGATGGGTGATCTTGCCACAGGCCCTTTTCTGCAGGATGAGATGGCCCTCAGCAAAGTACATCCCGGCATCCTTCCCGAGGCCGGCCTCGAATTCATCTGGTATGATCCATCGGTGCAGAGGCGTGATTTCTCAGCCCTGCCGCTGGAAAAGGTTTTCCCTGACCTCGGATTGGCGACGGTGCGTAGCGGATGGGGGAAGGATGACCGAGTGTTTTCGTTCAAGTGCGGGTGCCCGGGTGGGGAGAAGCAGTGGAGCCAAGGGTGGCTTCTGAACAGGGAGAAGGGATGGTCGTGCATGTCCTTGTCCCATCATCATCCGGACAACCTCTCGTACATCATGGCCTGTGGGAGCCGGTATTTCAGTTGTGACGACGGGTACAACAGGGCAATCATGCCATACCATCACAACGTCCTCCTTGTTGATGGACGTCTGACCGATGCCGAGGGTGTGGGGGATGTCTTCCTTGCTTCCTGCAAGATGCGTCTTCAGGAGGATCCCCAGTACCGTCCTGAGGAGGCATACAGGGGTTTGTTCTTTGACTGCGGGCGGCAGGGGAAGTTCCGTTGTTTTGGCGGCGAGACGCACATGATCTATCCGGAGGAGCTGGAGATGCAGAAGGTCGAGCGTTGGTGTTTCCTCTCTGACGACCTAGAGCGCATTGTTCTGGTGGATGTGCTTGAAAGCGGAAGGGAGCACACCTACACGGTCTTGTGCAACACCGATGAGAAGGGCAGAAGAGTCGCCGACAACCTGTATGCCTATCCGGAGAGTGGCATCCATTATCAGGTGGTAGGCTCACAACCGTTGGATTATGCGCAGGATGAGCATGTCGTCTCCAGCATCATGACGCCTCAGGAGCCGGAGAAGGTCACCCGGGTCGTCATGCAGAATCTGCTCTGTTCCAACACCGTGAAGGCACAGAGACTTGTGGTCGCCGAGTGCATCACCCCGTATGGTTTGGATTGTGCAATCTCGTGGGATGGTTCAGGTTTCCTTCTGGATGACGGGAAGGAAAGGTGCCGGTTCGTGGTTGGAAAAGACTTTGTCTCGTGTACATGACCAATGAGGAGAAGATGACTGTATGAAGTTCATAGGGGCTTCGTTTGCTTCAGAAGTGGGAAAAAGTCTTGTTTTCCGTCCGATGGTGGGGAAGATGGAACAGGAAATCGATCGGTTCATAGCGGATTTCTACGATGATCCTTCCTTGCTGTCCGCATGGGGGCACAACTATTTTTGCGGGGATGACGGGGGGAGATTGGTCTTTGATGTGGATCATCCCCATGAGCATGTGTGTTCCATCTGCAAGAAGGTATACCGAGGGCAGCCATGGGATGGTGTCTGGGTGTATTTTTACCGGAACCTGGCCATGGTCACGGCGCTGAAGGCATCGGCGGTGTACAAGGCGACCGGCATCACGAAGTACAAGGACCATGCCGTACGGATCATCGGCTTCTATGCGGAAAACTATGGGAAGTTCGCGCTCCACAACAAGGAAGGGAAGGTGTTCGCCTCCACTGATGTCATGCAATGGGGGTGTGGAAGGATACTCCCCCAGGGGCTGAATGAGTCCATCCTGTGCATCAGAATGATGCAGGCGTTGGAATTGCTCAAGGACGACCTTGATCCATCATTCTTGAAGATGGTTCATGATTCCATGGTCGTGCCGTTCTACAGCATGATCATGCCACAGGTCCGTGCGGTACACAACATCCCTTGCTGGAACCTCTCGGCACTTGGCGCATGCGCGGCGTTTTTCGGTGACAAGGATGTGCTTGATTTCGTCTTACATGGGGAGTTCAACCTCCGACGGCAGTTGCACGATGGAGTGACGGAGGACGGATTTTGGTATGAGGGATCCATCCATTACAACTTCTTCCTTCTGGAAGGAGTCGTGACCTTCGCCGTGTTTTGCAAAGTGTACAGCATTGATTTCGGCTCAGATGCCGAATTGACCATCCAGCGCATGTTGGTCAATGCATATGCATTGGCGTTTGACAACCACAGGCTCCCTGTCCCCAATGACGGGTGGCCTGACATCAATCTGAAGACGTTCAGCTACGTCTACTACCTGGCGGCGAAGGTTTTCGGGGAGGAGAGTCCTGTCGGGAACCTTGTGAAGAACATCGAAGGGGACGGCACGGAGCGTACGACGCTGCCACTTTCCGAATCCTACTATTGCGGCAACCGGATTCCATTGGAGCGCCTCCTGTTCGCCTACGATTACGACATGAAGCACTACCAGGTCGTCGCCTCCCATTCCCAGAACTACCCTCTGTCCAACTTCGCCATGCTCAGGAAAGGGCGGATGAATCTGTTCCTGAAGTATGGGTTGAACGGTCCTAGTCATGCGCATCCGGACATCATGAACATCGAGGTGTCGTATGGGAAGTACCTGATCAGCAGGGACCTCTCTAATGCCGGCTACCAGTCACGGCTCTGCAATGCGTGGCACCGCAAGACTTTGAGCCACAACACGGTATGTTGCGATGGCTTGGACATCACGTCTCGGAACCCGGGGCGCACGGTCTCCTTCACTCCGGAAAGCATCGATGTCTTCGCCGAGAATGTGTATGCGGGTGTCTCTTACCGACGGAACATCGCCATCACGGCCGATGGCTTTGACGATGTGTTCGTGGTTTCGGCAAACAGGGATGTGACGGCCGACCATGTGTTCCACATCGAGAACACCTTTCATTTGGACGAGGACTTCCTCAGCAGGAAAACGGAGCTCGGGTTCTCGCAAAACGGCTATGAGTTGCTTTCCGATGTGAGGGAGGTGGAGGGGGGAAGTGAGTTCTCCTTTCATGGTTGCGGGGAGACGATATACCTAGCGTTTCCGCTAGAAGGTGGGCAGCGGCTGTTCGTGTGCCGGTCGATGGACAACCCGGTGAACAAAAAGAGGACAACATTCATCATCCGCGGTTGTGGTCGTGAAGTGGTTTTCAAAATGCATCTGTCCTTAACGGACAAGGAGTAAAGCATGATACGGAATTATTTTCTTGACAAGGAGTTGGAAACGAAAATCGTGTCTAATGGGGTGAAGCGGAAGGTCGCCGCCCATGGGGAAGGACTCATGGTATGCCATCTGTGGTTTGAGAAAGGGGCCGTGGGTGCGTTGCACCATCATCACCACACCCAATGCACCTACATCCTTTCCGGCAAGTTCGAGTTTGATATAGACGGGAAGAAAGTCGTGCTTGGACCAGGGGACAGCACCTACAAGCAACCGGACATCCTGCATGGGGCTGTTTGTCTGGAGAAAGGGGAGTTGTTGGATATCTTCACCCCAGAACGGGAAGATTTCTTGAAATAAACCATGAGAGAGGAGAATCAAATGGAAAGGATTGTATTCATCACCGGTGGTACCGGTGGCATCGGGTTCGCGACTGCGAAGAAATTCGGTTCGCAAGGGTACATCGTCTTAATCAACGGCATCGACCAGATGCAGGTCGGGCAGGCGGACAAGGAATTGACGGCTATGGGCGTCAAGCATGAGATGTTCGTCTATGACGTCACCAAAGAGGATGCCGTTGTCGAAGGCGTCAAGGAGATTGCGTCAAAGTATGATCATCTTGACGTTCTGGTGAACAATGCCGGCGGACTTGGAGGGAGATCCCGTTTCGAAGGGATGCAGACGTCGTTCTATCGCTCTGTCCTCGCACTCAACCTCGACAGCGCTTTCTTCGCCACACGCGAATGTATCCCGCTTTTGAAGAAGAGCACCCAAGGGAGCATCGTGAACTTCGCTTCCAATGCCGCATGGAACGCCGGCGGACCGGGGGCGGGCATCTACGGCACATCGAAGGCTGCAGTCGCGACGTTGACCCGCGCATTGGCAAAGGATCTTGCCGAATACGGCATCAGGGTGAACGCCGTCAGTCCGGGAACCATCGATACACCGTTCCATGATGCCATCAGGAAGAGCAATCCGGCGTTGTTCGAGTCATGGAAGAACAACATCCTGTTGAAGCGTTTCGGACGTCCCGAGGAAGTGGCCGATGTGGTGTATTTCCTTACGAGTCCTGAGGCTTCGTTCCTCACTGGGGAGATCATCCAGGTCAACGGCGGCCAGGATTTCCTTTAATGCATGATGCCGGCGGATGGGTACCGCCGACTTTTTTTTCTGGAGGTGCTGATGAAGCTTTGTTTTGTCGAACAACAGGGGTTTGACAGGATTGGCTATGTGTTTTCCGAAGGACGAAAAGAGCGCATCGAGGCGATGGCGGATGTCCTGTCGTGCGTCATCAACAGGGGGAATCTGGAGCGTTTCCGGCGGGATCTTCGTGATGTCGAGGTGATCGTCGCCACATGGCACATGGAGACGTTGTCCAAAGAGGAGATTAAAGAGTATTTCCCCAAATTGCGGTTGGTCCTGTATGCCGCCGGTTCCGTCCGTTATTTCGCTGTCCCGTTCCTAGAACTGGGTATCACGGTGAGCAGCGCCGCTTCTGCCATGGCCGTCCCTGTCGCCGAGATGACGCTTTCCTTGATCATCCAGTGTGCCAAAGGTTTCCAGCTTGCCGAACGGCTTTACCGGCAGAAAGGTTTCGAACAGAGTCATGAGTACATAACTCACACGTATCCGGGATTGTACGATGGTACTCCCATCGGTATCCTCGGGGTAGGTGCCATCGGACGGAATGTCGTGCGGCTCCTCAAACCGTTTGCTGTCTCCATCAGGGCCTATGATCCATTCCTGTCCGATGGGGACGCCGCACGACTTGGTGTGGCGAAGACCTCGTTGGAGGAGGTCTTTTCCGATTGCCAAGTCGTCAGCAACCACTTGGCCAACAATGAGCAGACGAAAGGTATGCTGGATTACCGGTTGTTTTCCCGCATGAAGGAAACGGCGGCGTTCATCAACACCGGCCGTGGCGCGCAGGTCGTCGAATGCGACTTGGCCCGCGCCATGCTGGAGAAGCCGTTCCGTTTGGCGGTTCTTGATGTTACGGCTGACGAGCCGTATCCTGATGACGGCGTCCTTCGTTCCTGTCCCAATGTGACCATCCTGCCACATATCGCAGGTTTTGCAGGTTCGGAAGTCCATGCGTTGAGCGACATTGTGATCGCAGAACTTGGACGGTACCTCCGTGGGGAGCCGCTCGCCGACGCAGTTTCGTTGGAAAAGCTTGCCATCATGGCATAGGAGGGGGCATGCGTTTCGCATTTTCCACGCTTGGGTGTCCTTCATGGGATTTCACAAGGATCCTGGACTGTGCCCGGAACAATGGATTCCAAGGTGTTGAGGTCAGGGGGATTGGGGATGCCATGATGAGTAGGCAGATGACGTGTTTCCTCCCATCCATGGTCGGGACGACGAAGAGGTTGTTGCGGCAAGATGGCCTCAGTCTGGTGAGCTTCGACACGTCGATAGCGTTACATGATGACGCCCAATGGAACGGGAACCTTGAGGAGGCGAGGCAGGCTGTCGCATTGTGCCGAAGGATGGACATCCCTGCCATACGGGTTTTTGGGAACAAGGCGGGGGACGGCGAGGTGTCGCGTCGTGTGCTTTCTCGTCTGCATGCGTTGTGTGCCATCGACCCGTTGGTGGATGTCCGTCTGGAGACCCATGGCGACTACAACACGCTTCCGATGCTTGAACCCGTCATCCGTGAGGTGACGGAGAAGAATTTCGGCATCATCTGGGATGTGGAGCATAGTGATGCGACATACGCTGATGCATGGGAGACGTTCTATGATCGTATCGCACCGTGGGTGCGGCAGGTCCATCTGAAGGATCGCATGAGGGGAGGGACGTTGTGCCTGACAGGAGAAGGCGGCATCCCGCTCAGGGCAATCGTCAGGCGGCTTGAAGATGATGGCTTCAAAGGATTCTGTTCATTCGAGTGGGAGAAACGCTGGCATCCTGAACTGGCTGGGCCGGAGGTCGCCATACCGCATTTTGCCCGATGGATGGCTCAATCCAAGGGGGACCTGCTCCAGACCGTTTCGACGGTGTGTGGGACGGCTTTTCCTCCCCCTTGAGGAAGTGGTGCGCTTTGTTGCCATTTTTTCGTCTGTTAACGCCCGACTTCAGCAGCACTGAGTTGAACAGCTTCACTTTTGCAATACTTGATCTGTTTTGAAATTGAAAAAATGTATCAGGTTTCAAAAATAGTATCCAACGAGGTCACCGTATAGTGATGTGCAGAGATTCATATTTGGACAAGTTGGCTAGAAGAAAACACAAAGGATTGGGCAAAGTGATTACTGGTATTTACAGATGTGGCAAGTCATATCTGTTGGATCATATTTTCATAATCACTTGTTGGAGCCTGGTGTTGAAGCTACCCATATCATCTGTTGCGCTTTTTGACTCCGCAGGCGACCTGTATTCGATTGGAGAAAGCCTTATCAGGATTGAAAAAGAAAAACTTCGAGTTGATTCAGAGAAATTCATGGCATATATTCGTTTCAAGTGCACGGATGCGGGAATGTAGTATCTGCTTTGGATGAAATCCAGCTGATGGAACGCCAGAAAAGTCATGAGAAAATCTGGATAATCGGTGAATTGTGCTTCCGCAAATCGGACACCTGGCTTATTCGTCTTTTTTTGTCCATTTTTACCTTCTTTCCCCCTCCACTGCCGCATGATGCGACAAGACCTTTTTTTCAGCATCCAACTTCTTATGCAGGGAGATTGCCATAAACACCGTTATGACGGCAGAAAGCACATCCGCAACTGGCTGGCTGAACAAAACTCCGCTGAGACCCGTCACTCTGGGGAGAAGCAGAATCACAGGAATAAAACAAATTCCCTGCCTGCAGGCACCAAGGAAAAAGCCTTCCTTTGCTTTTCCCATCACAAGGAAAAGGAATGAATAGACCGTGTAGAATCCAAACAGCATAAAGGAAAGGCCGTTTGCGCGCAAGGCAATCGTTCCAATGCGTATCATTTCCAAGTCATGTTTTGTGAATTGCGATACAACTCCTTTGGCGAAAATGGCGACGATCAGGCCAAAGATTACACAGAAAGCTGTCGACCAAAGAATGGATGTCCGGATCGCTTCATGCAGACGATCAAACTTTTTTGCGCCATAACTGAATCCGGCAATCGGCTGAAAACCTTTTAAGAATCCGAAAACAATCAAGCTGCCCATCGACATGATTTTCGTGACAGGCCCCATGGCAGCCAGTGCCGAACTGCCGTACTCTTTTGCGGCTGAGTTTACCATGGAGATGGAAAGGCTTGTCAGGAGCTGAAAGGTCAGTGTGGGAACACCAATCTTCAGTATTTCAGACATGATGTCTTTGGTCAGACGATATTCTTTGATGCTGAAGCTGAATATGCTGCGTTTTTTGAGAATGTAAACCAGATAGACAAACGTTGAAACCATTTGAGAGATTGCGGTTGCGATGGCGGCTCCGGCAATACCCCAACCAAGCGGGTAAATAAAAATGGGATCCAAGATCACATTCAGCAACGCACCGGACAGCAACGCACACATGGCCGTCTTGGCCGCACCTTCGCTGGACACGATGTTGTTCATGGTTACGTTAAATACGTTGAAGATTGAGAAAAGAATGTAGATGCTTGTGTAGGAAACGGCATAGGGCATAACGCTGTCCAGCGCTCCGATTTGCCTCAGTATTGACTTCAAAAAGACAACCGAAAGAAGGATTGGGATTGCGCCAGTCAATAGGCTGCTGTAAAGAGCCGTGCTGGCAACCTTTCCCGCTGTTTCCCTATCTCCGCGACCTAACAGTCTGGACAGATATGCGGCAGCGCCATTTCCAAACAGAAGTCCCAAACCAACGACCAGCTGGCCGAGCGGGTAGGCGACAGTTATCGCACCCATCGCATCGGTCCCCAAACCTCCGACAAAATAGGCATCAACCAGATTGTAGAGTGCGTTGATCAGCATTCCGATCATCGTCGGCAGGCCGAGTGCGCGTAGCGCTTTGGGAATAGGCGTGCTTCCCAACAATTCCATTTTACTGCTTTTTCCGTTCATGGCATCTCCTCTTAATACTATTTATTATAGTACTATATTTTATAGTAATTGACTAAATGCAATTACAGTACTATAATTTATAGCACTTGTCAAGAGAGGACGTACTTATTATGGCTACAATAGATTTAATCGTATTAGGAATGCTTAAAGATCAGGCATTAAGCGCTTACGACATCCAGAAACTGGTCGAATACAGACAAATATCCCAATGGGTGAAAATCAGCACGCCATCCATATATAAAAAGGTCCTTCAGCTTGAGGAAAAGGGGTATATAACCGGAACCACGACGAAAGAAGGGAAGATGCCTGAGAAAGAAATCTATTCGCTGACTGAATCCGGCAAAATGGAATTTGACAACCTGATGCTGGAAATCTCGACACAACCCATACGTATATTTCTGGATTTTAACGCGGTAATGGTTAATTTGAATTCATTGACGCCGGAGAATAGGGTGCGCTGTATCTGTGGGATTGAAAGCAGTATACAGACATTGAAAAAGTCATTGGAAGATAATCTTCATGTAAAGGAGAACAAGCCGGATATCCCAGAGGCAGGTTATGCTGTTTTGCAGCAGCAGTATATGTTGGTGCAGGCCATCGAGACCTGGCTTTGCTCCGTTAAGGATAATGAAGCGTCCAACCGTGCCAGAGACTAAGTGCGGTGCCGATAACAAAGCAATCGAGCGACACGTCTTTCTTGTTCTGTATTTCTCCTCAAGCATGTCATTTCTGATAAACAAAACGTGAAGGAAACAGTATCACAGCGTGCCAGTTGCCCAACGCCTTCACGGTACAGCCACCCGGAATGAAAGAACGATCGCGCTTTGTTGCAGCATCTCTGTCGGCTTGCTGAAGCGGCACACGTCAAAAATCGCCCACAGCATCCTCACTTTCCGTATCAGCCTCCAGCGCGGAGAATACCTCTGCGGTCTCCATCCCCTCCCGCATCAAGCATACCTTGCCATAGGCGATCTGAAGGGATTCCGTAATCTTGCAGGCTCCCGATACTGGTTGCTTGGCGTTGTCCCGCATCAAACTTCCGGTTTGTCGACGTTCAAGCACAATCTTCGCGCTGATTGGGTTTGACATTGCATGACCTCTTTCGTTTCTTTTTTCAGAAAGTATTCCCACAAGGGTTGACAGCTAACGTTTATTAGCATACGATAAGGCTAATAAACGTTAGCCTTAGGGGGAGCCCATGCGTATGGAAACAACAAAACAAAGGATTTTGACGGAAGCGCTCAAGCTTTTTTCCCAGAATGGATATGAAGCGGTGAGCGTCGAGCAGATTGCTGATGCGGTTGGTATAAAAGCCCCCTCACTGTATAAGCATTATAAAGGAAAAAGGGATATTTTTGATCACATTTTGGAACGGATGAATGAAATGGATGTGGAGAGATCACAGCAATATGCAATGCCGGAGGGAACCTTCGACAAGATTGCTGTATCATATCAGCAAACGCCAATAGACAAAATCAAAGCATACAGCACGACCGTGTTCCGCCATTGGACTGAGGAAGAATTTTCCTCTGACTTTCGCAAGATGTTGACGCTGGAGCAATACAGGAATCCTGAGATGTCGATGCTGTATCAAACGTATCTTGCCGGAGAGCCGGTAAAGTATATGGCAGAGTTATTTGCCGCCATGACTGACGGAAAAACAGATGCCATGCAGCTTGCGCTCGAGTTCTACGGACCAATCTATCTACTGTATAGCCTTTACGATGGCGACAGTAATAAGGAGGAGGTCGTTGCCGCGCTAAAAAACCATGTCGACCGTTTTTCCCAACGCATGGAATCCATTATTCAGAAAGACGGGGGAACATAAGTAATCTTGCTGATGGACGACGTTGGATTAGCTGCCCAAGACGTGGAGCAACACCAGATACAATCCCGCCATTCTTCCGTTCCCAACCCAATGGAAGATTGAGCGTGGGATTGACGCAAAAGGATTCGAGGTTAAAAAACCATACCAAGAGAGTGACAATGAGCCGGAGCAGCTGAGAGGATTGCGGAAACAATTCAGCGCTGTGCCTTTTTGCCATCGAAGCATTGGTTGGGATCATAATAGCTTTTTTTTGAAGGAGATTTGGATGAAAGCAATCGTTTACACAACAAATACAGGAAGTACCGCCCATTACGCAGAGCTCTTGGGACACGAAATTGGCCTTCCGGTTTTTTCTTTGGATGAGGCCAAACATACCATTCCTGACGGAACGAAAATCATCTATCTTGGCTGGGTAATGGCAGGGAAGGTAAAAGGGTACGAAAAAGCCGCAAAACGATATCATGCGATGGCGGTTTGTGCGGTAGGCATGGGAATAACTGAAATCCCCACTGGACCTGTCCGGCAAAAAAGCAATGTTCCCTCTTCAACGCCGTTGTTTAATCTGCAAGGTAACTTTGATCTCAAAAAACTTCATGGTGCCTACAGGCTGATGATGCGCCTTATGGTAGAGACAGCAGGAAAAAAGTTGGCGGCGAAGGTCGATAGGTCACCTGCTGAAGAAGATATGTTGGATATGATGTTGCACGGAGAAAACCGCGTCAGCGTTGATCAGTTGAAAGCTGTGCTGGATTGGTACAGCGCACAAGCATAAGCATCGAGGTGTATGGTCATGAAATCCTCATGGGGAAATGCAACCACGGTTGTCACTGCTCTTTTCATTTTGGGCTTGCTGTGCTTTATTGGGTATACAGTCTGGCATCATGCGGATATCAGGTTTTGGGGGCGCCGCAGTTTGTTCCTTGCATGCTATGGCCTTCTGGTTTGTTGCTTTGCAGCAGCGCGTGACGGATTGGATAAGACAATTCAAAATGCGATCTGCGGCAACTGTGCACCGGGGATTTTCCCACTTGTGAGTCTGCCCAATTGTATCGGATGCGTTGGGGCGTCACTGATCCTTTTCGCGGGGATTGCTACGCTTTTCAGCAAAAGCCAGCACGCCAGAGAAATCTGGTTTTATGTGATGTCCGGCGGTGCGATGCTCAAGATTGTAACGGTGGAAATTGCGAAGAGACTATGGTAAAAACGCATACCACCCTGTTTTCCGCAAACATATGCAAATAAAATGATCCGCTTGCGGCAATGAGGACAAATCGCCGTTGATGCACCGTCAAGACCTGTTTTGTGATGAAAAAGCAGGCGGTGGTCATCAATGTTGTGGGAGACGGCGGTATGAAAGCTCCGGTTTGGTCATTCGGAATGGTACGGACTGTTGGGGTATTGCGAGGACACACGCCATTTCATAAAGCGTATGGAATCAGACTGGTCTGATCTACCAGATTGTTTTCGGAGAAGGGCTTATGCCAAAACCACCCGATGGAATAAGGCAGAGTGACAAATTCCGGTTTGTCTGTCGATCCATGAGCAAATCGATGCAACGTTTTTGACAGAAAAAAGGATAAGACACGAAAGAGGCCGATATCGTGACAGTCCAAATGAAATGATCCTCAAAAGGGAAATATGCGTTTCGATTTGATCGAAACCATTTCAAAATCAGCCGAAAAATTGAGGTAATGCGCATGATGATGAGAAAAATCTCCGAGAAAGATTATATGGGGATAAAGCGATTGGTTTTTCAGGTACATAAGTTGCATCTTGAAAATCGCCCTGATGTTTTTAATGATGTTGACCCTTTTGAGAAACCATACTTTGATTCAATGGAAAAAGATGAAAGGACGATTGCCATAGTCTGTGAAAACAATGCTGAAATAATAGGCTTTTGTGCGGCAACCCTTCCGCCTCCATCTATGAACCCCATACTCAAGAAACGTAACGTAGCTTTTGTAGAGAATTTATGTGTGGACGATCAATGGAGAAAAGCAGGGATTGGCAAAGCGCTGATGGAAGAAATGGAGCGGCAATGCAAATCAAGAGGTGCGGATGTCATGGAACTTAACGTATGGTCATTCAATGACAATGCGATTCATTTCTATGAGCGTTTAGGAATGTCTCATCGTAGTATGATAATGGAGAAATACCTGTAAGTATGCCAAACGAGCGTATTGATATGGCGGAGGATATGAAAAAAACGTTCCCCATTTTTTATTTGATTGCGATACGGAATGAAAAAGAACCAAAACACACAGGAATGCGGTGAAACGCTGCATTGCAGAAGACAGAATTGTCTGAAGGATCAGACATGTATCAAAGGAGAATGAAAGATGATTCAAGGGGAAAAAATATATCCGAGGTCGAACGATAAGCAAACCATATACGTAAAAAACGTGATTACCGACCCGAACATCAAGATTGGTGATTATACAATATACAATGATTTTGAGCGGGATCCCCGCGATTTCCAGCGAAACAATGTGCTTTATCACTATCCCATCAACCATGACCATCTGGTGATTGGAAAGTTCTGCTCCATTGCCTGCAACACGAGGTTTCTGTTTGCCAGCGCCAACCACACCATGTATTCGCTTTCCACGTATACGTTCCCCATCTTTTTTGAGGAATGGGGGCTGGATATGAGAAACATTACGGATGCATGGGACAACAAGGGTGATATTGTGGTTGGAAATGATGTGTGGATCGGCTATGAAGCGGTCATCCTTTCCGGTGTTACTATCGGTGACGGGGCGATCATCGGCGCGCGGGCTGTGGTGACCAAAGACGTTCCGCCCTATACCATTGTGGGTGGCGTACCGGCGAAGCCTATTCGCAGGCGCTTTGACGATGAAACTATCGGACGTCTCCTTGCGTTGCACTGGTGGGATTGGGACAAGGACGCCATCGCCCGCAATCTACCCGCCATTCAAGCCGGAGATATCAATGGGCTGGAAAGGACACCTGTCACTGAAGGAAAGGAAAGAAACCGGTGAACGTACGTATCGCTTCGTTTTCGTCTCATCCCGTTGCGTGGTGCCAATGCTTTTTTTACGTTAGCATTCACCAACAGCAAAACAGAATGAGTAGTGTATGAAATTGATATCTTTATTCCAGGAGCGTGTAGGCTGACCGGAAGGATGGGGAAAGGGCTGGGGGGAAGAAGGCGGAGGATCTGGGCATCAGCAGGGTGTGCGTAGCGCGTCTTCCATTTTCGTCTCAGACAGTTGTGAGCGCAAAAGCATTATCGGCGCCATTACCAACATCCCCCTTCAGCCAGTGGGGGATGTTGGTCACCGACGAGCAACACGCCAAGGTGATGATCGAAGGATCTTCCCCTACGGCCATCTACCCAACACGGGACGAGCGACTGGCGTTTCGCCCATGGACGCCTCCGCAAAGGGCCATGCTCTTCTTTTCCCTAGTATTTGTAGTAAAGCGCTGCCGCCTCTTTCCTTTGTTCAAACAGGTACATGTGCAACTTTTTCTTTTTGGTCCAAGTTTTCGACAGCCCCCCAATGGGAGGAATTCCCTGTCCGAAACGCTTGTAGTTTCAAAAACATGCCTTCATCGGGGACGTGATCAACGGTTTACGACGTTGATGGGATTTCCATCGGCAAAAGCCTTCAGGTTTTCCACGCTGGCTTCCATGATTCGCGCCCTACTTTCCTTAGGTGCCCAGCTGATGTGTGGCGTGATGATGCAGTTTTTTGCCCCGAGCAACGGGTTCTCCTTGGTGATTGGTTCGGTGGAGACCACGTCAACAGTGGCTCCAGCGACTTTTCCCGAAGCAAGGGCTTGGCTGAGATCCTCCTCGTTGATGAGCAAACCTCTGCTGTTGTTGATGATCATCACGCCATCCTTCATCTTTGCGATGTTGCTTTTGTTGATGATGCCTTTCGTTTCCGGGAAAAGCGGGCAATGCAGTGCAATCACATCGCTCTGGGCAAACAGCTGGTCATAAGGCACATATTGGAAACCTTCTTTTTCGAAGGCAGAATTATGGAAGGAATCGCATGCGATGACATGCATGCCCAATGCCTATGCAATCTCTCCAGTCCTGTGCCCGATGCGCCCAAAACCGATGATCCCCAAGGTCTTTCCTGACAACTCCACTAGCGGATAATCCCAGAAACAACCGGTAATCAGGCTTCTGGAGATTCCCTCGTCCATCTTCATGCCCATCGTCTGCGTCTTGTGTCTCATTGGTTCCTATGCGCTTGGATTGAAGGTGTTCAACTTATATCTGATGATTCCGATGGGCATCATCGTCTCTTACTTGAACAAGCATGGATTCCCGGTCGCCCCTCTTGTCATCGGAGTGATTCTGGGAAGTATGTCTGATTCCAATCTCAGAAGGGGACTGATGGTTTCTCAGGGAAGCTTGAAGCCGTTTGTAACCCGACCTGTAGCCTTGCTTCTGGTTATCGTCATCGTCATGACGTTTCTCTCAGGAACAAAGTTCCGGCAGAATGCCATGAGAAAACAGAAACAGAAGAAAGCAATGCACTGAGAAAGTGACTCTTTCTCCAACTTGCATTCTTTCCGTATTGTTTGATGAAAGAATGCTTTTTATCAGGAACCAGTGGCCTGTAGGTATTCCAAGTCCCATGCAAAAGAACCAATGCCAGGCCGGTGGTTCCCTTGCATGGTCCTAGCGTGCATTTTTAATCAATTATATGGGTAACGCAATTCCTCATTCTGAGCTATTACGATAGTATATGACTTTCAAACGGGGCGTTTTGCCAGAACATGTCCTGAATGGTGATGGAAAAGAGAGAAACAGGTATTTGGTTATTGGAGGAAGGAATTGTCAACCCGATCTCCGCTTTCATCAAAAGCCTCAGCAGGCATACTGACGCATTCCATCTCGAAGAGTAAATACTCCTCCGGCAATACAATCCAGCTCATCCTCACTGAGGGTGCCATCCGAAAGAAAACTCTTCATCTTTTCAAGCAGTTTTCCGGCCTCTTCTTCGCTGATGTTTTTCAATCCTTGTTTGGAGAGGTACAGTTGCGCTGCTTTCGCGTCCATCGCCATAACCTGTTTCTTCAGCTGTTCATCCTTGATGATCCGCTCAACGATTTTCGCTTCTATCTCTTTGTCCATACCATGTCCTTCTTTTTGACAATTATAGGATAGTCTACCGCAATCGTAAAGAAAACACAATTACGATTATGAAATCATACAAACTTTTCTCAAAAATTACCCGTATAAAACGATTAATAAATATTATATTTGTGATAAATTTGTAATAATGCTTCAATACGTTGTTAGAAAGTATGATTATCCAGTGCAGTTTTATACTCAGGTTCATTTATTCCTGTCCGGAAAACAACAAGGTATTGTAGCCCTTAAGGAAACAGAAATGCCCTCTTTTATCCAAGATATCTTGCGGAGTCTTAATACTTCTCGATGATACGGTCCTGCCTAGCTCAATGAATCAGATACATCCAAAAGCAATCCCAATAACTCCACCATTACCAATGGAAATAAGCATAAGTATTTGAAGAATGCTGGAATCCATCAGACGATTAAGAAAGAAGGTAGGAAGCAGTCTGTTGAAATGCCTCCGTCGGTTCCGATTCGGACACGCCGATGTACAGGAGAGTACAGGGAGAGGTCGCCGCAAGGAACGTGGAGAAGCGTCACGAGATGGTGGGAAGCGGAGAGAAGACATGGGAGGAGATGCGCAACATCTTGCTCTCCGATACCGAGGACGTGCCGAGGAAGGACCAGATCCGCAACTTCACCGGAGAAACGGTGCTCTACAAACTCACCGATGAAGATCCTGTGATCCCATACACTCCTGTGCAGTTCGACGGAAGAGACAAGGCCAGTGTGCATTTGTCCCGGGAGGCCGCTCCGACAACACATATCAACTTCTGGCCCGATTATGTAAAACTCCCAAAGACGGCTTAACAGCTCCTGATGAATGAATACATCAAAGCTCTGGCCGATGACGGGTCAATATATGTCATTGCCGAGAAGCTGGGCCTTAAGCCTGCAGGATACTATGAGACCGCCGGTTATTGGGAAGGCGAATCGAACCCTGGATTCAGATTTGAGTTTGAGATCACTCCGGTTACCGGAGAAGACGGTTTGCTGACAATCTCCGAGAAAGATACTCTGGCGCTAAAACAGCTGGCTGCCATAGTCGGTAAACTGTATGTACAGCAGGGCGTAGGAATCAATTATCAATTCGCGGCCAACTCCGAATCCGAAGCGGATGCTGTGTTTTTGAGAATAGAAAAAGACGGAGTTTCTCAACGGCTTGATTAGGCAGAAACAAAACTCTTGGCCGAATGCATCGAAGAGAAGGCCCGGGAGAAAGGCATTGATGTAGAATCTCTCGAAATTGATAACATTTCCACAGGTGCATGCATTTGCAACTTCTCTTTCGGAGGCATAGATAATCAGGCGTTCTTTGATGTGGTCGAGAGTGCTTGCGATTTACTCGGAGAAAAAATAAAAAAGATTGATAAATACTCTGATGCCGGTTATAATATAAATGTCGGCAGATTCAGGCATTGGTCTGAATATGTCGGTAATGAATACGAGGAGGATTTCGATGGTCAAGGTTACACACGTTGGATTGCTGAAACCGGATCATCCGCTCTTCAAAGAGCCAGTGAGATTCTCTACGCCCCTCGCCTGCGGGCCATCAGATTCCAGTACTCAGAAAGATACGGGATCGCTCCACCAAATGGACTTTTCGAGATTCCGGGATCCGAAGACCGGTATCGTAACATTCCCGAAGTCCAAAAAGAACTAGAAGACTTAAAAAACCCTTCAGCTGAAATCAGAGAAAGACGCGGCATCACCGAAGATGTCCTGGCTTATCAAAAGCTTCAGGACCATAAAACACATTGCGAGCAATACAAGATCGGCACCCGCACAGACACGACCGTCAAGGGAACCTGGGAGGAAACCGGCCACGGCATCAAGCCTACGACACACAGCCTCCAGTCCATAATCAACATGGGCGAAGAGGATACGCACAACATGGTCCGCTGGCTCCAGGGTGATGATAAGATACTGGTCAAGATCCAGAAGAAGGGCGATTCTCCGACTTATATCAAGCCGAACAACACCCCGATCCCGTTCACCCAGAAAGCCACCGAATCGGACCTCTCATACCTCAACAGGGTAGTCGACTGGATGGCTGGAAATGTGGTCGCCGTCTACGATATGGTACCGGATCTCAACAAGGCGTTCGCGTCCGAATGGTACGACATGGCCCATGCGCTGGCCTGGTCCATGAGTGAGAAGTACAATCTCAGCATCGGCCAGACCTCCGCCATTATCGCGGCCATATCCGCACAGTGTGAGTGGAATTCGAATCTTACTCTCGCAGGATCCATCATCCATATCATGGCCACATACGGAGACCAGATAGCCACGGAATCCATGATCGATTGGGCGACTGGCCTTTCCGAGGAAAAGAAGCAGACCATGAGGACGACGCCTCTCAAGAATCTGAACGACAAGTTTGCACAGAAGTTCGTATACTCGATGTTCCAGACTGGAGAAGTTGAGAAGACGCAGGATTCCTTCAAGAACTTTGTAGCCGGAATAGGGCTTGTCGACCAGGAAAGATATGCGAAGCTCAAGAAGGATATGTCATTGTCCGACGCAAGGCTCAAGCTCCAGCTTACGACATCCACAGGCAGGGCCATCGACAAAGCCATATCGATCTATCGGAATGGCGATATCGAGAACATCTCGAAGCTTGTCAGCTCCGAAGCCAAGATCCGTGACTTCTACAACAACATCCTCACTCCCTGGAGCCTCAACGAAGAGTACACAGCCGACACCCACGACATAAGGATCAAGTTCCTTGCTGCCATATCTGACAACAGCGATCTCAAGACGGCCGTTTTCGGGAATACTGGTATCACCGGCAGGGGAACCTTGCTGACCTCCCTGGTGATGGAAGCCGGGCGCAGGGCCACCTATTACATCAACCAGCGCGATGGATCCATGCTGCTTCCACAGCAGGTCCAGAGCATCACCTGGGGTGGTGGACAGGGCCTGTTCGGAGAGATTCTCAAACCCGTCGGAATGACCGCGGATGAGCAGTTCTCGAAGCACAAGAGAGACAAGTCGGTCGAGGCCGAGATAGCCCTTGGTAATAGGAGAATACGGGGTATTATTCAGGGTCTTGTTAATGAAAATGCATTTATAACAGACGATGGCGGGCTGTATTCTTTTCACCGTCTTTTTCATGATTATCTTTTATCACATTATACCTATGATGATTACGAGAAAGAGGTGTATAGGCGTGCAGGACTTTGGCTTTTAAAACAGGGTTCACAGTATAGCAGTGGCTTTACCGTGAAGTTTATGGAAAAGGCGGGATGTATTGAGGAATATTTGTCCTTGATTAATCACTCCAACCAAACAAGTCCAAACTACTATGATATTGAAGCAATCTGTAAGATGGTTTCAAAACTTCCAGAAGACTATTGCATTATTTATCCATTCCCCTACCTACACATGGTCTTTTTCATGCTTTTGTCTGGGAACCGTGCCTATATGGCTTTGGGTAGGCATATCCAGGAAAAGATGAAGAACTATTTTTGGGGAACTTACGGTAATGAGAGAATAACCCAGGAAGAATGGAATATTGTCAAAGGGGAGCTTGAGGTTATTTCAAGGGTCGTTGGTTTTACATCGGATGATGTATCTAACGACTCCCTCGTTGAAGCGTCTCTGTTCCTTGGAGGGAGAGAATCAGAAATCCTTCAACCTTGTGATCCCTTTACCTTTGGTCTTCCCATGTTGTGCCAAAGTGAATTTATGTCCTCCGGTGGTTTGGATGCCGCTGTTGAAAGGTGCCAGAACAACCCCTATGAACTGATATGCAATGGTTTTGGCCGTGGTTCGGAGCGCCTAATAATGGCCGAGGCTGCTATTCTTAGAGGGAATTTTAACAATGCCCAAATTTATGCCAAACAAGCCATTGAGTCGACAGAACAAAAGAGCCAGTACTTCATTATGGCTAGTGGCTATTACACCCTTATGCGTAGGGCGTTGTTTCTTGGTGAATTAGATAATGCTTTTTCCTCTCTTGATAGTATACGTTTCATTCTACCTCTTGCCGAGAAAGATATAGGGCATAGAAGGGTTACCGGTTTAATGCTCAGGGAGGTAATTTCACTCTCAGAGTGTTTTTATAACACAGCTTTGAACCACAAGGATGAAATCCCATATGCATATCTTAATAATCCAAGCCAGCTCTTCATGTTGGCAGGTCTTGGGGTTACCCAGGTTTTATCGGCTCGTGCCATGCTGCTAACTGGTAATGCCGCAGGTTGTGAGAGGGCGTGTCTGGATTTAAACAGGATCCCCCATGTTTGCCAGCTTGCCAGGGTGGAGGCTCTGATTCTTAGGGCTCTTTGCCAGAAGAAACTCTATTCTTCCAGTGGTAAAAACCTAATTCTTAAGGCCTTAGAAGAGGCCTTGCCAGATTTCCTCGTCTTGCTTTTTGCTGAACTTCCCGATGTCTTAGCTCTTTTGCCAAATGTAGAGTCGCTAGAGGGCAATATGAAAACCTTTGTAGAAACAATTATAGATTTAGCCAAAGCCTATAAAAACACCACTTCTCAATCCTCGGTGGTTTTTTCTGATTTATCTACAAGAGAGAAGGACGTCCTCCAGCTACTTTCTCAGGGGTTTACCATTAAGCAAATAGCATTAAACCTCTGTGTAAGTGATGATACTGCCAAAAAGCATGTCCAGAACATCTATAAAAAACTGAGGGCACATAACAAAACAGAAGCAATACAAAAGGCAAGGGAAAATGGCCTCCTGTATCCTAAGTACTCCATCTAGTTTTCTTTGCTGGCATCTGGTATCGAAGGACTACTGAAGAAGAAATTCCATCTCATCTTCGCATTCGGGAACTTATCAGCAGTTGACGGGAGTCGGGGGTATATTCTAAAGGTTTTGGGTAAACTGAGACATAAAGGGAAATGAGAGAACCGGGCTATCCCAATAGATGAACACCCAGAAAGTGGTTCTATAAGTATCGAGATAACAGATACGGTCATAAGCCTGAGCATGGAATGACAGGAAACAGCCAATACACCGAAGGACAAAAGGAAGCCGCCGTCAAATTCTATGACGGTCTGCACTATACTCCTGGAAGAACCGATTCCTTGGCGAGGATTATGATATGGAGAAAGATACAGAGCCTTCTGAAGAGATTGGCAGCCTCAAGAGAGATGCAGAGGCCTTGCGGCAAGAAGTCAAGAAACTGCGTCTCGGACATGCTGTTCTCCTCAAGGTGGCGTTGAAGCCAAGAGGGGCAAGTGTCTTTTCAAAGGTGCTCTTCCAGCCATGGAGTTTTGAATTCGCTTCTTCCGCCTTGAAGTACGAGGAAATGTTCGCGGCGAAGAAGGGGGCGCTCTTCTGGAAGGGCGTGTAGAACGCATTGGCGAAGGTCTCCCGGTATTCCCTGTCCCGGTTGGTCATCGCCGCCAGTCTGTTGGCAAGATTCGCCTCGACCATGTTTCCCTCGGGATCCTTCACCTTGGGGTATTCCATCACGCCGTACAGGTAGGTGTCGTGGATGTTCATGAACCCGTCAATGGCGTTTTGCAGGGGTCGCAACGCATCCTCTTCCTTCGCCGTCAGCGTATGCTCCTTCTCTGATTCCAGGACGGTCAACTCGTAATGGTAGTCGGAGAGGAGGGGGTCGGAGAGGATGCCGTCCCAGAATGCCTTGTCTTGGGAAAACAACATCTCGGATGTCTTGTTGTTGACCTTGGAGAACGCATCGGAGAGGTTGGCCACCGTGTTCTGCAACTTCTTCGCTTGTACATCGGTGTTGTCCAAGGAAAGTCGGAGGGAGACATAGATGTCGATTTTTTCAAAGCGTTCTGAGAACCGGTTCTTTTCTTTCAGGTACGCGAGCATGGACGGGGCGTCCTTGACCGCCTGTGCCATCGCCGCTAGATGGGGCAGAACGTTGTTTGTCAGATCATCGGCTTCCGCTTGGAAAGCCTCGGGGGAAGCTGAGAGCTCCTTCAAGTCCCATCTTGCGGGTTGTTCTTCCGGCACTGCGGATACCATCATGGGTTTCGTGCTTTGGCAAGAAGACAGCACCAGAAGTGCGGAAATAACTACATATGACAGTTTTTTCATGGGAAACCTCTCTTTCTACAATATCGTTGATGGGAATGGGATACAAGTAATGAAAGTCAGGAAACACCAAAGTTTCCGGTTGATTCCCTTCATGCAAGAGAGATGGAAGACCAGAGAAAACGTTTGGCCGGAAGCCGGATCCGCACTTTGCGCATAGAATAAGCGCTGTAGCAGGGGAGCGACATGATAACCAAGATACTGTGGAGTAAGGCATCGGTCCCAAGACACCAGATCATGTTCGAGAGCATCAAGTCCAGACTTGGCTACGTATCACCCAAAATTCTGCGTTGAACCACAGAAACCGGGCGCCAATCGGAAATAACAAAAAATGGTAGTAACTCGTTATATAATAACGAACCATTACTATTTTGATACAGATGCCGATTGGTAACGTTTTTGGTAACAAAACAAGGTAAATAAGAATGGCAACTCGTTTATATATAACGAATTGCCATTCAATTTCTAAAGGTGCCGATTGGATTCGAACCAACGCATGACGGTTTTGCAGACCGTTTCCTTACCACTTGGATACGGCACCGACTGAGCCGCATAAGTGACAGCAAGATTGACGATAACAGATTCTTTGAGGATAATCAAGTGTGGAGAGAAAAGAGAAATGAAGAAGCTGTTGTTGGTAGGACTGCTGGTTGTCTTGAGTTCATTTGCATATGCCCAAACACCAGATAATTGGGCGAATATTTCATTTATTGGGCAGTATGCTCCCGAAAGGAGCCAAGGGACTGCGTATGATATCGGTTTTGACATGGCCGATTATACATTCCTTCCTTCCACGAATTTGGGGGTGTTCGGCCGGATGGCAATCGGTTGGGAACTTGGTTCTTCCGATTGTGTCCGGCTGATGGTTGACTGTGGCCCTGTGTACACGACGGTTGTCGCGGGAGGGGTGAGTGCCTATTGTGGATTGGGCATGGCCTTGGCGACCGCTGACACCAAGAGTGAGAATGAGACCCAAGTCGGCATGTGTGCTGATATGGGTTGCCGTTTCCGTCTCACTGCTGAAGGTACGGGGGATCTTGCCTTTGTGGTGGGGGCTGTCGCGAACCTGTATTTCCTCCATATGTATAAAGAAACGAGAGTCGATGGCATCACGTGGGATGTCATGGGCTATACAGGTTTCTCGCTTGGATACGATTTTGGCCGTCGATCCATCTATGAACCTGTGTACTATTACTGATCGAGGTCGTAAGAGTTCCTGATTTCCTCTTTCGCTTGGGTAATGACCTGCCCATACTGGGCATCAAGTTGCTTCAAGGCTTGGTTGAGCATTTTGAGGAAATCGGGATCTTGTTCAGGCTGCAGGACAATGTCGTCGCCATACTGTGCCCTGAGTTGTTCCTGCTTTTGTTCCAATCTTGGTTGGTATTGTTGTTTCGCCTTCTCGGTCATCTGTTTGATTTGGGCGAGATATTGGTCAAAGAATTGCCCTAACTGCCCTACCAAAGCGGACAGTTTCTTGTCTCCGATGATCATCGTGAGTTCCTGCACTTTCTGAAATCCGTGTTTGTAGCCTTCTGTTTGCGGAAGACTGATATTATCCAAGAGTGCGGTGACCAATCCTTTCATGATCAACTCTTTGTCCTGACCTTTATAGGTTTTGACCTGCTTCTGCACTTCCTCAACGGTCTTTTCTTCGTCGTTAAGGAACGCTGCCGCAAGTTTCCTGCCTTCCTGTATCTTTTCATTCCTTGCGATCTTCTCGGAATTGACGTGTATGTCTTGGGTTTTTTCCAGAGCGATTTCCCATGCTGATTTAATGACGGACATGACTGCCTCCTTTCAACAAGATATCCAACTTCATCACCTTGGACAAGCCTGCTTTTTCTGCTAGATTACCAAGTATGGATGTAGAGCAATCTATCATGTACGGTTTTGACTTGTTCGGTACGATGATTTTCGCCATCACCGGAGCCGTAAAAGGCGTTCGTTGCAAACTGGACATCCTTGGAGTGGTGGTTTTCGCCTGTACCGTAGGTTGCGGGGGAGGCATGCTCCGCGACATGTTGCTTGGAGCGACTCCCGTCGCGGCGTTTTCCGACAGTGCGTATATCATCATCTGTGTGTTTACCGGTCTGGCGGTGTTTTTTCTTGCCCCGCGGTTTGTAGGCAAATGGAGGACCATCCTGTTTTGCGACGCCGTCGGGTTGGGAGTTTTCACCGCCCTTGGAATGGCCAAAGGAGCCATGTACGGCATCGGACCTATCGGACAGATACTGTGTGGAGCCTTTTCCGCTGTCGGGGGTGGCGTCATCAGGGACGTGATGTCAAAATCAGTTCCCGCGGTGCTTACCAGTGATTTCTATGCGACGGCCAGTCTGATCGGAGGCCTTGTATACCTGCTTTTGGAAAAACTCGGCGTCCCGTTGTTCCCTGCGTTCCTTGCCACCAGCGTGGTGGTCATCGCCATCCGTGTCATCGCCATAGAATTCAATTTTCACCTCCCGGTGGCCGATACTGCGCTTCCTGTGGAAGACCATGTGGCGTTTCTCGGGCTACTCAAAGACAAAAAACATGAAGGTGGAAAGAAATCATGATTACGAAACCCCTGTATTATGAAGAACCGTACGCACGGGAACTTGATGCATGCGTGTTGTCCATCGATGGAAACGTAGTGGTTTTGGACAAAACCATCTGTTACCCCGAGGGTGGGGGACAACCTGGGGACCGGGGTATGATCGGAACATGCAGGCTTCTTGATACCCAAAAGACCGATGCGCATGAGATATTGCATATTGTGGAAAACCCTACGTTCAGGAAAGGTGATGTGGTGCACATCTCTTTGGATTGGGAACATCGGTATTTCTACATGCAGGAACATACCGCGCAACACGCCATCAGCGGGACATTGTTCACCAAGTTCTCTATAGGCACCGTAGCCGTTCACGAAGGAGAGGATATCCTCACCGTCGAGACGGATCACGAGAGGATTGAAGAATCTGTGTGCTTTGAACTGGAGGATGAGGTGAACAAGATCATCCGGGAAGGGCATCCGGTTTTCTATGAAGTGAAAAACCATGAGGCTGCAGAGCGTATGGGGCTTCGTCGATCCATCAAAGTGGAAGGGGATGTGAGGCTGGTCGTCATCGAAGGCGTCGATGTCATCGCCTGTGGGGGACTTCATGTGGCGAACACCAGGGAGATCACGCTTGTCCAATATATCGGGCAGGAAATGATCCGTTCCCACGTGCGTCTCATCTTCCGTGTCGCAGGAAATGCGGTCAGGGAAATCCGGCATAACAGGATGCTGGTCAGGCAGATGTGCGCCTTGCACAGCGCCCAACCGGAAAACCTTCTTGAAGTGGAAAAGCAGGAACTTGAGGATTACCATACGGTCAAAGCGGACTTCGCCCACATGAAACTCGAAGCCTCCCGTTCTCTTTTGTCATCTTTCTCCGGAGTGAAAACTTGGGATGTCTCCGGTCAGCCGTTTGATCTGAAGGATGTCGCCCAATGTCTGGATGGCAAACAGGACCTTGCGCTCTGCGCGGTGAAAACGGAAGGGGACAACCTGTATTGGCTGTTTGCGTTCTGCGGTACCTACCATGGCATGGATTTCAATGCGCATCGTGCTGAACTGCTTTCCCCCATCCAGGGTAAGGGGGGCGGGCGAGCGCCTCTTTATCAAGGTATGGGAAAGGGAAAACCGGAGACGCTGTTCCAAGCCTTCGACACGCTGATGTCCCGGGTTTAGCCGGGTAAGTCAGACAGTTTCAGGCTGCATGCCGACAAAAGCTATCGTTTCAGTTCCTCTTTCGCTTCCCCGATGACCATTTCGGTCCGTTTCGGGGCATCTCCCACATAGTCGCTGGCGTTGAGGTACGAACGGATTTCTTCTTTGGTGAGGTACTGCAGCATCATTTCGTTGTTGGTCAGTTCCTCCATCAAGGAGTTGGGTTTGCCCTTCTGCACGGCATCCCAGGCTTTCAAGGACGCTTCCCGTATCTGCTCGTGCATTTCCTGCCTGTCGGCACCTTTGCGGCCGAGTTCCATCAGCAAGCGCTCGCTGGAGGCGAAAAGCCCGTAGCTGTCCAGATTCCGTTGGACGGCCGGTTGGTGGATCACCATGCCGGTGACGACGTTCGTTTCGGTGATCAGGATTTCGTCAGTGGTGAGGAACAGGGAAGGAAGGATCAACCTGCGGTTCGCGGAATCGTCCAACGTGCGTTCCAAAAGCATGTATGCGTTGTTTTGCCATAAGGGGTCACACAAGGATGCCGCATACCGGCACAGGCTGTCGACCTTTTCGCAGTTGATGGGATTGCGTTTGAACGGCATGGCTGACGAACCGACTTGTTTTTTGCCGAACGGTTCGCTCCATTCTCCGATGGGAGGGCTCATCAGGATACGGAAATCGATGGAAAACTGGGCAAGGGTCGAGCAGAGGTTGGAAATGGCTTCCGCAATCCTCAGGTCCTGTTTGCGGGGATACACCTGGGTGGAGGCCGTGAAGCTTTTCAAACCGAGTTTGTCCATCACTTCCTGTTCCAGATCGAAAGAACTCATCCCGGAACCTTTGACCAGTTCTTGATAGCTGGCGGAAGTCCCGACGGCACCTTTCATGCCTTTGCCGCGGATTTCGGAGCGGACTCGTTTCAGGTCTTTGATGTCTTGGGTGAGATCCTGCGCCGTTTGGGCGAAGCGGTAGCCGATGGTGGTGGGTTCAGCCGGCTGAATATGGGTGAAGGCCATGCAGGGGGTGTCCTTGTATGTCTCCATCTTGCTGATGAAAGCGGACAAAAGGACTTCCGCCTTTTTGATGAGTTCATCCATCGCTTCGGTGAGGCGTATGGCTTCTGCGTTGTCCTCGATATCCATGCTGGTCGCGCCCAGATGGATGATCGCTCCGGCTTTTGGGCATTGTTCGGCGTATGTCTTGATCTCCGCCATCAAATCATGGTGGAGTTCGGCTTCAAACTCCGTCGCACGGTCGATGTCGATGTCTTCCTGGTGGGCTTTCAGTTCCTCGACTTGTTCTGCGGAAACCAGTCCTGCCTTTTCTTCGGCTTCCGCCAGGGCGACCCATACTCTGCGGAACAGGATTCTTTTATGCCGTTCGGAAAAAAGAGCACGCATTGTTGTGCTTCCATATCTCCAGGTAAGGGGGGAGATGTACGTGTCATGGGTGAAGGTTGCCATAGATACCTCGCACCTTGACTCTAGCAGTCGATGCGTCTTTTTGCAATGGCGCTTTCTTTGGTCATGCAGGGGTTTTCCTGAGCATATCAAGAAACGTCAAAAGCCCGACAGAAAGAAGGATATGCCCGATTCCTGCAAAACCTGAGATGGCCGCGTCAATGCCTTTGGGGATTCCCAGTCCGAGGACTTGCGTGATGCCGCGGACTACGAGCATGACGGCGGTCAACGACAATCCGGCATCATACAGGACCAGGAAGGTATGGAACCGTTTCTGTTGCTGTAAGGGTGTGTTGTTGCAGATGATCGCGACGATCAGGAAGAAAAGCATGCCCAGGATGAAAAGATGGCCATGGACTTTCGCCAAGGCCGTCATGCCGGTAAAGCCGTTCCATTTGGTGAATTCCCGGAAGAATACTCCGCCGATTATGCCGGCGATGGCATAGCTGAAGGCATGGTTGTACATTGTTTTCATATCATTTCTCCCGTTGTTGGGCGCGATACCCGATAAGAATGGTCCATACATACGCGCAGGTTTTCGGAATCATCAAAACTCCGATGGCCGGCATGGTGTCCGCAAACAGGACGACAGGGATATAGAAGCCGAAACTCAGCACGATGGTGAGCCATACGTATCTGAAGGCTTGGTCATGTCGCGTTTTCGCTTCCTGTCGGAACAGGACGATGACCAGAAACCCGAGCAGTGCGAATGGGATGTTCCGTGCGATGCCCCAGGAAAGGGGAGGCTGGGCGCTGAGCCACTGGTTTTGCGGCATGCAGCACAGAAGGATGCGCAAGAATGCAAGGACCCATACCGTGATGTCAAGCCCTTTTTTCCCTGTGATCTTATAGCGCTCCTTCCATACAGCGTAGAGCAAGACATAGAAAACCGTCATGGTTATCGAAGTGATGAACTTCCCGATGCCCAAAGCCGCTGTGTGGTTTGCCAGACCATTCGTGCAGAGTGCGACCGCACGGGGGACGAGATGAAACGCATCCCCGCAACCGAGTACGATAGCCATGCTCCCGAAGAGCAGGTATTGCTTTTGTCTGTTGGGATTCAGAAGCATCCTTATGCCAAGGATGACCACACCAGAGAGATAGACGATGTCAAATGCCGTTTCGAAAAGTGCCTGCATAGGGTTTCTTCCTTATTGGTAAAGAGTGCGTCGTACCACTTCGACGAGTATGTGAGCATCCGTTTTCCCTTCCATCAGGAGGGAGAGGATGTTGGACGTGACGAAATCGATGAATGCCGTCTCACTGAAAGCTGTCGTGAAGGCATCTGGACTCACTTGTGCGTCAGCATGAAGGATTCCGATCATGGTGTGTTTGATGCCATCCAAGAAATCCCTCATGGTCTTCAGAGCTTTGTTTTTGCCCCCGTCGGCGATGCTGACGGAATGCATGGTGAAAAAACCTGGATAGTTTCCGATGCCTTTCTGGATGTGGTTGTACAATTGGTCAACGTATGAGGGGAAGGCTTGCGCCCCTTCCTGCCTGGGGGTGTCGGCGAAGATGTCTTCCCACACCCCTGCGATGGTTGCGACCAGCAGGTCTTCTTTGGATGGATAGTAGTTGTACAGCGTGCCCAGCGCCACATGGCAGGCTTTGGCTACGCCGCGCATGTCGACAGAGGACAGTCCTTGCCGTGCGACGATCGTGCGGCAGGTTGCTTGGATTGCTTCTTTGGAGGTGACGATGGTGTTCATGGTTTTTTTAAATTGAACAATGTTCATTTTGAATGTAAAGAAAACCGCCTCTTCCGTCAAGGGGAGGGAGGCGGTCAAAGGGGGAAAGCTCACTCAACGTATCTGATGGATTCCCATGCGGTGTTGTAGGTGTACAGGTATTCCCCGAGATCATCCTTCAGCTCGCAGTTCTTCAGGTCGTCCACCAGATAGAACGGTTTGGTTGTCCTGAACTGGTCGGCATCGGTATTGACCGAAGACGGGAAATGGAAGCGATCGAGGAACTGCGCGTAGTTCTTTGGTTCATGGATGTAGTTGATGAACGCCATGGCCATGTCGTAATGCTTCGCGCCTTTGGGAATGCAGAGAGAATCGATGTACATCGGACCTCCTTCCTTCGGAATGAAGAAATCGACACCGTTCCATTTCTCTTCGGGAAGTTCTTCGAATATACCTTCCGCATAGCCTTGGGTGACATAGTACTCACCCTGCGCGAAACTCTTCGCGAACCCTTCGGCGTCGAACTTGACGAGGTTGGGTTTCCATTGGTTTTTTACGAGGAGCCTTGCTTTCTCCAATTCCTCAGGGTTCTTTGTGTTGACCGAGTAACCAAGGTATTTCAAAGCGTCGCCCAAGACTTCCCTCATATCGTCCATCATGCACATGCGCCCAGCGAGTTTCGTATCTGCGAAGATCGACCAGTCATGGTCATACCGCTCCACCATATTCTTGTTGACGGCAATGCCTGCCGCACCCATGTAATACGGTACGCTGTATTCCATCTTCGGATCATACAAGGCTTTCCCCAATACCAAAGGAGTGATGTACTTCTGGTTCGGAAACTTGGAAAGGTCAATCTTCTCAAGCATTCCCTGGGCCTTCATGATGGAGACGTAATCGCCGGACGGGACGATGATGTCATACCCCGCTCCCGTGCCTGCCGCCTTCAACTTCGCGTACATCTCTTCGTTGCTTGCGAAATAGTCCAGAATGACTTCACACCCGTATTCTTTGGAGAACGCTTCGATGACGGAATCAGGGGTGTAATACGACCAATTGTAAATGTACAGTTTTTTTTCTTGGGAACTTTTGCTTGCGGAAGCATCTTGTGTGGCGTTTCCGGAAGATTTGCTGCATCCAAAAAACAGGACAGAAAACAATGACAGAGCCAAAAAGAACAGTTTTGCAGATTTCTTTTGCATCTCAAAACTCTCCGAACAAGTTGTCACGCCGCATCAGAATTGGTAACACCAGTGACCGTGCGGTGTTCATACAAAAAAGCTAGACAATTCTTTCCGTAATTACCATAAACAGTCAAGGCGAGAACCGTGAGAAACACCAGAAATTTATGGAATTCTTTTGCTCTGGGGCAAAATAAACGGTTTGGAAAGAAGCCGCTTGGGGGATTTCCAAGCGGCTTGCATGTCAACGGATGATGATTTGGTTGCGTTCGGGACCGACGGAAATATACTTTATCGGGCAACCGCAAAGCTCTTCCAGCCGGGTGACCAGTTTCTTTGCGTTAGCGGGAAGGTCGTTCCAAGAACGGGCCTTGGTGGTGTCACACATCCAACCGTCATACTCTTCGTATATCGGTTTGGCGATTTCCTGGCCTTTGGTGTCGGGCAGGTAGGTCGTCTGCTTTCCGTTCAGGTCATAAGCCACGCATACTTTGATCTTCGGAAAGGTGTCCAACACATCCAGCTTGGTCAGGGCGATGGCGGTGAAACCATTGACCCAACAGCCGAATTCCACTGCGACGGCGTCAAACCAGCCGGTTCTGCGCGGCCTGCCGGTCGTAGCTCCGAACTCTCCGCCGATTTTCCGCAGCTTTTCGCCATCTTCGTCAAACAGTTCCGTGGGATATGGGCCGCCGCCGACACACGTCGAATAGGCTTTGGCGACACCGATGACGGAATCGATCCTGTTCGGTGCGATACCCGCGCCGGTACAGGCGCCGCCTGCCGTCGGATTGGAACTGGTGGTGTAGGGGTAAATGCCCCAGTCGAGATCCCGCATGATGCCGAGCTGTCCTTCCAAAAGGATGTTCTTTCCCGCCTTGTATGCGTTACGGATGATGGGCAGGGTATCCACGATGCGGGAACCGAACTTTTCCTTCCATTTCGCGCAGAGGTCGAGTAAATCCTCTTCCTTGTATTCAGGTAGTCCATAGTAGGCCAATTCACGGTTCTTCAAGGGAAGGACCATCTCAAGACGGAGTTTCAGGTAATCGGTGTCGAGCAGGTCTCCCGCCCTCAGTCCGCTGCGGGCAGCTTTGTCACTGTAACATGGCCCGATGCCGCGTTTTGTCGTGCCGATCTTCTGTTCGCTGGAGCGTTTGTTCTCTTCGGCTCCATCCAATGCGCAATGGTACGGCATGATCAAATGGGCGCGGGTGTCGATGAACAGGTTATGGGTGTCGATCCGCTGCGCTTCAAGGTTGGCGAGTTCCTGTTCCATCGTGGAAAAATTCACCACGGCACCCGCATCAACGATGTTGACGGTCTTTGGGTTGAAGATGCCGCTGGGAATAATATGCAGTGCGAATTTGCCTTTGTCATTGACCACGGTGTGTCCCGCATTGTCACCACCTTGGTATCGTATCACGACATCCGCATGCTGGGCGATGTAGTCGACGATGCGTCCTTTGCCCTCGTCACCAGATTGCGCGCCAATAATGGAGATTACACTCATTTTGTTTCCTCCTCCTGTTGTTTGCGTTCCAACAGGTTATGTTCGTCGATATCCAAGGCATCCCATGGGTATTTGATCCATTCATCAGGAATTTCCTCTCCTACATAATACCGCTTGATCTCGCTGGGCATCTCCACATCCTTTTTTTTCAGTTTGTTATGGAGCACCAAAACGGCGATTTCTTCCGGTTTGTACTTGAGCAGTTCCCCGACGCAATACGCCAGAGTCGCCCTGGTGTCGTCGACTTCGTCGATCAAGAGGATTTTCTTTCCGGTCAGCTGGTTGGCGACCTCATCGATCCATTGGATTTTCGTAGGATGGTCGCGATGGGTATGATCCAAACCATAGTAGGAAATGCCGACTGCATAAATCGGGCGGTTGATGAACGTCTTCAGAATGCGTGCGGGAATGAACCCGCCGCTGCCGATGGCGACGATCAGGTCAGGATCATAACCTGTCGCAAGCAATGTCTCTGCCAGATGCTTCACCAGTTTGTGGACGGTCGTGTAACTGACGTAGTATTTCTTGTCTTCCATGGGATTGCCTCACAGTTGGGGATACATTTCAGCGATATACGGGAGAGTCCGGTGTTTCTCATTGAAATCCAAACCGTAGCCGACGACCCAGACGTCAGGGATGGTGAATCCGCAGTAGTCGATCTCCACGGGAACCACATGGCGATCCGGTTTGTCCAGCAGTACGGCTGTCTTGACGGAAAGGGGCTTGCGTTCCTTGAACATGCGGATCAGATAATCCAACGTGTAACCGGAATCCAGAATGTCCTCAACGATCAGGACGTGTTTTCCTTCCATGTTTTGCCGGGTATCCATCAACAGACGCACATTGCCGCTCGTCTTGTCTCCCTGATACGAGGAAAGAGCGATGAAATCCACGACATGTTCGGTGGTAAGGTTGCGTGTCAAATCGGCCGTAAAGATGAAAGCGCCCTTGAGGACACCGACGATGAGCAACGGTCCTTGATCCTTGTAATCATGATCGATTTGACGTGCCAGTTCGGTTACTCTCCGTTGGATGGAATTGGCGTCAATGAGAACACTTTTCAGGTCCGCTGACAAAGCAGGGATTGCAAGAGATTGTGGCATGATGGCTCCTCTCTGAAATTGATTGTTCGGATATGTATGGAATACCCCAAACACAGAGGCTGTGTCAATTGAAGGAGACGGACGGCGCCTGTTTTGGACACGCACATGTAGACAAAGAGTGTTTTTTGGGAAAGAATGTCGCTTATGGCATTTCTCGTATTCAAACAACTTGTCGAGATGCTGCTTATCATGGCGATCAGTTTTGGTGTGTCCAAAATCCGGCATTATGGCGACAAAGAAGCGCAATACCTGTCTTTCATCCTTTTATATGTCATTGCTCCGGCTGTGGTAATCGAACCCTACAACATTCCTTTTGACGCGCAGAGATTTCATGAGACGCTGGTGATGCTCGGCTTTTCGTTCGCCGGCCTCTCCGTCTTGATCATCCTTTCCCTGTTCATTCCCAAAAAGAATGTGGATTACTCCCTGTTGGCCATCGACAAAATGGGGACGGTATATTCCAACTGCGGGTATATCGGCATTCCCATCGTCCAAGCCGCCATGGGGAAGGCTGCCACTTTCTACATCGTCCCATACTTGTTGGTGTTCAACACCATCTTCTGGATTCATGGGCAGTATGTGATGACACGGCGCTTGAGTTTCAAGGCGGTTGTCACCAAACCGATGTTCTTGGGCACGGTTTTCGCATTCCTGTTGTTTCTCAGTCCATGGACGCTTCCCCGTTTTTTGGGTGAGGCTGTCTCTACGCTGGGAACATTGAACATGCCGCTTTCCATGTTCCTCTTGGGCATCCTGTTCGCCAATTTCGGCAAAACCCAGGATTCCTCATCCTTCCCGATCGGACGGATGGTGCGTGTCTTCATCCTGCGCCTGATCGTCAGCCCGCTTCTGATAATCCTGTGTTTCATGCCGTTACGCACCATCATCAATGCCGACGCGCTCATCAAAACGCTCAGCATCATCTTGGTGATCGTATCCGCCTGCCCCTGTGGCGTGAACATCTCCACCATGGCGGTGTTGTACAAGAAGAATTTCTCCTATGCCTCAGTGCTTATCGTGGGTACGACCATCCTTTCCGTAGGAACCATCCCCATCATGACGCGGTTGGCGGAAACGGTTCTTTAGGATAGGACAATTGCGTTTTCTTCCTTGCCTTTTATCTGTTCTGCGGTAGGATGGAAGGAGGAGAAAAATATGTTGCAGCCAATACCATACACGTCACTTGAACTAAATCCGTTCAATTTGTTTGGAAAAGACCTTACCTTGATTACCGCCGGCACCGTAGCCAAATGGAACACGATGACCGCAGCTTGGGGCGGAATGGGCTATCTGTGGGAGAAACCCGCCGTCTTTGTATTTGTGCGTCCAAGCCGGTACACCCATGCGTTTCTTGAAGCCGGAGACGGTTTTACCTGTTCGTTCTTCCCAGCTTCCTACCATGAGAAACTGCTCTATCTGGGCAGCCACAGCGGCCGGGATGAGGACAAAACGGGGAAGATGGGGATGAAAGCCCAGGTACTTTCTCCGAACAGGATTACGTTCTGGGGCTCGAATCTGGTGTTTTCCTGCAAGAAAGCGGCGAAACTCGATGTGGAGAAAGAAAAATTCAGCTTGCCCCGGATTGAGGAAATGTATAACGGAAACGATTACCATGAAATGTATGTCGGGTTCATCGAAACGGTGTATAAGGATCAGTGAGAGCCGGATACGCATAAGCCTGCGAGAGCGAAAATACCCCCCACAAGGTTAGGTAGGGAGAAAACACCTGAAAGCATCCGGTCAAGGATCAAGGCAGTGAACACCTGACCGACGAACATCAAAAGGGAAAGGGTAAACTGGGGTACTTTGTCCACCACAACGGAGGACAGGGTGACCACCAGTACACCGATCATGCCTCCGAAGTAAGCGCTTGGGGGTACATGGACTTTGGGTATCGCATGTGGGCCTGTCGCCAGTAAAAGCAGGAGAGAACAGGAGAGGCCCGTGATGTACGTCCATGTCGTGCTGGTCCATATGCTGGTTCTCGCCGCGAGTTTCCCATTGGTTATCCTCTGCAGCATGATCGCCATTCCTGCGATGATGGACAGTACGATGCCGTACATGCTCGCACCTCCCATCCATACCATGATCCCCATGCCGACGATGACCAGAAGGAGCCCGGCGAGTTTCCTTGCGGTGACCGTATGCCGCTTCATGCCGAACCAGCCGAATTGGTCAACGAGAATACCGGATACGGTTTGGCCGAACAGCTCCGAAGCCAGCATCGCCGACACGCTGATGCATGAGAACGCCACATTGTTGGCTACTGTCGGAATGATGCCGATGGCTCCTCCGAGGTACAGGTACCAGACTTCCCGGGTTTTGAACGGATGGTCCTTTTTGACAAACACGATGATGGCGACGCTCAACAAACCGGTCAGATGAATGATGGCGGTTGCGGGATACACGGCCCACGCATTGGTCAGAAGCCCATTGACACTGATCATCACGGCGATGAGAAGTCCTGATAGGATGGAGAGTCCATAGTACATGTCTGGAATGATACGCAGCCTTCATGGTGTTGTGCAATCGACCGAACCATGATACGTTTGAAAAACCACCGGTCTCCCAAGGGGACCCGAAAACACCTGACTCGACATCGGGTGAAGGGAGCTTTCATGGACGACGAAAAACAACAAGCGCGCCAAGCCTTGTATCTTATGGCGTGTTCCCGGTTCTTTGAAGAACGCATCGATTCGTATTTCAGAGAAAAACGCATGCATGGGACAACCCATCTGTCCATTGGACAAGAAGCCTCACAGGCCGGGTTGACGATGTCCTTGCGTGATGGTGATTGGATCGTACCGACCCACCGCCACCATGGGGTGACCCTCTGCCGGGGTACTGACATGGCGGCGATGGAAAGCGAAATGTTCGGTTCCCGGTACGGTATCTGCAAAGGTCTTGGTGGTTCGATGCACATGACGGATGTTGCGCATTGGAACGCAGGCTCCTCAGCAGTCGTCGCCAGCGGAGTGCCTATCGCGATGGGGCTGGCGTTTGCGCTGAAGCAGAAAGGCGAAGGGAATCTGGCTGTCGCCATCTTTGGTGATGGCGCGACAAGCAGAGGGACTGTCCACGAATGCATGAACATGGCTTCCGTGTGGAAGCTGCCCTTGCTCTTCTATCTGGAAAACAACGGGTACGGGATGAGCGCTTCGGTGCATGACGCGGTCTCCACTGACACCATAGCCAAACGCGCTGAGGGCTATCAAATGGCATGGGATCAGTGTGACGGTAATGATTTCGAGGCTGTCCATTGCGCCGCTTCCAAGGCCTGCTCATACATCCGCTCCACCGGAAAACCCTATTTCCTTGAAGTGCGGACGTATCGGGAGAACGGACACTCAAAGAGCGACGCATGTGTATACCGCACCCGTGAGGAAGAGGAAGCCTGGAAGAAGAAAGACCCGATAATCGGATTCATTGAGTCTGGAAGGCTGACCTCGGAAGAAGCCGAAAAAACCCTAGGCGATGCCCGTAAGGCGGTTGATGAGGCGGATAGGAAGGCGTTGGCCACAAAGGACGAACATCTGAGCCTTGCCGAAGCGTTTTCTTATGTCTATGAACCGTCCGTCATCATGGGTGTGGAACCGGCTTCTCTCCACCACGGCACCTACAGGGAGGCCATCCGTGAAGCACTTGATGAGGAGATGAGCCGTGATCCGAAGGTCTTCCTCTGGGGAGAGGACATCGGCAGGTATGGCGGCTGTTTCGGCGTCACCGGAGACTTGTATAGGAAACATCCCGCCCAGGTTCTGGAGACTCCGGTCTGTGAGGAAAGTTTCACCGGTATGGCGGTGGGCGCCTCCATGCTCGGCATCCGTCCCGTGGTGGAAATCATGTATGGGGATTTTTGTACGTTGGCCAGCGATCCGCTGATCAACCATGCGGCGAAAATCCGTTTCATGAGTGCGGGACAGTTGTCCTGTCCTATGGTCCTGCGTGCGCCGATGGGAAGCGGGACGGGCCATGGAAGCCAGCATACCCAGAGTCTGGAAGGCATGTTCGCCGCCATACCCGGCTTGGTGGTTGTGGCGCCATCTACGCCGAAGGATGCGAAAGCGCTTCTGAAAAGTGCCGTCCGCAGCGGTAACCCGGTGCTGTATTTCGAACATAAGTTGTTGTATGGGCTGGAAGGCGACATTGCCGATGCTTCGTATGTGATGCCGATAGGAAAAGCCGACATCAAGAAAGAAGGATCGGAAGTGACGCTGGTCTGCTACAGCAAAGCGGTGTGCACCTGTCTGGAAGCGGCAAAGCAATTGGAAATGCAAGGTGTCGACGCTGAAGTGCTTGACCTGTGTTCCCTTCGCCCCATGGACAGCGCTGCAGTATTGTCTTCCGTACGGAAAACAGGACGCATCGTCATGGTGCAGAACAGCACGGCTTTCGGCAACTATGGTTCGGCCGTCATTTCTCTCGTCACCGGAGATGCACAGACGTTCCCGCTTCTGAAAGCCCATCCGATACTGCTCGGAGGGAAGGAATGCCCCATACCGTTCAGCAAAGAACTGGAAGCGGAGATGGTTCCCTCGGTTTCCGATGTCGTCGATGCAGTGCGTTCCCTCTTGTAACGGTTCGTCTCCGAGGATACGGATTCTCTCTTTTCATTTTCTCCTCTTGTCTGTACACTGGTCTCCATAAACAGGAGAAGAAGCATGGACATCGATGTGAAGAACCTGCATCCTCTTGAAGTCCGCCTTTTGAGGCATGTCAAAGCGGGTGAAGCGATCACCACAGAACGCATCATTGCTGAGTTGGACTACAAGGTGGGGCAGTGCAACCAAGCGTTTTCGTGGCTTTGCGCCAAAGGGTATTTGGCGGAGAAGAGTCGTGAGAGCCATACCTTGTACGAATTGACCGATTTCGGCAAGGAACAGGAAAAGAAAGGGCTTCCCGCCCAGAGGATCTTTGAGTATCTTCGCGACCAAGGCGCCCATACGCTTCCGGAAGTCGCACAAGCTTTGGGGTTGCCCCAGAGTGAAGTCGGCTCCGCATTCGGACAGCTTTCCAAAGGGCTTGTCGCAGGCATGAACGAACAGCACAAGGCCATCATCAAAAAGAACGAGATGCTCCATGATGTCATAGTTGCCGCACGGTTGCTTTCCAAAGGCATGCAAGGCCCCATCGACGAGACATCGTTGAAAGAAGGTGAGAAGGAGATCATGCAGTCCATCGCCAAGAAACGTGGGGCGAGCGATTCCCCGTTCAAGGTGGTGGTGCGGGAAGATGTCGTCTACAATCTCACCGAGGCAGGGGCTCAAGCCCAAGAAGCCTTGGTCGAAGCGAATATCACCGGTGAGGAATTCGGGGCTGTTACACCGGAAATCCTGCAGTCTGGGAAATGGAAGACTGGTTCGTTCCGCCCTTACGCGCTCAACGCACCGGTCTCGAAAATCGTACCGGGACGCCTCAATCCGTATGGCGCCTACGTACAGTGGGTCAAAGACAAACTGACTTCCTTGGGTTTTGAGGAATTTGACGGACCGCTGGTAGAGACTGAATTCTGGAATGGCGATGCGCTTTTCATGCCACAATTCCACAGCGCCCGGGACATTCATGATGTGTACAGCATCAAAGATCCCGAGCATTGCAAGAGCATCGATGAACCTTGGTTCAGCCAAGTCAAGGCGACCCATGAGAATGGTTGGGAGACGGGAAGCCGCGGCTGGGAATACCATTTCAGCGAGGAATTCACCAAACGGCAGGTTCTTCGCAGTCAAGGCACGGTACTGAGTGCCCATACCCTGACGCATGCGAAGGTTCCCGGCAAGTACTTCGGTGTGGCCCGTTGTTTCCGCTATGACCAAGTCGACGCCACCCATGGCGCTGATTTCTATCAGACAGAAGGCATCATGCTGGGAAACGATGTCAACTTGAGGACTTTGCTCGGCCTTTTGAAGATGTTCGCCACCGAGATAGCCGGTGCGGAAGAAGTGAAATACGTTCCGGGATACTTCCCGTTCACCGAACCTTCCATCGAGGTGCATATCAAACACCCGGTGCTTGGATGGTTCGAGCTAGGGGGCTCGGGTATTTTCCGGCCTGAGGTGACCGAGCCGCTCGGCATCCATGTCCCTGTCCTGGCATGGGGTATGGGCATTGACCGCATGGCGTTGATGCATCTGGGGCTGAACGACATACGTGAGTTGTTCTCACCGAACATCGACAGTGTGCGCACGAGGAGGGGAAACTGATGCCTAAGATTGAAACAAGCGAAAAGCTGTTCTTCCGGTTGTTGGGGAAAACCCTTTCGGACCAGGAAATGATGGACATCTTCCCTGTTGCGAAGGCGGAATTGGACGGACATGAGAACGGGGTTGTGAAGATCGAGTTGAATGACACAAACCGTCCCGATTTGTGGTCAGCAGCCGGGGTTGCCCGTGCGCTCAAGGCGTATTGGGGCGAGAGTTGCGAGTATGATTTCTTCTCCACAGCCGAAGAATCGTTGGATAACGAGGGTCGTGAACTCATCATCGACAAGAGTGCCGGGCCGGTCAGGAAGTTTGACATCGGCTTTGCGGTGAGCGGGCATGCCATCACGGAAGAGGAATTGCTCGCGTTGATCCAAAGTCAGGAAAAGTTGTGTGAAGGCTACGGACGCAAGCGCAGAAACGTGGCGTTGGGTATTTACCGCAGCGATATGATTGCATATCCCATCAATTATGCAGGTGTCGACCCGGATACGACGAAATTCCAGCCTCTTGGCGCGGATCAGGTGATGAGCCTGAGGGAGATCATCCAGAAGCATCCCAAGGGGAAAGATTACGGCTATATCGTTGCGGACAAACCGGTCTTTCCGTACCTTACTGATGCGAAGGGGGAGACCCTTTCGTTCCCGCCGGTCATCAACTCGGCGAAAATCGGTGCGGTGAAAGTGGGAGACAGCGACTTGTTCGTCGAAATGTCCGGACCTGAACTCAAACCATTGTTGCTGGTCGCCGCCATCATGGCGTGTGATATGGCCGACATGGGGTGGACCATCAATCCGGTGAAATGCCTCTTGCCGGAAGAGACGGAATTCGGAAGCGAGATCACCGTCCCGTACTATTTCCAGAATCCCGCCTCCTGTCAGGTTTCCTTGGTTGACAAGACGCTTGGACAGAAGATCAACGGGGAGGAATGCGTCAAGGCGCTGAGAAAGATGGGCGAGTATGCCATCTGCGACAATGATGTCCTGTATGTGACGGTTCCTGAATACCGCAACGACTTTCTCCATCCCGTGGATATCGTTGAGGACGTGATGATCGGATATGGCCTGAGCAATTTCGCACCCGAAAGTCCCCATGATTTCACTATCGGGCGCATCAGCGAGGCTGAGGCGTTTGGACGGAATGTCAAGCAGGTGATGGTCGGCATGGGTTTTCAGGAGATGATGTACAACTATCTTGGCTCCCGCAAGGAATACATCGACAACATGCACATCGACGGAAAGGATTGCATCATCATCGCCAATCCGATGACGGAGAATTTCGAAGTCGTCAGGCCTTCCATCATGCCATCGCTCTTGGAAAGCGAGAGTGTGTCCGCACATGCGCCGTTCCCCCACAAGATTTTTGAGGTCGGCAAAGTCGTGTTCAAGGATCCATCAGACAACAGCGGCACGACCACGCGGAACAATCTCGGTTTCATGGTCAGCGACATCGCCGTCGGGTATAACGATGTGTCTTCCTACGTTTACACCTTGATGTATTTCCTGAAGAAGGAATACACGCTCGGTGAAGTCGGTGAGGATCCCCGTTTTATTCCCGGCAGATGCGCGCGCATTCTGGTTGGAGACAAACCCGTGGGGATCTTTGGGGAAGTGCATCCGCAGGTGCTTGCGTCATGGGGATGCGGGTATCCTGTCGTCTTGTGCGAGATTGATCTTGATCTGTTGAGGGCTTGAGGCCTATTGCCTATGCAGGGATTGCTGGCGTTCGTCAAACGGGAGTTTGTGTTTGTCGTTTCGTTGGTGGCGGCGGCAGTCTCTGTGGTGTTTGTTCCCTTTGACAGGGAGTATGCGGCCTATATCGACCTGAGGGTCATCGCATTATTGTTCAGCCTGATGATTGTCATCCAGGCTCTGATCAAATGTGGTTTGTTCCATGTGGTTTCCCGTCGTCTCGTCGCCGGCGCGAAATCGGTGAGGAGCCTGTCGTTGACCTTGGTCATCGCAGTATTTTTCTTTTCCATGCTGGTTACCAACGATGTCTCCCTGCTGACGTTCGTTCCCCTGACATTGATGGTGTATCCTGACAATGACAAGGCATCCTTGAGGTTCGTTGTTGTGATGGAGACCATCGCCGCGAACTTGGGAAGTATGGCCTTTCCGTTTGGGAACCCTCAGAATTTGTATTTGTACAATCATTACCAATTACCGTTTGCGACGTTCTTCAAAGCTGTGTCTCCGGTGGCCGCGCTTTCCTTGCTTATGCTCATCCTGACGGTGTATTTCCACCGGTATGGCGGACAGCTTGGGGAAAAAGGGTGCGGTGAAGAAGCGCCTTTGGACAGAAAACGGCTTATCGTGAGCCTCGTCCTTTTTCTTCTCTGCATCCTGACGGTGCTGCGTGTGTTGGATTATCGTCTGGTGCTGGCGATTGTTGCCGTCACGGTTTTGGTGATGGACAGGGGCCTGTACCGGAACGTTGATTACTGCCTGTTGGGGACGTTCGTCTTTTTCTTCGTCTTTGTCGGTAATCTGGCGAGAGTTCCTTCCTTGACAAAAGCGATAGAAGTTTCCATCGATGGACGTGAATTCCTCTACGGTTTGCTTGCAAGCCAGGTGATCTCCAATGTTCCCGCCGCGATTCTGCTTTCCCATTTCACAGAGGATGGAATCGCGATCGTCTTGGGGACGGATATCGGAGGACTGGGGACGCTCATCGCTTCCCTGGCTTCCCTGATTTCGTTCAAGGCGTACGGCAAAAGCGGAGATACCGCCAAAGGAAAATACCTGTTGTCGTTTACCTTATGGAATGTGCTCTATCTTTTCCTGTTGTCCGTGTTCGCCGAAGGATTTCTGCTATGACCTTTAAGGATACGGCCCGGACTTGCTATCTCTGCTACATCTGGCAGGCGGCGGTCAACAATCTCCCACCCTTGCTGTTTTTGACCTTTGAGCAGGAATTCGGCATAAACGTGTCACAGCTTGGTTTCTTGGTCATGCTGAATTTCGGTACCCAGCTTCTCTCGAACATGTTTACCGGCAGGTTGGTCTCCCGTGCCGGATATCGGCTTGCCATCGTCCTGTCCAGCGGTCTCTGTGCGTTGGGATTGTTCCTCATGGGGGCACTTCCCCGCATCTTCGGCTTTCCCGCTTTGGTCGTCGCCATGATCATCAATGGGGTGGGCGGAGGAGTGGGGGATGTGCTGTGCAGCGCCATTATCCAGACCCTTCCCACTGACACGCATGGTGGCAACGCGATGGCTTTGCTCCATTCGGCCTATTCGTGGGGGATGATGATCGTCATTTTGGTCTCCACGTTGTTGTTCCGTTTCCTGGGGATGGAAAACTGGCATTGGGTCGCATTCCTGTGGGCTCTGTTCCCTCTTTTGGGGATGTTCCTGTTCCTTCGGGTACCGATGGTCGCCACGGAAAATGGCGGTCATCAGGCGGGGATGTCAGCGAAGTCGCTGTTTTCCCTTCCGCTTTTCTGGATTCTGGGTGGCATGATGTTCTGTGGCGCAGGCTCGGAGATTTCCATGAGCCAATGGGCTTCCTTGTTCGCCGAACAGAGTTTGGGTGTCGATAAGATGGTCGGTGATATTTTGGGGCCTTGCTTGTTCGGTTTTTCCATGGCTGTCGTCAGAACGGTATATGGGTTGTATGGACAGCGGTTTCCGTTACGGAACTGGTTGTTCGTTTCGTCAATTCTTGCCGTGGTGTTGTATGCGCTTACCGTCTTTTCCGACATTCCGATGCTCGCGCTTTTCGGTTGTGCGTTCACTGGTGCGGCAACGGCGTTGTTTTGGCCGGGAACACTGAGCATTTCGGCTTCCATGCTACCTCATGGAGGAGCCGCAATGTTCGGCTATCTCGCTTTCATCGGGAATTTGGGCAGTACGTTTGGTCCCCAAATGGTTTCCCTGACGGCAAGCGTCTCCCATGATTTGAAGACAGGACTTCTGGCCGCAGGCGTCTTCCCCCTCGGTATGGTCGCGCTTACTTCCTTTTGTCGGCGGTCAGAACGTCGCGGATAGGGTGTTTCCATTTATTTCTTTTTGTGATATATTTTTAATATGGCACAAGATATACGAATCATTACTACGGGTGGTACGTTTGACAAGCAATACGATGCTATCAAGGGAGAATTGACGTTTCGGGAGTCACAGCTTCCGAAAATCCTCACGCAAAGCCGTTGCACGTTGTCGGTGACGTTGGAAGGACCGCTTGCCGTGGACAGCTTGTTCATGACGGAAGAACAACGGGCGGAGATCGCCAATGCCGTCAAAACCAGCGCGGAAAAGCGAGTCATTGTCGTCCATGGCACCGACACAATGGTGAAGACGGCGACGCTCACCGCCGAAACCTTGGGAAGACAGGATGACCATGTGGTGGTCTTCACCGGCGCGATGATCCCGTACTCTTTGGAATTCAGTGACGCTGTCTTCAACTTGGGTTGTGCGGTCACTGCGGTGCAGGTGATGAATCCCGGAGTATACATCGCCATGAGCGGCAGGTTGTTTCCTTGGGATCATGTGGAAAAGAATCGTGCGAAAGGCGTATTTGAATTCGTGTGATGCTCAGGCCAAGGGGTTTTCCTCATCATGTTCAAAGAACCCAGGGTCGTAACCGGCGTCTGTCGTGGCATTCTCTCCATATAATTCCTTGAGCAAATCCTCTTTCCCCTTTGTAGGGTCCGCTTTCTTTTCTGATGCACGCGTAAACGGAATCGTTCCTTTTTCCGCGATTTCCGAAAGGAGGTCATCCACAACATCTTGGAGTGATATTCCCATCTCCGCCAAACGGTCTTCCGCATCTTTGAGATCGGTAGCATCAACGTTCAAAGTGATGGTTGTTCTTGCCATACCGTCCATGCCTTTGCCAGAGCTTGGTTGAAGAAAGCGAAATCGTGTTTTCCCTCAAATTCCTCATAAGTGACGGGAAAACCGCTCTGTTTGAGCACGTTCGCCATTTTCCTGTTGTCATTCTTGAAGAACTCAATGGTTCCGCAATACAGAGCGATCCTCGGTTTCTCCCCTTTCAGTTGTTGGGAAAGTGCGGAGATGTCGCTCTTGTCTTGACGTTCCCAAGAGGGAAAAAGCCGTTTGAAATCAGAGTAGATGTCTATCCCATACAGTTGTTTGAACTGTTTCTCATCCTGTCTGCCCAAATCCAAGGCTTCATTGAGAAACAGGCAAGGTGATGAGAATGACGCGGCAAAGCAATACCGATCGGGGTAAGTCAGGGCGCATCGCAAGGCACCATATCCCCCGAGAGAGGCACCCATGACGGCCGCTTTCCCCTTTGTCCGGAACAGGGAAGACACAGCTTGGGGCAATTCTTCGCTTACATATCTGAAAGCGGCTCCTTGGTAATAGGAGTCTTCCACGCTGGGCATGACAACCATGGTGTCGCCGTCTTTCGCGAGATCGGCGAGCATCGAATAATCGAGCCAGGTGTTGGAGTCTCCCCATGCCCCATGAAACAGATACAGAACTTTCAACCCGTCGTTTGGAAGTGTCCGTGGAGTGAGGATGCAGAGGGATGTGTCCCGTTTGAGTATGCTTGATGGAAAGGTTCCTCGTACTATCATACCGCGGATTATATCCCAACAGCATCGCCTTGTCTTGACACGCCCAATTTTTTTCCGTTAAGGTGAAGCCATGAAAACCGAGAAACTCCACCATCATATGTTCGTATCCGAAACCTGACAGGTGGGCTTCTGCATCGATACAGACCTCCGCATGTCGCGGAGGTTTTTTGTTATCTGGGGGATGACATGGAAACAGTATTGAGAATCGCGATCCAAAAAAGCGGCAGGCTCAGTGATGACAGCCTGGAACTGATCAGAAGTTGCGGCATCAAATTCGGGGCTGAAGCCCGTGTCCTGAAGGAACGTGCTTCCAACTTTCCGTTGGAGTTCCTCTATGTCAGGGATGATGACATTCCGATGTACATCCGGGACGGTATCGCTGACGTGGGCATTGTCGGGATGAACGAATATGACGAACAGGGCATCGGTTTGCACATGCTCAAGGATCTGGGATTCGCCAAGTGCCGCTTATCGGTGGCCGTGCCCCAAGGGATGCCATACAAGGATCTGCATTCGTTGGAAGGGAAACGCATCGCGACCAGTTATCCCAATATCCTTGGTCAGACGCTGAAAGCCGCCGGGGTGAACGCCACGTTCGTCCATGTTGCAGGTTCGGTTGAAGTGACGCCTGCCGTGGGTATCGCCGATTGCATCTGCGACCTTGTCTCCACCGGGACGACGCTTGCCGCCAATGGTTTGGTGGAAGTTGAATGCATCTATCGTTCTTCGGCGATTCTCTTGGGAAGAAAAGAGATGGGAAATCGGGAGAAAGAGGATATCCTCAGACGGCTTTTGCTCCGCATCGATGCCGTGCAACGTGCTGCAGGGTACAAATACATCATGTTCAACCTGCCGGAAGATCATATCAAGGATGCCGCCGCAATCGTGGGCGGTATGAAGAGCCCAACCATCACGCATTTGATGGATCCGGGTTGGGTTTCCGTCCAGACTGTGGTGGAGGAAGACCGGTTCTGGGAAGTGCTTGAACAGTTGGAAGCCATCGGTGCCGAAGGTATCCTGGTGACTGCGATCGAGAAGATGACGGAGTGAGTATGTATCTGACGAGGGATGTTGAGCCGCAAGGCCAAAAGCTTGAGCAGTTGCTGAAACGGTCCGCCTTGGATCGTGAGGCTGTGAGGGAGACTGTACGCGGAGTGTTGGAAGAGGTTCGCGCCCACGGGGATGCCGCGTTGTTCGCGTTCGAAAAACGGTTCGACAAAGCTGAACTCTCCAGTCTGAAAGTCAGTGCCGAAGAACTCAGTGAAGCTGAAAAGCAAGTCAGTCCATGCCTTCGTGAGGCCATCATCCATGCGGCTTCCAACATCCGGGCGTTCCATATGACCCAAATGCCCAATGGAGAGAACCTTTCCGTGGAGAAGGGTATTGATTTGTCCCGTAGGATCGTTCCCATCCATACGGTCGGTCTCTATATTCCCGGCGGCACAGCCCCGTTGTTTTCCACTGTCCTGATGCTCTCGATTCCTGCGAAAGTGGCAGGTTGCCAAAGGATTGTGCTCTGTACGCCTCCGGGATCTGACGGGAAGGTCAATCCTGCGATTCTGTTTGCCGCTTCCGTGGGTGGAGTCGGAGAGATATACAAAGCTGGCGGCGCCCAAGCCATTGCGGCTATGGCCTATGGAACGGAATCCATACCCAAAGCCGACAAGATTTTCGGACCCGGAAATCGCTTTGTCATGGAAGCGAAACTCCAGGTATCCAGCGAAATCTGCGCCATTGACATGCCTGCGGGCCCCAGCGAAGTGATGGTCATCGCCGATGAGCAGAGCGATCCCGTATTTGTGGCGAGCGATCTTCTCTCCCAGGCCGAACATGGACCAGACAGCCAGGCGATGCTGGTTTTGCTTTCTCCTGGCGATGGTACCGCCTTTCTTGACCGTGTGGAACAAGCGATAGAAGCCGAATTGTCCCAATTGCCGAGGCAAGCATACCTGAAATCCTCTTTGTCCCATTCCCATGCCATTGTGGCGCATTCAGCGACCAAGGCGCTGGAGGTGGCCAACAGGTATGCGCCGGAACACTTGATCATCAACACGACACAGCCGGAAACGTTGCTTGATGGTGTCCAGAATGCCGGTTCCGTATTCCTGGGACCCTATTCGTGTGAAAGCGCTGGGGATTATGCGAGCGGTACCAACCATACCCTGCCTACCAGTGGCTGGGCCAGAAGCACCAGTGGGGTGAGTGTTGATTCGTTCATCAAGAAGATTACGGTGCAGAAACTCAGCAAGGAAGGGCTTACGGGTATCGCGAAGACCATCACTACGATGGCGGAAGGGGAACACCTCGACGCGCACAGATTGGCTGTCGTCGTCAGAATGGAGGGAAATGCATGAGAGAACTTTTAAGACCGAACATCAATAATCTGATTCCCTACAGTTGCGCGCGGAACGATTTCACCGGAAATGCATCGGTGTATCTCGACGCCAATGAGAACTGGCAGGATTTCATTCCTGAGAAATCGAGAAACCGGTATCCTGATCCTCTGTGCGTAGCGTTGAGGAAAAAGATTGAGGAAGTGATGGGATTGCCTTTTTCCCATACGGTGGTGGGCAACGGATCTGATGAATTGATCGACAATCTGATCCGCATGTTCTGCGTTCCCGGCAAAGACAGTGTCCTCATCATGCCGCCGACCTACGGCGCGTATCGCGTTTTCGCCGACATCAATGATGTACGGGTTGATACCGTGCCGTTGACGAAAGATTTCCGGATCGATTTCCCTTCTCTCGGGGAATACTTCGTTCGGGAACGAAAAAACCGAGAGATTGGGCGTTGCAAACTGATGTTCATCTGCTCCCCCAACAACCCGACAGGCAATGCGTTTCCCTTGGAGGAGATTGAGCGGATCGTTACCTCTTTTGATGGCATCACCATCGTCGATGAAGCTTATTTTGATTTCAATGCATATTCCAGTGCGGTGGATTTGCTGGGAAAATACCCCAATCTTGTCGTCCTCAGGACATTATCCAAGAGTTGGGCGCTTGCAGCGGCACGGATCGGCATCCTGACAGCCAGTGAGGATATCTGCAAAGTGATGCGGAGCATGAAATACCCGTACAACATCAGCAGTCCCGCTCAGGAAGAAGCCCTCAGGGATCTTGCCAATCAAGAAAAAGTCAGGGAAGGGACAAAGGAAATCCTTGCCGAGCGTGAAACGATGGCTTCTGCGCTGGCGGAGGTTCCGTGCGTGCGTGAGGTATATCCGACCAACGCTAACTTTTTTCTTGTGCGTATGCAGGATGGAAATGCCATCTATCGGTTTTTGATGGCGCGTGGCATCATCGTGCGCAATCGCGGCAAGGAACTCAACTGTGCGGACTGCCTGAGGATCACCATCGGCAGCAGGGAAGAGAACCAGTGCCTGATCCAGGCATTGAAGGAGTGGCGCGGATGAACAGGCAACCGGTATTGTTTTTGGACCGTGATGGCATCATCGTCGTAGAAGATCAAGTGGACAGCTGGGAGAAGATCAAATACATCCCCGGGGTGTTCAACGCATTGGGAAGGATCAGGAGGGAAGGACCTTTCTTCTTCGCCATGGTGTCCAACCAAGACGGAGTCGGGACTCCATCCTTTCCGTTCGAGGATTTTTATCCCGTCCACAATAGGATTATGCAGACGCTTGCCGGTGAAGGGGTGGATTTTGACGCCGTACACATCGATCTGTCATTGCCGGGCGACAACTGCCCCGGCAGAAAACCCGGAATCGGCATGCTCGGAGAATATCAGGGAGATCGGTTTGATTTGGACCATTCCGTGATGATCGGGGACCGGCTCACCGATGTGCAGCTCGCCAAAAACCTCGGGTGCAAAGCCATTTGGTTCACCAAGAAACAGGATATCGTCCTTTTGAAGGATCATCCTGAATATCAGGATGTAGTGATTCTGGTTAGTGACAACTGGAACGACATCGCCTGTTTCCTGTTGGGTGACAGCAAACACGTGACCCGTCAGGCGACGGTTGTGCGGAACACCAAAGAGACGCAGATTGAGTTGTCGGTCAATCTCGATGGGACAGGCAACGGCCATATCGAGACCGGTATCGGGTTCTTCGACCATATGCTGGATCAGATTGTCAGACATACTGGTTTCGATATTGATCTTCATGCCCATGGAGACTTGCAGGTGGATGAACACCATACGGTGGAGGATGTCGCCATCGCTTTCGGGGACGCCGTCTTGAAGGCTCTGGGGGACAAACGGGGGATTTCGCGGTATGGTTGCGAACTTCTTCCGATGGATGAAGTGCTTGCCCAATGCGCTATTGATTTCTCCGGTAGGCCTGATCTTGTATGGGATTGTGATTTCAAACGTGAATATGTGGGCGGCTTCCCCACCGAGATGGTCGAGCACTTCTTCAAATCTTTTTCCGACAGCAGCAGGTGCAATCTCAATCTGAAGGTCAGTGAGGGGAATACCCATCACCAGATCGAGGCGTTGTTCAAGAGTTTCGCCCATGCGATGCGCCAAGCGGTGCGCCGGTATTATTGGAGTGACCAGTTGCCCTCCACCAAGGGGGTGTTGTGATGAGGGTTGCCATCATCAAATACAATGCTGGGAACATACGCAGTGTCCTCTGCGCTCTTTCCCGTCTCGGGATTGAGGCTGTCGTCACCGATGATCCTTCGCTCATCCGGAATGCGGATCGTGTAATCTTCCCGGGTGTCGGGGAAGCTTCGACAGCCATGGCATACTTGAGGGAGAAACACCTTGATGAAGTGATACTTGGTTTGAAACAACCGTTTCTTGGTATCTGCCTCGGCATGCAGTTGATGTGTTCCCACAGCGAGGAGCATGATGCCGATTGTCTGGGTGTTTTTGGCATCCCGGTAGTGAAGTTTCCCCCCAAAGAAGGGGTGAAAATCCCCCAAGTGGGATGGAATACGGTTGATTTCCGCAAGGATTGCCCTTTGTTCCAAGGGCTGTCCCGGGATTGGTGTTATTTCGTCCATAGCTATTATGTGCCGAAATGCGCTTACAGTGTGGCCCTTACCGAATATGATGGTATTGTCTTTTCCAGCGCGTTGCGTAAGGGGAATTTCTATGGTTGTCAGTTCCATCCTGAAAAAAGTTCCAAAGTGGGCGAGGTGATCCTCAAGAATTTTCTGGAGGCTACCTGATGGAACTCATTCCCGCCATTGATCTCATCGGCGGCAGGTGCGTCCGCCTTTCCCAAGGGGATTATTCGCGCAAAACCGAATATGGCGATCCACTGGAAATCGCGGAAATGTATGAACAAGCCGGCATCAAACGACTCCACCTTGTCGATCTCGACGGCGCGAAATCCGATGGGATCGTCAATCTTGCCGTTCTTGCTTCAGTTGCGCGGAAAACCAGACTCGTCATCGATTTTGGCGGCGGCATCAAGAATGTGACGCAACTGGAACGTGCTTTTGAAGCTGGTGCTTCTCAGGTTACTTGCGGTTCGGTTGCCGTCAACGACCCGCAAGCTGTACTTTCATGGAAAGAGCGGTTCGGGGAAGAAAAGCTGATCATCGGTTGTGACAGCAAGGGTGGCTGGATCGCTACCAACGGCTGGAAGGTCGTGACGGACCGGAAGCTGGATGAGGTCATTTCGTTTTATCACGGCCAGGGCTTTTCCACATTCATCTGCACGGATATTGCGAAAGACGGGATGCTGTGCGGTCCTTCGGTGGATTTGTATCAGAAACTCATCCTTTCTTTCCCCGGCATCCGGCTTATCGCCAGCGGCGGTGTGGGGGCCATGAGAGATTTGGAAGTGCTTTCCCATACCAAAGTGGCCGGGGTGATCATCGGAAAAGCGTTGTACGAGGGGAAAATCACAATGGAGGAACTGCGTCATGCTTGCGAAACGTATCATACCGTGTCTTGACATTAAAAATGGACGAACGGTCAAAGGCATCAATTTTGTGTCCCTGAGGGATGCCGGTGATCCTGTGGAGAACGCGAGGATGTACAGTGACGGAGGGGCGGATGAACTGGTGTTTCTGGACATCACCGCGACGGTGGAGAATCGTCCGACGCTTGCTTCTTTGGTGGGACGAATCGCAAAAGCCATCAGCATTCCGTTTACCGTTGGCGGTGGCATCCGGAATGAAGAGGATGTTTCCGTCTTGCTGGATGCGGGATGTGACAAGATTTCCGTCAACAGCATGGCTGTCCGGAAACCGGAGCTTGTCGGCTGTCTGGCTGACCGTTTCGGTTCCCAATGCGTTGTCTGCGCCATTGACGCCCGGAGTAATCCTGCCATGGACGGCGGGTGGGAAGTGTATGTGGATGGCGGGCGTACTCCGACAGGAAAAGCGGTTCTGGCGTGGGCAAAGGAAGTCTATGAAAGGGGAGCGGGCGAAATTCTGCTCACTTCGATGGATCATGATGGCACGAAAAGCGGCTTTGCCGTGGAATTGACCCGTATGATATCCACTGCCGTCGGGATTCCTGTCATCGCCAGCGGCGGAGCTGGTACGATGGAACATTTCCGTGATGTGTTCATGGACGGCAAGGCCGATGCCGCATTGGCCGCTTCCATTTTCCATTTTCATGAGATCGACATCCATGACTTGAAGGCGTATCTCTCCAAAGAGGGCGTCCCGATGCGCCTGTGATAATCAATTGGGTTGCACCACCAAACAAGGGTTGTTGCACCCCGTGACTTGAAAAAGAGGATTTGCGAGTTGTCGCTTATGGTTTTGTGGAAGAATCCCTTCCGGACAAACGTGTTGATGCTGTCTCTCTATGCCTGCCTTCCGGTATGCATTGTTGTGAGATCATGAAAATACTTCAGACTAAGAAACAGGTGTTTTGCGAGAAACCAACGAATAGTTCGTTATGTGGATATTTTGGGCATGCCGGTACAGGTGCGGAGTTCGATGTCCAATGTTGTCATCCACAATTCTGAAAGCGAAGAGTGGGGGTACGCTGTCTTCACGTTCGAGTCCAATTCACGTCTATCTCATGGAGAGATAGCAGAGCATCTCCATCCAAGGTGGACACGCATGCATGGACATCGAGTGGCTGACAATGGCCTCTGTTCCTCTTGCCGATGGTTTTTCTGCGGAAAACTTCCGAAAGGGGAGACGATGAAAAAGGTATACGCTTCCTTGCTTTCATTATCTGAAGAAGGTTGAATACCCATATGCCCGAGGCCTTTTTTAGGGGAGGGAAAACCGTTGCCGTCCTATGATCAAGGCGAAAGTTCATTCAGGATTTGTCAGAGCAGAGCCAAAACCGTCGCCGCTCAGGAAAAGTTGGTTTGCTTCCATAGACTTTTCCGTTTGTTCCTTGCATACTTGCGTTAGGAATGAGGGATTTGAAGATGGAACTTGATGTGAAAAAACTGGATTTCTCCAAAGGGGACGGTTTGATCCCCGCTATCGTACAGGATGCGCAGACCCAAAAAGTCCTGATGTTGGGCTATATGAATGAAGCATCGCTCAAAGTCACACAGGAACGCGGTTTGGTGACCTTCTGGTCCCGAAGCCGCCAGCAGTTGTGGACGAAAGGGGAGACCAGCGGCAACTACCTGAAGGTACGGGAAATCATCCCCGATTGCGATGCCGATACGTTGCTTGTCAAAGCCATCCCGACCGGTCCTGTCTGCCATACCGGGGCTGATACATGTTTCAGCGAAGACAACAAACCCCAGGATTTGGACAGGAGCGAATTCCTGTTCTATCTGGAGGAAATCATCGCTGACCGGAAAGCAAACCCCACGGAAGGTTCGTATACCGGTCATTTGTTTTCTCGTGGCCTGAACAAAATCGCCCAGAAGGTGGGGGAAGAAGCAGTTGAACTCATCATCGAAAGCAAGGATGACAACAAGGATTTGTTCCTTGGGGAAGCCGCCGATCTGATCTACCATTTCATGGTGCTCCTTGCTGAGAAGGATGTGAAACTCCAGGAAGTCATCGATGTCCTGAAGGGAAGACATTCCCGTTGATAAGCTAAAACTGTTTTCCTTCCAATAATGAGTAGTATCCTTCTTCACTGAAAACCAAATGGTCGAGGACCCTGATCCCCAGTATTTCTCCTGCTTTCTTCAACCGTTGGGTGATCTCCAGATCCTCCTGTGACGGATTGAGGTTCCCTGACGGGTGGTTGTGCGCCACGATGACCGCTGAAGCACGTTGCGCGATGGCGTCTGCGAACACTTCTCTGGGATGGACCAAGGTGCGCGATACGGTACCTACCGAAACAACGTTGATGGAAAGCACTTCATGCGCTCCGTTGAGAACAGTCGCAAGGAATTGCTCCTGCAAGCGGCCGGCATAATGCCTGATCAATGGGTACATATCGCTTGGAGTGATGATTTGGTGTTTTGCGCTGCGGTTCCTGCGCCTGCCCAGTTCCAAAGCAGCGCTGATCACACAGCTTTTGGCGAGTCCTATGCCATCAATCTTGTCGATGTCATCTCGTGATACATCCTGCTTCATATCCAAGAGGCCGAGCAAGTCTTGGGCTATCGAACGGACAGGTCGCGACTTTCCGCCACTTCCCAAGAGGATGATTAAAAGCTCCAAGTCGCTGAGGTTTTCCGCACTGAATGATTCCAAGCGTTCCCGAGGGCGTTCTTCAGCCGCCATCTCTTTGATGTCATGCATTGTTGTTAAAGTTTGTTGGTAATTCATGTTGGCATTTACCAGCAAAACGGATGATTTGCTTGAGAGATGCTGGCGTTTTATGGTACAAAGTCCCTATGGATACGTATCGTATAGGTGATTTGGCCCGTGGCGCGGGAGTGACGGTGAGGACCGTCAGATACTATGAGGACTTGGGACTCTTGAAAACCCACCATCGTACGGATGGCGGACAACGGACCTATACTGATGCCGATTTGATTTACCTGAAACGCATCATCGAGTTGAAGGAACTTGATTTCTCCTTGGATGAGATCAAGTCCATCATCGCCCTAGGGCCGACCGACAAGGATGGCGCCAAACGGCGGGAGGAACTCCTCAGACAATACCGATACAAACTCTCCGAGGCCATGGAACGGCAGGCAGTGCTGGAAAAACGGATTGATGACCTTTCCTGGCATATCCGTCAGCTTCAGAGTGGCATGGACTTTCAGGAGTGCCCCGGCCACGGGTGCAGGGAATGCTCCTTCCGGGAGAAATGCCGTTTCGCCCGATGATCATTCCTTGGCTTGGAGTATCTGCAGCAGTTTGTCATGGCATTTGCCGTTGGAAGCCAACACATGTTTTTCATACAGCGAGAATGGTTTCCCGACAAGATCAGTGAACATACCCCCAGCTTCTTCGACGATAAGTTTCCCTGCGGAAAAGTCCCACAGGTGGATTCCCGGTTCGATATGGGCATCGGTCCTTCCGCAAGCCACTGCGACGACGGCAAGGGATGCGCAGTTCCAGATACGCAGGCTTGTGATCTCGTCGCCGTGTTTTTCCAGTTTTTCCAACACTTTATGCCTGAAAACAAGGTTTGCTGCTGGAAAACTGGTGGATATGATGAAATCCAGAACATCGTTGGTTGAGGATACATGAATCGGGCTGTCGTTGAGGAAAGCTCCTCCGCCTTTCTTTGCGGAGTACAATTCATCAAGAGAAACATCATAGACGGCGCCGACAAGCACCTCTCCTCCTTTGACAAGGGCGATGGAGATGCCGAATTGCGGAATCCCGCGGATGAAGTTTGTGGTTCCGTCCACAGGATCGACAACCCAGATGCATTTGTCCGGCGGGAGGGTTGCGATGATGGAATCCTCCGCTTCTTTCCGTGAGGAGATTTCCTCCTCACCGAAGAAAAGGTGGTCTGGATATTTTCGCGAAAGGCTGGAGCGGATGAATTCTTCCGACAACCGGTCCACTTCGGTAACGAAATCAAACCGGCTTTTTCGTTCGACTTCATGATGGGTCCGCAGATGGGAACGGACAAGCGAACCTGCTTCCCGAGCAGTTTGTTTTGCGCTTTCCAACAAGGTTTGCAAGTCATCCATGTCTTACCTCGACTCAGGAATCAGACGCATGCGTTCATTGGTGAAGCGGATTCTTTTGGTTTCCCCATTTCTGATTATCGTGTCCGTGTGACCGAATTCCGTCATACTTAGGCGAATGCCCTGAATGTCCAGCTCATATTCGATCATATTCCCGAAATAGGAACTATGCACAACTTTTGCCTGAATGCCATCTTCCTCGGTGAAATGGATGTCTTCCGGTCTGATGAGACAGACACCACCCGCAAAATCCGGGGTGCAGCGTAGGTTCATGCTTCGGCCGAATATGTCGGCAACCGCCATTTCCTTTGCATTCGTATGGGAGAAATCCTTCACTTCGACAAAGTTTGCTTTTCCCATGAAATTGGCCACAAAACTGTTCATGGGGTTCGAATATATTTCCCGGTTGTCACCTTGTTGCTCGATACGGCCGGCGCGCATGATGACGACACGGTCGGAAATCGCCATGGCCTCCGATTGGTCATGGGTGACATACAGACTGGTGATGCCGATTTCCTGTTGTATTTTCCTCAGTTCATCGCGCATATATTCCCTGAGTTTTGCATCAAGGTTGGAAAGCGGTTCATCGAACAGCAACACTTGCGGTTGGGTGACAACGGCACGGGCTAGTGCGACACGTTGCTGTTGTCCTCCGGAGATTTGGTTCGGCATCCTGTTGCCATATTCCCCAATCTTCATCAGCTCCATGATGGCGCCGACACGTTTCTTCACTTCCTCTTCGGGTACTTTCTGGATTTTGAGCCCATAGGCGATGTTTTCATAGACATCAAGATGAGGAAAGAGGGCGTAACTTTGGAACATCATGCCGATGTTCCGTTTGTTAGGAGGAAGATTGGTGATGTCTTTCCCCCCAAGGACAATGTTGCCTTCTGTCGGTATCTCAAATCCCGCCACCATCCTGAGCATGGTCGTTTTGCCACAGCCCGAAGGCCCGAGCAAGGTGACCAATTCCCCAGCCTTGATGGACAAGTTGATGCCCGCCACAGCAAAGAATTCTTTCTTGCTGCCATATGTTGGAAAGGACTTTTTCACATTCTGGATTTCAAGTCCCACGTTCGTCTCGTTCATGACCGGACCCTCCTTCTGCCGAACGCCTTGTTGACGATTGTTTCGAGAACCGTCATGGCTACCAAAACGATGATCATGAGAAGCACGCAATATGCCGATGCGAGTCCCAATTTGTTGGACTCGATCGCTGACATGATGGAAACGGTTAGGAGATTCCATCGTACCGAGACAAGGAAAATGACTGCGCTCACGCTGGTCATCGAGCGCACGAAAGCGTTTAAAAGACCAGAAAAAAGTGCCGATTTCATGATTGGCAACGAGATTCTGGTGAATGTCGTGAAATTGTTCGCCCCAAGAATGGTCGAAGCTTCCTCAATGCTTTTGTCTACTTGCCTGAGGCTGTTTGACCCGGCTTCAACACCTACGGAAAGAGTTCTGAACACCAAAGTTATGATGATGATCGAGGCGGTACCCGTCAGGAGCAGTGGTTTCTGGTTGAAGGACAAAACATAGCCGATGCCCAATGCGATGCCCGGAACGGCAAACGGGATCATAGTGGCTACTTCCATCAGGCGTTTCCCTGCAAATTTTTTCCGCACCAACAAATAGGCGATACCCATGCCGAGAATGGCGGTGATGGGGGTCGAAATGACCGACAGGATCAGTGTGTCACGCAATGCTTTCTTGCCGCTGCCACTTCTGAAGACAAATTGGTAGTTCTTCAGGGAGAGGTGCATGTCGACGCCCCAGGTGTTGACGAGGGAAACCCAGACAACAGTCCCGTAGAAAACCATGATGATGACTGTCAGGAGGCAACAGACGATGAAAATGGGATAAACGATGTGTTTCTCATTGATGAGATCCACCTGTCCCACCGGTTTCCCGGTGATGGTGACAAAACTTTTTTTGGAAACCCAGTATTTCTGAATGAAGAAAGCCAACAGGCTGGGCACAAGAATGGAAGCTGCCATGAACGATCCTGTTCTGAGGTTGTACAAGCCTGTGATCTGGGTGTAGGCAGAGACCGAAAGAACCGAATACTCGCCGGCAAGCACCTGCGGGTTTCCGAAATCGCTCAGGGATTTCGCGAAAACGATGAGGAATGCGCTGAGAATTCCAGGCAAAGACAACGGAAGGGTTACGGTCAGGAATGTTTTCAAACGACCGGCTCCAAGGCTACGGGCCGCATTCTCCACGGAACTGTCCATCGCTTCCATGACACCCTTGAGGTTCAGGTACGCCAACGGGAACATCGCAAGCGTTTGGACCACCACCAAAGATGTGAAGCCATAGACGTTATGTCCGGTGATGCCGAGCAGTTGCTTGGTGATCATCCCGCTTCTGCCGAACAAGAGGATCATGGCCAAGGAAATCACGAACGGCGGGGAAAGGATCGGCATCATGGAGATGATGTGGAAGAATCGTTTCCCCTTGATGGTCGTACGGTTTATGGCGAATGCGAACAGATATCCGATGATTGTGGAAAGCGTTGCGACCACAAGGCCCAACCTGATGCTGTTCCACAGGGTTTTCCCCAGGTTCGTTTTCTTCAGCACATACGCGACGGAGGAAAGGTCGAAATGTCCCTCGGCGTCGGTGACGCACGTGACAAGCAATTTGATGATCGGATAGATACAGAAGACAACAAGGATCAGCAAGATGGCCACAATGATGCATACAAGGCCAGGTTGTTGGAGCAACATCTGCCGCTCGCGTAGTTTCTGCTGTTTCCTTACGTTGATGGTTTCAGACACAATGATGGTTCTCCTTGTTTGGAGGTTTTTTCAGAATCGGTCTTGTGGTGGCAGGCAAAGCTTGCCACCACAAGGATTCATGTTATTTGAGGACATTTGCGGAAGTACGGACTTCATTTTCGAATCTTTCAAGCAGACGGACTTTGTTCTCTCCCGACCAAAGGAAATCGTAGTTCAGGAGTTTGATGGAATTGAATGGCACCATTTGGGGATTGACTGCGATGTTCTTGACCACCGGATAGCGGTAGAACTTGTCCGTGCACATTTTCTGTGCTTTTTCTGAAAGCATCCAGTCAATGAACGCTTTTGCCGCGTCTTGTTCGTCTTTCGGACCGTTTTTCACCAATTCCACGCAACTGATCTCATAGCCGGTGCCTTCTTTCGGATAAGTGATGACAAGGTCATAGCCATCGTTGATGACGGTGTGGGCATCCAGATCGTAACAGATGGCGACCGTAGTCTCCTCAAGACCGGCCATGCGGATCGGTGCCGCGCCGGCTTTGGTGTATTGGATGATGCTCTTATCGAGTTGCTTCAGGAATTCGAAGCCTTTTTCTTCGCCAAAACACTGGATCATTGAGGAAAAAGCGGTGTAGGCCGCCCCCGAGGTTGCGGGGTGTGCCATGCAGACGTTTCCCTTCAAAGCCGGTTGGAGCAGCTCAGCCCAGGAAGTAGGGGCGGGGATTCCCAGTTTCTTCAACAGCTTGTTGTTGCTGGCGAAACAGGTGACGACAAGGGAATACGGCGTATAAATGCCATCCATATTGTCTTTATACTGGTCGACGACGACGCTCATCTTCGGGCTGTTATACTTCTCGATCAAGCCTTTTTTGTAGGCGCTCACAATGGTGTCGACCGAGCCGCCCAACATGACGGAAACCTGCGGGTTTGCTTTTTCCGCCTCCATACGCGTGATGCATTCGCCAGCGCTCAGACGGACGTAATCGACAGCGATTCCCGTATCCTTGGTGAACTCCGCAAAGTAGGCGATTGCCTCCTCTTCGACATTAGCGGTGTAGATGGAAACATGTTTCTTCTGTTTCACGCCATTGTCGGCGGGAGCTTTCGATCCCTCATTGCTTCCTTGGGCGAACATCATGCCCGCCAGCAAGAGAACCACCAGACTACACACAAGCCTTTTTTTCATAACCTTCTCCTTTTTTCCAAGGGTAGCGATCTACCCTAAATACGACTTTGTACACTCTCACGTTCCACCAGATTTGCCTGAAAAAGATTGTTCTCAACCTTCTTTCCGCTGATTTCTTCAAGGAGCATTTGGGCTGCCTTGATACCCATTTCGTAACGGAACAGTTCCATGGTGGTGAGAGAGAACCACGGGAGACGGGAATATTCCACGTTCCCGATTCCGACAACCGAGATGTCCTCAGGGACCCTGATCCCTTGTTTCTTCAATTCCGCCATGACTCCGACGGCGATGAAGTCGCTGCCAGCAAAAATCGCTGTGGTGTCTGGCCACTGGGTGAGTATCCTGATGCAAGCCTCCGAACCATTCTTGACGGCATCGGAGAGGATGTTTGCCGGCATATCGACTGATATGAACCGCTCCTCGATGCCTTTTTCCGTGCAAAACCGTTTGTAGGCGCTTTCCCTGAATTCTCCAGATTCGTTGGGGAGCTTCACATGTGCGATGTTCCTATGGCCTTTCCCATAAAGGTAATCCATCATCACCAGTGCTCCTGCATAATGGTCGGAATCGATGTAGGGGATGGACAGTTCCTGAGGAGTCCTCCTCCTGAGGGAGAGTACCGGGATGTCCAGCCGGGACAGCGCTTCCTTTACCTTCGGACTCCACCAATCAGTGGTGAAAATCAGGCCATCGAACCGCATTTCACGTGCCTGTTTGGTGAAATCAAGGAATTTTTGTTCGTTTCTGTCCAGGTTGCCGAGAAACAGTTGGTATCCCATCTCACCGAGTTTTGTTTCTATGCCATAGGCGCTTTGGGCGAAATACGGATCCTTGATGTCCGGGACGGTCAACCCGATTACGTTGGTGTTCTTGTGCGAAATGTAGCGGGCAAAGGTGTTTGGTACATAATTCATCTGCTCCACGGTTTCCAAAACATGTTTCTTTGTTTCGGGACCGACATCCCCATACCCATTGAGGCATTTTGATACGGTGGAGACGGAAACATTGGCTTTGGAAGCGATGTCTTTGATGGTGAAACGCATCTTTTCCCCCTGAGGCGCAAATGGCATACGAAACCGATTTCGCAATGGTAAAAAAAGTATAAATCAGCTTCTTTTTTACTGTCAAACGAAACCTTTTTAGCTATAAAAAACAACAATTCAGGTATTTGCAGATTGTTTTCTAAGGGTATAATTTATAATAAATTAGCCACTCTATTCATGGAAAATGAATATGAGCCTCAGGAAGATGCATATGACTTATTGGCAACTCTTCATGTCCTCAGACAAGAAGGCCTCACTGCTGTGTTTTCAAATAGGAATCCAGATATCCGTTGATTTCCTTTGCCAGTTCCTGCGTCGTCTGATGTGGGTCTTTGCCTTCGGAGAGCATCTTCGAGATTCCGCTTTGGAACGCATAGTATATCTGGTAGCTTGAGGGCACCCAGATGCCTTGCAGATTCGGATCGCTGTCCTGCATCTGTTCGATGGCTATGGCAAACAGCGGGTTTTTCGCCGTATGGTCCTTGAATGCGTCCATGAGGTATGTGCCCTTGTTCACCGGGAAATAGCCAGTGGAGATGTGCCACTGGAGTTGTTGCTCCTTGCTGACCGCGAACTGCATGAACTTCCAAGCCGCATCACTGTGCCCGCTGCCGTTCTCCAGGGCGTACAACGCGCCGCCTCCGATGTTCACGCCGCCTGTCGCCTGGTCATTGACGCGGGGCAGATAGGCGACCCCGACGGCAAAGCGTCCCGCCACCATCTCAAGGATTGTGGTCAGTTGGCTTGTTGAGGCGAGCATCATCGCGGTCCTGCCGCTTGCGAAACTTGCGCTAGCGCCACTGGTTGCGTTTTCCAGACATCCGGTGTCATACAAAGCTTTCCATTTGGTGAGGAAAGTCTCCATGGTGCCGTTTTCGTCGAACACTACTTTGGTTGGGATTCCGTCATGTCCGTTGTTGAGGTCGCAGAGCAAGGAAAGTCCGTTCTGCTGCCCGAGCCAAGCACATAATTCATAGGTGGTCGGGACCCCGCTGAAAGCCCACCGGGTGACCTTTCCGTCGGCGTCCTTCTTCACCAACAGGGGAGCGTCGGTCGCCAACTCATCAAGATCTTTCGGGGCATGGGTGAGGTTGGCTTCATCAAACGCGCTTTTGTTGTAGTACAAGAGAATCGTCGAACTGTTGAACGGCATGCCGATCATTTTGCCCTTGTATGTCTGGGAAAGCCGTGCGGAATCGACGATTTGGGTGAGATCGTAACCGTTCCTCCCCGCCAGCGTTTCTGTGGGGATGAGATAGGTGTTGTCGCGGATATCCAAGATGGCTTGGGCATCAAGCTGGATGATGTCAGGGAGGTCTTTGGGGTTGTTGCCCTGCCAGATGGCCTTCGCTTTGGTCAGGACGTCGCTGGCTTTGCCTTGGTAGACGGCATGTACAGTGATGCCTTCCTGTTTCCCGATGGATTCGTTGAATTCTTTGACCAAACGGTCAGTCGCCTCTTGGAGTAGTCCCGAATTGGAATGCCACCAGGTGAGGGTTATTTCCTTGGATGCGCTTTCTTTGGCGCCGGTGCCGGAAAGCATGCACCCAAGGCAGAGAATGGTCATGAACAGCATGAAGCGACGCATATGGGTTACCTCCCTGAGAAACGTGTGCCCACGCTCTCGTTGATGTGTTTGCGTGCAAGAAGAAATACGAGGATCATCGGAGCCATCAAAACGGTGATGGCGGCGAACTGCGGACCGTAATCGTACGTGTCTGCGAAGCCTAACATGGTGATGCCCACCTGGATGGTTCTCATCGCGTCGGTGTTGGTCACCAGAAGCGGCCAGAGATAGTCGTTGAATATCTGGGTGAAGGACTGGACCGTCAAGGCGATGAGGATGCTCTGGCTCATGGGAACGAGCATATATGCCATGAACCGGATGTCCGAACAGCCTTCCAGATATGCCGCTTCACGATATTCCGGGCTGACGGTGAGAAAAAACTGCCTGAGGATGAAAATGGCGGTCGGAGAAAGGATTCCGGTGATGATGAGTCCCGCATATGAGTCAGTCAACCCCATTTTTCTGACGGTGATGTAGTTCTGCAGGAGCAACGCATCGCCTGGCAGAAGCATCGTTGCGATAAGGATGAGGAAAATCAAAGATCTGCCTTTGTACAGGAACGTGGTGAGGCTGTAGGCTGCGAACATGCAGACGACCAGCCGCAAACCTGTCCCCATGATCGCCGTCAGCAGAGAATTCACGAGGTAACGCCCAAGATTGGATGAACGGAAGGCCCGCTGGTAGTTGGAGAAGGTGACCCTGCTGGGAAGAAACCGTGCGGGGTTTGCGGTGAAGTCGCCACGGGCGAAGAGCGAAGCCGTGAGGGCATAGATGATCGGGGTGAGGACGACCAGAAGGAGGAAGACGACGAGGAGATCGCGGAGTGTGTTTCGTATCCTCATTGGTAGTACACCTTCTTTCTCTGGTAAGCCAGGATGAAGAACAGGAACACGAAAGTGACCAGAAAGACCACCGTCGCGATGGCTGAGCCTATGGCGAGGTTTCCGCCTTTGAATCCATCCAGATACATTTGATACACCAGCGTTTGGGTCGAACGGTAAGGGCCGCCTTCGGTCAGGAGCATCACAGGGGAGCAGATGAGCATCGCATCCTTCACATTGTTCGCCAAGACGAAAACCAATGTCGGGGCGAGCATGGGGAACTCAAGATAGCGGAGCCGTTGGGCTTGCGAAGCTCCTTCAAGATCAGCGACTTCCTCAAGATCCCGGGGGATGTTGGCGAGGCTGGACGAGAAGAGAAGGAAATCGAAGCCGATATCCAGCCAGATGCCGCTGAGAACCAGCATCCACATGGCGGGACGCTCCTGGGTGAACCAATGCACTTGCCGCCCGAGAAGCACGTTGAGGATTCCGAGGTTCTCATCGAATATGGTTTTGAAAATCAAGATGGCGCTGGACATGGCCACCGCCATGGGAAAGAGGAGCAGCACTTTCGCCGTACGGAAGAATTTGGTGTCCCTGTTGCAGAGGAAGGCGAGCGACAGGGTTGCAAGCAGGTTTGAGGGTACGAACAGGGCTGTGAAGGTCAAGGTGTTGTTCCAGCTGTCACGGAAACTGTCGGTCTGGAAAAGCGTGCGGTAGTTGGAGAGGCCTACGAAACGCAGGCGTGTGCCGTTTTGCGCGACATTGTACAGGCTGTCGATGACGGTGAGGAAAAACGGTTTGTACGAGAACAGGAATGCCAGCGCCAAAGCCGGCGCCACATACAAATACGGGCTGATTTTCCTGAGTCTGTTTCCTTTCATACGAGAGAGATGCTATGAAGACGAAGGGAAATGGACAAGGGCATTTTGGGGGAAAACCATGGAAAACGGGGTTTCTTTCTTACCTGAAAAATCCTACGTCAGCTTTTCCCCTCAGGAAAACACCCTGCCGTACACCTCTTCCCCGTACTTTTTCAGCTTCATCATCACCGCTTTTTGTTTGGGTTCGATGTTCTTGCTTTGCAGGTTTTCGTCGATCTTGCGGTTGAAGAAATCCCAATTCACCTTGACGTTCCCCGGCGGGTTGAGCAGTCTGTTGGCGCAGAAGCTCTTCCATTTCTGTTGTTGGACCGCCGTCAGTTTCTCCGGCCAGTTCCGGCAGACGTGCCTGAAAAGCATTTCAGGAATTCTCACATCGCTGAATTTGATGTTCAGACCCAACATATCCTCCGGTTTGGTGTTGTGGATCACGTCAAACTGGCCTTTGTCGTCATTGGAGAAGAAACCGTTGTAGATTTGGAAGTCCGTGTCGTTGACGGCCTGGAATTCGTCATCTGAGGCAAGGGAGCGCAGTTTGGGGATCAAGGAATCTTCGTTACGCAGCATCTGGTAGCGGTGGAAGCACTCACCCCAGTCGATTCCCATTTTCACCAATGCTTCCGCACCCGGAAAATTGAGGTTGATTTGGGTGACGAACGGACAACGGTTCGTGGCGATCTTGCAGAAGCCCTCGCACTGGGGGATTTTTTCCGGCGGTGCGGAAAGCAGTTGCGTGGGGTCTTTGGAAAGGTCGAAACAAAATATGGTGTTGCCCTGTTCCACCGATGGCGTGATGGGCATCACCATGGCGGTGCAGCCGTTCGGGTTGGTGAATTGCGAGGCAGTGTACAGGATGGGAGTCCCCATAGGGGTCTGGATCTTGTTCTTCACTGCTTCTTTGGTTCGGTTTTTGAAGGCGTAGGAGAACAGTTTGGGTTGTTTTTCCTTGATGAGACGCGCAATGGCGATGGTCGCGTTCACATCGACCATGGCGTCATGGGCCCCGGTCTGGTCAATATGGTTCGCCTGGGTCAATTCGGTCAGTTTGAATACCGGGTTTCCGGTATCCTTGTTTTTTACGGGCCATTCGATGCCTGCCGGGCGGAAATCATAGGCTGCCCGCACGAGATCCAGGATGTCCCATCGAGAGCAGCCGTCCTTCCATTCCCGTTCATAGGGATCCAACAAATTCCGGTACAGGAGACTGCGGACCATTTCGTCATCGAAACGGATGTTGTTGAAACCGCAGACAACCGTATACGGTTCGGAGAATTCCTCGTTGATGCGTAAGGCCAGCTCATATTCGCTCAGCGCTTCGGGATGATCCTCCGGCGTGATGCCGGTGATGAGGCATGCCAACGGGTCGGGCAGATAGTCGTCGCTGACTTTCCCGTACAGGATGACCGCCGGACCCACGGGGTTGAGGTTCATGTCGGTTCTCTGGGCCGCAAACTGGGCGATGCGGTCATACCGCGGGTTGAGTCCATAGGTTTCAAGGTCGTACCATAAGAAAGTGTTTCTGGAAAACTGCATGCCATGATAGTACCATATTCCTGTCCGGATGTGGTAGGATGGGGTGATGAAACCTGCCTTTTCTCTTCTGGTGTCCTTCTGCCTGGGTGTGGCGCTTTTTGCGGCGCCGACCAGAAACGATGTCATCGTCGCCACTACAGCCGTGACGGACAGCGCCATCGTGAACTGCGCCGGTTTCGTCGCCACGCCGCAGTACATGCTTCCGGGCTGCACGCTCACCGTGGACAAAGGGGGGGCGCTTCCTTCCAAACTTTCCCTGCAACAGAGTGACATGGCTTCGTACCTTGGCATGATACCGGAGGCGAAGCCTGACGGCAATTGGTTCCAGAAATTGCTGGCTTCCGCTTCCGGGCCGTTGGACGCGGTTGCGCGGACGTATCTTTCCGTCCATGACTGGAAGGCGGGGGAGGCTGTATTGGATGGGGTCCTCATCCCGCATTTCCCCTCCGGCATGGGTCTGGTCGATCTCATCAGGATCGTTGCCTCACAAGCGGAGATGGAGAGCATCGCCACTGATGTGGATGTGTGGGTCAGGGGTCGGCGTGTTTCCGTGCCGGTGCATGTCAGAGGCTCTTTTCTGGTGAAGAACGTCAAAGGCGAAGGGCTTTCCATCGAGCCGGTGAACCTTGTGGCAAATGGTGAATAGACAATCCTTGGAGGCTGGTTTACAATGCCGCTGGAGGTGTGCGATGAGTGAGATTGTCTCCCGTACGAAACAATTCCTGCATGAATGGGGCGCCAGTCCCGATAGTGTCGATATGAGCGCATTGCTTGATGCGTTTGAACGTGAAAAACAGAAGGGCCTTGCCGGCAAAGGCGGTTCCCTCGCCATGATTCCGACCTATACCGAAGTACAGGAGCAGCCACCTCGGCAGAAGAGCGTCATTGTTCTGGATGCCGGCGGGACCAACTTCCGCACCTGTCTGGTGACCTTCGGACCCGATGGGAAACCGGTCATTTCCGATTTCCAGAAAACGGCCATGCCTGGCATCACACGGGAAGTGTCCGCCAAGGAATTCTTCGGTGTGTTCGCCGACCAGGTGGAACGGCTCATCGACAAGAGCGACAACATCGGCTTCTGTTTTTCCTATGCGGCGGCCATCACGGAGGGGCATGACGGCATTCCGTTGATGTTCAGCAAGGAGATCAAGGCGCCTGAGGTGATCGGAAAACCCGTCGGTGAGAACCTGCTTGCGGAACTGGCCCGTAGAGGACATGATGTTTCCCATAAGAAAGTGGCGGTACTCAACGATACGGTCGCGACGTTGCTTGCCGGGCAGGCAAGCGAAGGCGGAAAGGCTTTCAGCGGATACATCGGCTTCATCCTCGGCACCGGCACCAATGTCGCCTATGTGGAGGACAACCGCAACATCGTCAAACTCCCTGCATTGAAGCCGGGTCGGCAGATCATCAATGTGGAAAGCGGAAACTTCGTCGGGATGCCCGGACGTCTGGATGAGGAATTTTTCGCCACCACCAAACAGCCTGAATTCTATCATTTCGAGAAGATGATCAGTGGTGCGTATCTCGGACCGCAATGTCAGTTGTGCATCGAGAAAGCCATTGGGGAAGGACTCTTCTCAAAGACGTTCGAAAAACGGTTCGCCTCAGTCAAACCGTTGTCCACCATGGTGATGAGCAATTATCTGGAAATGCCCTTCAACAAGGAATACGCCTTGGTCAAATGTGTGGACGGGAATGAAGATGACGCATTGGTTCTGTGGACCATCCTCGATTCAGTCATCGCCAAGGCCGCAAAACTCACCGCGGCCAATCTGATTTTCGCAGTGCTTTCCAGCGGCTATGGGACAGATCCGCGCCGGCCTGTGTGCATCAATGCCGATGGTACGACGTTCTACAAGACCGAATACCTGAAGAGCTACACCGAATATTACCTGAGGCAGTATCTGGAGTTCGGATTCGGCAGGTATGCGGTGCTGGTGAAGATCGAGGATTCTCCGACGATCGGAGCGGCGATAGCGGGTTTGAACCTTTGAGCGATGTATTCACCCCTGAAACGCGCAGCCGGGTGATGGCCGCCATCAAAGGGAAAGACACCAAAGAGGAATTGTGTGTCCGCCGTTTCCTTTTCCGGCAAGGTTTGCGTTTCAGGGTCAATGACCGCCGTCTTCCCGGCAAACCCGATATCGTGCTTCCCAAATACCGTACCGTGGTGTTCCTCAACGGGTGTTTCTGGCATGGCCATGGCTGCAGTCATTTCCGTATGCCTCAGACCAACAGGACATTCTGGGAAGAGAAGATCAGGAGGAACAAGGCACGGGATGAGAAGAATGTCGCCAGGCTCCTTTCCATGGGCTACCGGGTCATCGTTGTCTGGGAATGCGAACTCAAAGGGAAGAGGAACCAGGAAGCGACCTTGAACGGGTTGCTCAACGAAATCTGGGATGTCCAGAGTGGGTCATGAACTTTCCCGCGGCCGGCCTGTCGAACTTCTTGCCACCAGCGTGCTTTGGTATTCCAATCGTGTTTTTACCGTTTGTTGGAGAGGTTTCCGTCCCATTTTGCCAGATAGCAGATTGATCGCGCTTCTGCCTCTCAGAATAACGCAGTGGTCGATGGAGGTCAGGCTGATTCCTTTGAATTTTGAAGGGTAAATATTGTCAAAACCACATACGCTGATGTCCCCGGGAATGGACAATCCTTCCGACAACAGTTGGTCAATGATTCCATAGGCTACCATATCATTGATGGCAACCAGCGCTGTGGCTTGTGGATATTCTTGGATGGCTCGGCCGGCAAGCTTCCTGCCGATATCGTATTCAATCTCAGGATTTTGCAGGATATCCTGACCTGTCACTTCCTCGCTGAGCACGGAAACCGATCCTGAGGGACAGGTGGTGGCGAATGTTTCTTGGATTCCTTCCAACCGTCTGATTCTCGCGCGGTACTGTTTGTTCAAGTTGGAGGACAGGTAACAGATATGCGTGTGTCCGGCTTTGATGAGATGCTTGGACAATAACACCCCTGCTTTATAATTGTTCACGTCCACCATATCAAACGGGGCGTCATCCAGCACGTCACCCACAACGACGACAGGGACGTGGGTCCCGAGTTCATGCGCGAGTTCTATTTGTTGGGGAAGCATGGCAAACACCACTCCGATGAAGGGTGGTTTCATGGCAAGATGCATGGCTTCTTTTTCCCGTGTTTCGTCAAAGTATGTACAGAAGGTCATGGTTTGCAGGTGCAGGTTTTCGGCTTGTTGCTCCATTCCTTGAATGATGGTTGCGTAGTAGGGATTGATCACCGAAGGGCAGACCAACATGATGATTCCGTTTACGAGCAGGTGCTTCGGTTCATATCCCAGTCTGTCGGCACAGGACCGGACTTTGTCGATGGTCTCTTGGGGGAATTTTTTCAGGTTCGTATGGTTAAGGATATAGGAAACCGTAGCTCCGGAAACGCCGCAGGTTTCGGCGACATCGAGTAACGTGATTTTTTTCATATCCATACTATAGTTAAAAATTGGTTAAAATACAAGTAAATATTTTATTTTATTTGACAGATGCGCCATTGCTGGTATTATACATGATATAGGTTAAAATATAAGTTAAGAAGGAGAAAATTTTAACTATGAAAAAACTCATTCTCGTGATGTGTCTTTTGTTTCTGGTCGTAATGGGAGCCACAGCTAACGGATCCAAAGAAACGATTGTGGCGCCATCAACGGCACCGAGCGTCGACTATACGGTCAAAGAACCCATCAAAATCATCTGGTGGCATGCATTGGAAAAACAGTACAGCCCGTTGGTCGATGAGATCGTAGGAGATTTCAACAAGAGCCAGAATCTCATCACCGTGGAGCCGGTTTATATCGGCAACTACAAAGTGGTCAATGAGCAGCTGGTGACGGTGAACGCCGCAGGACAAGGATTGCCGGCCATAACGGTTTCCAATGCGCCATATATCGCTTCATACGGTGCGAATGGCTTGACTGAGGACCTGACTCCGTACATGAAGGCGAGCGGATATGATATCAACGATTTCTTCAGTGGCATGCGTGATGCCGTCGTCGTCAATGGCAAGCAGATGGGTTTGCCTTTTCTGATTTCCACTCAGACAATCTATTACAATAAGGATGAGCTGAAACGGCTTGGCCTTACATTCCCGACCCAATGGGATCAGATGGAGGAGTATCTTAAAGCCGTCACGGAATTCAATCCAGACGGGACGACGAAACGGTACGGCATGGTGTTTCCTGGATGGGATGAGGCGTATTTCGAAACATTTTTCCTCAACCAGGGCGTACAGATGATCACCAAGGATAATAAAACCGATCTGAACGGTCCTGCGGCGAAGAAAGTGACTGAAGACATCGCGCGGTGGGTCAAGAAGGGCTATGTCTATTGGGCGACAGGCAAAGATGCTTCTTCCATCATGCGTGGTAATTTCGTAGACGGGAAGGCTTTTTCCGTACTCCATACCATCAGCCTGTACGATATGTATCGTGATCGCTGCAAGTTCGAAGTCGGTATGGCTTGGTTGCCCGGTGGCGCGACCCATCAGCAAGGTCTCGGCGGAAGCATGCTGTTGATCCCGGCGAAGAATGATCAGGCTACGAAAAACGCCGCATGGGTATTCATGCAGTATCTGTGCTCCAAAGATGTCAACTTGAAGTGGGCGTCAGGCACCGGATACCTTCCTACCAGAAACAGCGTGCTTACCACCAAAGAGGCGGATGACTATTTGGCGAAGAAGCCGGAATTCAAAGTGATTCTCAGCCATCTGTCCGAGTTGCAGCCAAGGATTCAGAACAAGAACTTCAGTCAGATGGCGACGATTTGGAGGAATTACCTTGAAAAAATCTTCAACATCGGTGTTTCTGACATCAAGACGGAACTGGATACGATGGCGGGTGAGATGAATGAAGTGCTTGCAGATTGAGGAAATGTCATGAAACACATTCTTTGTTATGGGGATTCGAATACCTTTGGGACATGCCCGTACGGAGGGCGTTGGGATGAGGACGTGCGATGGCCGATGGTGTTGCAGAAACTTCTCGGTTCCGGATTTCTGGTCACGGAGGAGGGACTGAGCGGCAGAAATACCGTGTTTGATGATCCGATGGTTGAAGGCAGAAACGGTCTGAGATTCCTGCCGGTCGCTTTGAGAAGCCATCGCCCGCTGGATTTGGTCATCTTGTCTCTGGGCGGAAACGACACGAAGTCTTTTTTCAATGCTTCAGCCAGGACCATTGCGAATGGTATCGCAACGTTGGTGACGTTTATCCGCAGGTTCGATTATGGGGCGGGATTCCCTACGCCGAAAGTCCTTGTGGTTTCGCCGATTCATGAGGATCCGGACATTGAACACAGCAAATTCATCGCGTTCGATAGTTCTTCCTATCAAAAGAGCCTGGAGTTGTGGCAATACTGCGAGGAAGTCTGCAAAAAACAGGATGTTGCATGCTTTGACGCCTCGTCTGTGGCTTCACCCAGCCCTGTGGACAAGCTGCACATGGAGAAAGAAGGCCATTTGGCTTTGGCTCATGCGCTTCATCCGATCGTTCTGGATATGCTTCGTTGAACGGGACAGGCCTGTCTTGCACAGGTGCAAGACAGGTCGCGTCATCCTTTGTCGGCCCTTTCCACCATGCTCCTGTGCCAAGACAGGAGCCAGTCATGACGGGCTCGATCACTTCCTTCGCTATCCGCAAGCACACGGAAGATGGGTTCCGTACCGCTGGGTCTCATCCAGATAAAAGCGCATTCCACGCCGTATTTATCGGTGAAACAGGCTTTCCAGCCGCCTTTGTACGGAGCGTGGCGGAATTCCTCGCCGAGGCCTTTGACGCAACAGGTCCCTTCCATCTGGTAGACCACATATCCGTACAGTCCCCATTTGTCCCTCAGTTCCTCTTCCTTTTCCTGCCATTCTTTGAGGAACAGTTTCTCATAGGCGTTTTTCAATGCGCGGGCATCAGAAGAGACATGCATCTTGCCTTCCTTTTCGAAGGCGCCGGTGGTGGAGAACTCCGGCAGGGAGCGCAGCGCTTCTCCTATGGATACCTTGCGGGGCATGTCCAATTTGTTCAACCTGCACCAGAAGTTGAAGATCTTCGGTTGCCCGAGGAGTTTGAGCAACGTGACGATGGTGTTCATCGGATCCCGCACCCGTGCAGGGTACGTGATGTTTCCGCCGTTCGAACCTTCTCCGAGGATTTTCACGAGGTATCCCCGCTTCCTCAATGCTTCCGCCAGTTGGACGACATTCGCTTCCCCCACTTCGCTTCTGAACACCTCACAGTCAAAACAGTCGGCGATCCTGTCGATGCGCAGCGAAGTCGGTCCGTTGATGGCGATGGCCAGTTTCGCGTCAGGATTGTCGAGTCGCATTTCCGCCAGCGTGGCCATGGTGACCAAAGCGAATACTTCCTGCGCTTCAGGGACGACCGCTTTGCGCAGCGTATTGTCCTGGCAGACGATATTCCCCCTGTCCCCGTCGTTGTCGGGTACGTACCCAAGCATGAACACCGGATTTTCCCGGTGTTTCGCTTCAAGCGTTTTCCTGCACAAGTTCAGATTCGCGCCTTCGGGGACGATGGCATGGACGATCTGCCCGGGTTGGTCGTTCAACGTGGAGAGGGATACCCCGATCTCCCTGAGGAAGGACGCGTCGATGCTGTCTGCTCTCGCGCTGCCGTTGAACTCAGCGAGAATGCCGTATGGATAGGAAGCCAGACTTGCATTGAGCGCTTCTATGGAAGTGTTCCCTGTTTCCAGCACGAAGGCTTGGTAGGTTGACAGGGCCATGCGTTTCTCCTTCCCGACGGAACGCAGGACATCCAGCATCTGCGCCGGCTTGACGGATGCGGAGAGTTTTTGCACCTCGGCGATGTTTTTTCCGTCTTTGGCGAGTTCGCGCATTTTCCCTGCGAAGACGTTGGTCACTTCGCCGGAGTAGACTCCGCCATCGGCACCGAATTTGATGCCGTTGTGCCCGATGGGATTGTGGCTGGCGCTGATATAGAAGAATGCGTCGCTCTTCTCATGCCCGCGCAGGTTGTATGCCATGATTTCCGGGGCTGCGCAGATGAAGAGGTAATGGACCTTGACGCCTTTTGCAAGCAGCATGCGGATGGCGATGTCTGCGATGGCGGGGCCGGTCGGACGCGCGTCAATACCCACCAAAACCGTCGGATTTGGTCTGTCTGCAAGGACATGATCGGCAAGGATCAACGAAGCGTATGCCGCCAGGATCGAGTCCGCATGCCCGATCATCGGTGTATTGTCTTCTTCCTGTCCGCTTGCCGCGAATACTTTTCTCCAACCTGAAGCGGAGAGGATCATGGAAGAAAGTGCTTCGCCAACTTCCTCTTTTGTGGGAAGATTTGTGGAAAAAGGATCGATTTCCGTATCGGAAAGAGGCAATCTGGTGCGTTCGTCGTATATCAACATGGCATACTCCTGTCATAAGTAACTTGACTCTTATACAATACCACACCTTGTCCCGATTGGGAAACTGGGGTACTGTACCTGTATGACGAAACGTTGCGCTTTATTGACCGATATGTCCTCGCTGGGGAAAAGTTCCCTGACTGTCATGATTCCGGCTTTGGAGATGCTGGGAGTGGAGGCATGCCCCGTTCCGACGGCCTTGTTGTCCACACAATCGGATGGATTCGTCGACTTTTACAAAGAGGACGGGACTGTTCCGTATGCGAACATTCTCGACCATTGGCTGCGGATGGGTTACGGATTCGATGGCATCTACAGCGGATATTTCACTACGGTGGAAGAAGTGGACAAATGCGCTTCGTTCGTCAAGGCAAACCCTTCGGCTTTGTACCTGTGCGATCCTGTCCTCGGGGATGACGGCGCTTTGTATCAGGGGATGGAGCCTGCCCTCACCGGGGCGATACGGGATAAGCTCATGCCTCTGGCAGCAATCGTGACGCCGAACCCCACTGAAGCCGGCCTTCTCTTGGGACGGAAAGGCATGCCGGATGCTTCCTGGTGCGCTGGTCTGGGCGGGAAGCATACGATGATCACCGGGGTGAAAACCCCCGAAGGCTGGGCGATTCTCCTCGACGGTGAGGCGTTGCCGTTCGAACATCTTCCCAGTTCCCTGCCTGGTGCCGGCGATTTGTATGCCGCGATCCTTCTGGCGCTTCTTGTCCGCGGCAAGCCTCTCCGGGAGGCGGCGCAAAAGGCTGCGACGCTGGTGTTCCTTGCGATGGAACGTACGGTCAGAGAACGGAAATGGGGTGTCGAGGTGTCTTCCATACGCAAGGAGTTGGCTGCGGTATGAGCGGTTTGCTGGTGCTTGCTGCGAGTGAGGGTGAATTGGAAGGTTTGCTTCCCAAATGCGCCGCGGCAGTGATTGGTGTCGGGAAGGTGCAGAGCGCCGTACGCTCTTTGGAAGCAATCCAAACAAACCGTCCGGATAAGGTCGTTTGCATAGGGTACGCTGGGTCCATCGCGGATGGGCTCCAGATAGGAGATGTTGTTGTGGGGACCAGGATTTGCCAGTATGATGTCGACCTAACTCATTTTGGATGCGAGAGATGCGAAGTACCTACAGGAAATGGGAATACTCAGTTAGGATTCCTTCCTTTATGGGATGACCCGAGAATCGTCGGCACGCGCGGCGCCATCGGCTCGGCAGACGTGTTTTTGACACGTTCCTATCTCGGCTCCCATCAGTTTCTCGGTAGCGGCGGGCTTGGTTTGCTGGCCTGCGACATGGAAGGGTTTTCCGTCGCGTACGCAGCAAGCCGTTTTTCCCTCCCGGTGATGGTGGTCAGGATCATCAGTGATGACAGCAAGGGGCACCGTCCCAAATCGTTTCCGCGTTTCCGTGCGCTCTATCAGGAGAAGATGCGGAATATCCTTTCAGTTCTCTCCGAGTGAGAAATCCCCGATGATCTTCCAGACCCTGCCGTCTCGGACGAGTTTGAGCGCGCGATCCGGAAAGTATTTGGGAAGCAGGCTTTCCAGATAAGTCGTCGCTTCCTGTTCGATTTCCTGCCGGTCTTCCGGTTTCACCCGGTCCAGCGTGCAGATGTCAATGTCGACAATGTAGCCTCGTCCGGCTGCGCTTCCATAGCCCATGGTGAACTGCGTCCCGGTTGAGAAAAGACCGTCATAGGCGACGGAAGCCGCTTGCCCGCGGCTGAGCCTGTTCGGATGGAGCGGATAGCGCAAGGCATACCGGTCTTCCAGGTAATTGTCCAAGTCATCGCACATGCATCGCAATTGGTCTTCAAGGGCTTGTTGTTTGGGGTGCATCGGTTTCCGCCTCGATCGAAAGAGGTTCCTGTTCCAAGGGTTTGAGGGCCAATTGGTCGAAGACCGTACGGCGGGACAGCATGGCGGCATAGGTTTCCATGTCGCTTTGTTTTTCCGCATACATATCCTCGGCTTCGGCAAGCATCTCGTTTATGGCTTCATCGGTGGTGATATCCATCTTGTAGCTGTTTTTCAGCGCCCTGCCGATGCGGTAGTACGAGATGTCAGGATTGTTGCGTGCGAAGGCATCCGCGCTTTGGGTCTGTGCCGTATTGAGAATCTTTTGGATGGGCGCACCTTGCGAAGGATCGAGCCAGCCTATGACACCAGTGTTTTTGGATATTTGGAGGTTGAGTTCGGCTTTGCCGGTCGAAAGGGACAAGATGTGGAATCGGGTGCAATCAGGATAAAGGGCGCGCGCTTCCTGGTAAGCGTACAGCACCGGATTGTTGGCGACGACGCCTCCGTCGAGCAACACCAGATTTTCTCCGTTTTCGCGGTCGGTGAAGAACGCGGGGTGGAAATACGTCGGTGCGGCAGAGGTGGCCCTGGCCGCTTCCCAGAAGAGGAACTGGTGGCTGTCTTTTGAACAGAGTGGAAACGGCCTGCCGCTTTTCGAAATATCATAACTCATGGCCATGACCGGTACGGTGGCTTCCGAAAGGGGGGTGTCTTTGAAAAAATCCTGCAGAAACGCCTCAAGAGGCTCGCAGTCATATTTGTCGATGAACAACGAGCCGAACAGGAGAGACTGTTTCTTGGGGAATATGGTCTTTCCGTATTCCCTGTAGAGGCTGCTGATTCTCTTGATGTCCACCGATGGGGGGAGAACGCCGAGTTTCCGGTATTGGACAGGTTTCTTCGTGAGTTTTTGGAAGAAGGTCTGCTTGACCGATTCGTAGGCATAGGAAGGGGATGCGCCATCGGATCCGATGGAACACTTGTCCGGCGGACAAGCCAAACCCAGTGCGATGATTCCTCCGGTTGATGTGCCTGCGATCAAATCGAAATGGTCTGCAAGCGGGCGCAAGTCACCCTGAGCCACCAGGAGTTCGGCGAGTTTCCCGAGCATATACGAAGGGATGACGCCACGCATTCCGCCACCATCGATGCAGAGGATGTATCTTTCCTGTGCGACTGTTCCTTTCCCCATAGTTGCAACCATGCTTCTTTTTGGCCGTATGGTCAATATACAACAATAGAATATCTTATAAAAGACCTAATAAGGAATAATATAAAAGAATATAACATAGTATCAACCAGCATGGGCAAAATGAAAGACGTCCAAAGGAAAAACGGGTGAATCCTCATTTCTTCATGGCGGATACCATGGTGGTTGATGTACAATGGGATCAGGAGTTGATCATGAGGCAACTGTTCGACGTGCTGGTGATAGGCGGGGGTGTGGTCGGAAGCGCCATAGCCCGTGAATTGGCGCGATATGAGCTTTCCATCGGGGTCCTTGAGAAAAACCTTGATGTATGTGATGAGACCAGCGGAAGGAATTCCGGTGTGGTGCATGGCGGTTTCGCCTATGATACCGGTTCCTGGAAGGCGAAGCTCTGCCTTCAGGGAAACAGGCTGATGGGGGATTTGTCCGCCGAACTGGGCTTTGATTTTCTGCGTTGCGGGAAAGTGCTTGTCGGCAACACCGATGCGGAATATGCCCAACTTGAACGGACGCTTGCGCAAGGAAGGGCGAACGGCGTGCAAGGATTGGAGATGGTCGATGAAAAACGACTCCATGAGCTGGTTCCTGCAGTAATCGGAAAGTTTGCGATGTATTCCCCGAACAGCGGTATTGTTGATCCCTTCGGTCTGACGATAGCGCTGGCGGAAAATGCCGCGATGAATGGAGTGGTCTACTTCTTTGACCGGGAGGTTGAGGACATCCGCAGAGTCGATGGGATCTATGAACTCGTCACCAATGATGAGACATACCGATGCCGCTGGGTGGTCAATGCTGCGGGGCTTGGTTGCGGTAAGGTTTCGGATATGTTGGGCATTACCGGCTACAAGGTGATCGGTTCGAAAGGAGACTACATCATCCTCGATAAACGGACCGGTCCGCTTCTTCCCATGCCTGCGTATCCGGTTCCCAGCAATACCTATATGGGTATTCATGTAACCAACACTACGGACGGGAACGTCATTGTCGGTCCGACGGCTGAAGCGACCGGAAATTTCGCATATTATGGCGTATATCAGAAGAACATAGATTATCTTGCCGAGAGCGGTTCCAGACTGTGGCCGCATATCCGCAAACAGGATTACATCCGCACCTATTGCGGCATCCTGCCCAAATGGGTTGATGAGAAAGGCGTGATTCAGGATTTCAAAATGGAGATCAAGGATGATATCGCGCCGAATGCGGTGAATCTGGTCGGCATCGAGTCGCCCGGCCTGACCGCATCTGTTCCGATCGCGAGGCATGTCATCGACATGATGCGGGAAAGGGAACCGTTCAAACCGAATGTGGCCTTCAATCCCCGCAGGAAGGGACTCGTGCGATTCTCGCGGTTGTCGCCGGATGAGCAGGCGGAATTGGTGAAGGAAAACCCTGATTATGGCCAGATCGTCTGCCGTTGCCAGAACATCTCCAAGGCGGAGATGCTGGAAGCGATCCACAATCCGTTGGGTGTGAAGACCATGACCGGGGTGAAGTACCGGACCCGCGGCATGATGGGCCGGTGCCAAGGGGGATACTGCCAGATGCGCATAGCCCAGTTGCTTGAGAAGGAATTGGGGCTTGCTGATACGGAAGTGGTCTATTCCCGGAAAGGTTCGAATCTGTTTGTCGGAAAAGTACGGGAGGACAAGGCATGATGGAAACACATGATGTGCTGATTATTGGCGGAGGTCCCGCAGGATTGGCCTGTGCCGTGGAACTGCACAAGCAAGGCGTGACCGATATGCTGGTCGTCGAACGTGAGGCGAAACTCGGCGGCATTCTCCGGCAATGCATCCATGACGGGTTCGGGTTGACCCGTTTCGGGGAGAGTCTCAGCGGTCCCGAGTATGCCGGGCGGTTCATCGAAGAAATCAGGAAACGTCATATCCCGTATGTGACAGACACAACGGTCCTTTCTGTCTCCCCTGATCGTGTGGTGACGACGGTGTCCCCGTCGGGAATGCGCTTCATCAAGGCGAAGGCGGTGGTCTTCGCCATGGGGTGCAGGGAACGGACGCGCGGTTCCCTTGCTATTGCCGGTGAACGTCCAAGCGGTGTCTTCACCGCCGGTGTGGCCCAATCGTACATCAACCTGTACAACAAGATGGTCGGGAAAGAAGTGGTGATTCTCGGTTCCGGGGATATCGGCATGATCATGGCGCGCAGACTGACATTGGAAGGCGCCCATGTCCAGGCTGTCTTTGAAATCCTTCCCATGCCAAGCGGATTACCGAGGAATGTCCACCAATGTCTGGAAGATTACGGTATCCCGTTGTATCTGAGCCATACGATCACCGATATCAATGGAGCCTCGCGCCTTACAGGGGTGACGGTATCCGAGGTCGATGGACAGCTCCGTCCGATTCCGGGGACGGAGAAGGAATACGCCTGCGACACCCTGATCCTTTCGGTGGGGTTGATCCCGGAGAACGAACTTACCGTCGATGCCGGCATTCCCTTGGATCCAAAGACAAGAGGTGCGGATGTCGATGAATACCATCAGACGGAACGTGAAGGGTTTTTCGCCGCAGGCAATGTGCTGCATGTGCATGATCTTGTCGATTTCGTCTCGTTGGAAGCGGAAAAGACGGCTTGTTCCGTGGCTGAGTATGTGGCAAAAGGATGTCTACCCATTTGTTCCGTCGAGGTCGTTCCCGGACAAGGAGTGGGGCATGTCGTCCCCCAGCGCGTCAGCGGGGAGCGCGATGTGACGTTCTCTCTGCGTGCGAACCGGAAGCTGGCGTCCTGTTCGTTGGAAGTGCTGCAAAACGGTGTGGCCGTCATGAAGAGGCCGTTGCGCAATGTGGTGCCTGCGGTGATGCTGGAGATTACCGTACCCAAGGCGAAACTATCCCCGAGCGGTATTGTGGAGGTGAGGCTGGTATGACAAAGACTTTTACCTGCATCGTGTGCCCGAATGGCTGTGAGATACGTGTGGAATCAGAGGGAGGGGGGATTTCATCCATCCAAGGAAATCTCTGCCCCAAGGGGATCGCATATGTGAAGCAGGAGACGCTTTCTCCGAAACGTACGTTCTCCACGTCGGTGAGGGTGCTCGGAGGTGAGCTTCCTTTGGTCAGCGTTCGGGTGGTGAGACCTATTCCCAAGGAACGCATCTTCGATGCCATGGCGGAGGTCAGGAAGATTGTGCTTGCGGCTCCGGTCAAAGCTGGGCAGGTCATCATAGCGGATATACTGGGACTGGGTGCGGATGTCATCGCCACCAAGGATGTAGCCTCGGCAGAGTAGCATCTTTTCCCCCCAATACGTACAATCAAGGGCATGATTGATACATCGGTGTTGTTGGAGTACCGGCATTGCATGCTTTGCCCGAACAAATGCGGGGTGGACCGCACCAAAGGCGAGATCGGCAGATGCGGGGAGTCGGACAGGGTGAGGATCGCCTGGTCAGGCCTGCATCGGGGGGAAGAGCCTCCGGTGACGGGAAAGAAAGGCTCCGGAATGATTTTCTTCTGTGGCTGTCCGCTTCATTGCGCGTATTGCCAGAACCACCAGATATCAAAGTATCAGAGTGATGTGGGCTTTGAAGTGAGCACGGAGGAATTGGCTTCCCTGATGCTTGCGCTCGAGGCTTTCGGGGCCACAAACATCAATCTGGTCACACCGACCCACTTTTATCCCTCCATCATCGTCGCTTTGCGGATGGCTCGGGAAAAAGGCTTGAAGCTGCCCATCGTGAACAATACTTCAGGGTATGAGTCTGTCCACGGGTTGGATTTGATCGACCCCTTTACCGATTTGTACCTCATTGATGTCAAAACTTTGGATGAGGAAGTCGCCCGCACTTTCTGCGGATTGCCGCAGTATGCTGAGGTCATTCGCCCGGCGATGGCTTACTTGGTCAAAAAGCATCCGAGCGTGCATCAGGACAAACGTGGACTCAGAGGACTTTTGGTGCGGCACCTGCTGTTCCCCGGGACGTTGGATGCGACGCTTTCCTTCCTCGATTGGTATAAGGCAAACCTTGACGGTCATGCCTGGCTTTCCCTGATGGTGCAGTTTGTGCCTCCTGTGGAGAATCCCGGTTTTGAGGATATCTCTGAGGAGACATATGCCGTCCTGATGGACAAACTTGAGGAGTTGGATATCAACGACGGGTTCGTACAGGAACTTGCGGATAACATTCCGTGGATTCCTGATTTCACCAAGGATGTTCCCTTCCCCGCCTCTTTTGCCGATGCATTGCCTTTGTTTTTGGATCTGAAGTCTAACCGATCGTCGTCCCGATGAACGGCTGCCGCCTCAGGATGGCCATGGTGTTGGCGATGTTCGAGCCTTTCGCGCAGATGACCTTCATGCCGAGAGAGGCTGCCTTCTTGCTGGCGATGGGGTCGAAGGGGGTGTTTTTCCCCGGAACCCAGGAATCGCCGACAATCTTGCGGAAGTCGGTCCAGGAAATGGCGTCCAACGGTTTCGCTTCAGGGTTTTTCCTCGGGTCATCCGTGTAGACTTTTTCGATGTTTGACAGGTTGACGATCAATTTGCCTCCGAAACGTTCGGCGAGAAGCACCGCGTCATTGTCGCTGGAGAAACCCGGTTTCCAGCCGGCGGCCACCAAGACTTGCCCTTTGAACGTGACGGTTTTGTCCGTCGGGTCGGTTACCAGCGGGTCGGCGCACAAGTCGGCGAAGATGGTCCTGACAAGTTGTCCGTTCAGATGTGTCGCCCTGATGCCGATCCAATCAAGTTCGCTGTTGTCTTTGCCGCCACAGACTTCCTTGGCCGCGTTCTGGTAGTTTCTGGCAGGAGCGCCGCCTCCGCACACCAACACGACTTTTCGTCCTTTGTCTTCTCCAAGATAGTTCCTCAACTGCTTGTTGAATTCCGACAGGAATCGTGTATCCACGCCTTCGGGCGCGATGATTGACCCTCCTACGGAAAGGATCGTCAGTTCTTCCATACCCATGCCTCCAACGCGTCCATCCTACCATACCTAAGCGAATCTTTGAAGCGGAAACGGCAAAACGACGGTATATTCAGCGTACGGCTTTTCCGGAACACATTGGCTGGGAAAATGCCTTTGGCGTTTGGCTTGTGGCGGACGGCGTACGAAGCAGGGCAGTATATGGACAACCTCAATTCCGTATTGTTGGAGGGGAATCTTGTCAGGGATCCCGATTTGAAGAAGATCGGGGATGAACAGAGGCCGGTATGCCGTTTTTCCATCGGCGTGAACCGCTACCGCAAGGATGAGAAAGGGGAAGTGCGGCAGTTCACCACCTTCGTCGATACAGAATGCTGGAACGCTTTGGCTGAGAATTGCGCCAAATATCTGAAAAAGGGAAGAGGCGTTCGTATCGTCGGAGCCTTGAAGCAGGAAAACTGGATGGGAAAGGATGACGGGAAGAACCATTCCCGCCTGATCGTTACCGCCAACCATATCGAATTCCGCCCTGAAACAAAGAAGGAAGGGGAATCTGAGGAAATCGTCTTGGAGGATGACCTCGAAGTCCCTGAGAATTGAACGTTTCTCACGGGTGGGGGCGTGACGTCTCCATCCGCAGAAATCGCCGGCCATGAGTCTTCCATTTTGGAACAAAGACATCCTCCAACCGATTGGTCAGCGAAGGGAATTCGTGTACAATGGCGGGCAAAGGAAGGATGCGATGCGATTGGATATCCCCACATTGGTCAGTTCGCTTACGCTTGAGGAAAAAGCCGGTTTGTGTTCCGGTCAGGATGAATGGTTCACCAAGGCTGTAAGCCGCCTCGGATTGCCGGCCGTCATGGTCAGCGACGGTCCTCATGGCTTGAGGACGCAAAAAGAAAAAGTGAATGGACGATATCAGGGCAGTGTGCAAGCCATCTGCTTTCCCACAGGATGTGCCCTGGCTTCAAGCTTTGACCGCGAGCTTCTCGGACATGTCGGTGATGACCTTGGGTCGGAGGCGGCGGCGGAAGGCGTGCATACGCTTCTCGGTCCTGCCATAAACATCAAGCGGAGTCCGTTGTGCGGCAGAAACTTCGAGTATTATTCGGAGGATCCGTACTTGGCCGGGCAGCTGGCCGCTTCCTTTGTGAAGGGAGTGCAGAAGCATGGAGTGGGGACCAGCGTCAAGCATTTCGCCGCGAACAACCAGGAAACACGGAGGATGAGCATCAGTGATGTCGTTGATGAACGTACACTCCGGGAAATCTATCTTTCGGCGTTCGAACAGGTCGTCAAAGATGCGAAACCCTGGACACTGATGTGTTCCTACAACCGCATCAACGGGACGTACAGCTGTGAGAACGAGTGGTTGCTCTCACAGGTGCTCCGCAAAGAGTGGGGGTTTGACGGCATTGTGATGTCCGACTGGGGGGCGATGGATGACCGTTGCAAATCCCTTGAAGCGGGGTGCGAACTGGAGATGCCTGCTTCCCATGGCGCAAACGATGCGAAAATCGTCCAAGCCGTAAAGGAAGGAAAGCTTCCGTTGTCCGTGTTGGACGAAGCGGTGCGCCGTTTGCTGGTCTGGATCGGCAAAGGACTGGAAAAAGAGAGCGTTTCATATGACAAGGATGAGCATCATCTCGATGCCAGGGAAGCGGCCGGATCGTGTGCCGTACTCTTGAGGAACGAGCGCCACGCGCTTCCTTTGGACAGTGGGCGGGGCGTTCTCTTTGTGGGGCCGTTCGCCGGTTCCCCACGCTATCAAGGGGGCGGGTCAAGCCACATCAACAGCTATCTTGTGGGAGGGGCGTTGGACGTTTGCCCTGAACAGGTGCAGTATCTGCCCGGCATGCAGGATTCATCGGAAAAACGGAGTGCGGAGCGCCTTCGGAAAGCGGTGGAGGCGGCACGCAAAGCGAAAGCGGTCGTCATCTTTGCCGGGCTTACCGACAAAACCGAATCGGAAGGATATGACCGCACCTCATTGAAACTCCCGGCCTGCCAAGACGAATTGATCGAAAGGATCAGCGAAGTGCAGAAACGCACGATTGTCGTCTTGTACAACGGCAGTCCTGTGATGATGCCCTGGAAAGACAAAGTGGCAGCCATTGTTGAGATGTACCTTGGTGGTGAGGCTGTCGGCGAGGCGACTGTGGATGTGCTTTTCGGCATCACCAATCCCTCGGGGAAACTGGCTGAGACGTTCCCCTTGCGTTTGGAAGACACTCCTTCGTTTCTGTCCTTCCCAGGGGGAAAGGATGAAGTGACGTATCAGGAAGGGGTGTTTGTCGGTTACCGTTGGTATGATGCCCGGAAGTTGGATGTGCTCTTTCCGTTTGGACATGGGCTTTCCTACACCACGTTCGCCTACAGTCCGTTGGCAGTCCATGCCGAGGGGACTGATGTCGAAGTATCCCTTTCGGTGAAGAATACCGGTTCTCGGGAAGGCGCCGAAGTGGTTCAGCTGTATGTCGCGCCTCCGCTTTCGCCGGAGATACGTCCCGTGAAGGAACTGAAAGGGTTTGCGAAGGTTTTTCTGAAACCGGGGGAAACAAAGGACGTTGCGTTCCGTCTGGATCGGCGGAGCTTTGCCTATTGGGCTGATGGTTGGAGGGTGGAGCAAGGTTCCTATGGGATCCTTGTCGGTTCCTCCAGCAGGGATATCCGCTCTGAGGCTTCCGTGGAACTTGCGGGTGACGGAAGCGGACTTCTGCGGCTCACCGATTCGACGACCGTCAAGGATGTGCTCGATCGGAGTGAGGATTACCCCGCGTTCGCGAACATGATGGGGCAGGTCCTGCAGTCCGTCGAAAAGGATTCAATGTCCTATGCATTGATGATGGGGTGCCCGCTCCATAGCCTTGCCAGTTTCCTGCCGGTCCGTTACGAAGATATCCTTCGTATGTTGGGAAGGTGAACGATGAGGTTGCCGATGACCATACGGTTTTCTGACGAAACGCTCACCCGGCTTGAGGAATTGTCCAGACAGACGGGAAAGACGAAAACCTCCTATATCCAGCAGGCTGTGGATTTGTATCTGGACAATGTCGCCTTGGCGTACCAGGCGGACAGCATGTATCAGAAAGTGCTCAAAGGTCAGGTTGCGCTGCATAAAGGAGCATCAGGTCCGCTCTGGAACCTCCGCGCGACGGAAGAGGCACGACCGTGGTTGCAGGATGGTTTCATCTCTTCGCTTGCAGGGACGGCGAATGTCCGCATAAGCGGGAAGATGATCGACGGGCAACTGGGATCGTATTGGTGTTATATGGTCGGAACACAGGCGGTTTTGGCCGTCATCGATGACAGCCGTTCCGCCATCCTGATGCTCGTGGAAGCCGATGTGAAGGGTTTGTCCAAACCATTGGATGGGAGCGGGGAAGGGCAAAACCCGCGCAACAAAGTGCTGGATGCGGAAGAAGATTACCAACCCATGCTTTCCTGTGGCATGAGAGTGCGTGCGATCCGCAGGCGGAAAGGCATCACGCAGAAGGAATTCGCCAAGAAACTGGCGACCAGCGGCAGTGACCTTTCCTTCATGGAAAGCGGCAAACGCCCCATCACCATGCGGATGGCGAAGCGCATGGCTTCAGTGCTTGGCGTGCCTTTGAAGAAAATTCTTGAAGGTTGACTCATGCGACCATGAATGAGCCTTTCGCTTCCTTTTTGGCTTGGTGAAGGAGTTTTTCCGTTTTGTTGAGGATGACGTTGCTGTCCAGCACCGAGCCGCCTTTTGTCGATGTCGCGGCGATGGTCATGTTGATCTTGATGTCTCTGTCCTTGACGCGCAAGGGTTCCTTGTAGCCGTTCTGGATATGGTTGCACATCACGGAGAGAAATGACTTGCTGCATTCCCCAGAAAGCAGGATGACGAAAGCGTCTTCACCCCAACGGGCCGTAAACGCATCCTTTGTCAACAGGGGGATCAACTTCACGGCGAATTGGTGGATCATCTCATCTCCGTATTCATGGCCGAAAGTGTCGTTGATGTCGCGGAAATCATCGATGTCGATCAGTATCAGACCCACGGCGGCGGCATTCACCGCTTCCTTGCAGCTTTCCGTAAGCCGGGTGTTGAAGGCAAGCCGGTTGTACAGTTCCGTCTGCATGTCGGTGACGGCGAGCTTCCGGTATTGCTCCTCGATTTCCAATCGCGCGTTGTTGGTCAAAAGCCTGATGTGTTCCGTAAAGTAGCCGATGATGTACGCGCTGACGTACAGGAGCGGGAAGCGCATGCGGAACGATACAGTGTACTCCGTACGCAGGACAAGATCGCCCAGAGGGGTGTCGAGAAGCAGGAGGACGATGACGAATTGGACGAGGCTGAGGATGGTCCCCTTGCGTTTCCCCAGAACGGACAGCCCGCAGGACGGCAGGATGCAGATCCAGATCGGACTGAAGTTTTCGGTGCCGCCGGTGATCAGGAAAAAGGTGAACATCGTTATGAGGGAAACGAAAAAAAGGCATTCCGTTTTTCGTTGGTTGGCAGGACGTTTCCACGTAAGGATGGCACAGGTCCCACTGATGATGGCGAAGAGCAAGGTGGAGATCATCAGGGCTGTCTTGTGGGTAAAAACATTGAGGAGGGTCATGAACAAGGAGACCACGGTGAGGATGGTTGGGAAAAGAATCATTTCCAGATGATACCGGAAGGCGTCATTGACCAGTTGTTTATTGATGGTCTGGAAGTATGTTTGCCATTTCTTTATCATCTTTCCAACCCCCATCTTGTAATGGTGGATACAGCTGTTTTCTTTGTCAACCCAAAAACAGTTCTTTTCCCCTCTTTCTTTTTTGTGAATTCCGATTTACGATTGCACCCGAGGAGAGCGTTATGAGTGAGATTGTCGGAACAGCGGACAATTTTGAGAAAGAGGTTTTGCAGTCCTCATTGCCCGTTTTGGTCGATTTTTGGGCTACGTGGTGCGGACCGTGCAGGATGATCGCGCCTGCAGTGAAACAGGTGAGTGAGAAATACGAAGGCAAATTGTCTGTCGTGAAAGTGGATGTGGACCAGAACAGCGACCTCGCCAGCCAGTTCGGCGTCGCAAGCATTCCGACCCTGTTGCTTTTCAAAGGTGGCGAAGTCGTCGACCAGAAGGTTGGCGCCGTTTCCGTAGCCGTGTTGGATTCTTTCGTCAGCCAGCATCTTTAAGGTTCATACACCGCTTCCCAATTGGCGCTTCCGAACGTGGCATGCCCTTGGGTGGTGATGTACCAGTCGTTTTTACCGTCGGTATCAGGACCGGCGATACGGTTGAAAGAACGTGTCGCCGTCGCATAGGTGCTGTCGACGGCTTGGTCGCTTCCTTCGGGCAGCCAGCTTTTGCTTTCCGATAATCTTTGAACCTGCTGGCGGACCGTTTCGTTTCCCCATCCATCAAAAGTGGCCGTCCTGCTGCTGTAGGCGACGGCGTCAAGGAATGTGCCGTCGGATGCGGGATTGGAGAGGACATACAGGACTCCATTGTTGGAAGCCAGTCCCAGAAGGGCTTCGCTGCGCAATTCCAGGGTCTGTTCTCCCTTTTGGAATTGGACCACCAGATATTCCCCTTTCCAGGCCATACGGTCCGGCAAAATGCACCGGTCGTTGCCATCCGTCACGACGAATCCTCCCAAATTGCCTGACCGGGTGACCATCAGTTCCACACGGTCTGGTTGCTTTTCGGTCCCTTTGGTGGTGAATTCATTGATCACGACAGAGGCGGGATTGGTGTTTTTCCCCCACATCCTGAGCGAGAAGCGGTTGCTGTTGCCGCGTATGTCTTTCACTTTGCCTTCCACCAGCACACTGGTGCCTGCAGGGATCGCCTCTTGGAAAACCAATGTGACATTCTTAGCCCCTGCGGATACCCCACGAAGGGCAATGGGCGTGGCGGCGAAGGCGGAGATTTCTCCGATTTCCTCGTCAAACAGCAGATTGCCGGAAGACGTTGACGTCATCATGGAGGCGATGAGCACCGGGATATGGGTATCCTGCCCTTCGAGGAAATTGACCGGTTTGATGGCATTGTTGCATCCGGAGCAGGATACGAGCAACAGGATGAGGAATGCGGGAAAGAGCTTATGCATACCAATTCTTACCGTCATCCTGTCCTGTTTGCTTCAATTGACCATGCGGGGAAAACCTTCTACACTTTTTGCGGAGGGTTTCCCGATGCCGAAGTTGTGGCAGAAAGATTATGACCTTGACGCTTTGATGGAACAATTCACCGTAGGACAGGATTATGTGATCGACCAGAATCTGGTCGTAGCCGATGCGTTGGCTTCCATGGCTCACATGAGGACCATCGCGAGAATAGGGCTTTTGACGGAACAGGAATGCGCGGATCTCCAGAAAGGTTTGTGTGAAGTCATCACGCTCCGTCGGGATCATGACTTTCCGATCCAGCGCAGTGATGAGGATTGCCATACGGCGATCGAGAATTATCTGGTCAGGCAGTATGGGGATTGCGGCAAGAAGATTCACAGCGGGAGAAGCAGGAATGACCAAGTGCAGGTCGCTCTCCGCCTCTGGATGAGGGACTTCGGCCTGAAACTCTGCCGCCAGGCTTTGGCTTTTGCCGATGAGTTGTTCTCATTCGCCAAACGATATGCGTTCGTCCCGATGCCGGGTCGGACCCACATGCAGGTCGCAATGCCCTCTTCGGTGGGGCTTTGGGCAGCTTCCTACGGAGAAGCCATACTGGATGAAAGCGCATTGTTGCTCGACTTGGGGAAGTTGCTCGATCAGTGTCCTCTCGGTGCGGCTGCAAGTTACGGCGTTCCGCTTGGCCTCGATCGTGCTTATACCGCTTCATTGCTTGGCTTCTCCAAAGTGCAGAACAACGTGCTCTATGCGGTTTCTTCCCGTGGTATGTTCGAATCGATGCTGCTCGACCATTGCGAGTATCTTGCCAATACCATCAGCAAACTTGCTCAGGATCTGATGCTGTTCTCTTTGCCGGAACTCGGCTATTTCTCGCTTCCACGGGAACTGTGTACGGGATCTTCCATCATGCCTCAGAAAAAGAATCCCGATGGCCTGGAGCTTGCAAGAAGCCGTGCTGCGGTCGTTGCAGGGGACGCACAGACCATCAAAATGATCATCCGTAGCCTTCCCTCAGGCTACAACCGGGATTACCAAGATACCAAACCCCCGCTCTTCGAGGGCGCGACCACCACATGGATGCTCCTGTCCATCATGGAAAAGATGGTCGGCGGATTGGTAGTGCATCCTGAGCGTTTGGAGGAAGGATGTGTGCCCGCTTTGTATGCCACCGATGCGGTGTTCGACAAAGTCGCCGAAGGGGAAACCTTCCGTGACGCCTATAAGGAAGTCGGCCTCCATTTGGAGACGGTAGTGGAACCAAAGGACAAAATCGCCTTGCTGAAGAAGCGGACAAGCCAGGGAACCACCGGAAACCTCGGCCTTGATGCCGATCAAGACAGAGCGGCTTTGATGGAGAAGGAAGTGGAGGAGAAGATGGAGACCATCGCCTCGGCGTATGCGAGGTTATCCGGACTGGATGGGGTGGAGACGACGCTTTCCTGAAATAGTCAGGAGGTGCTGCGGCGTTGCAGCACCGGGGTGTGTTTCACCGCTTGATGGTATGCTTCTGCGATGTTGGTGCAGTAGTCGCCGATATGTTCCAAGTGCCGTATTTTTTCCAGCACCAGCAGTTCCTGTTTGACATCCGCTTTCCCTTGGGAGAGCTTTTCCTGCACGGTCTGGCTGAGCCGGTTGCGCCAGTCGTTGATCTGGTATTCGAATTCGTTGGCCTTCTGCATTTCCGATTTGGTCAGCGTACGGTCCATGCGGTCCCTGATATAGTTGAGGAAGGCTTGCACCAGCGCTTCGAAGTCTTTCAGTTCCTGAGCGGTTTCTTCCTCGAATACCCATCCTTGGTGGAACTGCCGTTGGCTGAGGATGATCAGGTTGTAGCAACTGTCGGTCACACTTTCCAATTCGTCCATGACCCTGATGAGACAGTTCAGCGATGATGCGTTGGTGGGGGTCTGGCTGTCCTGGATGCAATGAACGCAGAAATTGGACAGTTGTTCTTGCATCTGGTCCGCGTATTCTTCTTGTTTTTTCATCATGGCGACTTCGTTGTCCATGTCCACATCATTGGTATTGAAGACGTTCCGGTAACGGCCGAACATATTGCAGGCTAGGTCAGCCATTTTCTTGATTTCATCCCTGATGACCAGCAGGTACACTTCGGGGCTGTCCATGAACGTGGAGCCGATATACCGGAAATGATAGGTCCCTTCGTCATATTCTGCACGGTCAGGAACCATTTTCTCGATCAATTTCGCATAAGGTTTGACGAATGGGAAGAAGATGATGGTATTCCCCACATTGAACAGCGTATGGAACATGGCGAGGAAGGCGGGTAACGATGCGGACAGCGCTTTTCCCGTCATCGTGGTGACATCTCCGCGTGTGAGGAGATCGCAGACATACATCAACGGTTTGAAGAAGATCACGGCGAGCACCGTTCCGAGAACGTTGAACATGATGTGGGCCATGGCTGCACGCTTGGCTGCGGTGCTGGTTCCGATGGAGGCGAGGAACGCCGTGATGGTGGTTCCGATATTGCTGCCCAGGATCAAGGCGGCTGCTGCGTTGACGCCGAGATAGCCGTTATAGGCCATAGTGAGGACCATGACCATCGTCGCGGCAGAGGATTGGACGATAATGGTGATGGCAAGCCCTATGAAGACGAACAGCAGGATATTTCCCAGATGGTCATTGTTGAACCGGGCAAGCCAACTGAGCACTTCGACATTCCCTGAGAGGTCCGGCATGGAAGCCTGCATGAAATGGAGTCCGAGAAAAAGCAGGCCGAAACCAAGGAAGACATCAGCCTTTTCTTTGGTTTTCAGCTTTTTTGAGAACATCATCGGGGCTGAGATGCCGATGGACCCCAGGGCAAGCAACGAGATGTCCATCTTGAAGCCGAGAATCGCGACGATCCATCCGGTGAATGTCGTGCCGATATTCGCGCCGAAAATCACGCCGATGGCTTCGACAAGGGACATCAGGCCTGCGTTGACGAAGGAAACGACCATCACGGTGGTTGCCGATGAACTTTGGACGAGGATGGTGATGATGATGCCGGTCATGACGGAGATGAATCGGTTTTTCGTCATCATTTTGAGGATGTTTTTGAGTTTGTCCCCCGCCGTTTTTTGGAGACCTTCGGACAGGAGTTTCATTCCGTACAGGAAAAGGCCCAAACTTCCCGCGACAGAGAGGACCGTCACAAACACCAGCATACAGGTACGGTAGCAAGAAAATTGACTTCCTGTAAAGTGCTTTGCAACTTTTCGGGGCTCTTTTTGCTGTCTGTCAATGTGGCTTCAAACCTTGTCCGGAATCTGAAAGAACAGCAGACTCATACACGCCAGCAAAGAATGGTACGGTATGGTTACCTTCATGGATGCACTCATACGTACTCAGACACATTGTCTTTCCACTACAAGGAATAGCTTATGCTCCAGTTCATAACGCTTCTTCTTTTTGCCGGATTGTGATAACATGCATTACTCGGCAGAGTGACGGAAAAACGGTCAAACAAGGAGACTTCAGATTATCATGAAGAACCTTTCAGACGAAAAACGGTTTGGGGACCGCGGGAAAAACGATGGTCAGACAAGCCTGAGAAAAAAACTGAACTACATGATTGAGGTGTTCGCCCAAGAGTATTTTGCCGTGCTTTTGGTTGATTTCGCAAAGGACAGTGTCGAGACCATCCGCATTTCGGAACCGGTTGTTCCGCTTCTCTCCCAGACGTTGTCGAAATCGGATACCTATCAGAGTTTCCTTGGGTTTTACTGCGGCCAGTACATCAGTGAACAGGATTGCGGTGCGTTCATGTCCCAACTCAGTGAGGAGGAGATACGCCTGCGGCTTGCCCTGAGCGGCACCTATACCGTATCCACCCACCATAAGTATCAGGGACGGGATTGTCCGACGGAAATCACGGTCATTGATGTCAGCGACGCGCAGGATGGCTGCGAATGCATGATCGCCGTACGTTTCATCGAGGATATCGTCCGCCGGCAGACTGCGTTGAAGAAACAGGATGACATGATCAAGACGCTGGTCCAGGATTACAATGCGATTTATCACATCGACTTGGATGCGGATACGTTCATGATCATGCAAGCCCACAACGTCGTCAACGAGGACTTGTACGATTATGCCTACCGGAACTTGCCGTTCCAGCAAGCCATGCGGAAATTCATCATGGGCATGGTCAGGGAAGAGGATCGCGAAGCCATGACAAGACTCTCTTCCTGCGACTACATGAAGGACCGCCTGAGTCGTGAGGAAGGGTATTCTTATCGTTACCAAGTCATTCCGACGAGGGGAATGCAGTATTTTGAAATGCGCATCGTGCGTCCCAAGACTGACTCAAAAGGGCATTACGCCATCATGACGGTGCGGAACGTGGACGAAACGGCACGTGAGGAATTGAGGGCCCAACGTGAGATTGAGAAAGCCAACAAGGATCTTTCGCAGGCTTTGGAATCAGCGGAGAAGGCCAACGAGTCGAAGTCGAATTTCATCTCGAATGTCAGTCATGACATGCGCACGCCGCTCAATGCGATTTTGGGCTATGACCGTTTGGCCCTTGAGGCGGATTCAGAAGCGGTCCGGATAGACTATCTCAAGAAGATTGGTGAGGCTGGAAAGACGTTGCTCTCCCTCATCAATGACACCCTGGATCTGCAGAAGATCGAAAACGGAGTGACGACGCTCCAGCCTGTCCCGACATCATGCAGTGCTGTCGTGAGCGGTGTGCTGACTGCGGTGAAGCCGATGATGGAAGCAAAAAAGATCCATTTTGTTTTTGACAACTCCAAAGCTGCTTGGGCGACCATCAGCGTCGATGTCACCCGTACCCAAGAGATTTTCATCAACCTGCTCAGCAATGCTGCGAAATTCACGCATGAAGGCGGTGAAGTGCTGTTTTCTGTGGAATGCACAGGACAGACGGCTGACAAAGTCTGTGACAAACTGGTCGTGAAAGACAACGGCATCGGTATTTCCGAGGATTTCCTGCCCAAGATCTATGAACCCTTTACCCAGGAACGGACCGAACAGACCGCCGATATCGGTGGTTCTGGGCTGGGGCTTTCCATCGTGAAACGGCTTGTCGATCTCATGCACGGCACGATTGAAGTGAAAAGCAAACTCGGCGAGGGGACGGAATTCACCGTTTGGCTGGATTTTTCCAAAGCGGTCGTCCAGACAAAATCGGAAGAAGAGGCGAAGGATACGCAGAAACTCCTGTGCGGCAAAACCATCCTTCTGTGTGAGGACAATGCGATGAACCGGGAGATCGCAAAGGCCATCTTGGAGAAAAACGGGATGTTCGTCATTCCGGCGGTTAACGGAAAAGAAGGCGCCGAGCGGTTTGGAAAATCAAACGGCGGAGAGATTTCCGCCGTGCTGATGGATCTCCGTATGCCGGTCATGGATGGATATGAAGCCACAAAAGCGATACGAGCATCCATGCATCCGGACGCCAGGCGGGTTCCCATCATAGCCTTATCGGCGGATGTCTATCCTGATGACATCAAAAGGGGACAGGAATGCGGAATGAACGGCCACCTGTCCAAACCGATCGATCCGCGTTTGCTGTTGGACATGCTTCAGACGGAAATCCAGAAACGGAAATGATGTCTGGAATCTCTGGCTCATTCGCTTCGTCTTCGATACAATTACTTGCGGAGTGTTTGTCATGAAAAAACAGGTGTGGAACGGGTTGTGGGTTTTGGTGTCGTTGTGCTTCATGGTGTCGTCGTGTTCGGTGACGGGGGCAAAAACAACGGAAAAGCCTGCCGGCAAGGTGGAATTGGGTATCGATAATCTGCAGAAGGATTTCAGCTTGCTGGCCGGGAAGCGGGTGGGTCTCATCACCAACGCCACTGGCGTGGATTCCCATTTCCACAGCACCATTGACATCTTGAAAGCCAACACCAATCTGACGGCGTTGTTCGCTCCGGAGCATGGCATCAGAGGCGCGGTGGACGCAGGGGGAAACGTCGGACAGGAAATTGACAAGAAGACCGGATTGCCGGTTTACAGCCTGTATGGAGAAAACCGAAGACCTACTGATGAAATGCTCTCACAGGTGGATGTCCTGGTGTATGACATCCAGGATGTCGGTTCGCGCTTCTACACATATATCAGCACGATGCAGTATGCGATGCAGGCGGCTGCCAGCCATCACCTGCCGTTCGTGGTGCTGGATCGTCCCGATCCGCTCAACGGAAACGACGTGCAAGGCGCGGTGCTGGAGAAAGGTTTTGAGAGCTTTGTCGGCACCACCCATATCCCGCAACGGTACGGTTTGACCTGCGGGGAGCTGGCTCGGTTCATGAACGATGCGGACAACATACACTGCGATCTTACCATCATCAAAATGAGTGGGTGGAAGAGGGACATGTACTACGAAGATACCGGTCTTTCCTGCTGGGTCTTGCCTTCACCGAACATGCCGACAGTGGATACTGCGGTGGTCTATCCTGGCAATTGCCTGTTTGAAGGTACCAACCTTTCGGAAGGCAGGGGCACCACCAAACCGTTTGAACTGATCGGTGCGCCGTGGATCGATGGGCAGGCTCTGGCCGACGCGATGAATGATTGTGGCCTGTCCGGGGTGTATTTCAGAGCCACCACGTTCACGCCTTCCGCTTCCAAATACAAGGGCGAAAGCTGCAATGGCGTAGAAGTGCATGTCACCGACAGAAGCAAGTTCGACAGTGTGCTTTCCGGCATGACGTTGCTCTATACCATCAGGAGGCTGTACCCAGATGCTTTCCGAGTTCTTGACAACGGGCAATTCGAACGGTTGACCGGTACGGACACGGTCAAGAAAGGAGTATATTCCTTGGCTGAACTGAAGGCTGCTTTTTCCCGTAGTTGCGCAACGTTCAAGGAAGCTTCTGGGAAATACCGCCTGTACTGAAGACAAGATTGCGTGATTGCCTTGGCTCATTCCTTTTTCCTCTAGACATTCTCCAGTCTGTGCGGTATGCTTGGAAGTAACGACTGGGTTTGGTAAACGAACGTAATCTTTTGCGGAGAAATAAATTAAATGAGCATCATTAAACCCCACAAGCTAGGTGTCATCGCTGGCCCCGGCAGTGAGTATTTCACCGGTAAGGTAGTCAAACATCTTCGCCGTTTGTATGTGGAACGGTATGAAAAACTTTCTGCCGCACTTGCCAAACGCCATGGCATGACCGAAGAGGAGATTCTGAAGACCGTCACCCTGATGGATGACTTGGACAGTAAAAGCATCCCCAAAGCCAAGTGCCCGACCACGTTTCAGGTACCTGATTTCACCATCAAAGTGAAATATACCCAGTTCGCGAACGGTGAGGAAAAGGCAGAGCTTCTGGATCCTGTACGTGGGCTGAGGGTGTATCTCATCTACGATATCGCCAATGAGGAACCCATACAGGTGAGTGGTCCGACAGATCCGGTGAAGCTTTCCGTCAACGACCATTTGATGTTCCTGTTCACCACGGTCAATGCGGTACAACTGGCGGGAGCGGAATCCATTACTTTGGTGCTTCCCACCTATCCGTATTCACGGCAACACAAAAAGGCGTCTCGCGAAGCGTTGACGGCCAGTATGTTCGGCCATATGTGCGAAATGCTCGGAGTAGAGCGGATCATCACGCTGGACATTCACAGCAGGGAGATCGAGAACAGTTTCTCCCATTTGAAGCTGGAAAACCTCCATGGGTCCTATCAGACACTCATCGCGTTGCACAAGATCATCGATTTCAATGATCCCGATCTCGTGGTGGTTTCCCCGGATACCGGTGCGGTTTCACGGAACAAGTTCTACGCGCAGGCGCTCCACAGGCCGTTGGCCATGCTGTACAAGGAACGTGACTATTCCGTCGTCTCCACCAGCGCAAAAACCTCCAACATCAAGAGCATCAATCTGCTCGGTGATGTCCACGGAAAAACGGTCTTGATGGCTGATGACATGATCGCCACGGGCGGGACCATGTTGCTTGCCATGCGCGAATTGATGAATCTCGGCGCCAAGAAGATCATCTGCATGATCAGCCTGCCGTTCTTCAACGCCGGTGCGGTCGAGACCTTCGATCAAGCCTACAAGGAAGGTGTGTTCTACCGGATTATCGGTACCAATGCCGTTTATCATGGGCACGATCTGCTGGATAAGGAATGGTACATTCAGGCGGACATCACCGAATTGTTCGCCAGAATCATTTCACGCCTGCATCATGGAAGATCCATCAGTCCGCTTTTGGACAACCGCAAATTCATTCAGATTCTTATTGACAACAGCCAACAGGGAACCGCCTTGAATGCTGATGAGGCTGCGAGCGCTACGGACCCGGACCACGCTGAGTAACCTCAGCATGGAGCCGGGTTCATCCACTTCATGGCAAGCGTCGTTGACGTCTCTGCCATGATGACCGATTTCCTTTCGAGGAGTATGCGCTATGCAAATGTCCCATCGTATTTCCGGATTCCAGTGTTCACCCATCAGAAGATTGTCCCCCTATGCCCGCCTTGCCGAGATTGAAGGCAAACATGTCTATCATCTCAATATCGGGCAACCGGATATCAAGACTCCCAGTCAGGTGCTTGATGCGATTCATGGCTACGATGCCCAGACCATAGCCTATGGAGCCAGTGAAGGCCTTGAGGCGCTTCGCGAAGGGCTCCCCAAGTATTACCAGAAGTATGGGTTGGGGGTCAGTCCTGATGACATCCTGATCACTACAGGCGGTTCCGAGGCCATCCAATTCGCGTTCATGACCCTGTGCGATCCGTATGATGAAGTCATCATCCCCGAACCATATTACACCAACGTGGATTCATTCGCGAAAGTGGCTATGGTCAATCTGATTCCGGTCACCAGCAAGATGGAGGATGGATTCGTTCTGCCTCCGATCTGCGAGTTTGAGAAGAAGATCACCAGGAAGACCGGCGCCATCCTGCTTTGTTCCCCAAACAACCCGACCGGCCATGTGTACACCAGGGAAGAATTGCTGGCTCTGCTGAAACTGGTCAAGAAACATGACATCTTTTTGATTGTTGACGAGGTGTACCGTGAGTTCTGTTATGACGGGAAAAAATTCACTTCAATCCTCAGTTTCCCGGAATATGCCGACCGGGTGATCTGCATCGACAGTTTCTCGAAACGGTACAGCATGTGCGGTTCCCGCATCGGTGCGTTGGTTTCCAAGAACAAGGATGTCCTTGCTTCCGCCTTGAAGCTTTCCCAAGCCCGTTTGTGCCCGCCGGACATCGAACAGATCGCCGCTCTGGCCGCTTTGGAGACCGATGATTCGTACATAAATGCGGTGCGTGCGGAATACCAGATGCGCCGTGATATTCTTGTGGAAGGTCTCAATAAGATTGAAAACGTGAGATGTGAATGTCCGAAAGGCGCGTTCTATCTGGTTGCCGAACTTCCCGTTGATGATGCGGAGAAATTCGCCATCTTCATGTTGAAGGACTTTTCCTTGGAAGGGGAGACGGTGATGGTCGCCCCATGCGAGGACTTCTACGTGACCAAAGGAATAGGCCGCAGGCAAGTCCGTCTGGCGTATGTGATCAATCCGGAAGCGTTGCGACATTCGCTCCGTTGCCTGGACGCCGGTTTGAAGGAATACCGAAAGAAGGTCATGAAGGTCTCGCAATGACGGAAAGTCCGCAGAGTGTGAGGGCTGCAGGGCATGCATGTGCCCTGTTTACCGTATTCGTCTGGGGAGTGACCTTTGTTTCTTCCAAAGTGTTGCTGTCCGTGTTGACTCCGGAACAATTGCTCCTGTCCAGAATGGGCATCGGTTACGTGTGCCTGTGGGCTTTCCATCCCCATGCGTTGAAACTGAAAGACAAAAAGGATGCGTTGCTTTTTGTCGGAGCGGGTGGTTTCGGTGTGTTCTTGTACTATTTTCTGGAAAACACCGCATTGACCTACAGCTATGCCAGCAATGTGGGCGTCATCGTCAGCATCGCGCCGGTGTTTACCGTATTGTTTTGCTCCATCGTCTTCAAACAGAAACTCCAGAGACGGTATTTCATCGGGTTCATCGTGGCGATTGTCGGCATCGCCTTGATTTCATTCAATGAGGGACGAAACCTGAAACTCAATCCGCTGGGTGATTTTCTGGCGCTCCTCGCAGCCGGCACTTGGGGATTCTATTCAGTCTTCGCCAAGAAGATTACGGAGAAGGGATATGCCATCATTCCCGCGACCCGCGCCATGTTCCTTCCTGCCCTGGTGATGATCCTCATCGTCAATTTCGTCCATCCTGTCGCTTGGCCTGCGGCAGGCGAACTGTTCCGTTGGGCTTTTCTGAAACATTTGCTGTTTCTGGGCGTTGTGGCTTCCGGCATGTGTTTCGTTTCTTGGAACTATTCCCTGTTTGCCCTGGGTCCGATCGCCGGTTCCTTTTATATTTATCTGTGTCCTGTGATCACCGTGGTGTGTTCCGCCATCTTTCTCGGGGAAAAGATCACCCCCATGGCTGTTTGGGGGACCGTCTTGACTTTGCTTGGTTTGGCCTTCAGTGAACTTCGGCTGCCGAAGAGAAAAACAGAAGGGAACAAGGCATAATAACCGAAAATTTCGCACAAGTTGTAGCACTATGAGTACAGAGACCGCCTAATTCAGCAGCGCCTCTGTAGAATCTTCATCATTTTCAGGTTGTTCGGCATCAATTCCAAGGGCCTTGAAGATCAGCCTTTGTCCTTTCGTTGCCTGGGTAAACTGGGCCTTGTATCGTCCTGAGTATTTAACCTTTGAGTAGCTTCTGACTCTAGTGAGAATACTGGAAGGAGAAGAAGCAAACTTCTGTGTACCCTCATCAAAGCTCTTTGCTTTACCCCTGAGGTATGTTCTCAGAATCTGAGAAACAAACTGAATAAAAATGTGCCCAAAGACAGACTTGCTGTAATGTACTCGAAGTCTCTTTGCGTCTGTGGCTCCCTTTAGGTCATCAAAACCAGCCTCAATGAACCCTCTGTCCCTGTAGTCATCCAAGGCCGTAACCCAGTCCTTTTCCATGTCTGTGTAAAGAACCCAATAACCGAAGTCCTGCCGGGCAAGGACATCCACTAGATGAGCTTTCTCTTCAACATGACGTTTACCACCTCTGCCTCTAGTTGAAACGGTGAAGTACTTGGCAGCAAAGTCAGTCTGGCTTTCCTCTAACGTACCATCCAAAAGATCCTGTCTGCATTTTGTATACTTCTCGACAAACTTCTCCTTCTTCAGGGTTTCAATGGCCGGTGAGTAGTAAACATGTGCCCATACATGGCGACCTTCACCATTAGGATCATAGACTGTGCAGCCATAAGTCTTTGAACCATCGTCATCCTCGTGCGGAGGCTGAAGAAATACATTGCTCTTGTTGTCAGAGATAATCTTCTTCCCCCAGGAAACTGAAGACGGAACCGGAATCATGTATTTAATGCCTTCATCTGTAAGCATTTGAAGCCTCTCCTGGCCCCAGAAGCCTCTGTCCATCACCATCCCATAAGGGGTGGCCCCATACTGAATGAATTCCCTTACTGTATCCTTAAGGGTATTGACGTCACTAAGGGAGCCGTTTACAACCCTATAGGCCAATGGCATGTGGGTTTGTTTGTCTGTGACGAAAGCAAGATTTATCTGCTTCAGCCATCTTTCATGGTCCCTATTGTAACCATATTCCCCCAAATCCATGTCTTTGGCATAGGTGCTCACCGAAGTAATATCGTAACAGATCGTTTTTCCCTTGGCCTTTGTCTTCAACCATTCCCTGAAGAACAGGGAACACTTTTCTTCAGAGATCTGTGGGAGAAGCTCCGAGATCCTTGCCGCATTAAGAGGGCTCAGTTCCCTCTCTTGCAGCCATACCTCCGAATTGGAGAGAGCCTCGCCTGTGGCAAGCAAGAAGTAAGCCAGACTGACAACTTTGGCGGTAAGATCTTTGCCGAGGGTTTTATCAAGAGCCTTTGAAAGACCCGTGTCGGTAACTGCTTTGTCCATAACCAGCTTTTCTCCAGAAGGAATAACGGTTTTGGCTTTTACCTCTTCCTTGACACTTGCTTTCCGAGCTTCCTGAAGAGCAAGGTGTTTGGGACCGAATTCAACAGGTCCATTCTTCTCTTTGGCTTTACCGATAGTGACATAATGATGAATTGTTTTCTTTGTATCTGGTCTATATTCAGGCGTATCGGTAACAACTCTGTAGATTCCTCTTCGTTCTTCCCATACGTACTTAAAATCTTTATTTATCATGCTTGTATTGTAGCACTACTCGCGCGAATGGTCAAGCTTTTATCGTATAAAGAATTAAGTCAATTATGATTATGTAGTGCTACAACTTGTGCGAAGATTTCGGATAATAACCTGCCAATTTTTGCTTTTTGTGCAGACAAGTTGTTTGTTATTGCGGCAAAACCAGACAACTAATTTCGTTTATGAAGAAAATTTGTCTTGTAAGATGCCGAATCTGTCGTACTCTGGAAGTACCAAACAAATGGAGGTTTGCCATGAAAAAAATGGTATTGGCTTTGTTGGTGGTGCTCATGGTGCTGCCATTCGGGTTCGCAAACGGGAATCAAGAGACGAGTATGGACAAATGGCCTGAGAAGGAAATCACGGTGATCTGCCCATGGGCCGTCGGGGGAGTGGCTGACTTGGTCAACCGCAAGATCGCGACGTTCGGCCAAAAATATCTTGGAGTCCCTGTGTTGGCTACCAACGAACTTGGCGCCGGTGGAAACGTCGCTTTGACCAACTATTTGAAGAACGAACCGAATTCCTACAATTTGATTTTCGGCGGAGAAGGTGGTTTCTCCATCGCTCCGAACATCGACGGCGCTTCAGCGATTCAGTTTAAATACACTGATTACGAGCCGGTCATCAACCTGTATTCAGCCATCTTCGTCATGACTGCCGACAGCAAGCTTGGCGTGAAGAATCTTGATGATCTGAAGAAGTACGGACAGGGCAGGAAACTGAAAGTCGCCGTAAACGGCATAGCTGGAGCGGAAGCGTTTCTGGTGAAAGCCCTTTCCAAGGAACTGGGGTTGCAGATCGACCTTGTCAGTTATAACGGCGCGAACCTCGCCCTCGACGCAGCGGCCAAAGGGGAGACCCAGTTTGCGGTCAGCCATCAGTCCCAGGCACGCGGTCCCGTACAAGCCGGGAACCTGACGCCGGTCTGCGGTTTCAACAAGGATGGCATCCACAATGAGGTCTATAATGTGCAGGGTGTCGGACAGTATGGCATCAAGGCGTATTATCCCAACACTTGCTGTCTCCTGGCGCGCAAAGGAACCGATCCGAAGGTGATCGCCAAACTTCGTTCCGCATATCTGAAGATGCTTGAGGAGCCGGAAGTGAAGGCTTTGTACCAGCAATTGATGATTACCAGCGATCCTATGGACAAAGCAGCCTATGACAAGCACATCCAGTCTGTCACCGATATCGTGTTGGCGAACAAGTAATTGATGTCTGGGGAGGGTCTGCGGACCCTCCCTGAAAAAAGGATTATATGCAGATCAAAACCACCTTGGACAAGCTGGATGCATGGATTGATGCTACCGGCAGAAAATTATCAGGGAAAAAGATGGTCATCCATTCCGACCTCGTCGGGGCTTCGCTGTTCATCGCGCTTTCCCTCGTCATGCTGGCCTTGATGCCGTCACAGATCAAAGTCACCGAGAAAGGGAGCATTAATGCCCAGACGTTTCCGAAACTGTTGTTGCAGATCATGTTGGTTTGTTCCGTGGTGGTTTTCTTGGTTGACATCATCAAAATCATCCTGAAGAAACCGAGTCCGACCACCACGATCGATTTGGTTACCGAGATACGGGCTTTGATCATTCTTGCGTTCCTGATCCTGTATCTTCTGTTGTTGCGTCCGCTTGGTTTCATTTTCAGTTCGATTGTCTTTGCTTTGTTGATGACTGCTTATTTCCGGATCAGGAAGGTTTCCTATTACCTGATTGGTGTCTGCGCAGCACTGCTGATCGGTGTGCTGTTCCAGTATGTATTGCATGTGCGGTTGCCGTAAGGAGGTGTGGCATGGAATATCTTTCTGAAGCGTTCGGACTCCTTTTCCATTGGTCGAATTTCATTTGGATGAACATCGGGCTGTTGATCGGCATCGTGTTCGGCGCCATTCCCGGTTTGACCGTCATCCTGGCCATCGTCCTCTTCCTGCCATTCACCTATACGTTGGGACCGATCCAGTCGTTTATGTTCCTGTTGGGCATTTATTGCGCCGGAGGATACGGCGGTTCCATTTCGGCGATCCTGATCCATACCCCTGGGACCCCCCATGCGACGGCAACGATGTTGGACGGGTATCCTCTGGCCAAGCGGGGGCTTGCCCAGAAAGCGATGAACATAGCTTTGCAGGCTTCGACTTTTGGAGGCTTTATTTCTGCTTTCTCGTTGTTGTTCTTCGCGCCGCAAGTGGCGAAACTTGCCCAAAAGATGGGAACCCCCGAGTATTTCCTCGTGTGCTTGTTCGGATTGACCATCATCGCAGGAGTATCCGGCAAGAGCTTGATCAAAGGAATCATCGCGGGTTGTTTCGGTCTTTTGGTTTCCGCTGTCGGCATCGACCCGATGACCGGAAGCACCCGATACATCTTCAACAACATCAACCTGTATTCGGGGTTTGACTTGGTCATCTGCCTGATCGGTTTGTTTGCCTTGAATGAAATCCTTGCCAAGAGCAAGAGGGAAGAGCAGGTGCATCAGGTCGGGGAGATCGGGAAAGGAAACGGGAAGATATCCAAAGCCGAATACAAACGCATGGCTCTGCCGGCGTTCCTTTCGTCGATCATCGGAGTCATCATCGGCATCATTCCCGGCACCGGCATGTCGATGGCTTCGTTCTTCAGTTATAACATGGCGAAGAACATTTCCAAGCATCCCGAAGAGTTCGGCGACGGTTCTGTCGAAGGTATCGCCGCGGCCGAGACGGCGAACAACGCCGTTACCGGCGCCACGTTGATTCCCCTGTTGACCATGGGGATCCCTGGCGATGGTTGCGTCGCCATCATGCTCGGCGCGTTGATGATCAATGGTTTGACTCCGGGACCGAACCTGTTCAAGGAGCATGGTGCGGTGATGTACGCCATCATGATCGGACTTCTGTTCGTCAACCTGTTCATGTTCATCCAAGGAAAGTATCTGACAAGGTTGTTCGCCAAAGTCATCAATGTACCTGTTTCCATCCTCACTCCGATCATCGTCATGTTCTGTTTCGCCGGTGCGTTCAGCGTCAACGCTTCGACGTTTGACATCGGGACCACCATCGTGTTCGCCGTTGTATCCTATATCTTAAACCGTCTTGATTTCCCGACGATTCCGATTCTGCTTGGGCTTGTGCTTGGAGACCTGACGGAAGAAAACTTCAGACGCAGCCTGATTCTTTCCGATGGCGATTGGGGCATTTTCGCTTCCAGTCCCGTCTGCATCGCGTTCCTCATCCTTCTTGCGGGGACGTTGGCGCTCATCTTGTATGGCAAATGGAAGGAAAACAGCAAAAAGGAAACCGTATGAACACACAACCCAATATCGTTTTTTATTTCACTGACCAGCAAAGGGCGGACACATGTGGCTGTTATGGCCAAAAGCTGGATATCACGCCGAACTTGGACAAGTTGGCTGACGAAGGCACGTTGTTCGAAAATGCCTTTACCGTCCAGCCTGTCTGTGGCCCCTGCAGGGCATTGTTCCAAAGCGGGCTGTACCCGACAGAGACAGGTTGCTTCCGCAACAACAAGATGCTTCCTTTGACGGTGAAGACATTGGCGAACTACATGGAAGGCGCCGGTTACCGGACGGCATATGTCGGCAAATGGCATCTGGCGAGCGAGGGGGAACTTGAGAAAGGACCGAGTTTGGATTACCAGACGAAGGCTGTGCCGCCGTATCTCCGCGGTGGGTATACCGGCTTTTGGAGGGCTGCTGATGTCTTGGAATTCACCAGTGACGGTTATGGCGGGTATATCTTTGATGAAAATTGCGTCCGTCATGATTTCAAGGGATACCGTTGTGACTGCATCACGGATTACGCTTTGGAATTCCTCGATGGCTATCAAGGAGATAAACCGTTTTTCCTCACCGTGAGCCATATCGAGCCGCATCACCAAAACAACGCCCATCATTACCAAGGACCGGTCGGGTCGAAGGAACAGTATAAAAACTTCATCCCGCCTGAGGATTTGGCGGACTTGCCCGGCGGAGACTGGAAAGAAGAATACCCGGATTATCTGGGCGCCATCCACAGTTGTGATTCCAACTTCGGTCGTCTCATCGCAAAACTGAAGGAAAAAGGGTTGTATGAAGACACCATCATCATCTATACATCTGATCATGGGTCTCACTTCAGAACACGCAACCAAGATAGTCATAAGTGCGGATATGACGACTATAAGCGCACGTGTCATGATGCGGCGGTTCATGTGCCGTTGGTCATCGGCGGCGGTCCGTTCGCCCAAAAGGGACGGAGGGTGAAGGAACTCGTGACGACGGGAAGCCTGCCGAAGACCATGGTCCACCTGGCCGGCATTGAAGTCGGGGAGCACATGATGGGTGAGGAATTGGATCTCATCGCCCGGGGAATCATTCCTGAGGAGCGGAAAAACGAGGTTTACATCCAGATTTCGGAATCGCGCGTCGGCCGATGCCTGAGAACGGATTCTTACAAATACGCCGTTGTCGCACCGTTCGTCAACGGAGGTGCCGTCGCCTCTTCCAACCATTATATTGATGACTTTTTGTATGACTTGCAGGCGGATCCGTTTGAGTTGCATAATCTTACCGGTGAAACGGCTTATGCCGTAATCAAGAAGCGGTTGCGTGCGAGGTTGCTTGAGCTCATCAAGGAAACGGAACATACGACGCCGTTGATCACGGATTGGTGAGAGGTGCGTCTTGGACGGGGAGAATTCGAAATCAGCGCAGGTATACCGGTATTTGCGCATCTATATGGACCAAAACAAGTTTTCGGCCTCTAATCGTCTGCCCAGCGAACATTTTCTCTGCAATCGTCTCTCTGTCTGTAGGGAGACGGTCAGGGAAGCCGTCACTCGCCTGATTGAAGAGGAATTTGCCTATTCGGTGCGTGGGAGCGGGACTTTCTTCGACAAAGCGAAGGCCATATCAGCCGATTATGCCGAAGACCTGTCGCGACTGCAGGTCGCCTTGATCATCCAGGGACAGGACCATGAGGCGAACGCCAGTTTCATCCAAAGCATCCGCAACACGCTGAAGCCGTACAATGTGGAACTGAGGGTGTTTTTCACCGACAACAAAGTGGCTAACGAGCGGAAGTGCCTTGAAGCGTGTATGACCGGCATCCATGGCTTGATCGTCGATGGGGTGAAGGCCAGTTTGTTGAGCCCCAATCTTGATTGTTATGCCCGTCTGTACGAAAAAGGCGTCCCTTTCGTGTTCTACAACAATTATTACAGCGGGACTTCATATCCGAGAATCCTCATGGATGACGAGGGTTGCGCCGACCAACTGGTGCACGAACTGGTGTCCGCAGGCCATACTTCCATAGGAGGTTTGTTCCTTTGCGACAATTACCAAGGATGCAAGAAATACCGTGGCAGCGCGAACGCCATCATCAAGTACGGCGCGAAGTTTGATGACGCCTATGTGAAATGGTTGATTTCTGATGATCTGGAGGATCATGAACAGTTGAAACGCATCATCTGGAAGTTTCTCCGTTCCATTCCCGACTGCACAGCGATGATTTGCTGCAACATCATGTTGTATGAGGCGTTCAAGGAAGTCGTCGAAGAGAATGAAAAGACCATTCCAGGTGATTATTCGGTGGTCTGTTTCGATTATTCGAAGCCAGACTGGAACGAAACCGGGGTGACCTGTTCCGTCCATCCGGGGGAAGACATCGGCAGGATGAGCGCCAAAATGCTGATGAAAATGGTGTACGACACCCATTACAAGGACAAAGAGAGGGAATTCTCCTATATGTTCCCGCCGAAAATCCACATCGGGGCTTCGATTCGCAAAGTGTGATTTTTCTTGAAATATACCTATACAAATGATAGTATCCATTTGTATGGATACTCAAGAAAAACTGGACATCCTTTCGAGGGATGCGCAATATGATCTTTCTTGTGCCTGTGGCACGAAAAACCCATTGGAGCACCGCAAGCGGAAAGGAAGCGGGGATGGCTGGCTGTACCCGCTGAGCACGGCGAGCGGTGGAGCGGGCATCATCCTGAAGACTCTCATGGGCAACCGCTGCGCCAATGATTGCAAATATTGTCCGCTCAGGGCTCAGAACGATTTCAAGCCTACAGCCCTGTCTCCTGAGGAAATGGCGAAGTTTTTTTATCTGTTCCAGTTACGCCGTTCCATGCTGGGGTTGTTTCTGTCTTCGGCGGTGATGGGGGATGCCGACAAGACGATGCAGATGTTGGTCGATACGGCCAAGATCCTCAGGACAACCTATCAGTACAAGGGGTACATTCACCTGAAGATTATTCCGGGGGCATCCCAAGCGAGCATTGAAAGTGCGTTGAAATATGCTTCCGGGGTGTCGTTGAACATTGAGACACCGGGAGCGTGTCATTTTCAAAAGCTCACCGCCAAGAAGAATTATATGGAAGACATCATCGTTCCGTTGAAATTCTTGGCACAGAATACCGGTAAAGGGACCAAACATCCGAGAACGAAGCTCACGAGCCAATTCATCGTGGGTGCGAGCGATGAGAACGACAGTGAAATCGTACGCTATTGCGATGCCATGTACAGCAATCTGCACATGGAGCGTTTGTACTTTTCCGCCTACCAAAAGGGGCTTGGTGATCCCGGCATTCCGGGAGAGATGCAGAGACCGGTCATTGAGACCCAGAATGGGGAGCTGTTCGCTTCGGACATGTCGGGAAGAGCCTCTCTCTTACGGGAACATCGGTTGTACCAGACGGATTTCCTGCTCCGCAAATACCATTTTTCCGGCAATGAGATTTTGTTCGATGCTTCGGGAAACCTGCCGTTGGGTAAAGATCCCAAGTTGGTTTGGGCTGAAGCGCATCCGGAGTATTACCCGGTTTCCGCCCGTATGGGTACGCTTGACCAGTTGCTGCGTGTCCCCGGCATCGGGCCGGAACTGGCCAAGCGCGTGGTCAAGGCAAGGTCGGTCATGACTTTCAGGACACTGGAGGAGATACCCATTCCCGATTACGCGAGAAAACGCAGTATCGGTTACTTGGTTGTGTAGCAACAGGTCCATCTTCGCGGTACAATGCGCTCATGGGTTCCCAATGCGCTTCCTTTTTCCTCTTGCAGGCGATATTCACCGTCATCAACATGTACCTGCAGGTCATCCTGAAAAACCAAGGTTTCTCCTATGCTGTGATAGGCATCATGTTCGCCGTGTTCGAACTGGCAGGAATGATCGGGCAGGTAGGTACCGGTTGGTTTGCGGACAAGACGGGTTTGCTCAGGGTGACGCAGTTGTCTTGTGCCGTGGCCACCATTCTCGGAACGGCGCTTTTGATTCGGCTGACCAGCATACCTCTTGCTTTTCTCGTCTTGTTTCCGTTGGGCTTTTTCCTGAATTCGCTGATTACCCTGCAGGATGCTGCGGCAAATCAGTTCGGAGGGGGAAAACCTGATGTCTACAGCAAAATCAGAGCTTGCGGGACCATCGGATGCACCTGTTTCAGCTTGGTCTACGCCATGATTTCCCGTCCGGCTGTTTCCGACAATCAGGACATCTTCTTGTTTGTGGCAGGTGGTGCGGTCGCCTATATGGTCAGCCTTCCGTTTCTCAAGACAGGAAGCGAAACCGTCCCCAGACAGACAGGAAAACGGAAAGGCGGTTGGTTTGATACTCCCTATCTCCTTGCCATCGGCTGTATCCTGCTTTCCCGGTTTTCCATGGCGACAACACGATTCATCCCGTTATATGCTGTCGAGGTGCTCGGATATCATAAGCTGACGATGCTTCAGGTGGTTTCCACCGGAACCGAGTTTGTCGCGATTCTTGTTACCGGGAAGTTGCTGAGAGAAAAGAAAGTGCGTCCGGTCACCTTGTTGATGGTTTCCTCGGTGGGTGTCGGCTTACGGCAACTTTGCTATGCGTTGATGCCTTCCGTGTTCGGGATGATGCTGGGCCAGGCTTTCCATAGCCTCTGTTACGGGGTGTTCCAGCCTGCCGTCATACGGTTTGTCACGCTCCATGTGAAGAGTGACCATAAAGCGGAAGGGATCGCCTTGTGCCAATCGCTGGGAAGCGGATTGGGTGGTATGCTGGGTGAATTGTTCTGCGGATTGGTCATCCAGCATTTTGGATATACAGTCTTATTCTTTTCGTACGCTGTACCTGCGTTTGCCTCGGCTTTTCTGTTATTGCTTTTGCGAAGATACCTCCAAAAGGTTGAGGTGCAACGGTCGGAAATGGTAGTATGAGGATGAGGAGCTACCTGTGAGAAGCAGTCAGAATTGGGACTTGAGTGTAATCGGCGGGATTTCTTCTGACAAGATTCAGCGGAATGTCAGGGAATCGACGTTGATGCTGGATAACGATGTACGGCAGATTTCCGCCATTATCAGGCGATACTCACCACTTGAGATGCTGAAGTTGGCTTGCTGGGAAGGACACAGGATACTCGAGACCGGGAGTGACGATGAAATACGTGAGGCGGATGCGCTGGTCCGTTTCCTGCAGAGAGCCTACTGTCTTTCCTCACTTTGTCCCGATGGCCCTTCCTCCGAAAGGAACATCCCGCCCAAAGAATTCAAGCGTGTCGTTGAATTGTTTGATGATGTGTTTCGCAAAAGTTGCCGTTTCATTGACAATTCGTGTTTGGCCGCACGCAATGCCACGGATGGGGTGAAGGGGAGCGTGTTGACGGCCTACCAAGATATGGTGATGGAGGACTGTTTTCCTTCCCCCCTCTCGCTGGATACCATCCAGAGTAAGGTCAGGACATTGCATTTCTCCCTGCAACCGTTCAACGATGCCATTTCCAAGACGTTTGACTGTGGTCTGGATGGCTTGGTGGAGGCGTTCTCCATACTGTTCGCGAATGGCAAGACCGGTTTGGATACGTTGCGCAGTGACAGCAGCGCCTACAAGAATGACATGCAGGAAAAACTCAAGGAACTCAGGGCGTTGACGGGCACGTATGGTGACGAGAAAACGCTTATCGACCAAGTGGTCAAACGAGAACATTGGGAGAATCGCATCCAATCCATGGTCGGAAGACGGGACGGCTATGATCTGTACGATGTGAGTTTGTACACGTCCTTGGGAAAAGAGGATTTGGATTTGTTGTCCATACCGCTTTGCGGGGAGGAGAGCGATGACAGTTTGTATCCTGTGGATGACCGTGTGAACCAAAACCGTCCGTTCATTTCCATTTCAGGACATTATTTCTGTTTTGATACCGGGCATTTGCTGGATGATTTGCCTGCCATCGTAAAGGAACAGGTGTTGGCGAAAGGCGTGCTTTCCGCTGCAGAATGGGAAAAGCAGGAACAGCAAAGCTCGGTGTTGCAACCTGTTTCCATGATTCACAGCATGTTCGGTTCCATGGGGTTCACTCTTTCCCAAACCGGGTTCGATGCTGTGTTTGATTTCCCGTCCAAACAGGTTGGGGTGAAGGTATTGCCGCGTCCGTCCTCTGATCCTTTGGCAGAGGGGCATATCGTTCTTAAAACCATCGCCAAGAGCCGCCAGGACATCGCTTGGGTGAAATCCCAGATGATGCAGGCGATCATCATAGATGCATCCCATGAGGATGATTATCCGTTGGACTTGGTGGATGGCGTACTGTTTTTGACCTACCCCCAGTTGGTGGGGTTGTCCCAAGATCCTGAGTCATTGGGCAAATGCAAGGAATTGCTTGGCTTGACGGAAAAGCGTCCGGAAGAAGACGAAGAACAGGATACTGCCGAGTCCATGATCAAGGATGAGACCGAGGATAAGGAAGATGTCCCTGTTGAGGAAAAGGAAGAAGACGACCAAGATGAACCAGACCTCTCCATCTTGAACGGGGAAGTGGTTGAGGAAAGCTCAGATGAGCCAGCCTCGGAGAAGGATGAACTGGATGATGACGACACCAACGAAATGATCAATGATTCAGATGATGACGAACTTCCGCCCCAGGAAAAACATGAGGAGACTTCCAAACCCTATTCCTTTTTCACCTTGCTTTCCGAGATCGCAAATGGCAGAAAGGAAGAACCTGCGCCTCTTGAACCGACTACGGTGGATTGGCCCGCAAAGAGCGCAGAGCCGGAACAACCAGACATGTTCTTTGGACAAGGAGAAGTGATGCAGGCTGCGTCCGAGCATGCTGATACCCTGCAGAAATCTGAAGGGAAGATTGATATCCCTCCGATGGCGGAGACTGCGGCACCAACTGAAGAGACAGAACCGGCTTCACCTGAAGAGCCTGACGTGAAGATTGATATCCCTCCGATGGCTGAGGAGACTGCGGCGCCAACCGAAGAGACAGAACCGGCTTCACCTGAAGAGCCTGACGTGAAGATTGATATCCCTCCGATGGCTGAGGAGACTGCAGCACCAACCGGACAGACAGAACCGACTTCACCTGAAGAGCCTGACGGGAAGATTGATATCCCTCCGATGGCTGAGGAGACTGCAGCACCAACCGGACAGGCAGAATCGACTTCACCTGAAGAGCCTGACGTGAAGATTGAAATCCCTCCGATGGCAGAGACTGCGGCACCAACCGAACAGACAGAACCGGCTTCACCTGAAGAGCCTGACGTGAAGATTGATATCCCTCCGATGGCTGAGACTGCGGCGCCAACCGGACAGGCAGAACCGACTTCACCTGAAGAGCCTGACGTGAAGATTGATATCCCTCCGATGGCAGAGACTGCAGCACCAACCGAACAGGCAGAACCGGCTTCACCTGAAGAGCCTGACGGGAAGATTGATATCCCTCCGATGGCGGAGACTGCGGCGCCAACTGAAGAGACAGAACCGGCTTCACCTGAAGAGCCTGACGTGAAGATTGATATCTCTCCGATGGCGGGGGCTGCCGCCGTAAGGGAACCGGCGTCAGTTCCGTTCGAAAAACCTGAGGTGAAAGGCATGGTGCCACCCTTGGAAAAGCCGATTCCTGTTTCCATGCCGGTTTTGGAGGATGTGGTCACTTCTGTGGTTGGAGGTGCTTTGGATGGGAAGGATGTCCCTGCACATTTGCGGGAGATTTTGGAATTCACCCAGAAGGTGGACGGTCCGTTCTTCACAATGTGCAAGCAGGGTGACGAACAGTTGCTTTCCGCCTCTGATGGGTTGATTATGAAAGCGCAGGATGCGCAACACATCGACGGCAAAGACAAAATGTTCACCCTCGGGCAGTTTGGCTTGACCGTGATCCTTTCCGCTGGCCGTGATGACCAGATGAGCCGTTTTGACCGCAGGGCGAATATCGGAGCCATCATGTACGCCGAAGGGAAGGATAGTTGGGGTTGTCTTACCTTGGATTACGACAAAAATGGGAAGTTGCGTAGGGCGAATGAAGAGATTATCAATCGGAAGAGTTATTCAGCTTCCGATTGGAAATACGTAACCAACATCGGGGAACGACTGTTGGCCAGGAGAAAGAAGAATGGATAAGACAATACTGAAGGAACACTTGGCTGTCGCCGAAGAAGCCGCACGCAAAGCCGGGGAACTCGTCCTCTCGATGGAACATGCGGGAGATCTCGTCGTCACCACCAAACATACCAATGATTTTGTGACCAATGCCGATAAGGCTTCCGAGCAGTTGATCATCTCGACCGTCAAAGAACATTTCCCTGATGAGGATTTTCTGGGAGAGGAAGGTGGGGAGCAGGATGCGGGCGGAAAGGGAAGGTGGGTCATTGATCCTATTGATGGCACCACCAATTTTTTTCGTGATGTTCCCGATTGGGTCATCAGCATCGCCTGGGAAGTGGAACGGAACCACCCGCTTGTTGGTGTCGTCTATGTTGTCAGCCAGCATGAGCTGTTCAGTGCCATGCAAGGCGACGGGGCGAGATTGAACGGGAAGCCTATCCATGTCTCTGACATCAAAGATCCGGCCCATAGCGTGATCGTCTGTGTGCCGCCTCACCGTCATCATGAAGCCTCAGAAGCGTATTTCGCGGCCGAGAAACGCATTTTCGCCGGATGTAGTGACCTTCGGTCCTTCGGCTCCTGCGCTTTGGAATTGGCATATATCGCCTGTGGACGTCTGGATGGGTATTTCGAACGGTTCCTTGGATATTATGATATGGCCGCTGGCTGGGCGATTCTGCAGGAAGCCGGAGGAAAACTGGATTTCCTCGGACCACACAATGACGGTCATTGTGACTTCGTCGCCTCCAACGGAAAAATCCAGGATTGGCTCCTGAAACAGGTCTGAGATGGATATTCGCCTCATCATCTTTGATTTGGACGGAACGCTTCTTGACACCTCTCCCGGTATCTTCGCGACTGCACGATATACGATGGAACGATTGGGGCTCCCCTCAGATATCCCTGAGGACCAAATGCGCAAATTCATCGGGCCTCCCATCATGGATTGCTTTAGGATTGTGTATAACCTCCGCGAAGAACTCATCCCTGATGCGGTGGATATCTATAAGAAACGGTATTTTGAGCAAGGACAATATCAAGCCATCATCTATGACGGCATGCCTGAAGTGCTGGAATGCCTCTCCTCCCGTGGGTATCTGCTGGCTGTGGGGACATTGAAGAATGAATCGACCGCCCGGCACATGATGGAACACTTTGGTCTTTCAGGCTTTTTCTCTACGATTCGTGGTGCTTTGGATATCATCGGTTGCGAACGGACAAAAGCAGAAATTCTCCGCCTTGTGATGCAGGATGTGGGGATGAAACCCGACGAAACGGTGTTGGTGGGTGATACCCTGCATGACCATAACGGGGCGATAGAAGCCAATGTCGGATTTGTCCCCGTCATCTACGGCTTTGGTTTCAACGCCCATTCCGATGTCAGTCCGAAGATTTCCCAGCCAAGAGAACTGCTCAGTTTGTTCCACTAACCAGTTTGCGTGCTTTTCCCATGGTTTCCCGATTATCGGAACTGGGTCTGTCGTCATCCGCGCTGACGGGAAGGTAACCTGCGTAGTCCATCCCTGTTTCTTTTGCGATTTCCTTGAATTGTCGGTCTATGAGTTCGTATTGGACGCCATCCAATGTGTCTTCACCGACGGCGATCACATAGAGCTTCTTGCCTGCAAAGGCGGTTTTGGGAAGCATGTACAGACGGTCGATGAACAATTTTGTCTGGGCCGTCACCCCCCACCAATAGACACTGGTCGCGAAACAGACAGCCTTGGCTTGCGCGAATTCCTGGGACAGGGCGGTCATGTCATCGTGGATGATGCATGTCCCCTCTTCTTTGCAATGGTTGCAGCCTTGGCATGGATGTATGGACACATCGTTGAGCCTGACTTTCTTGACATCGTAGAAATGCGCAGCAGTTTGGGCGACCGCGTCAGCCAAGGTAGATGAGTTGCCGAATTCATGGGGGCTGCCGTAATAGATGATCATAGTCTGTTGCATTGATGGCTCCTGTGTTTCACGAAAGCAGCACCACAGCCTGTGCGCTGATCACATCAAGTGCTGTGTGTTCGCTGGTTTTCGCTTTGATGGATACTTGGCTGATGGACAGATGCATCGCGTCGGCCAGATTTTTCCTGATCGTATCGATATACGGACGGAGTTTCGGTTCGTCAAGGATGATCGTGCTGTCGAGGTTGATGATGTTCCTTTCCCCCATATGCGTCAGGGTATCATCCAAAAGACGCATGCTGGAAACATCCTTATAGGCTGGATCCGTATCTGGGTAGTGGCTGCCGATGTCCCCATCACCCAACGCCCCATACAAAGCATCGATGATGGCGTGTATCAGGACATCACCGTCGCTATGCGCTTCCTCGCCGCGAAGGGATGGAATGATGATCCCGCCCAAGATCAGAGGCCGTCCTGCCTTCAGGTGATGCAAATCCCATCCGCTTCCGATTCTCATGAGTTTTTCGCCTCTTCGACGGCCGTACGGAACGCCTCATCCACCTTGCGTCGTTTCATGCCTTCCGCTTTGGCCTTGAGGTATTCGTCGATCTGTTGCCGCGCATCAGGGATTTCATCCAGATACGTGATCTTCCTGTTGTTCCGGTCTCCTTGGCAAACTCCGACCGTATAGCCTGCATCCGTTACGACTTCGGTGTCGTCAGTATAGTTTTTGCCGTTGCCTTTAGCCGCCTCATGGGCAAGATAGATGTCAGGCCAGCGGAAAATCTGCGGGGTCTGCACTCCCATGGTTTGTTCCCTGCGTATGTGCGCGATGATGCGCCCTTGCTCATTGATGGTTTTCAGGGAATCCGTCGCCGGTACCGCAGGGGCCGCGCCTCCGAATATGGTGGCGGTGGCCAATGTCCGGATGACAAGCTCGGTGGTGATGAAGCAACGTGCGCCATCGTGAATGGCGACATACTCCACAGGAATTCCCAGATTTTTCAAAAGGGAAAGACCTTTGTAGACGCTTTCCTGCCTGCTTGCCCCGCCATCGCAGAGTATCAAGGGTTTTTCCTGATGCTCATACAAATCACCCAAGGCAATGCCGCATTCTTCCTCCAGCCCTTTCGGACAGGTGACAATGACGATTTTGCAGGAGGGAAGAGCCAAAAAGGGAGCGGTCGCCCGATACAGGACGGTCTGGCCATCGATGGACAGGAATTCTTTTTTCACCTCGCCAGCGGAAAAACGCTCGCTTTTCCCTGCTGCGGTGATGATCACGGCGAAGGATGGAATTGCCATGTTACTCCAATTTCGAGAATATCAGTTTCTTGATCTCCGACGGTTCTTTCCGGAGTGCGAAGGAAGATTCGTCGATCAGAAGATTCAAGGCATTGTCATACAATTTGCGTTCCTGTACCGGCAGTTCCTTGATTTTGCTGCGATGATACAGGGATTGCACCACTTTTGCGAATGATGCGATGGATCCCTGTTTGAGCAATTCGACATTCATCCGGTAGCGATCCTTCCAGTCAACAGGTGCCTGTTCTGACTTTTCTGAAATGGAATTGATGGCTGCAAGCGCTTCATCTCCGGGGACAATGGCGCGAATGCCGATATCTTTCGATTTGTCTGCCGGAACCATGACTGTCATATCGGAAGAATTCAGATAAATGACATAATACGTCGTCAACGTCCCGTTAAACGTGCGCTCCTCAATGTTTTTGATGATGCCGACGCCTTGCAAGGGGTAGACGATGTGTTCGCCCACCTGAAACTCGATGCTTTTTTTCTCTGAACTCATGGTTCCATTATACACGAAAAAAAGGATAAAAACAATGAATCTCAGTTTCGTGCAAACTATGCAAATATGATCATCTACGATATAGTTGACGCATATGGAACAAAAGAAAAGAAAATGTGGCGTTTTGTTGCATCCGACATCGTTGCCGTCCAATCTGGGCATCGGTACGTTCGGGGACGAGGCAAAGCGTTTTGTCGATATCTTGGCTAAAGCGCATATCACATTGTGGCAGATGCTTCCTCTTGGCCCAACCGGGTATGGGGACAGTCCCTATGCGGCTCGTTCGACATTCGCGGGAAATGAGTTGCTCATCGACCTCAAACAACTGGCCTGTGACGGGTATCTGGAACTGTCAGATGTGTTGGAAGCCCCTTCATTCGATGCGAAACGCATCGATTACGGAAAGGTCCGCGCCTTCAAAATGCCTCTGCTCCAGAAGGCTGCTGATGCCTTCGGGAACATGGCGGGGAAAGAGGACAAAGCCGGCTATGCGGCTTTCCGCAAGCATGAGGCCTATTGGCTTGACGACTATGCCTTGTATGTCGCTTTATGTGATGCCTATGGGGATTCCCGTTGGTTCAGCGAGTGGCCTGAGGAGCTGAAGCGAAGGGAACCTGAGGCGGTCGCAGAGGCTTGCCGGAAATACCAAACGGCCATAGAGCGCACCAAACTCATCCAATTCTTCTTTTACCAGCAGCTTTCGGAATTGAAAGCGTATGCCAACGGACTGGGTATCGGACTTATTGGGGACATCCCCATTTTTGTCGCTCCCGATTCTGTTGATGTCTGGACCAACCAGCATCTGTTCGAGTTGGATAAGGATGGGAACCAGAAGGGCTCCAGCGGTGTTCCGCCAGATGCGTTCTCCGCTGATGGACAACTGTGGGGGAACCCCTTGTATAATTGGAAGGAACATGAGAAGGATGATTTCGCATGGTGGACCAAACGCCTTGAACATGTCCTGACCACGTGTGATGTCGTCCGCATCGACCACTTCCGCGGTTTTGCCGCTTATTGGGAAGTCCCTGCCGGAGAGAAGACAGCCATCCATGGCAAGTGGGTGCCTGCCCCGGGCAAAAAGCTGTTTGAACACCTGAAAACCGTGTTCGGAGGAGACATGCCGGTCATCGCCGAAGATCTTGGCGTCATCACGCCGGATGTTGAGGAACTGAGGGATTCGAATGGTTTCCCAGGCATGAAAATCCTGCAATTCGCGTTTGGCTTGGACAGGAACGGCGAACTGGATACGACAAACCCATATCTTCCCCATAACTGCACCAGACGGAGTGTCATGTATACCGGTACCCACGACAACAACACCACCCAAGGCTGGTATGCGGCGTTGGACGGTTCGGTGAAAGACAAAGTGCGTCGGTATCTGGAATGTCCTGACGACCAGGTGGTGTGGCAGATGATGCGCGCCGCATTGGTTTCCTGTGCCCAAGACGTGGTCTTCCCCATGCAGGACTGGCTTGGGTTGGGAGCGGAGGCGAGGATGAATGTTCCTTCGACCTGTGGCTCAAGCAATTGGTCCTGGAGGTTGGAGAGCCTGGAAATCCCCGAGTGGAGGATTTCCCGACTGAAGGACATGATCGATATCTACGGCCGTTTCCAGCATTAGGCGGGTGTTTCGGAAATGAGAAAAGCCAAGAGTTCTTGTGTCTCTTGGCTCATTTGTCCCCTGCAGACTTCCGAAAGCGCTTCCTTGGTATAGCCGACGCCGGAAAGCAACGTCTGCCACAGGGGCACCAATGAAGTGTCCAAAGCGTCGGTGTGGATGGCTGTTTCCGTTATGACGCCGTTGGTGACGCCGATTTCCAGTTCCACTTCACCCCATGGAAAACGATGGGAAAGATGATCCCCGAAGGGTGGAGTGCGTGATAAGATGGAGGCTCTGTCTCCAAACAACGCATAGGTTGCTTTCGCGTGTTCCTCTTGTTGCCAATCGATATTGGTCGCCTGGACAGGGCCGTACATGTCGGTGAATGCCTTGATGAACGCGTCAAAGACCATTTCGTTGGTCACCGTGGGGAGATAATCGCGAAGGTTGGCTACACGGGAACGGACGCTCTGCACGGCGTTTCCTGCCAATTTCGCTTTGCTGGGGTGCAGGTACCGGCTCATGACGGATACATCTGTGGAGACCAGCATCGTCCCGTGATGGGAGAAACGGTCAGTGGTGTATTGGAACGCATTGCCACTGATCTTCCTGCCGTCGATGAGAATGTCATTGCGTCCCGAGCATTGTGCGTCTACGCCAAGGGTTTTCAAGGCCGAAAGGAGCATGGCGAAATTACGTTCCTTGGTGATTTGCGTTTTATCCCCGATGATGGTGAAGCAGAGGTTCCCGCGGTCTTGGTATACGGCGCCTCCCCCGGACTGCCTGCGCACCAGACGCACATGGTCTGATGCCATCGCGTCCAAGTCGCATTCCTGGAAAGGGTTCTGGAATCTTCCTATGACCACGCAGGGATCGTTCTCCCACAGATAAAGGATGGGGGAGAGTTCGTTGCGGGTCAGCAGATATGCTTCCCCGGCGAGATTCGCAGCGCAATCGTGGCTGGTGGCAAGAAACAAGGCTCTTCGCATGAAACCACTCTATCGTCAAATGGGTTGGAATGCTATACTCCCGGATATGAACATCATTCTGTTCGAAACCATGCCTGAGGGTAATGTCATCCCCAAGGATGATTACCGTTACCAACATATCACCGAAATACTCAAACTTGGTGTGGGGGATTCTTTCCTGATGGGATTGGTCAATGGTCCCAAAGGCAAGGCTGTGGTCACCGGCATGGATGCCGATGGCTGTCATTTTTCGTTTGACGTCACCGAAGCCGATGCGTCCGGTTTGTATCCCGTGACGCTTCTGATAGGGCAGGTGCGTCCCATTTGCATGAGGCGCATCCTCAGAGAGGCTGTTGATCTTGGTGTGGAGACGTTGGTGCTTGCCGGTTGCGACTTGACGGAAAAGTCGTATCAGGACGCCAAACTGTATACCAGCGGGGAATACCGTTCCATCCTGTTGGATGGAGCCATGCAGAGCGGGAGAACCGGCTTGAGTGAGGTCCGATTCGCTTCGGATATCGGCGAAGCCTTAAGGATGGTGCCGTCAGGTGCGCGGAAACTGTTGTTGGACAATGTGATCGGAAAGACTTCACTGTCTTCCTTGGCCGTCACAGAGCAACGGGTTGTCATGGCCATTGGTCCTGAACGGGGATTCTCCGACAGGGAGCGTAAACTGTTCCTTGATGGTGGTTACCAGCCTTTGCTGCTCGGAGGCAGGATCCTGAGAACGGAAACGGCATGCAGCGCAGCGACAGCGGTGTTGCTTGGTCGTATGGGTTTGCTTTGAAATATTTATTTTGTGAGAGGTGATATATGGCGCATTGTGTGGTTCCCGAAGCGGAAGCGATACTGGATAAGGAATTCCCGGTCCTGGACCATGGATTCATTCGGCTTGTCGATTATCTTGGCAGTGACCAGAGAATTGTGCAGAGTGCCCGTGTTTCGTATGGAGAGGGCACCAAGAGCTTCCGTGAGGATAAGGGGTTGATCAACTACCTGATGAGGAATGACCATACTTCTCCATTCGAACAGGTCAACTTCACGTTCCATGTGAAGATGCCGATTTTTGTGGCGAGACAGTGGATCAGGCACAGGACAGGCAGAGTCAACGAAATCAGTGGCCGATACTCCATCATGAGCGATGAGATGTACAAACCGGACAAGGAACACATCAACATGCAGAGTGACACCAACCGGCAGGGAAGGGCGCCTGAACCTGTTGATGCCGCGCTCGCCGAGCAAGTGCTTGGCATCCTTGATGAAGACCAGAAACGTGCATACGCCAATTATCAGAAACTGCTGGACCTGGGAATCGCACGGGAGATATCCCGCATCGATTTGCCTCTTTCCTTATATACCCAGTGGTATTGGAACATGGACCTGCATAATCTTTTGCATTTCCTGCAACTCAGGCTTGATGCCCATGCCCAGTGGGAAATCCGCGTATATGCCGAGAAGATTTTGGAAATCGTGCGTTTGGTATGCCCGATCACCACTGAAGCGTTTGAGAACTACGAACGTGATGGCGTCGTTTTCAGTGGAAGCGAGATGGTGGCTCTCAAAGCCATGATCGCAGGCCATGAGAATCCTTTGAAAGGGAGAAGCAAGGAACTGTTTGAGGAAAAACTCAAGTAAATCGGGTATGCGATCCGCAGGAAAAGAAATCGGGTGGAAACCGTTTTGGCTTCCACCCGTTTTGTATCTTTACCTCAAAGTTCCTTGCCTTAAGCCTTACTCTTGGCGTTCGCTTTGATGAGCTTGCGTTCCTGTTTGAGTTTTTGTTTGTACTGTTTCTTCGTCAACAGCGGCGGCGGCAATGTGGCCGGTTCAAGCAGGAGTTCCGGATGGAGGAGATATTTTTCGAATAACCGTAGGCTTTGGGTGAAATACCAACCGTCAGTAATCCGTTCATCGACCGTGAAGCCGAATTCCATGTAGGTTTTCCACGTGCCGTCGGCCAGTTTCTTTCGTTTCATCATGCCCATGGTCATGAAGATGCTGGTGGTACCCCATTCGTACAGATGATGGTGCGGGCTGGTTCCTTCCAGTCCGATGGAACCGGTGTTGCTGATGAACACCGAGGTGTGGAGCCCGTCGGCGTCACGCAGCGCTTTGGGAGCGCATCCATGTCTGTCCATCCATCCCGCTATGCCGATCACCAGGGTGATGAACCAGGTGGGGAAATGGAAGAAGAATGCGATGGCTTTGTCGGTGAACCCCTCGCTTTGGGGTGTTTGGCCCGCTTCGATGTTTTTCTCGATGATGCAAGCCATTTCATCAAAACTCATGTCCGGCCTGAAATACAACGGGGTGCTGTGTTCCGCCGCGTCATCGCTCATTTCTTCCTTGACGATGAAGTTCATGGACAAGTCGTTTCGTTGCCAGTATCGTTTCCCGGCGATGAACCGATTCAGTTCCGGCCGTTCCGCCATGGTCCGGAGAAGGGCGCAGGCGGCAATTTCGAACATCCGGTAGCTTTTCCCTTGTGAGGATTTGTGGTCCCGGATGAACGGCAGGATATCGGTGACATCAACCGTGATGGTCTGGAACACCATGCTGTCGCAACGGCGTTTCATCATGAAAGGGTATATTTGGATGAGTGTGGGAATATCCCATACCCGATGAGCGTCATTTCTTCCCATATGTGTATCCTTACAATCGTATAAGTATACCTTTCTCTTCCCTAGTAAAACAAGTAGCGACAATGTGTAGGGAAACGGTATATTTTATGGTTAATGTGCGTATATCGTATCGAGATAGCTCTTTTGCATCGCGTTTTCAAAAGCCTGGTTCGTTTCATAGGAATGCCCGAACACCGGTTCCCATAAGTCGGGATCCTCAAAGCAAAGATAGAAAAACGGCTTGCCGTTTTTCCAAGAGGAGGGAAAGGCATCATAAGCGGTGCGGAACAATGAACGTTTTGTTTCGTAGGGATAGGAGAATTTGCCGGCGAACGGAACAAGTTCCATGTCCAGTATCCGGGAGGGTTGATGATGTGCCCTCAGGGTTTTCAGCACTGATTTGGTGAAGGTCAAAGTTCCCAAAGAAACCAAAATGACTTCTTCGGGGCTGAAGCATGAGGTGATCGCCTCCACCACGTTACGGTAGGCTTCTTCGTATCCCTCGAAATACACCATGGGGTGGAGGTGGAAGCCCACCAGGATATGGTGGTCCGCAGCTTTTCTGGCAGCCTCGAGCCGTTGCCCGATGGTGGCTGTGAAGTGTTCTTCCTTCTGCTGGATCACCGGTGCGTTGAGCGACCATGTGGCGATGATGTTCCTCGGCCAATCTGTGGTGATCCAATCGGTCCTCGAGGATTTGGTTTTCAGTTCGATGACCTTCGACGGGTAACGTACGGCAAGGCTTTTCAATGCATCAATACTCCCGTATTCATTGCCCCACAGAAGGGAATCGCTGGACTGCCCTGTGCCGATGTGCCAGACCTCGTCGGGCAATTGGATGGTCTGCAGACGTTCTTTGAGGTTCTTGATGAAACGCACTTCCCCTTGATGGTAAAAGGACTGGACGGCGCAGTACGAACAGCCAAACGAACAGCCTTGCACGGCATCCAGTGTCTTCAGGTTGCAGCAACGGGTTTCCAGACCATCGGTCGGACAAGGGCAACGGCCCCAGAGCGTATCATCACTGGCGAATGTCTCTTTTGTCTTGGCCTGAAGCTGGACGGCGGGGTGGAAGTCGCTGTAGTCCGTCGGCTTTTTCCGTTCCTCTTCCATGCCGTTGAGAATCTGGCGGAACACCAGTTTCGCCTGTTGCCCGCTGCTTGCCTTCGCTATTTCGTCCAGCTTGAGGAATCGGGATATGTGCCCTTTGCCCCACATGGCGAGATCGTCTTCGGCTTCTTGCAGCTGTCGCTTTTCCTGCCAGGTGAAATGGTAGGTTTGTTCCAGTTCCGTGAGGATGTCCATATCCCCATACTAGGAGTTTGCTGTTGTCTTTGCAATCGCCAATGGATATGATTCTGGACATGGAATATCAAGGCGATGTGGAAAATTTGGGGCTCGAAGTCCATGAAGACCTTACTCCGGAACAACAGGCGAAAGCTTTGCCGCACAACAGTGGCGTCTACCTGATGCGCGATGAGGAAGGGACGATCATCTATGTGGGGAAAGCCAAAGATCTCCGTAAACGGGTGACCAGCTATTTTCTTTCCGGACGAAACGCAAAGACCGCAGCCTTGGTGCGGAAAATCCACCACATTGACCATATCATCACCGGAAACGAATATGAGGCTCTGGTTCTTGAAAACAACCTGATCAAGAAGTACAACCCGCATTACAATATCTCCCTGAAGGATGGGAAAAGCTATCCTGTCATCCGGATCACCAATGAGGATTTTCCCAAGGTGTTCAAGACGAGACGCCTGTTCAATGATGGTTCCTTGTACTATGGCCCATATCCTGACGCGGGGAATTTGGATATGTTCCTCGATCTGATCCAAAAGCTCTTTCCTCTCCGCAGATGCGGAATCCCGTTGAAAAAGCAGGAAAAACCCTGCCTGTACTACCATATCGGGCTTTGTTGCGGACCCTGTGCGGGTCTGGTGGACAAAGCGTCATACCAAGCGTACATCGAAGAGATCAAGAAGTTCTTGGGTGGCAACAGCCAGGCTCTTGAGGAAAAGCTCAAGAAGGAAATGCTGGAGGCTGCAAAGCTCCTCCATTTTGAGGAAGCCGCGAAGAAACGGGACATCCTCACCGCCATCCAGGTAGTCGGCGAGGAACAGGAAGTCCAGGATTTTGTGCAGGAGGCCAGGGACTATGCAGCCATTGAGATGCGCTCTTCGTTGTGCACGGTCAGCCTGATGCAGGTGAGGGATGGCCGTTTGATCGGACGAGCGTTATATCGGGCGGAAACCCTTGGCGATGAGACAGAGACCCTGCTGGGCTTTTTGGTCCAATACTATGCCGATGGCAGGAAACTGCCCCATTACCTGTATGTCTCCCATGAGATTGATGTCACATTGATACGCCAGTTTTTCGAGGAACAGCTCCACGGGCAGTTGGAGGTGACCGTGCCTGTCGATGGCAAGCATTACCGAGTCCTCCGCATGGCGATGGAGAACGCCAGAAGTGATGTGGAGAAGCGGTTGAAAAACCGCGACAACAGTGAGGCTTTATCCAAGCTCCAAGATGAATTAGGGCTCAAGGCACCGCCCTCTTTGATCGAAGGTTATGATATCGCCCAGTTGTCGGGGAAATACACTGTTGCGTCCCTCATCTCTTTCCGGGACGGAAATCCTGACCGTTCAAACTACCGCAGGTTCAACATCAGGAGTCTGGATGGGAAGATCGATGATTTCGAAAGCATGAGGGAAGTCGCCGCACGCCGGTACACCCGGGTTCTCAACGAGAATCTGGAGCATCCGTCACTCGTGATGGTCGATGGCGGAAAGGGACAGGTCAATGCGGTGCGGGAAATCCTGGACAGCTTGTCGTTGAATGACATCCCCGTGGTGGGGCTCGCCAAAGATGTGGAGGAAATCGTTTTTGATGACGAACGGGAGCCTTTGTTGCTTGACCCCGCTGATGAAGGTTTGAGGATTCTCATTGCTATCCGCGACGAATGCCATCGCTTCGCCACCGGCGCCAACCAGGCGATGCGTTCTCGTGATGCCACGTTCAAAGTGTTGGAGTCCATCGATGGCGTAGGGCCGAAACGATCCCAGAGGATCATGCATCAGTATGGCAGTTTGGAAGAATTGATGAAACATGAGGCCGGTGACATCGCCAAGGAAGTGTCCATCCCGCTTGAGGTCGCGCAACGTATCCTGCGCACGCTCATGCTGTGAATGTTAAGGGCGGATGAAGATTCCGGGTGCTTTGAAGCTTTTGCTGTCCACCACAATGGCATAAACCAGTTTTTCCCATTCCAGGGGGGTGAGATCCCCGGCTGCCTTGATCGGAATGTCCGCATCTCCCAAAGCCATCATCACCGTTTTCATCTGCTCTTCCGAATAAGTGCGCAACCCGGTGCGGTACAACTGCTTGTCCCTGAAATTGAAGATGGCTGCTTTTGTCCCCAAGACTGAAGCGTCTCGGAAGGCTGTGTTCTCGTCATGGCTGGCCGCATACAGCTGCACCACAGAGAACAACCTGCGGAATTGCCAGAGGAGTTGGGCATGCAACGTGAAGCTGGTGGAACTGTCTCCCGTCTCCAGGATCGCATGGAGAATCCTCAGCGATTGCTTCAGATCCCGTTTCACCATGGCAGGGAAAAGCGTGTACCCGTCTTCGTTTTTCGAATGTTCAATGTAGGTTTCCACGGCATCCGCGTCGATCGGGCCTTGCCGTTTGTCTGTCTGCCAGAACAACGCCAGCTGGCTGCAGATCGTCTTCATTTCCGTGGTGTTGTTTTCAATCTGTTCCAAGAGCGTGTCGATGGCTTCTCCCGTGATGGTGATGCCTTGCCTGCGGAAGAACTGCCGCACCCAGTCCTGTTTCTGGTTGTCGAACATCTCCCAGAAAGTGATGGTGTTCTCTTTGGGTATCTGTTTGGTGATCTGGGGCAGTTTCACATAGGTTTCATCGCTGATCAACACCAAGGTCGCGGTGCTTGAGGGGTGGGTGAGGTATTTCCCGACGGCATTTGCGGTTTGCGTGCTCAGGTCTTCGATTTTGCTGAGGATCACCAAACGGTGATCGCTGAAGAACGAATTGTTGTCCAAAGCTGAAAACAGCTTGTCATCCTCTCCTTCGAAGGCATAGAAACGGTGGATTTCCGGTTCGCTTCCGACCTCTTTCTTGATGGAAGCGAGAATCTCTTTGAGTTTGTCCTGCTTGTCTCCGTTTTCCGGACCAAGCAGGAGGTATGCGGGGGCTGCCATCAAATGTATGATCGGATGATCAGTTGGAGAATGCCATGGATGTGGCATGCCCTGGTGATGATCGGTCCCATTGCAGAATTGGCAGGGCGCAATTCGACGTGATCGGAGGTGGGATAGAATTTTTTCAGCGTGATGCCGCCCATATCATCGTCTTCCACCGAGGCGGCGACAATCTCGCCCCGTTCGGCGGTCTGGCATGATTTCAGCACGGCGATATCTCCGTCGTTGATGCCGGCTTCAATCATCGATTCTCCGCGGATGCGTAGGGCGAAATAGGTGTTTTTCGCACCGCCGAGCATGGTTACAGGGATGTTGAGGTTCGTCTCGATGTTTTCTTCGGAGAGAATCGGTTTGCCTGCCGCAATGGTGCCGAGCAACGGTATCTGGATAGTTTCCGGCCTCTGGTTGTAGGATTCATCCAAAAGTTCGATGGAACGCGATATCCCCCGGGCAGTGCGGATGATTTCTTTTTTCTCCAGAGCCCTGAGGTGGTCATGCGCCGCTTTGACGGAAAAGCCGAAATGATCGGCGATATCCCGTACGGAAGGGGAGTATCCATTGTCCGTGATGAACAACGAAATGTATTCCGCCACTTCTTTTTGCCTGTCTGTGATTCCTTTCATACCTCACTCCTCGAATCTGTTCTCGAACAAATGCTGGATCGCATCAGCCATTTCCGCCTCGTCTGGCCCGTTGGTCCGCATCAGGATTTTTGTCTGGTACGGAGCGCCAAGCGTGATGATCCCCATGATGGATTTGCCATTGACCTCCATCGTATCCTTGATGAACGTCAATTCGCTTTTGAAGCCGTTTGCCGTCTTGACGATGGAAGCCGCCGGTCGTGCGTGGATTCCCGCACGGTTGAGTATGGTCAATTCCCGTTCCACCATCAGACGTTGTCCTCATCGATGTAGTACATCTTGCGTGCCGTTTCACTTTCAAGCCATTTCAGCACATTCTGGTCGAATTCCTTCGCACTGTAATACCCTAGTTTTTTCAAGCGTTCGTTACGAGCTGCCGTCTCAATGATCACCGGCACATTCCGTCCCGGTTTGACGGGAATGACCACTTTGGGAACGGTGATCCCCAGAAAGGTATCAGTCATTTCCCCACCAATGCGGTCATACGACTTGGACGCGTCCCACTCTTCCAAATGGACAGAGAGTTGCACTTGTTTCCGATCCCTGATGGCACCGACGCCAAACAGGTTGGCCAGATTGATGATTCCCAGTCCCCTGATCTCCATATGATGGGCGAGCATCGGGTTTTCCCCCATGCCCACCAAGAACGAGTCATTGATGTTTTTCAGGCGGACGGTATCGTCGCTGATCAACCGGTGCCCCCGTTCGATCAACTCCAAAGCGGTTTCGCTCTTGCCGACGCCGCTTTCACCGGTGATGAGGACGCCGATTCCATAGACTTCGACAAAGACGCCATGAATCGTCTGGGTCGGAGCGAACACTTCATCCAAAGTCTGGTAGAGGCGGCGCGAAAAATCGGAACTGATCAACGGAGTGGTCAGAATCGCCGTGCTGGTCGCTTCGGACATCTCTATGAAACTTTCCGTCGGTTTGCCGCCGTCACAGAAAACACAGCAGGGGACCCTGTAGGAAAGCAGTTTTTCCACGTTCGTGTAGTTTTTCTCTTTGTCGAGCATCAACAGGTACTGTTGTTCTCCACGGCCGAAAACTTGGATGCTGCTTGCGCTGAATTCCTCAAAAAAGCCGCTGAGGGGAAGACCAGGACGGGATATCTTGCTGGTCTTGATTTTTTGGGACAACCCACTCCGCCCTGCGATGCAACTGAGGCTGAGGATGTTGTGTTCCTTGAGATCGAGATCAAGCAAATCGAGCACAGAAATATCCGCCATATGTACTCCTTCAAAAGAGTATAGCAGATTCCTTTTAACTTCACAAATGTAAATTCTTAAATGTTTTGCTGTTTTCTGGTTTTTTTAACCCCATAGGGCAAACAGATTGCTGTACCGTTCCGTTTCTTTCTGTATCTGGACGGCAGAATCCTTGACTTTGCACCAAGTGATCGCATCGGTGAAGGCGATCGGGCAGGCATTATGGACGGGGCACTGCGTACAAATGCTGCGATCCATGTTTTCAAGGTCGGTGGACAACTGTTTTTTCCGTTGCTTCCGGTAGGCTTGGTATGCATGGAACGCTTTGCAGTCAAGAATTTCCGCACACAAGTCGTTCGCCTCTGCTTTCGGACAAAGCAGACAGGGGTTAAGCGGTACCTTGGTGGAGGTGAGCATCATGAACAGGTATTCTTCAGAAGAATCATCGGTCAATTCGTTCATGCTTCACATAGGTACCATTTTCTGGTGGTTTGTACAATCAAACAAGTCCGTTTTCTGCAAAGATGACCGGTTTTTTCTCCTGAGCGGCGCGTTTGATGGCTTGTCCCGTCAAGGCATCCCACAAACCATCCCGGAGTGTATATCCGTTGCCAAATATCCTCAGGCAGGAAGCGATGGCCTCAAGATCATCCATACTCCCATCGATATGCTCAGCCACCGTCAGACCGTTTTCATCCAGATAGCGTGCCTCCCGGTCAAATACTTCCCCCCGTTCTCCCCGTAAGGCGAAATGTCCTGTAAGGATGGTGCTGTGGTATTCTTCGCCAGTGAAGTCATAGTAGCCCGTTCCGCATCCTGGATAGTGCAGGATGGCCAGGGTCCGTTCGATTTCTTTCCGTGTTCCCTGTGCGGTATAGCCATAGCGGCTGCCAGTTTCGGTGATGAAGCGCTTTTCCGACCGTGCCTCGATGGAACAGGGGGAAAAGCCTGCACCCAGATATCCTCTGAGAAGGGAGACCGCATGGTGGAAATGGCACGAGGCGACGGTGCATTCCGTGATGGGTCCCAGCTTTGGAACGATGGATCTGACAAAAAGATGATAGGGCAAGAGATGATATTGCTCCGCGACTTCGATCGTATGGCCCTTTGTCTGACGGGCGATGTCCCGCAGTTCTTCTTCAGGTTGTTTGAGAAAAGAAGTCTCGGTGAGGATGTCCTCATCTCTTTTGGCGAGTTCCAACAGGTATTCCTTGTTCAGCAGGTCAGGCATGGAAAGCACCACCAAGTCATGGGGTTGCCTGAGGACAGCGTCCATCTCTCCTGAGATGAAGGTGTTATGGACCGCACGGTATTGTTCCTGCTTTTCGGGACTGTGGATCATCCATCCGTTCAATTGGAATTCTTCTGGGTGTCTCTCTGCGAGTCTGGCGTAGAAAAGTGAACGCCAGCCGCTTCCGACCAATACGAATCGCTTCATATTCCCATAATACCATGATTTTTAAAGACAACATGCCAAAGGTGCGGTAAAATGAGAGCATAAAAGACTGAGGAGGATCTATGAATCTCACTGTCAGAGGCGTACATTACAACCCGAGTGATGAGACGAGGGAGTTTCTTGACAAGAAACTCGCGAAATTGTCGTTTGCGGAGGAATACCTGCAGGATCTGGATATCGTCATTACCAGACAGACCTTGGGGCAGGGATACCATATCGACGCAAAACTCCATTTTTCTTGGGGCACCGTCAAGGTGGTAGGGTACGACTGCATTGAGTTGTTCGAAGGGATCGAGATGGTCGCCGACAAGATCGAATCGTCGGCAAGGAAGGAGAAGGAAAAAATCAAGGAACATTGATGTCTTTGTATCCTGAAACCGAATGAACAAGAAAGGTGCCGCACAAGCCTGTTTTCCTCAGGGCTCGGGGCACCTTTTTTGCATGGACGATGGGCTGGCTGTTGTGTATTATTGGATCATGAATAGGGAAAAGATGCCTGTATTGTTCGTTGGCCATGGATCGCCCATGAACGCATTGGAGGACAATGAATTCTCCCGGGGGTGGGAGGATATCGCCAAGCGGTTTCCCAAACCCAGAGCGATTGTTTGTATCTCAGCCCATTGGTATACGGAGGGTTGGCGTGTCAACGATAGCCCGAAACCCAGACAAGTGTATGACATGTACGGTTTCCCAGAAGCCTTGTATCATCTCACCTGGCCGGTGAACGGGAATCCTGCTCTTGCCGATCGCCTCTCCTCGATGACCGGTTCGGTGGTGGACAACAGCTGGGGCTGTGACCATGGCGCATGGTCTGTGCTCCGGAGAATGTATCCTCTGGCTGATATCCCGTTCTTCCAACTCTCCGTGAACAGGAAAGCGTCGTTCGCGGCCCATTATGCGATGGGACGGAACCTGAAAGACCTCCGGAATGAGGGTGTGCTTGTCGTGGGCAGCGGGAATGTCGTGCATAACCTGTCCATGCTCGACTGGGAGATGCAAGGTGGGTATCCTTGGGCTGTGGAGTACGATGGAAATGTGAAGGAATCCATCCGGAAAGGGGACCATGATGCGGTTGTCCAGTCAGGAGAATCCTCTCGTCTGGCCCTTCCCACCCCAGAACATTTCCTTCCGCTTTTGTGCGTGCTCGGTGCTTCACAAGCCGGGGAAAAGGTCACAGTGTTCAACGACAGATGCGTGCTCGGTTCCCTTTCGATGACCAGTTACCTGATCGGTGGTTGACAAATCCCGGGAAAGGAAGGAAGGTGGGGTGATGAGCATCAAACTATGCATTTGTGATGTCGGCGGTGTGATCGTCACCAATTTCCAGACTTTGGGAAGGATTGCCGCGAAATACCATATCGATCTGGAGACCTTGGCGTCTGACTATCAGGCGTATGATATGCCTTTGATGGATGGCACCATCACGACCAAAGGCTATTGGGAACATGTCGCATGCCGTTTCGGCTTGGAAAAAGGGCATGATCCGTTGGTCGAACAGTTCGAACCCATGCCAATCGCCTCGGGAGTCAAACTGGTGAAGGCGTTGAAAGCGCATGGCCTCCGCGTAGTCGGAGGCTCGAACACCTGCGCCGGTCATTGGGAACTCATGGAGAAAGCCGCTTCATTGGACACGTTGTTTGACAAGACCTACCTGTCGTACCTGATGCATGTCTCCAAACCCTGTCCTGAGTTTTTCCTGCAGATACTCTCTTGGGAACGTGTTGTCCCCGAGGAAGTGTTGTTCGTCGATGACAGCGAGCAGAACATTGAGTCTGCCGCACGTTTGGGCATCCGTGCCGAACAGTTCAAGGACACATTCCGCTGGACGGCGGTGGACAGGATACTCTACGGCCTTGGCTTCAAGACCCTCTGACAAACGAAGAATCGATATTCAGTTCCCCGCGGTATTTGGCCACCGTACGGCGGGCCACTTTGATTCCTTGCCCGGCGGCGAGCATGTCGGCGATCTTCTGGTCGGAAAGCGCTTTCCCGCTCTGGTTTTTCAGGATGATTTCCCGAATGATTTCCTTGACGGAATTTTTTGATTGCCCTTCTTCTCCCACCGCATTTGAGAAGAGGCTTTTGATCGGGACGATGCCCCAGTCGGTGTCGATGTATTTGGCGTTTGCGATGCGGCTGACCGTCGTCTCATGCACGCCGATTCGTTCCGCGACTTCCTTCTGGGTCAACGGCTTGAGGAATTTGGGACCTTTAAGGAAATAGTCGCTTTGCTGTTCCAACAGGACATTGGCCACCTTCAGCAAGGTCTCATTGCGCATTTCAATCTGGGAAATCAACAGGTTGGCCTGTCCGATCTGCTCTTTGATATACTGTTTGGTCTGCTTGTCCGTCGTTTCTTCAGCCATGGATTCATATTCCGGATTGATGGTGAGGGCAGGGATGGAGTCCTGATTCATCTCCATGACGATTTTCCCATTTTTCTGGTGTATGGACAGATCCGGGATGACGAATTGTTCGGGACCCGAGGCGAAGGCCTGTCCGGGGAAGGGCGTGAGCGTCTTCAGCAAGGCATATAAACTCTCCAGCTCCTCAGTGTCGACGCCAAGGTTTTTCGCCACTTGCTCCTGTTTGCCGCTGCGTATCTGTTCCAGCCACAGATTGACCATGGAAGTGAAAGTCTCCAGCTCTTCCGGACGCAATTTGAGATTCTTCGCTTGGAGGATCAATGATTCCTTCCAGTTCATCACGCCGACTCCTGAGGGATCAAAACTTTGGATCAAGGATACCATTTTGTCCTTGCAGGCCAACTGTTCCGGTTTGAGGAATCGCTCCGGTTCTTCCCGGTAGAACCCGTTTTCGTCCAAGTTGGAGATCAAGGATTGTCCCGTCTGGAATTCCAAGTCGGAAAGACTGACGCACCCGAGTTGCGCATCCAAATGTTCCTGAAGCGTTTCCTTGCCGGAGAGCGTGTTCTCCATGAATTGTTGTGCGCGGTCGCTTGCTGCCTCGTCGTAGCCGCCGTTTCCTTCGTCAAAATCATCAGAGTCACGTTTGTTGTCATAGTCCGGGGTGTTGTCCAAGGAATAATCCTTCCCCTCTGGGATTTCCAACGTTGGGTTTGACTCGATCGCCGCTTGGATGCGATCCTGCAACTCGTTGAGGGGCAAAGCCATCAATTCGATGCTTTGGATCAACTGGGGGCTGAGTTTGAGTTGTTGCTTCAGGCTAAGATCGAGTTGCAGGGCCATGCATTTCCTCCTCGAACTCGTTGCCGAAGTAGATTTCCTTGGCGGTTTGGTTGTTGAGCAGGTCTTCTTTGGTGCCGGAGACCAGAATCGTTCCTGCGTTGATCAGATAGGAACGGTCGGTGATGGCCAGGGTGTCGCGGACATTGTGGTCGGTGAGCAGCACGCCGATGCCTTTGCGGGAAAGCGTTTTGATCAATTGCTTGATTTCATAAACGGCTTTGGGGTCTATGCCTGCGAACGGTTCGTCAAGCAACAGGAATTTGGGGCTGGTCCCCAAGGCGCGGGCGATTTCCGTCCTGCGGCGTTCGCCGCCGGAAAGGGTGTATCCCTTCTGCTTGCGCAAGTCGGCGATGCCGAATTCTTCCAGCAGTTTGTCCACTTCTTCTTCCTGTTGCGTTTTGGAAAGATCCTTTCGGGTCTGCACGACCAGCCTGATGTTGTCTTCGACGGAGAGTTTGCGGAAGATGGAGGGTTCCTGCGGCAGATAGGAGAGTCCTCGTTTGGATCGTTTGTACATGGGAAGTTTGGTGATGTCCTCACCATCCAGGATGATGTGGCCTTTTTCCCCTTTGATGAAGCCGACGACCATATAGAAGGTGGTGGTTTTCCCGGCTCCGTTCGGTCCCAGCAAGCCCACTATCTCTCCTGCATCCATGGCGAAGGAGATGTCCTTTACCACGGTTTTCTTTCCATATGTTTTCGCCAAGTGGAGGAGTTCGAGTCTATCAGCCATGGACGGTTCCTTGGATTGCGCCTTCCATGACGATTTCCTCACTGTCCAGATTCACGCTGATGGCGTGTGCCTGATACGTGTCCCCGTCCCAGTCGACAACCGCGTTCCCGGTCAATTGCAGTTTCTTGTTGTTCCTGTCATAGACCATTTCGTCACATCTGCAGGTCATGATGCCTTTGCTGGCGGCACGCAGCAACCTCACATGGCTTTGCATGGTCATGATGCCCTTGTCCATCTCATAGAAAAGCCCTCCGGCAGAGGCCGACACCTCATTGCCGGTGTCATCGATCTCCACCCAACTTTGGATGGTGATCAGTCCTGTAGAACGGACATACGTTATGGAAGGGCTTTTCACCGTCAGTCCTTTCTCCCGGTCGATGACCGTCACGTTTCCCGTACACTGCACGTTGTCATAATCGAGGCCACTGAGCACGATGCTTTTCGCGGTAAGATCAAGAGAGCCGGTATGTACTTCACCGCCGCCACCCAAGGTGATTTCCTTGGCGCCGTCTTTCATGCTCATCTTGGTGTAGCCGCCTTTGAAGGTGATGTCATCGGCGAAAACCGGGAAGGCGAGGAGCAGGCAAGCAAGCATCAAAAAGGCTTTCTTCATTGTCTCACCACTCCTTCGAGTATCTCGGTAAACTCATAGAGGTTGGTTTTCAGATTCCCGCTGAATCCACGGGCCAGGATGGTGTTGTTCGTGTCGAACACGATGCTGACGAGTTCGTCGGCACCGCTCTGGATGGTTTGTTCTTCGTCATTCCATTGCATTGATTGGGCATGCACTTCGAACCCGTCACTTTCCTTGCGGATGACAATATCCCCGCTCAAGGCGGCGTCATGGGTTTGGGAGTTGACGGTCGCTTTCTGCGCTGTCCCCCACAGATCCCCGTCATTCTGGCTGAACGAAAAGCCTTCGAGCTCCGCGGTGTCGGTTTTGTCGTCGATGCTGATGGTTTTCGCTTGCACCGTGATGGGTTGGATGCCGCCGCTGGTGGTCACATACGTGGCGTTCTTCATGCTCATGGTGGGGATTTCCTCATTGGGCACGACAACCTGCTCGTCAAGCGGGGTCTTTGACGAACAGGAAGCGAGGGAAATGAGCAAAAGCATGACCGCCAGCAACCATCTCATGCTTCAAGTATAGTGATGAATGCAAACCCAAGTCCAGCAATTTCATTCTTCCGCAGGTGTCACCGTCGGAAGGTACCTGTCGTTGGTCTTTCGGAAATAGATCCATGCCAGGAGAAAACCGAAGCCGATCCCTCCAAGTCCCCCAAGAAGGGAGACCATCTGGCTCATTCCTTGTCTGGAGAGTATCCAGAACACCAATGGGAAGAACAACAGAGGGAAGATCAACGTGACAAATGAACTGAAGATGGTTCTGCCGGTCTTCAGATGGAGTTCGACGGCATCTCCTGGTTTGAGCGGCAAGCCCAGCTCGTTGCTCGCTTCGAATGATCGGCCTTTGTTGTTGCAGAACAGTTCGCCTTTGCATCCCGCGCAGGCGCTGGAGGAACAGACTACCAGCACTTTGTTGGGGGACAACACTTTTTCTACAATGACATGTTCAAACATCTTCTTTCTTCTCTTCTTCCGTTTCCGTCACCGGATACCGGATCGTCTCGATGGATGTCGCTTTGCCGTCCTCTCCGATGGCGAGCAACGCTCCCTGCATTTCCAAAGCGTCCCAGTTTTCACGTGACCGTTCCGGGATGGCTGTCAGGTATTTGCGTATTTCCACATCATTGGCGAAGCCTCCGATGGACATGGTCGAGCCGCATCGTCCGTTGTCCGTCAGGTATGCGGTACCGGCGGGAAGGAGGTGGGCGTCGGCTGAGAGCACTTTCGAGTGGGTGCCGATGACTGCCGCGACTTTGCCGTCCAGCAAATAACCCATAGTCTGTTTTTCCGCGCTGGTGGACGCATGAAACTGGACCAGAATGATCGGGTCTTTGTTTTCGTCACGCGCTTTGTCGACTAAGGTTTCCGCGAGGAGGAACGGATTGTTCAGATGCACTTTGGAGAAACCGCTGGTACCGAGCAGATTGATGACCACGACGGTTTTCCCGCATATTTCCACCGATCTGATACCCCGTCCGGGATCACCCATCGGGTAGTTTGCGGGACGGAGAATCCACGGGGCTTTCGCGATGAATTCCACCATATCCAGTTTATAGTAGATTTTTTCACCGCCGGTGAGGATGTCCACGTCCAGTTTGGATATCTGCATCGCATGTGCCTTTCCCAGTCCGAAACCGCTGGTCACCCCTTCTGCGTTGGCGATGACAAGGTCTATGTGTTTTTCCTCTCGGAGTTTCTTCAATTTCTTGACGGTGAAAATACCAGGTCTCCCCACGATTTCACCCAAAAACAAAACATTCATACCCACAAGAGTAAAGAAATTCCTCCAGTACGGCAAGACAGCGTCATCCGAACGTGGTACAGTGAAGGATGATGGCAAAGAACGAATACCAGACAAAAACAAGGGCGAGGATTTCCGCTTTCCTTGAGGAGAGCCGCTCTCCCGTGACCGTGGATGACCTGCATGCGGCTTTGCCTGACATCGACCTTTCCACCATCTACCGTAACATCGAGAGACTGGTGGAGGATGGGGATCTTCTCCAATTTCCGGGAAACGGCACCAACAAAGCCAGTTACCAGCTTCCCTTGGAGGATTCGTGTCATAACCATCTCCATCTGAAATGTTCGGTCTGCGGCAAAGTGATCCATCTGGATTGCCAGCAGATGCGCGATTTCGCCGATCATATCAGGCAGTACCATGGCTTTTCCCTTTCCTGTGATGATACCGTGTTGTACGGCATCTGTAAGGAATGCAGGGAGAAACAGAAAGGGCATTGACACGGAGGGTATGAGGTGCTACATTCCAATTTGCAAAAAATTTGCAAATTGAGGAATCCATGAAATATCTGCCCCTTGTCGTCATCATGCTTCTCATGCTTTTTCCTGCCGTTGCGGGGGGCGTGAGGGAACCGGCCGTCTTGGATGATCGGGACGTGATAGCCGTGACTATCGTGCCGGAAGAGACCTTTGTGAAGGCGGTTACGGGCGATACCTTCTCGATTGTGGTGATGGTCCCTCCCGGTTCGAGTCCTGAGACGTATGAGCCGACACCGAAACAGAAAGCCGCTTTGGAGAAAGCCGACGTATATCTTGCCATCGGCGTACCATCGGAGATGGCGGTGTTGCCTTCGGTGAAAGCTCCGATAGTCGACTTGGGGAAACGGGTCTCCGCCGTTTATCCCGACCTCATGCTCGGTGGTGAACGGGATCCCCATATCTGGCTTTCCGTCAGGCGGGTTCTGGTGATGCTGGATGTCATCGTTGAGGAAGCTTCCCGGCTCAAACCGGAAAAGCGTGCTTTTTTCCAAGCGAATGCCCAGGCGTACAAACAACAATTGCATGATGCCGATGACCGTGTCCGGGATAGTTTGAAAGGCTTGCAAGGATCTTCGTTTATGGTGTTTCATCCCGCCTTCGGATATTTCGCCCATGAGTACGGATTACACCAATATGCGTTGGAGGAAGACGGGAAGGAAGCGACAGCCCAGCATCTGGCGCGTATGGTCGACCTCGCCAAAAAAGAGCGATGCAAAGTGGTGTTCTACCAGGCGGAGACGGACAGCAGGCAGAGTAAGGCGTTCGCCGAGGCGATCGGAGGAGTGACCGTCCAGCTGGAACCCTTGTCCGGTGATTACCTGGGCAATCTCGGCAGGATGGCTGACGCTTTCAAGGCAGGACGATGATGCATGCGCTGGAAGTATCCGGTTTGACCGTCAGGTACGGGGAGCGTCTCGATGCTTTGAAAGACGTGAATCTGTCGGTCGCCGAAGGGCAATGTGTGGCTGTGGTGGGGCCGAACGGCGGGGGCAAATCGACACTGCTGAAGGCGGTACTGGGGTTGTGCCCCGTTGCTGCAGGAAAGATTTTGGTCTATGGAAAGCCGTTTGATCCCAAAACCAGATTGGTGGGATATGTACCGCAGTACGGCACCATGGAACGTTCCTTCCCGATAACAGTCACCGAAGTGGTGGAGAGCGGTGCGGTCAAAGGTGGTTTGCATCCGTTCTCTTTCCATACCGACAGGTCTGCGGCGTTGGGCTGTCTGGAGAAAGTGGGCTTGCGTGATTTGGGAAACCGGCTTGTCGGTGAATTATCGGGAGGCCAGTTTCAACGGCTCCTCATCGCCCGGTGTCTTGCGATTCAGCCGAAAATGCTGTTGCTGGATGAACCGACCAGCAGTGTCGACCCGCAAAATCGGGAACACATCTATCGTCTTTTGGATGGTTTCCGCAAGGAGGGGATGACCATTGTATTGGTCACCCATGATGTCGAAGCCGTACAAGGTCGTGTCGACAGGTCAATCCGTTTGGACGGGAGGGTGCTCGATGATTGACGCGTTGGTTTCTTATGCGTTTCTCCGCCATGCGGTGCTTGCAAGCCTGATGGCTTCCGTTGTCTGCGGGGTGATCGGGGTCGTCATCGTCGAGAAGAAACTGGTGATGATGAGCGGTGGTATCGCCCATACCGCATATGGTGGTGTGGGGTTGGGATATTTGTGTGGATTTCCACCCCTGCTTGGAGCCGCCTTGTTTTCCGTGGGTGCCGCGTTGGGTATCGGCTATGTGCGGCGGAGCGGAAAACTCAAGAGTGATGTGGCCATCGCCTTGTTCTGGTCTCTCGGCATGTCGCTCGGGGTGTTCTTTGTTTCCTTGATGCCCGGTTATCCCCCGGATCTCAACGCTTACCTGTTCGGGAACATTCTCTCGGTGACCCGCAGTGACCTTATCATGATGGCTGTCTTGATGACGTTGGTCGTGGTGGTCATTCTGGCTTTCTTCGAGGATTGGAAGGCTTATCTGTTTGATGAGGAGTTCGCTTCTGTTTCAGGGTTGGATACGCGGTTTCTGGAATATGCATTGCAGATCCTCATCGCGCTTTCTGTTGTGGTGTTGATCAGATTGGTGGGCATCATCATGGTCATCGCGCTTTTGTCGGCGCCTGCAGCCTGCGCGTCCTTATGCACGAGGACGCTTTCCCGCAGGATGCTTTCTGCGATCGTTTTTTGCTTGTTGTTCTGTCTGTCCGGGTTGTACGTGAGCTATGTCTTCGATCTGTCCAGCGGAGCGACCATTGTGATGATCTCCGTAGCCGGCTATTTCGTTCTTTCCTTGGTTCGTGGCAAGAACGATTAGAAATCGCAACAGACCAGAAAACCGTTGGGAATCAACGAAGCGGTGAGGAAGAAGTGCTTCGGCATTCCGTCCTGTTTCTGTTTTTCCCCGAACTCCAGCGTATGGAGGTACGGGACAAGGATGCCGGAAAGCGTTCCGACTATGGCTCCGGTCAAAACATCAGAGAGAAAATGGGACCCGCTCATGATTCGGCTCGCAGCCGTCGCCGTCGCCAGGGTATAACAGCCTGCGATGACGGGAATCTTCCATTTTGAGTCAGGGAAATACTTGCTGAACACATAACTGGTGAAGGCCGCACCGGTGAAAGCCAGTGTGGTGTGGCCGGAAAAGAAACTGGCATTCCAATCGTCTTCTGCCGGGCTGCCGCTGAAATACATATATGGACGCGCACGTGAGATGGTATCTTTGGAGAGTTCCTTCAGGCCGTTGGAAAGCAATACGCTTTCGGCGTACATCATGGCGATGGTTCCCCATTCGCTTTTGTCTGTAGCCGCAAGCATGGCCGCCGTGCCAAGGCTGGCCACTTCGAGGATCGTTCCTGCCTGGCCGAGTTTTTTATTGTATGGTTTCATGAAGAGACGGTCGAACGCGTTCACGGAATCTGAGGACAACACCGTGGTTGGATACGTTGCCGTTTTGGGGGCATAGGTCTTGCAGATGAGATCGGTGGCATTCACCGTCAAGGCTGATCCCCATGCGATGGAGTCGACGACAGCGTTGAGATGGAAAACCTCGGCTGACAACGGGGAAAGGGACATGATCGCCAACAAGAGGGCAAGGATATGTTTTCGCATACTGGAAGGATAGCCGAGAACGGGTGTATGCTCAAGTCAGGAGCGTGTGTCATGTTGGAACTATCGGTCGGGAGGGATTTCCCTTCCATCCAGGAGACCCTTAACGCAGTGCCGTATGGGTCACCCGCACACATCACGATCGCACGTGGCGTGTATCACGAAAAGCTGTTTTGTGACAAACATGACCTTTTCCTTGAAGGTGAGGAAGAGGGGGTCGTCATCAGCAATGGCGACGGCGGGAAAGAAATCCTCAAGGATGGGTTCAAACGGGGGACGTTCAGGTCCTATACGGCTTTTTTTTCCGGTGAGCGCCTGCGTTTGGAAAACCTGACCATCGAGAACAGCGCCGGCAAGGGGGAGGAGGTTGGCCAGGCTGTGGCGCTCTATCTGGATGTGCGTCATGCCAGCCTCAACCATGTCTGTCTCTCCGGTTGGCAGGATACGTTCTTTCTTGCACCGTTACCCGAAAGGGAACGGGAGGAGCGCGGGTTTGTCGGTCCCCGGCAATTCACTCCGCGGCTTCCCAGCGAAGTGGTGGTCAGGAATTCGACGATTGCCGGTGATATTGACTTCATTTTTGGCGGCGCTGATGCCTTGTTCTCCCATTGTGTGATCGTTTCCCGACGGGCGGGCTATGTGGCGGCGCCTTCAGGGCACGGTGCTGAACGTGGTTTTGTCTTCGACGAATGCGATTTCCAGAACGGAAGTCCTATGGAACAGTCGGTGTATGTGATGCGTCCTTGGCGACCTGAGGGGAAAGTGACCTGCATCCGATGCCATTATGGGCGGCACATCAACGTTTTGGGGTGTTCTCCTTGGAAGGGTTTGGAACAGGAGAAACAGTTCACTTTTGCGGAATGCGAGTGTTCTTCTGATGGCCCGATGAAGCGGGAAGCGCCATCGACGACTCTGCCTTTCGAGAAAGCTTCCGGGCTTATCGGGACGTTTTGCAACGAATAAGCACTCATGATGCGAATGTGTTGAAGGCCTGACGATAAGAAGACGCAGGAAACGAAGGGTATTCTCTGCGTTTTTTTAGCAAATTCCTTTCAATAAAGAAAAACTTGACAGTATTGAAAACAGGGCTTACCATTTGGTAAAATTGTATCCAATATCCAGTATACTGTATAAGGGATACTACAAAAGGAGTTTGTATGAAGAGAGGTTTGATTGCGTTGTTGGTTGTGGTTCTGATGAGTACCATGGTCTTTGCGAATGGTTCTTCAGAGGCATCTGCCCCAGCGAGTTCTGGCTCTGCAAAGAAACAGACTATCACATTACGGATCGGTTCAGGGCATTCCACATCGAATCCGTGGATTACTGCGCTGGAAGACTATTTTGTGAAAAATGTTTCCGATCGTGTAAGCAAAGAAACAAACTACCAAATCAATTGGGTTAAGAACTATGGTGGTTCTGTTATTACTTTGGGCAATGAATTGCAGGGAGTCCAAAGTGGCCTTGTTGATATTGGATGCACAATTCTGGTATTCGAAGCTTCTCGGTTACCGCTGGTGGATATGGTATACAGTATGCCTTTCTCTTGTTCTGATCCTCTGATTGTTGCGGATGTAATTAAGAAAATGTATGCCGAATATCCGGAATTCACTACTGTTTATGAACAGAAGTACAACCAGCACTATCTTGGGATCGGAGTTTCAGATCCCTATGGTTTCTTCTCCACAAAACCCGTCAAGTCACTGAAAGATGTTGCCGGCATGAAGATTGGAGCGGCAGGCATCAACCTTGCTTGGATTGAGGGTTCCGGAGCCGCTGGTGTGCAGACTTCGTTGAATGATACATATCAGAACCTGCAGACCAACGTTTGCCAAGCGACAATCCAGCCGACTCATTCCTGCGTCAACCTCAAGGTCTACGAAGTCGCTCCGTACTATCTCGACGCGAACTTCAATGTCGTGCCGTTCAACTCCATAACTGTCAACAAGCAGACATGGGATTCTCTGCCTGCTGAGGTGAAAAAGATTTTGACCGAAGTGGGTGACGGATATCTGGATTATGAGGCGAATTACATCAACACCGTTCATGCGGAAGACTTAAAAGCAATTAAGGCCGTTGGAGGAACGGTCATTACGTTAAGTCGCGAAGAACAGGAGCGTTGGGCTGCTTCCATTCCTGATATTGTTCATGATTTGGTGAAACGTCTGGATGCTGCTGGGTACAAGGGTTCAGCAATTGTCGGAAGATATTATCAGCTTCTTGAAGAAAAAGGTGTGAAGAGAGTCCGTAACTGGAACATCTCGAAGTAAAAGGGCTGAGCAAAATGGTCATTCCTTGCGGGATGGCCATTTTGCATCGTGTAATCCGGAATCAATGTTTCGACATCGATGAAAAGAAGGCTGGATATGGGCATTTTTCGAAAGATTAGCAAAGGGTTAGAGACTTTTTTGGCATGGATGGATGGGATAGCATCCATTTCCATTGCAGTCATTATGGTGCTGATTACAGCAGATGTATTGAGTCGTTTGCTTTTAAACAAACCGTTCGTAGGAACTGCAGAGATTGTCAGCAGCATCATTATCATTGTCTGTTTTTTAGAGATTCCTTATGTCTCGGTGAAAGGTGCTCATGTGCGGACAACCGTTTTGTATGACAAGGTTGGACAAAAAGGGAAATTGATCATTGACATTATTTCCGCATTATTTGGAATCGTTGTTTATTACTTTATTATTCGAGCCAGTTCGCCTGACTTTTTGAATGCGATAAGAATCAATGAGGCGGAAATTGCCGGTTCATATCATTTTACGACGATTCCCGGTAGGTTTGCCATCATCTTTGGCGCAGGTTTGATGATTTTTGAGTTTGTCAACCAAATCGTCAAATATTCGTATGAATTGATTACCGGGAAAAAGTTCTCTGGTGAAGGAGAATCAAAATGAGTCCAATGGTTATTGCATTGTTTTCGTTGGTTTTGCTCCTTGTTTTGATTTTTTGCGGGATCCATCTAAGCACATCCCTGATGTTTACCAGTCTGGTGACGGTTTTTTTCTTCACGGGAAGATTTGCTGTCGCGATGAATGTATTGGCCCAGTCTGCATGGGGGGCCGTACGGCAATACATGTTTGGGGTTATTCCTTTGTTTGTCTTGATGGGTTTGTTTGCAAATTTGTCAGGCGCAAGCAAGGACTTGTATGATTCGGCATCCTTGATGTTGAAAAAAGTGCGTGGTGGAGTGGGGGTGGCAACGGTTGTGGCGAATGCGATTTTTGCCGCTATAACAGGTGTTACTGTCGCTTCTGCGGCAATATTTACCAAAATTGCTTTGCCGCAAATGCTTCGTTTGAACTACAACAAGAAATTCGCTCTTGGAACCATTTCGGGTTCGGCCATTCTTGGTATGCTGATTCCTCCAAGTCTGTTGATGATTGTCTATGGTTCACAAGCTGATGTTTCCATAGGAAAGTTGTTTGTCTCGGCTATCATTCCTGGAATCATTATGACCATCGCTTTTATTATAGTCATCCTTATTGTTGGGAAAGTGAAACCTTCATACATTCCTGAAGTGGAACAATTGACTGAAGAAGAAAAGAAAGACTATTGGAAGATTGTACTGAAACCTTGGCCTATCATTGTGTTGATCATTGTCTCTCTCGGCGGTATTTGGGGTGGTTTTTTTACACCCACTGAAGCGGGAGGAGTCGGAGCATTCGGAGCTTTCCTGATTGTCTTGTTCAAAAAAGGTTTTAAAAAGAAGGAAATCTGGGAAACACTGCTTTCCGCCGGTTCAACATCTGGAAGTGTTTTGATTCTGTTGGTTTCCGCTTCGACGTATTCCAAAACGTTGTCTATGTGCGGGATCATCAATTCCATAAGCGCTTTTGTGGAAGGACTGAATATTGCTCCTCTCGGTGTCATTCTCATCTTCATTCTGATATTGATGATTCTGGGGTGCATACTCGACTCGACTTCAATCCTTTTGCTGACAACACCGCTTATGTGTCCGATAGTTCGCGATATGGGATATGACATGGTCTGGTTCGGCCTTGTCATGATTATCGCCATTGAAACAGGTATGATCACTCCACCGTTTGGTATGAACGTGTTTACGGTGAAATCGTCGTTGTATGGCATTAAAGGTTGTGAAAATACAACGGTGAATGACATTTTTGCGGGCTCGACGCCGTTCTTGATTGCAATTATTGTTGTTGATTTGCTTTGTGTCTTTGTTCCATCACTGGTAACGTATTTGCCGAATCACATGTAATGAAAACTTATATCTCATAAGGAGGAATTATTGAGATGAGTGACGTGAAGATTCCAATGAAAAAGACTGCTATCGTGTTGATCGAGCCCCAGAATGATTTTCTGTCTCCGGGTGGGACAATGTTTGCCCATATCAAGGAACAGCTGGCTGACCGTCATGTCATTGCCAACCTCCAGGATTTGTTGGCTAATGCACGCGGAAAAGTCGCAAAAATCTTCTATTGCCCGTTCCACCCGTTCGATGCCGGATTCCCCGAACTGAAAAAAGGTGGACCGGCATATGAGGGCTTACGCGGAATCGAAATCGACATGAAAGCTGATTGGGGTACTGGAGCATGGTTGCGCGGTACTCCTGGACCGGAGATCATCAAAGAACTGACCCCTCAGAAAGGGGATGTGGTGGTTGAGGGCAAGAAAACACTTGATGCGTTCCATTCGACAGGTTTGGATTACTATCTGCGGGCGAATGAGATCGAATATGTCGCTTTCACTGGTTTCCATACTGATTGGTGCGTTGAGTCAACAGCACGTTCAGCTTACGACAAAGGCTATCGTGTCATTGTCATCGGTGACTGTACTGCCACTGACACGCAAGAAGAACAGGATTTCTGTGAGAAATGGATTTTCCCGAAGATTGGGAAAGTCATGGATCATAAGACTTTCTTGAAAGCTTTAGTATAAGCTCTTTCGCTCATTCGTAGAAAGGAAAGGGGGCAGAGCAAATGGTATGTTCTCTGCCCTTTTTCCTGTTTTGAGGGGTTCTGTACCTGTCTACAACGATTTTTTCTTTTTGTATGTGGCTTACCGTTTTTGATTGTTTACATGAGGAGTATATATGCGAAGTTTGACAATCAGACCTATCAATACAGGTTTTGTCACCATGGTTCCCAAGCTTTATCTGTATCATCACTCGACTGTGCAATTCTATCCTGATGCTTCTGACAAAGAAGAATTATTTCCTGTTTTCACGTATTTGGTTGAAGGTGGTGAAAAACTTTTGTTGATTGATACGGGAATGTCTGATACAAAACGGGCAAACACATATCACCATCCGGGTTCCATGCAACCTGAAGGTATGTCCATTATCGAGCAACTTGCGAAAATTGGTTACAAACCTGAAGATGTCGAGATTGTCGTTTTCACACATCTCCATTGGGATCATTGTTTTTATATGCAGAAGTTTACCAAAGCGAAATTTTTCGTCAATACAAAAGAATATGCTTTTGCAATGAATCCAATCCCCTTATATTACAAGTCCTATGAGGCTCCTCAACTTGGCATAACTCGTCCCTTTGAAGGGATTCCGATGGAAATGGTTGAAGGTGAAACAGAAATCATGCCCGGTGTGCGAGTGTTCGAAACTCCTGGCCATTCTGTGGGTCATCAATCAGTTGAAGTGGATACAGCAGAGGGTAAATACCTTGTCTGTGGTGACGCCGTATTCATAATGGACAATCTTAGGCCGATACCGCAAATTCATTATGATATAACTCCTCCCAACCGTTTCGCAGATATAATTGCGACATGGCGAAGCATAGAAATCATCAAGGAACGAGCCGAAAGCGAAGATAAGATCCTGATTTGTCATGATCGGGCAATGTTGGATCGTGCGGAAAAAACACCAATCATAGGATGAAATCATAAAATGAAGGGATCTATGCCAGTCATCGCGGTTATTGCTTGCTTTGATACAAAATACCACGAACTGTTGTTTGTGCGTGATAAGATCAAATCGCTCGGCTGTATGCCGTTATTGATAGATATCAGTACAGGTCAAAATCCTCCCGGCATTGACATAACGCCTGATGTTTCCCGTGAGGAAGTTCTGCGTGGAGGTGGCATCGATATTTCTGAATTAGGAAGAATGGACAAAGGTACTGCAATAATGACAATGGCGGATTGTGCTGCAAAGACGATTTCAACGTTGTACAAAGATGGCAAGTTTGATGGAATTCTCGGAATGGGCGGCTTGCAAAATACAGTCATCTGTTCCTCTGCATTACGTTCCCTGCCCCTTGGATTTCCAAAAGATATTTGTTCGACGATAGCATGCGGAAATCGTTCTTTTGATACGGTTGTCGGGGACAAAGATATTGCGGTTTTACCTTCCATTGTGGACTTCGCAGGAATCAATCCCATCAGTGAAGTAGTCTTGACTAATAGTGTTGCCATGGTTATCGGGATGGTGCGTTATGGGCAGCATAAGATAGATACTCATGGGGAACAATATATTGGTACGACTTTGATGGGGATCACTAATGATACAGTCATGAGAGCCGTGAATGACCTCACGGCTAAGGGTTTGCATGTCATTAGCTTCCATTCTACAGGTGTAGGAGGAAGAGTTCTCGAATCATTGATCAGAGAAGGTGTGATTACTTCTGTTATGGATTTGTGCCTTCATGAGATGACTGCAGAATATCTTGGTGGAGTAGGTTATAGCAGGGGAGCAAACAACCGTCTTTGTGCGGCGGCTGAGATGGGCATTCCCGAATTGGTTTGTCCCGGTGGAATTGATTTTGCGTGTTTGAGTAAAGAGGATTTCCTCAAAGATGAGGAAGAACGAGGGTATGTGTGGCATACAAAGGGGTATCTTACACATACTCGGTTATGGGAAAGTGAGATTCTGGATATCACAAGGACAATAGTCAAAAGAGTAAATGCAGCCCAAGGCCCGGTAGAAGTGATTCTCCCTATGGGTGGTTTGCGTACACTGAGTCGACCAGGAGAATTTTTCCATAAGCCGGAAACAATTATGAAAATGAAAAGTGTGTTTGTGGAAGAGTTAAGGAAGGGTGTCATATTCAAGACTTATGATTTGAATTTCGATGATGCTGAGTTCGGTGATATCTGCGCGCAAGAAATGATGTCGCTTTTGCAAGCGAAAGGGAAAAAATGAGTATCAGGGATTATCAGGAACTTGTAGACCAAATCAGTCATGCCGCAAAAAAGATGTATGATTTGCGTTACGAAATGAGTAATGGCGGTAATCTGAGCCTCCGTATCCCAGGTAAGGATTGGATGTTGGTGAAAGCGACGGATGTGGCTTTTGATGAAATTGCTGTTTCTTCATTGGTCATTACGGATTTTGATGGAAATCTTATCGAGGGTGATAAGAAAGCTTCGAAGGAATCTTTGTTGCATGGGGCCTTATACAAAGCATTTCCTTCGGTTGGTGCCATCATGCATTGTCATTCGCCTTATGCGACCGCATGGGCTGCCGGGCATGATTCTCTTAAGTTTGCGACTCATCACGCTCTTCAGAAATTAGGTGCCTGCCCAGTATTTGACACCCATTCTTATGTAGTGTCAAAAGATTACTTTCCGGAGATTGTACACTCATTCCAAAGCATGCCGACAATGAAGGCTTTCCTCTTGAGAGGACACGGACAAGTGACTGTAGGAAGCAATATAAGGGATGCCACCTATCTTGCGGAACTGGTGGAAGAAACAGCACAAATATCCATTCTAGCCAATATTGCGAATGATGGGTGTTTTTCTCCTCAGTATTCCTAACGAACCTATTTTCATTGCAAAAAAAAACTTGTATAGTTTTTTAGAAGGAAATTTGTATTGTATGAATCAACCGAAACTCCAGTGCATGACTGTTTCCAATTCTGTGTATTTATGGATCAAAAATGCCATAATAGATGGTGAATTGAAAGCCGGAGAACATCTTGTCCAAGAAGAATTGACGGTGAAACTTGGTGTAAGCCGTACCCCGGTGCGAGATGCAATGAAGCGCTTGGAATCAGAAGGTCTGATCGTAAATCGTCCTTATTATGGGGTGACGGTGTTTCAGCCAACAACAGCACAGTTGAAGGAAATATACGAAATCAGGAGTTTGCTGGAACAGTATTGTGCGGCTCGTACTTGCCAGATAGCGTCAGACAAGGAGTTGCAAAGCATCAGGAATATCAATGACAAGATGTCGAAAGCCTCTCCCTCAACAAATGAATACATGCAATTGGATTTCCAGTTTCATAAGAGGATTTGCGAATTGTCAGGATGTACCGATACGACTCTTGGAATGCTGGAAAGCTTGTGGAATAAAAGCAGCAGCTTCAAATCGTTGTATTTCCAGTTGAACGGATGCGCTGAGAATACCATTGAAAAGCATTATATTATCGCAGATTGCCTGATCAGGCGGGATACAGAAGGTGTTCAATTGGCTATCGCGGATCATTTGAGGGAAGTCGTGAATAGCGTCAGTACATCAGCAGTCCTTCATTGAATTACCATAATTCAGTTCTCAATGAATGAGCGGATACCTCATGTTGTTGCTTGTCGTTGAAGGTGACGGCAGTGGTCATCAGATTGATGATAGGTTATGATGGTCATATGCATGAAGAACCATATGTCCTGGTCATCGGGGCGACGAATATCGATGTATGTGGGAAAAGCCATAGCCGTGTGGTATTGAAGGATTCCAATCCCGGAACGGTTTCCCTCTCGACAGGGGGTGTCGGGCACAACATTGCGTTGAATCTTGCCTTGATGGGAATGCCGGTCAGGTACATCACCGCTCTTGGGGATGATGAACATGGTAGGATGGTGTTGGATGAAGGGCGGCGAGCCGGCATAGAGTATGTGCTTCCGCCGTTTCCCGGTTTGCGTACGGGCACCTATGTGTATGTCAGTGACGCTGATGGGGACATGGTGGTGGCGGTGAACGATATGGAAGTGACGGCTTCGCTTACGGTGGAGATGCTTGAACCGTATGCCAACATGATGGGGCAGGCAGCTCTTGTGGTGACGGAGGCGAATCTCCCTGCGACAACCCTTGCCTTTATCGCGGATCACAGTTCGCGTTTGGCGGCAGACCCTGTTTCCACTATCAAAATGGGACGCCTTGCAGGTCTTTGGAATCGTCTTTTCTTGTTCAAACCAAATAAACTGGAAGCGGAAATGCTGACCGGAGTAACCATTTCGGATGAAAGAAGCCTGCAGAAAGCTTGCCGTACAATGGTGGACTGGGGTATCGGGAATGTGGTGGTTTCCCTAGGATCGGATGGAGCGTGCCTGATGAACAAACAGCGGTATCTGCACTATCCGGTTGCCAAAACCGACAAAATGGTGAATGCTACAGGGGCCGGTGATGCGTTTGTCGCTGGTTTCTGTTTTGGGATCATGCGTCGAAACAATGATGCGTTTGCGCTCCGTTGCGCTTTGGCAGCCTCGGCGTTGACCATCGAATCGGAAGCGGCCGTAAATGCCCAGATCAACGGGGGAGCGGTCATGCAACGTGCAGGAGTGTGCAATGAATCAGTATCTTGATATTACGGAAGAAGTGCGACAAGCGTTGGAAGCCCATAAACCGGTTGTGGCTTTGGAAAGCACCATCATCAGCCACGGAATGCCGTATCCGAAAAACGTGGAGACGGCGAAATTGGTTGAGAAGACCATTCGTGACGCAGGTGCGGTTCCCGCGACGCTTGCCATCATCAAAGGTCGTCTGAAAGTCGGCCTGACAGCTGATGAGTTGGAGTACTTCGGCAAGAAAGGGGTGAAGATCACGAAAGCGAGCAGGCGGGATATCCCGTATCTGTGCGCCCGGGGTGAGGATGGGGCCGCTACGGTTGCGGCTACAATGGCCATCGCATCTTTGGCAGGCATCGAAGTCTTTGCCACCGGTGGTGTCGGTGGTGTTCATCGGGGAGTGGAACAGACCATGGACATCTCTGCCGATCTTGAGGAACTGTCACGTACGCCGGTCATGGTGATTTGTGCGGGTGCGAAGGCGATTCTTGATCTTCCCCGCACCATGGAATACCTGGAGACGAAAGGCGTGACGGTCATCGGCTACCAGACAGATGAGTTGCCTGCTTTCTATACACGGAAAAGCGGCTTGAAGGTGACGGTACGTTCCGACACTCCTGAAGACATCGCTGCGATATGGAAAGCGAAACAGGCTGTCGATCCTGTGCGCGGAATGTTGGTGACCAATCCGATACCCGAGCAATACAGCATGGATCCAGAATATATCAACAAGGAAATCGGGATAGCGCTTCAGGAAATGGGAAAACTGGGCATCACGGGGAAGGACACCACGCCCTACTTGCTGGATAAAATCCAGAAGCTCACCGGGGGAGCCAGTTTGGAAGCGAACATCAGACTGGTGGTGAACAACGCCGCGCTGGCGGCGAACATCGCTATAGCTCTGGCAGGGTGAACCGGTTTTTTTCGTAATGTAACTAAATTTATTTTGTATGTGAGCAGTTTTTATGTAAAAACTGTTGCATGCTTATACATTTTTCTGTATATAATTACAAAATCATAGGGAAGGAAGTATATGCAGTATAAGCTCGACGAAACATATTGTCTTGAGGAATTCAAGAAATTACTTGCCATTGACAGCACCACATCCTGCTGCCAGGCGGTACAGGATTTCGTGCAAAAAGAAGTAGAGGCGATGGGATATCCGGTACAGGTGACCCATAAGGGCGGCCTTATTGCGGATCTTGGCGGAAAAGGGAACACGCTTGTCGTCACCGCACATTTGGATGACATCGGACTGATGGTCAGGTCCATCAAGAGCAACGGAACCTTGATGGTCTGTGAGATCGGTGGATTGAGACCCTATGTGGCCGAACGGGAGAGCGTGCGCATCTATACCAGGGATGGCAGAATGTATACGGGAGAAATCCAGCGGGACATCTCCAGCATCCATGTCAGCACGGATGATGCCTGGACGCAGCAATCCGACTATCGGAAAAACATTGGGGTCATCATTGATGCGCCGGTAAGCAATCCGCAGGAAGTCCGGGCGCTGGGGATCGAAGTGGGGGATATCATCGCGTTGGAACCCAGGTTCAGCTATGCCAACCGCTATATCAAATCCCGCTTCATTGATGACAAAGCCTGTGTGGCGATTCTGCTTGCCGGTATGAAAATGATGAAAGAGAAACATATCGCGCCAAAACGTCATGTGCTTGCGTATTTCGCGGTGTATGAGGAGATCGGGCATGGTACGACTTGGCTTCCTGACGGGGTCGAGGATTTGCTGGCGGTCGATATCGCCTGCTGTGGTCCGGAACAGACCAGCGATGAACGCAAAGTATCCATTTTTGCGAAGGACTCCCGGTTCCCGTATCATTATGAGATGACCAATGAACTGATCGCCACAGCCAAGGCGGAAGGTTTGGATTATGCCATCGATGTCCTCACGCCGCATTATGGGACGGATGGGGATGCGACGATTCTCGCCGGCTATGATGTGCGTCATGCGGCCATTGGGCCGGGAACGCAGGGAAGCCATGGTTTTGAACGCACCAACATGACAGGGTTGGCGAATGTCTATGCCCTGATGATGGCGTATTTGTTGAAATGATTTGTCACATCGTCTTAGACGATGAGATGGATAGAAGGATGGTTTATATGAAGAGAACGATGATTATTGCCATGGTGCTTGCATTAATCTGCCTGCCGTTGTTTGCGACGGGACAGACGGAAACGGCACAAACAACACAGGCCGCGCCGAAAAAAGTTCTGCGTTATGCCCAGAGCAACCCGAAATTGGCGTTGGACGAGCATACCAATTCCAACAGCGGTGTAGCCACGCAAGTGGACCTTGTACAGGAAGGGTTGTATAAGTGGAATGAGGACAACAAGGAAGAAATTGTCCTTGCCGCTGATTGGCCGACCATTTCCGCGGATGGTTTGACGTATACCATCAAACTGAAATCCGGAGTGGTGTTCTCAGACGGTCAGCACCTGACCAGTGATGACGTCAAATACACCTTTGAACGTATGTTCACACCTTCCACCAAAGCCGTCAACACGTATATGTACGACATGATCGCAGGCGCAAAAGAGATGCTTGCGGGAAAAGCGACCTCGTTGTCCGGTTTCAAGAAGATCGATGATTTGACTTTCTCCTTCACTTTGAGTTATCCGTTCTCCGGCTTCTTGAAGAATCTTGGCATCAGCTACGCCTGTATCTTCCCGAAGGATGCCTGCACGGCAGCCGGTGCCAATTGGGGTCATGGGACCAATTTGGTCGGAACCGGCCCATACATGATCAAGGAAAATGACGGCCAGACCAAAGTCGTTTATGTGAAGAACCCGAAGTACCGCGGAAAGGCGAATCTGGATGAGATCGACATCCTGTTCATCGATGACCACAACACCAAGATGCTGGAGTATGAAGCGGGCAACATCGATCTTTGCCAGTTGGACAACGAATTGTACCAGCAGTACAAGGATTCCGATCTCAAGGGTGACATCACCCAGTATACTCCGCTCGGAACGGTATTCGTGAACCTTAATCTGAAGACTCCTGAACTCTCTGATGTCAGGGTCCGTCAGGCTCTTTCCCTTTCCATTGACCGCAAGTCCTATTGTGAAGACTTCCTTGATGGAACCGGTATTCCCGCGACGGGCTTCCTCAATCCGAGTGATCTTGGGTATATGAAACGCGATCCGTATGAGTATAACCCTGAAAAAGCGAAACAGTTGCTTGCCGAAGCCGGTGCGACCAATCTTCACCTGAAGGCGAGAGTTCGTTCCAGAGACCAGAAGGAATTTGTCTACATCCAGAACTGCTTTGCCAAGATCGGCGTGCAGATGGATATTGAGATTTTGGATGCAGGTGTCTGGTATTCGGAATGGGGTGCGGGAAAAATCCAGACGATGTGGATGGGCTGGTTCCCGTTGTATGCTGATGCCGACAACCACATGTACACGTACTTCTTCTCCGAGAACAACGCGAAGAAGTCTGTGTTCTATACCAACCAGAAATTCGACGACCTCATCACCAAAGCACGTTTGGATACCAACGATGCAGTCCGGCAGAAATTGTACGAAGAAGCCGACACCATCCTTTCAAGAGAGGACTATGTCTGCATTCCTTTGTACTATCCGCTGTACACCTTCGTCGCCAAACCCTACGTCAAGAACATGAAGGTAGGCAACTTGATCTACCATCTCAACGACGTGGATATCGATACCGCTCTTCAGCAGAAATCGAAGTGATGGGTGGTGATTTTCAGGCATGGCCTTGGAGACAAGGCCATGCTTTGCTTAAGAAAGACGGGTTTTCATGAAAACATATCTGATAAAACGCATATTACAGGCGGTAGGCGTGATTTTCGCCATATCGTTCATCACTTTTTTCATCCTGAACATCGTGCCTGGCAATCCGGTGCAGTTGATGCTCGGGGAATTCGCCACGCCTGAAACCATCGAGCGGGTGACCCATGAGATGGGTTTGGACAAGCCCGTCTGGCAACAATACTTCAATTGGCTCGGCAAAATGCTCAAAGGGGACTTCGGCGTCTCCTATTTCCAACAGAGGCCGGTCATTGAGCTTTTGGGGAAAGCCTTCAAAGTCACCGCGAGACTCGCGCTTTCTTCCTATGTGCTCGCAATGTTTTTCGGCATTGCGTTCGGCATCATCGCCGCCATGCACCAGAACAAATTCCTGGACAAACTGCTGATGGTCCTGTCCATCGGAGGTATTTCCGCACCGAACTTCTGGATAGCCATCATCCTGCAGATTGTGTTTGGATTGAAATTGCATTGGTTGCCCATATCAGGTGTGCGGACATTCGCCGCATATGTGCTCCCCACCATTGCCTTGGGAACCAGATATGCAGCCAGCATTTCCCGTATCACCCGTACCAGCATGCTGGAAGTGGTGAAACAGGATTATGTCCGGACCGCGCGGGCGAAAGGGTTGTCCCGTTGGAAGGTGACGATGCGTCATACGTTTCGGAATGCCTTGATTCCGATTGTTACGGTGGCGGGTTCGGATTTGTCCACGATTTTTACCGGATCCATGTTGATCGAAATGGTCTTTTCCATCCCGGGCGTCGGAAAGATGTTCCTCGATTGCATCGGCAATCGTGACCTCCCGCTCGTGGAAGGCGGGGTCATGTATATCGCAACTATCTGTGTCATCGTCTACCTTGCGGTTGATCTCCTGTATGCAGTCATCGATCCGCGGATCAGATTGGGAGGGGAAAATGAATAAGCGACGTCAGGTACCCGAAAACACCCGCGGTTTCTATAAGATCAGCTGGGATCTCCTGAAGAAAAACAAGATGGCCATGGTTTGCCTGTGGATCGTCATCGCCTTGGTGTTCGTCGCGATATTCGCCCCTTTGCTTGCCCCCTATGATCCTGATCTTCAGATCATCAAGGAAAAACTGCAGAAACCGAATCGTATCCATCTGTTGGGTACCGATGAGTACGGCAGGGATATCCTCTCCAGGATCATTTTCGGTTGCCGAATCTCCCTGTCCGTCGGTGTGATTTCCCAGTTGATCGGCATGGTGATCGGTTTCTTCATGGGCGTATGCGCAGGCTACTTCGGCAAGAAGGTGGATGCCATCATTTCGTTCATCATCCAGGTGTTCAGCTCTTTTCCGTTCCTGTTGTTTGCCATCGCCATCATGTTCGTGCTCGGTCCGGGGTTGAACAATCTGTACATCGCGCTGGGATTGCTTTCATGGACAACCACCGCGCGCTTGATCCGTGGTGATGTCCTGAAGTTGAAAAACAGTGAATATATTCAGGCATGTATCGTTGGTGGAGGCAGCAATTTCAGGATCATCATGAAACACTTGCTTCCCAACTGTTTCTATACCTTGATCGTCACGCTCACCCTCGGCATCCCCAATGCGATTCTCAGCGAGGCTTCCATGAGTTTCCTCGGTTTGGGTGTCCAGCCTCCGATGTCCAGTTGGGGTTCGATGATCAGCGGGGCTCAGTCATATATCCGGAGCGCCACGTATTACAGCGTCGCCCCTGGAGTCGCCATCATCATCACCGTCATGGCATTCAACCTGCTCGGTGACGGTCTTCGGGATGCGTTGGACCCGAAGATGCGTTCATAGGAGAATCAGGAAATGGCAGAAACGGAAGATTTGCTGGTGATCAAAGACTTATGCATGAGCTTTTATACGGAAAAGGGGAAGTTGCCTGCACTGTCCAGTGTCAATCTGAAAATCGGTAAGGGGCAGGTGCTCGGAGTGGTGGGGGAATCAGGGTGCGGCAAGAGCATGACGGCCTTGTCCATCATGAAACTGATACCTTCTCCTCCGGGGAAAATTGACAGCGGGAACATCCTGTTCGAAGGCAAAGACTTGGTCGCCCTTGATGAAAAACAGATGGAGAAGATCAGGGGAAAGGAAATCGCCATGATTTTCCAAGAACCGATGTCTTCGCTCAATCCCGTCGTCCCTGTGGGCAAACAGATTGTGGAGACCATTCAGGTACATGAACGCATGCCCAAGGCGGAAGCGAACCGACGTGCTTTGGAAATGATCAAGAAAGTGGGCATTCCCATGCCGGAGAAAGTGTTCCGTTCCTGTCCCCATCAGCTTTCTGGCGGTATGCGGCAACGCATCATGATCGCTATGGCGTTGGTCTGCAAGCCTGCGCTTTTGATTTGTGACGAACCGACCACTGCTTTGGATGTCACCATTCAGGCCCAGATACTCAAGTTGATTCTTGACTTGCGGGATGAGACCGGGACATCGGTTCTGCTCATCACCCATGATATGGGTGTCATCAGCGAAGTGGCTGAAATGGTCGCAGTCATGTATACGGGGGAAGTGGTGGAATACACCAATACCAAGGAACTGTTCACCCATCCGCTCCATCCCTATACCATAGGGCTTATGGATTCCATTCCGCGTCTGAATGAGGATGTGGATGTCCTGCATGTGATCCCCGGTTCCGTTCCCATGCTTACGGATCTTCCCGAAGGGTGTCTGTTCTCCCCTCGGTGCCCGTTTGCCAAGGATATCTGCAAGAGAAAGCGTCCAAGTATCTATGGGGACGAAGGCCACCAGGTGAGATGCTTCAAGTATGCGAATGACTGGGAGAAACAATCATGATGGAAACAGAGACGCGCCCGTTACTGGAAGTCGACCATTTGAAGAAGTATTTCACTACCAAGACGACAAGCCTCTCCGGAGGCAAAGGCTGGGTGAAGGCTGTCGATGATATCAGTTTCCGAGTGAATGTAGGGGAAACGTTGGGCATCGTCGGAGAATCGGGATGCGGCAAATCGACGTTGGCGAAAACCATCATCCGTTTGATCGAACCGACAAGCGGTACCATCACTCTTGAAGGCCAGGATTTCACCAGTCTGGAAGGAAACGACCTGAAGGTGGCGAGAAGGAAGATCAAGTTGATCTTCCAGGATCCCTATGGGTCTTTGGATGCGCGTATGACGGTGAAGGACATCATCGGCGAGTATCTCGATATCGCAAAGGTCTACCCGACACGCAAGGAACGTGATGAGCGGATCGCCGCTGTCATGGAGGAGGTAGGGCTTGACCTCGACTATATGGAACGGTATCCCCATGAGTTCAGCGGAGGGCAGAGGCAGCGTATCGGCATTGCGAGAGCCATTGTCCTGCAACCGAAGATCATCATCTGTGATGAACCGGTCTCCGCTTTGGATGTCTCCATCCAGGCGAAGATCATCAACCTGTTGTGTGACCTGCAGAAAAAACTGCACATGAGTTACATCTTCATCAGCCATGACCTCGGCGTGGTCAGGCATATCTGCGACCGCGTCGGCGTGATGTACCTTGGACACCTGATGGAGATCGGCGACAAGGATCAGATATACCACACACCGCTCAATCCATACACCAAGGCGTTGTTCTCCGCCATTCCGAAGATCGAACTGGGTGCGACTGCACGCAAGCAGGTGTTGACCGGAGACGTGCCTAATCCGGCTGCTCCTCCGTCAGGTTGTTGTTTCCACACCCGTTGTCCCTATGCGCAGGATATCTGTTCCCAAGAAGCCCCTCATTTGAGGGAATTCGGGAAAGGCCATTGGTGTTCCTGCCATTTTGCGGAAGAAAACAAGACTTGACGAAACCAATGAAAAAGGTGGCCGGAACGACCACCTTTTTGCTTCTGACTCTAGTGCGATTCGAACGCACGACCTTCTCCTCCGGAGGGAGACGCTCTAATCCAATTGAGCTATAGAGCCAATTTCTACCGTTAGCGTCATTTTTCTTTACGCATGAACAATTTATACATACATCAAGAAATACGGGACAATCATAGTTGTTTCATTTGCGTTTGTCTAGAGGGATTTTTGCGCTAACGTGTCCGAAAGTGTTGCTAGCCTGTCGTTCTCCCAAAAAAATCGTTCTAGTCCGACAGGCTTGATCCCCTTTTTGACAGGTACAAAAAACATTTTTCCGCGACGGAGCGAAAAGGGTATGCACGCACCGATTCGGGGTACATACGCCACCGGAGAGGTGACGCTATGGAAAGACATGATCAGGAGCCGACGTACCTGGAGAGGCTTGTCGAGGCGCTCTTCGCCCTCTGCATGGCCCGGCGGGAGAAGACCGCGCTGATGGAAGAGGAGGTTGCCAGGGAAAGGCGGGAACGCGGGCTGGAGGTGCTCACTCCCGCACAAGCAGCGGCGATGCTCAATGTGACTCCGGCCGACATCCGCATCAGAATCAGCCACGGGAGCATCAAGGCGACAAGAAACGGTGGCCGCTGGCAGATTCCCTTTTCGGAGGTGAAGAGGCTTCAGCAGAGGATCTGAGGGAAAGCGAAGCCACCCGCACCAGGCGGGTGGCGGAAATCCTCAGAACGGTACGTTCTCGTCGTCGATGTCCGGCGCCGTCTTCCGTCTTGGGATGAACTCGACGTGCTCCGCCCTGACGAAGAGCCTGGAGCGGTTCCTGCCTTCGGCGTCGGTCCAAGTTGACTGCCTGAGTTGGCCGACGATGCGCACCCTGCTTCCCTTGGAGAGGTGCTCCGCGCAGTTCGCACCAAGTACGTCCCATGCCTCGACGTCGACGAAGGTGACCGACTGGACGCTCTTCCCTTCAGCGTCCTTGCGGTAGCGGTTGGTGGCGATGGAGAAACGGCACGCCTGCGCGTTCTCCCCGATTGCTGTGGTTTCCGGTTCCCCGGTGAGGTTTCCCCCGATCAAGAGTGAGTTGAGGTTGTTCATGTTCGGCTTCATGAGCCTTCACTGTTTTGTTTTGTAAGGGGGCTTGAGCGTTCCTGTCCGGTAAAGGCAAATGAAATCAATAATAATCTCTTAAATAATGGATAAAAAATTTACAGATTGCGAAATATACAGTACGATTGCGACAGTTATTGTGTTGGGCTTTTCTCTTTTCCTGCTTGATTATGCCGTGCTTGGGAAAAGACACGTACATGAGGAGAGGGGAAAATGAGGAACAAGCATATGGTAGTGGCGGGCGCTCTTCTGCTGGCGTCACTGGTTTTTGTCGGTTGCAAGCTCGAGGACCTGCTGGCGTCGGTCGAGCCGGTCTTCAGCCATGGAAGCGGGACATATCAGGAAGAGTTGCAGGTGAGCATCGCAACCGCCTTCGGCACGATCCATTACACGATCGACGGGTCCACGCCGACTGAATCAAGCACGGCGTACTCGACACCGGTGACCGTCGGAAGGTCGATGACGCTGAAGGCCGCATCCTTCAGCAACGGCACATCCTCCACCGTCCATTCAGCAACCTACGAGCTCAAGGTAAAGACGCCGACATTCGACCAGAACGAAGGCGAGACGAACGCCTCGGCCATCCATGTCACGGACGCGACAGCTGGAAGCGTCATCCACTACACGACAGACCAGAGCGACCCCACGGCATCGAGCGCGGTGCTCGGCACCGGTGGAGTCTCAGTCGGAACCGAGCTTTATCTCAACGTCATCGCGACAAAGGACGGCTGGACGAACTCGGATATCGTACGGAAGCATTTCACCCATCCTGCCACCGCTTTGGGTGAGCCGGCCTTCAGTGTCGGAAGCGGCACGTACCGGGAGGAGCAGCAGGTGAGCATCACCGCTTCCTCAGGAACGGTCTACTATACGACCGACGGATCCACGCCGACTGAATCAAGCACGGCGTACTCGACACCGGTGACCGTCGGAAGGTCGATGACGCTGAAGGCCGCATCCTTCAGCAACGGCACATCCTCCACCGTCCATTCAGCAACCTACGAGCTCA